>ERZ791819.10-NODE-10-length-217084-cov-8.692636_pt1 | contig 217084 bp, 221 predicted proteins | sample MGYA00510301_ERZ791819 | MGnify/ENA primary metagenome ERZ791819 (study PRJEB30046, sample SAMN00791999) | human gut metagenome | study: EMG produced TPA metagenomics assembly of the A metagenome-wide association study of gut microbiota in type 2...
GTTTTTTAGAAAAATTTTTAGAAAACCCTTACAAGATTTCATCAGTCAAAAAACTGCCAATGCATAATATTCAAAATCAACCCCAAAAATCATCGAAAAATACCCCCTAAAACAACCAAAAGCTGAGGACAATTTTCATATCCTCAGCTTTATTTTTTCTGCTTATTCTTTTTTTAATAAATCAAAAAGGGAGGATTCATGATTAGGAATATTTGATACTCTTTTATATTCTTTAATTGCATTAATTAAAGAGTCAACATCTTCAAAATATTCCGTTATAAAAGTTTTACTTTTCACATTTTTATAAGATAAATCTTCTTTACAAAAGCTACTTGGTTTCTTTTTAGATTTTTTGTAATCCTCATATTTGTTTTCGTTACAGATAATTAACATTTCAATTTCAGGCGCAGTAATTATATTTATTACATCAATCTTATGTTGGTAGGCTCTGCTGATTTTGAAGTTTTCGTTTCGTGAATCCAGGATTCTTAATACCGTTATTTTGTCATCAAAACCTTTTCTCAGATATTGCTGTTCAAATTTTTGACCACTACGACTTCTAAGTACATCTTCTTCGAGTAAATCTTTTCTGTCAAAAATAAGTTTATTGTTATCCAGCAAAATGTTGATAATAACTTGTTCTGCAGTGCCTTCACATATACATGCTATATATTTAGAAAATTCCATCTTTTCCTCCTAAATGCTATCGCTGATAATAGCATTTTTCAAATCCATATATGCATCGTACATGGGAAGTGTACCTCCCAAAAGACCGCTTTGATATGCTTCACTCTTTTTTATATCATTTCTTTTTAAAATTTTCGATAAGTTTTCTATAGTTATTCCTTGACGATTTCTGACAATATATATATTGTCGTTGCGCTCAAATTCGTCAAGCAATTCAGAATAGTGGGTTGAAAAAATAAGGGTAGCGCCTTTTTTGTTAACTTTTTTATCCATATAAAAACGAATTAAAGTTGATACGATTTCTCTGTTAAAGTGGTTTTCTAATTCGTCTATTATTAGATATCCTCCGTTATTGAATATGCGAATAGCGTATAAAAATGTATTGATGCCCTTTATCGTACCGGAAGAGAGATAACGATTTAATTCAGAAAATTGATTCAAAATCATCTCGTTTTTTGACTTAAACTTTAAATGAATATTTGATTTATTTTTTTCTTTATTTATTTTTAAATATTCTATGCTCGGATCAAAAAAAGAAATTAATTCAACAGGACAGTCTTCAGATATATTTAATTCATTAATGTTAGTATAACGAAGCATATCTGTATAATTAATAGCTTCTTTGTTTCTTTTATTGAAGGCGACCATAATACTAACATCATCTAAAAGAAATTCAGAATTAACATCGCGAGTAAAATTAGTTTCTATACCTGAGAAATCATATAAGGCTTTTTTTGTTCTAATTTTAGATACATCCTTCGATTTTAATGTTTCGGATACAATTTTCAATTTATTATTTTCTTTTGCAATAACAGTATTTAGAAGGTATACCGATTTGTTGTTTTGAGTTTCAGAGAAAAAGAAAGTATCGAAAGAAACTGTATTATTATCAGCTATACCATCTAAAACTTCTGAACATGTAATACTGTTTATCGGGGTATTGTTTAACATACCAAAAACAAAAGTTATTAATTTTAGTACAGAAGTTTTACCGGAAGCATTGATTCCGGTAAATGAAATAACATTATTTTTATAAAAAGTGTTAGATGGTGTAGAAAATAGTTCGCTCATGTTTTCTGCATTTTCACTATTAACTCTTTGTTGAGGTAAAAAATCGATTTCGCATATTCCATTAAATAAAGGAAGATCTTTGGCTGCTATTTTTAAAATCTTCATGTAAATCACTCCTGCTAACTACACAACATATGTTTTTATATGTGTATTATACCACCATAAATGCAATTATTCAAGGATAAAAACGGAAATCACGGTTTTAGATGTAAAAACAAACGATTTTGAAATACAGAATAATTTATATAACGCTGTTTGTCATCAATACTTTCATTGAAAATTATAGCCCAAAAAAGCGGAAATGTTCAATGAAATTGTTTTTTGATTGAATCATTTTGTAATTAAAAGAGTGTTTTAGTTCATAAGATATAAAAAAAGACTGATTTAATTAAATAATATATAAAAATTGATTAAAATCCACTTGCAAACAGAATACAATTGTAGTACAATATATTGTATAGATTGCAGATCTGGCAATTAACATAAAAGAATAGGATGATTTTATGGAATCCGAAAAGCCAAAATTAAAAATTTCACCTAAAAAATATACAGGTGAAACATCAGTTATTTCAATGCGATTGCCAAAGACGATGATTAAGGACCTTGACAATACTGCCGAAATGACAGGAAGAACACGAAATGAGATATTGCTTATTTGTGTTGAATATGCGTTAAAAAATATGGAGATTACTTTTTAAATAATAATGAGGTGTACTGTTATGGCGAAATTTGTAATTGAATGTCCTAATTGCGGAAAATATGCAGAGGCAAAGACAGGATTTTTTACAAGAAAAAGAATAGACTGTGCTTGTGGATATACTATAAACATAAAGACTGATAAACTTGCAAGCAGGAAATGTTCTCATTGTGGTAACGAAGTTGTTTTTGATCAATCAAAAGGCGATAAAGCTCTTTGCCCTGTATGTCATGAACCTATCAATGAGATGTCAGATAAAACTAAGGTTGAAGAGTTTTCTTGCGAGCAATGCGGAGTTAGGCTCATGGCATCAAAGGGTGCAAAAACATATACTTGTCCCGTGTGTGACTTTGAAAATGATGTTCAGAAAAGACTTGTAACAGAAAGGATCAGAAAAGACGGGCTGGCAAGCATTATTAAGTATGAGGGTGATAACGAAACACTTATATGGAAACACCCGATTGAAGATTTTAATCTCGGTTCTCAGCTTATTGTACACGAAAGTCAGGAGGCTGTATTTTTCAAGGATGGACAGGCTCTTGATTTGTTCGGCGCAGGCAGATATACACTTGAAACTCAGCAACTTCCCGTACTTGAAAAACTATATAAACTGCCTACCGATACCGAGGGAACATTCCATTCTGAGGTTTATTTTATAAATCTCACAACTCAGATGGGTGTAAAATGGGGAACAGATTCAAAGGTTCGTTTGTTTGAGCCGTCATCGGGCATACATATTGAAATTGGTGCTTGTGGTGAATTTAATATCCATGTAACAAATTCAAGAAAACTTCTGCTTAAACTTGTTGGAACAGCAAGCGGAATGTCACACAATGAAGTGTTCGGTAAAAACGGCGAAAATGGATTCTTCAGAGCAATGGTAATGACTAAAGTAAAGTCATATCTTGCTCAAACAATTAAAGAAAACAATATCAATATTCTCGAAATAGATTCCCATTTAATGACTTTATCAGAGAGTCTTAAATCAAAAATAAACAGCTCGCTCGAGGAATATGGTCTTGAGATGACTGATTTTTATGTCAGTACTATTGTAACTCCGGATGATGATCCTAATTTCAAAAGAATGAAGCAGCAGTATGCCGATCAGTATCTCAAGGTTCGTGATGAAGAGATAAGAAGAAAAGAGGCTGAAGCTGCCGCAGAACGCAAAGCGGTAGAGGCACAAACTGAGGTAAGGATGAAAATTATCGGTGCTCAGGGTAATGCAGAGGCTTTGAAAATTCAGAAGGCCGCCGAAGCAGAATCGTATAAAATGCAAGCTGAAGCAGAAGCCGCTGAAATGAGAATGAAGGGATATACTTATCAGCAGGAAACATCACGAAAGGTTGGTATGGAAGCCATGCAAAACGGTATTACCGGAGGATCAGGCACATCAGGCGGTATCGGAGATGTGGCAGGATTGGGTGTTACACTTGGTGCAATGGGAAGTGTAATAAATATGACAAAAGATGCAATATCTCCGGCAATTGATTCATCAGTTTCTATCGGACAAAATGTTGGAAATATGCTGACCGACACTTGGAATTGTACTTGTGGAGCAAAGAATATAACAGGTAATTTCTGTAACAATTGCGGGGCAAAAAGACCGACAGCCGACACATGGGATTGTTCATGCGGAAACAAAGGCATAGTTGGTAATTTCTGTAACAATTGCGGAGCGAAAAGACCGACAATAGACACATGGGATTGTTCATGCGGAAACAAAGGCATAGTCGGTAATTTCTGTAATAACTGCGGAGCAAAAAGACCAACGAGCGATACATGGGACTGTTCCTGCGGAAACAAAGGTATAACAGGTAACTTTTGCAATAACTGCGGTGCGAAGAGAGGAGAATGAGGATGAAATTAGGTAAGAATGGCATAAGGTTTTTAGTCAGTGTCGGAATTTTGTTTGTGATTTTCAATGTGATATCATTTGCTGTTCCGTTTGCAAAATCGTCAGTATTCTGGATTTCATATGTGTTTGGTATAATCGCAATTATAGTTCAAGTGGCGGTAATGAAAATTGCTTTTTTGGGAACTGATACGGCAAGAAGTAAATTCTACGGATTTCCTATTGCGAGAATCGGTGTTGTATATGCAATTGTACAAATCATTTTGAGCATTTTGTTTATGGCATTAAGTGCGTTTATCCCGTTTTGGATTCCGCTGGTGTTGTTTGTTATTTTGTTAGGAATATCTGCAATCGGCTTTATTGCCGCAGATGCAACAAGAGATGAAATTGTCCGTCAGGACGAAAAAATAGTTAAAGATGTAAGTTTTATGAGAAATCTTCAATCAAAGATGAATTTGCTTGTTGAACAATGCGAAAATCCCGATTTGAAAAAGCAAGTAAAATCACTTGCGGAAGATATACGGTACAGCGACCCCGTAAGCAATAATTCACTCAATGAAATTGAAAGAGAACTGTATTTTTACATTGAAGATTTACAAAAGGCTGTTGTAGATAATGATGAAAATGCCTTTGAAATATGCAAAAAAGCAAAGACTGTGCTTGCCGAAAGAAATAGACTTTGCAAGCTGAATAAAAACAAAGTATAAAAAGTGGGGAATTTATTATGCCAATTTTTAAATGTAAAATGTGTGGCGGCACATTGGAAATCAACAATAATGAAACGGTAGGTGTTTGTGAGTATTGCGGTACAAAGCAGACATTACCTCGCCTTGATGATGATAAGAAAACAAACCTGTATGATCGTGCAAACCATTTTCGTCGAAGCAATGATTTTGACAAGGCAATGGGAATTTACGAACAAATTTTAAACGGAGATAAGACCGATGCCGAGGCTTACTGGTCGTTGGTACTTTGCCGATACGGAATTGAATATGTCGAAGATCCTTCAACGCACAAACGAGTACCTACCGTAAACCGTGCCCAGTTTACTCCTGTTTTTGCAGATGAAGATTATAAATCCGCAATACAGTATGCTGACGACAATCAAAAGCAAGTTTATGAACAGGAAGCAAAAGCCATTGACGAAATTCAAAAGGGCATTCTTTCAATTTCTCAGAAAGAAAAGCCGTTTGATATATTCATCTGTTACAAGGAAACTGACAACACAGGCAGAAGAACGCAGGACAGTGTTCTTGCAAATGATTTGTATCATCAGTTGACTCAAGAGGGGTTCAAGGTGTTCTTTTCAAGAATAACCCTTGAAGACAAAATCGGTACAGCTTATGAACCGTACATATTTGCCGCACTCAATTCAGCAAAAGTAATGGTGGTGCTTGGTACAAAACCTGAGTATTTTAATGCTGTTTGGGTAAAAAACGAGTGGAGCCGTTATCTTGCACTTATTAAAAAGTCAGGCGGCAAAAAGGTTCTTATTCCGGCTTACAGAGATATGGATCCTTACGATTTGCCAGAGGAGTTTTCTCATCTGCAGGCACAGGATATGTCAAAGCTTGGTTTTATGCAGGACTTGATAAGAGGAATCAAAAAAATTGTTAATGCAGATTCCGAAAAGTCTACCGTCAAAGAAACTGTAGTTATGAATTCAGGCAATGCGTCACCGCTTTTAAGGAGAGTATTTTTATTCTTAGAGGATAAAAACTGGCAGGAGGCTGATGAATACTGCGAAAAGGTGTTAGATCTTGATCCTGAAAATGCAATGGCTTATGTCGGAAAGCTTATGGCTGAGTTACAGGTTAGCAAAGAGGAAAATCTGGCAAATTGTGAAGAGCCTTTTGATAACAGCAATAACTATCAAAAAGCGGTTCGTTTTGCAGATGATGAACTCAAGACAAAACTTGTCGGTTATGTAAACACTATCAAAGATAGAAACGAAGAACGCAAGCGTATGGAAGAAGAGCGTAGGCTCAATGCTCTGTATAATGAAGCCTTAGAAATGATAACTAAAGCGAAAAACAGAGATATAGATTATCTGAACAAGGCTGTTCGTATATTAATGCACATTTCTTCGTATAAAGATTCCGAACAGATTTTACAGAATTGCTTGGAAGAAATAGATGAATTAAAAGAGAAAGAAATCGAAACGAATAAAAATACCAAATACGATGTTACAAAAAGAAATATGGATGATTGTAACACCATTGAAAGTTACAATAAAATAATAGAATCGTTTACTGAACTGGATGGGTGGAAGGTCTCTAAACAACAGATTGAAATTTGTAAACAAAAAATTGAAAAAATTGAAGAAGAACAGCGTCAGCAGAAAATAAAAGAACAAGAAGAACAAGCAAAACACAAAGCTAAAATAGCTCGTATACTAAAGAGAGTTATAATTGGTGTTTCCGCATTTGCCTCACTCGCTCTGATATTTGTAATTATTCTAAACACGGTTATCATTCCAAATCAGAAATTGGATAAATTTAATAAAGCTATAGATGTGTTAGATTCGGGAGATTATGATGCTGCATATGCCTTGCTTGAAGAGATTGGAGATAGTGAGGCGATAGATGCCAATAGATATGATAGAGCTATCAAATATGCTGATTCAGGAGATTATGAATCAGCATGTACGCTATTAGAGGGCCTTTCATATAAGGATAGTAAAGATAAGTTGTTAAGTATAAAATCTCGCTATGAACAACATTTTATGAAAAAAGCAAATGTCGGAGATAAGGTGAGCTTTGGTAAGTATGAACAGGATAATCAAAGTTCAAACGGAAAGGAAAATATTGAATGGATCGTTCTTGCAAAAAAAGATGATAAAATTTTGATAGTTAGTGATAAAGCACTGGATTGTAAAGAGTACAACACTTATTATGGCGATTTTACTTGGGAAAGCTGTTCTCTGCGTGCATGGTTGAATAAAACATTTTTTGATGCGGCATTTAGCATTGAAGAGCAAGCTATTATAAAGAATACAAATGTTAAAGCGGCTGGAAATCCTAAAAATAATACCAATTCTGGCAACGATACAACTGATAAAGTATTTCTTCTAAGTATTAATGAGGTAAATAAATATCTCGACAGCGATGGAACATGCGTGCCAACAGAATATGCTATTGCACAAGGTGCAAAGACATCCTATAAAGACGATGCAATATCCTGCTGGTGGTGGCTACGCTCACCTGGATATAGACAGGATTTTGCCTCCCTTGTTGATTATGATGGATCGGTTAATGTTGGCGGTTACTACGGGGATCACAATGATGTTTGTGTTCGCCCTGCATTATGGGTAAATTTGGACTCTTAATTTCTTAAAAGAGATTGTTAACAATTTGCAATTGATAATTATAACACAGTAGGCTTAAAGTCAGACGGCACAGTTGAGGCTGTTGGCGATAATTATTATGGTCAATATGATGTTTCCGATTGGAAGTTGTGATAATATTTTGAGGTGAATTGTGGAAAAGTTTTTTAGTGGATTAGTTAACTATAGGTTGTATAGTGATTGGGCATCTACCTTAGATTGGTTATTTGATGATGATAAGTTTTTAAATTTTGATAGAAATATCATGACTAAATTTACTAAAAAAGTGAAAAAACTTGAATACATAGGTGAAGATAACTATATATATGATTCGATTAAATGTTTATCATTTAACAAAATTAATCGCATAGAATATAAATTGTTTATAGCACTTGGAAAGAAGGATAGTCAAGGTCGTGATTTTGTAAGGCATATACGAAACGGTATAGCCCATGGTGCAACTAAAATTGAAAGGAGAGGAGGCGGTGATTTATATATTGAAATAAAGGATTTTAATTCAAAAAAACAACAAACAGCATACATATATATGCCGTTGAACTATATTGTTAAAATTCATAAAATTTATAAAGAAGTCAAATGTAGCATAAAAAAGTAGATTGCACACTTATTCTATAAAAAACTAAAAAAAACTAAATACCCAAATCAAAACCTCCTGTAGTAGTATTAGAACCGCTATCACAGGAGGTCATTTTTATCGTTCACTTTTTCAGCCTTGTTTTGCTGAATTCAGAGGGTAGAAATATTCATAAATAAGTGCTATAATAACGCTATATTATTGACATAGATGCATAAGAAGAGAAAATATACGGTTTGCGCAGAAGAAATAAATAAAATCTGTCCGCAATGTTTTCTTTCACAATAAATCTTTGGTTAAGGAAAGAAAATTCGTTTTCGCAAATCAACGGTTGGAAAGAACAGTCCTAATGTGTTAGCTATGAAAGGAATAAACAAATTTTGAAAAATATAAAATATTGATTTTAGTTCATTAGAATTAGAAGAGATGAACACCGGAAAGGATGAATAATTATAATGGCTATGAATAATAAGAAAGAGCAGGAACGTGATGAACTTCATCGTGCCATATGGGCAATTGCAGATGAACTTCGTGGAGCAGTAGATGGTTGGAATTTTAAAAATTATGTCCTCGGCACAATGTTCTATAGATATATTTCTGAAAACATAACGAACTACATTAATGCCGGCGAAATAGAGGCAGGTAATACTGACTTTGATTATGTACAAATGGCTGATTATAAAGCTGAACAAGCAAGAAAAGGCCTTGTTCAAGAAAAAGGTTTTTTCATTCTTCCGTCTGAACTTTTCTGTAATGTAAGGGCAAAAGCAAAGGAAGATGAAAACCTTAATGAAACACTTGAAATGGTCTTCCGTCATATTGAAGAATCAGCTAAAGGCAGCGAATCAGAATCTGACTTCGCAGGACTTTTTGATGACTTCGATGTGAACAGCAATAAGCTTGGTTCAACAGTTGCAAAGAGAAATGAGAAACTTTGCAAACTCCTTGACGGTGTGGCTGATATGAACCTTGGTGATGTGAAAAATCACGATATTGATGCTTTTGGCGATGCTTACGAATACCTTATGACTATGTACGCATCTAATGCCGGTAAATCCGGTGGTGAGTTCTTTACTCCGGCAGATGTGTCGGAGCTTCTTACCCGACTCGGTACGGTTGGCAAAACTGCAATAAATAAGGGTTATGAAATTAAGACTCGATATTTAATACAAAGAAATGCGGCATAGGCACAGGGGTGTCGTTTAAGGTGCCGGTTTTACAAAAAACCGGCTGCTTTTATATTCAGGATGAATTGCCTTACCTACGATAACTAAAAAGGAATTTGATGATTATCAGCAGTTGTGTAAAGACAGAAATAACGGTAGAATATTAACACCAAACGGGTTGCGGTTTATCTGTGAGTCATATAAAAACGATCCGGAAGCCATCGGCAAACACATGCTGGAAATGATGGCCCGGTTTCAAGCTACAACAAGATGGGGGTATACGGATGAGTGCTTACAAACTTATGAAATTACTGAAGGATAAAAAGGTGGCCGATGCTTATCAGTATTTTGAGGCGTGTTCCTATAAATTGTATTTAGCAGAGCTTAGTTATTCTGCGCTGGAAAAGGTAATTGCACAGTATCAAGCTAACGAAAAAAGCGTTGTAGAAAAGGTTTTTGAGGACGCATATAATACAGGAAAGGGTACATATAAAACTCATAAGAACTCGGTAGATTATTTCGGTACGGAAGTTTCACCAACAGTAATGATGGATAAACTGACAATGGAAATTATGAGCTTATTACATAATTTCTTCGATATATTTGCTCAGTGGCTGAATGCTTGTTTATTTGCTGAAGACTGCGTACCGATGGAGAGATTATCACTGACCAAGGTTGCCAGCAAGCTACCGGAGTTTTCAGAATACACGGGACAATTCATTGCAGATGTGAGTGCGCTTCCAACAGCTATCGATTATCTATATATTGCTGATTTTAATAACACGCTGAAGCATCGACGCCAAATTTACGTGGAAAATAAATTCGATATCTTTTCAATTCAAGGGAGTGTATGCGTACCAGAGTTTTCTAAAGATGGTAGGCCACATGTGAAAGAAGACGCATTGACTGTATTACGCAATAAAATGAATTATTGCACTACTCTACTAGATTCTTCTAAGGCATATGTAGAAGAATATTACGCGCATGCAGATAATTTACATGTGATCCACAGATACTATAATCCAATGACATACTTGTTCTTCGAGAGCAAAGAAGACTTTGAGTCGATGAGATCTCCGAAAAATCATTATTATTATATTGAAGTTGATCCCTCATCCATTCTTGATGAGTACCATTTTCTTTTGTGCTGTGACAGAATGGATGGTTCTCAGGATGAAAGCATAGAGTTTTTTAATTCGCCGTATCAAATCATCATGCTTAGAGAAATTGGAACACAGAATATTGTTGGTATATTAAAACCAGTGGATGGAGAAAACAGAAGCATAAAGGATGAGAGGGAACTTTCTTATAGGAAGTATTCCGCCGTACTTACTGGTTTTGAACATGAGATGTTCGTTTCCATTTGCTCCGAAGATACATTTCATTATTATCCTTGCCTATCTGATATGACAGGCGGATATATGTTACATGACGGTGAGCCAGAACAGGATATCACAAATGAGCATCCGATTAATAAAGAACAGCTGGAATAACCTGTACAGGTAATCTGGATCAGATGCAGAATGAAAGAAGGTGTTTTTAATGGATGATAATCAGTTAGGTAGAAATATTCAGCATTTACGAATAATCCATAATGAGACATTAGATGAGTTGGGCAGTATCATTTACTGCGCTAAGTCAACAGTCAAGGGATATGAAAACGGAAGTAGAAAGCCGGACCTACAAACACTTCAATTGTTGTCGGTGCACTACAATAAGCCAGTAGATGAACTTCTTTATACGGATTTGACCGGATTAGAAAATATATCTATCAATTTGAATTCACCAGCCCATACAACAGAACTGCTAAGAGTGATTTTGCCTTTGTATTTTTCTGAAGAAGCTATGAAAAATCCGAACTTTAAAAGTGGATATGACTTATCGCAAAGATTGTTAGAAGCTTTTTCAAATGCGGAAGTTCTTTCTGGCAGTGTGATTGTCAGGATATTTGAGTCATTTGTTAAAGCTACTGATGAATCAGAATTCCCAGAATCTGTAGCAAATCTTGTTTGGAGCGTTTTTGTATGGTGGTCCCAGATTGCCGATACGAACAAACTTCTATCATTGCAAAACAAATTGCTCTCCAAGAAATTGAGCATCAAAGACTATATGTCCCTCAAGGATACGGAAGACGTTTCTATTACAGAGAAAAAAGCGGGTTTTATTTCAGATTTTGATGAAATTGTCACTAAAGCGCTAAAGGCATTAAAGTCGGAGCAAGAATGGTCTGATCTGGCCGATTATTATCTTGCTCTGCGTTATGTGGTAGGCATGGTTGATACTGAGTTGTCGACAGAAATGAATTCAGCGGTTGGAATGCAAATGATGCTTTCTTTTATGACGCTGGGCAACAGTCACGCCTTTACCTTCTGCAAAACCTGTCTCGCTGAAAATTGATAGTTCTCAAAATGCGAACTCCGGATTCTGATATGTATGCTATACTGCAAGTACATAAAGGAACAGGAGGTACGCACCATGAGTGAAAATAATAAATTTGTCAGCTGGGTGAAGGCCCACAAAACTGAGCTGATCATCGCAGGAGTCAGTGTCACAGCTGTTATCGGGATCATTCTTGGCCTCAAGAACAAGGATGCCATTAAAGAACTGTGGGATGCTCTTGAAAACAGCTTAGGTAAAACACCAGATAAGATTTCTGAGCCTGTCACCATAGTGCAAACGGCTCAACCGGTGCTTAAGGAAGTTACGCCAGTTCGCCTGTATACTTTTCCACAGGAGCCGTTTGACGTTAGTCAACACATCAGAAATCTATCTGGTGGAAGACATCATTCAATCGAAAAAGCTGCGGAGGCTGCGGCCTTGGGCATAACGCTATTACCAAATCAAACACTTGTAGATACATATACGAAGTGCACTGCGTAAAGTAAAAAACGCTTCACAGCGAAATCAAGGAGGTGAAAAGAATGCAGATGTGTCCAAATTGCGATCGTGTTTATGATGAGTCCGAATATTCTCGTTGTCCATATTGCCATCCTTACGATGAGGATTATGGCAGAGAAAGAACGGTAATCGTATACGACAAAGATGAAGGCCGTGTTAAATATGTGCCGGAATCTGAAACAGAAAAGTACAATTACAAAGATTAACAGAAAAGAGCGGCTCAGAAGTGGTATTATCTTGTATCACCTAATGCTGTAAAGTCCAAAAAGAACAGTAATTATCAGCAATCTCAGGATTTTGTAGCACTGAACAACATTTAATATATTGTTCTTTGTTTGCTGAAATTCAGAATGTTTTTTAGAAAAATTTTTAGAAAACCCTTACAAGATTTCATCAGTCAAAAAACTGCCAATGCATAATATTCAAAATCAACCCCAAAAATCATCGAAAAATAACCCCTAAAACAACCAAAAGCTGAGGACAATTTTCATATCCTCAGCTTTCTTTTTGCCTGCTATTTGATTATTTATAAAGACTGTCTAAACACCAAAAGCAAACGCTTCAATCTGTTTGTCATCAATACTTTCATTGAAAATTATAACCCATAAATGCTTTGTTACTCAGTTCAATAACTTCCATAATTCTTTGCACAAGTTCGTAAAAAGTGGATAATGAAAAATGACCTTCTATGGTAGAATTAAAGAAACTACAATAGGAGGTTTTATTATGACAAGAGAATATTGACATATACAGCAATATAAAAAATTATTGGGCCTGAAAAGAAGAAGGATTTACATATCGGAAAATCAGTGATAATCAGTTAGAATTCAGTTTTCTACCTTTGGAATAGCGTACTAAAATATTTTGTACTTTATCTGTATAGCTAATTTGTTAAGGTAATCGTAAAGAAGTTCTTTGCAATGGTAGTATTCCATATTGAAAGCTTTTACCGTTATGCCTTTAAGGATATCTTCTTTATCAATGTCAGTTTCTTTCATAAATTGTCCTAGTCCATAATGTGCAAGGCAATTTCTAATATTTCTGTTTTTAAGAGAACTATTTAATTCCAACTTGGTGTTTAGTAATTCGTTCATTTCTCTTATAAAGTCGCAAAGGTAATAATATTGTAAATAGGCAAATTTGAATTTTTGGGGAATGTTTTCAACGAAGTAGTTTTCAACAAATTTTATTGCATAATTGATATTGCAAAGAATTGAAAACAATACAAACCCTACATCATTTTTTAAAACTAATGGGCAATTGTGATAAAAGTGATAGTCTTTATATATAACTATGTTATTGATATCATCGTAATTATATGGAGGAAAGTTTCTGCACCCTAAATAAGTAGCCAATTTACCTACGATTACACCCATCTCGCTAATGAAATCACCTGAATTTTTATCTTCAAAATCATCAATGGGAGTGTGTAAAGCACACAAAATTGTATTGCCACAGAATTCTCCATTGCAAATATCAGTTCCTACATTATAATAGGCATTTTTACGCAATCCACTTATTCTAAAGAAATAATTATCACTTTTGTAAAATCGATGCATTAGAGCTTTAGTATAATCGTTATAAGATTTTTCAAAAAGCTTATGCCCTTGTCTAAGAGAAGAATAATAAGTCTTCTCTTTTTTGTTAAACACTGGTGCGGCTAACCCCATTTTTCGACACCATTGTTCTGTACCATCTGCAAATATTCCTATGTAGGGTTGACACATCATTAAAAAATTACTATCAATATTTTTAGCATTTGTATTGATATCAATTATTGTATTTAAAAATCTTGCATCTGATTGAATTAGTTCGAATGCCGCTTTCTGCACTTTGTTGATTCTTATATTTTCCATAGTATTTATTTGACAAGTATTATAGTTGTTTCATTTATTTGTTAGTTTTGTATTCACTTTTTTAATGTGTATTACTATGTTGTATGAAGAAAAGTCAAGTTGAATACACAAACTCGACTTTTCTTCTTTGTTTATATTGAATTCATAATGTCTAATAAGCTTTGGTAACTGTCAACATCATGGTAAACAACATTGCTTGTTGACATTTCATTAAACAATTTTTTGGCACAAGAAATCTTTGCTTGCTCTATCGGTCTAAGATTAAGCGTTTCCATTGTTCCTTTTGTTTCAGCAATAAAGAAGATATGTTTAACCGTTCCGTCGTAGAAAGTGATTGCCCAGTCAGGAGAATAATTGCCGACGGGAGTAGGTATTTGAAATGTTCTCGGAAGTTTTGCGTAAACACATACTTCTTCCGCTGCATCCAAATCTTCTGCAAATCTTCTTTCAATACTCTTTTCTGCAGAACCATCCGTAAACACATAATCCTGAATTGCTTTTTTTGCAAGGAATGCCTTATCAAAGCTCTGCGTATTTTTTTCGGCTGTAAAGATTGTGCTATCGTATTTTCCTTCAATAGTATCGTAAGAAATATGATCTACAATCATTGTAGCTTTTTGCTCATTGATAAGCCTGATAACCTTTGTAATAAATTCTTCAGGATTATTTCTAAACATATAGAATTTTTTGATATTTATGCCCTGTAAAATTGCTGATACAGTTTTTCTTGTTAATGATGTTCCCTCAGTAATTTTGCCAATGAGATCGTATTTGACTTGACTTGTTTCAGTGTGTCTAAGTGTTTGTACTCTCGTTTTTTCGCTGGTAAAGGAAGCTCCACGCTCAACTTCGTATTCGTTCATTTCTTCTTTTTGATGACCGACAGTTGTGGTGTATTGAAGTTCAGTAACAAATAATTTATTATCAATATGAGCAATGGCTTTTTGTATAAGTTCATTGCTGTCAAATTCTACTGTATAAGCGTATTTGTGGTTTATCTCGTTCCATAATGCCTGAAATTCTTTTTTGGCAAAGTTATCATTAAGAGGATTATCTTTGACTTTTGTTTCGTGACCATCTGTAAACATATCTTGAAGAATGTTGTCATCATATACAGACTGAATAAGCGTATGTATACCATCCGCCATAGGTTTTAATTCTTCCGGTAGTTCAGCGACAGTACCACTCTTAATTTCTTGACGATATTTGTCAGTGACCTTATCGTCATCATCAATATAATCATTTTTGATAAGATATTTGTAAATTTTATTTGCGGTTTTATCGTCAATGAGCGTAGGTACATCATCAACCTTAACATACTTGCCTTTGAAATATTCACTTGTTGCAACAGTAGGTCTGTCATAAAGTACAGATTTAATATCCGACTGCAAATCCGTAACAAATGTTTTATAGCTTTCGCTTGCAATAACCGTTAGGGTATTTATATCATGTACAGATTCGCCACAACTTTCCGCATCCATACGATTGCCGTTCTGATTTACGCACAAACGAAGTCCACGACCGACTTCTTGACGCTTTGCGGTGTTGCTATCGGAATGTTTGAGTGTACAAATCTGAAAAACATTTGGATTATCCCAACCCTCACGAAGTGCGGAATGAGAAAATATAAATCTTGTAGGCTCGTCAAATGAAAGCAATCTTTCTTTGTTCTTTAAGATAAGGTCATATGCTGAAATATCATCGGAAAATTCACTGCCACGCTTTAATTTACTGTCAATAGCATGACCTTTTTTATCAATACTAAAGTAACCTGTATGTACCTTAGTTGCATCACTACAGATGAACTTTAAATATCTTTGGTACGGGGTATCAAGCAATGTTACATAGTCGTTTAATACACTGATGTATTCCTGCTCAAATATCTTGCCGTACTCGCCAAGAACTTCATCTCCGTTTTCATCATACTGACGATATTTTGCAACTTCATCAATGAAGAATAATGATAGGCATTTAATTCCCTTGTCAAAGAGTTTTTCTTCTTTTTCAAAATGAGAAAGTATGGTTTCTCTAATTTGAATACGGCGCATATCGTTTTCAGAAATATCTCCAACAACATCTCCGGTTTTTATTACTTTGCCGTTAGTGAAAGTTACTGTACCATAAAGAGGGTTAATTTCAGAGATGGTATAACCCTTATACTGTTCCATTTCTTGGGAAACATAGTACAAGTTATCATCTACACCGAGAATTCGTGTTTCTCGGTTAATTGACTTATTATATCCGATTTCAAGCTCAATTTTCGCCATGGGTGGTTTCTTTGGCGATAACACAATTTGTTCAAGATATAGATAGCTGTCAGTTCCTCTTAAATTCTTAACTTCAAAACCTTTAACTTCAATTTTTTTGACAAGTTTTTTGTTGAATGCATCAAGAGCATCAAGTACATAAACAAGATTATGGTGTTTTGCGTGGGTAGCAGAATAGTTAAGACTGAAAAGCGGATTAAAGTTTTTCAATGCCTTTTGTGTTACATCACCGCCCATTTTCTGAGGTTCGTCAAGAATTAAAATTGGACGATTTGCTTTGATAACATCAATTGGACGGCGAGATGCAAATTCATCACGCTTTGAATAAATAATACGGGACTCCTTGCTTCTACCGCCTTCTTTAAGAGATGTAGCAAAAGCTTGTGTATTTATAATCATAACATTGATGCCTGAGTTTGATGAAAAGTTATCAAGCTGATTTAAGTTAGAGCTGTTATAGATAAAGAAACGAGCCTTTTTGCCGTAGTGTTCCATAAAGTGATCAGTGGTTACTTCAAACGATTTCTTTACGCCTTCACGAATAGCAATGCTCGGTACCACCACAATAAACTTGCTCCAGCCGTATTTTTTATTTAGCTCAAACATAGTTTTGATATATACATAGGTTTTACCGGTACCCGTTTCCATTTCAATATCAAGACTGCATCTGCCCAAATCTTTTACAAGGGAAGGGGAGAGCTTTATGTTATTCTGACTTTGCAAGGTGTGAATATTTTGTAATAACTGCTCGTCAGAAAGTTCAACAAGCTCGTTTTTATATCCTATGTCATTTATAACATCAAATTCTTCATCGGGAGTGTTAATGGTCATCTGCGCATCGGTTTGATTTTTATTACCAAGGTCACGGATGTAATTTGTTTTATCATGAAAGCCTTGACCGTTAAAGACATTTATAACAGCATCAACTGCATCCGTTTGATATTGTTGAATCTTAAAATTAAACTTCAAATCAATTCATAATTCATAATGCATAATGCATAATGAATTATTTACCCTCCTTTCGGCTTGTTTTAATAATAGAGGTTAGTAGCTTAATAAGCTCCCGACAATCACCAATAAGACTGTCGAATTGTTGCTTTGTAATATAGTCGGTTTCAAATAGCAACTCAATCCAATATTCTGACTCACTTGCCTCTTTAAGTGATATATTCAGTTTGTGGATAAAATCATCTTTACTTTGTCCTCGTATAGCCTCTTTAACATTTGCTCCTATGCTCGTTCCTGAACGAAGAAGTTGTTTTGACAAAATATATTCGTGTTTCTCTTCACAAAGATATTTGTATGAATTTATAATTCTAATAGCGAAAGCTTTACTCTTTTCTACAATAATATTATTTGTTTTCATAGTATTCCTCAATTATGAATTGTGAATTATGCATTATGAATTATCATAGCACCTTCCTTACTGTATCAGGGCTATATGCGGCGAAAATCTGCTCAAAGTTGGTTGCAACACTATCAGTTGCCATAGAGCTGTCACGCATAACAAAATAATATGGTTTTTGCTTGGCAATAGCCGTGATGACTTCTTCATCAATGTTTTTGTCAAAGCAAGCAATCAAATATCCATCCTCAACATCAAAGTAAGAATAATTCCTCATTCCTACTTTCTCATTCCTAACTTGAATTTTACTGCTAAGCAAAATTCCAAGGTCAAGCATAACTTGGAATAACAAATCTTCCGGAGTTCTGTCCTCTTTAATGTTATCTTCAAGACTTGAGAAAAGTGACGGTTCGTACTCGGCAGGGGTATAATAAACATCTTTCATATTAGAGGTATCACATTTTAGTACACGGAAACCGGTGTCAAGTGAGGAATTAGGAGTTTGGAGTGAGGAGTTATCGCCTTCATTCTTAATTCCTAATTGCTCATTCCTAATTTTCTGTCCCGCACGGCGAATACGCTCTTTGCCGATTTCACAAATATTTTTGTATGTACCGTCTTGTGCTTTTTCAGGTAACTGGACAAGAATAAATTTTCGATTACCCCCATCCGTTAAATTCTGCTTAAAAACAGCTTCAGCTGTAGTTGCTGACCCACTGAAGAAGTCTACAACCAGAGCATTTTTATCATAGTGCGTAGACAACAAAACTTTAATCAAATCTACTGGTTTTGGAAAATCAAATCGGGCAGAAATTTTATATGAAGCAAGCTGTTTCTTAGCTATGTCATTAGAATAATCGTTTGATATAAAATCAATGGTGGATATTTTTCGAGTTTTTTCCCTCTTAATGACGGCGTAAGACCCGTTTGATTGTTTTTCAATAGCGGCTTTAAGATACCCTTTTGTATAGATTCGTCCATTTTGAAAAACAATCCATCCATTTTTTAAGCCAAACTTAAATAGCTCTTTTGACCATCTCCATGCATAGTCTTTAGGCAGGTGCTTACCACTTTGTCTTTCAAGATATTTGTTATAATCACTACCTGGATAATAAGTGACTCCTTCATGTGTGATTGGATAGTCAAGAGAAGCTGAGTAACTTATAGAATTGCAATCCAAAGGTTGTTTGAGGTTATATCTTCCTCTTTCTGCTATATATTCATCTGAATATTTATAACTATCATCCTCAAAGGCTTGTCCAACAAAAATGTCATGTCTGGATTTCGTGTAACAAAGAACATAATCGTGACTAACCATAAATGTAAGTGGGGTCTTACCACTTTTTGTTGCAAGTCTTGGAAATACAGCTATAGCATTATCGACACCAAATATTTCATCGCACATTTTGCTGAGATTAGCAACCTCGTTATCATCAATCGATATGAAAATAACACCATCATCAGAAAGTAAATCTTTTGCTAAACGCAGACGAGTAAACATCATATTAAGCCAATCAGTGTGAAAGCGACCATTGCTTTCGGGGTTTTGCACCATACGGTTTCCGTCATCATCAAATTGACCGCTGTTTTCAATATATTCATCAGTACTTTGAGCAAAGTTATCATCGTACACAAATGAATCTGTTCCCGTATTGTATGGCGGGTCTATGTAAATTATCTTTATTTTGCCAAGATATGTTTCCTGCAAAAGTTTTAACACTTCAAGATTGTCGCCCTCGATATAAAGGTTTTCTGTATTATCAAAATCAACGCTTTCTTCCCTGCAAGGACGGAGAGTTTTATTTATCGGTGCATTGGCGAGAAGAACGGACTTCTTCTTGTCAGGCCACGTAAACTGATAGCGTTCCTCTTTGCCGTCAACCACCTTTGTGTTTATTTCCTGCATAAGTACATCTTTATCAATAGCACGAACTATTTCACCGTTCTCATCCTTTGCCTCTGTCACAGCATTAGGAAACATTTCTGCTAATCTCTTAAAATTCTCATCAGCCTTATTAACTGTCTGCATTTTTAACTTGTCCATATCAAAATCTCCTTTAATAACGGCTTCTTATTTTGATAGCGTTTTCTATCCATGTATCTATATTATTGCGAATATCATTATATGCGTCCCACGGCTTTGGATCATAGCAAGGAACAATTTGGTCAAAGGGTTTTCCGCTAAGAGTAAATTTTGAGAATGGATTTATCCCTTTTGAGCATGTGCCATTACGAGGGTCACGAATATTGTGTATGTAGATTCCCAACAAGCCCTTACCTTCAACCCATGCTTTGTTTATTTCATATTGAACCCATGGTCTCGATGCTGTTTCTGAACCAATAAGTACGACAACACAAGAACGATACTTCATATTGTCATCTATCCATTTCTCAATTGCTTTATCGCCGGTTCGCTTAACTTGTTCCCATTCATTTGGCGAAACGGGAGTATTACCTTCAATAACCCCCATATTTCTTATTTGCTGAACTCTCATAACATCATTTCCGTAATGAAAGCTATAAAATACTTGTCTTTTCATTTCAAATATCCTCCAAAATTCATTATAGTAACTACAGCACAAATCAAAATCATTGGAATATAAAACAATAGTATACTCGGTGACAAAACACAATCCTTTACTCTGACATTTGCTTTTTTATTTAATTTTAAAATCTCCTTTACTTTGGGTGGATTTAAGTTAAAATCCTGTCGCTTTTCGCACAAATTAAAAAAACTTTTCGCACTAAATAAAAAATTTTAAAAATCAGATTTTTGCATATTGTTGCAGAAATGTTTCCTACAAATAAAAAACACCTTGCAGAGATTTCACTCATCTGCAAGGTGTTTTGTGTTTTTATTATGCTTTTTTCTGTCCACGATAAGGTATTTACCGGTTTTCTTGATTTTATTTGGTTGATATTCAAGAATATCGGATATATCACATTCAAGAACTTCACAAATTCTATCAAGGTGTTCTAAATTTATCCTGTCACACATTTCATTGTAGATATCACAAATGGTAGAAGGACGAATACCAGTTTTTCTTGCAAGTTCCGCTTGCGACATACGATACTTACCTAATATTGTGGACAAATTGATCTTTACCATAATAACGCCCCGATGATTATTATATCAGTAAGCGTTAATTATTGCTCATACTTGTTAATTCATAACAAAGTTCGTTATGATAACTTCTTTGAACTCCACACAATTATCGGGGGTTGCAGGGAGTAGATTTTGCCTGCTCACACACTCAATGTTGTAATCTTTATACAGATTTCTGATAAAATCACAATCATTGTAAGACAAGATAAAACGCCCTTTAATCCCCTTTAAAACGGCATTTAAACGGATATGGTCATCTTTATTAAACTTAGTATAGTTGCGGTTATAGTAGCGTTCCGATGCTACATATGGCGGATCTACATAAAACAGAGCAGAATCACGGTCATATGTTTTAATAAGGTCTTCAAAATCCCTGTTTTCGATGATTACGCTTTTTAACCGTTCTTTGTACTTTGGAAGTTCGGAAACAATATTATCAATCGTTTTAGGAGCTGTGGCGAATGAGTTTCTATTGCTACCAAAACTGCATTTGATTAAATAAAGATATCTTGCCGCCCTCTGTAAGTCCGTAAGTTCAACTTGTTGCTCAATCTCATAGCGATATTGCGAAAACAACTCACGAGATTGTAACCAGTCAACTTCTTTTTGAAGTGCTGAACAGTTGTTTTTTATTTGCTTATAAAGGTTAATCAGGTCACCGTCAATATCGTTAAATACCTCCATTTGACCTTTGATTTTATCCTTACCGAATAAGACCCAGCCTGCACCGCCACACACCTCTATGTAGCGGTTACAGTCACTGGGAATAAGTGAAATAATCTGATTTTTAAGGTGACTTTTGCCACCAATCCAGCCGATAAAGCTACGCATTTTTACCTCCATAATAACTTTTTAGGGGCGTTATTATGGATATGTAAGATTAACCTAACGCTTTCTTTGCATTTGCAATTTTTTTGTCTTTAGACCAATTGCAATCATTTATGAGATGATAAATTGCATTGATTGTCTTTTCTCCGACAATGCCGTCAACTGTAATTTTAGCTGCTTTCTGTGCTTCTTTGACGGCTTTAAGCGTGCCACTGCCAAAACCAGCCGAATTATCAACTTTAGTCTTGATAATTTTCATGTTGTATAATGTAATCAGCTGCTTTTTAAAAGCAAGCGTTGCAAGATTTTTTGATCCCATTTTAATCATTTCTTCTTCCCCCTGATTTGAGTTATTTGCAGAAACATAATCCGGTCTGCATACATAGCTGATACAGCTTGCCCATCTTTTTTGACGGAGCACAGCACCGTTGCCACCGCCTGTGTTACCTTCAATAGTCGTGTAAGAGCCATCCGAATTAACACTCTCAATAATGCCTACATGGTCAACGGCATACGCACCGGGAACAATTGTGCTTGCCTCATTGCTCCAGTGAAAAAGAACAATATCGCCAGCTTTATAGCCGCTCCGTACGATTTTACCTTTGTTATAAAAAGTCTGTGCAAGAACACCACAACCGGCAGTTTTAACGCCGAGCATATCATCTGCATTTGCCTGTTTAAACAACCACCAAATAAAGGCAGCACACCAGTCATAGCAACTGCCCGATACTTCCGCTCCGTAAAACGCTGTATTATATTTACAGCGTTTTACATTTGTTGCCTTTGTGCCAACTTCGGCACGGGCAATTTTAAGAATTTTATCTACCGTTGTTTTACTCATTTTATCCTCCTGTTTTCAATAATATAACACCTGAAAGAAAAATACCTATACATATAATCCATATCATAGGCACTTAACAATCATTACGGTTGGCATCAACCATGCCTTCGCCGATGATATATGCTATCATCGTACCTGCGGACATAATAATTGATGTAACCTGTGCAGTTTCGGTTTCTGTTACTCCAAATCCCATAAGGAGTGCTGTAACAAAACCGATTACCGCTGCCCAAAATTTCCTGCTTGTAAGTTTCTGCTTCCAGTTGATTTTCTTCATTATGTTTCCTCGCTTTCTTCTATCATCGGCTCATCAACGGTTGGGTTGTCGCCCCACACCGCCATGACAGCGTTATAGTATTCATCCGACAGCACCGTTTTGAGCTGTTCTCTGCCCGATTTGCTGTTCATATATGCATTGCGGATGTTTCCGCCAACCTGCATTTCTTCACCGTTAAAGGTCAAAAACTGTTGTCTGAGTACCGACACGCTGTCCTTCGTGAGCATATCGAGTGTGATTTTTTCTTTAAGTTCCATTTTTTCATACCTCCGTTATTTTTATATTTTGTAAATCAAAGAAAAGTTTACCTGCTCATCAGCGACGAAATTATAAGCCTGTTTATTGAGCGGAGTAAACTGCAGCCAAGCTGATTTACTTGCACTTCCTCTGAACATTCCGCCGTTTTTGCTTATGCCGATATCATGAACAATCACATCCGATTTGTTTGAGAAAGGCATATTGAGCAAAGATATTGAAGATGTTCCGCCTAAAGATGTTGCGTTCATAATGACGGTGACATTGACAATAACGATATCGCCAATTTTTTCATAAAGGCAAGTTGCAGATTTTATTTTATCAATCTGAGTAGAGTACGGAGTAAGAGTAGCTGTACCAAGTTCGATATTTGACGAATCGTATTTAGTTGCCAAGGCGGTTTTATCTGCTTTCACAAGCAGAGCGTTGTAAACTGCTCCACTTGTGAGATAGCATGGGCTATTATTTTTGGGTTCACTGTCAAACGGCATTGAATTGAGCTTTTGGGCAAGTTTCTCATTTGTTCTTTCTCGTGTATATGCGTCCGTAATTCCGTAGCCTGCAAGCGTTGTTGCCTTATTTGCCTTGTTATTTATAATAGCTGTAAGAACTTTGTTCTGTACAGGATTAACGCTCTTAGCATCCAGTGCAGTATCGGTAAGCACAGCTCCACTCTCGGTCAGAGCAATGACACGGGACAATATGTCTAATAATTCGGGATAATAGTCAGAGGTAGTAATATCACCGTCATAATCGCTGTGAGTGTTTATTACAAACGGCTGTGTAGAGTAGGTACGAGTACCGTCTGTAAGCACAATTTTAGCAACCGTTCTGCCGGCGGATGAAAGCATAGCCTTATCTGTAGTTACAGTAACAATATTTTTTGCTACTGTAGCATTTACAGCAAAATAGTTATTATTGTTTTTTCCCTTGCATACAGCTTTTGCACCAGTTGCATCGTAAGCCTCGCCGTCAGCAGTAAGAGTTATTAATATCTTTCTGCCAATGTCATATTGCCCTGCTGAGATTACTACGGGAGTTGCCTGACAATTTAAATCAAGCGTAATTTTAGCAACATAATCATTCATCGGTACGCTCCTTTTCCGCTGTTACAGTTGTAACCTCGTTTGCGAGTTCAGCAATTACTTGCGATTTGATATCTACAAGCACTGATGACATTATGCCGTCAATAAGACTGGCTGGAAAGCCGTATTTACTTACAATTGCATTAACAGCGGCAATAAGTTCTGAACGAGCTGATTGTAATGCTAATGGACTAAGTTTCGTCTGCATTTTTATCCTCCTTTGAGTGAATTTCTTCAGACCGTTCTGCCGGTCTTGATTTATCCGTTTCGGCAATTTCCTTCGTATTGATTATGTAATCCATTTTAATTACCTCCTAAGCAGTTAACGATTGAAGAATGCCATTTTTGAAGGTCATTTTAAACTCTTTCCAAGTTGCTGCTGTACCATTGCTGTTAAATGATGTTACATAATAACCCGAAAAAGTGTCTGTAATAGAGCCGCCTTTAAAGCCCCAATCATTCAAAATAGCGTTGTGTAAATAATGATTCCGCAAGTTAAGGTCACAACCTGTGTGTAACTGATTGGCTTCAAGCGAACCGATTTTTTGAGCGGCATATGTAAAAATAAGAGTGTATGAAGAATCAGTTGATTTCATACGATAACACCAATCCATAAATGCCGAACCGTTTTCAAGGTTAAACGAAAGGTCACGCTTTGAAGTATCAGAAGCATAACAACCGGTACCTATGTAACCTACCTTAGTGCCTTTGTAGTAAAAATTTTGACCTACCGAATTTAACGACATTAGCTTTTTGCCGTTATTATCAAAAATATCATGTCCTGTTGATGACAAGCTCATCAGCTTTGTGTTCTGGGAATTGTACACATTTAGCTGTGAATTTTCAAATTTTATGTAATTTGAAATTTTGTTCCAAGCAATTTTGATGTCATCGGCAGATTGTTGGAGAAGAGTACCCCACCTGTCCGAACCGACAACCTTGTTGACTTCAAAAAATAATCCCTCGGCGGTTTGTGTAATCACCGAGCTGTTGAGCGAACTTGCCCACGAATCGGACACATGAAGAACGGTTGTGTCTAAGTCCTGTTTAATCTCATTTACCTTGTTATGGTCGTGCAAAGTTTGTGCGTCAAGAGCGGTAACCTTGTTTTGCAAGGTCTGCAACTTCCCTGTTATCTTGGCTGGCACGGTTGATAAAGTAACCGTGTTAAGTGTTGCATCGGCGGGGTATTCTTTAATCTCTACAATGCGGTAGTTAATCCTTGTCTTGCGTTTACGGTCAATCAGAGTAACCACATCATATAAATCAAAGGCAAGCACATCACCGTATGTGTCAGGCAACGTTTTTGCAAGGTCAATCACCTTAGCTGTATATGATTGCTCAGGTACAGCAAGCACGGCAAGTTTTGCGTTGGCATCGTCAAGCAAAGTTTGCTTGTTTGTGTAACGCTCATCACGCCATATAGCTGATATGACCTTGTCGGTATAGCTATGATTTTCAATGTAATTTTTGCCATTGTTTAGGCTGGCTATACTTAAATTATCTTTACCGTATGGATAAAGTCTTGTAACCAAACTTGTGGTACTGCCTTTGTAAGTCATATCGCTCAAATTAAGCTCATCGGTAAAGTAAGTGCCTGTCGGCTCGGTGTTGTTGTACGGCTTGATGCAGTAAATAACCTTGTTAATTGTGTCAAAACGATAGCGAGTGTTATACGCCGTCGAGTTTTGGCAATAATCGAGGATGTCAAGCGTGGTTACATCAGTCAGCTCAAGGGTGCGGCGAGCGGCTACGAGGTCGGCATCAACAACAGTCCAACCTGTGCCTTTTAAAATCTCCGAGCATACGCTTGCAAAGCTTACGGTGCTTTTGTTATAAGTGGGGTAAACATTATAATTAAGTCCCGTGAGGTCAAGCTCACAGGTTATCGTGCTTACTGTTTTACGCTCGTTAATGCCGTTGATAAGATAACGCTGTCCGTCATATTCGACCGTACCATACAAAACAAAATACCTATATAATTCGTGGTCAGGTGAGATATCAAACTGCAAAGTCATCAAACCGTCCTCTGAACGAGTACGAAAAAAGGTATTATCAATGTCACGATACACCTTAATATCATCACCGTAAAATACCTTTAAAAACATCTTAAACACCTCCTAAACTAAATGTAAATTGGCGTGTAAGACACCGTTATGCTGACATCAGATGCAGACGATGTTATCTGATTTTTGCCCGGTTGCAGAACAGGGAAATCAATCAAATCACTGTCGCCAAACTTATTTTTGCCGTCTGCAGTAATTAATCCTGACACGCTGTCAATAACAATTTTTGTGCCGACTGTTATATTTTTGATAGTAACTCCCTGCAAAATTACCTCAGATTTTGTATTAGCATACACAGCTGTAATTATGGGTAGTGTAGCCGTGTTTGACTTGCAAATCATATAGCTGTTTGCTTTTATAATCTCACTGATAGGCTTTGCGTGACGAACAGCATTAAATGTATATGTAACATCATGCTCACCACTGCTATCAAAAGTTGCGGCGGCAATGCTGTTGACTATTGCCGTGTATATAAATCCATCAGGAAGAGCAATTTCAACTACTTTGCCAACAAGCAAGCCCTCAAATGCAGTTATATTTTCGGTTGCTATTGCAAGGCGGTCTGATACCGTCAAACCTTTTGCATTGTCACCAAAATAGTGAGGGTAAAAAGTCAAGGTCAAAGACAAAGTCCTTGTGCTGGGGACAGCCGAAAACAAGGTTGGTGCAATCAAGATACTACGAGAGGCAGATAGGTTATTTGTAACGGTTGTACCGCTGACCGAATAGCTTTGTAAACGGGCATTATATGCCGAAACATCAACGCCGTTTATTGTCATTTCGTTAAGCATTTTATCTGTCCTCCCATGCAAGTTCTTCAGAAACATACGGCGTGAGTGCCACAGCTGTTTCTCGACCGTCAATATTAATTGAGGTGTGAATATCGCCTTTAAGGCTGTACTTACGCTCGTTATCCTCGCTCATCAGCTCGACATTGTGGTTGACATCAGCCGTGAATTTGGATCTGAGCATAGCCTGTCCTGCAGACACAGCCGACCTCATCTTGCTGACTAAACCGTCAGCTGAAACACCTGCCTGCATACGCTCGGTAAATGTGGATGCCACCGTGTCAGCCTGCTTATAAAGTTTTGGAGCTTCGGCATCAAGTCCGTTTTCACCGCCTTCAAGTGTGTAGCCGAAAATCTTTTTAAACACTTTTGAGGGGGAGTGTTCATCAAACATTTTCTTGAAAATATTGATAACACTGCCTGAAATTTCTGAGGCCTTAGAATAAAGCGAATCCTGTTTTTCTGATAAACCAGTTTCCGCTCCTTCCATAGCATCTATAAAGCTTTGTTTAGTGTCTTCATCAAGGTTATCAAACGCTCCTAAAAATGCAGAATTTATTCCTTTAGCTTTTGTATCTGTTTCTCCGGTATATTGTTCATACAAACCCATTAAAGATAGAAATGCAACCAACTGATCTTGGTATTTTTCATCAGATAAAGCCTTGCCTTGTTTGTTTCTTATTTCACCGAGTTCTTTGCTGTACCTTGCATTTTCTTCTTCTTCGGCTTTTTCTTTGATTCTAAGTGCAGTGCCTGCCATAAGAGATTTTTGAGTATCAGTTAAATTTTTGTTGCTTATTTTATAAAGTTCAGTATTATAATTACTTGCTATATCAATAAGTTTTTGTTTATGCGTTTGCTCGGCATCACTTTCATCTTGATTTAATTCTTTTAAATCTTTAGTTGTACTTTTCAACGCTTCTGCACGATTATAATAACCGTCTTTAATAATTTTAAGAGTATCCCCAGCCTCTTTATTAGCTGCACTAACAGCTTGCTGATAGCTTGCTTCTGCGGCTTTAACATCAGCATCATGTTCTTTCTGCGAATAATCACTATCCGTTTTCAACCTCAAATCAAGCAAGGCTACTTCTTCGGTATATTGCTCGTATGCTTTATCAATTACTGTTGTACGAGTTTCTTCGGCAGAGTTGGTAAGTTTTTGTGCTCTTTGAGTATATTCTTCAAGCGATAAATCAGATGCTTCATTTAGAGCTTTAGCCTGAGTTGTAACAACCCCTTGCTTTGCTTCTTCAATAGCAAGTTCTTGATCCGCAAGTTCGTGCATTTTGGCGAAAAGGTCTTCAAGTCTTTGAATTTCACCGCCGGTTAATTCTTTTCGATTTTCCGAGGCAGTTTTACAAATCTCTGTAATTTCGGATTGAACATTGTCCATATTTTCGGACAACTTTTGTTTTTCATCATCGGAAATAATGATGCTTTCATTGAAGTTATCAAAGATACTGCCTGAACCTTCAATCTTACTCATAAAATCGCCAAACTTTGAACCTATATCCTCATATGACGAACCAAGATTGTCGTTTGCCGACTGTAAATTAGTCTCCGCACTTGCAAGATCGTCCGTTGATTGAGTTGCATCACCGTTAGCGGCAGAAAACGCAATAATGCCTGCTGTCAAAGCTGTAATACCTGTCAAGATAAGCACGGCAGGATTAAGTGACATTGCCATATTCCACGCATATTGTGCAGCTGTTGCGAGGGTGATTTCACCTGTTAATGCACCGACTGCTATTTGTTTAAGCGTTATAGTGCCAAGTGATGCAGCTTCGGCAAGGCTCTCCGCTGTTACAGATGCGGCATGTGATTTAACGAGAGCTGTGATAGACGAGATGATTTTCCAAGCTTTCCACGCCGTGATTGCTGTAGTAACAATAGGCAAGAGTATATTGAGGTTGTCGGCAATCAAGTCAATAGCTTTTGCAAGCGGTGGTATAACCACTTTTGCAATGTTAGTAATAGTTTTGCCGAGGTTAATCAATATGGTTTTAACTGTATTGATAGCTTTTTTAAGACCGCCATTTTCAAAGGATTTTTTGATAGTGTTAATTGCCTCTTTAACGGGGGTTTGCAGTTCTTTTGGCAGGAGCTTAACTAAGTTTTTAGTTAAAGCATCTACGATACTTTTTGCCGCAGACAGTAGATCGGGAGCACGGTCACTTATGCCCTTAACCAATGTTTTTACGATGTTTATAGCAGCTTTAACAAGTTTTGATGAGTTATTTGCAATCCCGTTAACGAATGCCTGTAAAAAGGACATTGCGGCATCAATCATTTTCGGAGCGGCTTCAACTGCTTTTGTTGCAAGTTCGCCAAAAATAGAGCCTGCCTCTTCAATCATCTCCGATAATCCGCCTTCGGTAAATGCCTCGGTAAGTCTGCTTACATAGTTCTGAGCCTCTTTTGCGGCATCGGTCAGAGGTTCGGACATACTTTCGTATATTTCTATACCCAAGCCTTCAAGTCCTGATTTAAGAATCGTAATCTGTCCCTGCAGATTGTTCTGCATCGTTTCAGCCATTGCCTTAGCTGAGCCGTCTGCATTATCAATATTTTTTACAAGTGTATTAAAATCCTTATCACTCGCATTGATGATAGCAAGCATACCCGACATAGCCTCTTTGCCGAAGAGAGTACTTGCGGCGGCTGTTTGTTCTGTTTCAGATAAACCGCTAAACTTTGTTCTAAGCTCTTTGATGACATCAATTAAAGGTAATGCTTCGCCGTTGGCATCGGTCATGCTTATTTTATACTCATCCATTACCTTTTGCATTTCTTTAGTCGGAGAAGCAAGGTTAGATAAGGCTGTTTTAAGGCTTGTACCTGCCATACTGCCCTTAACACTTGCATTAGCCATAAGTCCGAGTGCAACAGACACATCTTCAACGCTATAATTCATCGCACCTGCCAAAGGTGCTACATATTTAAAACTTTCGCCGAGCATTGAAACATTGGTGTTTGCAGAACTTGAGGTTTTTGCAAGTACATCGGCAAAGTGCGTACTATCAGAAGCTTTAAGTCCAAATGCTGTAATTGCATCGGTGACGATATCAGAGGTTGTTGCAAGATCAAGACCGTCTGCGGCGGCAAGTGACATTATACCGTCAATACCGTTAAGCATTGATTTAGTATTCCAACCAGCCATTGCCATATATTGTAAAGCCTCGGCTGATTCGGAAGCAGAAAACTTTGTTTTTGCTCCCATTTCTTTGGCTTTGTCGGTAAGGCTCTGCAAGTCTTTACCGCTTGCACCGCTGATAGCCGATACTTTCGACATTGCCGCCTCAAAAGATGAGCCTACTGTTGCCGCTGCTGTTGCTCCTGCTCCAAGAGTTGTAGCTATACCGGCAAGCGTTGTTGTTATTGCAGACACACCTGTTTTAGCAAGTCCTTTTAATTTATCAATACCCGTTTTAAAACCACCGGTATCAATTTTGGTGTCAATTTTAATAGAGCCATCGTATGCCAATATCTCACATCCTTTACTGTGAGGTCATCGGCATCCAATGGCTCTACTTGACCTGATTATTTTTTATCGTTTAATACGATTTCAAATAGCTTTTTACAGTTACGCCCTTTACAGTATGTAAAAATGCCCTTACACCTTGACGATTTGTCAAAGTAATATAAGGGCATTTCGTAACCGCAAAAAGGGCATTTAATTTTTTGTTTGTTTTTCAATTTATCACCTACGATAAATCATATTGATTTTTACTTGTTAATTTTGTTTTAACACTTAAATCTAATTCATTTTTCGGTACTTTAGAAGTGAATTCAAACTCAGCGTAACCGCTGGTTTCGCCTTCAAATTTATATACATATGTATTTATATAATAATCATCAGTTTCGTCTTTTGATTCTGATATCTTAGTACCTTTTCCGCCAACAATTTCTTCAACTTTAAATATGGTCATTCCCATATTTATTTGTTCAAACTCACCTTTGCTGATTCCTGACGGGTCGTTTTTAGCTCCACAGGCTGTGCAAGTCAATGCTAATAATGCAATAGTTATAAAGGATAGAATCTTTTTCATAGCTGTACCACCTCAATAAATTTTATATACACATTATACAAAATCTATATAAGTTCGTCAACAGATTTCCCTGATAACAAAGCCTCTTCGATAGCATTGTATTTTTCCTGCACCGACTGCGGCAGAGGCAGGGCATAGAGCTTTTTCATTCGCTGATAAAAATTGCGGTCTGCCGTTGACATTTTAGGGGTAATCGGCATACTGCGATACCCCAAGATTCTGACGAACATACAATCGGCGTTAAGGGATTGAAACAATGCTCTGAACTTCCACCAATGCAAATTTGCCTCGTTGAGGTCAATGCCGTACTGCTCTTTAAATGCCGCATAGATGTAGCCGTCATCAAAATCGTAATCAAATACAGCTTTATCATTGCCACCGCCTGAATGCTTTTCGGGTGGTTTTCCACAGCGATAAAAGTTTAAAATAGCCTCGACTGTTTCTTCGTTCATCGGGCAAGGTGTTCTGAATACAAGCTTCTGAATTTCTGCGAGTATTTCAGCCGATAGTGTATCATCAATTTGATTAGTAAGTATAAGCTCGAATTTAATCCACACTCTAAAGTCGGTGTTGATTTTATAATCTACACCCGACACGGTTATTGTATCGGGTGTTTTGTCACAAAGCAGATTCATTACTTTGTCGCCGGTTTAAGTGTCTTTTTGTAATGATTGTACTGCTTATGCCTTTTGCCCCTGTGGTTGTTGTTCATTGCAATTGCTCTGCTTTTATACATACTACCGAGCTTTGAGCCGAAAGCATTAACAGCCTTGATGACATCCTCGTAGGCATTGATACAGGTTGTAAGGTTTACGGTTTCGCCGAAAACCTTTTTAGCTGTACCGTCACCAAAAACCTCATCAAAAAAGTTAAAAACAGCCGTACACTGAGCACGGATAAGCTCTGACTGGCGTTTGCCCTCGGGCTGTAAATCATTCATTGCCTTTGCCACATTATCGTGAGCGTGTTCGTAACGCTCCATAACGAGTGCATCGGCAACATCAATGTCAGGTAAATTTACACCGTTAATAACCATATTTTATGCCTCCGAAGTTTTTGCTGTAAATGTCTTTGTGGTTGTGTCAAAAGTACCCTCGACAGGATCTCCTTTTGCAAGGAAATTGCCACTGCAGCCCATTTCGCCGTCATCATTCGTAAAACTTGCCACCTCGACTGCAACACGGATTTTGCGTGCATGATATGTGGTCTTGTTACTGCCGCCTTCAACAGGCTGGTCAAGGTCAACGATAACATAATCTGTTTCGGCATCAGCTCCCACAAGCTGTTTCTCACCGATATTGATAATGTAATTGATTGCGTCCTGCTCACGGATCTGGTCAACCTCAAATGCCGTTGTCCAATCGTAACCGCTGATTGATTTTGTTGCAGATTTGTCGCAGACATACTTACGGCTCTTAGTCTGAGCCGCAGGTGATTCATCAAGTGTCTTTGCACCTACACCGAGCAGAGAAAAATTCGGCGACTTGTTTGTGCCGCCGCAGTCAAGATAATTCGCCTGCATACGCCTCTGTCTGATTACTTCACTCATTATTTTTTACCTCCAATTTTAGTATATTTAAGTTGGCACTGTATTTGATATCGTGCCGATTTTGTGTCATTGTCGATTGCATACCCCGATGACAGCACCTTAACGGATAAAGGGGTTAAACCTTCGGGCAGTTTCGGCAGTTTGCCGTTTAAGTCCTGTTCGGCAATCCACTCTTGTAATCTTTCATAAAATTCAAGATTTGCCATATTGATTGATTCATCGGGACTGTAATTTTCACGGCTTGCAAAGATAAAGAGGTACTGGCATTTAGCAGAGCCGTCAATGTACTGCTTTAGTACAGTTTTGCACGGCACAACCTCAATGCTGTACTGTTCGGGATCTTCGCCGAGATAGTCAACATTAAGGTCATTATCAACCTCTAATACATCGCAATCGGCAAACCACCTAAACAATGATTTAATGATTGATGTTTCCATTATTTTCTATTTTCCTCCGCTTTTTTCTTTGGCGGTTTTTATAATATCGTCAAGGTGATCTGCTTTCATTCGCTCAAACCAAAACCTGCCCCTTAGACCACCGCTTGCTGTACCTTGTTTGCCTTTGCCTGCATTTAGGTAGTAATTGGTATGTGCATATACAATATCGTACATTACCTCACCACTACCTATCTTTGTGCCACGGATACCGCTCTTGATAAGATTGCCGGTTTTAAAAGGTACATATGGAGTAGAACGGCGAAGGACTTCGCTGTCCACAATTTTTTGAACCTTGCCACTCGGCTCAAGACCACGGCCTTTAAGCATTGTTTCTGTGGTATTAAAAAGCAGTTTAATAATCATTTAACCACCAATTTAATATGCTTTGAAAAAGCACTTGCCGACAGATTTTCGGTGACCTGCGTAATCTGCTGACCGCCTGCGTCAAGGATATCCTTAACAGTAATTACATCAAGGTCAACCAAGCCTTTTACAACATAATCTCCCTTTTTTAGGGAGTAGCAATTGTCACTTTCATCAAGCGGTAAAGACTTGTATGTTGACGGGTCAACATAGTGAGTAGTCTGCAAAACGCTGTCGGGGATACGGATAACATACTCATCAGATGCAGACACATTTTTGTCAGCAACAATAATTTGATCCCTACCGTGGTAATTAACTCCGTCCAAAACAGTTGCAAACCAAAAGGTTTCACGACCCTGCTTTTTAGAGCAAAACACGGTAATGCGTGTGTTGTTTGTGAGCATTATCTCACCCCCTGATAAAGCAACCCTGTGCCGCTTAATTCCTGCTTGATAGCCTTGTACATTGCTCTTTTTTCACGCTCTGCAAGCTCATCGGCATTGTAATCATTGTTGTATGTAACGCTGTAACCGTCCGTTGATTCGGATTTGATGCCTTGAGGGATATTTGCCACACCTCCACGGATTTCGGCAACCGCCTCAGCGGCGGCACAGACTGCATTCTTTACCTGCTCCGTCACTTCGGGAATTTCTCCCATAATAACATAGTTTAAAAAGCGTTCCGCCTTGCGTGCATAGCGATTGAATTCTTCGGCGGTTAAATCACCGCCGAAAGAATCCTTGTAATAAGCATAATCCGCATACATTTTTAAGATACCTTAATGTTACGGAAAACACCGCACTTTGTTGTGTTTTTGAGAGCAACAGCGGCAACCATTTCAACCTCAGCCTTTTTAACCGCACCGGGGGCAGTAAGGTCAGGCATATATGTTTTGATGATTGACGAACCGCTGAGGGAAACACCGTGAAAAGCGTCAAGACCAAGCTGCACGGCATAAAGGTCGGTAAGACCTGTCACCTTTGAGCTTGATGCACCTGTTTCATAAATCGGCACACACGGTACTGTGGCAGAACCGTTGTAATAGTTACCCATATCGTAAAAAATGATATTGTCATAACCCTGAGCAGTTTTACCGAAAGCATCCTCGGCTCTTGTGAGATAGCCTGCACGCTGAGCTACGCTCTTGAGCTTGGCAATCAGCTTGCTATTGCCAAGAAGAAATGTAGGCTTGCCGTCAATGCCACCGATAAACTCATTAAGCATATCAATCATTGTCTGATAATTGCTTGTAAGATTTGCAGTTGTCGAAAGGTCAACTACAGTCTTATTAGATCCTGCATTGTACTCAGTGCTTGTGCCCTTGAGGAGAGTTGTAAGACCATCAAAGTCAACTGCCTTGTCAGTTTTTGAACCGTTGATACAGCAGTTCTGAAAATGGTTCTTCGTGGCAATTGTCATCTGTTCAAGCTGGAATGCAATCTCGTTTGTAGTTGCCTCCTGAACCACACGGTCAACTTCGCTTGCTCCGCCGAAGATTTTAAGGTCAACGCTCTTTTTGATTCTCTTGGCTTCATTCGCTGTGTACTCGCTGTTAATTGCTCTGCCTGCCACTGTTGACGGTGTCTGTAACTGTAAATAACCGTATGTCATAGTAGAACCACCGACACCCGGTGAAACGCAATCATCAAATGTGAGTTCGTCCATAAACTGTGAGCCACGGCGAAGAGTATCAATAACCTCCTGTGTAACTTTGTCGGCTCTTCCAACGCTTGCTTCTGCTAATGTGATAGGCATTTTGTTTCCTCCTTATTTCTTGTAAAAATCTTCAACGGCGGATTTGATGTTAGAGCCTGATTTTGCTTTTGCTCCGCCTGTGGGTCCGCCGAGGTCAAGTTTCTTTTTTGGTTTTTCCTCTGACTTAAAGAGGAAAGGCTTTGACTGTTTCAGCTCTGCAAGCTGTTCGTCAAGTCCCGTGATACTGCCGTCCTCAGCCTGAGATACCTTTGACATATCAATGTTAGCCTTTACCGACACGAGGTCAGCCGCACCTGCGTTGTTGATTGCAGATTCAACCGCCTGTTCGAATTTGTAATCGTTGAGCTTTTTCTCACCCTCAGCCTGTGCCTGCTTAACCTTATCCTGCCAGTCGGGATCATAGCCCTCAAGATTTGCGTTTGCACTTGCAAGCTGATTTGATACATCATCGTACTTGTCCTTTTCGACATACTGACCGCCTGCAAGGTTGCCGAGCTTAACATCTGCCGCATTGTTTACCTTTTCGGCAAACTGTTCAAATGTTAATGCTTCACCGCCAAACAGGGCTTTTAAAATTTCCATTAAGTCCATTTGTTTGCTCCTTTCAATTTATTAGCAATTGTGTGTATGCTCAGATATTTGAGCAATATTAAAAGCCCCCGAAATTCGGGAGCTTATAACCATAATCTGTAATTTTCGGAGTAAAAGTAAAAGGGATGTTTCAAACACCCCTTTAATACCCTTTTAAATTCGTTTAATTTTGTTTTTATTCAATCAACTATGTAACTTTACCTTTTAGCAACAAAAGCTGATACAAGGCAAATAAAACTATTTTTCTTCAAAACCTATGTTGTTATTACACTCTTTCATTTCTTTGGCTTTACCAAATTTAAAGTCTAACGGAATTCCGTCAGGAAAAGCATCGCAACAAGGTCTCCAGCCGTCTAACAATTCATCTCTTTGATGTTTGCATTCACAACAATCTGAAATGTAAATCATTAGTATTTCCTCCCAATATATTTTTCATAGAATTTCATCATTTCTTTTGATACTTTAACACCACGTCTTCTTAGAACCTCTAATTCAGCAAGTGCTTCTGCACCATCATCATAAGCAATAGTACTGATACCTTCTATGTGAATTTCTGAAAGTTCGTCATACAGCTTTTTAACATCTTCGGATTTCATTCCAAAAATTGTCTTTGCGTGTCCGCCTTCGTGCCATACAGCTTCTTCCAATGTATTTGCTATAGACAATTTTGAATTTGCAAATATTTGATTAATTTCATCAAGAGTTTTTCCAGAGAGTATGTCCGTGTTTAAATTTAATTGTAGCAATCCATTTGATAATGCTTCGATTTGTAAAACCGGAGTTCCTTGATCTGTTTTCGGCAAACTCTTTGCAACAATTTCACTAATGATGAAACCACCCTCTGCTTCACAATCAGACACAGTATTTACAATAACTTTACTTACCTCAGAATTGAAATTTTTTCCGTATGTAACAACCTCAAAATCATCTATATCTATATTTTTTATTATACTCTTTTTAGAAGATTTTGCAACTGCTTTCTTGTTTTTCCAAACAGCTTTTTGAGCAGTACTTCTGCCAAAACCATAAGCCTGTTGACGAGAACGGTCGGGAAGCAATCCTGTTCTTTTACAAAAGCTATTCAGTTCTGACTCCTGCCGTTTCAACTTGCTTGAATAGTGGCTGAAATTTTTTTCTAACTTTTGTAACAGTTCTTCATCAGAGAGGTTATTCAAAGCCTCATCACAAGCGGCAAGTGTTCTTTTGGTTGCCCTGATTTTGCGTTCAAAAGCTCTTTGCTGTTGTTCTGCCTCATACAGCGTGTGCATTGAGCCGTCAGGGTATTCAATATTTTTAGCGTTCAGTTCTTCAAGGTCTTTATCCGAATACATTCGGGACGAACCCTCAAAGTACGGATACCAATCGTGTCGGCAGTTCCAGCCTTTAAATCCGTCACCTGTGCCGTAACCAATATCAGATAATGACAAGTAACCTCTTTGACCACTCAGGCTTACAATCTGTCCCTGCCAAGCGGCATGGCTCGGTCTTGCTCCTGCGTGAGCGGTAATTTCCATAAGGTCACAGCCAAGCTCTTGGGCATTTGATAGGCATATTTGACCTGTGGTCTGACCTATGCCTGTCATAACATTACGCCGTACAGCAACATCAAGTCGGTCACGATGACCGGAGGGATAGATTACATACGCTCCGTCTTGAGCTACCTGTTTAATTGCATCGGCAATTGCCTGTTGCGGAGTAAACGCACCGCTTGATGCTTTTAACTCAGCAAGACTGCAAGCGTTGATAAAGCTCGTTTGTGATGACACAGCTGTGGTCAGAGTAAGATTGCTAAGATTGCCCTGTGTCTTTTTGTAGCCTGCCTCAAGTAATTGCATTTGCACATCGGACACCTTGAGTGACTTTGGATTTAAGCCGTTTTGTCGGTAAATCTCGTTGTCATACTCCGTAGCGGTCACACCTGCATCTTCAAAGAGCTTTTTTAACTCTGATTCTGTCCTGTCGCTGTATTTTGCAACACTTGACAACACATCGGAGTGCAGAGTGCCAAGCTCCTGCATATGCTGTGCCTGCCATATGCCCGTGTCAGTCATTGTTCCTGTTTTTGCAATTCTGCGAGCAATGTCACGGACAATCTCCTCTTCAAGCTGTGAATATAGGTTGATGATATCATCGGCACAATGAGCAAGCTGTTCAGGGGTGAGCATTAAGAGCCACCGCCTTCATCAAAAAAACTTTGTACACCGCTTTCAGGTAACATTTCTGCCGCCTGTTTATCATCAACACCGTAACGCCACTTGAGATAATCGGTCTTTTTGCGGATTCCGCTGTTGACCTCATTGAGCTGTATTGCCTGCTCCTTGTCCTTATCTTCAAGCACGCCGTCGCCCCAATTAAAGCTAACTTCGTACTCTCCGCTTGGAGCAAGATTACAGGCATCAGACATAGCATTACACGCATATATGTAGTCTTCGAGCACCGCCTCAAGTGAGTGTTGCATATCAGATACAGCCGTATAGCTACGCTGTTTTGATGCTTTAACTTCTTCGGCTGTTTTGTCCACATTTTGTGGGTTCGATAATGTGCCGTAGGCAAGGGAGCAGTTGAACTCAATCTGTCTTTTTATTTCGTTTAATCCCTTTGAGTAGTTATCATCACGCAAAGTCGGGTTAAAAACTTCATAAAAAGACTTATCTTTGTTATCGTCTGCATCAATGTTAAATTTGCGAAACAATCTATCACGGGTTGACGGTGTTCCGAGCGTATCTTCGCCCGGTCGCTGTCGAAGGACTTCTTCGCCGGCATCAACTGCAAGCTCGCCGCCTTCAAACTCCCACAAATATCTGTCCCACTGCAAGTCAGCCTCATTAAGCAGCTTAATTGCTCGGCTGTAAACAGACACACCAAGAGGACTGTCGCTTTCGATATGGTTAGCAAACGGGACAGCCCAAAAAGCAAACAAAGGACGGTCAACATCATTGATAACAATGTATGGATCAATCTTTGACCATGTTCCATTGTTAATTTTTCCGAGAATCATTTCCGTGCCGATATTGTCAGGACTTGATGATACAAAAAAGTGACTTTCGATTGTATGCGATTTGTTCTCATAACTGTAAGTTTGTTTTTCAACTCTCGTGTAATAATACTTGCCCTTAACTTCTTGATTGAAAAACACAGCAGAGGTAATTATGCCATTACTGTAACTGAGAGGTATAAACTTGTCCTGCGTGATACAGTCGGGAAGAATTACACCATTACGGACATATGGCTTAAACATTATGCCGCCGACAGCACAGCCTTCTTCAAGTTTTACCCTAAGCTGTTTTGTTAATCTTTCGTACTGTTTTTGCAAATACTCCGCTCGTTTAGAGCCTGTTATTTTGCTCTCAAACTCAACCATAATGAGCCTTGCAAACTCCGATGCTATCGTAGCTCCGAGGTTGAGCGTTTTACCGTGACAGTTTTTACTCCATGGGGGTTCATCAGCATAGATTTCTCGCCATATCTCCATAGCTTCTTCCATGTTGTCATATTGGTAACTGTTTGTAGCATAGTCAGGATATAGCTTGTTTACAAGTGTTCTTAGCCAACTCAAAAATACATATTTAGCACGCCTTTTCAATCGCTCACCTCCTAATCGTTATATTTAAAAATCCTGCGTAAAATGGTATATGCAAAATATCTTATATCGTCCATTGCGTGGTCATTTTCTTTTACCACTTTATCAACTTCGGCTTTTTCGTCCCAGCGGTACATGCCAAACTCTTCCTGAGATGCCTTGCACTTCACACCGATTTTTATTCTGCCGTTTGAGAGCATTTGGCTTGTAGTTCTGATGCCGTTGATAACATCGTTCTTAGCAGACTTGACATAAAACTTGCCGTGTCTTTTGATAGTAGCTTTAAAAGATGCGGCAGACGGGTCAATGATTACATATTCTATGTAATGGTCACCTGCGAGCTTTTCAAGCTCTGCATAATGCTCTTCATCGGTGCGTTGATAGCCCTCTTTTCGGCTGTTATAATAGTATTCGTCCACACGGATTGCCTCTTTGTCGGTTACACACCAAAGTCCCATTGAGCAAGGGTTAATAGTACCGTAGTCCATTGAGATGTACCATGTGCCTACAAGCTCATCGGGATTGCCGTCCCACAACTTATCCTTAATATGGTCATTGTAATCTTGGTAAACAAGACCCTCGGCAATGACCCACTCACCAAGGATAAAGCGGCGGTAAAATGTGCCTTGGTAAAGGCTGTAATACCGCTGTTTTACCTTGTCGGATAATGATAGGTTATCGTCCATTAAAAATTTAAGTCGCAAAGCGTGCTTTTCAGGAGCCTTTAAAACCCACTCACGATAAAACCAATGGTTAGGGTTATCGGGGTTGCAATTGAACCAAAACCTTGCACCCTCGATAGAGCAACGGGCAAGAGCCTGCTCAACAAATGACCTCGGCATCAGAGCAACCTCATCGAAGAGGACGCCTGCAAGCGTAACGCCCTGAATTAAGTCCTGTGAGCTTTCGTCTTTACCGCCGAAAATGTAAAATGTATTAGATTTGCCGTCTTTGCTGATTATCAGCAAGTTTTCCGACCGTTTATCCTTGATGTCATAGCGGTGTTTGAGCATATTGATAAGAGGCTTAATAACATTTCGCCTGCAAGAGCCTACGGTTTTACCGCATATAGCAAAGTTACAGTCGGCAAATGTTGCCATTGCCCAAAAAATAAAAGATATGCTCATACTAACAGTTTTGCCCGAACGGACAGATCCGTCTGCAATTATCGCATCATATTTATCCTTTATCCCGTCAACTTTCCACCAGCTAAGTACTTTTAGCTGCTTTCTCGAAAAAGGCTTAAATTTCATCTTTAAAAGCCTCCTTGCCTGCTCCTTCAAGTGCCTCAATCAATCCGTCATCAACGGTTTCTACTGTTTCGGGCTTGAAGTAATCCGCATACAGCTTAATAGCCTGCGTGTCGCCGTTCTGACATTTTTTAATCAGTGCCTGCCGAATTGCCGTCAGTTCGTCATTCTCGTATTTTGTAATAAGAGCATTTAATTTTTTGCGAAATTCTCTTGATTTTACAACTCCATAGGATAGAGCAAGTGATTTTAAATCTTCAACAATATTAAATTCCTGCTTTGTGTTTGTATCCTTGAGCAGTTGTTCAAGTTTTGACAGCTTATTCATTTTGCACCTTCTTTCTTTTTTGCATAAAAATAAACACCCGTTAAAAGGTGTTTAAAAGCATTTTAATATATATAAAAACAGCGGTTTGCGTTAAATTTTAATGTCAGCCGTTATCACGATTTAGGAGGGATTGTTCCATGGGCAAACCGCTGTTTTTAACTTGGGTATAGCTCCGCCATCCGCTAACTTGAGGTTATCGGTAGCTTTGCTGTATGTCAGCCGTGTCACATCAAGCAGAGACGAATCAATCCGCTGTCTGTTCGGGCATTTGTTCGGTAAACGATACTGTAAGCTCAGTCGGCTCACCTGCAAGGGTAATTTTGATCGTTGCTTTCTTGTATCGTTTCTGTACTTTCACAATTTTATCTTTATTCTCAGCCAAAAATCCGCTGACAGTTTCGTAACCTTCACCAGTGAATTTAAGTACCGAGGGAGTTTTCAAAAGTTCGCTTAAAGTCAGAATAAATTCAGACTCTTTGTCGGTTAAAGGGATAGGACTTGTACCGCCGCCGAGTAATCTGATAATGTGTGGAATACCTTTGAATACATAATACTTTGACCACTCATAGTCCATACGGACAAATACATAGCCGTCAAAAAGTATATGCGGTTGGGTTATCCACTTGCCTTTTGAGCGGATCAGTTTGCTTTCGACCGGCACAACGGCATCAAAGCCACGGTGTCGGAGCTGTTCGGCAACAGCGTGTTCCTGTCCTGTGTTTACATACAAAACATACCACTTAATGTTCATCACTTTTGCTCCTTTGCTTGAGCTTGTTAATTTCGTCCATAAGCTCATTGTAAAGCCGTGGATTACTCTTTTTGATTGTGTCATAAAGCAAGCTCTGATTTTCTTCGAGGGCAATCTGCTTGTCTGACTTAACATCCGTGTCGGTCTTACGCTTGTATGTTACTGCTCTTGCAAGGGCAGTAGCCTGTCTTAAAAGGTCTTCGGTAGACACTTCATCGAATTGTCCTTCGTCAAGTTTTGAAATGGCATCAAAAACCTTTTGTGATGCCATTCTCAAAATAGCCTCTGCAGGGTCAATTTCAGGATAACGCTCGGTTTCGGTGAGTATCATTCTGAAATTTTCCTGTGCGATTCGTAACTGCTGAGCGTTCGCCAAAAACCTTGATGCGTAACGGCTAACTGCTGCCTGTGACAGCTGTTCGCCGTTATCAGCAAGGTATGACACAATTTCACGATAGGTTTGTCCGCTGACAAGCATCTGATCTACGGTGTCCTTGAGGTCAGGAGGCAATTTGTCAATCTTACCGCAAGCTCTGCGGTTGTTTCTGCCCATAACTAAACCTCAACCGAGTTATCAGTAACGGAGCCTTCGAGGAGCTTGATACCCTTTGATGAGAGCTTTGCCTCAAGTTCTTCATACGGCACATCTGCGATGTCGGCAGGCTCTTTTGTTTTGATATTGCGAAGTAAAATATACTCCGACAAAAAGAGGTAATTAACCGATGACAAAAAGTCATGTTCTGATACATTCCCGATTGCGTACTTAACATCGGACAGTTTTTCATAGTTCACATGAAGTATGTTAATAGTTCTCAAAATCTGTCCGTTGTTCTGCACGAAGTTTCTTGCCTTGATTTTCTGTATATATGCCTCTGCATCATTAGTCATTGTTTTTACCTCCTCTTAAAAGTTCCAAAATGAGCTTGTTTTGTGTCTTTATTTCGTCCTTAACCTCGTTTATAGAGTTGTAATAATCCTTTTTTGTAAGACAGGTGTCCTTGATTTGCTCAACATCAGTTTGCAATTTGCTGATAGATTTGTTGACATCGGTTTTAACATCTTTCAGTTCGCCTTTTGTTACATAGGACAGCTGAATTTCTTTGATTTCCTTGTCGTGTCTATCCGCTTCGTTAATTGTTCTTTTGAGAAAAAAGCTGATAATAGCTATAGCTCCCGAAATTATAAGTCCAAAGAGCCACCAAGTGTCTGCCGCAAAGTTCATAATAAATTACTCCAAAAAAAATAAGGTATCATTAAGTCTGTAACTTAATAATACCTTATTAGTTCATATTACCGTAGAAGATAAATTTCCTATATTTTATTCAATAACTTATGTTTTAATATCGTCAAAAATGCTTAACTGACCGTCAAGTCTATCGTTTGAGCAAATAACTCTAATGTACCGCTCGGACAAATCGTATTCTTTTGCAAGCTGACTACTGTTATAACCGTTGTACTTTGCTTTAATTTCAGCGTTACGCTCAATTTTCTGCAATTCACTGTACTTTTGTATGTAGACAGTATCGCCTCCGAAGATTTTACATAATTCAATATAGCTTTCAATGCCTATTGTTTCGGCTATATCCCGTTGTGTACCTACCAAATCATCAAGATTGATTTTCACCAGCCTTCCTCCTTTGAGCACTGTCAATGTACTTTTTAAGTTTTTCAATCAAGGTTACACCCTGATTATATGTCAGCCACCTAAAAGGCTGCTTTGATGTACAGTCAATTTTCAGCTCTTTTTTGATGATACCACAGAGCCTGTCACCGAGCTTTGCTGTGGTAGGCTCTGTATCATATTTTTCGAGCTGATACATCAACTGCCAAACCTTCCTGCGTTGACCGTCTGACATTTTTCCTCTGCCGCTGTCCTCGTACTTTTTCTTTTTGTACGGTTTCGGCGGCTCCGTGAGGTTCTGCAATTTAAGCCTCTCGGCAAGCTCAGATACAACCGTTTTATACTCATTCTCATTAAGACTGCGTACGCTCTCCTTTTGAGTAAGACGATAAACAATCGTGTGCAGCATATCGTTTTTGTTGCCCGATTCCAAAACACCGAGCCGTGCAGCAATTGCGTATATTCTTTGTGTCTGCTGTGGCTTTAACAAATCAATCACCTCAGCTTAAAGATATCTTTGTGCTGTCCTCAACCACAAAACTGCTCTGTATCTTCATTAGGATATCGTCAATATGGCTTTCATCCATTCCGTTAACGGTGAGCAGATTTTTAAAATCCTGCCATACTGCCGCCTCCGAAATAAGGTAAGCATACTCTCTGGCATCATCTTCCGAGATGTTTGTAAACTTCAAAATGTTGTTTACATCCTTATCGTAGTTAATGCCCTTGCATTTCTTAACAAGCTGTTTGCGTTCGTCATCAGACACGCCGTTCATCTGTTCAATAACCTCTTTGACGGTGCATCTTACAAAATTGCCTTTCCACAAACCGATGAGCATTCTTTTTGCCGGAGCAGAGAGGGAGTATTCTGTCTTTTCCGTGACTGCATCTTTGTACGCTTTGCCAAAAATTGAGAGCAAAAATGAGTTGTATGTAATTTTGAGAGATTCCGAAGTTACCGCTGTAAGCTCTGATTCTGTGCCTTCGTAATGGATGCTTTTGTACTTTGTGTTTTCAAGATCTGCCGAACACTGCATAACAATTTCTGCCTCAAGTTTATCCTTGCGTGCCTTGAGCTTGCTCATATCTGCTTTAATGCCTGCAAGCTCATCAATCTGCTTTTTTAAATCAGTCATCTGTTTTATCCACCTTTGCAAGTAATTTTTCGGCACATTTGCGGCAGATGATAACATTATCTGCAATGATTACATTTTCAACTGTACCGCAAAAGCGACAACAGGGAGCGGACGGTTTAATTGTAACAGTGCCGTCTGTACTTGTTTCAATGTCAACAGCATTGCCCGGAAACAATCCTGCTTCGCCTCTTATCTGCTTTGGCAGAGTAATAGAGCCGTTTTTACAAATTCTCTTTGATGTTTTCATAATTGACCTCCTGTTCAATATATATTGCTTAACATTGCCTATCCTCACTCTGCATTTACACGGACTTGTGACCGTTCCCGTTGGCGGAAGTTGCATTAAGGTGAGCGGATTATCTCCGCTCATTAACCTCTTTTATTGCACATATAAAGCCTTCTAAAGTTCTATCTGCAAAAGTTTTGCCCATATTTTTTTCGAGTTTTTTTATAACATCAATTGTTAATGTCCCTATTTTTCCAAGAATATCGATAGCATTTCCTGTTACAACAGAGTCGGTTGTTTTGTCAGAATTTTCAACCGAAATTATTACTACCTTTTTTTCACAAACAGCGGTTTTGGCTTTTTTAGCAAACGAATCTATTATCGCACCACTCAATTCATTTCCGAATTCAACTGTGTAATCTTCCATTTTTATCCCTCCGAATTTTAATAAAATTCAATACTTTCGTTGTTAGCAATAAAATGCTTTTTCATTGACTCAAAGTTTGTCCAGTATGGTGTATATACATCGTAACTAAACTTATCTTTAAGCTCTTGTTTTGCTTTTTTACTACGGACTTTATATTCTTTGAAGTCCTTTTCGGTGACAACTGACCGCTTTTTACAGCAATAAAATCTTTTGCGGATTTCACAGTCCTCTGCAAGCCATTTACCACGAAATTCATCATTTACATAAACAAGGATAGCATTTTGATATCGTGATTTTTGAGTAAGGTTAAGAGATACCTTGTATCCGTCAATTTTAATATTAATCGGCGGAGCAAATACAGATGTAAGTGCTATGTCAACCTTTTTCCATTCTTCTTTTGTCATTATTGTTATTGCCCCTCCTTTTACTCTTTTTTACCTTTCGGCTTTCGCCACGGATCATCCAACCAACCCATACAAGCAGGAGCACCATAGGCACAAAGCAAATTTCTCCGCCTGCTGTAAAGCTCCTTGCACCCATTTGACCGAATGCGGCAGTCATTACTACTCCCGTGCTGAACCCTGCGGCGAGCAGTAACACAATTTTTCTTAACGACATTTTAAATCCCTCCAAATATTGTTTAAAACACCTTGATACGCATAGCTTTTGCCATTGCTATTAAGCCCTCATAGGTGATATTTCCGTTATCCACAGCGTTACCAAATACATTGCTTGCTCCTCTGATGCCCTGTTCAGACCTTGCAATGCCAAGTAAAAAACTTACTGCTCGTTCATCGGACTTAACGGCAGGAAACAACAGCTCAATGTCGGTGTTTTTAATTGCTGATGTATGCCTTACTTCGGTAAGTTTTGTACGGTTACGAATCTGAGCGAACGCTTCTTTGCTTTTGCCGGTATTTGTAACGGTTTCAATGTTTCCGACAAGGCAAATGCCAAGCTGTGGGTTGCTATCAAAAAAAGCTCTGATAGCCTCAATGGTTTTAATCGGCAGGTGCTGTGCCTCATCAATGATGAGCACCTTGCGTTCGCCTTCAAAGCTGTCTGCAAGCCTCAGCCACATTTCATCCTTTCGCCCTGATGCCGTGATTTTCTGTGTTCTGCAGAGCAGTTTCAAAAACGCACTTAAAGTTACTAAACAGGGGTTTACGGACACATAAATTGCAGTAGCCGGATAATCTTCTGCATACTTTTTACAAGCCATTGTTTTGCCGATACCTGCATCGCCACACTCTATGGCAAGACCGCCCTTGAGATGACACAAGCGTATCGTGTCATAAACTTCCGTGCTTATACTTGTAGGCTTGTAGCTGTTGAGCACCTGAGCTGATTTGAGATTCTCTGCAGCGGCTTTTGTTTCAAAAGTCTCTGTTAAAAACTTTTCAAAATCACTTAAATTACCGTTATAACGGTTGTTCAAGTAGGTTGACAAAGTCGCTGCTGACTTTCCGAGAGCTTTTGCGGCTTTGGTTTGAGAGCCACATTCTTCAATAAAGTTCCTTAATTTCTCCTGTAATTCAGGGTTGGCTGACATTATTTATTTCTCCTTCTGTCGTTGTTCAAGATTTCTTATCATTTTTGTTTTGTCTATTGTAACGATGTTTGACTGACCAACCGCCATAGGCAACTGCTCTGCCGTTTCATCGGCACGGTGTACTGATATAACCTTCGGATTGATTTCTTCGGCATTTGCTTTGTTTTCCTCAGCGGTTGCAAGCACAAGATTGAGTGCTGTTTCTTTGCCAAATGCGGTAATCTGACTTGCCTTGAGTTCCTGTTTGGTGAGTTTTTCAAGGCTCTTAACTTTACGCAATGCCTGCGCAACCGCATCTTTAGATGCTCCATATGCAAGGACTGCTTCATTGTCCGTTGGAGCGGTCATTATATAGTTATCATCAAGGTCATATATTCTGACTTTGGATATATCCTCAGGATCATATCGACAGTAAACCGATTCGCCGAAATGGTTCAAGATGAGATCATCGTTGTAGTAGTCGATTTTTTCTCCTGCTACAGTAAGATGTACGCCACGCCTGCCGACTTTCTGACTTCTTGTGCTTCTCATTAACATCAAGTTGAGGTCAAGTTCTGCGGCGACTCGTTTTTCTTTAAGTTGTTCTCTGTAAACCTGCATTCGGCTTTTACCGCTGTCTGAGCTTACCGCTCCGCTGTATGGTTTTTCATTCATATAGTAGGTTAAAATGTCCTCAACTGCCTGAGTGAATTCATAATCCGTGGGTATGTTGTCGGTGTCCTTGATTACCTTTTTAAGTCTTTCCGGTCGTTCGACTACATTACCGCCTGTATAAGTCGGAAACAGTCTTGAAAGTCGGTCTTTAACATCTCGAAATCGTCTTTCAATGATCTTTGCCTTCGCATTTCGTACGATAGCATTTGTCATTTTAATGCCCAGCCGTTCAAAGACGGGAGGCGGTGCAAACTTGTCCTTTTGACTCTTTTTTAATCTGTGACCAAGTCCGCCGACATCGAATGTCAGAAACTCTCGACCGTTATCTACATATATGTTTTCGGGGATTCCGTATTTTACAATACCTTTCCTCAAGGCAATCAGTGTAGCTTGCGATGACGGTGCATCGGTTACATAGCAACCTGTAAAAATACCCGAACGAGCATCAAAAAACGCTGTAAGATAAAGCCTGTGGATACTTCCGTTTTCGCCCTTTGTCTGCACATCAAATGTGTGGTTATCTGCAATCCACCATTCGTTTGACGCCATTCCTTCGTATGTCCTGCGTATGTACGGAGCACACCTGTCCCTAAAGGCTTTCATACCTTGCCGTCCCATAATTTCAACAGGCTTAGGTATTGCCGTTTGTACTTTCCTGTAAAACGATGCATAAGCAGGGAGAGGTAACAGCTGTGGAGCTTCTCGCTTAATCCACATTTCGGTGTATTCATAGCACGCCTGTATAGGGTGCTGTGCCTCATCAAGATAAAAACTTAAAAAGCATTGCCACACTTCTTCAGGAATTGACGATGTACCTTTTTTCCAACTTCCACGATTGTCAAGCAGTCCTGCAAGATCATCGGCTTTTAAAGCCTTTTTTTTTCGGTACAAAATTCCCTTCGATATGTTAAGGTCGGGATTAGCGACCTTTTGCAGTTGTACAAATTTTTCGGTTGCAGGTACTTTCTGTAACTTTGATGTTGCACAATACTCATCCCAAGCATTAAGTATCCTTATCCATTCGGCAATCTCTTCACGCTGTACCGCCGAAAATTCATCAAATTCCTTGTGGGGTCGCTCCGTCTTGCGTTCGGGGAGCAAATCCTCAGGAATTGCTATTGCGTGCGATTTGTAGTATTTAAGCTGTTCCGAGTGGGATAGTTCATTTAAAGGTATCAAATATTTTTTGCGGTTGTTTTGGTTTATTGTTTCATCACCCTGAAGACTTCCATTGTTTATGAGCATTTTTACATATCGTTCAGAGCAACCTTTTATCCCAGCAACTTCCTTTGCCGTTAGATAAATCAAAAAATCACATCCTTTTGACCTGCCATCATCAGAGCAGGGAGGTCATTTCCTGCTGACCGCCTTGCGGCGGTTTCGGCTTAAAAATCAAACATTATTGATATTGATTCACCATAAGTTGAATAATAGTCTGTTTCTACTGCTTTAATCTGAGATTCATTAAGCTGTCTTAAATCGTCAAAATTTATTCCGTATTTTCTGAGTATTTTTTCAAGTTTTTCGGTTTTAGTTAAATTTTTCCTTTCAAATAAATCTAATCTTTCCATAAGTCCTCCTTGATGTGACATTCTTTAGTGGTATAGTGGATACAGTCTTCAATGGTGCATTTTCGTGGTTCGCCCGTGTCAAGAATGTAATAACAAATCGAATAGCCTTTGTTGTTACTATGGTTTAATGGTCGGCGGTGTCCACAACCTTTGCAGTGAGGATTCACTTTATTACACATTGAATGCTCTCTCCATAAACTCTTTTGCCGCGGAATTTCTGCTTGCAAAATAACTGCCACTGTACGGATCTCCGTCTTTGTCAAGCCACCATACAACCCAAGGATCAATAGCATTAGGGTTATGTGCTATGACAACTCGGTTGTTTATGTTTCCGATTATTTTGTATCGGTTAATTGTTTTGCCTATCATAATCAATCTCCTTTTCTTGCAAAATTTATTTCCTTATCTACCAGTGTGTTTACTGATACCTTTAATGCTTTAGAAAGACCATATAAAATAGCGATGTTCATATTCTTTTGTCTTTGTCCCTGTTCAATAAGATTGTAGTAACTCTCAGATATTCCCATACTTTTAGATATATCTAATTGAGTTAGCCCCTTTTTATTTCTCAAATCAATGAGATAAACACGCTTTTTCATTTAATCACCGTCCTTAACTTTGCATATTGTCAAGTTTCAAGTATATAATACGCCTTTATTTACTATTTGTCAAGTTTTTTCTTGACATTTTGCAAAGTTTAATTTACTTTACTAATAGTAAAGTTTATAATAATAACAATAGGGGCTGAGCTTATGACTAAACTAAAAGAATTACGAAAAGAACACAAATTATCAATGAAAGAATTAGGAAAAATTCTCGGTCTTTCTGAAAGTACCATTTCTCTTTATGAGGCAGGAAAAAGAGAACCGGATATAAAAACACTTATAAAAATGGCTGATTATTTTAATGTAAGTGTTGATGTTTTACTTGGCAGAGATGAAACAAATAAAGACGAAATTCTTGATACTGAATACAGAGAAGTAATTCGTGATGATCATAGTTTATCTATGTTTAATTTTGAGAAGATGTGTGCCGAGCTTGATGAACATAGCTTGGATAGAATTCATTCTGTTTTATATTCTTTAAGAAGAATTCAATATAATGATGCTTTATTTGCCAAAGATAAACAGTACTTATTTTCTGCAATAACTGAATTGATAGGTAGAATTGAACGATATGTTGATGATTTTCGAACGGCAACGGATTTCGGGAAAGTGTTCGATTATAGTTTTCACAATAAAAGATTTATCAACGGTGAAGTTGCCGTATTAAAAAGAATTACTAATCTTATAACTCCTGAGAAGAAACCTGTTGCTGAAAGCACTATTGTAATTCCTTTTTATGAAACACCGGTTTCAGCAGGTACGGGCTCGTGGCTTGGCGATGATATTTTAGCCGAATGGCTTACTGTTCCACGAAATGATATGACTACTTCAGCTGATTTTGCGTTAAAAATATCAGGTGATAGTATGCAACCTAAATTTTCAAACGGCGAAACCGTGCTTGTTAAGCAAACGTCAAGTGTATTTGAAGGTGAAATCGGGGTTTTCGTACTTAACGGTGAATCGTATATTAAAAAATTAGGAAAAAAGAAGCTTGTTTCACTTAATCCAGCCTATAAGCCTATACCTTTACACGGATTTGATGATGTTCGTTGTGTAGGTAAGGTGCTTGGTGCACTTAATATGTAAAAATATTTATTTAATTGTATTTTTTTACATAACTCAACTTGTCTGATTTTTTCAACATTAAAAAGGTCAATATGTTAAAAGTATAGATTTCATCGGAATAGGAAGTCACTTCCCTTTAAAATTAAAATACTTCCTATTGTTTAAATGTTTTAATCGTATAGATAAAAGTATATTAAAATCCTATTTATGCCGATTTAAAGCCCTTTTAAACGCTTTTAAAAGGTTATTTTTAAAAAATTAAAGCCGAGCAGATTCACAATTTTTTCGTGATTTGCTCGGCTTTTTCGTTTTCGCACTAAATAAAAAAACAAGCTGTTTTTTCAAAGTGTAATTTCTTTTTACACCTAAAAAACGGCTTGTTTTCTACATTTTCAGATTTTTAACTTTTTTTAACGGCTTTTTACGGTTTTTCCTATTCTCTCCGAAAACTTACAAATCCACTTCTTTTTCTCCAGTTCTTACTCTGTTATACAAAAATCTAAATCGCTTTTCGAGACGCAAATAATATATATCTAAGATTAAGAAACATCCCACTGGTATAAAAGATAAAAGCAAAATCCATTTATTTATATTCCCAAATGATATAGCAGATACTCCTGCAACTATCGAAGCAGCGAAACCTTTGAAAATTGCCGACGAGGTTGACATTCTATCTATTGTAGCTTGTATCATTTGAAGATATGTAATCGTAGTATCCGAAAGATTTTCTTTTGTCACTTTAATTTCTCCCATTCTTTTTTTAATTCACGAATTCTCTGCACCAACTCAAATTTCTTTTTAGGCTGTCTTTCAGCTCTTGCTTGCTTTTCTAACTTTTCTATTTGTTTTTTTTAGTTGCTCCTGTTTGTTATGTAGTGCAATGTTTTCGTCGAGTGATAACTCTTCATTCCACACTCCACACTCCAAACTCTTAACAATGTTCTCCCAGACTGTATCAAGGTTAAGTCCCTGAAGTTCAATTTGTTGATTTTCAGTAGGTTTCCATTCTGTCTGCATTACCTTTATATGGTAAATAGCAAGTCTGCTTTCATTCTCATATTCAAGAACAAACAAAATATTCTGCGGTATCAACTTAGAAAGCGTTGCTATCGTTTTTTCATCATATTCTTTCTTTTTGAGTGAAACAAGCAAAACAAAAAAACTTTTTACATCTTCTCCGGCAGGAATATTAACCTTATTGGGAGCAATTTCATTTACTATCGTGATTCTTGAAATATCAGCATCAATTTTTGCTTTTGCTGCTGTATTCATTTGAAATTTAGTATAAATAGCTTTTTTCGGAAGCTGCTTACTCATTTCCGTCGTCTTTGGTAATCCGAGTATTTCAATTTTCACTCCGTTTCAATCAGTTATTAGTTAGGAATTATGAATTAGGAGTTATCCTTCATAGTCTTAGTTATGCTTGAAAGCAATTTTTTCAATTCAACACAATCTGAATTGATTGAACCAAACTCATCCTTAGATAAGTATTCCGCACCATACAATAGTTCTAACCAATATGCAGTTTCAGAGCACTCCTTAAAAGCAATATACATCTTTGCCAAAAAATCTTTTTTGCTAATTGCGCAGTTTGCCTCGGCAATATTTGCTCCTATGCTTGTTCCGCTTCTTAATAGCTGTTTTGAAAGGACATATTCTTTCTTTTCACCACAAAGATATTTGTACAACCCGATAATTCGCAAAGAAAACTTTTTGCTTTTCTCAAAAACAATGTTTTTCATTCCTAATTTCTAATTACCAAAAAGCATATAAGTTCAAAGTCATCTAAACCCTTAATCTCGTTTGTCAAAAAGCTGACCTGTCCACCACCCAAGAAACTGTCTATATCACTTTCTTCTTTTACTTCGATAATAGATGAAATGGCATTGCCAAGCAATTCTGAAAATTTTGACATATCTTTGCCATCACGAGTTTCTTTGTTAAACTGTTTACAAAGGTCTGTGTATGGTTCAGTTTTGCCTTTGCAAAGATAACGCATTTTGTCAAGCATTGCTTTTGGTGACAAATGGTCACATATAACTTGTCCGTCTTCACTGATATAAACCATATAGAATGGGTGAAGTCTGTTCTGATTATCTATGTTTACGCTGTTGGAGCGATTTTTTAGCACATAGATAACTCCGGATGGCATTTCATCACTTGCTTTTGCGACTGCATGAAGTCCAAAAGGTGTTTTATCTATATCGGGATGATTCTTTACATATTCAAGCAAATCAAGTCTAAATTCATTAAGACCCAAATCCATTATAGAAATACCGCTTGACATATCTTCAATATCAACAACCTCTTCTTGCAAGCGTTTGAGTTGTGCTTTTCTGTATTCAAGGTCGGTCTTTTCTTCATCACTTAGCAGATTGTCATCGCCTGTTGCAGTCATATCTACAATTTTCATTCGTGTTTCAACTTTTGCTTTAAGATTGATATAATCATCAAGGGTTACATCCGGCCAAAAGTTTACAAGCTGAATGACTTTATTTTTGCTTCCGATACGGTCAATTCGTCCAAATCGCTGAATGATGCGGACAGGATTCCAATGTATATCATAGTTAATAAGATAATCGCAATCCTGTAAATTCTGACCTTCTGAAATACAGTCAGTTGCAATGAGCAAATCAATCTCTGTATCATCATTTGGCATAAGCAATTTTTTGTCTTTTGATATTGGAGAAAAGCATGTAAGCACTGTGTTCAAATCTTTCTTTAGATTTGGACATGTAGTGCGTCCTTCAACCATACCGGATACCATTGCGGTATTAAGACCGTATTTCGTTTTTACATAAGTGCTTACGTTGTCATATAAGTATCCTGCCGTATCGGCAAAGGCAGTAAAAATAATTATCTTTTTATTGCTTTCATTTATCGGGTGATTTATCTTGTTGTCAATTATTTTCAACAGTTCTTGCAGCTTTAAATCATGTTCAGGTGTAATATCACCAACCATAAGAGTAAGCAGTTCAAGAATATCTGCATCTTTTTGCAGACTTTTTCTCCATGAAACATAGTCCATATCGGCAAGACTGATTTTTATTTTTTTACCAAAAGAGAAAAGGTCATCAACATTCTGATCTTCATCGTCAAATTCATCAACATCAGAAATATCTGTTAGATCAAGTTTGGTGTCTGTAAACTTGTTAAAATCGTCAATCGCTTTTATGGTTTTGTCAATCAATGCCTTAATGCGTGTAAGCGTAAGGTTAAATGAATAAACAGAACTTTCCATACGCTTCATCAAATTGATTGCAGTAAGTCTGCGAATACCCTGCTCACGACCCATTTGGTCGAATCCGATTTTTTCTTTATCTTTACCAAATAAGTCAGAATATTTTTCTTTTTTGCTTGCCTGAATATAGTGGGTGGGGGTGTATATTGAAAGTGATAGGAGCATAAGCTGCTCAAAAATTTGATTATATGTAATGGCTGATTTTAAATCAGTTAAGTTAGGCCTGAGTGATATTGGTTTGAGCCTTGACGGGAATGTACCTATATCCGTAGTATCGTAGTATTTTTGAATATGCTTTCTTGAGCGGGCAATTGTAACGCTGTCAAGCACTTCAAAAAAATCAAAATCAAGCATTTTCAGCAGATTGTCTGTTGTCCTATACGAAACATCCCATTTGCTCCAAGTATTAAATGCCCTTTGTGCGTTTTTAAATATATCGTCAATAGAGCGAGTGGTGTTCAATTTTTTGTCAATGTACTCAGTGTGACCTTCATACGCAAGTGCTAACTGATTTTTTAAATCATTAAAACGATTGTTTACCGGCGTTGCAGAAAGCATGAGAACTTTTGTTTTCACACCTGCACGAATTACTTTTTTGAGAAGTTTTACATATCAGTTTTCTTTATCATCTTCATCAGGATTTTCAATTATTTTTCCGCCATTACGGAAGTTATGCGATTCATCAATAACTACAAGATCATAGTTGCCCCAATTTAGCCTATCCAGATCAAGACCGTTAGATTTACCGTGTGTTCTGTTAAGGTCGGTGTGATATAACACATCATATCTCAAACGGTCGGATGCAATAGGGTTATTGATATAGTTGTCTTTATATGTATTCCAGTTGTTTGTCAGCTTTTTAGGACACAAAACAAGTACAGACTTGTTTCTGTTTTCGTAATACTTGATAACAGCAAGTGCAGTAAAAGTTTTGCCAAGACCAACGCTGTCTGCAAGAATACATCCGTTGTATTTTTCAAGTTTATTGATGATTGCAAGAGCGGCGTCCTTTTGAAAATTGTAAAGCATATTCCAAATCTTGCTTTCTTTAAATCCGGTTGCCTCATTAGGAAGAACATCTTCTGAAATATCTTCAAGAAATTCGTTGAAGATATTATAGAGTGTAACAAAATAGATAAAATCAGGAGAATTTTCGTTGTAGGCGGCCGTTATATTGCCAATAACTTCATCGGTGACTTCCTGCAATACTTTATTATTGTTCCAAATTTCATTAAAATCCGCAAGCAATGTCTTTGCCAATGAATTATCCTTAACAATGGTTGTGCTGATTACATTGCCCTTTTCACAACCAAGCTCAATTGTTGTAAAGTTATTTATCGGTGTGTATCCAACTTCCTCTACTACAATACCGCCCTGAATTGTCTTATCACTTATATTCGACTTAAATGTAACTTTCTTTTTTATCCACTCGGCACATTCTTTGGCAATTGCCTTTTGAGTGAGTTCATTTCTTAACTTTATCTCAAACTCTGTACCATACAAACTTTTTTCACGGGTTAGTCTGGGAATATAAAATTCTCTCTTTTCTTTAGGAGCTTTTTCAGTAGTGAAAGTAGGAGAGGTAAAAATAAAACGAAGTTCATCAATTCCGGATAATTGCTTTTTTAATTCCTGAAATGCATAAATTGAAAAACAAGCAGCGGTAATTGAAAGTTTGCTTCCTTTTTTTATCTCAACGGACAAATCATTTTTGAGCGTTTTGGTAGTGTTGTTAATAAGTTCCATAAATAATACCTGACTTTGCAACTGAAATATTACTATATTTGAATTAAACGTATCGCCAATTGATGTAAGTTTTGTATATATTTTATCACAATTTGCCTGCCATTTCAATGCTATTCGACTGAATTCTTTTTATAAAGAATTTGTATTTTGATAATTTAGTGGTGAATCGTGATGAACCTATATTGAATTATTTACTGCTTGAGATAGTATCAATAGAAGGCAGGACTGAATGGGTGAATTGCGTTCAATTTATCCATCGTGAAAGATAAATATTAAGAATAAAAGGGTACACTTTGATGTGTATCCTTTTTGCGTTGAGAGCTATGTTTGAGTTTTATGATTAGGCATTTACTGACGAAATAGTAGTTAATTCCTAAAGTAACTAAAGCAAAAAACACTTGAAAACGAAAAGAGAATGTGATAATATATAGGTGTTGACAATGTACAGTCGTTTCCTTTGGATAGGTTAGAATTCGTCAATCTGTAAAACGATTAGATTGCAGAAAAGGCTATTACTCAAAAGAAGTATGTACCGCTGCAATATTGCCGGTCGCAGTCCGCATATAGTGAAATATGAGGGACGCTGTGATTAAGTAGTATCTGATTTTTAATCAGATCGTGAGACACATACTGATTTATGTGTCGCCCACTTGTTTGAGATTTTTTGAAAATCAAGAGAACAAGTAAGCCCCTGAAGGATAGTTGTATCCGATTATGGGTGCGTTTAAAAAACAAAGACAGACCTAAACTATTATATAAGGGATAACAAGGGATTGTGAAGAAATGAAGTTTAAGACTCCATTCTTCGTAGCTCCTTTTTATTTATAAAAGTGTAGAAGCAATTCGTATGGTCAAGCATTGATTTGTGACGGTGTCACATTGAGATATTTGAAAAAGAGAGATTGCATTAAGATGGGGGTAGTATGCCCTTTTAAATACTAAAAACAGAATATTGTATATAAAGAGAGTACAATTTTTATTTGTACTCTCTTTTTGTTTGCAAGATAATGCCACATCCCGACAGCCGTGTTAAGGAGGCGATAAGAAAATAAAGAACGACATCAAATTAAGATGTTATTAACAGTGATAAAGTAAAAACATAGGTTGAAACAGACCTGATGACAGATAAAACATTAACTATGTGCAGTTGCCTCACATAAAATTCAGGCAAACGCCCGCGATGTTTGGGCGCCGATTCAGTCGGCAAAAACATCAATTTAAAATGAAAGGAGTTTATATATGCAATATAAACTTTTGGTTTATACATGGCTATTGCGTTTTGTGGGCAATCATGAAAAGCGATGCCGCAATTACTTTATCTACTGAAAAATTTATTGAACAGATCAAAGCTGATACAATCGGTTTGGCGTTCACCAAGCTTCTTGAAGCAATGAATGTTTCAAGAGCTGATTATAGAGATGCGTACGGATTTGGCGAGGGAACTGTTGATCATATAGTAAATCGATATGATCTTGATATGAAACCCGTTACAATAATTCGTGCAGTTTTGGTGCTTAATGTCGATTACAAACTGAGCAAATTTCTGCTCAATAAAGCAGGAATTTGTGAGGGTAACTGCCCCGCATCAAAAATATATTGGAGCGTTTTAAAGAAAGTCAATTCTGATTTTATTCCGTATTACAGCAAAAATATAAATTTTTTCGAAGAAGTTCCGAATACGATTAACGAAATAAATCAGAGAATAGATGAAACGATTGATAAAATGCCGATTTCGGATAAAAAGAAGGGGGAGTATAAGAAAAAATATAGAATTAAAGATGCATTAGCTGTATAAAAAATTTTTATTATAACACATAATGCGAAAAAAGGGAACACAGTAAATCGCCTGTTGAATCTAATTTGCCGATGATATAATTTAGCTGTCATCGATGATAAATTATTTTTCGGAGGTAAAATTATGAATATCAATTTAGTTGAAATTGATGCCAACAAGACTGTCGGCAAAAATCCTGTGCTTGTTGATGTTGCACCGTCATATGTCTATGAGAACGGCAAGAGAACAGGTGAGGTCAGCGGATTTAAATACACCGTTGCCTTGCCTGACAAGGCTTTTGAAAAGCTGACGGTCAAGATTGACGGCGAGTGCAAACTTGAAAAGCCTGATGACAGGCATTATCCGGTGGTCATCTTTGACGGACTTGAGATGCGTCCGTATTGGACTCCCGAGGGCTACAAGGTTTCTGCAACGGCGAAGAATATTCGTATTGCCAATGCGGGAAAGGCTTAAACTGCACTAAGTCAGTCTTTGCATGGTGTGCCTTAAGCACACCGTGCAGAGACTCTGCGATAGGGGTAGTATTACCCCTATCGTAGCAATGTAGCAGTAGCAGGGAGGTTTTTATATGGGCAGTGCAAATCCTCAGTCGAGAAAGTGGCTGTTGACCATAAATAACCCTGATGATTACGAGCTTGACCATAATTCGGTTAAGAATACTCTGCACCTGTTCAGTCCCGATTATTTTTGTCTTGTGGATGAAATTGCAACCACAGGAACAAAGCATATGCACATTTTCATTTACTCAAAGTCACCAATTCGCTTTTCAACATTGAAAAAACGCTTCCCTATCGCCCACATTGACAAGGCTAACGGAAGTGTAATCGAAAACCGTGACTATCTTCACAAAGATGGTAAGTGGAAAGGCTCTGATAAGGAACATACGAATCTTATTGATACATTTGAAGAGTTCGGTGATGTGCCAAAGCCTGTTGATGAGAATTCTCCTGATATGTCTGCATTGATTGAAGAAATTGAAAACGGACTTGATACCTACGAAATTATCAAGCTTCACCCGAAATATGCTTTTAGGATAAAAGAAATTGACGCACTCAGGCAGACCGTACTTTCAAATATTTTCCGTGAAAAGAAACGGAATGTTACCGTTTACTATGTTTACGGAAAGTCGGGAACAGGCAAGACAAGGGGGATATATCAAAAACACAGAGCACCCGATATTTGCAGAATTACTGCGTATCGCCGTAGTACAGGGATAAATTTTGACAGCTATCACGGACAATCTGTACTCGTTTTTGAAGAATTTGCGTCACAGATTCCGATAGAAGATATGCTGAATTATCTTGACATTTATCCTCTTATGCTTCCGGCAAGATTCAACGACAAAGTCGCTTGCTATGACACGGTGTATATCACCTCAAATATTTCTCTCGGTGAGCAATACAGCGAGGTTCAGCATTACAAGCCCGAAACATGGAAAGCCTTTCTGCGAAGAATAAACTTTCTTGTGGAATATACCGATGTTAATACCTACACGGTTACTGAAATCAACAAGGTGAAAGAGGTTAAAGCGGATGATTGATAACAACGACAAATCAAGTCTTCATAATCGGTGGAATATGCGTATTCTCTGCATATATTTCTCAAACGGACTGAAAAGAATTTTCGGAAAAATTTCGGGCAGAGTTATTGCGATTATCTATCTTGCATTTTGTTTGATTTTCTGGGAATGTCGCTATTCAATCTGGCAGCCTTACGGTTATTTTCAAAATTTGCAGAAATTTATGACTTCTGTGCTTGTATTTATTTTGATTCCGACAGTAACATTTGCCCTGACCTTTTTAATCGGTATGCCGTTTGGCTCAATTGGTGTCAGCAACAATTTGCACAGAATAGGATTTGTAAATTCCGCAGGAGAAGCACCGTTGCTTTTGTCAAAATCAGTTGATAAAAGTAATGACAGGGTTATGATTCTCAAATTCAAAACCTTTGGCATTCCTCTGTCGGAATGGACTGATAATCAAGACAGAATAGAATCTGCACTCAATATACATATTGATGAGATGCGTGAGGGCGATGATTGCCGTGTCATGATTATCAGATGTGTTGACGGTGAAAACAGGCTTTCGGATTATATCGAATGGTCGGAAAATTTGCTGAGCGATGAGAATTTTGAAATTGTGCTTGGTGAAGGTTATTCAGGACGGGTGAGTGTAAACATTGCCAAAATTCCGCATATGCTTATCGGTGGTTCAACAGGTTCGTGTAAGAGCGTTTTACTCAAGCTTGTTTTGATGCAATGCGTCAAAAAGGATGCAAAAGTCTATATTGCCGATTTCAAAGGCGGTGTAGATTTTCCGCCGATATGGCACATAAAATGCTCTTTGCTGACTGATGAAAAAACCTTGTATAAGGTGCTTGTCAGTATAACCGATGAATTGCAAAGCAGAAAACAAATTCTTCGCACGGCAGGTGTCGCAAATATTGACGAATACAATCGTAATACCGAGAAAAAACTTTACAGAATTGTATTTGCGTGTGATGAGATTGCCGAGGTGCTTGACAAAACAGGTCTTTCAAAGCAACAGAAGGACGAAATTTTGAAAATTGAATCCGAACTTTCAATAATAGCAAGGCAGGGCAGAGCCTTTGGAATTCACCTTGTTCTTGCAACACAAAGACCTGATGCCACAATCCTCAACGGTCAGATACGGAATAACATTGATACGAGAATATGCGGTAGGGCGGATAATGTGTTGTCGCAGATTATTCTTGACAATACGGATGCCTCAGATAAAATTGCAAAATCTTCACAGGGACGATTTTTGACAAACAGCGGAAAAATCTTTCAGGCTTATTGGTTTGATGAAAATATTTTATAGATTGGAGGTGAATTTATGAGCGAAAGCGAAAAAAGAGGAATCCTCGATAATTACAGCGATGTACTTACTGCTGTGGATCTGATGAGCATTCTTCATACAGGAAGAACTCTGACTTACAAAATGCTCAATGACGGCACAATCAAATCCGTTAGAGCGGGGCGTAGATATATCATTCCTAAAAAATATCTCGAAGAATTTCTCAATGCCGAAAAAAGTAACGAGAAATAGCCAATAAACACTTGAACAGACTGTCAACGCAGAGTACAATTAGTATGTGCATTGGCAGTCTGTTCTCATTATGAAAGGAGATTATAAATGGGAGTATCAGGCAGCCTTCAGGTAAAGGACGGAAAATATTATGCAGTTCTGAGCCTGAGAACAAACGAACTTACTAAAAAAGGAAAAATCAAATACAGAACAAAATGGATTTCAACAGGTTTTGAAGTCAAAGGGAATAAAAAGCGGGCAAAGGAATTTCTCAATGAAAAGTGCCGTGAGTATTCAAAACGCAATGTGGACTACTGCGATATGTATTTTGCCGATTATATGGTTGAGTGGCTTGATGAAATTGAGCCGGAAATCAGGGCGAATACATACAGAGGCTATTCGGGAAATGTGGGAAACCATATTGTGCCGTACTTTTATCCGAGAAGAATAAAAATTCAGGAATTGAAAGTGAGTGACCTTGAAGATTTTTACAAGTACCTTGTTTTTGAAAAAAGCAAATCTGACGGGAGTGAACCGCTGTCGCCCACAACTATAACGCACATCCACCGCTGTATAAGCAAGGCTTTAAATGATGCGGCACGAAAGGGAATTATAACGGTCAATGTTGCTTCACTTGCAAGGAAGCCTCATTCGGTAAAATTCAAAAGCCAGTATTTGAACGAAAGGCAGGTTAATGAGCTTTTGAAGACAGTTAAGGACACACCGATTGAAGTGCCTGTTACAATCTGCGCCGTATTCGGATTACGCCGTGGAGAGGTGCTTGGCTTGAAGTGGAAAGCTGTTGATATGGAAAACAGGACAATTACAATCAGCGAAACACTTCAACAGCATGTCGGTGGCTCATATACTTCACCGCCAAAGACCGAAAGCAGTTACAGAACACTTCCGATTCCCGACAAGGTATTTCAATATCTGCTTGCTCAAAAAAGAAAGCAGGATAGTGAAAAGAGGTTGCTCGGCAGCGGCTATATTGACAACGATTATGTGTGTGTATGGCCTGACGGCAAGGTCATCACACCGAATTATCTCACGAAAAATTTTCATCAAATGATTGTTGAGAGTGATTTGCCGAATATCCGACTTCATGACCTCAGACACAGCGTTGCAAGTAATTTGCTTAATATGGGATTTACGGTTGTTCAGGTTCAGGAGTGGCTCGGACACAGCAGTGCCGCAACCACATTGAACTTTTATGCTCATGTTGATAAAACAAGCAAACTGAACATTTCACGCACTCTTGATACAAAGCTGAAAATTGATTTGTAATTCCGTGAATAAATTTTCATTTTTCGGAAAATTTACTGTATTTTTAGAACGAATTTTGCGGTAAAAAAGGTGCGAAAATCCTGATGATTACTGATATCTTGTGCCGTAAATTTTCAAGTCGAAAATCACAATTTTTAGAAAATTTTTAGAAAATCTGAAAAAAGTTGCCGACAGAGAAAATTTCTGCAAAAAGAAAAAGTCTCAAAAACGGCTTATCTAAGCCATTTTTGAGACATCATACCTTGGCAGGGGCAGAAGGACTTGAAGCGGAATATTTGAAATGATATTTCCTTACACAAGTTAATGCGATGTTACAAAGTGCGATAAATACTGCGTATTCTTGTAAATCATATACCTCTGCATAACGCTTTGAAACCAAGTATAAAATCACTTGGGTATAATAATTGGTATAAAAATGGTAGAAGAAAGTCCGCTGATTTCAATTTAAGAATCGGAGATTTTACTATGAAAAACATCATTGAAGAACTATTCTACGGCAATATTGATACGCAGGCTCGTGGTTTCAAGAAAGACAGCTATTTGCAGAAGCAAATAATGATTATGTCCAATTCAGAAGAAATACTGACCGAAAGACTAAAGGGCGATGATAAGAAAACTTTTCTATCTTTTGTGAATGCATCCGGCATAGTCTTAGGTGAATCCGAGCTTGACAGCTTTATTGTCTGCTTTAGACTTGGCGCAAGGTTTATCTGTGACACCTTTGTAGACAATACAACACCTTATGATGATTTTCTCAAGGAGGTCAACAATGAGGGATAAATATCATCTTTACCTGACAAACGAGGGACACCGAGCAGTTATCAGTAGCCTGATTGAACAAAGAAACCGTCTAATTTTTCAGGGAAAGTACACCGATGTAGTTGATGAGCTGCTTGTCAAATTCACAAGAGCTAAAATGAAGAAAATCAAGGTTAAGGAGGTCTGAAAATGAAGATTACATACACAATGCAAGGAGATTATTTGCTGCCAAACCTAAAACTACCGGTACAGGATAGCCGTCCAATCGGATTATGGGGTAAGCAACACCTGTGCTATATCGAAAGGAATCACAAAATTCGCTACATCAACCTGCTCACAAAATGCAAGCTCAATGATTATATCGCCGATATTGACGAACAGGCAGAAGAGATGTATGAACAGCTTGTAAAGCGCTTTGCAGAGCAAGGCGGTTGTACGGAACAGCTGAAAGCCACAAACCAAATGCTGTGGGTACGTAAGATGAACAATGCCGCTCAGCGTGCAAGAGAGGTTGTTAATGCCGAAGTAATTTACCGATAAAGATAACAAATATACAACGAACCCCTCTGTTGAGTTGACAGAGGGGCGATTCCTGCCACGTGTAAGTTGGGCCTTGAAATCCACTTACACGCTTTTTTGATTAAAAATCTTTTAACTGTGAGTTGTGGCATATTATAAATTCTTTCAACGGAATGAATCTGGAAGGTAGAGCAATTTTCTTACCTTCATATTTAAGAAAATAATCGTTATAAATTTCGCTTGATAAAGCGCTTTTTAGTTTTTTCGATAATAATATCTTATAATCTGTATCAATCGTGATTAGTCCGGTATCAAATGCTTTATGATGCAGAACATTCAAACAAAGTCCATTTTGTGGATTTGTTCTTTCTGTTCTGGGATCGCTTGTTCCCCAAGACTTAATGTGACTTGCTTCAAGCAAACGAGAAATATTTATTCCCGTAATACAACAGGTTGTATTATAAGCAGAAAGAACAGTTTTACGAAAAAAGGCTTGACCTTTTCTTGTAGTTGATTGTATTGCTATGTTTTCTCCAACAGGGAAGTCTATTTCGTTATCATACAGTATTGAGCTTAAATCACCAAGTACTTTTTCTGATTCTGCATATAACTTTTCCATATTTTGATAGAATTCATCCCATACTTCTTTATCAAGTTTACTACCATTTTTTAGTCCAGAAATACCTCGCTTTGAGAGTTCAGGATCAAATCTACCAAAGTTGCACATCTTCATTGAAACAGATGATGGTGTGCGTCCAATGAAATCAGCCAATTTGATTATTAGGTGATTGGTTTTATTGATTTTATTAAAAGGAATTTTACAATAAAGGGCGAAAGCTAAAACAGTTTCTCCCTTTGTCCATCTTTTATTATTCATTATATCATCTCTTAAATTGTGGTTAGTTTAAAAATATCATATTTATTATTATTTGTCTATAAGTAGATTACATTTCCTCAAAGATAACTTGCAATATATTATAGTGTGTTTTTTATAAACGCTAATAAAACAACAATAAGACGATATTCTAATATTGACAAAATGCAATAAAAACAGTATAATTAATAAGTTATGTTCAGGAGGGTGTTATGAGTTTTGCAGAAGAAATCAAACGAGTAAGAACTAAGTGCTTTTTAAGTCAATACGATTTTGCTAACGAACTTGGTCTTTCTGTTACGACCGTAAATAGATGGGAAACGGGAAAGTCCAAACCAAATTATAAGACAATGAAATTAATTAATGCTTTTTGTAAAAAGAACGCTATTGATTTTGATATAACAAATGCGCTTTTGGAGGAAGAAGTATGATAAATATAGCGACTGTTTTTAGTGGCATAGGAGCTCCGGAAGAAGCATTTAGACAATTAGATATAGACTTTAATATCGTATTTGCTTGTGACAATGGTGAAAGAGAGCTTGATAAAACATATGATGAGATAATGGAAAAAACTAGAGAAATGACATCAGATGAACGAATTGAGTATGTTAATAAACTATACGAAAATACAAATAAACCTAATTATGTGAAAAAATCATATTTTGCTAATCACGATATTTCTGAGGATAGATGGTATGAGGATGTCAGGTTTATAGACGGTGAAAAATATAGAGATGTTGTTGACATATTAATTGGCGGAAGTCCGTGTCAAAGCTTTTCTACTTACGGAAAAAAGCAAGGTCTTGAAGATACACGCGGCACTTTGTTTTTTCATTATGCAAAGTTAATTCAAGATATACAGCCCAAAGTATTTATTTATGAAAATGTGGTAGGATTAAAAACACACGATTCGGGAAGAACTTGGGAAAAGATTAATGAGGTATTTGAGGAGTTAGAGTATAACACATTTCCTATGATTTTAAATTCTAAAGACTATGGTTTGCCTCAAAATAGAAAAAGGATATTCGTTGTTGGATTTCGTCATGACCTAAATATAGATGAGTTTTCCGAACCGGAACACATTGAGTTAACAACGACTGCGAAAGATTATTTATCCCAAAAAGTGGATTTGAAATATTATTTAGGAGAAAAGGGGTTTGAATGGGTTACTACTCCAGCTAAACATCAAAGCCGCACACGAGCGAATCGTGATATTATAGGCTGTCAAACTGCAAATCAACAGTTTAATTGGATTGGAGATCTACGACTGGAAATCCCAACGGAAGAAATGAGGAATAACGAAAACATCTATGTTGGTGAATATGAAGGACAAGAATTAGTAGCAAGAAAAATGACACCGGCAGAATGTTTGCGTTTGATGGGATTTGAAAATTTTAATATAGTAGTTGATGATAAAAATGCATATAGGCAGAGTGGCAATTCGATTGCAGTTCCTGTTATGAAAGCATTAATTGAGAAAATATGTAATACAATAGAATTTGATTGATGAATTATTTGAAAAATAGCGTGTAAATATGCACGCTATTTTTGTTATATTTAAAATTAAAAGAATATTTTACAAATATTGCAATATACAAAAAATATTTCAAAAATGTATTGACAATTCTCGGCAAAATAGTTACAATAAAAATGAAATATATTACAAGGAGCAAAATTATATGGAAACTAAAAGAGATAAATTTGTAAGATTAGCAGAAACGAGAACAAATAAGATAATTGATATGGTTAGGTTACTTGGTAATTGCTCTAATAAAGCTAACTACGATTATACAGAAGCGGATGTACAAAAAATCTTTACTGCAATTGAAAAAGAGCTAAAGAACACGAAACTTAAGTTTTCAATAAGTGAAGCAGAGGATGATAGATTTAAATTATAATTAATTGTGAGGTGCGAAGTATGAGTGAAATATCTTGGAGATTTCCAAAGCTGGACAACGGAGCGGAACAAGGAATAAATGATGGTGGAATAGCCACATTTAAAGGTTCAGAGTTATATAGCAATTTAGCAAGAGAAATCTGTCAAAATTCTCTTGATGCTAAACAAGAAGGTAAAGACACAGTCGTTGTTGAATTTAAAATCGAAAAACTGAAAAAGACAGATTATCCTTCACTTACTGGTTTAGATTCTATTTTTTCGGAGTGTAAAGATTATTGGCAGAATAGAATGGATACCAAACTCGAACGTTTTATCAAGGAAGCTGAGGATAAACTGAACTCAAACTATGTAGATATGTTGGTTATCAGTGATTACAACACAACAGGATTAAGTGGAGCAAAAGCTGAAAAACACAAAAAATCAAAATGGAGAGCATTAACACACTCTAACGGTGTTACAGAAAAAGGACAAGGAAGCGCCGGCTCACATGGTATAGGTAAAAATGCTCCTTTTGCTTGTTCATCTTTCCGTACAGTATTTTACAACTCATACGCACAAGATGATGGAATAAAGGCATTTCAGGGTGTAGCAAGATTGATTTCTCATACACACGACGGCGAAGATACACAAGGAATAGGATTTTATCAAAATTCTGCAAGGGCAACACCTATTTTTGAGGATGATCCGTGTGCATTTCGTGATAAGCTAAATCGTACCGAATATGGTACAGATGTTGTTATTGCCGGGTTTAAGAGTACTCCAACTTGGAACGAGGATATAGAAAAAGCCGTGTTGAGCAACTTTTTTGTTGCAATTTATCGTGGCACTTTGATTGTAAAAATTGATAATGTTACTATAGATAATAAAAATCTAAAAGCCAGAATTGAATACTATGCAAAAAAAGAAATTGCAACGGGCAGTAGTGATAAACGCATTAACACGATACTTGAGTTTTATTATGCTTTAAGCGAACCGGATGAAGTTGTTAACGGAAACATTTTAGAAGAAAATGATGTTGAACTCTACATCAAGGTTAATGATAAATACAGTAAATCTATAGCAGAAATGCGCTCTATTGGTATGGTAATAAGAACACGTCACAGAAATATTTTTACAAGATATGCTGCGGTAATGATTGTTAAAGACGGAAAACTCAATAATCTTTTAAAAGAAACCGAACCTCCTGCTCACGACAAGTGGGATCCCGGTATTTTGGAAGATGATGAGAAGGAGATGAAAAGAGCAGAGAAAGCAAAAACAAAACTTATTAGATGGGTTAATGATACCATTGCTGAGAAATGTAAAATTGAAGTATCTGATGAAATGGATTTAGAGGGCGTCAGTGCATATCTCCCTTTTGATGAGGATGACAAATCTTTGGGAGTAGATATTGATAACTTAGACACTCCAGACTCGGATACAAAATTGAATGAACCTAAGAAGATAAAACCTAACATTAGGAAGGTAACACTTACCGCTAAAAAAGTAACAGGTAAGAAGGATGATAATGTTGAGCCTCATAACGGTTCTCAGGGAGGAAAAGGTTCAGGAAGCGGAGGGACAGAAGATCCTAATGGGAAAGATAAAGTTTCGGTTCCGAAATCCGGAAACAGCAGTGTGAATACTCCACAAGTAACTCGTCAAAGAATTGTAAAAATGCCCTCTGATTCTACATATAGAATTGCATTTGTTCTTGAAAACGACTGTAGCAAAGTAAACATTACATTGAAAGCTTTAGGCGACGATGGCAATAAAGAAAAAGTAAAAGTAATCAACTATAAAATTGGCAATAAAAAAGTAACGGTTAATGCTGAACAAATGTCTTTGAAAAATATTCAGGCTAATACTCTTAATGAAGTTTTTGTTACTCTTGAACATCACGAAAAGATGGCTCTTGAATTGTTAATTTATTAAGGAGAGGTGAATGGGAAATGAAGAAAACAAATATCAATTATCCTTATCCTGTATTAAGTGCTTCAAATGAAGATTATATTAATTCATCATTTGATATAGAGTTACCTGTGAATCCATATGTAGAAGGTGATTTGGCTAAAATAGAAATTTGTTATTCGCTAAAATCACAAGGGATACAGGAACTCATAGAGAATGACAAAGCGAGAGTAACTGTATATTTAGAAAGTGTTGAGGCGGAATATAGGAAGATTTTCTATTTCCCTAAAAGCTCTAACTTTTTAGCTTTAGAAATTAACAAAAACAATTTAAGTAAAAAACTCCAAATAAAAGGTTATATTATTGCAAACACGAAAATTAGCCCGTTTAAGCTACAGGAACACAATCCTGATTTGTTTGGCAGTGTGCCTTTCTCAATAAACAAAGGAGATATTATTGCTATAGCTGATGGATATACCATTCCTTTGGAGAATTTCGATCCGCTGGTTGATAGACCTTCTATTTTTTCCATTCGAAAACAAACTGAGAATCAAAACGAGGAAATATCTGTAGATATGCTTACAAGAGATAAAATAACTATTTTGTTGAATGAAGATACATTTACAAAATATCAAGTACTCTATCAAGCTTCTGATGTTCGTTCATTACTTGCGTCAATGTTTGCTGTTCCTGTATTAGTTGATGCATTATCCTACATAAAGAATGCAGATCCTGAAGAAATAGAAGCATTGCAAGAACTAAAATGGTATCAAGTTGTTGACACCAAAATTAAAGAATTACATTTGGACTTAAGTAAAGAAGATTCTATGACGAAAATAGCAAATACAATTTTGCCTCACGTTTTTAGAACTAACATCGAATCGTTTACAGATGTATTTAAAAATCTGTTACCGTCCGGAGGTGACGAGTAATGAAAATAAAGTACTTTACAGAATCAGCTTACAATGATTTATTTGATTCTATTCGCAATAACATAGCAATGTATCAAAACAGTGATGGAAGCTGGGTTAAAAAACATTTTAAAAACCAAACTTTTTTCAAAGAATCTCGAATTGATTTATTTTTACCAGAACTAACTGCTTCAAACAATAAAGCTGAAGAAGATTATACAAATGCACTTCTAATACATAATGCATTTAGAGACAGAATTACGCCCAAACAGGCAAGTAATGTGTTTTTATGGTCATATTTAGCTCATTGTGAGTATTGGAATTACACATCAAAAAGATGGGCAAATGAAAAAATGTCGGTTGATACCGTGAAACAGAGATTTTTCTGTTATACAGAAACAGGTAGTAGAATCGGGTTTTTGAGAAATTCAATTTCAAGGTTGTGGTGGGGTGCGTATCTTACATATCAGGAAGATAAGCCTGCACCGTATGAACTCACAAAAGTGCTGTTTTCTCACTCTGATATTTTCCTTCAGGTGATTGAAAGAAATTTTTCTATGAACAGGGAAATAATCATCGGTATATTGAGTGCAATTAAAGCAATAAACGATAATCCGGATTTAGATGACGTAGGAATGAACAAAGTTACGGGTGAGTATGAATGGAGGTCACTGTGCAAGTACTTAAATAGATATGGTGCAGTAACTTTACTTGATGCACTTGACAGAAACGATATTTATGACCTTTCATATGAATATATAATACGGAAAAGAAAGCAGGGCTGACGCAATGTATATAGCACTAACCCAAAAGAAAGATTTTAAGTCCGATACAGTCATACGGCGTAATAGTTAAATAGGATGGTGGAATAATATGGCTAAAGATGCATATACAAAAGCTATTGAAAAACAAATGAAAGAACAGCAAAAACATGCTGAAGTTGCTGCACGTAGAGAACAAGCCAAGACAATCATTGACGGGCAAAAAATTATTAACGGTTTTAGGTTTATGGACCAAAATTCAGAAATCTTTTTAAGGCATATTTTAGAAAAATATGATGGAAATGATGAATACTCAGTTGTTTTAGAGTACGATGAAATACCACAAGTTTTGCAACACTCCGTTAGCTTAGAATTAGAAAAGCTAAAAATGTATGGAGTAATATCTAATTATTTTAATTATTTTAGTGGTGGACAAATATATTTATCTATAAACGGAATAAAATACTTTGAAAACAAAGAAAAAGCAATAGCTGAACAAGACAAAATTGAAGAAAGCAAACCTAAAAGAAAGGAATATGACCTGTTTCTATCACACGCTAATGCAGATAAACTCGCCTTTGTTGATGATTTATACAGTACATTATCGCTTTTGAAAGTTAATATCTTTTACGATAAAGAAGAATTATCTTGGGGTGATAATTGGAAAGACCGATTGATAGAAGGTGTAGATAAATCAGAGTTCGCAATTATTGTAATTTCTAATGAGTTTTTCGGAAGAGAATGGACAGAGAAAGAATTAAATGAGTTTTTGCAAAGGCAGAATACATCCGGTCAAAAAATAATACTTCCTCTGCTTTATGGCATAGATTATGAAGATGTAAAGAATCATTATCCTGATCTGGAGTATATTCAAAGTCTTAAAGTAGACGGTAACACGAATGAAAAAATTGCGCTATTGTTTGCTAAAGAACTTATAAAGAGATATAAGTAACTTGTATTTGTAAATTTAGAAAACTAATATAAACAAACCTATAAAGAGTACGTGAGAGACAAGCTCGTTGACCGTACAGCAACCTGCCCACAAGGTAAGGTGCTAAAGCTTGACCGATAGGATTTATCTCACGAACCTGTCGGTAACGGTGGGTTCGTTTCTTTTTCACTCTTTTACAATATTATTAAGGAGCATAATTTTATGAAATCAATCAACGAATTAGTAGTAATTAAAGAAGCAAAAACGAAAAACGCAGATTAGTTTACAACAGTATAAAGTATTTGTATCAACACTTGCCGTCGGGCAGGTGTTATTTTTTTGCGAATTCTACAAAAATTTAAAATTCAATCTTCCGTTGCAAAATTTTTACGTATTGGGGTTGAATTTCAGGCTTCCCTGCTCCAAATAAGTAGAGAGGCAAATTTTTATTAATTTTTGAAAAAGCCCGAACGCTGTTTAAATAACGCTAAAATAAAAAATTTTTTCAAAAGTACCCTGACAAAAGGGTATGGTTTGTCCAAATAAGTGAGGGGGGCATTTAACCGCTTTTTAGTTTTCTGCATCACCTTGTATATACCAAGCAGATTAAATTGATTTTCTAAAAACTTTATTTTCAAAATTGCAATATTTTTTTTGAAAAATACCCCCTCAAAAAGGCTGACTTTGTCCATACAAGTGAAAGGGCATTTGAAAAGTCCTCTCAATACAATTCTAAGGAAGATGATAATCAAAATCAAAATTAAAATTGAATAGCTGCCAAGTGAAGTATAAACCGCCAAGACCTCTTAACAGAGCGAGCGCAGCCGCAAGGCTGACGGCACAGCGTCGAGCAGGATTGCCTGTCAGGAAAGTAGGCTTTGGCAGTACGGAAAATATAAAAGCTTTGCTCCGTTAGCTCCTATGTATATATAGATAAATATATAAATAAAAAAATACTTACCGAGAAGAAGTAGATTCTTACCTTATAGATAAACTTATGATTACAAAAATTTGTTTCTTTTCGGGAAGTAAGAAAGGAAACTCAATGGAAACTAACAAGGTCTATACCTGTGCAGAAATGAGAGAAATGATGATTGACACCTCGGATTATGTCTTTATGGATGAAGTGGGCGATTTCATGGGAACGCTTGAAATGAAAGCAGAAGCGAAAAGCGGAATGCTTAGAATTTTTCTTCGGCTCAGTGGTGACAGAAAAATAATTACACCTGTATTCTGGTGGCAAAAGTATCTAGGCTTTTATGAAATGGAAATCGGAACACAACTTAAACTTTACTATCGTGAAAGCGGTCGAGAGAAAATTTATCTTGCAAAGGTTGAGGTGTTTGAAAACGAATAGTGGATACACGGCTCTACACAGGGCGACAGTCCTACGGTGTAGCGAGCATAGGTTTTGTGTTGCCAAAACCGTCGGCTGAAAAGCCGAAAGGGGCAACTGCCCCTGTAACCCCAATTTGAAAGGAGATTTTTAGAATGAGAAAACGAAATTTTAACATCAATGTGAGAGTGACCGAGGGCGAGAAAAAGCGTTTGACAAGAGCTGCAAAACGCTGTGGGATTTCTCTCTCAGAGTATCTAAGAAAGGTCGGTTTGAATAAAAATCTGACCGGAAAACCAAGCGCAAAGCTTTATGAAGCATATTCAAATATTAGCGATTTGCTGAGAGATTTTTCAACGCTTGACTGTCGGTATATTGAGATAAGGCTGAAGGAAATCAAGCGTAAAATTCTTTCTGCCTATCATGAAAAGGAGGATGCTGACAGCAGTGGCGACAACGAAAATTTGGGCGATTAAGGACAGCGTTGAGCGTGTATTGAACTACGCTGCCAATCCCGAAAAGACGGTTGATTCCGATTTAAAAAATGCAATCCATTACGCAGAAAATGAAGCAAAAACAGAAAACCGTTTCTATGTAACAGGCGTGAATTGTAATGCTGAAACTGCCTTTGATGAGATGAAAGCCGTTCAGGAACGCTTTGGGAAAGCATCGGGAAATGTTGCTTATCACGCTTATCAGAGCTTCAAAACAGGAGAGATTACGCCGGAGCTTTGCCACAAAATCGGCATAGAGTTGGCGAAGAAAATGTGGGGAAACGATTATCAGGTTTTAGTTGCAACTCACCTGAATACAGGTACACTTCATAATCATTTTGTCGTAAATAGCGTGAATATGTGGAGTGGCAAAAAGTTTGACTGCAACGAGGGAGCGTATTGGAAATTCCGTGCGTTGTCGGACGAGCTTTGTGCCGAACACCGGCTGACGGTAATCAAAAATCCGTCGGGCAAAACGCCGAGAAGCATTTATTTTGCTGAGAAAAACGGCAAGCCGACAACCTTTAATCTGATGAAAGAAGCGATAGATTTCGGCATTGACCATTGCTACGGAATCTCAGATTTTAAGCGTGTGATGATGAATCAGGGCTATGTCGTTGATATTAATCCTCGGCATAAATATTGGACTATTCGTTCCGAAAACAGTAAGAAGTGCGTTAGAATGTACCGCTTGGGTGACGATTATTCCAACGATGCAATTCTTTGCAGAATCAAGAAGCAGGAGCTTTACGGCTTAAAAAACGCACGGAAATATGACGAACAACGATTGCAAATGCGGCAGTTTCAGCCGAGGGTATTTGTGCTCCGTGGCAGCTTCAAAAAGCAGAGAAGTATTGGCGGACTTTATGCCAAATACCTGCATTATCTTTACTTGATGGGTAAGCTGTCGAAGTGGAATCAGCGCAAGCCGTTATCGCCTGAAATGCGTGAAGCGTGGCGGCATCTGGATAGAATCTCACGGCAGATAACTCTGCTTTCCAACAAGAAGTTAAACACGCTTGAGGACGTTGAAGGTTTTATCAAAGGAACAGAAAAGTATATTGATGAGGTTACGGAATACCGCACGAAAATCTACAATAAGCTGCGCCGTTGTACCGATGAGGATAAGCGAAAGGAGCTATTATCCAAGCGTGACGAATGCACCGAAACGCTGAAACAGCTCCGTAGAGAAAAGAAAATTGCCCTCACAGTCATTGAGGATAACCCGAGAATTAATGAAAATGTTCGTATCGAAATGCAGGCACAAAACCTTGCACGAGGACGGAAATTAAATTACAGAAAGAAGGCATATGAAAGATGAAAAACGAAACTACAGAGAAGGTTCAAAGCATTTCAATTACTGAAATACAGCCATTTCACGACCATCCGTTTACCGTAACGGATAACGAAGATATGGCTAAGATTGTTGAGAGTATCGGCAAGGTTGGTACAATTACCCCTGTAATCACAAGACCGATTTCTAACGGCGGTTATGAGCTGATTTCAGGTCATCGCCGTTTGGAAGCCTGTCGTAAGTTAGGACTGAAAACCATTCCTGTTATCGTCAGAAATATGACTGATGATGAAGCCGTTATAGCTATGGTGGATGCTAACCTCCAGCGTGAGCATATCCTGCCGAGTGAAAAGGCATTTGCCTACAAAATGAAGCTTGAAGCGATTAACCATCAGGGTAAAACTTGTGGACAAGTTGTCCACAAGTCACGAGATGCAATTTCCGAAACGGACAGCGGCAGACAGGTACAGCGATATATTCGTCTGACAAAGCTGATACCTCAACTCCTGAAGTTGGTGGATGAGGGACGCATTGCCTTTAGTGTTGGTGTTGAGCTGTCCTATCTAACCGAATATGGGCAGGAGGACTTGTTTGAAGCAATAGAGCTTGAGGATAAAACACCCTCTCTTGCACAGGCAATCCAAATGAAAAAACTTTCTCAACAGGGCAAACTTGACACGGAAATCATCAATAAAATCATCTTAGAGGACAAGCCAAACCAAAAAGAGAAAATCAGCTTTTCTTTTGAAGAGATAAGTAAATATTTTCCAAAATGCAGTCCGCAGGATATTTACAGACGATTGATACAACTCGCACAGGACGACTATCAGCGACGACAGCGTAACAGAAACAACAGGGAATCGAGGTGAAAACAATGACTGAACACACATATGAAATGTTCTCCAAATATGATGACATTGTATCTGTTGAGGATGTTATGGAAATTCTGCATCTCGGCAGAGTCACCGTATATAATCTGCTTAAATCAGGCAGAATCCATACACTCAGAGTTGGCAAGAAATACGTTATTCCTAAGAAAAGCGTTATTGATTTTCTTGCCGCATAAAATTATTTAATTTGCACATTTGTTATAGAATGGCTCGCTGTGTTATACTGTATGCACAGCGGGCTTTCTTCTAAATAAATCATAGAAAGAAGGTATTTACAAGCTTGGAAGGAAGCTTAATAATAAAGGGCAATTACTACTATGCTAAATTTCGTGTCAACGGTAAGCAGAAAATGCTTGCTACAAAGGTACCTGTAAAGGGCAACAACAAGCGTAAGGCAGAACGGGTTTTGAAGGAACTGATTGCGAAATACGAGGGCTTGAATCTTGAAAATGAAAATGTCCTGTTTACCACATTTCTCGATAAATGGCTGCAAAGCGTCAAGCCTATCCTGAAGCCTGCAACTTGGGAATCCTATGACAAAACCGTCAGCGGCAAGATTAAGCCGTATTTCGAGCAGAAGAATTACAAATTTAAAGATATGAAGCCAGAAACCTTCACCGAGTATTTTGTGTTCCTCGCTCAACAGGGCAAATCCAACGGCAAAGGCGGTCTAAGCTACAAGACGGTAAAGAATATCCGAGGTGTCCTCTCGTCAGCGTATGAATACGCTATCGAAAACAGCTATATCAAGGATAATCCTGTTCTTAAAAGCAGAATGCCATCCTTTGCTCACAGCATCAAGAGCGATGTACCGGAATACAGCGCAGAGCAAGTCAGAAAGCTACTGCTTTTTGCAAAAGAAAATGATAGCCATATCTACATATTCCTGTTGCTTGCACTCTACACAGGGCTTAGAAAGGGCGAACTGCTTGCCCTGACTTGGGATGATGTGGATTATGACAAAAAGCTTTTGAGAGTGAACAAAAGCCGAACAGGAAGCCGTAAGGCGATAACTACTCAGATTACAACGCCAAAAACGGAGAGCAGTAACCGCAAAATACCGCTCAACGATACCGTGCTTGAGGCACTGAAGGCTGAAAAGAAACGGCAGGATGAACACGCTGAAATACTCGGCAAAGGCTATGACAAAAGCAGCAGCTTTATAATCCGAACTGTTCTCGGTAAGCCGTATGTCAATCTCAGTGCTATAAACAGGGTAGTCAATCGTCTGACAGAAAAGGCAGGGCTTCCACACTGTACAATTCACGGCTTCCGCCATTCTGTGGCAAGTATTCTTGACGATAACGGCGTACCGATACAAGATATTTCTGTACTGCTGGGACACGAGAGCGTACAGACTACCGAGAGAATATATATCAATCGGCGAAAAACAGCTAAGGCTGAAACGATTGAAACTCTTGATAATGCCATTAACTTGAATATCGCTTAGGGTGGTATAAGTTTTGGTATAAGAAAAGAAAAACGGCTTCGGAAATCGCTTTCCGAAGCCAAAAATCACTGGCAGGGGCAGAAGGACTTGAACCCTCGGCACGCGGTTTTGGAGCAGTCGAAGCAAGATGTTATTACTGATTATTACTGATTTTTTAGTGTTATTTAACATATCATATTTGCTTTATAGAACAATAATTTGTACAAAATAACATTAAATAACACATAGTAACACTAACCGAAAGAAGAAATTTCGGATAATTTTTAGAAAATTTTTAGAAAGATTTTAGAGAACGCAACATCTATCAACTTATTGCTTGTACAATAAACCTACACTACATCTTAATACATCAGAAGTGTCTTTATCAATACAGTAAACACTTCTATGTTCAAATCTTGCCTTTTTAATATCTCTGATTTTCATTAGAATACCTCCTTTAAGTCCTGTATAATTTTTCTTCTTAGGGTTGAGTTCATTGCTATACCTATCAGGTGAGATTCTACTGTCGTTAAAGAAATTTCTTCGTCCTTGATTGCTCTTGACAATACCTTTATGTATTTATCATAGTCAGGGTGCTTTACTGCTTCCTCGGCTGATAGGTGAAAAATATTCTTTAAATATTCATCACCTACAAAACTGCATATTGTCATCTTAATACCTCTTTTCTATTTTAAATATGATTACTTTTCTATTAAAAAGTGTACCACATATAAATCACAACCAGTAAAATTAAGTTATACTTCAGTAAATTTTACAAATTACTGAAATACATAAATAGCAATAAACATTAACACCATAGCTACTAAGGAAGAAATAATTACCAAGATACCTAAAAAGCTATTCCTACCGTAAGTTATACTATATAAATGATTCTCATATGTCGCTACCAAAGCTACAATAAAAAACATTACAAGGAAAATATATAAAATTATCATAAGTACAACCACACCTTTCCTTTTATTTTATTATATTATACCATATATTATAATTAAATTGAATACTTTCTTTAGTATAATATTTATTTTTAACATAGAAAAAGAGGGTTCATAAAGAACCCTCTCTTCCTAATAATTATTTTAAGGATTTATACTTGCTGTCGAATTAATACCAACACACTTAGTTGATAGGAACTTTTTTATCCCAGTGATCATTTTCAGATACTTCCTCGTCGTAAGCTGGAGTAATTGTCTCAGTCCAAGCCTTAGAAACAACCTCTGTGTATGCTTCTTTCCAATAGCCGTCTTCTACTGTTTTTGAGCCTGTCTGTACATATTCCTTCTCATAGTGGTATGAGCCTCTACCACCATTATCCATTTCCCAAAAAATATGCTCATCCAGCTGATTATCATCTAATAATTTTTTACCGCAGTCATTGCATACATTGTAACCTACCCAACCATATACTGGTTCCTCGTGAGAGCCTGTTACAATCCACTCTTTATCGTGATGTTTTGTCACTGCAGGGTGATATTTTGTCACAGCATCGTGATGCTTGTAGTACTTATATTTCTTAGCTGTCGTTTCAGCCTTTGATGACTCACTTGGCTTCGCTGGCTTCTGGTTATTACTTGAAGAGTTGCTCGGCTTAGCTGGCTTCTTGTCGTTGTCAGATGTATTTGACTTGGTATCTTCTTTCTTTTCGGTGTTACCCTTGTTGCTGTTGTTTTTGTTAGATACCGTAGTTTTTACATCGTCAACCTTAACTGTAACTGTCTTACCGTCATCGGTTTTTACTTCTACTTTGCCGTCTTTTACTTCGACTTTCTTACCATTCTTATCAGTGATGTTGCCGTCTTTGTCGACCTTGATTTCACCCTTGTCTACCAAATCTTTAACTGCCTTTGGAACTGTAGTTTTCGGTACAGTTGTTGGAACAGTTGATGTCTGTACGGTTGAAGATATTACTGACGGTTCTGTCGGTTCTTTCTCAGCGTTACAGCCTGCAAGAATGCTTATGCCGACTGCTGATGTGCCTGCAAGTATTGTAGCACCGCAGACAACTGCGATTACCTTGGCTTTTACTGTCGCATTTGCTGTTGCCTTTACGATAGATGACACTGTTGACTTTGCACCTGTCGCAATGCCTTTTGTTGCAGAGGTTGCAAGTGTCTGTCCGTTCGGGAGCTTGATTGTAATGTTCGGTACTGCAAGGCTCTTTGCTTCTTCCTTGAAAATAGTTGTAAAGAAAGGTACAACAACAACGCCGTGAAGCTTGTCACCGCTCTTTTTTTCGTAATCTTCAATTGCAGTTTTCATCTTTGCTCTTGAAGAGTTAAGGCGAGATTTTACCGTTCCCTCTGAAATTTCAAGTCCCTGTGCAATTTCAGAAATTGACATTTCATCAAAATAAAACATTAAAACAGTCTGATACTGATTGAATGAAAGTGTGTCTTCCATAATCTGTAACAGCACTTTTCTTTTTTCGGCTTTGGTTATGTACTCCTCGGGGAGCATTAACTCGTCTGTTTCTGCTTCTGTAATCAGAACTTCATCATCTATCTGATATTCCACCTTTCCTTTCAATTTCTTTTTACATAGGTTTACAGCTATTGTAGTAACCCAACCGCAAAACTTTTCTTCATCTTTGAGTGTGTCAAGCTTTAAAAAAGCTGTAATGTAGGTTTCCTGCATTATGTCTTTTGCGTTTTCTTCATCTTTGAGCAAAGAAAGGCAGTTGTACCACACATCATTATGTGTAAGCTCATACAGCTTATCAAATGACTTTTTATTTCCGCTCTTTGCACTTGATACAAGCTCTTTGATTTTCTTCATAATATTTCCTCCTTTTTTGTAATTTTTTTTGCGTTCCTATATATTAGATACTTTGAACGGCAAAAAGGTTCATTTTTTCGAAAAATTTTTTGAAAATTTTTAAAAAAAGTTTAAAAACTTTGAAAAAATTTAAAACATCACCGTTTTTCTAATAAAAAAGGTGCATAGACAAGCTACGCACCTCGAAAAACACATAGCCCTTTTGTCGCCAAACAAAAATTTCAATAGTCACCTTAAGTGTATCAAAATAAGAGCCTGTATTTTTACCGAAATAAAAATACACACTTAGGTGAACTTGAAATTGAATTTTTGTTTGGCATTTTTATTTTAGCATACAATATGTGAAAATTCAATATTTTTGTAAAATAACTTTCAAAAATTATATGTATGAAACTGTAAAATTTGAAGTAATTTCAATTTTAGGGGGAACAACTTTTCAGCTGTTCCCCTTTTTTGTCAACTGTGTAATGTCGGAGTTTTGTTTTCGCTTTGATTATACTTTTCAGAACCGAACATATCACGGATTTCATCAAGCGTTAATTCTCGTTTGCTTCTCTTGCGGTACGGCTCTGTGTGGTAATACCAAGCCTGTTTTTTATGAGCGTATCGGAATTTTAATTCTTTCAACACTTCTTTGTGTGCTTTGGTGTTTCCCGATACCCACAACCAAGTACCGCAAATTTCAACCTCAATGTCCGAAAGGCTTGTAAGCACATTGATTATATTTATAAATTCCTGCGGTGTTTCCGTTGTTTCTTTGGTGTAGGTTTCGCCCTCTGAATTTGTATGTATATTTTTCAGGCGTTCCCACATAATCTCATATGCGTTTTGCATTACCTTAAATTCTTCTGTATCACCGCCTAAATCGGGGTGAAGCTGTTTAGCTAATCTTCTGTATTCCTTTTTGAGGTCTTCTGCTGTGTTACAGTTTGTAAAGTATTTCATAATGGTTTCTCCTTTGAAAGTTAATTTCAATTAAAATTTATATTCGGTAATTCTGAATTGGTGGGCTTTTAATAAGTCCGATTTAGATATTCACGCTGTATTTTTCACTCCTTTCTGATTTTTTATATTCGTTTAAATCGTCATCGTATGGGCTTTATGAGCATTAAAAGCGTAGCGAAATTTCATAAGTCAAGAAGCAAGTTTACGATACGCCGTAGGGCAATTCTTTACTTATAAAATAAGCGTAGCAAAATGTGAAATTAAAGCCTACGGTGACGATTTGAATATAGAAAACAGTTAAGGCTTGTGAGCGTGAATATCGGCAAAAATCGGACAAAAAAATAACGCTATGGCAAAATAGCCATAGCGAACCTTATAAAATAAACCGCAGAAAATATAAAATTCCCTGCGGTTTCGTTATAATCAGCTGTTTTTCTCTGCTTGCAATTCTTCAAGGACGGAAAGAAGCGTGTCAAAATCTTCTGGGTGAATCAGATTTTCGTACATTAACTCATAATCAAAATATTCTTCTCCGTCTTTTTCATGGGTAAATACGCAAAAGTCCTCTTCACAAAAAAATTCAGGATTTTCAGAAATCATTTTATTTAAATCATTTTCAGATGGATTTATAAATGTTCTTATTCTATCGTATATACGCTCTTTAGTTTTTAACGACGGTCTTTTATGTGATGAAATTTTAGTTTTTTCAATTTCTTTCATATCGTCAGAGGTTAATAATGCGTCTTGGAATTTTTCATTTTTATTTTCATTAATTGCATTTTTCCAATTTCCGTATATTTTACCTGTTCCACATCTTAATACATCTTCTGACACTAATAATATATTTAATAGTTCCTGTAAATGCAATTTTGCCTTTGGGGGTAACTCTGTTGAATTATCTTTTATTTTATGCCAATTTTCTATTTCCGACTTTTTATTAGGGGCTTTATATAATATTTTAGCAATATCTGTATCTGTTATCCCTTGCTTTTTCATTAAGAGATCAAGTGTTTTCTTTTGATTTTTTTCAGCCTTTTCTAAATATCTGCACATGACAGATTTTAAGATATTTGATTTATGATTCAATATCCCATTAATTCTATTCATTTTTGTTTGCTTTTGTAACTCTTCCTTAAATGGTTCATTTAATCTATCTATGCAATTCGTAAATTCATCAATTGATTTATCGCTCAACAATGAATTACCTTTATATACTTCATCACAACAATCGTATTTTGATATGTTAGAGTGTGGCGTAACATAATCATCTATCAAATCAGAAAATTTGTAATACGTATCTTCAGCAACATCTTCGTTTTCATATATAAGATTCATAAAATCATCTGACCAACTTCTTTCATCTTTTGTTAATGGATTTTTGGGGACGATATTATTCTTTTTTAAAAATTCTTCAAGTTTGACGAATAATTTAATATCATCTTTATCAAAGAGCAGTAAATCCTTTACCAGTGATTCACTATTTTCAGATATTGTATCAAAGCAATCAATAATAGAAGTAATACAATTTATACAACACATTTTTGAAAGAATATTCGTTGTAGTTCCCATTTCAAATTCAGATTTCCTTTTCATAATGTAGGCAATTATACTGGACATATTTTTTAATTTTATGCCTAGCAATTGTGATAGTTTTTTTACAGAAATTTCAATTTTTATTTTATATTCTTTTTTATCGTTTTTACTTATTGTTTTTTTTCCCTCTTTAGTGTAATTTTTAATCTTTCTGTATTCAGATATAAAAATGTGTGCAATCGGGCAGGATATACACATTTCAAGATTATTTTTTTCCATAATTAACCTCTTTCTTAAAAATCTTGTCAAAAGTAGTATTAGAAACAACTACTTTTGCAAAAAATAAGTTGCTTACGTACAATGTAATTGTCAAAAGAAAATTGACACCTGATTTTACAAAAACATCAGGTAACAAACAGGATGCATACCGCTGAACATATTGGAGGTGAAAATTATGGTACGCAATAAGTCACCGTGTTTTATTTTCTGAATTTTGAATTTTTAAATTAAAAGTTAGGAGGAACTCACATGAAAAATTATGTGAAACCACGAATTGTAGCTATATTGCTTTCGGATTACTACCGTGAAGCAGGCAGTGCTGATATACAAGGTAAACTTGTTGAATGGTCTGACGGTTACATCCTTACTGTAATGCAGTATGGCGGTAAAAGAGCCAGTGATATTCGCAAATATACTGTTGATGTTTCTGCAGAAAAGGAAATTTCCGAACAGCTTGCCAGTGTTAGTTGGGGAGCATTGCTTGATATTCGACTTGATAATAACAAAGTAGTTGCAGTCAGTGTTATTTCAGATTGGTCTGAGAATATTGTCGCAGACTGATAAATGAACATCGCTGTGGGCTTTTTGCCCACAGCAAGATGTTCATTTTGGTAGAATGCAGAATAGTCGCTGTTTTTCAGCTACTGATTGGACTTACCGCCCGATTGGGCTTGTCCATCGGGCGGTAGAATGGTAGAACAAGAATAAACTATGTATCCAAATAAGTTTTTTGATGTATCAAGCACTTATTGGAAAACATAAATATTTATTAGTATATTATTTGATTTGGGAGGTCATTTGATGAAAATGCCAAAAATTGACACACGTACATTGCGTGCTTCTTTTATTATAGCAGGTATGCTTTCATTCGCAATAACAATATTGGTTATAACAAATCATACGTCAGATATATTCAGCTCGTACAAGTTAGACCTTATTTATTATCTTTCTATGTTTAGTATTTGTCTTATCGGTGTAATTCCATTAGGTACAATTGTGTACATACTCTTTTTGTTTTTCGATAATCCTTCGTATCAGACTGCAATTCATATATTTGCACGCAAGAAGTGTGAACAAAGGGCAAATAAGAACGCTCCATATATTGCGTCATATTTGAGCTGTTTTTTGTATGAAGTCATTAAGAAAAATGATATTGTCGATATACCTGTTTCTGATACTTCAATCAACTATAGCGGTTATGCTATACGAAAAAACAGTGTGATTTACAGATTCATTATTCCATTAGCAGATATGCCTGATGTTGATGAATACAATTTGCAAAAAATACTGCAAAATACTGTGATAGGGCAGTTAAACCACTATGGTATTACAGGTCTTTCAAGTGTATATCAAGATACAACTACTATAGTTCCTTCTGTTTATATTGACCGAATTCTTTATTCTGAGGAAAAGCACTTAGTAGCAGTAGATGTTTTGTATATATGTACATCCAAAGATTTACTTTACTATCAAAACGCTGTTCGTGAAAGCAATAATAAAAATAAAGCTGAAAGGACTGTTTACGATGATGAAGTTTGATACAAGTGTTTATGTTGGAGTAAACCAAACGGCACTATCAAAAGGGGTTTTAGTACCCTTGATAATCGACTTTAAAAACACGCCTCACATGATTTTGGTTGCCCCTTCTGGAGGAGGAAAAACTTACACGCTTAAGTATATACTAAAGCAATTAGCTGAGGCTGATTCCTTGATATACCTCTGTGATTTTAAAGCTATTGATTTCTACGCTATGAGTGACTGTTCCAACTATTTCAGTCATATGGATGTAGGCAAGGGTCTGGATACTGTTTTTGATTTAATGCAAAATCGTATAAAGAACAACGCCAATTGTAAACAGCCTTGTTATCTTGTCTTTGATGAGTGGGCAGGATTTCTGTCATCCTTACCAAAGAAGCAACAGGATGAGTACAAACAGAAATTATCAGGTATCTTAATGCTCGGCAGAGGACTGAATATCTTTGTAATACTTTCATTACAGAGAGCTGATTCAAGTAATTTTATGTCAGGTGCAAGAGATAACTTTGGTGTCGCTCTCGGATTAGGTCGATTATCTTCTGAATCTTCGAGAATGTTATTTCCCGATTCAAAAGATTTACAGCCAAAAGGAAGAGGCAAGGGATACCTAAGGGTAGATGGTAAACCATTGGCTGAGGTATCAATACCCAAAATCAGAGATATGACTAAAACTGATTTGATAATAAGGAGGGCGTTACTGCCCTCCAAATGGGGAGGTGATTAAGTTGCCGTCAGTACGTGCGTGTGAGATAGTTTCAAGGCTTAATAATGATGACGGAGAGGTATTATTTGATATGGATAAACTCTCTGAAATATTAAAAGCTAAATCCCATGTCATTAACAATTATGCTTATATAATACACGATAAAGACTTATACACTAAAGCAGATGAGAGCAGAAATCCTAAACATAAAGCAGGAGAATTTAAGCCTGCACATATTCATTTAGTGCTTAAGTTTGAACGGTCACAGCCACAGAAAACTAAGTATATTTGCAAGTGGTTCAATCTTGCAGAAAACTTCGTTTCAAAGATAAATGGTAGTTTTGAGGACGCTGTTTTATATCTGGCACATATCAATGCCCCTGATAAAGCACAATATGATGTTAAAAATATTACAGCTAATTTTGATGTTCAATCAGTTATAGCTAATGCTGACAGCAAGGATAAACTGAGTAGTATTGTTGACCGTATTTTGAGTGGTGAAATTAGGGAGTATAACAAAACTACAGAGATTGATACGAAGTTATTGGTTTACCCTGATTCATTAAGAGTGATTGAAAATGCGTTCAAAGTAAGAGCTGAGTATTTACAAAATACTCAATCCGAACGAAAAACAACCTGCATTTATATTTGCGGACAAGCTGGTGCAGGAAAAACAACACTAGCAAAAAAGATAGCTGATACACATAATATGGACTATTTTGTGTCTTCGGGTAGCAATGATGTATTGGACGGTTACTGTCAACAGCCTTGCTTAATATTGGATGACATAAGACCGTCAGCGTTGGGGCTTTCCGACTTATTAAAGCTGTTAGACCCGCATACAGCTTGTTCTATTAAAAGCCGTTATAAAAACAAATATGTTAATTGCAGTTTGATTATACTCACTTCTGTTTTAAAAATTGATGAGTTTTATCATAATGTTTTTGAACACGAGGACGAACCCATCAATCAGTTGAAACGTCGGTGTAAGTTTTATATTAAGATGGATTATGATTTTATTAAAATCAGAGAATGGAATGACTTTTCTATGGAGTACGGAAAAGAAAGAGTGTATATCAATGATATTTTACTTCCTTTTCTGCTTAATAATAATTCTATAGATAATAATAACACAATTGAAGACGTATTTCCATTTCTTTCTGGCAATGAACTTGAACCAAATTCAAAGTCGAAAGAATTTGTAAAGGAAGATGATAGCACAAACGATAAATACAATCAGATAGTGTCTGATGAAGAATTTGAACGCTCGTTCTATTCAAAGGATATGGAGTAAAACATTTAAAACCGAGAAACCTATTTCCTAAAAACTAACTAATTCAAATAAATATAAAACCGAAAAACCGAGAAACCGAAATACTTAAATATTTTAACTCAATATTCTTTTTATATTTATAATTCAGAAAGGAGTTTTCACTATGTATGGAAATTTAAGTGAAAAGTGGCATAGAAGCCACAAAGTGAAAGTATGTGTATACTCTTTTTATTACAATAGCGTGGTACACAAAAGTTTGAAGTTATCAGAGAAAGCGTTAAGCCACATATTATACTTAGCCTTTTTCGGTAACGCACAGCATTGGGTAGAAGCAACTCGGTATGTGGGTGATGCCAAAGGCACTGACGATATATTATTTCCGATTGCCGAGGGTGGAGATGTCCATATTTATACCCGAAACGGAGAGCAATATGCCTTAGATTTAGAGCGCTTTTTAAGAGGTATTTATATTGCATTTGCAAATAAGATAGCTTTTCGTCAAGAATATGAATTCGATAATTTTATTATTAACCCAGTTGTTGCAGACGAGATTTTGCAATATGCCCTCTTTGAAGGTATCAAGTATCCTCATTGCGAAGTGGAAGGTGATGTATATGATTGAAGAAAAGAATATGTGTGATGAAGATGATTCCGATGAAATTCTCGAATATACAGGCGGTAGCGAGCTTAGCGATTTAACTTTCATCACGACATATGATTATTATTCCAGTTGGCGTATTAAGGAAGTGTTTCGAGAAGCTGGGTATGAATTAAAGCCGGTGTTCTTGGGTTATAAGGCATTACGGTACAGAGCGTGTCAGAGATATTGGATAATCGACATGAGTAACGGTCAAAAAATGGGTACATCTTATAACGGCTACAGTTTTGAAGACCTCCGTTACTTCTTGGGTGGACTTGGTATTCCTCTTCACGGTGAAAATTACCACCCCACCAGAGATAAGGACGGCAGACGGACTTCTTGTCAGGAGTTTCTTGAGCTTGTAGAAAGCCTTGACAATCCTGCTGATTAGAGGGGGTGTGTGAGTATGTTGGAAAGTTATTCTGATGTGCTTACTGCCGAGGATTTAATGGTTATTTTGCATATCGGCAGAAGTAAGGTGTATGAATTATTAAGAGAAAATACAATTCCAAATTTGAGAATAGGGAAGAAATATATTATTCCTAAACAATTGTTGATTGATTTTTTAATCAATAATCAGGCAAATACTTAATAAACACTTGCAACAGCTATTAATTCAATCTATAATATAGTTGAGTTGATAGTTGTTGCTTTTGAAAGGAGTTTTTTAAGTGGCAACAACAAGAGGTAGTTTACAGGTTAAAGACGGAAAATATTATGCTGTTTTGAGCTTTAAGACTGATGAAATTCAGGCTAACGGAAAGCCTAAATACAAGACAAAATGGTTTTGTACAGGCTATACGGTAAAAGGCAACAAAAAGCGAGCTGAACATTTCCTCGAAGAGAAACGAAATGAGTATGACAGGAAAAATCTGAATTATTCCGACTTGTATTTTGCTGATTATATCGAATTATGGCTGAAAAATATTAAGCCTGAATTAAGACCGTCAACATACAGAGGTTATTCGGGCAATATTAATAATCATATTATTCCTTATTTTAATAGCAGAAGAACAAAGTTACAGGACTTGACACCGTGTATGTTAGAGGACTTTTATAATTATCTCTTTACAGATAAAAGCAAGACTGACGGTAGTGAACATTTATCGGCAACAACGATAAAACACATTCACCGAACAATCAGCAAGGCTTTGAATGACGGAGTAAGACGAGGAATACTATATTATAATGTAGCTTCAACAGCAAAGACTCCGAAAGCAGAAAAGCACAAGAGCGAATTTCTTAACGAGGAACAAGTCAAAGAGCTGTTAAGTTTGTTCAAAGGCTCAGTAATTGAAATTCCTGTTGTGTTGTGTGCGTTGTTTGGTTTTCGCCGTGGTGAGGTTCTCGGCTTAAAGTGGCACAGTATAGATATGGTAAAGCGAACAATAACCGTTTCAGAAACTTTGCAACAGAATATAGGTGGTTCTATAACAGTTCCGCCGAAAACAGAAAGCAGTTACAGAACGCTTCCTATTCCTGAAAATGTATATAATCTTCTTAAAAAGCATAAGCAGGAACAGGAGAAAATGAAAGAGCTTTTAAAAGACAGTTACATAAAATCAGATTATGTATGTACTTGGAAAGACGGACGAGTTATAGAGCCGAATTATCTTACAAGAACATTCCATAAAATGATTTCAAAAAGCGATTTACCGACAATCAGACTTCACGATTTAAGGCACAGTGTAGCAAGTAATCTTTTAAATATGGGATTTACTGTTGTTCAGGTTGCGGAATGGTTAGGGCACAGTTCTTCAACAACTACATTAAATTACTATGCACACACGGATAAGACAAGTAAAATAAGTATATCTAACTCCATTAACAATATTTTTTCAGCGTGAATTTTTTAGAATTACTTAGAAAGTTTTAGAAAATGGATTTCGAGCATTTTTAGAAAATTTTTAGAAAAGCGGTTTTTAACGAAGTTTTTCAACCTCTGACTAAAAAGAAAAAATCCTCAAAAACGGCTTGTTTAAGCCATTTTCAAGGACTTGTTTGTGGCAGGGGCAGAAGGACTTGAACCCTCGGCACGCGGTTTTGGAGACCGCTGCTCTACCAACTGAGCTATACCCCTATATTAATTTTAACCGATGAAATTATGAAGGTCGGTTCTGCAAACTTACTTATAAATTTCAACGCAAGATAGATTATATCACCGTTCAGTCGATTTGTCAACACATTTTTGTGAAATTTGACATTTTGAGCCGAGCGGTGATTTTTTCAATATCTGCAATACAAATATTCAGAACAACTTACTCGGTTTCTCTGATTTCCTGCGGATTTTCGGGGAAGCCTTCAATTTGGAAACGGAGTCCGCAGGTGGGACATTCAAGGTATGGCTTGCCGTTGTTGAGGTTGTCCTGAATAATCATCATTTCGCTTTCGCAGAATGGGCAGAGTTTATTATTTTCGCTGTTCATATTTTTACCTCCGAGTGGATTGTTTTCGATATAACTTAATTATACCTTTAAGCGGTAAAATGTCAACCGAGATATTAAAAATGTATAGGCAGGAGGGTTGGATTTTAACGGCTTTTGTGCAAATTCCGCTTTACAAATTGACGAAAAAAGACTAAACTATATCTATACTTCTGCGTTGCAGAATATACAATCTCATTCAAGGTGATTATTATGAAAAAAGAAAATATGGCTATGCTGTGTGACTTCTACGAATTTACAATGTCAAACGGCTATTTTAAAAACGGTTTTTATAAAAAGAATGTCTATTTTGATGTGTTCTTCCGCAAAGTTCCCGACAACGGCGGTTTTGCGATTATGGCAGGTCTTGAACAGGCTATTGAGTACATCAGGGAACTTCATTTTGAAGACGAGGATATCGAATATCTCAAGAGCAAGGGCATTTTTGACGAGCAGTTTCTTGAGTATTTGAGAAACTTCAAATTCAGCGGTGATGTTTATGCAATTCCCGAGGGAACTCCGATTTTCCCGAACGAGCCTGTTATGACAATCAAAGCACCTGCAATTGAAGCTCAGCTTGTTGAAACATTCCTTCTCCTCACAATCAATCATCAGACTCTCATTGCGACAAAGGCTAACAGAATTGTCCGTGCCGCTCAGGGCAGAGCCGTACTTGAATTCGGTTCACGCCGTGCTCAGGGTGCAAATGCCGCAGTTGACGGTGCAAGAGCTGCATATATCGGTGGCTGCAAGGGTACAGCCTGCACGCTTACAGACGAGCTTTACGGTGTTCCCGCCGGCGGTACAATGGCACATTCATGGGTTCAGATGTTCAACAGCGAGTATGACGCTTTTAAAACCTACTGCGAGATGTATCCCGATAATCCTACTCTCCTTGTTGATACATACAACACATTAAAGAGCGGTGTCCCGAATGCCATTAAGGTGTTCAAGGAGGTTCTTCTTCCGCAGGGTAAGACCAAGTGTGCAATCCGCCTTGATTCGGGCGATATTTCCTATCTTTCAAAGAAAGCAAGAAAAATGCTTGATGACGCAGGTCTTACAGAATGTACAATTACTGCGTCAAACGCTCTTGACGAGTACCTTATTCGTGACCTTATGATGCAGGGCGCTCAGGTTGACACATTCGGTGTCGGTGAAAGACTTATCACTTCATCAAGTTCGCCTGTATTCGGCGGTGTTTATAAGCTTGTTGCCGTTGAAAATGACGGCGGTGAAATTGTTCCGAAAATCAAGGTCAGCGAAAATACAACCAAGATTACAAATCCGCACTTCAAAAAGGTTTACCGCTATTTTGACAAGGACAGCGGTAAGGCTATTGCCGATGAGCTTTGCATTTATGATGAGGTTGTTGACGATTCAAAGCCGAGAACAATTTTCGATCCGAATGCAGTTTGGAAAACAAAAATGCTTGATAACTATACCGCAAAGGAACTTCTTGTGCCAATCTTCAAAAACGGCAAGTGCGTGTATGAGTCACCGTCAATTGAGGAAATCGCAACCTATTGCCGTGAGCAGATTGACCTTCTCTGGGACGAGGTTAAGCGTTTTGAAAATCCGCATAACTATTATGTTGACCTCTCAAAGAAACTCTATGACATCAAGGCTCTTTTGCTCAATATCTATGAAAAGTGATTTTTGATTAATCTTTAATTAAAAATCTGAAAATTGAAAAGTAAAATTTACGGTCGGGTAGTTCGTCTATCCGACCGTTTTTATATGTATGGATATTGTTTGCCGTTACAATTTTGCAATTGTTTTAAAATTGTCTTATTTGGATAATTCTGTGAACGAAATAAAATATTATTTCTAACTATTTTGGGCAAAAATAAACGGCGGTTTTTGACCGCCCGACACACTATATTATACTTAAATTAACTTATATACCCTTATTACCAACCGATTTATTATTGCAAATCAATTCTTTAATCAAATTTCGTTCTAAAATAAAAAAGGCGGATACTCTCCGCTTACATCTTACTATATATTACGCAGTATCACGCATCTGCCATTGTTTTAATTCTTTCATCAATTCGGATTTTGTTTTCGTAGGTCAGTTGTCTAAAGTGTTCAATCAAATCGGCTTCGTTCGGTGTAATTTGTGAGTTGCTGTATGGATTTTTGATATCTGACATACCGATAAGGTAGTCAACCGTAACGCTGAAAATTTCCGCCAAATTTTTGAGCGTGTCAATAGACGGCTGTGTAATGCCCTTTTCATATTTTGAAATCGCACTCGCCTTTAAATTCAGCTTTTCAGCAAGCTCAGTCTGTGACATATCGTTGTCAACACGCAATTCTTTTAATCTGACTGAAAACTCCATAATAACACCTTTGCCTGTAATTTAGTTTCTTTGATTTATTATACCATTTGTTTCATAAATAATAAAAATAATAGCCAAATCAGATTAAAATATGTTGACAATTGCAAATTAGGAATATATAATTATCTTAACAAGATAATTATTCTTGCTGTTATATCTTATTAGGAGGTCAATTATGAGAACTAAAGTCAAAAAATTAACATCGGTTATTCTTGCGGTTGTAATGATGCTCGGCATCTTGACAATCGCACCGCTCACCGTAAGTGCGGCAACCTACGGCGACTTTGAATATACCCTCGAAGATGATTATACATGCACCATTACCAAATACAATGGTTCTGCGGCTAATGTTACTATACCCTCAACTATTCATGACTATAAGGTTTGTAAGATAGGGGCGGGGGCTTTTTATGATTGTAGCAGTTTGGAAAAAATTGTTATTCCAGATAGTGTAAAAGAAATATGTTGGTCACCTATGTATGGGTGCTTTCAAAAATGTAACAATTTGAAAGAGATTTATATAGGCAGTGGTTTTGAGAAGAGCCTTTTTGATATGTACACTTTGAGTGGATGTAATTCTCTGGAAAAGATTGTGTTTTCTGAAGATAATAATTATTATTGCAGTATTGATGGAGTTCCTTTCGATAAGAGTAAAACTTCTATATGTCGTTATCCTGCTGGTAAAAAGGATAAGGAATATACAATTCCTGATACAGTCAGTGAATTATCTATGGCAGACGAATTTTTTTACAATGAAAATCTCAAAACAATAGTTATTCCAAAAAGTGTTAAATCAATAGGAGAGTACACATTCGGAACTGTCGATAGTTTTCCTATTACAATCAAAGGTTACAAAGGCACGGCCGCTGAAACATATGCGAAAGAAAATGGGTTTAAATTTATTGCACTTGATGTTTCGGAACCAACCTCAGTATCATTAAACAAAACATCATTAGCTTTGGAAATCGGCAAGAGTTATACTCTTACAAAGACGGTTTCGCCGTCAAATGCCGTGACTTCCTACACTTGGAGCAGTTCAAACACAAGCGTTGCAACTGTTGACAAAAACGGCAAGGTAACTGCCAAAGCGTCGGGAACAGCAACAATTACGGTGAAAACTTCCAATGGAAAAACAGCGAACTGCAAGGTTACCGTAAATCTTCCCGCTCCGCAGATTACAGGTCTTGCAAACACAACAGGCGGTATCAAAATTTCGTGGAACAAGGTTGACGGCACTTACGGCTACAGACTTTATTACAAGCCTGCGTCGGGTGGTTGGAAACGCTTTAAAGACACAACCGCCACATCGTTTACCGATTCGGGAGTAAGTCCTAACAGAACCGAAACCTACACAATCCGTTGCATTGACAAGAACGGAAACACCGTCAGCGGTTTTAACTCAAACGGTTGGTCAAAAAAATACACACCCGTTGCCCCGACAATTTCTAAACTTGAAAACACATCGGGCGGTATCAAAATTTCGTGGAATAAAATCGCAGGTGTTTACGGTTACAGACTTTATTACAAGCCTGCATCAGGCGGTTGGAAGAGATTTAAGGACACAACCGCAACATCGTTCACCGATTCGGGAGTAAGTCCTAACAGAACCGAAACCTACACAATCCGTTGCATTGACAAGAACGGCAACACCGTCAGTGGCTTTAACTCAAAGGGTTGGTCGAAGAAATACACTCCTGTTGCTCCGACAATTACAAGGCTCTCAAACACATCAAAGGGTGTAAGCGTAACTTTGAATAAAATCGCAGGCGTTTACGGCTACAGACTCTACAGAAAATATGACGGCGGAAGCTGGACAAAGGTTAAGGATACAACTTCAACCTCTTTCACAGATTCAGGTGCTAAAAAGGGCAAGAAGGCAACCTACACAGTCCGTTGTATTGACAGAAAAGGCAAAACGGTAAGCGGTTTCAACTCAAAGGGTTGGTCAATTACAAGAAAATAGTATTTTAATCAGAAATCCCGACAGGTTTTGTGCTGTCGGGATTTTTGCTCGTTTTTACCATTGAAAAGACTGAATAATAATGTTATAATAAATCCGAATATAGGAAATTGTGAATAACTTTATCGAAAATGGGAGATGAAAACGAAAAAATGGCAATAAAGGTAACGCTCCTTACACACACACCAAACCCCGAACAGACGGTTGCAATGGCGGCAAAGCTTTGCTACTCACCGTCAGGGATTGAAGATATAAGAGAAGGTCTTGACGAGGAAAAAACTTCCTCATTTATTGATATGCTTGCAAGCCTCGGTCATGCAAGCCCAACCGAACACGCATATTTTACATTCGGCATTGAGGGCATTTCAAGGGCTTGCTCACACCAGCTTGTACGCCACAGAATTGCGTCCTACAGTCAGCAGTCACAGCGATATGTTGACGGCACAAGGTTTGACTTTGTAACTCCGCCCGAGATTGCAAAGAATGAAAAGGCTCTTGCCGCTTATGAAAAGGCTCTCAAGATTGAGGCTGACGCTTACAAGGAAATCAGAGATGCACTTGCTGTCGGTTACATCAACGAGAAATGTCCCGATAAGTACAGCGGAACCGATGAAGAAATTATTAATGCCTACAAGGCTGACGATAAAAAATCCTGCAATGCTTTCATCAAGAAAGCCAACGAGGACGCAAGATTTATTCTTCCGAATGCATCGACAACAAAAATTGTCTGCACTTTCAATGCAAGAAGCTTGCAGAACTTTTTTGCACATCGTTGCTGCAACAGAGCACAGTGGGAAATTCGTGAGGTTGCCGAACAGATGCTTTTGCAATGTCTTGAGGTTGCTCCGCATCTTTTCAAAAACTGCGGCCCGTCATGCCTGTTCGGACCATGCCCCGAGGGCAATATGTGTTGCGGAAAGCAAAAGGAAATGCGTCAGAAATACGGCAGAGAAAAGTAAGGTATATATATGAAAAGCAAAATTATTGTTATTGAGGGACTTGACGGCAGCGGAAAAGCTACGCAGACAAAGATTTTGTGCGAAAAATTTTCCGCTCTCGGCAAAAAGGTCACAAAGCTTGAATTTCCAAATTATGAAAGTCCTGCCGCCGCTCCCGTAAAGATGTATCTTGACGGCGAATTCGGCGACAAGCCCGATGATGTCAATGCCTATGCGGCGAGTGCGTTTTATGCGGTTGACCGTGTTGCAAGCTATCTTCAGTTTTGGAAAAGGGAATGTGACAACGGCGGTGTGATTTTAAGCGACCGCTATGTGACTTCAAATATAATTTATCAGATGTCCAAACTCCCGAAAGAGGAGTGGAACAGCTTTATTGATTGGCTGAACGATTTTGAATACGAAAAGCTCGGGATTCCGAAACCCGATCTTGTAATCTACCTTGATGTTGAACCCGAGGTTTCGCAGAAGCTTATGGAAAAACGCTACGGCGGTGACAACAGCAAGAAAGATTTGCATGAAAAAAACCTCCGTTTCCTTCTTGACTGTCGAAAAAGTGCAGTTTATGCCGCTAAAAAATGCGGCTGGAAGGTTATTAATTGCTGTGAAAACGGAGAGATTAAGAGTATAGAAAAAATATCGGAAGAGATAGAGAGGGTAGCGGCTGCAATTTATGCTGAGCTTTAAAAAAATTGAGCAAAGTGACATAAACGAACTTAAAAAATACTACGATTATGATGAGTGCATGGGTTGCGATACCAACCTTTTGAACGCTTATCTTTGGCGAAACGAATACAATATTAAATTTGCTTTTTATGATGATACAATTGTCAAGGTGTATTGTAATCCCGACGAGTCCGTCTGGGGTTACTGTATGCCTACAGGCAAAAATATAAAGGGTGCGCTTGAAGAAGTTTTTAAAGATGCCGAGGAGAGAAACGGCAATTTGCGAATTGTTATGCTGACAAACGGCAATCGTGCAATGCTTGAAACAATGTTTCCCGACAAATTTGATTATGTCCGTTCACCCGAAAATCAGGATTACATCTACACTTCCCGTGACCTTGCAACCCTTGCGGGCAAAAGGTTTCACGCAAAGCGTAACCACATTTCAAAATTTTACAGAACCTACACAGACACCCGTTTTGAAACTCTGTCGGATTCAAACATTCCCGATGCATTAACGGTTGCAAAGCTGTGGTGTGCGGAAAATGACACCGATCCCGAAGCTTCAAGCGAAATTACGGCAATCAGGGAAATGTGCGATCTCAAAGACGAATATAATGTCAAGGGCGCTGTACTGTATGTTGACTCAAAGCCTGTTGCCATGACTCTCGGAAGTGAAATTTCACCCAAGGTGTATGACATCAACTTTGAAAAGGCACTTCGTGAATATGACGGTGTTTATGCCGTAATCAACAACGAATTTGCCAAAACTCTTACGCAGTACGAGTACATCAACCGTGAGGAAGATATGGGACTTGAGGGACTCAAAAAGTCTAAACTTTCATACAATCCCGTTATTATCCTCGACCGTTGGAATGCAATACCGAAAAAACGATGAAAACGATATTTCGCAAAACCGAAAAATCCGATACCGAAAGCCTAAAAAAGCTGTGGCTCTCGTGTTTTGACGAGGATGTAACTGCCGTTAATCTGATTTTTGACAGCGACCTTTTTGACGGCTGCTGTGCCGTTGTTGACGATAGAATCGTTTCGGCTCTTTACCTTGTAAAAGGTACGCTCAACGGCGAAAAATCGCATTATCTTTGCGGTGCGTCAACCGATAAATCTTTCCGTGGCAACGGAATAATGTCAAGGCTGATTGATTTTGCACTTAATGACGCAAAGAATAACGGTGATGTCTATTCTCTGCTTTTTCCTGCAAATGACGGCTTGTATGGTTTTTACACAAAACTCGGATATGCTTTGAACTGCACCGCAAAAAGCCGTGAACTTTCAAGGCAAACGCTTGAAAGTTTTGCAGAGAAGGGCTTGAATATCGGCTGTTCAAAAGAAAATTCTTTCATATATAATGAGAATTTTTTTGAATTTGCAAAGTCCTATTATGAGATTTACGGCTCAAAGGTAATCAATAAGAATGACTGCTTTGCCGTATTTGATGAAAACGAAAATACTGCCGATGTTTTTTACTCGGCTTATAAAAATATAAACGAACTTTCCGCACTTTTGCTTGAAAATACAAAATCAGAAAGGTTTGTGTTTACGGGCAAATCCGATAACGCTCTTTTTGAAAACTGTAGGTTACAAAAATGCGGAATGATTAAATCACTCGACAAAAACCATAAAATTCCCGACGATGTCTATATCGGGATTACTCTTTCCTGAAAGGAAGTTTACTATGTTCTATGTATTTCTTGCAGAAGGCTTTGAAGAAACAGAGGCGCTTGCCCCCGTTGATGTAATGCGCAGGGCAAAGCTTGATGTTAAAGCAGTCGGTGTAACAGGCGAATGTGTTACAAGCTCACACGGTGTGCCTGTCAAAGCCGATATCACAATTGACAATATCGACCTTGACGATGTTCAGGGTGTTGTACTCCCCGGCGGTATGCCCGGAACTCTCAATCTTGAGGCAAACGAAAAGGTTATTGAGGCTGTTAAGTATAGCTGTGAAAACGGCAAAATCGTTGCCGCAATCTGTGCCGCTCCGTCAATTCTCGGTCATCTCGGAATTCTTGACGGCAAAAAGGCAACCTGTTTTCCAGGTTTTGAAAAGGAACTCGAGGGTGCAGACTATACAGGCACTCACACCGTAACGGACGGCAATATTATTACCGCAAAGGGCGCAGGCTGTGCAATTGAATTCGGTCACGCAATTGTTTCTCTCGCAGTGTCAAAGGATGCCGCCGACAAGGTTATCGGTGATATGCAATGCCTTTGAAAAATGTTCGTGAGCTGAAAAGTCAGCTCCGTGCAAAATATAAAAAAATCCGAAAAAGCTGTCCTCCCGAAAAAAAGCAACAGCTTGACCTCGCCTTGCAGAACGCTTTTCTGGCAAGTGAGGAATACAAAAGCTGTGATGTGCTTTTTGCCTTTGTTTCATCACCGATTGAGGTTGACACCTCGCTTATTCTTGAAACAACGCTGAAAGACGGCAAAAGACTTGCTTTGCCAAAGTGTAAAAATAATTTCGGCGAAATGGATTTTTACCTTGTAAATTCACTTTCTCAGCTTGAAAAGGGTGCGTTCTCAATCATGGAACCAAACCCCGAGGTTTGCGAAAAGTACGAGGATTTCTCACACGGACTCTGTCTTGTTCCGGGACTTTGCTTTGATATGCAGGGATTCCGCCTTGGATTCGGCAAGGGTTACTACGACAGATTTTTACAGAATTTTTCGGGAACAAGCGTTGGGCTTTGCTACTCCAAATGTATAGAGCATACTCTGCCCTCGGGAGTGTTCGACCGCCCCGTTGACGCCGTGATTACCGAAAAATATACCAACCGAACAAATAACGAGTTTGTAAAGGAATGATACATTATGAACCCTGATAATTTTAATATGAGCGAACAGGAGCTTAACGCTCAGCGTCGCAGAAGAGCCGAAAACTTTAAACTTAATATTGATGAAAGCGAGTATGAGGACGATAATTTCGTCAAGTCTGAGGATGAACCGTCAAACCTTAATTCATACAGCGGTCAGGATGTCAAAAAGCAAATGGCCCGTGAATCAAAGCAGGTTTTAAAGCAGAAGAAAAAGGAAGAAAAAAAGGCTCTTAAAGCAAAGAACAAGTATAATCGCAGAACCTTCCGCTTTATCTGGATTATCTCGGTTTTAATTGTCGGAGCAATGGCGGCTGTATATATGATAACAGGCATGAACGATTTGCTTGCCGTGAACAGAACCGACTCCTCAACCGTTAAAATTGAAATTCCCGAAAATCCGACTGTTGACGATGTTACAAAGGTACTTGTTGACAATAAAGTAATCGGTGAGCCGTCATATTTCAAGCTTTTTGTCAATGTCACAAAGTCTGCTGATGATTTTACTCAGGGTACATATGAAATTCGCAGAAATATGGACTACGAGGCAATCATCAACTTCCTTTCGAGTAACAACAACAGAACCGACACGGTTTCCGTTACAATTACCGAGGGCGAAAGCGTTCTTGAAATTGCCAACACTCTTGAAAAGAACGGTGCTTTGGGCGACAGGGACGAGTTTCTTTCGCTTTGCAATTCCGAAAAGTTTGACAGCGACTTTGATTTTATCAAGGCTGAAACAAATGCGGACAAGCGTTACTACAAGCTTGAGGGCTATCTCTATCCGGATACCTACGAATTCTACAGAAACGAAAATGCAGAATCCGTAATCTACAAATTTCTCAACAACTACGAAACAAAGATTAACGAAAAACAGACTGTTGACGGATATTCAAAGAAAACAACAGTTTTGAAAATGGTTGAAGAGAGCGACACAAAGTATTCGCTTGATCAGGTTATGACAATCGCATCTATCATTCAGGCAGAGGCGGCTGACAAAGAGGATATGTACTACATTTCCTCAATCCTCCACAACCGTCTTACAGCCGACAGCAGTCTCGGCGTGTCAAGCCTCGGTCTTGATTCAACAAAGTTCTATCCGTACAGAAGTCTTGAGGATGTTCCCGAAAATGACAGAAGCACCTACAAGAGCAGATATGATACATATGACAGGAAGGGACTTCCTTACGGTCCTATCTGCAATCCCGGTATGGATGCGATAATTGCCGCACTCAATCCGAACAGCTCGGATTATTACTTCTTCTGTCATGACAGCAAGGGACAGGCTTATTACGCATCAACACTTGAACAGCAAAACGCAAATCTGGAGTATATTGAAAGCTATGATAACTAATTTTGAAAAACCCGAAATTTTGTCACCGGCAGGTGATATGGATTGCCTTAAATCCGCTTTAAACTTTGGCGCAGATGCAGTTTTTCTTGCAGGAAAAATGTTCGGAATGCGTTCCGCACCGCAGAATTTTGATAACGATCAGCTCAAAAAGGCTTGTGACCTTGCCCACGCAAAGGGCGCAAGAATCCATGTGACCTGCAACACACTTCCACGCAATAATGAAATTCCTCATCTTCAGGAATTTATGGAGAATGCTCAGGCTTGCGGAGTTGATGCGTTCATAATTGCCGACCTCGGTGTTTTTGAGGCGGCTAAAAAGTATGCGCCAAAGGTTCAGCGCCACATTTCGACTCAGGCGGGAGTAACAAACTATGCGGCGGCAAATGTGCTTTACAATATGGGTGCGTCAAGGGTTGTGCTTGCAAGAGAAATTCCGCTTGATGAAATTGCCGAAATGCGTGCAAAAGTTCCGAAAGAGCTTGAAATTGAATGCTTTGTACACGGTGCAATGTGCGTTTCATTTTCAGGCAGATGCCTTATTTCAAGCTATATGACAGGCAGAGATGCTAACCACGGCGACTGCACTCAGCCGTGTCGCTGGAAGTATCATCTTTACGAAGAAAACCGTCAGGGACAGTATTTTCCTGTTGAAGAAACAGGTGACGGCACATATCTCTACAATTCAAGAGATCTCTGTATGATTGAGCATATCCCCGAGCTTGTAAAGGCAGGTATTTCAAGCTTTAAGATTGAGGGCAGAGCAAAGTCGGCTTACTATGTTGCTGTTACAACAAACGCTTACCGTCACGCTGTTGACGATTATTTTGCAGAGGGTGACGATTATGTCCTCAAACCGTGGATAAGGGAAGAGCTTGAAAAAATCAGCCACCGTGAGTACAACACAGGCTTCTATTTTGGCAGAGAACCCGGTCAGGTTACGGGCAACGGAGGATATATCCGTCATTATGACAATGTTGCATTGTGTGAAGAGCTTGTTGACGACACAACCGCAGTAATCACTCAGCGCAACAAATTCTATGTGGGCGACACACTTGATGTACTTCCGCCAAGCGGAGTGCCGTTTGAAATCAAGTGTGAATCACTTACAACCGACGAGGGTATGCCCGTTGAAAGTGCGCCGCACCCGATGCAAAGACTTACAATGAAATGCAATGCTCCCGTTCCGTCAGGCTCGGTTATCAGAAAAAAGCGTGATTAATCCCGAATTTTGCTATTGACAACACAAAGAAACAGTTTTATAATCTAAGTACTGATGTTCCCCACCTTAGAAATGGTGGGGAACAATTCAGCCTTTCAGCGTGAGCAAATCTCTCGCTGAAATACTGAGGAGCTGACGCTCCTATGCACTTGATTGCAATCTGTCGCAAACTCTGCTCCTTGCAAGCAAAGCAGAGTGTTGCTCCGATTTAAATTATTTGCTACAATTGAATTACAATATTCGGCTGTGACGGGATTAACCGAGATGTCAGCATTTCAGAGAGAAAGCCGTTTTGGTGCAAGGCTTTTATGTGAAGTTTCGGTGCGCTGCCCCTGAGCTCTGTGTGATTAAGCACGGCGTATTTCTGCGTTAAGGAAATGTAATCTATATGACGATTACTCAAAGCGGACGCTTGGCGTCAATTTGGGTGGTACCGCAGGATATTCCTGTCCCATTGTATTTTTTATACAATGGGATTTTTTGTTGTGTATTTTGCAGGAAGTTGTACAGTAGGGGCGGTCATTGGCCGCCCGCCTTGATGAAACCTTTTGTTTCGATTTATATTTTTTGTTTATAACATGGTTGTGTATCTGCTTGTGGAGGAACAGCTTTGGTGCTTTTATTACCATTATTCTGAAATAATGGCTCTGCCTTTACTTGCGGGCGTCCGATGAACGCCCCTACAGATTTGTACGCACAGTAAATTTATTGTATTCGGGCAAAATATTTTGTGAATATTTCATTTGTTTTCGCAAATATAAAAATCGTTATCATTGCAAGAATATTGTATTCCCCTGTGAATTTGTATAAGGAGAGATTTTTTATGAAGTGGACAGGACTTAACGAATTAAGAGAAAAGTTCCTTGAATTCTTTGAATCAAAGGGTTGTTTAAGACTCCCCAGCTTTTCACTTGTTCCAAAGGACGACAACAGCCTTCTGCTTATCAACAGCGGTATGGCTCCTATGAAAAAATATTTTACAGGTGAGGTAACACCTCCTCGCAAGCGTGTTACAACCTGTCAGAAATGTATCCGTACTCCCGACATTGAGCGTGTCGGTATCACAGCCCGTCACGGTACATTCTTTGAAATGCTCGGTAACTTCTCATTTGGCGACTATTTTAAGCACGAGGCTACAGCATGGGCATGGGAATTCTTTACAAAGGTTCTTGAAATGCCTCCTGAAAAGCTCTATGTTTCAATCTATGAGGACGATGACGAGGCTTTTGACATTTGGACAAAAGAAGTCGGCGTTGATCCGTCACATATGGTAAGACTCGGCAAGGAAGATAACTTCTGGGAACACGGTTCAGGTCCATGCGGTCCTTGTTCGGAAATTTACTTTGACCGTGGTGACGAAAAGGGCTGCGGCAGACCCGACTGTCATGTAGGCTGTGAATGTGACCGTTTTGTTGAGGTTTGGAACCTTGTATTTACTCAGTTTGAGAATGACGGCAAGGGTAACTACACTCCTCTTGAACATCCGAACATTGATACAGGTATGGGACTTGAAAGACTTGCCTGTGTTATGCAGGGTGTTGACAACCTTTTCCTTGTTGACACAATTCAGAACATTATGAAACACATCTCACAGATTACAGGTGTTGAGTACGGCAAAAATGAAAAGAGCGATGTTTCGCTCCGTGTTATCACAGACCATATCCGCAGTACAACATTTATGATCGGTGACGGTGTTCTTCCGTCAAACGAGGGCAAGGGCTATGTGCTCCGCCGTTTGCTCAGAAGAGCCGCTCGTCACGGCAGACTTCTCGGTTACAACGAGCCTTTCCTCTATAAGGTTTGCGATACGGTTATCAAGGAAAATCTCACAGCTTATCCCGAACTCAAGGAAAAGCAGGAGTTCATTACAAAGGTTATCAAGGTTGAGGAAGAAAGCTTTGCCAAGACAATTGATCAGGGCTTTAAGATGCTCAACGGCATTATGGACAGCGAAGATGTTAAGGTTCTCAGCGGTGAGGACGCATTTAAGCTTAACGATACCTACGGCTTCCCGATTGACCTTACAAAAGAAATTCTTTCGGAAAAAGGCATTAAGGTTGATGTTGATCGTTTCCGTGAGCTTATGAAGGAGCAGAAAAAGCGTTCCCGTGATGCAAGAAAGAACGCCGGTGCAGACGCTTGGATTTCTGACACAACAGACCTTTCGGATGTTGCAAATACAGAATTCGTAGGTTACACAGACCTCAAGTCAACTTCAAAGGTTCTTGCAATCGTTAAGGACGGTGTGAGAGTTGACAGTATCGGTGAGGGCGAAAATGCTATCATCGTTCTCGACAAAACTCCGTTCTACGGAGAAGGCGGCGGTCAGGTTGGCGACACAGGTGTTATGGAGTCTGGCAGTTTTTCAGCTGATGTTGACAACACAACAAAGAATCCGTCAGGCACAATTTACCTTCATGCTTGTACAGTAAAGAGCGGCAGCATCAATGTAGGTGCAGAGGTTTCAACTGCTGTTGATGAAGAGCGCCGTGCGGATATTACAAGAAACCACACAGCGGCTCACCTTCTTCAGTCGGCTCTCCGTGAGGTTCTCGGCAACCATGTTCAGCAGGCAGGTCAGCTTGTTTCAGACGATTACTTCCGTTTTGACTTTACTCACTTTGAGGCTCTCACGGCAAAGGAACTCATTGAGGTTCAGAATCTTGTGAATAAAAAGATTCTTGAGGCAATCCCCGTTACAACACAGGAAATGCCTATTGAAGAGGCTAAAAAGCTCGGTGCAATGGCACTCTTCGGTGAAAAGTACGGCGATGTTGTCCGTGTTGTAAGCGCAGGCGACTTCTCCGTTGAATTCTGTGGCGGTACACATGTAAAGAATACTGCAAACCTCGGTCTTTTCAGAATCAGACAGGAGGGTTCGGTTGCCGCAGGTGTAAGAAGAATTGAGGCTCTCACAGGTATGGGCGTTCTCAAGTACATCAACGGTATGAGCGCTGTTATTATGGATGTTTGCTCATTACTCAAAATTGCAAATCCAAAGGCAGTTGTTGAGGGTGTTCAGAAGGCTGAACAGCTTATCAAGGAACAGCAGAGAGAAATCAACGAGCTTAATTCAAAGCTTGCCGTTGCTCAGATCGGTCAGCTTTTTGCAGGCACAACGGAGGAAAACGGTGTAAGAGTGGTAACAGGCAGAATTGACAAGGCTAATGCCGACATTCTTCGCACAATGTGCGAAAAGGCAAGAGATTTTGCCCCGAAGTGCGTATGTGTTCTTGCAACTGAAAATGACGGCAAGGTGACATTTGCCGCAGCCTGCGGTAAAGAGGCTCTTGCTCTCGGTGCAAATGCAGGCAAAATCATAAAGGCTGTTGCTCAGAAGGCCGGAGGTAACGGAGGCGGAAAGCCCGATATGGCTATGGCAGGTGCTAAACAGCCTGAGAAGATTTCAGAGGCTCTTGACAGCGTAAAAGAAACTGTTTATGCAATGTTAAAATAATCGTTTAATGTGTATTTATGGCTTACTTGCCGGTTGAATTGTGGAAAATAGCCAAACGGTTACATAAAATCTTGTGCAATTAACAAAAACGGTTTTAAACCAAAACTATTGCAGTTTTGTTATTTTTATAGTATAATAAGCAGTACTAAGATATGAAAATCTATCTTGGATATTTATGAACAATTTTAGGAGGAGATTAAAAATGTTCAAGAAAATTGCAGGTCTTTTTCTTGCAGCAGCAGTAATGTGCAGTTCAGCTGCCATCACAGCAAGCGCTGCAGAAGCAGAGGATGACGCTGCTGTTGCTGCAGCAGCAGATCAGTCAGGCGAGGTTTCAGCCGACGGTTCATCAGACGTTTCAGCTGACGCTTCTTCAGAAGTTGAAGCAGGTAATGTTATTAAGTTTGATGTTAAGAAGTCAGGCTGGAATAATGTTAAGACAGTATTCTGTCACACTTGGAAGGTTGATGGTGAACTTCCTGTATGGCAATCTAAGAGTGAAAAGTGTAATTACGACGCTTCAACAGGTATCGCTACATATGATCTTTCAAAGGCGAACTACCAGATTTCTAAGTCAGACGGTAAGAATTACCTTGTAATCTTCAGTGCTAACACAGGTGTGCAGACATATGATACTGTAATGAGCGGTGCTTGCATCGGCGATACTATGTATTGCACAGGCGAGGAGATTGAAAACCCTGTTGACTCAGAACAGAAAGCTAAAGTAGCTAAGTGGGAAAACCATCCAGACTGCGGTCCTCAGAGAAAGATTACATCAACAGGTAAGATCGTTGGTTCTGCTCTTCCTGAGGGACAGACAGATGCTATCATGCTTGCACAGTACCTCATTGACTACTATGCTGATGAGGCTAAGACAAGTCTTACACAGAACCTTCTTGACACTCTCAAGGTTAGCCCTGTAGATGTTATGGGTGCTGTAACAGATAAGCTCAATGCTACAAACAACCCTGATAAGGATAAGATTGCTCCTGCAGTTGAGAAGATTCTCTCAGGCTGCACAGATCCTACAACAGGTAAGAAGACAGATACAGCTAAGCTTGACAACGCTAAGAAGTCAGGTGCTAAGGCAACAGGCGGCAGCTCAAGCAACAACGGTTCAAGTTCTTCTTCAAGCAACGGTGGCTCAAGCTCATCAGGTTCAGGTTCTTCAAGCACAGGTGCAGTTAAGTCAGGTGTTGAAACAACTATTGTTTTCGTAATGGCAGGTCTTATGGTTTCAGCAGCAGGCGTTATGTTCCTTGCAAGAAAGAAGAAAGAAGACTGATTTTAACGAATTAATCTTTGATTAAGCATTTTTCGGACACTGTCAATCGGCAGTGTCCGTTTTGCTTTTTTAATTCAGGGTGCAAAAATATTCAAAAAGTTTTTAAAACATCTTGACAACGCTCGCAGTGTTTGTTAAAATATTAATGTTGCATCGGGATGTAGCGCAGTTTGGTAGCGCACACGTCTGGGGGGCGTGGAGTCGCAAGTTCAAGTCTTGTCATCCCGACCAACTAAAGCCTTTTTGTCTTTTGACAGAAAGGCTTTTTTCTTTACGATAAACCGCTTACTGCAAATAAATTAACGCAAAAGGAGAAAATATGCTTAATATCGGCTCTCATCTTTCAATATCAAAAGGTTTTTACGCAATCGGCAGAGATGCACTTTCAATCGGAGCAAACACATTTCAATTTTTTACACGCAACCCTCGTGGAGGATCTGCAAGAAAAATTGATATCGAAGATGTCAATGCACTTATAAAACTTATGACGGAAAATAATTTTGTAAAAATTCTCGCCCATGCACCATACACAATGAACCTCTGTTCGGCAAAACCCGAAACCCATGAATTTGCTCTGAACACGCTTACGGATGATTTGAAACGAATGGAATATCTCCCGAATAATCTTTATAACTTTCACCCCGGCAGTCACACGGGACAGGGCGTTGAAGCTGCGGTTGAGCAAATCGGCACAGCGTTGAATACTGCAATGTTCGATGATATGACAACCACGGTATTGCTTGAAACAATGGCGGGCAAAGGCTCTGAGGTCGGCAGAACCTTTGAAGAACTGCGTATGATTATCGACCGTGTGGAGCGAAACGATAAAATCGGTGTCTGTCTTGATACCTGCCATGTTTTTGATGCCGGCTATGACATTGTGAATAATCTTGACGGAGTTCTTGAAGAATTTGACCGTGTAATCGGGCTTGAAAGACTCAAGGCAATTCATCTCAATGACAGTATGAATCCTATCGGCAGCCACAAGGACAGACATCAGAAAATAGGCGAGGGCTACATCGGAATTGAGGCGTTCGGGAAAATTATAAATAATGAAAATTTGCGAAATCTTCCGTTTTTCCTTGAAACCCCGAACGAGCTTGACGGTTATGCCAAAGAAATTTCGGCTTTGAGAAATTTGTATTCTGAATGACATTTGTCTTAAAATAAATCAATACAAAAATTGTCAAAAATATTTGTTGCTATTGCAATTTGCAAAATTAAAAAAATTTAAAGTCCTCTCGATTTTTCGAGGGGGCTTTTTTCGCCTTTTTACAATAAAATCGGTTTGCCGTTACACATAATTTGAATGTGCAGACAAAGATATAATAATTACCCTTAATTCGGGAACAATAGTAAAAACGATTTACGGAGTGATATTGTGATTCAAAACATACGGAAAAATGAATTTGAAAGCTTACTAAAATCATCAAAGCCGGTGCTTGCCGATTTTTATGCCGAATGGTGTTCACCGTGCAGAATGCTTTCGCCTGTAATAGAAGAAATCGGCGACAAATACAAAGCATATTTTGAAACCGTCAAGGTCAATGTTGACGAAAATCCCGAATTGACAGAACGCTACGGTGTATCGGGAATTCCTGCACTTTTGCTCTTTAAAGACGGCAACGAAATTTTGCGTATGTCGGGGGTTCAGACCGAAGAACGGATAATCTCCGAAATCTCCGAAAAAACGGGTGAGAGTTTTGTATGACCTTGTAATTGTCGGCGGAGGTGCGGCAGGACTTACGGCGGCACTCTATGCCTCACGGAGCGGACTTGACTGCATTGTGCTTGATCCGTCATCACCCGAGGGCAGTTCAATTGCCCTCACGGATGCGGTTGAAAACTACACGGGCTTCAGCGATATTGCAGGCTTTGACCTCATTCAGCACTTTTATTCACACGCAAAGTCATTCGGTGCAAATTTTGTCAGACAATCCCTTGTCGGCATAAGAAAAAATTATGCCGGTTTTATCCTTGAATGTTCCGACAGCGAGGTCAAGACAAAATCTGTTATTCTCTGTATGGGCGCAACCCACAAAAAATTGGGAATTGACGGTGAAAATAAGTTTGAAGGCAGAGGAGTAAGCTATTGTGCCGTGTGTGACGGCTATTTTTTCAAAGACAAAACAGTGGCAGTAATCGGCGGAGGAAACACCGCCGTTACCGAGGCGACCTATCTTTCTCATATATGCAAACGGGTTTTTCTTATTCACAGGGGCGACGCATTAAAAGCCGACAGAGTGCTTGTGCAAAAGCTTGAAAAATCGGGCAATGTCAAAATTCTTTACAACACCAATGTTGTGAAAATTGACGGTGACGAAAAGGTTAAATCGGTTACGCTTGATAATGAGAAAATTCTGAAAACTGACGGAGTTTTTGTTGCGGTAGGTCTTGAACCGAGAACCGAATGTGTCAAGGGTTTTGTAAAAACTGATGACAACGGATATGTGATTGCCGATGAAACCTGTCAGACATCCGTGTCGGGAATTTTTGTTGCAGGGGATATCCGCACAAAAAATCTGCGACAAATTATAACCGCCTGTTGTGACGGTGCAAATTCTGTTTACGGAATAAACAAATTTTTGAAATTGTAAGGTTTTCTTTTTTTGATTTTTATGGTATACTATGTTTGATATTGTTAATTTTTCCGGATGAATAAAATGAAACTGTTACAAAATAAAAAAATAGCATATTTAACAGCAATTTTCTGCACACTTTTGTGGGGAACAGCTTTTCCGTTTATAAAGGTCGGCTACTCTGCTTTTGAGATTGAGGAGTCGGATATCGGCTCAAAGCTGATTTTTGCAGGAATGCGGTTTATGTTGGCAGGATTTATGGTGTTTCTCTTTTTGTGGATATCAAAAAGAAAACCGCCGACGCTTTCAAAAAAAGATATACTGCCCGTCTGTTCACTCGGAGTGGTTCAGACAGGATTGCAGTATATTTTTACATACATCGGAATCGGTTTTACAAGCGGAACGAACACCTCTATAATAACCGCTTGTGCGTCGTTCTTTACCGTACTTTTCGTGCCGTTGTTTTTCAAAAACGACAGACTCACGCTGATGAAAATTATCGGTTGTATTCTCGGATTCGGCGGAATTGTCGCAATCAATTTCGGCGGAACTGTCAGCACGGACACTTGGTTCGGCGATATGATGATTCTCTTTTCAACAATATCTGCGGCGGCTGGCAACATCGTTGCGAAAAAAGTCACAACAGGACGAGATCCGTTCCCTGTAACCGCTTTTCAGCTTTTAACAGGCGGTTTTATATTGCTTGTGTCGGGCATATGCTGCGGTGGCAGTATTGGTTTGATAAATGTTGAAAGTGTTTCCGTGTTGCTCTGGCTTGCGTTCGTATCAGCGGCGGCATTTTCGCTGTGGACAGCACTTCTCAAGTTTCATGATGCAAGCAGAATTTCCGTTTTCAATCTGCTTGTTCCCGTGTTCGGAACAGTTTTGTCGGGGCTTATGCTCGGTGAAAATGTTTTCAGAATCGAAACGCTCATCTCGCTTATTCTGATTTCACTCGGAATTGCGTTTGTAAATATGAATCTAAAAAAATCGGGAGGTAAAATATGAATCCTGATATAAAAGGTATTATTTCCGATATGGACGGTGTCATTCTTGACACAGAAAAGCTGTATGTCCGTTTTTGGTGTGAGGCGGCTCTTTTTTACGGCTATCCTATGGAAACGCACCACGCACTCAGTATTCGCTCAATGGCTCGCCCGTTTGCAATTGCAAAATTAAAGGGCTTTTTCGGAGAGAATTTTGACTACCGCAAGGTTCACGATAAAAGAATTGAGCTTATGGATAAGTTCATCTCGGAAAACGGCATTGAATCAAAGCCCGGTGCTGCTGAATTTCTCGGCTTTTTAAAGCAGAACGGCTACAGGGTTGCCCTTGCAACCGCAACCGCTCCGGAAAGAACGAAAAAATATCTTTCGGCTCTCGGTCTTTACGATTATTTTGACGAAATAGTTTGTGCGTCAATGGTTGCAAAAGGAAAGCCCGAACCCGACATTTATCTTTATGCCGCAGAAAAACTCGGACTTGCTCCCGAAAACTGCATTGCACTTGAGGACTCGCTCAATGGCATAAAGTCGGCAAGCTCGGCAGGGTGTAAAACAGTTATGGTTCCCGACCTTGACCGTCCGAGTGCAGAGGCAATTCCCCTTCTTTACGGAGTTGCAGACAACCTTATTGATGTAAAACGATTTTTGTAAAAACATTAACGGACATAAAGCAGGTTTTGCTTTTGTATATTAAACAGGATAGGTTTATACTAAAACAAGGAGGCGTACAATATGTGGGATGCGATTTCAGCTGTGATGAATAGTTTCAATGACTTTCTGTGGGGTTGGTTTATGATTATCCTTCTTCTCGGAACTCACATTTTCCTCACAATTCGCACAAAATTTGTACAGAGAAAAACTTTTAAGGCAATCAAACTTTCGGTGACCAAGGATCCCGATTCAGACGGTGACATCAGCCCGTTTCAGGCTCTTGCAACAGCGCTTGCCTCAACAATCGGCACGGGTAATATCATAGGCGTAGGTACTGCAATTGCACTCGGCGGACCCGGTGCGGTTCTCTGGTGCTGGCTCACCGGTGTTTTCGGCATCGCAACGAAGTATTCCGAGTCACTCATCGGTGTAAAGTATCGTGTAAAGACATCTGACGGCAGAATGCTCGGCGGCGCTATGTATGCCCTTGAAAGAGGATTTAAGTTTAAAACTCTCGGCAAAATTTTAGCCGTTCTTTTTGCACTTTTTGCATTGCTTGCATCCTTCGGAATCGGTTCGGGTGTTCAGGTTAATGCAATTTCAAACATTATGAACAACACCTTTGACCTTGGTACTGTGAATCTTTTCGGTCAGGACGCTTCGGTTATTTCGATTATTGTAGGTGTTCTTGTTGCCGCAATTACAGCCGTTGTAATTTTCGGAGGTATCAAGTCAATCTCAAGAGTTTGCGAACTCCTTGTACCGTTTATGGCTGTTTTCTATGTTCTCGGCTGCCTTATTATCCTCGGCATGAACTTTGATGTTCTCGGTAAGACATTTGAAATGATTTTTCAGGACGCATTTTCTCTCAAGTCCGTTGCAGGCGGTTTTCTCGGTTCAAGCCTTATGCTTGCCGCTCGTTACGGTATTGCAAGAGGTCTTTTCAGTAACGAATCCGGTATGGGTTCTGCTCCGATAGTTGCCTCTGCCGCTCAGACAAGAAACCCTGTTCGTCAGGCTATGATTTCTTCAACAGGCACTTTCTGGGACACGGTTGTTGTTTGTCTTATGACAGGTCTTGTGCTTGTAAGCTCAATTATCAAAAATCCTGCAATTGATGTTTCTGACGGCGGTGACCTTACATACAAAGCCTTCCAGCAGATTCCCGTAATCGGCACACCGATTCTTGTTATCGGTATTGCCGCTTTTGCATATTCAACAATTCTCGGCTGGTCATACTATGGTGAACGCTGTGTTGAATATCTTTTCGGCAGAGGCGGTATGATTCCTTACAAGCTGATTTTTGTATTTATTCTTCTCATCGGTCCTGTTATCAAGCTCGACCTTGTTTGGACAATGGCTGACATCTTCAATGCACTTATGTCAATTCCCAACCTTATTGCCGTAGTTGTGCTTTCGCCTGTCGTTGTAAAAGAAACGAACTATTACCTTTATGGCAACAGACTGGATGAATACGATAAAACCAAACTTCCTGTAGTAAATAAATAATCACATAAAGCCTGCACTATGCCCATGTGCAGGCCTGAATTTTAAGAGGGAACATTATGGAGAAATCAAGAATTGAAAAGCAATTTGATTTTATAAAGGAAATTGATAAGGAAAAATTCATCATCCGTCAAACCTACCTTTCCGACGCTCGAAAAAAGGAAAACGATGCCGAGCACGCATGGCATATGGCGATAATGACAGTTATGCTTTCCGAATATGCAAATTCGGAAATTGATGTGCTTAAAACAATGACAATGCTCCTGATTCACGATATTGTCGAGATTGACGCAGGCGATACATATGCCTATGATGAGGAAGCTAAGAAAACTCAGGCAGAGCGTGAAATGAAAGCCGCAAAAAGAATTTTCGGACTTCTTCCGGAAGATCAGGGCGAAAAGATGATGAATCTGTGGCTTGAATTTGAAAGCGGTGAAACAGCCGAAGCAAAGTTTGCACACACAATGGACAACATTCAGCCCGCCATGCTCAATGATGCAACCGACGGCAAGGCGTGGGTAGAGCATATTGTTCACCTGCACAGTATCCTTAACCGCAACAAAAACACTGCCGACGGCTCAAAAAAGCTGTGGGAATATTCAAGGGATAACTTTATTATGCCCAATGTTGAAAAGGGCAGAATAATCAACGATTGAGCCGCAATAAATGATTTTGGCAATATAGGTTCTCTACTTGATTTTGAACAGCCGATGTGCTAAAATTAAAACTAATAATACAGAAATTTTCACTGTGTTTTATTATGGAACAATTGAAGGACTTTTATGTGAATTTTGTTCCGATTTGATAATTATGGAAAGGGTGTTTACAATGAAAAGTTCAGTTATAAAGGACGGTGTAAGTACCGCACCTCAGCGTTCGCTTTTGAATGCTCTCGGTCTTACCGAAGAAGAAATTAAGAAACCTTTTATCGGTATTGTAAGTTCCAAGAACGATATCGTTCCGGGACATATGAATATAGATAAGATTGTTGACGCCGTTAAGCAGGGTGTTGCTCTTGCAGGCGGTGTTCCGATTGTATTCCCTGCAATCGCTGTTTGTGACGGTATCGCTATGGGACATGAGGGAATGAAGTATTCTCTCGTAACCCGTGAGCTTATCGCAGACTCAACAGAGGCTATGGCAAAGGCTCATGCGTTTGACGCACTTGTAATGGTTCCTAACTGCGACAAGAATGTTCCGGGTATGCTTATGGCTGCCGCAAGAATCAATGTTCCGACAGTTTTCGTAAGCGGCGGTCCTATGCTTGCAGGTCATGTTAAGGGCAAAAAGACAAGTCTTTCGAGTATGTTTGAGGCAGTCGGCGCTTACACGGCAAACAAGATTACTGCCGAAGAGCTTGCCGAGTTTGAAAACAAGGCTTGTCCGTCATGCGGTTCATGTTCGGGTATGTACACCGCCAACAGTATGAACTGTCTTACCGAGGCAATCGGTATGGGACTTCAGGGTAACGGTACAATTCCTGCTGTTTACTCAGACAGAATCAAGCTTGCAAAGCACGCCGGCATGAAGGTTATGGAACTTCTTGAAAAGGATATCCGTCCTCGTGACATTCTCACGGAAAAAGCATTTATGAATGCTCTTACTGTTGATATGGCTCTCGGCTGTTCAACAAATACAATGCTCCACCTTCCTGCAATCGCAAAAGAGGCAGGTGTTAAGCTTAACCTTGACATTGCCAATGAAATCAGCAAAAAGACTCCTAACCTTTGTCACCTTGCTCCTGCAGGTCACACATATATGGAGGATCTCAACGAAGCAGGCGGTGTTTATGCCGTAATGAACGAGCTTACAAAGGTTGGACTTCTTGACACAGACCTTATCACGGCAACAGGCAAGACTGTAGGCGAGAACATTAAGGGTTGTGAAATCAAGGACACGGACATCATTCGCCCTGTTACAAATCCATACAGCAAGACAGGCGGTATTGCTGTTCTCAAGGGTAACCTTGCTCCTGACGGTTCTGTTGTTAAGAGAAGTGCCGTTGCAGAGGAAATGATGCACCACAAGGGTGCGGCAAGAGTGTTTGACTGCGAAGAGGACGCTCTCAGTGCAATTTATGACGGCAAAATCAATCCCGGTGAGGTTGTTGTTATCAGATACGAAGGTCCTAAGGGCGGTCCGGGCATGAGAGAAATGCTCAACCCGACTTCCGCTATCATGGGTAGCGGTCTCGGCAACTGTGTTGCTCTTATCACAGACGGTCGTTTCTCAGGCGCAACAAGAGGTGCGGCTATCGGTCATGTATCTCCCGAGGCAGCAGTCGGCGGTCCAATCGCACTTGTTAAAGAGGGCGACATGATTGAAATCGACATTCCCGCAAACACAATCAATCTCCTCGTTTCTGACGAAGAGCTTGCAAAGCGTAAGGCAGAATGGAAGCCCCGTCAGCCCAAGATTACAACAGGCTACCTTGCTCGTTATGCAAAGCTTGTTACATCAGGCGCACAGGGTGCGGTTCTCGAATAATCAAGTTTTCAAGGCTCTCGTTTTGAGAGCCTTTCCTTTTGTCGAAAATTGTTTTTTCAGAAAGCCAATCGTTAAAATGCACAATTGACCTTGCAAAAATCTGTATGTTTTTCAGCTTAACATAAAATAAAAAAGCAAGTTGCACAATTCATCCCTTGTCCATTTGGGCAAAGGGTGAATTTTTTTATTTTGCCATAATTCGGTTGTTTATTTTATACAAATATGCTATAATAATTCCGTATTAATTGACACTATTGTTTAATTTTGTCGAAATAAGCTTGATTAGAATAGAAATTTTACGAAAGGGGATTTCACTTTTGAAACAATACGACGCTAAAAAAATTCTTAATATTGCCCTCGCAGGACACAGCGGCAGCGGCAAAACCTCGGTTGCGGAGTCAATACTCTATCTCTCAAAGATGAGCGAAAGACTCGGTAAGGTTGCAGACGGCAACACAGTCCTTGATTTTGACAGCGAGGAGATCAAAAGACAGACTTCAATTATGACGGCGGTTGCACCGATTGAATGGAAAAATACAAAAATCAACCTAATCGACACCCCCGGTCTTTTTGATTTTGCAGGCGGTGTTGCAGAGGGCATGAGAGCGGCTGACACAGCGCTCGTCGTTGTTTCGGGCAAGGACGGTGTCTGTGTAGGTACCGAAAAAGCAGTTGAGGCGGCAACAAAGGCAGGGCTTACAAAGGTGTTCTTTGTAAACGGTCTTTGTGACGAAAGCGCCCGTTTCTATCGTGTATTCGAGAGCTTGAAGGCTACATTCGGTCCGTCTGTTTGTCCTGTTGTTGTTCCGTACATTGTTGACGGTCAGGCAAACACTTATGTTAATTTGTTTGATTACAAGGCTTATGAGTACGGCACAGACGGCAGTGTAAAACAGACTGCACTTCCTGATATGGGCGACAGGCTTGAGGGCTTGCGTGAGGCTATCAAGGAGGCTGTTGCCGAAACAAGCGAGGAGCTTCTTGACAAGTTTATTATGGGTGAGGAGTTTACTCCCGAAGAAATCATTCTCGGTGTAAGTCAGGGTGTTAAGGACGGCACAATCTGCCCCGTATTCTGCGGTGACGCTCATAATACATTCGCAATTGATCAGCTTTTGAACAGCCTTACATGGCTTGCTCCGTCAGCGGCTGACAAGAGCGGTGAAATCGGTGTTGACCTTGACGGTGAACCCGTTGATGTTTCGGTTAATGACGGCGGTGCGGCTGCCGCAATCGTGTTCAAGACGGTTGCAGACCCGTTCATCGGCAGACTTTCATATGTAAAGGTTGTTTCGGGCAAGGTAAGCTCGGACGCTCCTCTCATCAATATGCGTACAGGCGCACAGGAGAGAATTACAAAGGTGCTTTCCGTAAGCGGTAAAAAGCAGTCGGATGTTCCGTACATCGGTGCAGGCGACATCGGCGCAATCCCGAAGCTTGCATCAACAAAGACAGGCGACACACTCTGTTCGCCTCTCAGAAAGGTTGTTCTTGACGGAATTGACTATCCGTCATCATCATATACAATGGCTGTGTATCCCGCAAAGAAGGGTGACGAGGATAAGGTCGCTCAGGGTATTGCAAAGCTTGCAGACGAAGATCCGACAATCAAACTCGTTTCAAACCACGAAACCCACGAAATGTTAATTTCGGGACTCGGCGAACAGCACCTGGATGTTGTGATTTCAAGACTTAAAACAAAGTATAATGTTGACGCAGTCCTCAAAAATCCGAAGATTGCATACAGAGAAACTATCCGCAAAAAGGTTTCCGCACAGGGCAGATATAAAAAGCAGTCGGGCGGTCACGGTCAGTTCGGTGATGTGTGGATTGAATTTGAGCCGTGTGATTCGGACGGCCTTGTATTTGCCGAAAGAGTTGTCGGCGGTGCAGTTCCGAAAAATTTCTTCCCTGCTGTTGAAAAGGGACTTCAGGATTCAATCAAGAAGGGTGTTCTTGCAGGCTATCCGATGGTAGGCATCAAGGCTACTCTCTATGACGGTTCATATCATCCCGTTGATTCCTCCGAGATGTCATTCAAGACAGCGGCGTCTCTTGCTTATAAGAACGGTATTCCGAATGCTTCTCCGACGCTTCTTGAGCCAATCGGAAGCCTTAAAGCCGATGTTCCCGATGCAAATATGGGCGATGTAATGGGCGAGGTCAACAAGCGCAGAGGTCGTGTACTCGGTATGCAGCCGGGTGAGAACGGAACGCAGATTGTTGAGGCGGAAGTTCCTATGGCAGAAATGGATGACTTTGCAACCTACATTCGCCAGGTAACACAAGGCAGAGGATCATTTGAATTTGCGTTTGTCCGTTATGAGGATACTCCTGCAAATGTTGCTCAAAAAATTATTGAGAAAGCCAAGGCTGACTCTCAGGAATAATCAATAAGCTGATTAAGGCACCGATTTTTCGGTGCCTTTTGCTTTTCTTGCGTAAATATCATTATTGTGATACAATTAGGCTGTACTTATGTGAATGGTGGGGACGGAGATTTATTGCAAAGGATGATGACAATGAAAAATCTTTTACAAAGAGCGAGAAAAACAATCAAAATCAAAAATATGCTTTTTCTCACAATTGCCGGAATTATCAATGCATTCGGAATTACAATATTTCTTAATCCCGTGAACCTTTACGACAGCGGAATTTCAGGTACGGCTATGCTTGCCGCACAGCTTACCCCCGAGAGCCTGTCGCTTTCACTTTTCCTTATAATTTTTAACCTGCCGCTGTTTTTGTTCGGACTTAAAAAGCAGGGAAAGAAGTTTACATTTTACGCAATTTATACGGTTGCAGTTTATTCGTTCGTTTCATGGCTGATAACCGATGTTTTGCCCGTTGATGTCAGTATGGCGTCTCCGCTTGCGGGAACCGATTTGCTCCTTTGTGCCGTGTTCGGCGGTGTGATTTCGGGTATAGGCAGCGGTCTTGCAATCAAATTTGGCGGTGCAATGGACGGCATCGAGGTTATGGCGGTAATCTTTGCGAAGAAAATCGGTGTATCGGTTGGTTCATTCGTTATGGCATACAATATCGTACTTTATGTTGTATGCGGTTTCATTCTGCAAAGCTGGATTCTTCCGCTTTATTCGATTGTTACATATTTTGCCGCACTTAAAACGATTGACTTTATTGTTGAAGGTTTTGACAGGGCAAAGGCGGCAACGATTATTGCGTCTGTAAGCTGTTGCGATGAAATTTGTAACGCACTTTCGGAGGAATTTCAAAGCGGTGTTACCGTAATGCAGGCTCAGGGCGGATATTCAGGCAAAGACAAGGTAATGATTTACTTTGTTGTCAACCGTTTCCAGATTGGCAAGCTGAAGGAGATTGTGCGTGAAATCGACAGGAAAGCGTACATTTCAATTACGGAGGTTGCCGATGTTTTCAGCCGAAACGATTCGCTGTAAATAAATTTTAGTTGGTGTTTTATTTGACAAAATTACTTGTAAAGCTGTTCGTTAAAGACAGCAATAATTGCGATAATCCAAAGGTAAGAACTGCCTATGGCAACCTTTCGGGTGTTTGCGGAATAATTCTTAACCTGTTGCTGTTCGGAGGGAAATTGCTTGCCGGAATTGTTTCGGCATCGGTTTCAGTCATTGCCGACGCCCTCAACAACCTTTCGGACGCAGGCAGTTCGGTTGTTACATTTCTCGGATTTAAGCTTGCAAGCCGTCCTGCCGACAGAGAGCATCCGTTCGGTCACGGTCGTTATGAGTATGTGGCAGGCTTGGGAATTTCCGTTGTAATCCTTTTAATGGGTGTTGAGCTTATAAAAAGCTCGATAGAAAAGATAATTACTCCCGAGGAAAAAACGGCATTTTCAACGCTTGCTCTCGCGATAATGATTGCATCAATTTTCGTAAAATTATGGATGTACTTTTTTAATTCGGGATTGTCGAGAAAGATAAATTCAACCGCACTCAAGGCGGCGGCACTCGATTCGTTGACCGACTGCATTGCAACCTCGGTCGTAATAATCGGATTGCTTATTTCTGCCTCAACAGGAGTTCAGATTGACGGTTGGCTCGGCGTGTGTGTTTCGCTGTTCATACTTTTTACGGGTGTCAGCACATTCAGAGAGAGCCTCTCTCCGCTTCTCGGCAAAGCTCCGGATGCCGAATTTGTTGATGAAATCAAGGAAACAGTGTTGAAAAATGATATGATTGTAGGTATCCACGATTTGATTATTCACGATTACGGTCCGGGCAGATGCTTTATTTCACTCCATGCAGAAGTGCCGTGTGACGAGGATATCCTTGAAGCTCACGACGCAATTGACCTGACGGAAAAACAGCTTGAAAACAGGTACAACTGTTTTGCAACCATACATATGGATCCGATTGCCTCAAACGATGCGTTCACAAATGAACTTAAAATGAAGGTGGAGGAGGGCTTGTGTGAGCTTAATCCGGAGTATTCAATCCACGATTTCAGAATTGTAAAGGGCAGTACGCATACAAATGTTGTCTTTGATATGGTTATTCCGTATGGACTTGACCTTACAGAAAGACAGATTAAACAGAGTGCAATCGAGAAAATCAAGTCAATTGACGAAAAGCTTTATCCGATAATAAATGTTGAAAAATCCCTTTCTGATTAAAAGTTCATAATACAAAACGAGGTCATCGGTTTTTAGCTGATGACCTCGTTTTGTATATATTTTCAGATTTGTTGAAAATTGTGTGTTCGAGTGTAGTAGTCAGTTATTCGGTTTATTGTCGAAACGATTTTACAATTGTTTCGATTGGCGGTTACTGACCGTTGCCGTATTATTGTTTTGCAAACTGACTGTTGTAAAGCTTGTTATAGAATCCGCCCTTTGCGAGCAACTCCTCGTGTGTGCCTTGTTCAATGATGTTGCCGTCTTTCATAACAAGGATAACATCGCTTTCCTTGATTGTTGAAAGTCTGTGGGCAACAACAAAGCTTGTTTTGCCCTTCATCATCTTGGCAAAAGCCTTTTGAACACGGATTTCGGTAAGGGTATCAATTGATGAAGTTGCCTCGTCAAGAATAAGAATTGACGGGTTTGTAAGCATCGCCCTTGCAATACACAAAAGCTGTTTCTGTCCCTGACTGAGATTACCGCCGTCCTCGCTGATTACGGTGTTGTAGCCGTCAGACATACGGCGGATGAATGAGTGCGCATATGCTGCCTTTGCAGCGGCAATAACTTCTTCTTCGGTTGCGTTTTCGTTGCCGTAACGCAGATTTTCCATAATTGTTCCGTTGAACAGCCAGCTGTCCTGAAGAACCATTCCGTAGCATTTTCTGAGGTTGTCACGGGTGATGTCCATAATATCAACACCGTCAATGCTGATTTTGCCGCTGTCCGTGTCATAAAATCTCATAAGAAGATTGATGAATGTTGTCTTGCCGCAGCCTGTCGGACCGACAATGGCAATGTGACTGCCGCTCTTGACATTAAGCGAAAAGTTTGTGATGAGCGGTTTTTCCTTTGTGTAGGAGAAGTTTACATTCTCAATCTTGACATTGCCTTCGCAATGCTCAAGCTCTTTTGTACTGTTGTCGGGAATTTCGTTATCTGCCTCAAGAACCTCAAAAACTCGTCCTGCCGCCGCAATGCCTGTCTGCAACTGCGTGAGTACGCCTGTAACCTCGTTAAACGGCTTTGTGTACTGATTTGCGTAGGTAAGAAAGCATGATAACTGTCCGACAGAAAGTGTGCCTGCAACGGCAAACAGAGCACCCATAATGCCTACTGCGGCATAAACCAATGCGTTTACGAATCTTGTTGACGGGTTGGCAAGTGCGCCTGCAAACTGCGCCTTGAATCCCACTTCAAGAAGTTCATCGTTGTACTTTTCAAATTCTTCAAAGGCTCTGTCCTCATATGAAAAAGCCTTTACAATTCTCTGATTGCCGATATGCTCCTCAACATATGACGAGATGTCACCGTTGAGTGCCTGTTGACGGGTAAAGCGGTTGTGTGTCATCTTGCCGATAAATGCCGCAACAAAGAGCGAAAGCGGTGTGAGAACAACAACCACAAGGGCGATTTTCCAGTTGATTGTCAGCATAAATACAAGCGTGCCGACAATGGTAACAATGCCCGAAAAAAGCTGTAGAAACATCTGTGTAAGACCGTCACCAACTGCGTCAACATCGTTGATTACTCGGCTGATAAGGTCGCCGTGAGGTTTTGTGTCAATGTAGGAGAGGGGAACTGTGTTGAATTTTTCAAAAACCTCTCTTCTGAGGTCACGAACAGTGCGGTAGCTGACAATGTTGGTAAAGTAGGTCATAATCCACTGGAAAAGTGCCACACCGCCGATGCCTACACCGATGTACACAAGAATCTGAATAACGCTTGCAAAGTCAACATTGCCCTTGTCAATGATGTTGTCGATTGCGTTACCTGTGAGAACCGGAATATAGAGCGTGAGCGAAACGCTGATGATTGCACTCACAAGAGCTAAAATCAGATAAAACGAATACGGCTTTATTTTTTTGAGTACCTTTTTTACAGAGGAGGATTTTTTTGCTGAATTTTTCATCTTTTTGCCTCCTCTTCATTAAGCTGTGAAAGACAGATTTCACGGTAGGTTTCGCAGCTTTCAAACAGTTCATCGTGCGGACCTTTGCCTACAAGTCTGCCGTCATCAAGCACAAGAATAAGGTCTGCGTTCTTAATTGTTGAGCAACGCTGTGTAACGATTATCACGGTCATATCCTTTGTGTTTTCACGCAAAGCCTTTCTGAGTGCCGCATCTGTTGCAAAGTCAAGAGCCGAAAAGCTGTCGTCAAGAATGAGAAGCTTCGGTGAGCCTGTAAGCGCTCTGGCAATGCAAAGTCGCTGACGCTGACCTCCGCTGAAGTTCTTACCGCCCTGTTCAACAAAGCTGTCAAGCCCTTTGTTCAGCTTGCTTACAAACTCGTATGCCTGCGCAATTTTTAGAGCCTTTATAATATCCTCGTCAGTTGCATTTTCGTTTTGCCATTTCATATTGTCACGGATTGTTCCCTTGAAAAGAATTGACTGTTGAGGAACAATGCCAATCTGTGAACGGAGCTGTAAGAACGGATAGTCCTTGACATTTCTGCCGTCAACGCTTACAGTACCCTGTGTTGCATCGTAAAAACGGGGGATAAGGTTGACAAGCGTACTTTTACCGCAACCCGTACCACCGATAAGACCGACTGTCTGACCACGCTTGATTTTAAAGCTGATGTCCTCAAGCTCATCATCACCCGTGCCGTATGTGAAGTTTACATTGTCAAATTCGATTTTCGGAGTGCTTTCGCTCTCTGAAATTTCAATGTTCTCGGTAGTGCTTTCACACACACTCGGCTGAGTTTCAAACACTTCGTTAAGTCTTGCCGCACTTGCACTCGCTTTCGTGAGAAGTACAACAAGGTTTGCAACAACAATCATTGCAAGCAAAATCTGCGTCATATAGTTTACAAGGGCGATGATGTCACCCGAAAGCATTCCGTTGCCTGCGTTTACATTCTGAGCGCCAAACCAAATGATTAGAATAATTGCAGCATTGGTGATGATGTAGGTGACAGGGCTTAAAAGTGCCGAAAGGATGCTTACTCTGATAGAAGTTTTAGCCAAATCCTCGGTTGAATCGTCAATACGCTTTTTCTCATTTTTCTGCTTTGAAAAGGCTCTGATAACCCTGTTGCCCGAAAGATTTTCACGGCAGATAAGGCTGATTCTGTCGAGCTTTTTCTGCATTTTTTCAAAAATAGGAATACTCTTTGTCATAATGAGGTAAAGAGTAACGGCAATCAATATAGCCGCAATGAAGAAAATAATTGACATTTCAAGGTTGATTGTCATTGCCATAACCATTGAACCGATAACAATAAACGGTGCTCTGGTGAGCAGGCGGATAGCCATTGCAACAGATTGCTGAACCTGATTGGTGTCATATGTGATTCGTGTTATCAGTGACGGAGTGCCGAGCCTGTCCAACTCTGCGTGTGATAACCTGTTGATGTGCAAAAACAAATCTCGGCGAAGTCTTGTTCCCACACCCTGAGATGCCTTTGATGCAAGATACTGACACACGAGCGCACTGCAAAGTCCTACAGTTGCGAGAATAACGAGCAGACCGCCCATTCTCCAAATGTACGCCGTGTCGCCGTTTCGCACACCGTTGTCGATGATTCCTGCCATAACAAGCGGAACGAGCAACTCCAAAATTGCCTCAAACAGCTTGCAAAGCGGACCGATGATACATTCTTTTTTGTAGTATGCAAGATATCTTCGTAGCTTAATCAAATTTTCCCCTTCTCTGCCATAAAATTAACAATACATAAGTAATATTATTTTACACCGATTAACGATATTTTACAACTTAAATTTTGCGTTGCGGGAATTTGCGGCGGTCGCAAGGCTACCCCTACTGTTTTGTGCTAACACAAAAAAGCCACCGATAAAACATCGGTGGCTCTGTATATAATCAGTAAAATAAATTACTTAATAAGGCTTGTGCCGTCCATTTCTTTGGGCTGCTCGAGTCCCATAATTTGGAGCATTGTCGGAGCGATATCGGCAAGTCTGCCGCCCTCACGAAGCTCGCAGTCGTAGTTTACTACGCAGAAAGGAACAGGGTTTGTTGTGTGAGCAGTAAACGGTGAATCGTCCTCTGCAACCATCTTATCTGCATTGCCGTGGTCGGCTGTGATAAGAGCAACACCGCCCATTTCTTTGATTGCGTCAACAACCTTGCCAACGCAGGTGTCAACAGCTTCAACAGCCTTTACGGCTGCCTCGAATACGCCTGTGTGACCAACCATATCGCAGTTAGCGTAGTTGAGAATAATCATATCGTACTTACCGCTCTTGATTGCGGGAACGAGTTTGTCTGTAACCTCGTAAGCACTCATTTCAGGCTGAAGGTCATATGTTGCAACAGCAGGTGACTTAACAAGGATTCTGTCCTCGCCCGGATACTGCTTTTCAACACCGCCGTTGAAGAAGAATGTTACATGAGCATACTTTTCTGTTTCTGCAATTCTGAGCTGTGTCATGCCCTTGTCTGATACATACTCGCCGAGTGTGTTCTTGAGAACCTCTGGCTTGAATGCAACTTCAACATTAGGCATTGTTGCATCATACTGAGTCATGCAAACAAAGTTTACGGGGAAGAAACCGTTCTTTCTCTCAAAGCCCTTAAAATCAGGGTCAACAAATGTTCTTGTAATCTCTCTTGCTCTGTCAGGACGGAAGTTGAAGAAGATGATGCTGTCGTTAGGTTTAACCTGAGCACCGCCCTCAATAACACAAGGAACAACAAATTCGTCTGTTACGCCGTCATTGTAAGAGTTCTTAATTGCGCAAACAGGGCAGTCTGCCTTGTTGCCCTCGCCATATACCATAGCGGCATATGCCTTTTCAACTCTGTCCCAGTTGTTATCTCTGTCCATTGCGTAGTATCTGCCCTCAACTGTGGCAACCTTGCCTATGCCGATTTCTTTGAGCTTGTTAAGAAGCTTGTCAGCATATTCAGCGGCACTTGAAGGCGGAACATCACGACCGTCAAGGAATGCGTGAATGTAAACATCTTTAAGACCCTTTTTCTTAGCAAGTTCAAGAATACCGTAGAGATGCTCAATGTGGCTGTGAACACCGCCGTCTGAGAGAAGTCCCATAAGGTGAAGTGCCGTGCCGTTCTTGAGAGCCTTGTCCATTGCATCAACAATAGCCTCGTTATCTTTGAGCTTGTCCTCGTTGATAGTCTTTGTAATTCTTGTGAGTTCCTGATAAACGATTCTGCCGGCACCCATATTTGTGTGACCGACCTCAGAGTTACCCATCTGACCGTCAGGAAGACCTACATCCATACCCGACGCACCAATCTGTGTGAGCGGATTAGATGCAAAAAGCTTGTCAATGTTTGGCTTTTTAGCAGCCTTGATAGCGTTGCCTTTTTCGGGAGCAATACCAAAGCCGTCAAGAATCATTAAAATTACCGGTTTTTTCATTTTGCGTGTCCTTTCCATAAAGCATACACAATCTTGTTATGCAAAAAACAAAATCCAAAAGCCGATTACAGACTTTTGTGCCGCGCCCAAAAGGACACGGCATTGTGTTTGAATATACTGTTTAAATTACTTGCTTGCAGCCTTTACGATTGCGGCAAACTTCTCGGCAACGAGTGATGCACCGCCGATAAGACCACCGTCAACATTTGTCTTTGAGAGAAGCTCGTCAGCATTGCCGTCATTCATTGAACCGCCGTACTGAATTGTAACAGCGTCAGCAGCAACCTGATTGTAAAGCTTAGCGATTGTAGCACGGATGAATGCACAAACCTCTTCAGCCTGATCAGCTGTTGCAGTTTTGCCTGTGCCGATAGCCCATACAGGCTCATAAGCGATAACAACATTCTTGAGTTCTTCTTCTGTTACATTGAAGAGGTCAAGCTTAATCTGTCTTGCGATAACTTCTTCTGTGATGTCGCACTCACGCTCCCAGAGGAGTTCGCCGACACAAACGATTGGCTTAAGACCTGCGGCAAGAGCAGCCTTTGTTCTCTTGTTTACAGTTTCGTCTGTTTCGCCGAAATACTGTCTTCTCTCGCTGTGACCGAGAACTACATATTCAACGCCCATTTCCTTGAGCATACCTGTTGAGATTTCGCCAGTGAAAGCACCGCTTTCAGCCCAGTGACAGTTTTCTGCACCGATTTTAACATTTGTGCCTTCTGTAGCCTCAAGTGCTGTTGCAAGGTCAACATAAGGAACACAAGCGATTACTTCACAACCTGCATCTTTAACGAGGGGAGTAATAGCGTTGAGGAGCTCTTTAGCTTCCTTTGGAGTTTTGTTCATTTTCCAGTTGCCGGCGATAATTGCCTTTCTCTTTGACTTATCCATGATAATTTTCCTTTCAGAATATGTTATTATTATAATAAAGTAACAGGGTTAAATCAGTAAGGGCGGAAAAATCCGCCCTTTTATTTGATTAAATTATTTGTCAGCGATTGCTGCGATACCCGGAAGAACCTTGCCCTCGAGGTATTCAAGAGATGCGCCGCCGCCTGTTGAGATGTGGCTCATCTTGTCAGCAAAACCAAGCTGAATAACAGCAGCTGCGCTGTCGCCGCCGCCGATGATTGTTGTTGCGTCTGTGTCGGCAAGAGCCTTAGCAACAGCAATTGTACCCTTTGCAAGAGTCGGGTTCTCAAATACGCCCATAGGACCGTTCCAAACAACAGTCTTTGCGCTCTTTACAGCGTCGGCAAAGAGTTCCTGTGTCTTTGTACCGATGTCAAGACCTTCCATGTCAGCAGGAATCTTGTCTGAATCAACAACCTTAACTTCGATTTCAGCATCGATAGGATCAGGGAAGCCTGCAGCGATTGTTGTGTCGATTGGGAGAAGGAGCTTCTTGCCGAGCTTTTCAGCCTTAGCCATCATTTCCTTACAGTAGTCAATCTTTGTATCGTCAACGAGTGAAAGACCGACTTCCTTGCCCTGAGCCTTGAGGAATGTGTAAGCCATACCGCCGCCGATGATGAGTGTGTCGCACTTTTCGAGGAGGTTTGAAATAACATTGAGCTTGTCAGCAACCTTAGCACCGCCGAGGATTGCAACGAATGGACGAACAGGAGTTTCAACGGCATTGCCGAGGTAGTCAATTTCCTTCTGCATGAGGTAACCTACTGCTGTGTCCTTGATGTGGTCTGTAACACCTACTGTTGAGCAGTGTGCACGGTGAGCCGAACCGAATGCATCCATTACGAATACATCAGCGAGTGAAGCAAGTTCTGATGAGAATGGCTCAAGATTCTTTGTTTCTTCTTTTCTGAAACGAGTGTTCTGGAGAAGAACAACATCGCCGTCTTTCATTTCTGCAACAGCCTTTTTAGCATTTTCGCCTACAACCTCGTCATCGTTAGCGAAAACAACATCCTGACCGAGGAGTTCCGAAAGTCTTACTGCTACAGGAGCGAGTGAGAACTTCTCTTCGGGACCGTTCTTCGGCTTGCCGAGATGTGAGCAAAGAATAACCTTGCCGCCGTCAGCGATAAGCTTCTTGATTGTAGGAAGAGCTGCTGTAATTCTGTTGTCGTTTGTGATTACGCCGTCCTTGAGCGGTACATTGAAGTCACAACGAACAAGTACTTTTTTACCTTTTACATTGATGTCATCAACAGATACTTTGTTGAGCTGCATAATATACATTCCTTTCGTGTAAGAAGAAATTTGTAAAAATTTAGTATTTTTACAGTCACCATTATTATATATCAAAAACCCCTTTTTATCAATAGAAAACTTTAAAAAATTCGCCTGTCGAGGTATTTTTTGCACTGTCTTTACAAATACTGATTTTAAGGAAGTTTATGAATATTATTTTTGTTCTTATGTCATATTGTTGAGGTCGCTCCACTTGTGGTTGTGAAGCTCGCCCTTGTTCTGCAAAGCAGGATAATCCCATTGTCTTAAAACTTCATAAGCCGCAATTGCAACCGAGTTTGAAAGATTAAGACTTCTTGCCTCGTCAATCATAGGCAGTCTTAGAGTATCATCGGGATGTTGCATTAAAAGTTCCTCGGGCAAGCCTTTTGTTTCTTTGCCAAAGAGAAGATAGCAGTTGTCGGGATATTCAACATCGCTGTGGCGGTGAGTTCCTTTTGTTGAAAAGAAAAAGTATTTTCCGCCTTTTGTTTTTTCAAAAAAATCGTCAATGTTCTCATAATATGTGATGTCAAGCAAGTGCCAGTAGTCAAGTCCCGCTCTTTTGAGCTTTTTATCGTCGGGTTCAAAGCCCATAGGCTTGACAAGATGAAGTCTTGTTCCCGTTGCGGCACAGGTTCGTGCCACATTGCCCGTGTTCTGCGGAATTTCGGGTTCAACAAGCACAAGGTTGAGAGTTGCCAAAAGTTATCACTCCAATTTTTATTATTCCATTCTTTTTCTGTTTAAATACATTTTAAATCGTAAACAATAATAATGCAAGTTTTTTTGACAAAGCCGTGTGACAAAGATGAAAAAACACACATTTTGTCAATGAATTTGCAAGATTGGGAGGTGTGATTATGAATACAAGTCCAATGATGAATGTGATGAAAGGCGTTGCAATAGGAATGACGGCAGGCGTCTGCATGGGTATTGTCGGAAAAAATATGGTAGACAGCAACCCAAAACTCAAGAAAAAGGCAAACAAAGCCTTTAAGACAATGGAGTCAGTCCTCGACACCGCACAGTATATGTTCAGATAAAATCATATTCATAATAAACAAAACCCCGATTCAAACGAATCGGGGTGTAATTTTATACTCTCTTGTATGTGCTTTTCCTGAAAATCAATGTGTCGCCTGAAATATAATATTTGTGATAATCATTCATGGCTTCCTCTTCGCTTTGAGCAAGGTCAAATGATGATGTGCCGTCCCATTCCATTGTGAATACAAGTTTTCCATCACTCATGACCTTGTATGACACAGGGTCAGCACTTGTCGGACCATGATAATCAATATCGTTGCAAGAACCGTCATCATTAAAATACATTTTTGAATTTTCGCTAACTTGCCCATCGTCGTCAATAAATGCCCATATTCCGGTTATGCTGTTGTTACTGCAACCGCTTAATGACATAACCGCAAACAACATCGTAATTATACATAACACCATTGATATTTTTCTTAATTTTATCATATTGTTACCTCTGTTTACAGACTTGCCTTAATCTGTTCAATGACCTTCATAACAGATTTTTTTGGTACAGCGGCAACAATACCGTTAAGTGCCATTTCGTTTCCGCCAACACTACCGACACCTGCTTGTACCCAACCAGATACAACGAGCGTTGTATCTGTAAATTCAATTTTTATGTATTGCATAGCAGTCAAAAGTCCTGTACCTTTTTTCCATACAGTTTCGCCGTTGTAGGAAACTTCTTTAAAACCGTTTGCCTGCAAAATGTTTACAGCAGTGTTGTATGATTCATCAACACTGTTTCGCAGTGGCAGGTTAATAATTGTTCTTGCCATTATAAAAACCTCCGTCAATATTATTAAGTTTTTGGTGGCATCGTGGACATTCGTTAATACCTGCGGTAACATTAAGACCGCAATTTGGACATTTATTGTTATTTCCTAAATTTTTAAGTGAATTAAGCTTATCCTCATTTTTCTTTTTAACAAAAGAAAATATAACCATAATAATTCCTACAAGCAGAATAATAAATGAAATTATAGCAACTGCAATAATTGTTTTTTCAAATGAAGAAAATGGAGATGTCCACGAATATCTTTTGTTTGTATTCACAGTAAATAACGAATATGCAAGTCCGCTAAAGCCGAGAGTTGTCAGAATATACCCAATAACAGTAATCACTTATTGCCTCCTTATTAAATTTTTTAGATATGAAGCTTCATTGATTCAATTATAACATTGCGTAATACAAAATGCAAGACAAAAGTAATACGCAATTTTTGTGTAAATTGCATACAATAGTAATATATAATGTAATACAGGAGCAGTTCACGCAATGAAAAAGTTTAAAATTCCGCAAATTCCCCAAACAACAAGCAAAAGTATACGATTTCCAAACGATGTGATTGATGAAGTGGAAGCTGTCCTTGTCGGTACGGATTGCACATTTTCTGCCTTTGTTGTGGAAGCGGTAAGAGTAGCTCTTGAAAATTTAAAAGAAGAATCAGCCGAAGATGAGTAAACAAAACCCCCTATTCAAGTGAATAGGGGGTTATAATTTTGCATTTTATATTTAATTAAATCAGCTTGTGTAGCCGAGGGGGTCCATTTTTTCACCGTTGAGGCGGATTTCAAAATGGAGGTGAGGACCTGTTGAGTTGCCTGTTGAACCGACATAACCGATGAGGTCGCCCTGATTTACATACTGACCTGTTACTGCAACAAGTGAACTGCAATGACCGTAAAGTGTTGTGTAGCCACTGCCGTGGTCAATGATAACATAGTTGCCGTAGCCGCTGTTGTCACCGCCCGAGAATGTTACGGTACCGCTTGCGGATGCATAAATAGGCTGTCCGTAAACACCGCCGGCTGAAATGTCAAGTCCGCCGTGAAGTCTGCCCCAGCGTGTGCCGAAAGTACTTGTCAATGTATGTGTGTAGGGGAGTGGCCATGCAAACATACCCGATGAACCTGTTGTGTAGCTTGAAGATGAATTTGAACTTGATGAAGAACTGCTGTCTGATGAGGTTGACGATGAACCTGTGCTTGATGAAGTATCCTCAGCCTTGCCTTTTACAACAACTTCGTCAACTGCCTCTTTAAGAGTTTTTGCGTCAGTCTGAACTGCATCGGTCTGAACACCGTCAACAAATGTAGTTCTTACCGTTACTTCTTCTTCACCCTTAACGCCCTTTGTGGTAACTTTTTTGTATGAAGAAGACTTGTCCTCGTCATACTTTACCTTTGTGTCATAAGCCACATCTCTTGTGTAAACAATGTCTGTTGAAAGCGAGATTGAGAACTTGCCGTCTGCAAGTGCCATAATCTCATCTGCGGTAATAAGGTCTGTACCGCTTGCGTTACCTGTTACAACCTCCACCGAATTTGCAAACTCGGTTGTTGTTTCGTCATCGTAATCTCTGCGGTAATTAACAAGAACCTGATCGAGGTCTGCATTGAGCTGATCAATTTCTTCTGTCGCACCGATGAACTTGCCGTCAATATAAAGACTTGCGCATGACGGTGAAATTGCCTTGAGGTTTGCCGATGCCGATTCGCCGTCAATTTCAGTATGAGGAACAGCCTCGTCACTTGTTGCAACAAGTGCAGGTGCCTGTACGCTGTTGTTATCTTTCATATCAAGTGCGCTTGCAACCGTTACACATGAAAGTGTGATTGCGCTGAAACAGGCTACTACTGCAAGCACAGCCTTTTTTCTGAGCAACTTCTGCGAACGGATTGCCGAGGGTGCAAGGTGAGCATACTGCTTTCCGCTTTTGAACGAAAGTTCCGATACAATCTCTCCGGCACTCTTTGTTGTGCCGTTTCTTGATTCGTTGAATGCTTTGTCAATAGCTGATATCTGTGTTTTTGCTTTCTTTGACGAATTAACAGACTTGATTGTAACAGACTTTAAAGAACCCTTCCTGTTCTCAATTGCCTGTGCGAGTTTTGCGGCTGTGTTTTTTGACATTCTTACAACTGATTTTGCACAAAATGTTGTTGCTCTCTTTACAAAGCGAACAGTTTTCTGTGCTGTTGTAAGCTCACGCCTGCAAACTCTGCGTTTCTTTGTCGGAAGACTCTCGATTTCATTGAAACCTTCCAAACCAATGAACTTTGTCTCCAAAATAATTTCTCCTATCTCATTAACCGTTACATTTTTGTAACAAACACGATACCTTTATTATACCAAATAGTTACGAAATTGCAATATGAGAATTAAAAAATGTCATAATTAATAATAAGACAGGGGATAAGGTTACAAAAAACAGGGTAAATTAAACAATAATTCCCTATATTAATTATACTGTAAGTTATTAACTGTGTAATCTTTTAACAAAGAGTAATATTTATTTAACTCTTTTAAAGCACCGTCAAGGTCGTGTTCAAGGTAGTTTCCGCACTCAATTGCAGTTGTTCCGGGGATTTCTCCCTTGTGCTCCGCACACTGCTTTATTGTGTCTTTTATAAGCTGTAATGCGTCCTCATTTGACATATCACGAACGAGAAAATAAAAACCCGTTCTGCATCCCATAGGTCCAAAGTAGATTACATTGTCGGCAAATTTGCTGTTGCGGGCATATGTTGCAAAAAGGTGTTCAATTGTGTGCATAACCGGATTCGGAAGATACGGCGGTGTGTTTGGCTTTACAAAACGCATATCGTATGTTGTAATATCTCCGTCAATTCTTGAGATGTAAACACCCGGCATAAGTGTGTTGTGGTTGATTGTAAAGCTTGCTATCTTTTTCATATATATTATCCTTTCTTAATCGTAATCGGCTATGTTTGTGAAGCAGATGTTCATATCAACATCGCCCTCAATTCCGTCAACCTTGCCTGATGAAGAGTATTGCCACATAGAAAACTGATAATAGAATGTCGGAACATTTGCGTATTCGCAATACCAGATGTCAAAATCTGCAAGCTGTGTGAGGTCATATTTGAAGTAAAGCTCCTTGCTCGGAGAATATATAATCGGTGTGTAGCCAAGCTCCTTTACACGGTTGCAGAATGCCTTTGCACAGGCTGTTGCCTGAGCGGCGGAAACGCTGTCGGTTCTTGCGTCATCATCCTTGATGATTTCCCAGTCATATGCAACGGGAAAATCGATTGTTTCATCGCCGAGAAGTGTCTTTATATAGTCAGCCTCTTCAATTGCCTCATCGTTATTGACAGCCTGAGAGAAGAAATACACTCCGACTTTAAGTCCTGCCGCCTTAGCACCCTTTATATATGAAAGGGCGGAATCGTCCGAGTACATTTTTCCGTCAGAACCGTAGCCTCTGCCGCCGATGCGAACCATAACAAAATCAACACCCGATTTTTTAACCTTGTCCCAGTCAATCTTTCCGCTGTAGGAGGAAATGTCGATTCCCTCCATTGAAGCGACCTTGCCGTTTTCACTGTAGTATTTGAAAGTGTCGTCAGAGGTGAAGTTATCGTTGTTGAGTGTATTTTTCGGCACACCGTCAAGCTCGGTAATCCAGATTTCACCGAGAGTGCTGTCGTTTATATGTATTTTTTCGCCTGTTGTCTTGACGGTTGTGTCTGTGGCAACAGTTGCCGAGGTTGTACTGCCCGACTGCGAACTGCTTTCGCCGTTGCTTGAACAACCGCACAAAACCGAGGTGAGTGCAAGCATGGCAGCCGTTACGGCACAAATAGTTTTTTTCATTACTCTGCTCCTGATAAAAATTTTTTAACGCTGAAAAATGTCGATTATACGGACATTTTGCGTATCTGTTAGTCAGCATATCATAAAAAAGTGTTGATGTAAACAAAGAAACCGAAAATAAATATTGAAAATCTTGTGAAAATTAAGTATAATCTAAGGTATAAGTGTCCTTCATCAAACAGCGGAGGCATTTATTCGGAAATATAATGATAACAATGTTCCGCAAAAGGCAATAAAGGGCGGTGAGTGAAATTGAATGAAACAAAGGTGCACGGATACCGTCACAAAACAACGGAAGAACTCGTAAAGGCAATTGACGAATGTACCTCTCTCAGTCAGCTTTTCGCTCTCATTCAGCATGAGCATATCACCATTCAGATGCTCACAAGACCGGGTGCGTCAAATCTTGCACCAAAAATTTTAAGCCCGAAAGAGATAACAGGCAACCGTGACACACCATTTGAAAGACTGCGAAAACAGGTTCGTGAATCTGTGCTTGAGGACGAAAGAAGGCTTAAACAGAGCAAGCTGATTGCCGAATGCGAACGCCTTTCAAGACTTAATAAAAATGACAAGATAAAGTAAGAGTAATTAGTGGAAGATTTTTGAAATTTTTTACTAAATACTCTTTATTTTTTTGAAAAAAACATATATAATCTAATTATCAAACACGATTAGGGATGAAATATATGACATTCAAATTCAAACACACCTTGGCTGTAATTCTCGCAGTAGTTACCGTAGCTTGTTCTGTTGTCGGAACATTAGCTGTTTCTGCCGCAGAAACAGACTCTCAGCCTGCAACAGAGGCAACTGTTGCATCTGATGTAACAGATACGAGCGTTGAACCAACTCAGGCAACCGAGCCTTCACAGCCGGTAACGGAGCCGCCCGTAACTCCTACGGTTTCTCCGACTCAGCCGGTTAAGCCGAATGTGGGCGCAATCAAGAATCTCAAAAGAACGCAATATACAACAAATTCGCTTTCGTTCAAGTGGGATAAAGTAAGCGGTGCAACAGGCTATGTAATCTACTACCGCAACAATGACGCACACAAGAATTTTTCAAGATTTACATATGTAAAGTCAAATGCCTGTACACTCAAAAAGATTAGAACAGCAACCTGGTATGATGTAAAGGTTGCCGCCTATGTTGAGCATGACGGTGTAAAGTATGAGGGTAAGAGTCAGACCTACAGAACAGCTACTCTTCCGAATGCCGTTAGCGTTTCACTCAAGGAGTCGGGTGCTGCAATTACACTTTCGTGGTCAAAGAACTCACAGGCAACAGGCTACAAAATCTACCGTATGAGCGGTGACACAAAGGGCAGGTATGTTCTTTACAAGACAATCACTTCAAATTCCATAACCTCTTTCAGAGATAAGGGAGTTAAGAACGGCAGAGCGTATTACTATCAGATTAGGGCTTACCGTGCAATCAAAAAGAACACTTACTATTCGTCACCGTCAACAATAAGATGTGTGGCAGGTCTTAATGCCGTTAATTTCAAGACAGATACAAGACTTTCAAGAGTAAATCTCACATGGAGCAAGGCAATGACCACTCCGACAGCATATGAGATTTTCTATTCAACCTCAAAGAACGGAAAATATACAAAGCTTGGTGAAACAAAGAATACTTTCTACAACACCAAAAAGCTTACAGTCGGCAAGACCTATTACTTCCGTATTCGTGCTTACAAGTATTCGGGACCGAGCAGTAACCCGAAAAAGTACAAGTGCCTCGGCACATTCCAGACAAAGAGTGTAAAGATCAGCAAGAATGCCTACGGTGTTTCAGTCGGCAATACCTATGTTGAAATCAGTATCAATCAGCAGCATATGTGGTACTACAAAAACGGTAAGCTTGTTGTTGAAACAGATGTTGTAACCGGCAACTACGGTACAAACGATACGCCAAAGGGTGCATATTCAATTATTTACAAGGCATCTCCTGCAACACTTATGCTGAATTCCCATGTAACATTCTGGCTCCCATTCACATATGACGGTTGCGGAATCCATGACGCATCATGGCGTTCAAGCTGGGAATACGGCGGAACAAGGTACAAGGGTCACGGTTCACACGGCTGTGTAAACACACCGTACAGCGCAGTTAAGAAAATCTATAACAACATTTCCTCAGGAACCCGTGTTGTTGTTTATTGATTTTAATCCGTAGCGAAAACTTGATAAAATAATTAAGGCTGACAGATTTTTTATAACCTGTCAGCCTGATTTTTTGCTGTAGTGCTCTAATAATAAATTTTGATTTTGATATTAATTAATATAATTTTTGTGCCGAAAAAGTTGTTCTTTGTTGGTATCAGAGAATAAGATTTTGAGTTGTTGACAAAATCTTGTTTTAATAATATAATAGCTTTAATATAATAGCTTTGCTGTATTAAGCAATGATACAAAGCAAACATGAGGAGAGTAAAAATGAAAAGAATATTTATGGCTTCACTTTTGGCTTTGACGGTTGCACTTGGTGCGGTCGCAACGGGTTGTTCGGGCAGTGACAATTCATCATCTTCAACTGACAAAGCTTCAAGCAAGGTTGAGTCCGTGAACGATTCATCTGCTGATGATTCAGGTACTGCTGAAGGCGGAAATTCAGTTGACGGCGACTTCGTATGGGATAAAAACAGTTGCATTGTCAATCTTACAAAAGATGCAGCAAAGAAGAGCGAAATTGTAATTCCGGAAAATTGTATTGATTTAAGAATTGATGATTGGGCAAGCGGCGAGGATAACTATTTTTCAGAAAACGATAACCTTGAAAGTGTTGTGTTTGAGTCTGAAAACATCAAAAATCTTCCTGACGGTTTGTTTGTACATGATAAAAACCTGAAAACGGTTCAGCTTCCGAAAAACCTAAAGAGAATTTCAGAATTCTGTTTTAGCAATTGCGAGTCGCTTGAAACTATTGAAATTCCTGATAAAGTAACCGAAATCAAGGAATCTGCGTTCCAGTATTCAGGAATCAAGGAGATTAAACTCCCCGAATCAGTAACAACTGTCGGTGATTCTGTTTTTGCTTGGACAAAACTTGAAACACTCTATCTTCCGGAATCACTTACCTCAATAGAAAGTAGTTTCTTGACTTGTGTCGATTCTGATAAACTTACAATCTATGTTAAAAAGGGCTCATACGCAGATGAGCATTTTGCTGATTTTGCCGACAAAACAAATGTTGAAAAGGCATATTATTGATTTAATCTAAGTTATAATTAAAAAAAACAGGCTGACAGATTTTTTATAACCTGTCAGTCTGTTTTTTGTATGAAAGTTATTGTTAATCAGTAGGGGGGTTCATCGTTCGCCCGCTTTGGTGAAATGATTTGTTTATTCACATAATTTTTGATGTGATGAAAACTGTGTATAATCTGTAGCGGCGGTCAGTGACCGCCAATCGTACCGATTGTAAAATCGGTGCGATTTAACACAAATTATGCCCGAGCGTAAAATTGTTACCTTTTCTACAATGCAATGTAGCGGCGAACCTCGTTCTCTCGTCTGAAATATAGTCGCAATGCGTTGCACATAAATGTGCTTCCTATTGCTCGTTATTTCAGACAGCGCATTGCTCCCTTTTTCCGCCACCGGCGGCGGTCGCAAGGCTACCAATCATTTCGTGTGTACACACGAAATGAATAAGTAATCGCAGAAAATATTTTGTTTATTAATATATAATTATAAGATGGCAAAGATTATGCTTATCTTCGTTTTGGTTGCAAAACCAAAACGATTGGCGATCACTGATCGCCGCTACATTATTTCGGTAACTGCATTTCATTTATAAAATTTGTTTTAACATATAATTTATGCCTTTACTTGGCGGGCGTCCGATGAACGCCCCTACAGTATGACGGTAGTTTTGCGGCATTAATAAAAATGTTCCCTCACGAACTCGGTTGTGTGGCGGTTTTACTGCACATTTTGCCGTCAACATCTGTGTAGTATTCGCCTTTGAGCAGAATTTGCGAAATCGGGACGATTTCATAGCCCTCAGACTTGATTGCCTCAATTACCGTCGGCAATGCTTCGGGGGTATTTTTTGCACCGTTATGCATCAATATAATACTGCCGTTCCTGATTTTTTTCATAATATTCTGCTTTATCTGCTCGGGAGTCGGATCTTTCCAGTCGAGCGAATCGACATCCCATTGCACGCAATACATATTACAGCCGTTGACCGACTTTACAACATCATTGTTGTAATCGCCGTAGGGGGCACGGAACAGGGTGGGAGTTTTGCCCGTAAGCTCCTTGATTTTTTCGTTGCAGGACTGAATCTGACCGACCATATCGGACGATGACATCTGCGTCATATGCGGATGGGTGTTGCTGTGATTGCCCACATCGTGACCGTGCTTTGCAATATCTTTTACGCTGTCGGGATAATTCTTAACCCAGTCGCCCACAAGGAAAAATGTTGATTTCACCTTGTATTTGTCGAGAATTTCAAGCAGATGCTCGGTCTGTTCATTGCCCCATGCCGCATCAAACGACAGGGCAACCTGCTTTTTGTCCGTGTCAACATAGTAAATGGGAATTTCACGCTGAGCAGCCGCACTCTGAACGGCTCGAACGGTTGATGTGACTGCAATTGCCCCTGCAAGCACTCCGATTAAAAGACAGAATCCGATTGATATTAGATTTCGTTTTGTTATGATATACAAACGCATAAAATCCCCTCCATACCAAATTTATATGAAGGGGATTTTTATTTATTCATATTTTGTTTTAATTAGGTGCGTTCATTGGGCGATAGCAGTCAAGTTAACCCTCAACATGCCATTCAATGCCGTCTTTTGTGTCCTTGACAACAACTTTCATCTCTTTAAGCTTGTCACGGATAGCGTCGGCTGTCGCCCAATCCTTTTCGGTACGGGCTTTTGTACGCTGTGCAATAAGCTCCTCAACTTCCTTGGCAAAGTCATCGTCAGCGTCCGCTTTGTTGCTTTCGGGAACTTTTGTAAGGTCGAGTGAAAGCACCTTGTCAAATTCGCCGATTACATAAAGCTTTGTTGCATCGTCTGCGTCAGCCTTGAGAACATCATAAACGCAGGTGAGGGCAAGAGAAGTGTTGAGGTCGTTGTCAAGTGCCTCGCTAAATCCCTTTGTAAGCTCCTCAGCCTTTGCCATATCAGGCTCACCGTCCCTTGAAAGAGCGGAAATTCTCTTTACAAGCTTGTTGTAGGCTGTGGCTGTGTTGTCAAGGTTGTCATATGAGAATGTGAGCGGCTTGCGGTAGTGGCTCTGGAGGCAGAACATTCTGTAAACAAGCGGATTGTAGCCCTTTTCTTCAAGAAGTGAAACTGTAAGGAAACCGCCCTTTGACTTGCTCATTTTACCCCTTGCATCATTGAGGTGAAGTACATGAAACCAGTACGGACACCACTTGTGACCGAGAAAAGCCTCGCTCTGTGCAATTTCGTTTGTGTGGTGGGGGAAAGCATTGTCAATGCCGCCGCAGTGAATGTCAAGATATTCACCGCAGTGCTTGTAGCTGATGCATGAGCATTCGATGTGCCAGCCCGGATAACCTACGCCCCACGGACTGTCCCACTTGAGCTCCTGTGAATCAAACTTTGACTTTGTGAACCAGAGAACAAAGTCAGCCTTGTTACGCTTGTTTTCGTCCTCTTCAACGCTGTCACGAACACCGACAGCAAGGTCATCCTCGTTCATATTGCCGAACACATAGTAGTTGTCGAGCTTTGAAGTGTCAAAGTAAACATTGCCGCCTGCAATGTAGGCATAACCCTTATCAAGCAGAACGGAAATCATATTAATAAAATCGTCAATGCAGTTTGTTGCAGGCTCTACAACATCGGGACGCTTGATGTTGAGCTTTTCGCAGTCGGCAAAAAATGCGTCTGTGTAGAACTTTGCAATCTCCATAACAGTTTTATGCTCACGCTTAGCGCCTGAAAGCATCTTATCCTCGCCTGTGTCGGCATCGCTTGAAAGATGGCCTACATCGGTGATGTTCATTACACGGTTTACATCATAGCCCGAAAAACGAAGATACTTTTCAAGAACATCTTCCATAATATAGGTGCGAAGATTGCCGATGTGGGCATAGTGATAAACAGTAGGACCGCAGGTGTACATATTAACCTTGCCCGGTGTGTGCGGTACAAATTCCTGCTTTGTCTGTCCGAGAGAATTATATAAAATCATTTGCTATTCCTCACTTTTTACATTTTCCTTTTTCAGCTCATCAAGCTGTTTTTGAAGTTCAAAAATTTTATGCTCAAGATTGCACAATGCAAGTGCAACCGGATCCGATACATGAATCTGGTCAAGGGTTTCACTGCGAACACCGTTGACTTTTACTACTCTTGCCGGAACGCCGACAGCCGTTGCATTCGGCGGAACTTCGCTTAAAACAACCGCACCTGCGGCAATTCTTGCGTTGTCACCAACCTTGAACGGACCGAGAACCTTTGCACCCGAGCCGACAAGCACATTGTTGCCGAGTGTGGGGTGCCTTTTTCCCGTTTCTTTGCCTGTTCCTCCGAGAGTAACATTCTGATAAATGGTGCAGTTGTCTCCTATTATTGTAGTTTCGCCTATGACAACGCCCATTCCGTGATCTATAAACAGTCCCTTGCCGATGGTTGCACCCGGGTGAATTTCAATTCCCGTCTTGTGACGACTGCGCTGAGAAATCCACCTTGCAAGAAACTTTAGGTTGTGTCGCAAACACCAGTTGGCTTTTCGGTGAGAACGCACCGCCTTGAAACCAGAGTAGAGAAAAAACACCTCTGCTCTGCTCCTTGCGGCAGGATCACGCTCCATAACCGCATCAATATCCGCTTTCAGGGTTTTAAACACGCAATCACCCTCCTGTCAAGACCGTGAGAGTCTGTTCTCAGGTCTGAGAAATAAACTGTCTGTTTTGAATTATATATACAACGCCCGAAATGATTGTGAATACAACCGAAATCCAGATGAGAATTTCTCCCACTGCAAAGAAAATCGGTTCAAATGTTGCCGTGTTTATAAAATTAAGTCCGACTTCGGGCAGTTCAAGCACGATTTGCATTGCAATTACTGCAATTGTAGCAATCATCTGTGAAACCGTCTTTGCTTTGCCCCACATATTAGCGGCGACAACCTTGCCTTTTGAGGCGGCAATCAGCCGTATTGAGGTGACGGAAAATTCACGGAAAAGCACGATTATGACCGCAACGCAGTCACATATTCCAAGCTGTACAAAGCACAGCAGTGCGGCAAGCACAAGAATTTTGTCTGCAAGCGGATCTGCAAATTTTCCGAAGTCTGTAACAAGACCGTTTTTTCTTGCAATTTTTCCGTCAAACATATCCGTAAGTGACGCCGCAATAAAAATAATCAGGGCAACAGCATTGTTGAGCGGAAAGTTTGCAAGCAATGCCGCCACAAAGAACGGAACAAGAATTATTCGACCTACTGTCAGTTTATTTGGTAAGTTCATTTTATGTGCCTTTCAAAGTTAAATATTATGAAATCGCTGATTTATTTCAGTCGATTTTGCCTACAAATTCACCGACAGGATCACAGCCTGTGTAATCGGTTACACGCACCTTGACAAAATCTCCTGCCCTTGGCTTTTCACCGTCACAGGTGAAGAACACACAGCCGTCAACCTCGGGGGCGTCGGCATAACTTCTGCCGAAGAAACATTCGGCAAGCCTGTCAAAACCCTCAACAAGAACCTCAATCTCTTTGCCAACAAGGATTTCACAGTATTCAGCCATAACCTGCTGTTGATGCTCCATAATAATATCGGCACGCTTCTGCTTGACTTCATCGTCAATCTGGTCGGGCATTTCAGCCGCCTTTGTGTCCTCCTCGGGAGAGTATGCAAAACAGCCGAGTCGCTGAAACTTCATATCGGCGGCAAACTCTGCAAGCTCATTGAACTGCTCCTCGGTTTCACCGGGGAAACCTGTAATAAAGGTTGAGCGGAAGATTACATTCGGAATTTTATCCTTAATCTTGTTCATGAGTGCAGTGAGGCTTTCCCTGTCGCCGTGACGATTCATCCTGCGAAGAACATCCTTGTTACAATGCTGGAGCGGAATATCCATATATTTTACAATCTTATCTTCACTTGCAATTGTGTCAATAAGCTCATCTGTAATTCTGTCGGGATAGCAGTAGAGAACCCTTATCCATTTAAGACCGTCAATCCTACAAAGTCTTCTGAGAAGCTCTGCAAGCATCGGTTCGCCGTATTTATCCTCACCGAAACGGGTTGTGTCCTGAGCAATGACATTGAGTTCCTTGACTCCACGCTCGGCAAGACCTTCCGCCTCTTTTACAACATCTTCAATATCTCTGCTGCGGAATCTTCCTCTGATCATCGGGATTGCACAGTAGGAACAACGGTTGTCGCAACCCTCGGCAATCTTGAGATAAGCGGTGTAGGGGGGAGTTGAAAGAATTCTTCCGCCCTCAAGTGGCAGACAAACCTTGTCGGGAAAGCTTTCGCACTTTTGTCCGTCAAGTGTTTCCAAAACGATGTCTGCGATAGTTTCGTTAGCACCGATTCCGATAACCGAGTCAACCTCGTAAAGCTGTTCGGAAATTTCCGACTTATATCTTTGAGCAAGACAGCCTGTTACGATGATTGCCTTGATTTTGCCCTCGTCCTTGAGCTTGCCGAGTTCAATAATTTCGTTAATGCTTTCCTGCTTTGCACTTTCGATAAATCCGCAGGTGTTTACAATTACTGCGTCCGCATCTGCCGGATCGTTCACAATAATAAATCCTCTGTTCTTGAGTGTGTACAAAAGCATCTCGGCGTCAACCTGATTTTTTGCACAACCGAGTGATACAATGCCTACTTTATAATTCATAATCAGTCTTCCTCTGTGTATTCTCCGAGGACGGTCTTAATGTCATCCCATCCGTATCCGAGCCTTTGCAGAGCGGCAACGGCTCTTCGCCTTATTTTTTCATCATTTATGTTTTTATATTTTCTGTCGATAACCGCCCTTATTCCGTCACACGGATCAAAGTCGATTTCTTCGATAATCTCTTCTGCAAGTTCACGGTCAATTCCCTTTTGAACAAGCTGTCTTACCGCACCTCTCGGAGCATTATGTTTTGAAAACAAAAGCTGTTCGGCATATCGTCTTGCAAAGTTTTCGTCATTTACAAGACCGAGTTCTTCCATTCGCTCAACAGCCTTTTCCGCCGATTCTTCGTCACAGGTGTGTTTGATTTTGTCGGTGAGTTCTTTTTTTGAGTGGTCACGATAGGAAATAAGCCACAAAGCCTTTTCCTTTGCACGGCGCTCATTGCTTAGCCTGATAATCTCGTGTAGCTCCTCGTCATCAATCTCTCTGCCGACATCAAATCGGTTTTCAATAACTGTGCGTGCGTCAAGATTCATAACATATTCGCCGTCAATGTAGAGCGCACACATCGCCTTTCTTCGTGGTTCAACTGCGGTTATAAGCATCAGTCGTCAACCAGAACATCAATTTTTGCACCGCTCTTTTTGTCTGTCTTATCCGCAGAATCAGGCTTGATTTCTTGGTTTGCAGACGGAACTTCGGTAATTTTTACCTTTGGAGCAGGCTTTTTGCGTTCATAAAGCTTGTCTATATTTTCCCAGAGTTTCTTCTCAATTTCAGCAGCAAGCTCCTTGTCGGTTTTAAGAAGCTCCTTGACCTTGTCGCGTCCCTGTCCGAGTCGTCTGCCGTCATAGCTGAACCATGCTCCTGCTTTTTGAACAACCTCAGCCTTTACGGCAAGGTCAAGAAGTTCGCCCTCACGGGAAATGCCTTCACCGTACATAATATCAAATTCAGCTTCACGGAACGGAGGAGCAATTTTGTTTTTTACAACCTTTGCTCTTGTATGTGAACCGACCATTTCACCGCCTGATTTAAGGGTTTCAACTCTTCTTATATCAATACGAACGGAGCTGTAGAACTTGAGCGCACGACCGCCGGTTGTTACTTCGGGGTTGCCGTAAACAACACCGACTTTTTCACGCAACTGGTTAATAAAGATTGCAACGCAGTTTGATTTTGAAATTGCGCCTGCGAGTTTACGCAGTGCCTGTGACATAAGTCTTGCGTGCAGACCTACATGGCTGTCACCCATTTCGCCCTCAATTTCAGCCTTCGGAACAAGAGCGGCAACGGAGTCGATTACGATAACATCAATCGCACCGCTTCGGATGAGCGCCTCTGCAATTTCAAGAGCGTCTTCACCGGTGTCTGGCTGTGAAACGAGGAGTGAATCAACATCAACACCGAGAGCCGCCGCATATGTCGGATCGAGTGCATGCTCAACATCAATAAATGCAACATTGCCGCCGTTTTTCTGTCCCTCTGCAATGCAGTGGAGAGAAAGTGTTGTTTTACCCGAAGATTCAGGTCCGTAAATTTCAACAATTCTTCCGCGGGGAAGTCCGCCGATTCCGAGTGCAATATCAAGCGAAAGCGAACCTGTTGAGATGTGTTCAATGTTCATATGTTTATTTTCGCCAAGACGCATTACAGCACCCTTGCCGAACTGTTTTTCAATTTGTGTGAGCGCAGTTTCAAGCGCTTTATTTTTATCTACTGCCATTTTATATACCTCCGTACTCCGCAAAGGGAGCTGATGTTTTTCGGTCTGTAACATAACCGTCACTTCATCGGTGGTTATGTTCACACTAAGATTATAAAATATGTGAGTGGAAAATGCAATAATTTGGCGGTAATTTTATCGAACAAAATTTCTAAAATCAGAGCAAAGTCCCAATAATCGCCCTCTGCACACCGCCAAAGTCGAGTGAAATTTTAAAATCCGAAAAGCCTTTGTCAGTCATAAGTGCCTTTACTGCGTCAGCCTGATTTTCTCCGAGTTCAAATGCAAGCGCACCGCCTTTTTTGAGTTTTCTGCTCCAACGGCTCACTATTTCACGGTAAAAATCGTAACCGTCCTCGCCGCCGTCAAGTGCAAGTCTTGGTTCAAGCCGAACTTCTTTTTGAAGTGTTTCGATGTCGGCTGATTTTATATAAGGCGGATTTGAAACAATGAGGTCAAGCTCACCGTCTGCAAATGTTTCGCAGATTTCGAGAGCGTCAGCCATAACAGGCTTTACTGACGAATTGTTTTCCTTTACATTTGTTTCAAGATATGAAAAAGCGGTTTCGTCAATTTCAACTGCCGTAACTTTTGCACCCGAAATTTTATCAAGTGCAACGGCAATTGCACCGCTGCCCGAACAGAGGTCAACCGTTTTTTTGTTGGTTCTGTTTTCGAGAAAATCAATGCAGAGATTGACAACCACTTCCGTGTCATCACGGGGAATGAGCACGCCTCTGCCCACCTTAAAATCGAATCCCATAAAGCTCCATTCGCCGAGAATATACTGCAACGGCTCGCCTGAAATTCGTTTTTCTATAAATTTTAAAAAGTTATGTGAACAGTTTTCATCGGCTTTATCAGTTTTGTGAATGATAAAGCCGACTCTGTCAAGCGAAAAAGCCTTTTGTAAAAGACTTTGCGCCTCAAATTTTGAATTTTCAATATTATTATTTTCAAGCAGTTTAAGTCCGCTTTGATAAATTTCGTTTACAGTCATTACTTGCTTACAATGTCCGAGCCGTCCTCGGGGATAACAGCCTTGATAGCCTCAATTGCAACTTCAATCATAGTGTCGTCAGGCTCTTTTGTTGTGATTCTCTGCGCCCAAAGTCCGGGAGCTGCAATGATTCTTGTTACGGCATTGTCGTGCTTACCGCAGATTTTGATAAGCTCGTAACCGATTCCGCATGAAACGGGGAGAAGAAGAATCTTGAATACAGGTCTTAAAAATCCGATGCCGAAAGGTGCAACAGGAACGAAAAGACCGACAAGAATGCCGACAATCAGCATAAGAACCATAAAGCTTGTTCCGCATCTCGGGTGAAAACGGCTCTGCTTTTTAACATTTTCAACTGTGAGTTCTTCTTCGTTTTCGTAACAGAAAATTGTCTTGTGCTCGGCACCGTGGTACATAAACACCCTTTTCATTTCGGTCATTTGTGAACATACTATAATATAAAGTAAGAAAAGAATAATCTTGAGAACACCCTCAAAAACAGACTTCCAGAAAACAGCGTTTCCGCCGTCACCCTTGAAAGCCGGTACAACATTTGCACTGAGGTCAAACAGGAAAGAGGGGACAAAGAAGAAAAGTCCCACGGCAAGCGCAACGCCGAGAATTGACGCAAACACCATCATAACCTTAACAAGCTTGTCACCGAATTTATCGTCAAGCCATTTTTCAAACTTTGACGGTTCTTCTTCGATTTCGGTTGATTCAATTGCCTTATCGGCAGAGAGCATAAGCGCTTTGTAGGAAAGTCGCATTGAGTCAATAAGACCTGCGATTCCTCTTAAAAACGGAAGCTTGAAAAGCTTACATTTTGAGGGAATTGTGTTTATGCTTATATCCTCGCTGTAAATCTTGTCGGGTGCGGTACGAACACACACGGTTGTGCGTTTCGGACCTCTCATCATAATGCCTTCAATCAGGGCACTGCCGCCGATTGAGGTGATTTTTTTAGTAGTATTTTTAGCCATTAGCTGTTCCTTTCTGTATTAGGCTGCACAGAGAAATAAGATTAAAGCTTAATGTTTTCGGGAAGTGAGTTTTCACTGCCCTCTTTATATACAGGGAAGGTGAGCGTTACTGTTGTGCCGACACCCTCTCCGCTTTCGATATCAAGTGAACCGTTGTGGAGGTTCATAATCTCATCGGCAACCGCAAGTCCGATTCCCGAACCGCCGACAGTCTGGTTTGCTTTGTAGAATTTTTCCTTAACCTTTGGAAGATCCTCGGCAGAAATTCCGCAACCCGTGTCGGTTATTACAATCTTGATAATATCGGGTTCATCTTTGCTGTAGATTACCTGAGCGGCAACAACACCGCCCTTTGGTGTGTATTTCAACGCATTGTCAAGCACATTGAGGAAAACCTGCTTGAGCCTGTTTTTGTCGCCGTAAACGGCAGGATAAACGACCTCGGGTTCATCATAAAGAAGATGCTTGCCCTCTGTAACGGCTCTTTCCTTTAAGAAGTAAACCGCATCGTCAAATTCGGCAAGGATGTCAAGCTTTTCCTTGATGAGCTTCATTCTTCCGCTCTGAATACGGCTGAAGTCAAGAAGCTCTTCTACAATGCTTGTAAGGCGTGAGCTTTCGCTGATAATAACTCCCATACCACGGTCAAAGGTTTTGCGGTCAAGCTTTCCTCTTTCGGAAAGCTGCATTGTTTCAGCCCAGCCCTTAATCGCCGTAAGCGGAGTACGCAACTCGTGTGATACTCGTGAAATAAAATCGTTTTTCATCTGATCGGCTGTCTGCAAATCAAGAGCCATATCGCTTATTGCATCGCAGAGGTCGCCGATTTCATCATCGTATTTGTACTCAATCTTCTTTACCTGTGAAAAATCGCCGTGGGCAATCTTGCTTGAAATCTCCGAAAGTTTTCTTATCGGGGTAACGATTGAACGGATAAACATAAGTCCCGACAATATTACAAGGGCGATGATAACAAGACCGCACGCAATAACTGCCGCAGAAACAAGCACAATTGCCGTGTTGACCTGTTCCATGGAAACAATGTATCTTACCGCACCTACGCAGGTTCCGTTTTCGTTGGTGATGATTCTTGTCAGGCTCATTGCACTTTCGTTCGATGAAAGCTTGCCGTTCCAATATGCACAGCCGTTTTCGTTTGAGAGTGCATCATTAAAATCGGGAATCTGTTCGTTGTCATCGGGGGTGAATCCTGTTGAAGTCATGACAACTCTGCCGGAGGAATTGATTACAAGAACCTCCATTTCTTCTTTTTTGTCAAAGTTTTCAACATAATCACGGGCAGACGCCGTAAACGAGGTTGAACTGTCGCTCTGAAATCCCGAAAAGACAAGTGAAAGCTCGTTGCTTGTTGTGTTCAGGTTCTGTTCAACGCTGTTTTGAAAAATATATGTAACAATGAAAATAAGGCTGACAACAATAAGGATTATGATTGTCAGTATAACGCTCAATGTGTTGAGCATCCATCTTTTTGAAATACCCTTAAAAATTGTTGCCGCCCTCCTCTTTAGATTGTATAAATTTTATGCAGACTGTTCTGCAAAGTTATTCGCCTGAATCCCACTTGTAGCCGAGTCCCCAAACCGTGATGATATGTTTAGGATTTGAAGGTTCGTCCTCAACCTTCATTCTGAGTCTGCGGATATTAACATCGACAATTTTATCCTCGCCGACATAAGCATCTCCCCATACATGGTTGAGAATGTCGATTCTGTCAAGAGCAACGCCCGGATTCGAGAAGAAATACTCCATGATCTGGAATTCAACCTGTGTGAGTTCAATCATCTTTCCGCTCTTCATAAGCGCACGGTTGCGAAGATTGAGTGTGAACTCGCCCGATTTAAGCTCTTCTTTAAAGTTGTTTTCGGAATGTGACTGCGCAAGCGCAACTCTTCTGTAGAGTGAATCAACTCTTGCAAGAAGCTCACTCGGTGAGAAAGGCTTTGTAACATAGTCGTCTGCACCGAGCATAAGTCCTGTTACCTTGTCCATTTCCTGAGTTTTTGCCGAAAGCATAATAATTCCGATTCCGCCATTGCGGTTTCTCAGCTCCTTACAAACCTGAAAACCGTCAATACCCGGCATCATAACATCAAGAATCGCAACATCAAAATCGCCGTTGTTTTCTTCATATTTCTGCAAAGCCGCCTCGCCGCAGTCTGCCTCAACTACATCGTAGCCTGCCCTTGTAAGATTGATAACGACAAAGTCACGAATTGCCGCTTCATCCTCACAAACAAGAATTTTTTTCATATCAAAACCTCCGTTGCTGTGATCAGATTCCCGATTGATCAAGTGTGGAAAAACCTGTCTTGATTTCGTCATCACTTAGCGAAATCTGTGTGTCGGGATTTATATTATTAAATGTGTATGCATATTTATCGTCTTTTGTAATCAGCGTAAAATCATCCGATTTGCCAGATTCCCATTCGCTTATGGGGAACACCTTTATTTCAAAAAGCTCCGTGTCAAGCTTAGTGCCGTTCCATGCATAGAATGAGGTGGTTTCGCTTTCAAGGTCGGTAATTGCCGTAACCTTGTTTTCACTCCACTTATCGGCATAGTTCATCATAAACATATAATCGTAATTTATGATTACCGCCTGTTTTGCAACAAGCGCCTCCTTGGGTGTGTCAAAGCTGTTCCAAATGATTTTGTCGGCATAAATATTTTTGCTGTCACCGCTCTGTTTCGGCAGATCAAGCGTAACGGGAATTTCAAGCTTTCCGTCCTTGTCAATGTCCGAACAGATGATCTGTGATGAACGCCGGGTTATATTTTTTGCTTTTTCTTTAAAAAGAGGATTACGCAGAATTGCAAGGTCACGGCTGTAAAAAATAACCTGTGTGTTCGTAACCTCATTTGCGGAAGTTCCGTCAACGACAATTCCCGTAATATCGTTATCAAGCTTTGTAACGGCAATGTTCTTGTACTTTACGACATTCGGATCCATGTTTGCCATTGCTTTGGCATACAGGCTTTTGCTGTCCTCGTTGTAATCAAGCATTGACGCAAGGGCCTCGTTTTCGGTTGTGTAGAGAACAAGCGACATAATCTCGCTTGTTCCGTCATTGTCAAAATCCCCCGTAACAAAGCTTGAACAGCTTTGTCCCGAACCCACTTCGTTTGTCTTGCCTTCCGAGTAGGAGTAGCAGGAAAGCTTGCCGACATTCGGAGTGTAGGTTGTTGAATTAACGATGATTTCAGCCTTTCCGTTGCCGGTTAAATCCGCAAAGTCAACGCTGTCAATATCGGTGGTTTCAAAGATATTGTCGGACACAATTTCCCACGAATTGTCTTTTGAGTACATGACAAGCATATGAACCGAAGAAGTTTCGGCACTGTTGCGAAAAAATGCAACAGCCTCGTTGCTGTCGTTTCCGTCAAGGTCGGTCATGATGATTGCACTGCGGAATTTTCCGTTTTTAGGATATTTCAGCGTATAACCGCTGTCAGCCGTTTTGGCAATAAGCTGTTCAATTTCAGCCTCATCTCCGACTGCCTTAGGAGGACGAAGAAGATTTTCTGCGCTGAAATCCGTGATGTTGCAACCGCTCAAACCGACAAGCATTGAACCGAGAACCAAAGCCGAAATCAGCTTTTTAATCTTCACAAAAATCCCTCCCGTCTTTATTTATGGGGCTGTCAAGGCTTTTGTCTTGCAATAAGATACTTGATTTTTATGCCCTCTTCGGAGAACATTTTTTCATGCTCTGTTTCAATATTATCGGTAACATCGCTTGCGTGCAAATCACGGGTGAGATACAAAATTTCATATCCGCTCTGCTCAAAGTATTCAAGACTTTCGTCAAACAGCTCGTCATCATCGGTTTTGAAACGGATTTCGCTGTCAGGCTTCAAGAATGTTTTGTACATTTCAAGCTTTTTGTAGTATGTAAGTCTGCGCTTTTTGTGCTTTGCTCTCGGCCACGGATTGCAGAAGTTGATGAAAAGTCTGTCAATCTTATCGTCAGCCGTAATGATTTTGTCAAGCATTTCAACATTGTACTTTACAAGCAAAAGATTTGTAATATCATCCTGCGTTTTGCCGGCGTCCTCAAAAAGCTTTACAATTGTTCTTCTGCCGACGCCGAGCATATCAACCTTGATGTCAAGTGCGATAATGTTTTTGTCAGGATTTTTAAGCGCAAGCTGTCCCGCAAAACCGCCCTTGCCGCAGCCGATTTCAAGATACAACGGCTGTTCCTTTTTGAAAGCCTGCATCCATTTTCCGGCGTTTTCTTCGGGATTCTTTACATAAAAATTGCAAACGGAAAGCTCCGGTTCTGCCCATTTCTTTTTTCTGATTCTCATAATACCTCATTTTGCGGTGCGTACAGACGGCGCACTACCACATATAGTAATTTACCGTATCATTATATCAAATTGTAACAAATTATGCAACAAATATTTTGATAATGATGCTTACAGGTTAAATAAATTTAATCATATCGTCACAGGATTGCGATTTTGTAAAAATAATCTCGGAAAATTCTTTTGAAAGCTTGTTTACAAGCGGTAAAATTACAATATCTTCACTTTTGAAGTGACCTGCGTCAATAATGTCAATTCCGAGTGAATTTGCGGCGATAATCTCATGGTGCTTGATTTCTCCCGTGACAAGCACATCAACACCCGCCAAAGCCGCATCAAACACATTTGAACCGCCTGCACCCGACGATACGGCAACCTTTTTAACCTTGTCTTTAATGTCGGTGTAGCGAAGTCCTTTGCAGTCAAGATTTTTCTTTGCAAGCTTTGCAAAATCGTGAATATCGGTTTCGCTTTCAAGCTCGCCCGTGAACATACACTCGCCAAGTTCCGACAGCACGGGGTTTTTGACTCCGAGTGCGTCTGCAAGACAGATGTTTACTCCGAACTTTTCTCCGAGATCAAGGTTGGTGTGCATACAAACGGCAGAAATGCCCTTTTGTGCAAGCAGATAGGGAATGGAAGAAGGCGAAAGCCTTTTTATCGGGGCAAAAATTACGGGATGATGACTGATAATCAGTTCACATCCCAGACTTTCCGCCTCATTCACAACATCTTCCGTAATGTCAAGAGCGACAAGCACACGGCTTACGGCTGTGCATTTGTCGCCCACAATAAGCCCTGCGTTGTCAAAACTCATCTGAGTTGCACAGGGCGCAAATTCTTCAAAAAAATTAAGTATATCGTTTATGGTTTTCACTTAAAGCTCTCCTCAAGAATGCGTGCGGTTTCGGCACAGACAGGGTTGCCCTTAGCCTGTTTTAAAAGTCTGCGCACACACCCTTCAATAAATCTGCGGTGCATGGAGTTGTTTTTCGGATCAAGCCCGTAAAGAAAAAGGTCGCTTTCGGATACCGTGCGAACCTCACCGCTGTATTCGGCAAGAATTACCGTATAGCACTTGTTTGCGGCAGTACAACAGTCACGCTTGATAACGCTGAAACCGTTTGCAAACAGCCAACGCATAAGCTCTTCGCTCTTGGTCATAGGCTGAAGAATAAAGTGCTTTGACCTGTCCTTTGAAAACTCCCAGTTTTCGATAATCTGCGAAATGAGTTCTCCGCCCATTCCTGCAATTACTATGTCGTCAGCCTCATCGCCTGAAATTTTTTCAAGACCGTTTGAAAGCCTTGCTTCAATCCGATTGTTAAGACCGCTGTTATTAATTGTTTCAATTCCCCGTTCAAGGGGCAGGGGGTTGATGTCTGCGGCAATCGCTGTGTCGCATCTTCCAATACGGCACAGCCACACCGGAAGATAGGCATGGTCTGTGCCGATATCGGCAACCTTTGCTCCGTCACGCACAAGGTTCGCACAAAGTGCAAGACGGTTATCAAGCGAAAAATCAGATGCGCCGTTCATTATGCAATTGCTTTGTTAAGGTCTGCAACGAGTGCGTCTGCATCTGCACCGTGTACCATACAAGCCTCTTCAATCGTTTCGCCTCGTGATGCAGGACAGCCAAGGCAGTGCATACCGATGCTGAAGAAAAGCTCTGCTGTGTCGGGGTACTGATCAAGAACATCACCGATTATTGAATTCTTTGTAATTTCCATTATAAAAAACCTCCTGTGTCATGAAACTGCAACACCGCTTTGATGTCACACTATAGTAGTATAGCATAAAGCCGTACTTTTTAAAAGTGATATTTTAAATTTTTGTGTAAGGTATAAGTCTTATTTTGCCCAATATTTGCGGTCAAGACTGCGGTATTGAACCGCCTCAAGAACATGCTCGGAGCGGATTATCTCCGACTCGTCCAAATCGGCAATGGTTCTTGCAACTTTCAAAACCCTGTCATACGCTCTTGCGGTAAGTCCAAGACTTTCAAAAGCGTCTTTGAGCGTCTTTTCAGCCTCTTTATCTATTACGCAGACCTTTTCAAACTGCTCTGCTTTAATTTTTGCGTTGCAGGTTGTTTTACTGCCCTTAAATCTTTCACGCTGAATTTCTCTTGCTCTATCGGCTCTCTTTTTGATGTCGGCTGAACATTCGGTAGATGAAGTGTCACGCAGTTCTTCAAATTTCACGGCAGGCACTTCTACATGGATATCAAAACGGTCGAGAAGCGGTCCCGAAATGCGGTTGAGGTAGCGTTTTATCTTCTGTTCCGAACAGGTGCATTTTCTTGTCGGATCACCGTAATATCCGCACGGACATGGGTTCATTGCGGCAACCACCATAATCGAACACGGATAGGTGCATTTCTGACCTGCTCTTGAAATTGTGATAGAGCCGTCCTCAATCGGCTGACGGAGTACTTCAAGCGCCGTCCTTGAAAATTCGGGCAGCTCGTCAAGGAACAGCACACCGTTGTTTGCAAGCGAAACCTCACCCGGTCTGATAGTTCCCGTACCTCCTCCGCCGAGTCCTACGGGCGTTACCGTGTGGTGAGGCGAACGGAACGGCCGTGTTGTGATAAGACCGTCATGCTTTAGCGTTCCTGCAATTGAGTGGATTTTTGTCGTTTCAATCATTTCGTCAAAGCTCATATCGGGCAGAATTGACGGAACTCGTTTTGCAAGCATACTTTTGCCCGAACCCGGAGGGCCTATGAGCAGAATATTATGACCGCCGGCAGCGGCAATTTCAAGCGCACGCTTCACCTCAAGCTGACCCTTTACCTGGGAAAAATCCGGAATGTAGTCCCGTTCTTCCGTGGGAGAATGTGTATTCGGCTTTGCGGGTGCAGGTTCGAGAATGTGATTGAGATAATCTTTCAGTTGAAGAATGTTGTCAATACCATACACTTCAATTCCGTCAACGACAGCACCCTCGCTTGCGTTGGCTTTCGGAACATAAATTTTCTTTATACCGCATTCCTTCGCCTTGATTACCATGGGCAGAACTCCGTTGATTCCTCTGACTTCTCCCGAAAGCGAAAGCTCGCCTATGAATGCGCAGTCGGAGATGTTGCTCTTAATCTGATTGAGCAGTATAAGAATTGCAACCGCAATCGGCAAATCGTAAATAGGCCCTTCTTTTTTGATATCGGCAGGGGCAAGGTTCACGGTCATATGTGCGGCAGGGTATCTGAATCCGCAGTTCTTTAATGCACTGAGAACCCTGTCCTTGCTCTCACGCACGGCGGCGTCGGGCAGACCGACCATATCAAATTCCCGTGTGCCGTTGTACATTGACGCCTCAAGCTCAACCTTGTAGCCGTCCATACCGCTCACGCCAAAACTGTTGCAGGTAACAACCATAAAAATTCCCCCGAACCGATAAATAGAAATCGTAATAAATTAATAATATAAAGTATAACATTTTCTGTTTCTCTTAACAAGTTTCATAATGTATGTAATTTCGACTTTATTTCAGCTATTTTGCACAAATAATTTCCATATCATAATGCAATATTACAGAAATTGCTTTCGGGTTGTTGACATTTGTGCGTTTTTGTTATACTATTAAGCGTATAAGAATAAGTATTAGGGGCAGGTTATGACCGAATTGCAAAAATCCTACGGTACTTTATCCGACGCACAGCTTGCAAATTTTGTGAGTCTTGGTGATGACCGTGCTTTTGATGAGCTTGTCGTAAGATATCTTGACACAATCAGCATAATTGCACGAAAGTTTTCGGCAGAGGGCTATGAACACAATGACTTTGTTCAGGAAGGACTTGTGGGACTGCTTTGTTCCTGCAAAGCCTTTGACCAAAACGGCGGTGCAAGCTTTAAAAGCTATATGTCGGTTGTTGTTGAAAGAAGATTTATTTCGATAATCAGACGGGGAGAACAGAAAAAAGCCATTCCCTCATCAAGCATTGTTCCGATGGACGATGTGGGCGAGTCAATTGAAGATTCCGCCAAAACTCCCGAAGAACTTTTGATGTGCAGAGAACAGCTTGACCAGTTGCTGTTGCGACTTCAAAGTGTGCTGTCAAAGTCCGAATACGATGTTCTTATGCTCTACGGCAACGGCTTGAGCTATAAGGAAATTGCAGAAAAGCTTTCCGTAACCGAAAAGGCGGTTGACAATGCCTTGCAAAGAGCAAGGAAAAAGGTTCACGGCGGTCTGAATGTCGGCTGAGCGGTGAACCGAAAATTAATATTTGTCCTTAACAGTATTGCGGTGCAACTCCGCACGGGGCAACAAACTAACCTCCGAGAGGTAGAAAAAGAGAGGTAAATACCAATGTACGAAGATAAGACACTTGTCTGCAAAGAATGCGGAAACGAATTTGTTTTTACTGCAGGAGAGCAGGAATTTTACGCTGAAAAGGGTTTCACAAACGAACCGCAGCGTTGCAAGGCTTGCAGACAGGCTCGTAAAAATGCTGCCAAGACAGAGAGAGAATTCTTTGAAACCGTTTGCGCTGAATGCGGCGGAACTGCAAAGATTCCTTTCAAGCCTGTTGAAGGCAAAAGCTACTATTGCAGCGAATGTTTTGCAAAAAGAAAAGCAGCTGAATAATTAATTGAATTTTTATTGTTTTAGTTTAATTTCTCGTAACTGAGGTTAAATATTTTAATTTTAAAAGCTTGATTATCTTCAGACTAATTTCAAATTAAAAAAGCTAAACACAAAAACGGTGGGCATCTGCTCACCGTTTTTTATATTTTTAAGATAGTATTGCAATTTATGCAATTATTTGATATTATTATCAAATGAGAATAAATGTATGAACCATGAGTAGTTAAAGTACATATATTTTATGGAGGCTAAGATGATTAAACAATTTTTAAAACATAAGTGCAATTCAAAAATAAAGCTTTTTATTGCTGTTATTTGTATATTTGTTCTTGTGTTGTCCGTGTCGGGTTGCGGTAACGGCAATTCGGGGAGTGACAATACAAATGCAACGCAAAGCACCGTTGCAACCTATAAGGTCAACAGGGGTGAATTTGACTGGAGTGGCAATGAATATACATCTGTTTTGCCAAATCAGAAAGAGTGGAATGTCAGCCAATATCTGGTTGATGACAGTCGAAAATGCTGTTCGGTTATTATTGATAATTCTGATTTGGAAAGCACAAAGCAGTATGTTAAATCATTGGAAAAAACAGGTGTGTCTACCGTAAAATCTCAGGTTACTGACGATAAGAAAAATCCAACTCTTAACTACCTTGGTGAATCAGACAGTTACGATATATCAATTTCATATACCGGCGGCATTACAACCATATCAATTACCAAAACTAAATAATTCAAAATAATTCAAAAAACGGTGGGCATATGCTCACCGTTTTTATTTCATAATATCTCCTATAACTTGTAATGCAGTAAATGAATAAGCCTATTATCATAAGAATAGGAATGCCGACACTGTACGGAAAAAAGAATGCAAAAGCCACACCAAAAAGGATACTGTAGAATGGTGTTGAAATCAGCGAAAAAACAATTGATTTGCCGACTTTTGTACCCGTATCGCATTCAAACCTTTTAAACATTGTAAAATAAGCAATAACAGCTTGAATCAAAAATATAAAAACAATACTTCCTATGCTGAATGAAAGATAGCAAGTTAAGTCAGGAAACGGAAGATTAAAAAGCAGTATTGCTGTCATATGCAAAACAAAAAATATCGGGTAAATTATTATTTGATTCTTTTTGCCGATGTTTACTTTGTTTTTGTAACCTGCACTTCCTTCCGTATGGCAAAATGCCGTTGTAACAGAAAGTATGGCAAGAAGTACAGATAAAATAATTATGGTTGTTAAGATTTCGGGATTTGAGTTTTCATTAATAATATCACTTCGTTAAAATCAGCAGGGGTAAAGAGTTACTGCGATTATATACGGAACTATCGGTGAGCTTACAATAAATATGTAATACGGTGCGCATATTGCGGCAAAGACTGCGGCTCTTTCCGTTTTGTCTGCCTTTGAACAGGAAAATCTTTGGAATATAGTTGACTTTGCAATAAAAAATTCAACTACGCCTGCCACAAATATTAAAGACAAATAAGAAAATTGTCCTATTGAAAGGTGGTTGTAATTACCTGAGTCTGCAATATGTGCAACAGCCGTTGCGGCAAATGATGCAATGAAGTTTATAATTGTAAAAATCAGAATTATTTTTTTGTAATCATTTTTTGTTATAAGTGCTTTTTCTTCTGTATCAGCTTTTTTTCTTGCATAATATATAGCAATCGAAACGGTAGTAGATGTAAAAAGTATGGCTGAAAGTATATATAATAATATAACAGCGAGAGTTGCCGAGTTAAACATAAATCATCTCTCCTTAAACACAAAATCAAAATATAATACTGTCAATAATCATATCTACAATCATTCCGTAGGGAATTAAAAATTCATAAGGTGCATTTGCAAGTGCGGTGAAAAGTGAGAGTTTCATTTTCTTATTTTTAGAAACTTCAAAATCTTTGTAAACGAATTTGTAATTGATAAGAAACAGCATTGGAATGCTTAGAATAACTAAAATAAAGAAAGGTATAACAAGTTCATTATACATACCGTACTCATCACCGATTGTATCATATTTGGGACCAAAAAGAGCCATTGCAAATCCAGGAAAAAATGCTGATAGCAATTGTCCTAAATTTAAAAATCTATATATACTGCAAACAATTGTTCCTAAAATAAACAGAACAATTGCTGATAACAAAATATAGTTTGTTCCCAGAGTATATAACACAACCTTTTTGAAATTGTAATCACCTTCATAAGGCTTTTTAGAAAGGTATTTTGAAATACTGAAATTTACTGCTAAAGCTTTTCCTATGCTTACTGCAACGGCACAAATGCCGAATATAATATATATGTATGCAAATCTCATAACCAAACCTCCTTAACATTAAATTATATTTTTGAAAATCATCGTTCCAAACTGACCGTAGGGTATTAACAATTCATACGGTGCGTTTGCAAGTGCGGTGAAAAATGAGAGTTTCCATTTTTTATTGTTTGGTATTCCAAATTTGCGATAAACAAATGTGTAGTTCACAAAAATCAATACCACTATGCTTACGATAATAACGAAAATAAACGGAAAAACATATATCAAACCAAGACCGTATGGACTATCCAAAAATTCATAATTTGCTCCGATAATAGCCATGTAAAATATAGATAAGAAGTCCTGCAATAACTGGTCAAATCTTATGTGTGAGTAAATTGCATCCATCACCATCGTCACAATAAATAAAGAAGCTAAAGCCAATAATATGTATCCGACTCCGAATGAAATAGAAGCTGTTTTTATGACCTTGAATTTACCGTTGTAAGATTTTTTAGAAAGGTATTTTGAAATACTGAAATTTACTGCTAAAGCTTTTCCTATGCTTACTGCAACGGCACAAATGCCGAGTATAACATATATGTATGTGTATTTCATAACCAAGCCTCCTTAACATTAAATCATAAAATTGTACTCTTGAAAATCATCGCTCCAAACTGACCGTATGGTATTAACAATTCATACGGTGCGTTTGCAAGTGCTGTGAAAAACGAGAGTTTCATTCTTTTATTTTTAGAAACTTCAAAATCTTTGTAAACGAATTTGTAATTGATAAGAAACAGCATTGGAATGCTTAGAATAACTAAAATAAAGAAAGGTATAACATACGCACCGTACTCATTACCGATTGTATTGTACCATGGACCTAAAAAAGACATCGCAAGTGCAACCAAAAATCCTAAAAGCAATTCTACTATATTTTCTAATATATTAAGGTAACCCGATATACTTATACTGCAAACCACCACACCTATAACAAACAAAACAACTAATGCCAACAAAATATAGTTCGTTTCCAAAGTATGTAACGCAACTTTTTTGAATTCAAAATCACCTTTATACGGCTTTTTTGAGAGATATTTTGAAATACCATAGTTTACAGCAAAGGTTTTAAAAATACCTCCGCCGAGAATTACAACAGTAAGCAACATATATAAGATGAATTTCAACATAAAATCACACTCCTTTTTAAGCAATTGAACTAATTCATTAGTACAATTATATAATACAATATCTCTGTACAATTGTCAATCGGAAAACACAAAATTTTTGTTTAATTTCAAATGTTTTTATTACAAAAATTGTATTGAACCGCCCGAATAACATACTTGTTGTCAAATTTGCTCATATAATGTATAATAATAAAAGTAACGATACCGAGAAGGTGATTGCCGTGACGATTGAAAAAATTAAGAGAATTTATGCATCTACCGCAATTTACAAGTTTTCGCAGGGACTAAAAAATTCTGAAACCGATGACTTTGATTCAGCGTTTGACAATGTGCTTGATTTTTTCGGAAACAAAATCGAGGAAGACGCTCTTAAAATTGAATGTTCGGGCGATGAGGTTAATATGATGTTCTTCGATTTTGTAAGAATGTTATCGTCAACCCGTCACCTTGCAATGTGTGTGTTTGTAAACGGCAATGCCGATGTTGATACAGTCAAAAGACTTGAACGCTTTTCGGGTTGGTCGGAGTGCTTTAAGGTTGTTCGTGATATGAATAAACATGATGACAAAATCTGCATCTACATAGGTTTTATAAATTGGTTTGACGGTGAAATTTACGATGTCGATTACACGGTTAATGTAATTTTGTAGGGTCAAATTGCTTGAAAAGTCAGACTTTATCGGATAAAAATTGAAAGTCAGAAAAAGTCAAAAATATTTTAAAATATTAGGAAACGAGAGCATAAGCGAGAATTCGTGAGAATTTCAAAGCTTATGCTTTAATTTTTGACTTTAATTGACTTTGACTTTCTCTGACCTTGATATTATAATGTAGTCAAACAAATGAAAAGAGGCGACCAAAATGAGAATGAGCGATTTGGTGGCACAGTACATTATAGAGATGCTTGACCGTGAAAACGGCAGTGCGGAGATTCAGCGAAACGAACTCGCCGGCAACCTCGGATGTGTACCAAGCCAAATCAATTATGTTATAACCTCCCGATTCACTCCCGAAAAAGGCTACATTGTAGAGAGCCGTAGGGGCGGCGGCGGATTTATCCGAATAAGCCGTGTGAAGATGGATAGAGGTACGGCGCTTATGCATATAATAAATTCGATTGGAACAACACTTGACAAGGCAAGTGCAGAGGCAATGCTCAAAAATATGTTGCAAAGAGATATGATTGAGCTTACATCGGCAAAGCTGATAGCCTCGGCGTTGTCCGACAGAACGCTTACAAATGTTGAACAGAGTAAACGAGATGCCGTGCGAGCGGACTTGTTCAAGAATATGTTGCTCACATTAAGTTGATTTTGAACGGAGGCAGTTATTATGAAATGTCAAAAATGCGGTGCTAACAATGCTAATACTCATGTAAAGACCGTTATCAACGGTGAAATTAAGGAATATGATTTGTGCAGTGAATGTGCAAAGAAAATGGGATACACAAACATCTTCGGTAACTTTGAGGACGAATTTTCGGGACTCCTCGGAAGTTTCTTCGGCAACAGCCTTCCCGCAAGAACTCAGGCAACACGCTGTGACTTCTGCGGAAGCTCATATTCCGATATTGCAAAGTCGGGTCATGTAGGCTGTGCAAAATGTTACGAAATTTTCGGCGACCAGCTTCTTCCTTCAATCAGAAGAATCCACGGCAACACAACCCATTGCGGTAAGAACAGCCGTTTCGGTACAAAGAAAGCCGAAAAGAGTGCCGAGATGACAAAGAAAGATAAAATCAAGGCACTTAAAAAGGAACTCGACAAGGCAATTTCGGAACAGAATTTTGAACATGCCGCAGAGTTAAGAGATCAGATTAAGGAAATGGAGGCTTAATTATGAGTAACGAAGTAATTTCCACCAGAGTAAGACTTGCAAGAAACCTGAAAGATTACCCGTTTCCGTGCCGACTGTCCGAACAGGGCAGAAAAAAGGTTATTGAAAAGGTTACAAGTGCAATCAGGGACAGCAACAGCTCAATTGCCTCGGATTTCAATCTGATTAAGCTTGATGATTTGACAGAGGCACAGGGTGTGTCGCTTGTTGAAAGACATCTTGTAAGTCCCGAATTCATCAGCGAAACAGAGGGCAGAGCATTGCTGTTGAGCAAGGATGAAAGCATGAGCATTATGATTAACGAGGAAGATCACATAAGACTTCAGGTTATCACAGACGGCTTGTCGCTTGAACAGGCATATGACACAGCCGATAAGCTTGACACCCTGCTTGATGAAAACCTTGAATTTGCTTTTGATGACAAGCTTGGTTATCTTACACAATGCCCTACAAACCTCGGCACAGGCATGAGAGCCTCTGTTATGCTCCATCTGCCGGCACTTGAAAAGAGCCGTACAATCGGCAGAATTGCAGGCAACCTTTCAAAGCTCGGACTTACAATCCGTGGTGCTTACGGTGAAGGCTCAGAACCCAGCGGTTCGCTTTATCAGCTTTCAAATCAGGTAACGCTCGGTATCTCCGAAAAAGCCGCTATTGAAAATCTTGAGAACATCACAAAACAGCTTGTTTCTCAGGAACAACAGGCAAGAGAAAGACTTGCAAAGAGTATTGATATTCAGGACAGCGTAAGCAGAAGCTTAGGCTTGTTGAAATCGGCAATGGTTATGACTCATGACGAGGCTTTAAAGCTGTTGTCAAATGTTCGTTTCGGCATTTTGTCGGGACAGATAAAAGATGTTAACGCAGAGGTTGTTGACTCTCTTATGGAAAAAATTGAGCCTGCAACGCTTATGGTAAACTCAGGAAAAAATCTTTCCGCACAGGAAAGAGATATTGAAAGGGCCAAAATTTTAAGAGAGGCTCTTTCATAGAAATAAGCAGTTAATACATTATCCACAAGGAAGGGTGATGATTTTATGTATCAGTTCAAAGGTTTTACAGAAAAAGCAAACAAGGCGCTTAATCTTGCGATTGAAAGTGCAGAGGAGATGCGCCACAACTATGTCGGTACAGAACATATTCTCTACGGACTCGTAAAAGAGGGCAGCGGTGTTGCCGCAACCGCTCTTAATGAGTGCGGAGTAACGGAAGATGCTCTCCGTGAAAAGCTTGAATCCATTAACGGTACAATGTCGCTCGTTGAGCTTACTCCCGATGATTTTACTCCCCGTACAAAGAGAGTTTTGAGAGCCGCAGTTATCATTTCTTCAAAAACAGGCTACACCTATGTAGGCACAGAGCATTTGCTCCTTGCAATCCTTTCGGAGAGCGACAGCTACGCAGTTGCTTTTCTTGAAGAACTCGGTGTATCTGTTGAAAGACTTGCACAGGCTGTGTCAAAAGGTATGCAGGGCGGTGCAGATGAAGGTTTCGGCGGTTTTGAAAACGAATCCGCTCCGAACGGTTCACAGAAAGGCGGTTCGGCTCTTGATAAATTTGGCAGGGATCTTACTCAAGCCGCAAAGAACGGCGAAATTGATCCTGTAATCGGCAGAGAAAAGGAAATCCAAAGGGTTATCCAGATTCTTTCCCGCCGTACAAAGAACAATCCTGTTCTTATCGGTGAACCCGGTGTAGGTAAAACTGCGGTTGCAGAGGGACTTGCACTTGAAATTGCAAAGGGCAATGTGCCTGAAATTCTTAAAGACAAGCGAGTTGTCAGCCTTGACCTCACAGGTATGGTAGCAGGTGCGAAGTACAGAGGTGACTTTGAGGAGAGAATTAAGGCGGCTATTGACGAGGTTAAAAAGTCAAAGAACACTATCCTCTTCATTGATGAACTTCATACTATCGTTGGTGCAGGTGCCGCAGAGGGCAGTGCAGATGCCGCAAATATCCTTAAACCGTCACTTGCAAGAGGCGATTTTCAGGTTATCGGTGCAACAACTCTTAACGAGTACAGAAAATATATTGAAAAAGATGCCGCTTTGGAGCGTCGTTTCCAGCCTGTAAAGGTTGGCGAGCCTACTCCCGAACAGGCTGTACAGATTCTCAAAGGCTTGCGTGACAGCTACGAGGCACACCATAAGGTTAAGATTACCGATGAGGCAATCAATGCCGCAGTAGCATTGTCATCAAGATATATCGCAGACCGTTACCTCCCCGATAAGGCAATTGACCTTATTGATGAGGGTGCGTCAAAGGTAAGGCTTGCATCTCTTACCTCTCCTGATAATGTAAAGGAACTTGAAGATGAAATTGCAGACTATGAAAAAGAAAAGGCAAGCGCAATTAACGAGCAGGACTTTGAAAGGGCTGCACGCCTTCGTGATGAGCAGAAGGAGCTTCAGACAAAGCTTGACGATGCAAAGAAGAAGTGGCAGGAACAGCAGAAGGGCAACAGCGGTGAGGTAACTGCCGAGGATATCGCAAAGATTGTGTCCGAATGGACAGGTATCCCTGTTGTTCAGCTTACTAAGGAAGAAAGCGAAAGACTTCTTAACATGGAGAATGTTCTCCACGAAAGAGTTATCGGTCAGAGCGAGGCTGTAACTGCAATCGCAAAGGCTATCAGACGAGGCAGAGTAGGTCTTAAAGACCCGAAAAGACCTGTCGGTTCGTTTATCTTCCTCGGTCCGACGGGTGTCGGTAAAACAGAACTTTGCAAGGCTCTTGCAGAGGCAATGTTCGGTGATGAAAATGCAATGCTCCGTCTTGATATGAGTGAATATATGGAGAAACACACCGTGTCAAAGCTTATAGGCTCACCGCCCGGATATGTAGGCTTTGAAGAGGGCGGTCAGCTCACCGAAAAGGTAAGAAGAAAACCGTATTCGGTTGTACTCTTTGATGAGATTGAAAAGGCTCACCCAGATGTATTCAATATGCTCCTCCAGATTCTTGAGGACGGCAGACTTACCGACTCACAGGGCAGAACGGTTGACTTTAAGAACACCATTATCATAATGACCTCTAATGTCGGCGCAAGACTTATCACCGAAAAGCAGAGCTCACTCGGTTTTAATTCCGAAAATGAGAATGTCGAAGAGAGCGAGAAAAAGGACATCAAGGAGCTTGTAACAGGCGAACTCCGCAAGGTATTCCGTCCTGAATTTTTGAACCGTGTTGACGATATTATCGTGTTCAACAAGCTCAACAAGGACGAAATTAAGCAGATTGCCGTTAAGATGCTCAAAACTCTTGAAAACCGTCTTGATAAGATGAATATTAAAATCAGCTTTACAGACAACGCAGTCAGCGAGATTGCCGACAAGGGCTTTGACGAAAACTACGGTGCAAGACCTCTCCGCCGTGCAATACAGAACGAGATTGAAGATCCGCTTTCAGAGCAGATGCTTGAGGGCAAGGTCAAGGACGGCGCAGTAGTTACCTGCGATTTCGCAGACGGTCAGTTTACCTTTACAACAGCAAACGCCAATTAAGCGTAATTCTTAATAAAAATAAAATCAACCGCAGAGTGAAAAACTTTGCGGTTGATTTTTTGTTTTGAATATCTTGACAAAATGAATTTAAGGTGTATAATTAAGCCGACAAAAACACAAGAGGGTGTTAATTATGAAAAAAATTATCTCGATTATCTTGTTGGCAGTTATTATCTCAACTTCTGTTTTATTTACAGGTTGTGGCGGTGAAGTTGCACCGAGTAATGCTCAAACTTCTGATGAAGCCGATACAACTGCTTTATCAGATACTACTCCGACCGCAGATCCAAACCAATTTTCAGTTGAATTTTATGACTACAAAACTAATGAACTCATTTCAAAATCAAACAAAAACAACCTTAACGAAAAGTTGAAGGCATCTGACGATTTGATATATATGACATCTGATAATAAGGTGGATTCGATAGATGTTGAACCGAGTTATGTACTTCTTTTATCATACCTGAAAGATAACAGTCGTGACATTTGGGTTTTGATATATGTCAAGGGTGATGATGTCTATGTTCAGGCTGACAAAAGGCACGCAAACATAAACCTTGACACGGCAGGCTATGATATCTATAAGAGTAAATATAATAAGTCACAGCTTGAAGAACTGATAAAATAATCACAGTGTAAAGTTGCCTGAATTTAAAAGATTTTATAAAGTACGGTGTAACTATAAAACATAGGTTGCACCGTGTTTTTTATATCAAATTTCTGCTCATAATTTGAAAAGTGTAGCTTTTGCCCCTCAATTTTCATTGAAAAGTGTGATTTTGTCTGTTGACAAAACAAAAAAGCCTCCCGTGGTGGGAGGCCTTTGTTCGGTTATGAACCGTTAATCAGTCGATTTCAACCATAATTTTTTCTTCACTGCGGATAGCGGCACTGCGGGCAATTGTGCGGATAGCCTTGGCAATTCTGCCCTGCTTACCGATGATTCTGCCCATGTCGTTTTCTGCAACATGAATGTGGTAAACAACTGTTCCCTCTTCATTGGGAGCGTCTGCTTCAACTGATACGGAATCGGGATCGTCAACAAGACCCTTTGCGATAACTGCAAGTAAATCTTTCATTGTTTGTCCTTTCCGAAGCGCAATTATTCAATTACGCCGTTCTTCTTGAGAAGAGCCTTTACTGTGTCTGTTGGCTGAGCACCGTTAGCAATCCACTTCTTAACTGCTTCAGCGTCAACATTGAACTCAGAGGGCTTCTTGAGAATATCATATGTGCCGATTTCTTCAATGAAACGGCCGTTTCTCGGATATCTTGAATCTGCTACTACTACTCTGTAGAAAGGAGCCTTCTTTGAACCCATTCTTCTAAGTCTGATCTTTACTGCCATAATGTTCACCTCATAAAAATTGTTAATTTATATTCACCAACCGTAATTGGATGAAAAACTTTGTTTAATGTTTGATTAATGTTAATTATTTGAACGGAGGCATTCCGTCCGGTCCGCCCATAGGTCCCATACCGTTCATCGGCATACCGCCGAGTCCGGGAAGGCCTTTCATTTTTCTTCTTTTCTTAGAGCCTTTTCCGCCCTTTGTCATCTGACGCATCATCTTCTGCATCTGGTCAATCTGCTTGATAAGTCGGTTGACCTCTTCAATGCTTCTGCCCGAACCTGCCGCAATTCTGCGCTTTCTTGACGGGTTCATAATGTGCGGATGACTTCTTTCTTCGGGTGTCATTGAGAGGATAATTGCCTGAACCCAGTCAATCTGTCTGTCGTCAATGTCAACACCCTCAAGCTGTTTTCCGACACCCGGAATTTTTGAGAGAATGCCCTTGAGCGGTCCCATTTTTTTGACCTGCTCAAACTGATCGTACAAATCGTTAAAGTCGAATTTGTTGCTCATCATCTTCTGAGCCATTTCTTCGGCTTTTTCGGCATCCATTTTATTCTGTGCGTCCTCAATGAGAGTAAGCACATCACCCATGCCGAGAATACGGCTTGCCATTCTGTCGGGGTGGAAAACTTCAATATCGTCAAGCTTTTCGCCTGTACCTGCAAATTTAATAGGTCTGCCTGTAACAGCCTTTACCGAAAGCGCCGCACCGCCTCGAGTGTCACCGTCAAGCTTTGTGAGAATAACACCCGTAATGTCAAGAAGTTTGTTAAAACTCTTCGCAACATTAACCGCGTCCTGACCTGTCATCGAGTCGATAACAAGCAAGATTTCGTTTGGTTCAACTTCTTTTTTGATGTTTTTAAGCTCATCCATAAGAGCCTCATCAATATGAAGTCGGCCTGCGGTATCGAGAATAACAACATCGTTGCCGTAGTCCTTTGCACGCTTGATTGCCTCTTTTGCAATCTTAACGGGATTTGCTTTTCCCATTTCAAAAACAGGAACGCCTGCCTTTTCACCAACAACCTTCAACTGGTCGATAGCGGCTGGACGATATACGTCACAGGCGGCAAGCAGAGGATTTCTGCCTTGCTTTTTCAGCATTTTTGCAAGCTTTGCCGTGTGGGTTGTTTTACCCGAACCCTGAAGACCGCACATCATGATGACTGTCGGAGGCTTTGACGCAAACTCAATTCGTGCGTCCTCACCGCCCATAAGGCTTGTAAGCTCCTCGTCAACAATCTTAACAACCATCTGTGCAGGAGTAAGACTTTGCATAACATCCTGACCGACAGCACGCTCTGTTACTTTGTTTGTAAAGTCCTTTGCAACTTTGTAGTTTACATCGGCCTCAAGAAGTGCGAGTCGAACCTCTCGCATTGCTTCCTTAACATCTTTTTCAGAAAGCTTGCCTTTGTTTTTCAGTTTTTTGAACGCATTGCCAAGCTTATCTGCAAGTCCTTCAAATGCCATGAAAACTCCTTTAATCTTTCAGCGAGCCTGATTTTTCGATGATAACATCCGCAAGCTCTGTGATTTGTGTATCCTGTGAAAGTTCTTTTATTTCAAGTGCAAGAGCCGAAATTTCGTCAAGCCCCTGCTCAAGCTTACTGAACTGTTTGAACAGACCGAGCTTTTCTTCAAACTCAAAAAGCTGTTGCTCACTGCGCTTGATACTGTCACGCACACCCTGTCTTGTTATTCCTGTTTCATCGGCAACCTCTGCAAGCGACAAATCTTCATTATAATAAAGGTCAATCGCCTTTTTGCCCGAGGGCTTTAAAAGCTCGCCGTAAAAATCAAACAAGAGAGATACTTCAATGTTTTTTTCCATACCTGACAGCTCCCGTGATTCTGGTCTGCGTGTAAAGAAAATTTCTTTACACCTGTGAATTATAATATACAATTGCCCGTTTGTCAAGCATTTTAAGCCGATTTTACGGCTGAGAGTAATTTTGATAAATTTTTAATTTTCGGGAAGTTATCAAATTTGTACAGTTATATTACAAAAACGGCAATATTGTGGTAATTTCGGAAGATTTAAATAACTAAAATAAGCCGATTGTAATGCGATTTTGAGTATAATTACGAAAGAGTAAAAAAAGTGTTTCTATCCTTTACAAATGAGTGGCTATGTGAAGTTTAGTTTTCGTCAAAATTCACAAAAATTATTTTTTAGTGAAAAAAGCTATTTTTAATGTACATTTTCAAGTAAAATGTGTTATAATTGTTTTGAATTATTGAAGAAACGGGAGTTTTGCTTTACGGAACAAATTATAAATATCGACAGAATGGAAAATGCCGTAGCACTTTTTGGCAGTTTTGACGGAAATATTAAGCTGATTGAAAAGGAGTTTAATGTTCGTGTTACCTGCCGTGACAGTGAGCTTAAGGTTGAGGGCGATGCCGAAAACACATCGAAGGCCTGCAAGGTTATTGAAAGCCTGTTGCAGTTCATCAACCGTGGTGAAGCACTTTCCGAGCAAAATATCCGCTACTGCATTTCGCTTGTCAATGAAGGCAGTGAGGACAAAATAGAACAGCTTGCAGGCGACTGCATCTGTATTACTTCAAAGGGAAAGCCTATTAAGCCGAAAACCATCGGTCAGAAGCGCTACTGCTCGCAGATTGCGAAAAATACCGTCACAATCGGCGTCGGCCCTGCCGGTACGGGCAAGACCTACCTTGCAGTTGCAATGGCGGTCACGGCTTTCAGAAGCAAGCAGATTAACCGAATAATTCTCACAAGACCTGCTGTTGAGGCAGGCGAAAAGCTCGGTTTTTTGCCCGGTGATTTGCAGAGCAAGGTCGATCCGTATCTTCGCCCCCTGTATGACGCATTGTTTGATATGCTCGGTGCGGAAACATATCAAAAGTATGTTGAAAGAGGTAACATTGAGGTTGCACCGCTTGCATATATGCGAGGAAGAACGCTTGACGACAGCTTTATAATTCTTGACGAGGCTCAGAATACGACAAGGGAACAGATGAAGATGTTCCTTACCCGACTTGGATTTAACTCAAAAATGGTAATCACGGGCGATATTACACAGATTGACCTTCCGAACGGTGCAAAGAGCGGTCTTAAAGACTGCATCAAAATCCTCAAGAACATTGACGATATCGGCACCTGTTTCTTTGATGAAAAGGATGTTGTCCGTCATCGCCTTGTTCAGGATATCATCAAGGCTTATGCAAAATTTGAAAACACTGACATTAATAATTTACGAAACAACAGCTCCAAAAACAACGGCTCCAAAAATTAATTTACTTAATTTTCACATATCCCACGCTATCGGGTTAAAAATAATGAAAGGATGATCATGAATGGCAGAGCATAATAAAATCAGGGTAATTATCACAAACAAACAAAAAGCAGTAAAGATTCCGACAGGTATCAGAATGTTGGTTCGTCGTTGTTGTAACGCAGTTCTGCGACTTGAAAAATTTGAAGGTTCTGCTGAAATCAGCGTTACTTTCACGGATAACGAGGGCATCAAGGCTCTTAACAAGCAGTATCGTGACAAGGACATTGAAACCGATGTTCTCTCTTTCCCAATGGGCGAAAACGGTGTTTATGACACCAATCCCGAAACAGGCGCACAGATTCTCGGTGATGTTGTAATTTCTATGGAAAAGGCAAGAGATCAGGCAGAACTCTTTGGTCACAGCCTCCAGAGAGAGGTTGGCTATCTTACCGCTCACAGCGTTCTTCACCTTCTCGGCTATGATCACATGGAAAAGCTTGAAAGGGTAAGAATGAGAGAAAAAGAAGAGCTTGTTATGGAACAGCTCGGTCTTCCTGCATCATCAAGCTACATAGTTGATGACGATATGGCTTGACAGAGTAGTTATATTACGGGGTATGAAAAAGCAAATCAAAAGTTTTAAAAGTGCATTCAGAGGTTTCTGCTTTGCCGTAAAAAGCGAAAGTCATATGAGATTTCACCTTGTTGCGACATTTTATGTTTTCGTTTTCGGTTGCTTTTACGATTTTTCTGCCGCAAAATGGGCGTTGCTCGCCGTTTTGTGTGCGCTTGTAATTGCACTTGAAATGGTCAACACCTGTGTTGAAAAGCTTTGTGATTTGTTTTGTGACAGATACGATTTTTCCGTTAAGATTATCAAGGACATTGCAGCCGCAGCCGTGCTTGCCGTGTCATTTTCGGCTGTGTTTACAGCGGTGCTGTTCTTCCTTGATTTTGAAGTAATCGGAAAAATATTTTCGTATTTTGTAAACAATCCCGTTATGCTCGTTTTGCTGATTTTATCTGCGGTGATTTCTTCCGTCTTTGTATGTGCAGGTCCCGTAAAAGTCAAGAACGCAATTTTGGGCATTAAAAGAAAAGATAAACATTAACAAAGGGGCGGCATTTTGCTTGCCCCCGATTTTTGTATAGTGAGGTAATATGTTAAATACAGATAATAAAGATAAATCCGCATTTATTGCCATTGTCGGCAGACCTAATGTGGGCAAAAGTTCAATTCTCAACAGACTTATGGGACAGAAACTTGCAATTGTTTCAAGCAAACCGCAGACTACCCGCAACAGAATTACAGGCGTGCTTACTCAGGGCGAATATCAGCTTGTTTTCTTTGATACACCGGGTATGCACAAGCCGAAAACCTCTCTCGGCAAGTATATGGTGCGTTCTGTCAATGAATCCGTGGGCGGCGTTGACTGCTGTATGCTCGTTGTTGAGGCAGGAAAAGAACCGGGTGACACAGAACTTAACCTTATTGAAAAGTTCAAGTCAATGGAAATGCCGGCAATCCTTGCAATCAACAAGATTGACACTCTCAAAGAAAAAGAAGAACTTATGAAACAGATTGCCCGTTACAGTCTGCTCTACGATTTTGACGCAGTTGTTCCCGTGAGCGCACAGGACGGCAACGGTATGAACGAACTTCTTGATGAGCTTAAAAAGCAGGCAGGCGAGGGCGGTCATTTCTTTGATGACGATACTCTTACAGACCAGCCCGAAAGAGTTATTGTTGCCGAAATTATCCGTGAAAAAATACTCCGTCTTTGCGACAGGGAAATTCCGCACGGCACGGCTGTTGTAATCGAAAAAATGAAAACAAGGGATAACGGTATGCTTGATATTGACGCTACTATTTTCTGTGAAAAAGAAACCCACAAGCGTATTATTATCGGCAAAAACGGCTCAATGCTCAAGAAAATCAGCACATTTGCCCGTCAGGATATCGAAAAATTTTTCGATTGCAGGGTATTCCTACAGACATGGGTAAAGGTAAAAGAGGATTGGCGAAACCGTGCCCAGATTCTTCAGAATTTCGGCTATGACGAAAAGAATTTTGACTGATAATCCGATTAAAAGCGATTCGGGTACACGATTTGACACAATGTCAGATTTTTCATAATATAATAAACGGCATCCGTGAAACACTAACTGCGGAGGTGTTTTTATGGATAACTGGAGTGCGTGGCAAATATTCTTTACCACGGGAAGCGTTCTTGATTACATTCGCTACAAAAGTATTCAGGATGCCAAAGACACGGGTGCAATCACCGTAAACAGGGAGGAAACCGATGAAATTCCGAACAGAGGGACTGATTATAAAGGAACAGAATATCGGTGAGCAGGACAAGCTCGTTTTTGCTCTCACAAAGTCAAACGGTGTAATCCGTGCATTTGTAAAGGGTGCAAAAAACATCAAAAACGGCAAATGTGCGGCGGCATCTCTCCTCTCATATTCCCGACTTACAATTTATAAAGGTCGGGAAAGCTACATAATCGGCGAGGCACAGCCGATTCGCATTTTCTCAAAGCTCCGCAGTGATGTTACAAAAATGTGCCTTGCACAGTATTTTTGCGAACTTGCTCTGACAATTTGTCCCCGTGAGCAAAAGGCAGACACATTTCTGAGCCTTGTGCTTAATTCGCTCTACCTTTTGTCAGAGAACAAACGCAGTGCAGACCTCATCAAGCCGTGTCTTGAAATGAGGCTTGCAAGTATGGCGGGCTATATGCCTGACCTGAGAATGTGCAGAGAATGCGGAGAATACATCACTCCGCTTATGTACTTTCTGCCACGCATAGGCGCTCTTGAATGTGCCGATTGCAGAACGGATGTGTCGGAACCTGCAATCGCTCTCAATGAGGGAACGCTCACGGCGCTTAGGCACACGGTTTATGCCGATGACGATAAGCTGTTTTCGTTTGCGTTGCCGAAGGATGACCTTGTTGTGCTGAATGCGGCGAGCGAAAGTTATCTTAAATACAGATTTGAAAAAGACTTTAAAACGCTTGTTTTTTACAAAACAATAAGCAGTTAATCAGACAATGCAGTTTTGTGTGAAAATGACTTATTTATTTGAAACAGAATGACTGAAAACTGTAGGGGCGCTCATTGGGCGCCCGCGGGCGGATAATATCCGCCCCTACGGACACAAAATTGCAATTATTGAATTTGGTAGGATTATGAACAGACATTACAAAACACTTGAACTTGATAAAATTCTCGAAAGGCTTGCGGGAATGACTTCGATTGAGGATGCCCGTGAAATGGCATTGAATCTCGAACCCATGTTTGAACTGAAAAAGGTTGAACAGCTTTTACAGCAAACCGATGACGCAGTTGCGTTAAGCGGAAGATTCGGTGCTCCGTCATTCGGCGGTGCCGGAAATTGTTCGGGACATTTACGCAGAGCACAGGCAGGCGGTTGCCTTACCACAGGCGAACTTCTGTCGGTTGCATCAACGCTCAGAACAATCCGCACGGTCAAGGAGTGGCACTCACGCTCGGGCGGAGGAGCAAGCTCTCTTGACGGCTATTTCAGCGGACTTGTTTCCAACAAGTTTCTTGAGGACAAAATCACCTCGGCTATTATAAGCGAGGAGGAAATTTCCGATAAGGCAAGCCCTGTTTTGTCGGATATAAGAAGAAAAATCCGCACAGCCTCCTCAAAGGCTCGTGAGGTACTGGATAAAATTATTCACAGCTCAACATACATAAAGTATCTTCAGGATACTATCGTCACACAGCGTGACGGCAGATATGTTGTTCCCGTAAGAAGTGAATGCAGAGGCAATGTTCCGGGTCTTGTACACGACACCTCGTCAAGCGGTGCAACCGTGTTTATTGAGCCTATGGGCGTTGTTCAGGCAAACAATGACATCAAGCTTTTGCAGTCAAAGGAAGAGCAGGAGATTGAAAGAATCCTCTTTGAGCTTTCCGCAAATGCAGGCGATTTTGCCGACAGCATTATCCACAGCTACAAGAACCTTGCACAGCTTAATTTGATTTTTGCAAAGGCTGACCTTGCGTATTCAATGAAAGCGTCAAAGCCGATTATGAACGACAGGGGAATGATTGAGCTTAAACAGGCTCGTCATCCCCTCATTGACAAAAACAAGGTTGTTCCCGTTGATGTTATGCTCGGAAAAGAGTTTGACACGCTTGTAATCACAGGTCCTAACACGGGCGGTAAAACCGTAACTTTAAAGACAATCGGTCTGCTCACGCTCATGGCAATGTGCGGACTTCTCGTTCCGTGTGCCGACAACAGCGAGCTTTCCGTGTTCAGAAGGGTACTTGTGGATATCGGTGACGAACAGAGCATTGAACAGTCGTTGTCAACCTTTTCGGGACATATGACAAATATCGTTCAGATTATAAAGCTTGCAAACGCAGGCTCGCTCTGTCTTATTGACGAGCTCGGCGCAGGAACAGACCCTGTCGAGGGTGCGGCTCTTGCAATTGCAATTCTTGAAAGACTGCGTGACAAACACGCAAAAATCGCTTCAACAACCCACTATGCGGAGTTAAAGGAATTTGCTCTGCGTACTCCCGGAGTTGAAAACGGCAGTTGCGAATTTGATGTTGCAACTCTCAAGCCGACCTACAGACTTCTCATCGGTGTTCCCGGCAAGAGCAACGCGTTTGCAATTTCAAAAAGGCTCGGAATAGATGATGAGATAATCAGCCGAGCAAGCGAACTTGTTTCAAACGAGAACAGACAGTTTGAAGATGTTGTTGAAAAGCTTGAAAAGCGCCGTCAAAGCCTTGAAAAGCAGCTCGAAAACGCAAACAGACTTACTGCAAAGGCTAATACCGAAAAGCAGAAAGCAGAAAACGAAATGCAGAAGGCAAAGCAGCGTGCGGAGCGTGAGATTGAAAAGGCAAGGCAGGAGGCTCAGCGTATTATTTCACGCACAAGAGCGCAGGCCGACGCAGTTGCCGAAGAACTTGAAAAGGCGAGAAAAGCCAAGGATATGAGCGTTCAGGCAAGAACACAGCTAAAGAAAAATATTGACAAAATGGAGGCTCATGCCGATCCTGTCAAGGCTCGCAATACTCCCAATGAGGAGTACAAGCTGCCAAGACCGCTCAAAGTCGGCGACACGGTTCTCATTTACGATATCGACAAAAACGCAACCGTACTTGCACCGCCGAACAAGGATGGTGTTGTGCTTGTTCAGGCAGGTATAATCAAAACAAGGGTTGATATTAAAAATCTTCGTTTGCTCAAATCAAACAACAAGCCTGCAAAGGACAGATTTTCAAGCACAAGAAATGTGCCGAGCAGAATGGATGTCCGTCCCGAAACAGAGGTTGATGTCCGTGGTGAAACCGCCTTCGACGCAATCAATATTGTTGACAAGGCAATTGACAATGCCGTGCTTTCGGGTGTGAGCAAAATGACGATTATTCACGGCAAAGGCACGGGTGTGCTTAAGCGTGAAATAAACAAGTATCTTAAAACAAACAAAGCCGTCAAAAGTCAGCGACTCGGTGTTTTCGGTGAGGGCGAAGACGGTGTTACAATCATTGAATTAAAGTAAAATCCGACTGAATTTATTTTGTGAAATTTGAGGTAATTATGAAAAAACAGTTTCTTGATTCGGGAAAAATCGTGGGTACACACGGCATAAAAGGTGAGGTCAGAATTGATCCGTGGTGTGATTCCCCCGAATTTCTCTGTGCCTTTAAAAAGCTGTGGCTTGACGAAAACGGAACAGAGTTCATCGAGGTGAAATCCCGTCCGCACAAAAATATCGCTCTTGCAAAAATCAAGGGTGTTGACACAATCGAGGCAGCCGAAAAATACAGAGGCAAGGTTGTGTATATCAACCGTGACGACATCAATCTTGCTGAGGGTGTTCACTTTGTTCAGGATCTTATCGGTCTTGAGGTTAAGGACGCCGACAACGGCAGAGTCTACGGCAAAATTTCCGATGTTTTGCGTACAGGCGCAAACGATGTTTACGAAATCAAAGACGCCGACGGCAAGACATACCTTGCTCCAGTAATTGACGATGTTGTAAAAGAAATCAATGTCAATGACGGCTATGTTCTTATTGTTCCCATGAAAGGAATTTTCGACGATGAGGATTGATATTATAACGCTTTTCCCCGAAATGTTTGAGCCTGTTTTAAACGGAAGCATAATCGGCAGAGCACAGAAAAGCGGTGTGCTTGAAATCGTGTGTCACCAACTGCGTGATTACGCTTTTGACAAGCACAAAAGAGTTGACGACACTCCCTACGGCGGCGGAATGGGAATGCTTATGAAAGCCGAACCCATTGCCCTCTGCTTTGAGGATATCTGCAAACAAATCGGCAAAAGACCGCATTTTGTCTATATGTCACCGCAGGGCAAGACATTGAAACAACAAAGACTTCGTGAGCTTGCCGATGTTGAAAATATCTGTATTCTCTGCGGCCATTACGAGGGTGTTGACCAAAGACTTCTTGACGAGTTTATTGACGAAGAAATTTCAATCGGCGACTATGTTCTCACGGGCGGAGAAATTCCCGCAATGGTATTTGCTGATGCGCTTTCAAGAATGGTTCCGGGTGTGCTTTCCAACAACGAATGTTTTACCGAGGAAAGCCATTTTAACGGACTTCTTGAGTATCCGCAGTACACAAAACCGTCAGTCTGGAGAGGCAAAGAAGTTCCCGAAGTGCTTATGAGCGGTCACCATGCAAACATTGAAAAGTGGAGAAAAGAAAAGAGCATAGAGGTGACTGCCTTCAAGCGTCCCGAAATGCTTGAAGAATATGACAAAAAGTAATTTTTGCAGTATATTATCGGTGTGTTTACATAAAATAAGACAAGAAAAAACATATGAAATACCGTGTGTTTACGGGGAAAATACGGGGAAAACATAATATTTTGTAATAATGCACAATAAACAGGGTAATAAATTCTCTCAAGGTGCATATTAACACGAAATTAATTTATTGTATTGACCTTGTTCGGAAAAAAGATTATAATACATATTAAATTGAGCCGCAATTTGCAGGCATTGGTGGTTAAAAATTTAAAGGCAAAGAGGGTTTTAAAAATGTATGTTAAGGAAGTATTAGTACAGAATAAAGCCGGTTTACACGCTCGTCCGGCAACTTTCTTTATTCAGAAGGCTAATGAGTATAAGTCAACAATTTGGGTAGAGAAGGAAGAGCGTCGTGTAAATGCAAAAAGTCTTCTCGGTGTGTTGTCCCTCGGAATTATCGGCGGCACTACTATTAAGGTAATTGCTGACGGTTCTGACGAAACTGAAGCAGTTGAGGGCCTTGTTTCTCTTGTTGAGTCAGGCTTTGCTGAATAATCAGCTTTAAATTTTACAAAATACCAAGGGGCGGTTTTTCCGCCTCTTTTTTGTTTCTCTCAAATTAATCTGAAATTGTAAAAGGCGGTGATTTTGTGAATCCGAAAATGTCACAGCTTCGCAAAAAAGCAATGGCACTTCCTCTGTTGCCGGGTGTCTACATCATGCACGATAAAAGCGGAAAAATTATATATATCGGCAAGGCAAAGGCTCTTAAAAACAGAGTCAGCCAATACTTCGGTTCGCAGAATAACCATGCCGAAAAGGTTCGCAGAATGGTTGATAATGTCGATGATTTTGAATATATCATCACGGACAGCGAGTTTGAGGCACTTATTCTTGAATGCAGTCTTATCAAGCAACACACCCCGAAGTATAACATTCTGCTTAAAGACGACAAGGGCTACAGCTATATAAGAATCAGCTCGGGTGATTGGAAAAAGCTGTCATATACACTGCAGAAAAAGGATGACGGAGCGGAATATATCGGTCCGTACAAGAGCAGTTACTATGTAAAAAATGCCGTTGAGGAGGCCAACAAAATCTTTATGCTCCCAACCTGCAACCGACAGTTTCCGAGAGATTGCGGAAAGGGCAGACCTTGCCTTAACTATCACATAAAGCAATGCATGGCTCCGTGTACAGGCAGAGTAAGGCTTAAAGATTACAACGAAAATCTTAACCGTGCGCTTGAATTTTTGCGTGGCGGTTCAACAAATTCAATCAAAAAGCTGACCGAAGAAATGGAAACAGCCGCAGAAAATCTTGAATTTGAAAGAGCGGCGTCAATCAGAGATATAATAAAATCTGTCCGTAAAATGAGCGACAAGCAAAAGGTTGTTGCAACAAAAATTGATGACGGCGATGTTATTGCAGGCTTTTCGGATGACGGCAAAACCTGTTATCAGGTATTTCGATTTGAAGGCGGAAGGTTGTTTGACCGTGAAAGCTTTGTGTTTGACAGCGGTGAAAGTGAATCCGAAACCGAAGAATTTTTACTGCGATATTACACTCTGCGTGACAGTGTGCCAAAGAGCATTGCAATCGACAGGGAATTTGACGGTATGGAAGAAATTGCCGAATGGCTCTCGCAAAAGCACGGCAGTAAGGTCGGCATAACGGTTCCGCAGAGGGGCGACAGAGCGCAGCTTGTGGCAATGTGCAAATCGAATGCCGCAGAAACCCTTGCGCAGAAAAAGGGCGCAACCGTTCGTGAGTACAATGTGCTTGAAGAACTGCGTGATTTGCTCGGACTAAAAAAACTGCCCGAATATATCGAATCCTACGATATTTCAAACCTTGCAGGCACGGAAAATGTTGCGGGTATGATTGTCTATAAAAACGGCAAACCGCTCAAATCGGCCTACAGAAAGTTTAAAATCAAAGGCTTTGAAGGACAGGATGACTACGCATCCATGGCGGAAGTTTTGACAAGACGATTTGACGAATATTATAAAAATCCCGATGAGGACGAGGGCTTTGGAAAATTGCCCGACCTTATCCTGCTTGACGGCGGTAAAGGTCAGGTTGCGGCTGTAAAAGAGGTTTTGCAGAGTAAGAATATTGATGTTCCGCTGTTCGGTCTTGTAAAGGACGATAAGCACAGAACCCGTGCCGTAACGGGCGAGGGCGGAGAAATTGCGCTCAGTTCCGCACGGTCGCTGTTTGCGTTCCTCGCAAAAATGCAGGACGAGGTTCACCGCTTTGCAATCGGCTATCACCATTCAAGACGAAGTAAAAATACATTCAAAAGCTCGCTTACAGGCATTGAGGGTATAGGCGAAGTCAGAGCAAGGTCGCTTCTTAAGTATTTCAGAACGATTGAAAACATCTCAAACGCAGACCTTGCAGAGCTTGAAAACGCTCCTAAAATGACAAAGGACGCCGCACTTGCGGTGTATAAATACTATCATCCGCAGGATGAAAACAAAACAGAGTAAAATATTGTTGTAAATTATCTTTTAATGTGTTATACTAAAATTTGCAGTTTTAAACAATTGTTTGAAATTCAACTTTTCGGTAATGCCGTATGCCTGCTTGCGGTGTTGTTTTATGATTTTGCAGGCGGAAAGGCTGCGTGTGTTTTATGAGAGTTATTACAGGCTCCGCAAGAGGCAGACGACTCGAAACCCTTGAGGGTGAAGATGTAAGACCGACAACCGACAGAATTAAAGAGGCTGTTTTTTCGATTATACAGTTTGAAACCGAGGGCAGAAACTTTCTTGACCTTTTTGCAGGCTCGGGACAAATGGGTATTGAGGCTTTGAGCAGAGGTGCAAAGTCGGCAAGCTTTGTTGACAATGCAAAAAAATCGCTTGAAACGGTAAAAAGAAACCTCAAGGCTACTAAGCTTGAAAACTCGGCAAAGGTTTTTGCAATGGATTTTCACAGCTTTCTTTCGATGAATTCACAGCGTTTTGACATTGCATTTCTCGATCCGCCATACAGAACGGGAATGCTGCAGGATGCCCTTGAACTTGTTCCCGAGGCTATGAACGATACGGGTGTAATCATTGCGGAAAATCCTCTTGACGAAGAAATTTTGTCGAATTACGGTGATTTTGTACTTGACAGACAGTATCGCTATGGTAAAATAAAAATAACTACATTCAGACATAAGGATTTTCAAAGATGAACAAAACAGTGATTTGTCCGGGAAGTTTCGATCCCGTAACGCTCGGACACCTTGATGTTATCACGAGAGCGTCAAAGCTTTTTGACCGTGTAATCGTGGGCGTGCTTGTCAATTCTTCAAAAAAGCCGATTTTTTCGATTGATGAGAGAATTGAACTTTTGAAGGAAGTTACCGAGCATCTCAATAATGTTGAAATAGTAGGCTTCAACGGCTTGCTTGCACAGTATTGTGAGGAACACGGTGTGGACGCAATTGTTAAGGGACTTAGAGCGGTAACTGACTTTGAATATGAATTTCAGATGGCGCTCACCAACAAAAAGCTGAATCCGAACCTTGAAACCCTGTTTTTAACGGCTGAGGCGGATTCAATGTATCTCAGCTCGAGCATGGTTCGTGAAATTGCCTCAATGGGCGGTGACATCAGTAATTTTGTTCCTGCGTGTATCCATGACAGAATTGTGGAAAGACTGAAAAATAAATAAGCGTTTGATTTTTTAATTAAAGGTGGATTAAACCAAACATATAAGGAGTGGACAGAAATGAAAGTTGAGGATTTGATTTTACAGCTTCAGGATGTTATCAGTGCCGCTAAGTCAATGCCGTTTTCGGGTGGTAAGGTAATGGTGAGCAGTGATGAGATTTATGATATTCTCGATCAGATTCAGGACGCTATGCCGGCAGAGGTAAGACAGGCAAAGAATATTGTCGCTGACAGAAAGCAGATTCTTGCCGAGGCTAACCGTGAATCAGAGAATATAATCAGAAGTGCCGAGGAACGCAAAAAGGCTATGCTTAACCAGAATGAGCTCGTTCGTGAGGCTCAGGCAAAGGCTAAGGAAATTGTTGATGATGCAAAGCAAAAATCGGCAGAAATCAGAAAAGCTGCTAATGTGTATGTTGACAGCATTATGAAACGCACGGAAGAGGGCGTTGCAACACAGCTTGAGGCTCTCAGAAAGACTCATGCAAACATAGTCAGCTCACAGAAAAAGCAGGGCTGATTTAAATTTAGCTTATTAAGGACAGACTCAATATGAGCCTGTTCTTTTTTTATGCCGTTTTTATCGTATGTGTTGTGTCACATTATGACACTGAAACGAATGCTTGCGGAATCGGCGGTTGAAAAATATAAAAATAATGTCGGCTTTTGTAACCCGTGCGGTGCGTTTTGTAATTTTTAAGACTGCTGTTTTTGCTATGGAATGGGTGAAACCCTCTGTAAAATCAGCTTTTTTGGGCATAATATTCTTTTACAAAAAATATGGTTTCAAACTTGAAAGCATTTGAAATGATTTGTAAATATTATTTGTTTTTTCGTAACTTTGATATTGATTTTTTTGCACCTATGGTTTATAATAAGACAAAAGGTGTCAGAAGGTGTCATTAGGTGACTTTTAAAACCACAGAGTGACGGTTTCTGAAGAAAAGTGTATGGAGGTGGGCAGATGTTTTCGGGAATGACAAATCATTCTATTGATGCAAAAGGAAGAATTGTGCTGCCCGCAAAGTTCCGTGAACAGCTCGGCGAAACATACTATCTTGCACGAGGCTTCGGCAACAAGTGCATTCAGGTTATGTCAAGCGAACAGTTCAACGCAATGTGCGAGAAGATTCTTGCACTTCCCGCAAACCTCTCCATGGCTGTTCAGTACACCTTTAACGCTACTGCGGTTGAGGTTACTCCCAACGCACAGGGCAGGGTGATTATTCCGCAGTCCCTGCGTGAGTTTGCCGAGATTGAAGGCGATGCGGTAGTTATCGGTATGACAAACAGACTCGAAATCTGGAGCAAGAAAAATTATGAGGACTATGTTGCTTCTCAGAATGAAAATCTTGCACTTGCTCTCAAGGAGTTAAAGCTTTAAGGAGGTTGTTATGGAATTTTCTCATATTCCTGTCCTTCTTGAGCAGGCTGTTGACGCTCTTGCCGTTAAGGAAAACGGCATTTATGTTGACGGCACAGCGGGCGGAGGCGGTCACAGCAGTGAAATCCTCAGTCGACTTACTACGGGCAAGCTCATTTCGATTGATCAGGATCCCGATGCAATACTGACGCTGACAGAGCGTTTTAAGAAAAACGAAAATTCAATAATTATCAAGGGTAATTTTGCCGATATGGTGAGCCTTCTTCATTCAAGAGGAGTGGGCAGAGTCGATGGTGTTCTGCTTGACATCGGTGTTTCATCTCATCAGCTTGATACAGCCGAAAGGGGTTTTTCTTTCCATGAGGACGCACCTCTCGATATGAGAATGAGCCAAAGCGGAACAACAGCCGCAGAGCTTGTCAACACCCTCCCCGCAGGTGAGTTAAGACGAATCCTCAGCGTTTACGGCGAAGAAAAATTTGCCGGTGCAATTGTAAACGGAATCGTAAAGGCAAGAGCCGAAAAGCCGATTGAAACTACCCTTGAGCTTGCGGAAATTATAAAAGAAAATGTTCCACAGCGTGTCCGCCGTGACGGACATCCTGCGAGAAAAAGCTTTCAGGCTTTGAGAATTGCGGTAAACGATGAACTCGGAGTTCTTGAAAGAGGTCTTGACGGTGCATTTGAACTTCTCGGAAGCGGCGGAAGGCTTGCAGTTATTACCTTCCATTCGCTTGAGGACAGAATCGTAAAACAGAAAATGGCATCTTGGTGTCAGGGCTGTACCTGTCCAAAGGATTTTCCCGTGTGTGTTTGCGGAAACAAGCCAAAGGCTAAGCTTGTTGTAAGAAAGCCGGTTTGTGCAAATGAAACAGAATTGAGGAATAACCCGAGAGCAAGAAGTGCAAAGTTGAGAATATGCGAAAAAATTTAAAAAAATTCTCTGTGACTATAGACAAAACTGCCTGTTTGTAGTAAAATATAACAAAGTTGTAAAGATTATTACAGACACAAGCAATTGTGCTTTCGTGTTTGTTAATAACAAAATGTATGGCTTTGAAATATATGTCCGATAAAATCGGATTGATTGTGTGTTGTGTGTATTTTATAAATTTGTTAAAGATTTGAAACTTTTTTGTTTTATCGAAAATAAAGCAAAAATGTGTGTTTTATGAAATTGATATAGAAAGGCACCGGGTGCGTTTAATGGCTTATGAAAACAGAAATGCAGCTTATGATTTGAGTCTTTTTGATGACAGCAGCGACTATGTTCCGGGTTCGGCCGCTCCTGAAAGAAAAGAAGAAGTACATAAAAAGCAGGAAAGAAAAAGAAGAAAAAACAATGTTGTAAGTCTTCCGAAGGAGGAACTTCAGAAGAACAGACGCCGCAGACATAACAAGTTTAAAATCGCTCTCGGAACAGTGAGCGGTGCTGCAGCGACAATCATAATCGGCATCATAATTGTCGGACAGGTAAGACTTACCGAGCTTAATCAGGAAGTTATTACGGCTAAAGAAACTCTTGCGAATGCACAGAGCGTTTATACACAGACACAAATGAAGCTTGAATCAAAGCTTTCAACATCGGATATTGAAAAGTATGCCGAGGATAAACTCGGTATGACCAAGGCTACGAACACACAGAAAGAATTTGTTACCCTTGCAGGCGGAGATAAAGCAGAGGTTTCTGCAAGTCAGGAAAGTGACAATCTCTTTACACAGTTCTGGAGTTCGGTACAGAATCTTTGGTCATAACATTTAGATTAATTTAATAAATATGTTATGAAAGAATGGAGAGTTAAGACTGCGTCTTGACTCTTTTTTCGGTATATATGCGGATTGACACGGAGCGTAACGGACACTATTTTGCGGTGAAAGGAGCTTTACATTGCAATCACCAGGATCAAAAAACAACTCAAAAAAGCGTGCCGAAAAGGGGCCTGCACAAAGACTGAGACAGCGTACCGCCATATTGATTTTACTCATACTTGTGCTTGGCTTCGGTGCGGCTGTTTTAAGACTTACATACCTCACCACCGTTCAGAGCAGTGAACTTCAGGAGTCGGCTGTTGACCTTCAGCTTGCCGACACAACTGTTTCCGCAAAACGAGGAACAATTTATGACGCAAACGGCAATGTTCTTGCCGAAAGCGCATCGGTTTGGCAGGTGGTAATGTCGCCTGTCAACTTTAAGAATGACAAACAGCGTCAGGCTGCCGCAAAAGGTCTTTCGGAAATTTTTGACCTTGAATACAACGATGTGCTTGACGATACAAAACAGCAGAGCCATTATGTTGTTGTCAAAAGAAGAATCGAGTCGGATGAGCGTGAAAAGGTTCTTGAGCTTATTGACACTTTGAAAAAGGATTACAGCTGTTCGGGTGTTATTCAGCTGCTTGACGATTACAAGAGATATTACCCGAAAAACAGCCTTGCATCTTCCGTAATCGGTTTTACGGGCAGTGACGATCAGGGACTTGAGGGTATCGAGTACGAATATGACAGCTATCTGTCGGGTACTCCCGGTCGAATTATCACGGCACAGAATGCAAGAGGTACGGATATGCCGTTCCGATACGAACAGAATGTTGAATCTGAGGACGGCAACAATGTGTATCTTACAATTGATGAAACAATTCAGTCAATTTGTGAAAAATATATGCAAAAAGGTGTTGAGGACAACAATGTTCTTAACAAGGGCGTCTGCATTGCAATGGATGTAAACACAGGCGCAATCCTTGCAATGGTAACAACAGACGGCTACGATCTTAACAATCCTTATGAGCTTTCGGCAAAGGATAAGAAGAAAATCAAATCAACTCCAAAAAAGAAACAGGCGGAGGCAGAAAGTGCGGCTCTCAGCAATATGTGGAGAAACAAGGCTGTTGCCGACACATATATGCCCGGTTCTGTATTTAAGATGTGCGTTGCGTCAGCGGCTCTTGAAGAAAACCTTGTAAATGAAAAAACATCATTTACCTGTACGGGTTCAATTTCGGTTGAGGGCGAAACAATTCATTGTTCAAATATATCAGGTCACGGAACACAGAACTTTGTTGAGGCAATTTCAAACTCATGTAACCCTGCATTTATTCAGATCGGTCAGATGCTCGGTGCAGGCAAGTTCCGTCAATATTATCAGGGATTCGGTTTCAGCGATAAAACAGGAATCGACCTCCCGGGTGAGGCAGAGGACAGCTTCTGGAAAGAAGGCAAAATGGGCGGTGTTGACCTTGCGGTTGCATCATTCGGTCAGAACTTCTCAATCACTCCTATTCAAATGATTACAGCCTGTGCGGCTGTTTCAAACGGCGGTTATGTTGTTCAGCCTCATGTGGTTTCAAAAATCACAGACTCAAAGGGCAATGTAATTAAGACTGTTGATAAAAAAATCAAAAGACAGGTTATTTCAGACGATACATCCAAGAAGATGAATGAATACCTTGAATATAACACAGAAAGACAGGGTGCTACCGCAGGTTATATTTCAGGCTACAAGGTAGCCGGTAAAACAGGTACAACTGAAAAAAGGGGTGTAACAAAGGTTGAAAGCTCATTTTCTGAGGACTATATATCATCATTCTGCGGTTATGCTCCGGCAGACGATCCGCAGATTGCAATGCTTGTATTCTTTGATACTCCCGACGGTGACGCCTACTACGGTTCACAGGTTTCATCACCTGTATTTATAAATATTATGAGCGAGGTTCTTCCTTATCTTGATGTTAAGACATCATACACAGACGAGGAACTCGGTTATGTTGACGCATCTGCGGGCGACTACACAGGAGTCAGCGTTGACGAGGCTAAAACAGCTGTTGAGGCTGACGGCTTTACGGCAACCGTAAAGGGTAACGGTTCAACTGTAATTTCACAGATTCCGACCGTATCGTCAGGACTTCAGAAGGGCGGCAGTATTGTCCTCTACACAGACAGCGACAGTCAGTCGGAAACAGTAAGTGTTCCGAGTCTTATCGGTCTTTCTCCCGATGAGGTAAACGATGTTGCAAGTGCCTACGGATTGAATGTCAGCTTCTCGGGTGCAACAACATCCTCCGGAACAAGCTCATCACAGAACGTTGAGGCGGGAACTTCGGTCAGCCCCGGTACGGTAATAACGGTATCTTTTGCGGATTCCTCTTCAACACTCAACGAATAACAAAAATATTTATTAGTCTGAAAGGAAAGATAACTATGATTTACGGAATATGGACATTTTGTGCGGCTTTGCTTGCTTTTATAATCTCAGCCGTTACAGGCAAGTTTTTGATTCCATACCTTCGCAAACTCCACTTTGGTCAAACAATTCTTGAGGAAGGTCCTAAGTGGCACAAGGGTAAGCAGGGAACTCCCACAATGGGCGGTATAATGTTCATCGTTGCAATTGTGGTTGTCACAATGATCAGCACAGTTATATATGCCTTTACAGGTGCTGATTTGGTAAATTCATTCTTTGCAGACATTCCAAGAGAATGCATGTTCATTTTCTGCGGACTCGGTCTTGCGGTTGCAAACGGTTTTATCGGCTTTATTGATGATTACATCAAGGTTGTAAAAAAGCGTAACCTCGGTCTTACAGCGTCACAAAAGCTGATTCTCCAGTTCCTTGTTGCCGCCGCTTTTCTTGCAGTTCTGGCAATTGCAGGCTACGGTACAACAACAACTATTCCTTTTGTCGGCAAGGTTGACCTCGGATTTTTCTATTATATTATTGCCGCCGTTGCAATCGTGGGTATCGTAAACTCGGTAAACCTTACAGACGGTATTGACGGTCTTGACGGTTCGGTAACATTCTTTGCGTGTGTTGCATTTATGCTTATCGCCTGCGTAAAGAGCTATCTCGGCATAACAGCCATGAGCGCCGCATCTGCTGGTGCCTGTCTCGGATTCCTCGTATGGAACTTTCACCCTGCAAAGGTGTTTATGGGCGACACGGGTTCACTTTTCCTCGGCGGTCTTGTATGCGCTCTTGCTTTTGCAATTGATATGCCTATTCTTCTTATTCCGATCGGAATTATCTATATTGCTGAGGAGCTTTCCGTTATTCTTCAGGTCAGCTACTTCAAAATCACACACGGCAAGCGTCTTTTCAAGATGAGCCCTATCCATCACCACTTTGAAATGTGCGGTTGGAGCGAGGTTAAGATTGTCGGTGTGTTCAGTGCAGTAACCGCAGTTTTCGGTGCAATCGCTTTTGCACTTGCATATTTTGGTGCATAAATAAACGCAGAAATACTTGTTTAAAATAAATTTTAAGGGAGGAACGGTCTTTGGCTCCACAAAAAAGAATGATGCTTAAAGCTGATGTAAACAGAATATATGATGAAGAGGTTTACTCGGAGCAGAAGATCAGGGAAGAAAAGTTTTTTGTCCGTCCTACTCGTCAGAGAAAGATGAAAAAAGGAAAGCTGTTTTCCGTTGGCATGGGACTTGACCTTCCGTTCTGTATAATCATTCTTGTACTTCTCATTATCGGTATGATTATGATGTTTTCTGCAAGCTATGCCTATGCTTATTACAATCAGGGCGACAGCTATTATTACCTTGTAAGACAGCTCATTTTTGCCGTTATCGGCGTAGGCATAATGTTTGTTCTTTCGTTCTTCAACTATAACAAGCTCCACAAGGTTGCACCGGTTGTTCTTGCAATTTCATATTTGTGCCTGCTTGTGGTTCTTGTACTGCCCGGCTCCGAGGGTGTTAAAAGATGGATTCCTCTCGGCATTTTTAACATTCAGCCTTCTGAAATTGCAAAGTTTGCAATCATCCTTTTCTTTTCACATTGGTGCAGTAAATACTATAATAAAATGCAGTTTGCCCGTTACAGCGTTCTGCCGGGTGTAATTGTTTTCGGTTCAACGGCACTTCTGCTTTTTCTCGAACCGCACTATTCGGGTATCGTAATCATCGGCATTCTTTCGGTTGTAATGCTTTATATCGGCGGAATGCAGACAAAGTATCTCGGAATCGGTCTTGGACTTATTGTCGGAGTAGTGCTTATACTTGCCGTCACAAACAGCCTGTCCTATGCTATGAGCCGTCTTGACGGTTGGGGTCAGGCACTTGAATATACAACAGATGATATGTGGTGGACCACATATCAAACCCGAAATTCACTCTATGCAATCGGTTCGGGCGGACTTTGGGGACTTGGTCTCGGTCAGTCAAGAATGAAGTACCTCTATATTCCTGAGCCGCAGAACGACTTTATCTTTGCCGTTGTTGTTGAGGAGCTCGGTCTTGTGGGCGCACTTATGATTCTCCTTATTTTTGCACTTCTTGTGTGGAGAGGCATCACGCTTTCACTTCGTGCAAAGGATAAGTTTGGCAAACTTCTCGGTATCGGTCTTACCTCACAGATTGGCATTCAGGTTGTGCTGAATATTCTCGTTATCACAGACTGGCTGCCCAACACGGGTATCAGCCTTCCGTTTTTCAGCTACGGCGGCAGTTCGCTTATTATGCTGCTTGCCCAGATGGGACTTGTGCTTTCAATTTCCAGAACGGCAAATATCGAAAGACAATAATTTAAAAATAGTTTTCTCCTGCATGAGTTTTGCAGAATTTTCAAAAGAAAGGTAAGAAAATTATGAAAGTATTGCTTGCAGGCGGCGGCACGGCAGGACACATAAATCCTGCACTTGCAATAGCCGGATATATAAAGAATAAAAGAAATGATGCCGAATTTTTGTTTATCGGCAACCGTGGCGGAATGGAGCAAAGACTTGTTCCGCAAGCCGGTTTTGAAATTAAGTCAATCACAATCAGCGGATTTAAGAGGAGCTTTTCTCCTAAGAGTATGCTTGAAAATGTTAAGACAGTTTCAAGAACCTTCACTTCTTCAAGAGAGGCAAAGAAAATAATTGCCGAGTTCAAGCCTGATATCTGTATCGGAACAGGCGGATATGTTTCGGGTCCCGTTATCAGAACAGCCGCAAAAATGGGTATTCCGTGCATTATTCACGAGCAGAATGCATATCCGGGTATTACAAATAAAATGCTTGCAAAGAGCGTCAAAAAGGTAATGCTTGCCGTTCCGGACGCAAAAAAGTATTTTGACAAAAATGTTGATTTCGTCATTACCGGAAACCCTGTAAGACAGGAAATCCTCACGGCAAAAAAAGAAGAGTCAAGAAAAGAACTCGGGCTTGACAACCGTCCCGTAGTGCTTTCGTTCGGCGGAAGCCTCGGAGCAAGAAAAATAAATGAAGCTGTTGCAGACCTTGTTGCAAGAAGCGGTATTGACGGCAGATATCAGCACATTCACGCATACGGCAGTTACGGCGACTGGTTTCCGCAGCTCGTTGAGGAAAAGGGTACTGATATTGCCGATTGTTCAAATCTTGATATAAGACCGTATATTGATAATATGCCGACTTGCATGGCGGCGGCAGACCTTGTAATCTGCCGTGCAGGTGCAATTACCCTCAGCGAAATTCAGGCTATGGGCAAACCGGCAATCCTTATCCCGTCACCTAATGTTGCCGAAAATCACCAGTACCACAATGCAATGGCACTTGTGAATGCAGGTGCGGCTGACATTATTGAGGAAAAAGACCTCACGGGTGCGGCTCTTATGCGTAAAACTGACAAAATGCTTCTCAATCCCGAAAAGCTTGAGAAGTACAGCGAAAATTCACGCAAAATGGCAATTACCGACGCCAACGAAAGAATTTATTCGGTAGTCAAAAAAGTTCTCGGACTTGTGTAACGGTAACATTTATAACGCTTTCTCATAGAATAGAAGGGTATTCTTTTTGAGAGGGTGTTATTGTGTCAAAACTGCTTGTTACAGGACGCAAAAAGCTTGACGGAGAGGTTGAAGTTCAGGGGGCAAAAAACAGCGCTTTGCCGATTATTGCCGCCTCGATTCTTACAAAAGGTGAAAATGTAATCCACAATTGTCCTTCGCTTTCCGATGTTGACGCATCTGTCAACATTCTTCGGTATCTCGGCTGTGCCGTCACACGCTGTGATAAAACACTTCTCGTAAAATGTGACGATATCAACCGCTTTGATGTTCCCGTTGAATTGATGCGTAAAACAAGGAGTTCAATTGTTTTTCTCGGTGCAATCCTTGCACGAACGGGAAGGGCGAGAATTTCATTTCCCGGCGGATGTGAAATCGGTTCAAGACCGATTGATTTGCATCTCAATTCACTTCGGGAAATGGGGGCGGATATTCGTGAAAAGCACGGCTATCTTGAATGTTGCGTTCCAAACGGACTTTGCGGAACAAAGATAACGCTTTCGTTCCCAAGTGTGGGTGCAACGGAAGATATTATGATTGCCGCCTGCCTTGCAAAAGGCACAACAACAATCATCAATGCCGCCCGTGAGCCTGAAATCTGCGACCTTGCGGATTATCTCAATTCCTGCGGTGCCGATATTTCCGGAGCAGGCGAGGGTGTTGTCGTCATTGAGGGTGTAAGCTCTCTCTGCGGTTCTGTCCACACAATTATTCCGGACAGAATTGTTGCCGCAACGCTGATGAGCTGTGCCGCCGTAACGGGTTCAAAAATTATACTTAACGGAATAATTTCGTCCCACCTTGCGGCACTTATTCCAATCTTCAAAAACGCAGGGTGCAAGATAAGAATTTCGGACGGAAATCTTGAGATAAACGCTCCCGAAAGACTTAAATCAATGAAAACAATCAGAACGATGCCGTTTCCGGGCTTTCCCACGGACGCACAGGCGCCCTTGCTTGCAACAGCGTGTGTTGCAGACGGAACAACGGTTTTTGTTGAAAATATATTTGAAAACAGATACAGACACATCCCCGAGCTTGTCAGAATGGGTGCAGCTGTTAAGACAGAGGGCAAGGTTGCCGTTGCAGAGGGTGTGAAAATTCTTTACGGGGCGTCGGTTGAAGCTCCCGATTTGCGTGGAGGTGCGGCACTTGTTGTTGCAGGCCTTTGTGCAGAGGGCAAAACCGAAATCAGTGGCGTGGAGTATATTGAAAGAGGCTACGAGTGTATTGAGTCTACTCTTACATCAATCGGGGCAGATATCAAGAAAATTTAGGGTAATCAGATTTTTAACTGTCGCAGGGCGGATTTCCGCCCTCGGCAGATAACATAAACGAAGGGAGGATTTGCTTTGAGCGACGGTAAAGGCAGAAGACCGCTTACATCAAAAGAGCGAAAGAGTCTTGAAAAACAGCGTAAAAATGCCGCAAAGCAGGCAGAAAAGTATCATAAGGAAAAAGCAAAGCAGGATAAGAGAGCTAAAAAATCCCCCAATCCGAAAAAGGAACAGCAGAAAAAAGCTCCAAAAAGTAAAATTGAGGAGGCTTTTCTCAAGCAAAAAGAAGAGCAGGAATCACAAAGACAAGCCGAAAATATGAGCCGTGAAGAAAAATTCAGAAGAAAAGGCAAGGCTAAAATCAAGAACCTTAAACCAAAGGATTATGAAGACGGCTATTATGTTGACGAATTCGGAGAAAAGCAAAAACAGGAAAAGCGTGCAAAGGAAATCCGTGCTCAGGAGCGTGAAGTAATTCGCAGAAGAAAAAAATCTCTGACAAGCACTCAGATTAAGCACAGGAGAATCGCACTGTACAGTTCAATTTTTGCGGCAGTGCTTATAATCGGCGTTATACTAAGCCTTACAGTCCTTTTTAAAACCGAAAAAATTGAGGTTGTGGGGGACAAGTATTATGACGAAAAACAGATAATTGCATTCAGCGGTGTTGAATATCAGGAGAACATCTTTATGGGTGCAATGTACAATACATCGGACAAGATTGTCAAGAATCTTTCGTATATCGAAAGCGCAAGCGTAAGCTTTAACATTCCGGACACAATAACAATTACTGTTGTTGACGCAACACCGTCATATGTTATTCCAAACGGTAACAGTTATCTGCTTGTAAGCTCAAAGGGCAGAATCCTTGAGGAAATTTCCGAAAATAAGGACAAGCTTCCCGAACTCACCTGCGGCGACATCAAGACCACAGAGGTTGGACAGTATGTGTCATTCAGCGACGCAAATGTTCCCGATATTCTCGAAGATGTTTCGCAGAGCCTTATCAACAACAAGGTTAAGAATATCACAGGCTTTGATGTTACCGACACGGCAAACATAAAGCTCGTTTATGACGGAAGGATTGACATTAACATCGGACTTCCCGATGATATCGACTATAAAATCAGAACTGCAATGACAATCATCAACGAAAAGCTTGACCCGAACAACACGGGACTTGTTGCAGGAACGCTTGATGTTTCGGCTTGCAGTACATCAAAAATTTCTCACTACAAACCTGCCGCAACCCAGCCCACAGCCGCAACACAGGCAACCACACAGGCAACAACGCAGGCGGCTGATTCTTCAGCCGATACGGGTGACGGCTACACAGGAAACTACACATGGGATGACGGAACATATTCGGGCGGTGACACGGGTTATTACGACAATAACAGCTATAATAACTATGATAATGGTACCTATGATAACGGTGACGGCGGATATGACTACGGCAATGCAGACGGTGCCTACACGGGCGAGTAATTTTTCAGCAGAATTTTCCGTATAATTTTGCAGAAAAACGGCTGAAAAGCATTGCTATTTTGAAAAAAGTATGATAGTATAAGATAGTATAATTGTGTACTATGAAGAATAATGATTTCTGACTGAAAGTTGTCAATATATAAGGAGGACGAAAAAATGGCTTTTGAACTGGAATTGGAAAACGAGTATATGCCTAAAATTAAAGTAATCGGTGTCGGCGGAGGCGGCGGAAACGCTGTTAATCGCATGGTTGCGACCGAGGTTAAGAATGTTGAATTTATCGCAATAAATACAGATGAACATGTTTTAAGACTTTCAAAGGCTTCGCAGAAGATTCAGATCGGCGAAAAGCTTACAAGAGGTAAGGGCGCAGGCTCTATGCCGCAGATCGGACAGGAGGCAGCCGAGGAGAGCAGAGATGAAATCGCAGCACTTCTCAAGGATACGGATATGGTATTTGTTACTGCCGGCATGGGCGGCGGTACAGGTACAGGCGCTGCTCCCGTAGTTGCCAAAATCGCAAAGGATATGGGCATTCTTACAGTCGGCGTTGTTACAAAGCCGTTTGCCTTTGAAGGCAAAAGAAGAATGACTCAGGCTGAGCAGGGTATTGCAGAGCTTTCTGCCTGTGTTGACTCGCTTATCATCGTTCCTAACGAAAGACTCAAGTATGTTTCGGATACAAGCATCACTCTCCAAAACGCATTTGCTATTGCCGATGATGTTCTCAGACAGGGTGTTCAGAGTATTTCTGACCTTATCCTTCTCCCGGGTCTTGTAAACCTCGACTTTGCCGATGTTACTTCCGTAATGAAGGACGCAGGCTACGCTCACATGGGTATGGGCAGTGCAACAGGCAAAGACAAGGCTACCGTTGCCGCAGATATGGCTATTTCAAGTCCGCTTCTTGAAACTTCAATTGACGGCGCAAAGGGTCTTATTATTAATATCACTGCATCTGCCGATGTTAGTCTTGATGATATCGATGCCGCATCAACAATGATTAAGGATAAGGTTTCAGATGATGCAAACATCATTTGGGGTGCTGTTATTGACGACAAAATGGAAGATGCTATCAGCGTAACGGTTATTGCAACCGGCTTTAACGCAGACGGTCAGATTGCTAAGAAGAATCTTACGGACGCAGTTTCATCAGCGTCAGCTCCTGTTGCGGCTAAGGAAGAGCCAAAGTCAACAACAAAGGACAAGACTGATGATGACGATGATACCTTCTATGATATTATGTCAATTTTCAACAAGTAATACAGTCTGATGTAATGAGGCACTCCCGAAAAGGAGTGCCTTTTCGTTTGACAACGGCAATTCCGTTATGGTATAATTTGAACGGAATAAAGGGGAATTGTGAGCTTTTGTGCTTTTACAATTTCTCTTTTTTTGAGCGAAATCCAAAAGCAAAGAAGGCGGAAAAATGAAAAAACTACTTGCACTTTTGATTGCCTTGATGACTGTTCTTTTGTGCAGCTGTTCATCAGGCGGTGAAACAATCCGATTCGGTGCGGCAGGTACCGGCGGAATTTATAACGAAGCGGCAAATTCGATAAAGTCGTTTGCCGATGCTGACGGCACTCTGAAAATTGAAACAAAGACAACAGCTGGTTCTGCGGCAAATGTTCGCTTGCTTTCACAGAATTATCTTGACGCTGCAATTGTTCAGTCCGACATTGCACACGACGCATTTACCGGCGAAAATAATTTTGAAAAATCCGGCAGTCTTGATGGTTACAGCGCTGTTGTAGGTATGTTTACAGAGGCTTGTCATATCGTTGTAAGAAAAGATTCTGATATTAACAGTGTTGATGATTTGCTCGGCAAAACCGTAAGCATCGGTGAAGAAGAATCGGGTTCGGAGCTTAACGCAAAGCAGATTCTTTCGGCATACGGGCTTAACTCAAAAATGGTTAATGAAAAAAATCTTAATTATGCCGATGCCGCAAAACAGTTACAGAACGGCGAAATTGATGCGGCATTCTTCACACTCGGACTTAATGCAACAGTTGTTGAGGAGCTTTCAAAGCAAGGTGACATCAAGCTTATAGGAATTGATGACGCAGCTGTTAAAAAGCTTAAAAACACCTACAGCTATGTTGACTGCAAAATTCCGAAAAACACTTACAACGGGCAGAGTGATGAAGTCGGCACAGTTGCGGTAAAGGCTGTTCTGATTGTGAACGACAGACTTTCAGTCGAACAGGTGAAGAAGCTTACACAGCTTGTCTTTGACAATGCGCAGGAACTTCAGCTGACTGTTTCGGCGGATGTTGACATAACGCTTGAAAAAGCCGTTGAAGGTGTTAAAATTCCTTTTCACAAGGGTGCGGCAGAATATTATTCCGAAAGAGGAATAACAGTAAAAACAGCAGGATAACTGCGAAAGGATTGGTGCTGATTGAATATAACTCTTGATATGTATCAGACAATCGCAGTTGCTGTGATTGTTCTGATGGCCGGTGCATTTCTGAAAAAGCGTATATCGTTTTTGCAGAAATTTTGTATACCCGCACCTGTAATCGGCGGTTTGCTTTTTGCAATTCTTACGCTGGTTCTCTATATGACAGGTGTTGCGGTAATTGATTTTGATGATACTCTAAAGGAAGTCTGCATGGTGTTTTTCTTTACCTCAGTCGGATTTCAGGCGAATCTCAAGGTACTGAAAAGCGGAGGCAAATCCCTTATCGTATTTTTGTTTCTTGTAATTATGCTCATTGTAATGCAGAATTTCTCTGCAATCGGACTTGCAAATTTGATCGGACTTGACTCGCTCACGGGTATGACAACGGGTTCAATTCCTATGGTAGGCGGTCACGGTACGGCGGGCGCTTTCGGTCCTGTACTTGAGGATTTCGGCGTTCAGGGTGCGACAACTGTTTGTACTGCCGCTGCAACATTCGGTCTTATCGCAGGCTCACTCATGGGCGGACCTGTCGGAAACAGACTTATTAAAAAGCACAACCTTATTGCCACAATCAAAACAGAGGACGACAGCCTTCTTGTTGAAGAAGAAGAAAAGCACGAACGACATTTTTCAATGTATGCTCCGGCAGTATTTCAGCTGATTATAGCGGTCGGACTCGGTACGGTTGTTTCAGATTTGCTTTCACTTACGGGCATGACATTCCCGATTTATATCGGTGCAATGATTGTTGCCGCAATTATGAGAAACATCGGTGAATACACGGGTAAAATCACTATTCATATGGGCGAGATTAATGACCTCGGCGGTATATGTCTCTCACTTTTCCTCGGTATTGCTATGATTACACTCAAGCTTTGGCAGCTTGCCGACCTTGCGCTTCCGCTTATTATACTTCTTGCAGGTCAGGTTGTTCTTATGTTCATTTTCACATATTTTGTTGTGTTCAACATTATGGGCAGAGATTACGACGCCGCTGTTCTTGCGGCAGGTACTTGCGGTTTTGGTATGGGCGCAACGCCAAATGCAATGGCAAATATGCAGGCAATCTGCGAAAAATACGCACCGTCCGTTAAGGCCTATCTTATTGTTCCGATTGTCGGCAGTTTGTTTGCCGACTTCCTGAACAGTCTGACGATAACATTCTTTATAAATTGCATTTAGAATCGGAGGCAGGTATTATGAAGGACAGGAAATTTACATTTGATTCCGAAAACCTTGCTTTTCCCGAGATTCACACGGGCAAAGTAAAGCAGAATGATGTTGCCGAGGATAACACAGACAGCACGGTTGTTTATGATACTGTCGCTGTTCCCGAGGTTCATCTCAAAAAGCATAAGCATAAAAAACAGAAGAAAGACAATAAATAAAACAACAGCCGTACATTTCAAAAGTGTACGGCTGAAATTTTTGTATTTAATTTTGAAATAAAACCTTACCTTCCGTAATGGGTGTGTATGCGGTAAGTTCGGCCATGTCAAGGTCGATTTTGTGCATATCAACCGCACAAATTTGGTGATTGTTGTAGGTGGTGTAGTAGTAGATTCCCTTGTCGGCATTGCAACAGGAGGTGTAAAGTGTGATTTCATATTTTCCGTCTGAAACTTCACAACAACCTCTCTGCTGGTCAACAGAACCGAGAATGTGGAAAAACTGGTTCACGCTTTCGCTCTCGCTGTCACCCGAAACGGAGTTCAGCTTTGTAAACGCAACCTTTGCAAAACGGGATGCGGATGAAAGGTCGCCCGGCAGTCCGATTGCACCCATTCCACGGCTGTATGTGGTAAGCTCGGCATTTTTGCCGAAGTTGTTTTCGGGTTGCTTTGCTGAGAGTGACATATAGTTGTTGAGCATGAACATCTGAATGTCAAACGGAGGATTGTTTGTCAGCACACCGACAGGGTTGTCATAGACCTTGAGTCCGTCAATTGTCGATTCAACTGTAAGCGATTCGTTTCTGTCGGAAATAATCCAATGCAATTGAGCACAGGGGAGCTTGTCGCTGAACTGCGTATTTGTTATGTTAAGGTTTTCAAGCTTTTTTCTTGCCTGCAAAACGCTGTCGCAATGTGAAAGTATATACGGAATAAACTCAAATTGTGCAATATTTTCCTTGCCGTTTTTCGGTTCAAAATATACGGCATTGCCCACAAAATTTAGCCCTGCCATACACAAGCCCTTTTCATTCATTGCATCGTAATAGAGCGGATAACCGTCCGCTATGTGCGCCATGCCAATCATCGCAAAGTGGCTGCTGCACTCGTCCGTATGACGGAACTTAAACGGAAAATTTCGTGGAGTAATTGTAATTTCGTCACCGTATGAAAATTCATAATCAAGCGTTCTGCCAAAGTAAAAGTCTTTTGTTTTATATGTTGCTGCTGTACACATATCATCAGCCTCCGATTCTTTTAATAATAAATATTCTTCCGCTTGGTATAGAGTATCATACTGCTTAAACAAAATGATTGCAAGGTGATTTTTGGAAAATTACAAAAATTGTCGAAATCACTTGAAAAATTAACCTGCTCGGTATATACTATATATGTCAATATGAATGGGAATGAGGTTCTCCCACGGCTTTTGTCGAAACCGCTTTTGCTGATGACTTCTGTTTTTGAACAGGGGCATTGGCTTTTTTTATGCGATGTTCTTTGTGCGGAAATTTTGAGGAGGAAATTTATGAAGAACAAATTTGTTGATTTTAAGGTGCTTGCAACATCTCTGTGCTGTTCCGTTGTGATGGGACTCATATCGTTTGCATTTCTGAAATGTCTTGACTATGCGGCAGATTTCAGGAGCTTCTTTCCGCTGTGCTATATGTTTTTGCCCGTAGCAGGTATTGTGACCGCTTTTGTATATAAGCGTATCGGCGGAAAGTCGTCAATGGGCAACAACATTATTATTGAGAGTGCAAATGACGGTGAAAAAGTGCCAAAGCGACTTGCATCGCTGACATTTATATTTACCTGCATAACCCACCTTTTCGGCGGTTCTGTCGGCAGAGAGGGAACTGCCGTTCAGATTGGCGGTTCGCTGACAAGTAATGTTGCCGATTATCTCGGCTTTAAAAATAATGACCGAAGTACAATCGTTCTCAGCGGAATCAGCTCTGCATTCGGTTCGGTTTTCGGCACACCGTTTGCAGGTGCATTTTTCGGAATGGAAGTCTGCTGTGTCGGAAGATTGTCGGCAGGTGCGGTAATTCCGTGTTTTGCGTGTTCATACCTTGCAAATTTTGTTACACAGCTTCTCGGCTTTAAACATGAAAGATATGCAATCTCGTCAATCCCCGATTTTGACGCAAGATTTCTTTTTGTGTTTTTAATTGCGGCAGTTTGCCTCGGCTTAATCGGCAAGCTGTTTGCACTCGGAATAAAGTATGTAAAACTTGCATACTCAAAAATTTTCAAGAACTACCTTCTTGCAGCAGCAGTAGGTGCGGCAATCGTCAGCCTTTTAATTTTCGCTTTGGGACTTAACGATTTTGAGGGCTTAAGCACATGGATGCAGGGCACCGCCTTTAAGGGCGATGCAAAATGGTACGATATGCCGGCAAAATATCTTTTAACCGTACTCACCCTCGGTGCAGGATTTCAGGGAGGAGAGGTTACTCCTATGTTTGATATGGGTGCGTCATTTGGCGGTTGGTTCGGAGGCGTCTGCGGATTTGATCCCACATTTTTTGCGGCAATCGGATTTGTATGTGTTTTTGCCGCAGCAATCAACACACCTATTACAGCAATCGTTCTCGGTATCGAAGTTTTCGGTGCGTCTGCCGCCCCGTATTTTGTGCTTGCAGTCCTCATCAGTTTTATCGCATCCGGCAATACAACAATTTATCCGTCGCAAAAATTCCCGGTTGATAAAAGCCTTTTTCATTTTCAAAAGAAGTAATGCACTAGGCTTGAGCAAAGTGTAAGTCGGCATTTTGAGATGTTGACCGACAGTATGGACTATGAATTTTATTTATTGCCCTCAAAAATTTCTTTAATATAAGTAAGAGATTCATCGTTGAAGTTATATGCGGTGACATCTTCATATGTGCAATTGAATGTTATGGGAATGTTTTTGTTACGGGAATTGTTTAGAAAATCTTTTATAAATGCCTTCTGTTAAGATTTTTTTATTCTAAAGATCAGTATTTGAGTAAAATAAGCGATTCTAGATCATTAACCATATGCTCATATTTAGTATTTAGAAAATTTACATATTTGTAACCATAGATAGACAATGAAATCATGCAGAATACAATTATTAATACAGCTGTGATGTTTATCCACGTGTTTAGGTCTATACCTATGTTTTTTAAATTAGCAAGCGAAGTAGATAGAATTGCAGACAAAGCCGAAAACAAGGTGAATATCAGTTTATCCCTTGTTTTGTTTGATGCTTCATTTTTGGTTATATAAGTTTTGTACATTTCAATTAACGTCAAAATTTTTTCTTTAGAATTAATGTTAAAAGTCTTTTTTAAAATTTTATTTAGAATTATTAACTGCTTTTTGTATTCATCTGTATGTTTGTACAAATTGTCTTTTTGATCTTTGTTAACTAAAATATATAAGATTACTAGGATAATAACGCATGCTATGTAGGTTGGAAAAATTAAATTGGCATTACAGAGATTAAGTGCTTGAATTATTAAGAAAAGTGCAGAAATGACTAACCCTATAAATAGACCTATGACAGTTAATTTCCTTTTTGGGGTAAATCCATTCAATCCAAATTTTAAATGCTTTTCTTTTTTCTTGTTTTCGTAACATTTTAAAATGTAATATTCCATTATATAAATCACCTCACTTTTAATTGTAACACTAATGCTAGCTTTTAACAAGATATTATAGCAAAATATTATTTTATTGCAAATTTAATAACTGAAATCTGAAATATCAATTAGTATATATTTCTCTGCAACATTAGTTTTGAGTTGACAAACTGTACGATGTAGCTTATACTTTAACATATTCAAATCAATAACAGTTAGGATGCTTGTGATGAAAAAATTCAGAGCGGTTTGTTTGGCTTTTGTGATGATGTTATCCGTTGCGGTAATGCTTTGCGGTTGCGGTGATACGAAAATTACAGACAAGGTTAATTTTTCCGATGTTGATGAAATAACCGTCGTAATGTCGGATGAGTCAACCGCCGTGCTTGGCGAGGTTGATTTCAAGACGGTCAAGAATATTCTCCAATCAGCCGAAACAGGCGGTACAAGCGGTGAGTTTGACGGTGGAATCCTTATTGAAACACGCAAAGACGGAATTGTTACACACAATATCCGTGTCGGCGGTGCTGACAAAATCTGTGTTGACAAAGACAATTCAACCGTGTATAAAATTTCCGATGATGATTACAAGACCTTGGAAAAGGTTATGGACAATTACAAGCTGTAACGCTTGAACAGAATCACGATAAATAAAAATATAAGCGAGATGAATTCAATCGAAAAATTCATCTCGCTTTTTGCTTGAAGATTAAATTGTTTGCAGAATAAAATCAGAAATCATCGTCGAAATCCGTGTCAAATTCATCATCCAAATCAGGCGAAAACAAGTCGTCATTATCGTCGTCATCATTCATAATATCTTCAATCACGGTGAACTCAAGACCTTTTTCAAGCGGATCAAGTGTTCCGTCATGGTTTAAATCAAACAATCTTTCAAAATCGAAAATGCCCATAAAATTTCCTCCTTAACATATGGGATATCCTATATGTTAATCATATCAAATGAACTGTACGATAAAACGGACTTTCCTTTGATGTCAGACAAATTTATTGAGTTCTGCGTTGTATTTGTAGTCAATTGCAGAAAGCTTGCTTTCAATTTCTTCTTTACTGCAACCGAGATCGTCACACATTTTATCAAGGCTGGGGTAGAAATCACGCAGCTTAGTATTAACAAAGCTTAAAAGAATCATCGGATCGTTCGGAATTGTATTTTCAGCCATAAAAATCGTCCTTTCAAAATTATTTACTGTATTTACTAATCTTACAATTAGTAGTATAATATACAGGTACAAATTTGTAAACGGTATTTTGTGTGATGCCGTGTGTAATAGATAAATTTTTTTCAAAGGAACTTGGAAATGGATAAGAAATTTGATGTTGTAATCGTTGGCACAGGTGCGGCCGGACTTTATGCGGCACTTAATTTTCCCGAAAGCGTGAATATTCTTCTTGTTTCAAAGCGTGAACTTCAACTTTCAAACAGCTCTCTTGCGCAGGGCGGTGTTGCGTGTGTGCTTGATACGGTTCACGACAGCTACAAGCTGCATATTACGGATACATTGATTGCGGGAAAGTATAAAAATACTCTTTCCGCTGTTGAAAAGCTTGTTACCGAAGGTCCTTCGGATGTTCTTAAAATAAAAGACCTCGGTGTTGATTTTGACCTTAACGAGGACGGCACAATGTGCAAAACTCTTGAGGCAGGTCACAGCAGAAACAGAATTGTTCATCATAAGGATTCAACAGGCAAGGCAATTGTTGACGGACTTATCGCAAAGGTTACTCAGCTTAAAAATGTTACCGTATGTGACAACGCTCTTGTTTATGCAATTGACAAGGTGCTGAACGGTTTTTATATAAGCATTTTGAGAAACGGTGAAAAGCTTCACTACGGCTGTAACTACTGTCTGCTTGCAACAGGCGGTATCGGCAGAGTTTATAAGTACACAACCAACTCCGCAATCGCAACGGGTGACGGCATTGCGTTTGCATATATGCTTGGTGCAAGAATTAAAAATCTTTCGAGAATACAGTTTCACCCGACAGCATTTGCGGCTGATCATGGCAGAGAGCGTTTTCTTATAAGTGAGGCTGTTCGTGGTGAGGGTGCGGTTCTGCTCAACTGCAACGGTGAGAGATTTGCCTCAAATTATGACAGCAGAGGAGAGCTTGCTCCGAGAGATGTTGTTTCAAATGCGGTTATGCTTGAATCAATTAAGACGAACAGCGAGAATTTCTATCTTGACATAACCCACAAGCCGGCTGATTTTGTAAGAAATCGTTTTCCGATGATTTATGAAAGATGCCTTGAAGAAGGCGTTGACATTACAAAGGACAGAATCCCTGTATTTCCGTGCCAGCATTACCTTATGGGCGGTATTGATGTTGACCTTCACTCACGCACAACCGTTGAGGGCTTGTATGCCGCAGGAGAGTGCTCGCACACAGGTGTTCACGGTGCAAACCGTCTTGCAAGTAACTCGCTCCTTGAGGCGCTTGTTTATTCAAGAACAGCCGCTCTTGATATTACGGATAAAATAAATAAATTCGGCAGAAGAACTCTTGGCGAAGAACCTGTTTACCGCCCTGTTGAGGGCAAGACCATGCCGCATGGCTGTCGTTCAAAAATCAGAGAGATTTTGCAGGACGCATATTTTGTTCTTCCAAAGCCTGAAAAATATGAAGAAAGCAGTAAGCAGATTCACGAGATTATGAGTGAACTGTTTGCAGAAAAGTACGAAATCAATTCCGACCTTGTTGAGGCAAGAAGTGCGGCAATTGTTGCAAGTATCATTTTTGATGAAATTATGGAGGGTACAGACTGATGACACTTAACAGCATTTACGTAGACAATCTTATCAAAACCGCATTGCTTGAGGATATCAACTATCTTGACACAACAACCGATTACCTTATTGATGAAAGTCAGGAAAATACGGCAATTTTCCTTGCAAAAAGTTCAGGTGTTCTTTGCGGTATCGAGGTTGCACTCCGTGTGTTTGAAATCCTTCAGCCAAACGGTTTTGAGGCAAAGGTTTATAAGCATGACGGCGACAAGCTTGTAAAGGGCGAAATCATCGCTGAAATTCACGGCAAGACAAGAACAATTTTAAAGGGCGAGAGAACGGCTCTCAACCTTATTCAGCATATGAGCGGTATTGCAACCGCAACAAACAAGGCTGTCGAAATTGTCAGTGGTACAAAGGCTTCTATTGCCGACACAAGAAAGACACTCCCGGGTATGCGTCCGCTCCAGAAGTATGCCGTTACGGTTGGAGGCGGAAGAAATCACCGTTACAATCTTTCAGATGCCGCAATGCTCAAGGATAACCACATTGACGCAGGCGGCGGAATTGCCAACGCTGTTTCAAAGCTTAAATCAAAACTCGGTCATATGACCAAGGTTGAGCTTGAAGTAAGAAACCTTGACGAACTCAATCAAGCTCTTGAGGCAGGCGTTGATGTTATTATGCTCGACAATATGAGTCCCGAGCTTATGAAACAGGCTGTTGACATCACGGCAGGCAAGGCTCTTCTTGAGGCAAGCGGCGGCATCACGGATGAAACTCTTCGTGAAATTGCCGAAACCGGTGTCGATATCATTTCAATGGGTGCGCTCACTCATTCGGTTAAGGCTTTTGATATTTCACTTAAAATAAAATAAGCCTGAATTGAAAATAATTTAAATCCAAAACCAAAAAAACAGCGGTGATTATTCTTCATCGCTGTTTTGTGTTGTTTGAGTCGAAATTAAATTGTTGTGTTTGTAAAATGCAGGGAGCATTGCATAATGACGATGATTTTATAATCGGAAGTTGTGATAACAATTAGCAAGACTTTTGTATATTTCTGTTGGTATCGCAAGATTTCCTTTTCCGACTCCAAGCGAAATATCGGGTTTTGTTGCTCCGTGAAAGTCGCTTCCGCCGCTTTTCAAAAGACCGTATTCGTCACAGATTTTCTCGGCAAGCTCTGTTTCGGCTTTGTCAAAAAGCGAATAGTACGCCTCCGTTGCGTTAAGACCGCAAGCCTTTGCTTTTGGCAGAAATTCTCTCAACTCATCTTCGTTCATGTTGAGAAACGGATGTGCAAGAACGGATATTGAACCGAAACCTTTCAGCTTTTCAATTATATACAGAGATGACGGCCTTTTCGGCGGAACATAGTAGCCGAACTTCGACATAAGCAAGGTTTGAAATGCCTCTTTGACAGAAGAAACATAGCCCTTTTGCATAAGAGCGGCGGCGATGTTTGCACGGTTTACAAAGCCGTCAACCGTGCTGCTTTTGATTTTGTCATAGTCGAGAATATAGCCGTCTTTCGCAAGATTTTTAACAAGCAGCTTGTTGCTTTCTTCCTTTAATTGTTGCGACTCAGCCATAATTTCGGTTATATCTGAATAGTTTTCTTTCTTGATAAACAGCCCGACAATGTGCAACTGCTTTGAATTGTATTCGGTTGAAAATTCAATTCCCGCAACGGTGGTTACGCCGTACTTTTTACCTGCCGAAACAAATTCGTCAAGTCCGGCAACCGTGTTGTGGTCACAGAGTGCAACGGCGTCAAGCCCGATTTCTTTGGCTTTTAAAACGATTTCCGTAGGTGAAAATGTGCCGTCAGAAAATGTTGAATGTGTATGCAAATCGCAGAACATAAAATTCCTCCGATACAAAATGGAGTGGGATAATTTTACCCACTCCATTTTAGCATATACTATTTGCAAATTCAACGCAGATGAATATTTCACACAAGCTTTTTCAGTTTCAGTGCAAGGTCGGCAATGTGATTTACTCCGTTTCTGAAAACATAGTCAAACTCGCCGGCATAGGTTTTGACTTTGCCGTTAAATCCCTGTTTAAAGCGGTAGACACCGTAGTTTTTATGTGTTTCGTCATACCAATAGGGAATACCGCAAAAATCGTATGTATGGCAGCCGCTCTCAATTGCGTACTTAATCATCGTCCATTGCATAAGATAATTCGGCATATATTTTCTGTATTCGTTTGATGAACAGCCGTAAACATAGCTTGCAACATTTGCATAATTTACAAGCAATGCACCCGACAAAACTTTTCCGTCAAGTTTTGCGATACATAGCTTTGCGTTGCCGTGAAATGCCTGTAAAAAATTTCTGAAATATTCTTCCGAACGAATTTCAAAGCCGTCACGCCTGCCTGTTTCTTTCATAAGCTCCATAAAATTGTCAAGCTCATCTTCACCGCAGAATTTACACTCAACACCTTTCCTTATTGCAAGGCGGATGTTGTACCGCCATTTTGATTTAAAATTTGCAAAAACTTCATCACACGATTTATCTTTTATGTCAAGCACATAATTTTCTTTGCATTGGGTGTTGTCATATCCTCGTTTTTCACCGTGATAAACAAAGCCGAGGTCAACAAGATTTTTAATCGAGATAAAGTCGGTTTCGTCAATCAGCGGATCGGTTTTGAGTGTGTATGCGTGATATTTTTCTGCAATCAGTTTTATCTGCTCAAATATTTTTCTGACGGTTTTACTGTCGTGAGTGTCGCATACAAAGCCCCTCGGTGCATAAAGCATTGCCGTGTTGAGAATCGGTATTTTCTTTACAAGCACAAGTGTACAACCGTTGATTTTTCCGTTTTCATCACGAACTGCAACATACTCGGGAATCCAACCTTTTTTAACCTTTGCCCAGTCTGCCGACTGCATAAAGTTTCCGTATTTACTGTTTTTACAAAATTCCTCATACTCTTTAATATCCATAAAAAAACAAGCCTTTCGTAAGTGTATCTATACTATACAAAAGGCTTGTTTCTGAATTTGTTCAAAAATGTATCATAGTTGTTTCATAACACATAATAATCAAATTGTTCGTTGTTTATTTTGCTGTATTCCAAAAACGGCTGCGGGCAGATGTTGATGCTGAAAGATTCGGGACTTACATTAACCGTTATTGAATCGGAACTGACACCCCAGTATTTTATGAGTGCATCGGACAACTCCTGTTCATAACTGTCGCTGTACGGAATAACCGAATACAGCGGATTTTCACTCTCGGTACCGCTGTCCGACAGGTAGGTTGTATCAATGTTAAGCTCATAAATTGTAAAGGTTTCCGTGTCAAACAGCATTGTTATGTTTAGTCCGTATCGTGCGCCCTCTTTGGCATAGTTGCATGCGACAAACATAATATCGGACGAAACGATTACATTGCCGTCAAGTGTTCCACGCATTGTAAGTTTGTAACCGCTACAGCTGTCAAATGTAAAAAACTGCGGAATGTAGCCTGCAATATTGGAAAATAAATTTGTGTCTTTAAGCGAATTTGCAAGATTGCTTATCGCTTTTTTGGCATAGCTGATTACAGTTTCTGCTTTCGGAGCATTGTTTTGAAGAACCCAGACGGTATCTTCGCTTGAAACGAGTTTCAAAAATTCTCCGCCGCTCAAAGTAGTTATATCGGCGGTAAGTTTAAATGTTTCGGCTGTGTTTCCGACAGAATCCCGATTGTCCGTTACCGAATAATAAAAGCGGGGGAGAAACACAACGGTTGCGACTACGGTCAAGGTGAGCAGAGTGCAGATGATATATTTTGCGGATTTTTTAAGGTTAAATTTCATCTTCAAAATCCTCACTTTCCGCAGAATTATCGGCAAGGCTTACCGTAAAGCTGATGTCCGTACCCTTGCCGACTTCACTGACAATTTCAAGAGTTGAACCGTGAAGCTTTGCAATTTCATTGCAGATTGAAAGTCCGAGTCCGGCTCCGCCCATACTCCTTGAACGGGATTTGTCAACCATATAAAACGGTTCGGTAATTTTGGCAAGGTCATCTTCCGCAATTCCGCAACCGCTGTCGGTAACGCAAAAACGGTATCTGTCGCTGTCAACATATCCCGTGAGTGTAACAGGCTTTCCGCTCTCACTCGCTTTGCAGGCATTGTCAATCAGGTTGTACAAGAGCGTTTTCAAGAGCGACGGCTCTGCGTTGACTTCTGCTTTTTCAACATTTAATTTGAGTTTCACACCGTATTTTTTCAAAATAAAGAGAACAGACTTTTTAATGTCATCGGAAATTATGTCCGTTCTGATGTTTACGGTTTTGATTTCGTCATTTTTCAAAACTATAAGGTTTAGCAGATTAAGCGAAAGCGCCTCCAGCCGACTGCCCTCTTTGTAGATAAGGTCGGCACATTCTCTGCGTTGTTCAGGCTCCATTTCATATGAGCGGAGCATATCCGCATAACCTATGACAGATGTCAGCGGAGTTTTTAACTCGTGGGTAAAATCCGCAATAAAGTTGTCACGATTCTGTGTTGCAAGCTTTAGCTGTTCAATGTAATCTTCAACATAATCCGCCATGGTATTAAAGCTCTGCGAAAGCTCGGTTATTTCGGTTGAAGATGTAATGCCGTGGCTTTCCTTTACTCTCATATTAAAGTTGCCCTCGGCAACTTCCTTTGACGCATCCTTTAACTTAACAAGCGGTCTTGTCAAAAGCTTTGAGAAGATTACAAGCAGAATTGATGCAAACAACGCAACGCCTATGAGAATGAACTGATAAATTGTGCAGTACATATCACGGTCGCTGTACACGCTTGTTATATTGTCAACAGTTTCAATATAACAGCTTTTGGTTACAAGCTGAATTTTGCTTATTGTCTGAATGTAGTATTTTTTATTTTCAGTAACTACTCTGCTTTTTCTGGAATTTACCGACATACCGTGGGCAAATTCATTTTCTGCCGAAAAGCTGAGCTCGTTTATTGAACCGATTTTGATTTTAGAATCCGAATTGCCTGCAATTTGTTTTGCAAATCCGATTGCCGAAACGCGCAGATATTCCAAGTTTCCGTAGGTGGGTTGGTTGTTGTCTGCATATACCGAAAGTGCCGTTGTGATGTAATTGTTGTTCTTTTTGGCTGAGTCAATGCGGTTGTTCAGCGTGTTTGTAAAAACGGTGTTGATGAGGAGAAAACCTCCCACACCGAAGGAAGTAATTATAATAAGAAAAGTAATAAAAAATATTTTCCACGAAAATTTCATTAGGGCTTTCCCTCCGCTTATTCAACAAGACGGTAACCGACTTTATACACAGACTGAATGTTGTCTTTTAAATCAAGCTTTTTTCTTAACCGCTGAATATGCAGATCCACGGTTCTTGTATCACCCATATACGGTTCATTCCATACCCTTTCGTAAATCATTTCACGGTAAAGGGCAATGTTTTTGTTGCGTACAAAAAGCAGAAGTATTTCGTATTCCTTTAATGTAAGGTCAATTTGTACTCCGTTTTTGGTGACTATTCTTGAATTTGTGTCAATTACTATGTCTTTAAAGCTGAGTTTTGTTTTTGCCTTGTTGTATCTTCGCAGTACCGCATCGACTCTTGCCTGAAGTTCCGAAATGTTGAACGGTTTTGTTATGTAATCGTCAGCCCCCAGGTTAAGCCCGTAAACCCTGTCCGATATATCTGATTTTGCAGTAATGAAAATTACGGGTGTGTCAAAGCCTTTGATGTAGTCCATAAGCTCAAAACCGCTGATTTTCGGCAACATAACATCAAGCAGAATAAGGTCAAAGTGCTTTTTCTCCAGAACATCGGCACAGCTTTCGCCGTCAAACACACAATCGGTTTTGTGCCCGTGCCGAGAAAGAGCCATTTCAATAAGATTTGAAATATTCTTTTCGTCCTCAACAATCAATATGTCAGCCAACAACCCCACCTCCAAGACACAGTTTATATTGCCATTGTATCATAGATGTATCATTTTTTTCAAATTATCTTTTTTCGCATAGCTGTATCCAAAAATCGGTTAATGCAGAATATTGTCAAATTATGTGCAGTTGTTAATTTTTTCACGAACCGTACTTGAAAGCAAAGTCGAATAATGGTATTATTTTATTCAAGTTATTCAAGCAAAACATTTTGAAAGGAAGATTACAATGGGTAATTCTAAATCGGTAAAAAAAGGCGTTGCAGTTGTAACGGCAGTTATTGTTGCTGTTGTTATGGTTTGCGTTTCGGTAGTTTGCAATTTGTTTTCAACAAAAACAGATAGCTCAAATCAGACATATCTTGATGACGCAAAGGCTCAGATTACAGAATACAGCGATAACTATAACTACACTAAATTTGAGTTTATGAACTCACTTTTTGAAAAGGCAAATGTAATTGCGAGTGTTGTTACGGAAAATACTTCGGCTGATACAAATGCCGCACTTGTAAAGAACCTCGGCATCAATTCATTTGTTATGACAGACGCTGACGGCAAGATTATCGCATCGTCAGACGATAAAAAGGTCGGCACAAATTTCCTCGATGACGAAACAACAAAGCAGTTCAAGGCTAACCTCAAGGGTATGAAGGTCAAGAGCATTTCAGAGCCGACAGCCGTTGAGGGCGAGGATTGTGTGTATAACCTCATGGCTTGCGTTGCAAGAACAGAGGGCGGCATCGTTATTATTGATACAAATACAAGCGACTATTCGGCTGTTATCGGTGCTGATATTGCAAAAAGCTGCAAGGGTGATACAATCATCGTTAAGAACGGCGAAGTTGTAAGCACAAATATGAACCTTGGCGATAACGGTCTTAAAAGCGCAGGTATTACAGACGAAATGATTCGTTCGGAAAATTTCAATGTTACAATTGACGGCACAACATATTCACTCAGCAGTATGCCGTCAGGTGAATATACAATCATCAGCGGACAGGCTGAAACAGAAAGCGGCTTCAATATGATTTACGGTGTCGTAATTCCGTGTGCCGCAGGTGTTGTAATGATTATCATTTCCGGAATTATACTCAGCCTTGGCACAACAAAGAAAAAGGAAAACGAGTAATTATTAATTACGGCATACAAACAAGAAGTAAACATTTCACGAAATTTGTATGTAAAATGACGAAAAGGTCATAAATTCAAGAAATATCCCTAAAAACATTGTGCTTTAGCACAAAGAATATTGTGCCGAAAAATATTGCATAACCATATTTTGGTGATATAATAATGGCATAAACAAAAAAGACGCAAAGCAAAGGAGCTTCTGAAAAGGAGGCTCCTTTTCTGTTTATCTTTTTTGGTATCTTAAAAAGGGGAAATTATTATGACACCTGAGAAAATTGTTGAAAACCATAAGAAATATGTCCTCCAGTCATGGAGCAAGCAGGGTAATCTTAATCCGATTCCCGTTGCAAAGGCAGACGGAATTTACTTTTACGATTTTGACGGTAACAGATATACAGATATGTCATCACAGCTTGTAAACCTCAATCTCGGTTACGGAAATAAAGCAATCGGTGATGCAATCAAGGAACAGGTTGACAAGTTTTGTTTTGTCGGTCCGTCATATGCCACAGAGGCAAAGTCAACGCTTGCAGAGATGATTATAAATCTTCTTCCCGACAGCTTCGGAAAGGTATTCTTTACAAATGCGGGTGCAGACGCAAACGAAAATGCAGTAAAGATTGCAAGAATGTTCACAGGCAGAAACAAAGTATTCAGCCGTTACAGAAGTTATCACGGTTCATCATTCGGTGCAGGCAACCTTACAGGTGAACCGAGAAGATATCCTCTCGAACCGGGTATTCCCGGATTTGTAAAGTTCTTTGATCCTTATGTTTACCGTGAGGCAATCAACTTTGAATCGGAGAAAGAAGCTACTAAGTTTTACCTTACAAAGCTTCGTGAACAGATTATTTACGAAGGTCCCGACAGTGTAGCCGCAATCGTAATGGAAACAATCACAGGTTCAAACGGTGTAATCATTCCGCCGAAGGGTTATCTCCCCGGTGTGAGAAAAATTTGTGATGAGTTCGGAATTTTGATGATTTGCGATGAGGTTATGGCTGGCTGGTGCAGAACAGGTAAGATGTTTGCATTCCAGAATTTTGATGTAGTTCCCGATATCGTAACATTTGCAAAGGGCGTTACCTGTGGTTATGTTCCTCTCGGCGGTGTTGCAGTATCAAAGAAGGTTGCAGAATATTTTGACGATCATCTTCTTTCATGCGGACTTACATACAGCGGTCATCCTCTTGCCTGTGCAGCAGGTGTTGCCTGTGTAAACTACTACGGCGAGGCACACATTCTTGACAATGTTGCAAAGTCGGGCAAGGTTCTCGGAGAAATCCTTGAAGAAATGAAGGCTAAGCATCCTTGCGTAGGTGATGTAAGATATATCGGTCTTTTCTCGGCAATTGAGCTTGTAAAGGATAAAAAGACAAAAGAACCTCTTGTTCCTTACGGCAAGGACGAAAAGGGTATTATGGGAACTCTCGTCGGTATGCTCAAAAAGAAAAAGTTCATGACATACTCACACGAAAATATGCTCTTTGTCAATCCGCCTCTCATTATTACGGAGGAGCAGATTAAGGAAGAAATGGAGAAGATGGACGAAGTTCTTACATATGTTGACAGCGAATTGATTTGATAATATAGGTTAATTAAAATTTCAAAAACGGGAGATAATAAAATGTCACATTTTGTAATACCAAATCATACGGTTGTCGGTACAAATGTTCTCGGTGAGGCCGCTCCTCTTCTTAAAAAAATGGGAAACAAGGCTTTTATAGTAACAGGCAGGCATGTTGCCGTTTCCTATATGATGAAACAGCTTACCGCCTTGCTTGATGAAAACGGTATAGACTGCGTTATCTTTGACGGCATAACAGGCGAACCGACCGACACTATGATTGAAAAAGGTGTTGAAATGTTAAAATCCTCCGGTTGTGACTTTATCATCGGTATAGGCGGAGGCAGTCCTCTTGATTCGGCAAAGGCAATTGCAGCAATGGCAGTCAACGAGGGCAGTATAGCAGATTATAACGGAAAAGAAATTACGGGAGAAATTCTTCCCCTTGCCGCAATTCCGACAACAGCGGGAACAGGCAGTGAGGCAACAAAGTTTACCGTAATTACCGATTCCGAAAAGGGAATAAAAATGCTTTTGAAGGGCGATGTGCTTGTTCCGAAGCTTGCAATTGTTGACAGCAGTTTTACGGTTGGCGCTCCAAAGTCGGTTACTTCGGCAACAGGTCTTGACGCTCTCACTCACGCAGTTGAGGCATACACTTCAAGAAAAGCATTTTCAATGACAGACACGCTTGCTGTTTCGGCAGTTAAGAGAATTATGAAATACTTACCGATTGCCTACAAAGAACCCGACAACTCACTTGCAAGGGAGCAGATGAGTATTGCGGCTCTTGAGGCAGGTATCTGTATCAATAATTCAAGTGTAACAATTGTTCACGGAATGAGCAGACCGATTGGCGCATTGTTCCATGTTCCGCACGGAATGTCAAATGCAATGCTCCTTAAAGAGTGCTTAAGCTTTGCCGTATCTGGTGCATACGAAAAGTTTGCAAACCTCGGCAGAGAAACGGGTGTGGCAAGTGACTCTGACAGCGACGAAACAGCCGCAGAAAAGTTTATTGATTCACTTCAAAACATTTGTGATGTGTGCGAAATTCCTACTCTTGAACAGTACGGAATTGACAGAGATGAGTATTACTCAAAAATTTCAAAAATGGCAACCGATGCGGTTGCAAGCGGAAGCCCCGCTAACACGGTAAAAGAAGTTACCGTTGATGATTGCATTGAAATCTACAAAAAATTGTATGTTTAGTATCTGAAAAATTTAAAATTTTTAACACGGCAAAGGCGCAGTTGTAATTGTACCTTTGCCGTGTTTTTTTATTATCGGGAGGAATGATTATGAATTTGAACAGCGAAGCAATCAAGAAAAATGATGTTGAGATTGCGATAAATAATGTGTCGGTGGTATTCAAAGACAATCAGGGCAATGATGTAAAGGCACTCGATAACATTGATTTTGATATTCACAAGGGAGAATTCATTTCACTTCTCGGTCCGTCGGGATGCGGTAAAACAACTCTCCTTCGTACAATAGCCGATTTGCTTGAACCCACTTCGGGCAATGTCAGAGTAAGTAATATGACTCCGAAGGAAATCAGACTTATGCAGAAATTCGGTATTGTCTTTCAAAACCCCGTGCTTTTTGAGTGGAGAACAGTAAAGAAAAATATTGAGCTTCCGCTTGAAATTATGGGCTATTCAAAGAAAGACCGTTCGGACAGAGCCGATGAAATGCTTGAAATGGTCGGACTCACAAAGTTTGCGGACCATTATCCGCAGCAGCTTTCCGGCGGTATGCAGCAGAGAGTCGGCATTGCAAGAGCCTTTGGTATCAGACCTGAAATTCTTCTCATGGACGAGCCGTTCTCGGCACTTGATGAGTTCACAAAGGAAAAGCTTCACCTTGACCTTTTGAAAATCTGGGAAAAGACAAATAAGACAATCGTTTTTGTAACGCATAACATTCAGGAGGCAGTTTTCCTTTCTACAAGAATTTGTGTTCTCTCACCTCACCCCGGCAGACTTTCTGCGGTAGTTGACGCAGATTTGCCGTATCCGAGAACAATTGATATGAGAGATACACCTCATTTCGGAGAACTTGTTTCAAAGGTAAGAAACAGCTTTGAAGGTGGCAGCTTATGATGAAAACAATAACAAAGATAAAAAATTCCAAAGCACTCGTAACTTTGGTATGGGTGCTCGGATTATTGGTGATATGGGAAATCTTCGCTTTTATAATTCAGGCAACAAAGCGAACCCCCGAAAACATTATGCCTCATGTATGGCAGATTTTCTATTCGTTAATTGATCCCAAACCCGTTTCAAACGGTATGAGTTGTCTGCAAGTTGTTCTTTTTAACGCAGGTCAAACGCTTTCAAGAGCGGGACAGGGCTTTATGATAGGTACGCTGATAGGTTTTGCACTTGCAATACTTATGAAGCTTTCACACATTGTTGAAAAGATTGCCGCCCCGTACCTTATGCTTATTCAGCTTATTCCTATTCTCGGCATGGCTCCTATCATTCTTGCAATGACACACGATATAGGTTCAAGCCGAATCATCATTGCGGCAATCCTCACATTCTATCCTGTTGCAACCAACACACTTGCAGGTCTTAACTCGGTAGAAAAACAAAAGTATGAGCTTATGTATTCATATGCCGCAAAGAAATCAACGGTATATTTCAAAATGCTTATTCCTTCGTGTATCCCGTATTTCTTCACAGGTCTGAAAATTGCCGCACCGATGGCAATTACAGCGTCAATCCTTGTTGATACACTTCAGGGTGACGGCGGACTTGGTTGTATGCTTTCACAATCGCTCAAACACGCAATGTCAATATATGTTTTCTGGGACATCGTAGTGTTCAGTGCGGTTATCGGTGTTTTAAGCTGTTCGCTCATGGGTTGGATTGAAAATGCAGTTTCACCGCTCAAGAGAATTGAACGCAAAACAAAAAAGAAAAAGGAGGCGGCTTAATTGATTAAAAAAAGAAAAAGCCTTTGGCGAAGGCTTAAAGAAAATAAAGTCGCTCAAGGTGTAAGCTCGGTGCTTCTTCCCGTGCTTTTCGGTGTTCTAATCCTCGCCTTGTGGCAGGGACAGGTTCTTCACAAGATTTTCAACACGGACACAAACACTCTGCCGCTTCCGTCAAGAATTTGCCACATCATCATTGACAATATTCCCGCATTTGCACAGAATGCACTCTACACACTTCTGGTTGCGGTTATAGGACTTGTAATCGGTTCAATCATCGGATATCTGATTGCTGTCTTTGCGGCAACCTTTCAGAAATGGGGCAAAGGCGGTCTTACAATTGTAGGCGCATTCAACGCAATTCCGATTGTTGCTCTTGCTCCTGTAATGACAAACTGGACAAAGGATATAAGCAACGATCCGAACATAAGAAGTATGTTTGCAAAAACACTTGTTGTTATGATTGTCTGCATTGCAAGTATGAGTATCAACGCTTTCAGAGGACTTACCGAACTTAAGCCGTTTGCCCTTGACCTTATGAAATCATATGCGGCAAAGAAAAGCACGGTATTCTTTAAGCTTAGACTTCCGAATTCCATACCTTATGTATTTACCGCTCTCAGGGTAAGCGTTCCGATAAGCATTATCAGTGCGGTTGTTTCGGAATATTTTGCAGAATACATTGTCGGTGTCGGCAGAGAAATCAGAGAAAACATAGTTCTCGGTCAGTATCCGACAGCGTGGGCATATATTGTTGTTGCCTGTCTTATCGGACTTGTAATGTACGGTGTGCTGATGCTGGTTGAATCAATTGTTCTCAAGAACAGAAAAGTTAAATAAGTTGTTTACCGCTTTCGGTTTACATACATATTTTGAAATTGGAGGAATCAAAATGAAAAAGACAAAGGAACTCAAAAAACTGCTCGCAGTTGTATTTGCAGGTGCAATTGCAGTAACAGCTTTTGCAGGTTGCGGTGAATCAGGCTCATCTTCGGATTCATCATCAAAAGACAGTTCAACTTCGGGTGAATTGATGTCAAATGAAGAGATTATCAAGAAAGCCGCCGCTGACGGCAAGGTTGGTAACTGGGGACTCGGTAACGAGTACGAAATTCTTGCACTTCTTCAGAAGTATGACCTCCCCACAAAGTACCTTTCGGAAGATTTCACAATGGACGGTTTCGATCAGGACGATATTACACTTGCTTCGGCAATGACATTTAACGAACTCGGACTTGTAAAGAACGACTATGACGGCGGTTACAAGTACGGCGATACAGTAGGCACAATCGATATGAACGATGAGGGTGTTGCAATGCTCGAGGACAATATTTTCTGTACCAAAGAGTTTGCAAAGAAAAATCCGAACACAGTAAAGGCTTTCCTTTACGCATCTATGAAGGGTTGGGCATATGCCGTTGAAAACCCGGAAGAAGCTGCTCAGATTGTATTTGACGCAGGCTCATCGGTATCATCGGATCACCAGCTCTATATGGCAAAAGAGGTTGCAAAGCTTGTTACAACAGACACAAAGGGCAAGACAGTAAGCAACTACGGCAATATGGACGAGGATGCAATGCAGCAGACACTCGATCTCTGCAAGAAGTATGTACAGCTTGACGACTCATCAGCCACAAAGAAGCTTGAAGGATTCACACTTGACGATATCCGTGATACACAGTACATTGATGCCGCTAACAAGTCAAAGGACGGCAAGTTCGGTACACTCGAAAAGACAGATGTTACAATCCAGCTCAAGTGGTTGCCTCAGGCACAGTTTATGGGCTACTATGTTGCACAGGCAAAGGGTTACTATGACGAAGTCGGTCTTAAAGTAACAATCACACCGGGCGGCGGTGACATTTCTGAAACAACAGCAGTAAACAACGGTACAGTTGATTTCGGTGTTACATGGGTAGCAAACCTCACATCCGCAAATGCAGGCGGTATGGATCTCCTTGAAATCGCTCAGGTTTATCAGAGATCGGGTCTTGAGCTTGTTTACAAGAAAGACCTTTTCACAAAGTAATTGATTCAGGCTTTCGTCACGGCGGTAAACCGACTGCCGTGACGAAAAGGTCACAAATATGAAAGGAAGGAAACATTATGGATTTATTGATTAAAAACGGAACAATTGTTACGGCAAAGGAAAGCTACAAGGCTGATGTTGCAGTAAATGACGGCAAGATTGTAGCAATCGGCAGTAACCTTGATTTCGATGCAGACAAGGTTGTTGACGCAGGGGGAAAGCTCGTTCTCCCTGGTGCAATTGATGTGCACACTCATCTTGCAATGCCGTTCGGCGGCACGGTTTCTGCCGACAGCTACCTTGCAGGCACAAGAGCGGCGGCTTGCGGCGGTGTAACAACTGTTTTTGATTATCCCGTACAGCACAGCGGTGAAACAATTATGGGACTTATAAATTCAAAGAAAGAGGTTCTTGAAAAAGAGGCCTGTGTTGACTATGCCTTTCATTGCTGTATCACCGACCTTAACGGTGGTGAAATTCTTGATGAAATGGAAACAGCCGTAAAAGAAGGTATTACAAGCTTCAAGTGCTTCTTTGTATATAAAAAGGAACATATGATGGTTGATGACGCAACATTTGTAAGGCTTTTGCTCAGAGCAAAGGAGCTTGGTGCGAAAATCAATCTTCACGCAGAAAATCCCGACCTCATTGATATGAGAACGGAACAGTTCCTTAAAGAGGGCAAAACAAGCGCATGGTATCACTACCTCAGCCGTCCCGAATTTGTTGAGGCAGAGGCTGACAAGAGAGCCGTGCATTGGGCAACACATCTTGACGCTCCTCTTTATATTGTTCATATGGCTGACAAAGAAGGACTTGAGGAATGTATTAAAGCAAAAACAGAGGGACACGAACTCTACATTGAAACCTGTCCGCAGTACCTTGAATTTACCTGTGATGTCTATAAGCGTGAGGACGGCAGAAACTTTGTATGCTCACCGCCTATGAAGGGTAAGGAAAGTCAGGATGCTTTGTGGACAGCAATCAAGTCGGGTATGATTGATACGGTTGCAACAGACCATTGTCCTTTCCAAAGCTACGAAAAAGACTGGGGCAAGGATGATTTTACAAAGATTCCAAACGGCTGTGCAGGTATCGAAAATCTCTATCCTTATATGCTCGATGCGGCAAACAGCGGTAAGATTTCATTTGAAAGAGCAGTTGAACTCTGCTCAACAAACCCAGCAAAAATCTTCGGTTGCGATGACAAGGGCTCAATCGAAATCGGTAAGGATGCCGACATCGTGATTTACGATAAGGACAAGGATTTTACAATCAGTGTAAACAATATGCATTCGGACTGTGACCATACTATCTGGGAGGGCAAAAAGCTCCACGGCTATCCAGTTCAGACCTACCTCAGAGGCAGTCTTGTTTATGACAACGGCGACTTTGTGGGAACTCCCGGTAACGGTAAGTATGTAAAACGCAGTACCTCAAAATAATTTATCTAAGTTTTGAAAGTAGTTGATGTTTATGGGATACAGAGAAGTTGTTTTAAAAAGTGAAAGCAGCAGATGCCTGCTCTGCGAGGATGCACCTTGTGCAAATGCCTGCAAGAACGGCGTCAGGATTGACCGCATTATCCGCTCCGTTAATTTTGACAACACAGAGGGAGCAAGATATATGCTTGGCGACAATCCGTGTGCGGGTTGCATTGACGGCGCCTGTATGCAGGCTTGCAACAGAGCAAAGTTTGATTCGCCCGTTAATATCAACAAGATTACGGATATTGTTTCAAGAGAAAAATTTGTTCCCGAATATGATGCGGATCTCACCACCGATTTGTGCGGAGTAAAGTGTGAAAACCCGTTCTTTCTGTCATCATCGGTTGTCGGCAGTAACTACGATATGGTTGCCAAGGCTTTTGATGAGGGCTGGGCAGGAGTTGCATTCAAGACAATCGGAATGTTTACCCCGAACGAGGTTTCACCACGATTTGCAGAACTTGACAAGGAAGATACCGCATTTGTAGGTTTTAAGAATATTGAACAGATTTCGACATATTCTCTTGAAGAAAACCTTTCCTTTTTCAGGGAATTAAAGAAAAATTATCCGACAAAGGTTATCATCGCATCTATCATGGGCAGTAATGAAGAAGAATGGACAAAGCTTGCATCTCTTTGTGAAGATGCAGGGGCTGATGTTATAGAATGTAACTTCAGCTGTCCTCAGATGGTCGGCGAGGGGCTCGGCAGTGATGTCGGAATAAATCCCGAACTTGTATTTGCCTACACAAAGGCTGTAAGAAAGGGAACAAAGCTTCCGATTCTTGCCAAGATGACGCCGAACATCACCTCAATGATTCCTCCGGCAGTTAAGGCAATGGAGGCAGGCGCAGACGGACTTGCGGCAATCAATACGATTAAAAGTATTATGAATGTCAACCTCGACAATTTTTCAACATCTCCCGATGTTTGCGGAAAATCGTCAGTCGGCGGATATTCGGGCAAGGCTGTAAAGCCGATTGCACTACGATTCATTAACGAGATGAAAAGTGATGAAAGACTGAAGAATGTTCCGATAAGCGGTATGGGCGGTATTGAAACATGGTATGATGCGGCGGAGTTTATTTCACTCGGCTGCTCAACGGTTCAGATTACAACCTCGGTAATGCAGTATGGTTACCGCATTATTGACGATTTGAAGGACGGCTTGAAACGATATATGAAAGCTCATAATTTCAAGTCTGTTTCGGATTTTACGGGTATTGCCGAAAGCAATATCATTCCTGCCGATGACCTTGACAGAAGTTACATATGTTTTCCGAAGTTTGACCGTGAAAGATGTGTCGGTTGCGGAAGGTGCTTCGTATCATGTTATGACGGCGGTCATCAGGCAATAAAGATGAATGACAATCAGAAACCCGTTCTCTACGGCAAAAAATGTGTTGGGTGTCATCTTTGCAAGGTTGTTTGCCCCGTGGGCGCAATAAGTTCGGGCAAAAAAGTCAGCAAAACTGCTTTAAATAAGCATTGATATAAAAATGATATAAAAATATTAAACAGAATTTAATTTATTAAGGATGGTGCAAAGTATATGTTTACATGCAGCAAAGAAAGAATGCAGGATAAGATTTCAACTTTCAGTACATTCGGAGATGCCGGTCACGGCGGAATTACAAGATATTCACTTTCTCCCGAGGCATTACAGGCAAGAGCAGAGTTTGTAAAGAGAATGACAGCAATCGGTGCCGAAATCAAAACAGACGATGTTGCCAATGTTTATGCAACTCTCAAAGGTTCGGATCCGACTCTTCCGGCAATCGTCATGGCTTCACACTGTGACTCCGTTAAGAACGGCGGTAACTATGACGGTATCCTCGGTGTTATGGGTGCAATGGAAGTTCTTGAAACGGTTGCAAACGATAAGATTCCCCACAAGCACAACCTTGTTGCCATGATTTGGACAAACGAAGAGGGCTCTCTTTATCCGCCGGCTATGATGTGCTCAGGCATTGTCTGCAACGATTATCTTCCGGCTGACATTGCAAAGAACTTCAAAAAAGAAAATATGCTTGCATCAAAGTCAATTCTTGATCCGACAAAGACATTCGGTATGGCTCTTGAGGCATCCGGCTATAAGGGTGATGAGGCGAACAGACTTAATCCAAAGGATTACAAGGCAATGTTTGAACTCCACATTGAACAGGGACCGATCCTTGAGGCGGCAGGCAATGATATCGGTGTTGTAACCTGCGTACTCGGTATGGTAAACTACCGCATCAAGGTTTACGGACAGGCTGACCATGCAGGCACAACTCCCATGAAGTATCGTCACGATGCACTTTTCGGTGCCGCAAAGGTTCTTGAATATCTCCACACGGAGCTTGATAAGCTTGATCCCGAGCTTGTTTACACAACCGGTGAAATTCTTTGTCATCCTGATGTACATACAGTAATTCCGGATTATGTTGAATTTTCACTTGACGCCCGTCATGAAGATCCGCGAGTAATTGAACAGGTTGTTTCCGTAATCGAGAATATCCCGAAAGAGGTTGAAAAGTGCAAGACAGGCTATGAAATTGCATGGACAAGAGATACTGTTTACTATGACAAGCAGCTTGTTGATTTTGTTCAGGAGGCAGTTGACGAACTCGGTTATTCAAATCAGAAAATCAACTCGGGCGCAGGTCACGATGCACAGTTTGTATCATATATGCTCCCGACAACAATGGTATTCGTTCCCTCAAAGGACGGCCATTCACATTGCGAACCCGAATTCACTTCAACAGAGCTTTGTACAGAGGGTGCGTCAGTACTTCTCAACGCAGTCCTCAAGTGTGATGCGGCTGATTGATAATCGGTTTTGCGGAGGATAAAATATGGACAATTATATAATTACAATTGCTCGCAGTTTTGGCAGCGGAGGCAAGGAAATTGCCTCCCTGCTTTCCGAAAAGCTGGGTATTCCGTGGTATGAAAGACAGATTCTGACAATGGCGTCACAGGCAAGCGGAATTGATGAAAGCGAATTCGTTGAGGTTGACGAAAAACTTCACGGAAGCTATCTTATAAAGTCGCTCACAAAGCTGCCGACGGCAAATGTTCTTCGTCCCGAATCAAGAGCGTTTGTGTCGGATTTGAATTTGTACAATATTCAGGCGGAAATCATAGAAGAGCTTTCCCGCACACAGTCCTGTATCATTGTCGGAAAATGTGCCGATCATATTCTGAGGGATAAGCCAAATGTTTTGAGCGTGTTTGTTGATGCGTATTATGACGATTGCATTTCAAAAATCCGCTCAAGAATTTATGTTTCGGAAGAGCGTGCAAAAGATATGAAAAAGCGTACCGACAAGTACCGCACGGCTTATTATAAATACTATACAAGAGGCGAAAACTGGAAAGATACGCTTAACTACGATATGTTTTTGAACACATCAAGGAATTCAACTAATGACTGCGCCGAAATTATTGCAAAGGCTGTTGAACTGAAATTCGGTAAATAATTTGACGCAGATTAAGAGGTGAGATTTATGGCAGTAACACTCGGTTCACTGTGCGAAAAGGCGGGCTATCTCTACGGTATGCGTGTGATAGCAGGCAAAGAAGGAATGACCAATATCGTGCAATGGGTTCATTCCGTTGAGGATATTGAGGTAAGTGACTTTCTTCACGGAGGAGAGCTTATCTTTTCAACGGGCATTGCAAACAAAGGTCAGGACTGGTTGCTGCCGTTTGTCAAAAATCTCATTGCCAAAAATGTCAGTGGACTTGTTCTGAACATAGGTCCGTACATAAAGGGAATCCCGTCAGAGGTTATCAGCTATTGCAACGAGAAAAAGTTTCCTCTTATGGATATTCCGTGGAAAACCCGAATTGTTGATATTTCACGGGATTTCTGCAATCAGATTATCTCAAATGAACGCAAGGAGGAAACAATCGGCGATACGCTGAAAAATTTCATTTTCTTTCCTGGTGAGTACGAAAAATACTTTCCTGTTCTTGAAAGCAACGGCTTTGACCTTGCAACCGATTATGCAATCATCGGTGTGAAAGCCGATATGGCTGACCATATTTCTTCAAGAAAGCTTGAGTCGGCATTTGAACGAACAATTTATTCCTACAAAAAGCACTGGGGCGGCTTTAAGGTGGACAACATGATGTTCTATATCCTCAATGACTTTTCCGATGATGAAATTGAAAGCATAGCCGAAAAAATTCAGTCGGAAAAGGAGAGGTATATAAGCGTCAACAAGCTGTATGTGGCAGTGAGCAAAACAAATAACAAGCTGAAATCACTCCCGAAAACATACCAGATTGTTTTAAGAATGTTAAGGCTTGCCGTCCGTACAGATATGACGCCTATGTTCTATGACCGACTTGAAGTTAAAAAGCTGATTCTTGCGGTTGACGATATTTCGTTGCTTGAAAGTATCTATAACGAAAATCTCAAAAAGCTTGAAGTGTATGACCGTGACAACGGCACGGATTATATGAGCTTTTTAAGACTTTACCTAAAGTATGACGGAAGTGTTCAGAGGGTTGCTCAGGAAACCTTTGTTCACCGCAACACCATAAATTATCAGCTTGCAAAAATCAAAAAGATTCTCGGCAATAACCTTAAAACCTTTGAAGAACGATTCAAAATTATATTAGCCTTTGAAGTTCGTGATGTGCTTTGACCGCCTCCGTCTCCGTCACGATGTTAATACTGAAAATCCCCCGACAGCCTAACGGAAACCGCTGTCGGGGGATTTTTTATGTGTTTATTGTAGTTGTATTTATTTGAGTAACTGATACTAATTGATATCAATTAGTATCAGTATAAATCAAAAAATATTCCTGTCAATCAAAACCACCCGTCCAACGGGTGGTTTGCTCTAGGGCTATAAGCCCATGCTACCGGCCAGCGCCTCAAGACGCTGGCTTTCACTTTGTTCAAGCCTATTGCCTTTGCCTCTTTCGCCACCCCTTAAAGGGTGTTTGTATTACTCGCCACCCTTAAA
>ERZ791819.12-NODE-12-length-196575-cov-11.751501_pt1 | contig 196575 bp, 166 predicted proteins | sample MGYA00510301_ERZ791819 | MGnify/ENA primary metagenome ERZ791819 (study PRJEB30046, sample SAMN00791999) | human gut metagenome | study: EMG produced TPA metagenomics assembly of the A metagenome-wide association study of gut microbiota in type 2...
TTTCAAGTTCACTGTTGATCTGTCTCATAAGCTTGTATGCTGCTGATCTTGAAATCCCAAGAATCTGCATCACATCTCCTACTTCTAAAAACTTTTCGTTCATGCCCTTTCACCACCTTTCCATTAAAATTTGTTTTGGCGTTTCTCCATACCAGTTCTGCTGATGTCACAACCAGCCTCCTTACCTGAGATAATCTCCTGTAATACCGCCCACTCCTGCTCGAGGTACTCGGTCCGCTTGGGGGAGTGTCTACATTCGCTCGATTCCTATGAATGTCCTGGCAAATGCCTGTTAGATTTCTGGTACCGCTCATTTAGTTATTTTTCAATACCATATCGTATAGATAATTGAATTGATATTATTCTATACCATATAGTATTGAATTGTCAAGAAGTTTTTCTAATGTTCTCGTATAGAAAAACTTCCATTTTCATTTTTTCCGTGTTATACTGTCTTTAACAGTCCATCAGGGACAGATAAACGGAGGTGACTACACTATGACAATTGGTGAAAGAATAAAGAAAATACGGGTATTCCGTAAAATGACAATGGATGAACTGGGCGGTGCACTTGGATTTGAGGGCAAAAATATGTCGGTCCGCATATCCCAGTATGAAACCGGTGCACGCATTCCCGGTGAAGATATGATTCTAAAGCTTGCTGATGCATTGCACTGCAATTACAAGGCAATCTCTGATTACAGCCTTGGTGCTGCTGAAGATATCATTGAAACACTTTTCTGGCTTGAAGAAAGTGCCACATCTCTCCCGGCACGTGGAAAAGGTACAAGATTCCCAGAGTACACAGCTCCCGGCAACCTGATTCATCTGACTGCAATGACACCTGCAAAATCTTCCGAGGCTGCCAGACCAACTTACAACGAAGATGATTATGACAGTACAGGCTCACCTGTCGCATTAACTTTTGAATATGGATTGGTAAATGATTTCCTTTCGGAATGGTGTGAAATGAAAACGAAATTAAATAATGGAGAGATTTCTCCTAATGAATATTTTGAGTGGAAAATAACATGGCCTCAGGCATAAAAAGAAAGGAAAGCATCTATGAACGATCTCGATTTTAAACTAACATTAATCAAAGCACTTGAACATAATGCCAATACTCAATCAGCATTTAATACAGAAGGTATTTGGAAAATAATATCTTCTCTTCCATTATGTAATCTATACATTGAAGACACATGTATATATACAAGAATTGAGTGGAATACTTATTGTTCAATTCTTCATATTCAAGTGCCCCTAGACACACGTGATACTTTTGTTGCCAATTCTAAACTTGTGTTAGATGTAGCACAACAACTCTTCGGAAGGCAAGCGGATCAATATCTTACAGACATAGATATTGGCATCCTTGTTGAACATTATGAAATCATTGATTTTTCAGAAATATCCCTTACTCAAGTAATCTCTAAAGCAATCAATGATGCTGAATTATTAATGCAACAAGGGAAATATGATTCTGCTTTCGATCGTATTCACACTGCATTTCATGGTTATTTAAGAAAAGTGCTAGATAATCGCAATGTTTCATATGAAGAATCTGACACTTTAAATCAATTGTACAACAAATTACATTCTGATATATGCAATAAAATCACTCCTGGTCCCATGGCTGATTTAATAAAAACAACTCTCCGCAGTGGTTCAGGAATTATATCATCTATGAATGATATGCGTAATAGGCATTCCTTGTCTCATCCTAACTCTGAATTAATAAGTAACAGAGAAGCTAAATTTGTTATACAATTAGTAAAAGCTATATCATCATACATAAACGAAGTTATCTAGTTCATAGTACCATTTTAGTACCACAAGACAAAAAACAAGCTCGCAAATGCCCATTTTACTAGGCTTTGCGAGCTTTTGAAAATTATTCAAACTCAATAGTTCCAGGTGGCTTACTGGTCAAATCATAGAATACTCTATTGACTCCCTTTACCTCATTTATAATTCTGCTCATCACTGTCTGAAGTACCTCAAACGGTATCTCGGCTGCTTCGGCTGTCATGAAGTCCACGGTGCGGACTGCACGGACTGCAACGGCATAATCATATGTTCTCTCATCACCCATGACACCTACTGAACGCATGTTGGTAAGGGCTGCAAAGTACTGGTTTGGCATCCATGATGGTTCCTCGCCGCTTGACTCTTTGTACTCTTTTGCTGCCTTTTCCACTTCGCTTCTGTAAATCCAGTCTGCATCCTGGACAATGCGTACCTTTTCGGCTGTGACTTCGCCGATGATACGGATTCCCAGGCCCGGGCCTGGGAATGGCTGACGGAATACGAGATAGTCAGGTAATCCAAGCTCCAGTCCGACCTTGCGTACCTCGTCCTTGAAGAGGTTTCTGAGTGGCTCCACGATATCCTTGAAATCGACATGCTCCGGGAGACCTCCTACGTTGTGGTGTGATTTGATGACTGCAGATTCTCCGCCGAGTCCACTCTCCACTACGTCCGGATAGATGGTTCCCTGCGCAAGGAAGTCAACCTTTCCGATTTTCTTAGCTTCTTCCTCGAATACACGGATAAATTCCTCACCGATGATTTTACGCTTGCGCTCAGGCTCTGTGACGCCTGCAAGCTTGCTGTAGTAGCGCTCCTGTGCGTTGACGCGGACAAAGTTTATGTCGAACGAACCGCCTTTGCCGAATACGCCCTCTACCTCATCGCCCTCGTTCTTGCGGAGAAGTCCGTGGTCTACGAATACACAGGTGAGCTGCTTGCCGATTGCCTTGGCAAGGAGTGCTGCGAGCACTGATGAGTCTACTCCACCCGAAAGTGCAAGGAGCACTTTGCCGTCACCGACCTGCTCTCTGATTTCGTCGATTGTGTTTTTGACGAATGAATCCATCTTCCATGTGCCTGCACATCCACATACGCCACGGACGAAATTGTAAATCATCTGTGTTCCGTTCTTGGTGTGAAGTACCTCCGGATGGAACTGTACTGCATATAATTTCTTCTCAACATTCTGTGTTGCGGCTATTGGACAGTCTGCAGTGTGCGCAACTACCTCAAAGCCCGGTGCTGCCTCTGCAATTCTGTCGAAATGACTCATCCAGCATACTGATTCTGATGGCAGATCCTTGAACATCACGCCGTTTGCAGAATATGTGATTTCTGTCTTTCCATACTCTCCAACCTCCGGTGTGATTACCTTTCCGCCTAATTTATGCATCATAAGCTGTGCACCGTAGCAGATGCCAAGCACCGGTATTCCCAGCTCAAACAGCTCTTTCTGGTATGATGGAGAATTCTCTTCATAACAGCTGTTTGGACCTCCTGTAAGGATGATGCCCTTTGGATTCATTTCTTTGATTTTCTCAATGTCTATTTTGTATGAGTAAATCTCACAGTACACGTTGCACTCGCGGACACGGCGCGCAACAAGCTGATTGTACTGACCACCAAAGTCTATGACTATGACCTTTTCCTGATCCATGTTTTCCTCCTAATTGTTTATTCGCCATGCTGCCATCTCATTGATTACATAAAAGCAACATGTTTTCTTATGTCATTATAGATTACGGAGTGCTTATCTGCAAGCGATTTTGTTAAATTTCTGTTTTGATTTTATGTGCAATTACGTTATAATGAATTATAAACACTTTTATAGGCTGGGAGGTTTCATCATGAGTTTTAAAATAATCACTATAAGCCGAGAGTTTGGCAGTGGCGGTCGCTTTATCGGCGAGCAGATTGCTCAAAAATGCGGCATTGAGTTTTACGATAAAAAAATAATTGAGCATGTGGCAAAGGAGCTCGGTATCTCTGAGCAGATTGTCGCAAACCAGGGCGAATATGCACCTGCCGGAAGTATTTTTTCATATGCATTTGTGGGGCGCGACATCACAGGAGTTTCTCTTTCCGACCAGATTTTCAATATTCAGCAGAAGCTCATCAAGGATATTGCGCAAAAAGAGCCATGCGTTATTGTGGGACGTTGCGCAGACTACATTCTTTCTGACAGGGATGATGTGCTGAATGTTTTTATAGAGGGAAATAAGCCTGAGAAGGCTGCAAGAATAAAAAAGCTCTACCAAAAAAGCGATGACGAGGTCAAAAAGCTGCTAAAGGATGTCGATAAGAAGCGCTCTGTAAATTACCGCTACTTTACCGACAAGGAGTGGGGCAACAGGAAAAATTATGACCTGGTGCTCAACAGCTCTGTGCTTGGGTATGACAAATGCATTGAGCTCATCGCAGCTGCATACGCGTAACATAAATAGAATTACAACCTGTGTGTAATATTAAAAATACTCCTGCATAAACTGTAACAACAGAATATGCAGGAGTATTTTTTGAAATCATATATTGAGACAAGGGCGGTGGAAATCGCCAACTACATAGTTGAGAACAATGCCACGGTGCGTCAGGCTGCAAAGCAGTTTGGCATCAGCAAATCCACTGTGCACAAGGATATCACGGATGCTGACAGGCTGCTTCGCATAGACCCGGAGCTTGCCGCAAAAGCGCGTCACATTCTCGATATCAACAAGTCCGAGCGCCATATCCGCGGCGGACTTGCCACCAGAGAGAAGTATCTGCATCTGCCTCATGTGCATGCCGGCTGAGTGCATGGATGCTTCTATCCCTGCATTGCCAGGTGCGCAGCTTTTCGCGCATCTGAGGCTTTTCGCCAATTCAAGACCTGTGTCACATAATTCGGCAGCTCGTCGTACAGCCGATTACCTCCGAATATTTTTATATGCCAGGTTTTTCTGGTGTCACATGACTTGTGAGCACACCGTACAGCCACTTGCCCTCATCGCTTAGATCCTCATAGGTAAAGCCGCTTGTCTTATCGCAGGCAGGTGTTAGAATCGCTGATTTTTCGTCCTTATTGGACAGATTCCAGCACACATAGCTGATGCCGTAGCTGTCAAGCAGGCTGATCCAGCTGTTTGCGGAATCTATGTCCACCTGACCGTTTCCGTCGGCGCTGCAGATGCCAAACTCTGATACAAATATCGGCAGTCCGGCGTCTGCCGCCGATTTTAGCTTGTTCTGCAAGTCCTCCTTGTGGGTTGCGGCATAGAAATGCAGTGTATACATGATATTGTCATAGCCTGTGACAGGGTCCTTGACTGCCTCATCCACATCCTGGCTCCAGTTAGGTGTGCCTATCAGTATGACTGCATCCTTGTCGTAGCTTCTGATTGACGGAATGACCTCACTGGCATAAAACTTCACATCTCCCCAGGTCGCACCTTTGCACGGCTCATTGCAAATCTCGTAAATCACGTTGTTGTATGAGGCATACTGCTGTGCCATTTTGGCAAAAAATGTCTTTGCCACATCACTGTAGCGGTTTGGATTGCCCTCGTTTAGCACATGCCAGTCGATGATGACATACATGTCGTTGTTGAACGCGTACTGCACTCCGTTTTGCACAAGTGTCTCAAGCTGCTGCCTGTCACCGTCTGTGCAGTAGCCACCGCTTTCGTAGGTGTACATGGCGAGCCTCACCACGTTTGCTCCAAAGCTTTTCAGCGTGGCAAAGCAATCATTGGTCACATACTGTGGATACCACGCAAGACCATGTGTGCTGACTCCGCGAAGCTGCACCTCGTTGTTATTTTGATCAACGAGCTTGCTGCCCTCCACATGCAGCTTACCGTTTACTGACGGACAGGCAAGAACTGAGCTCTCCTGTCCGTTTTCTGTGGTGAGCTGCTCTGTGTCAACCACATTCTGATTTTCTGTACTGCTCTGCGTACTGTCCTCTGTATTATTTTCTGTAGAGTTCACCGACTCAGTGGCTTTCTCATCCGTCTGTGATTCTGTCTCCTTGTTGCCCTTGTTACCACATCCTGTAAAAATCCCAAGCACCAGCACTGCAGCCAATACCAATGCTATATATTTCTTCATATTGTTATACTGTCTGACTGATTACTGAATGGATGTAACCTTGTAGTCCTCAGCCTCTACAGTCTCCTTTAATTTCTCATCGGAAATGTCAGAGCTTAATGTCACTACTGCAGTTCCGCTCTCATGGCTTACTGCTGCCTCACTAACTGCATCAAGCGCCTCGAGTGCCTTCTTTACTCTTGCCTCGCAGTGGCCGCACATCATTCCTTCGATATTCATTGTCTTTGTCATTGATTTTTCCTCACTTTCATTTGGTTTATCTGTTTTGTTTTTTCTATCTGGTGTTGCTTTTCTGTCATGCTTAGGATCATACACCCTGCACAGATTCAGCCGCAGGGCATTGGTAACAACGCAGAAGCTCGACAGGCTCATCGCCGCCGCTCCAAACATCGGATTGAGCTTCCATCCTAATAAAGGATACCACAAACCGGCCGCAAGTGGAATACCTATTACATTATAGAAAAATGCCCAGAACAGATTTTCGTGTATATTTGTCAATGTAGCACGGCTTAACCGCACTGCTGCCGGTACATCTATCAGGCGGCTCTTCATCAGGACAACATCCGCCGCATCTATTGCCACATCACTTCCCGCGCCGATTGCAATTCCCATATCCGCACGTGTGAGCGCCGGTGCATCATTGATTCCGTCACCAACCATGGCTACCCTGCCCTGTTTTTTTAGCTTCCTTATGACAGCCTCCTTACCATCCGGAAGCACACCTGCGATGACTTCGTCCACTCCCGCCTGCTTTCCAATGGCATTGGCAGTCTGCTCGTTGTCACCGGTGAGCATAACAACTCTGATACCCATATTTTTAAGCTGTCTGACAGCTTCCGGACTGTCCTCCTTTATTGTATCTGCAACGGCTATGATACCGCAAAGCCTGTCATCTGCAGCAAAGAACAGAGGAGTTTTTCCTTCCTTTGAAAATTCGACAGCTTTCGCGCGCATATCATCTGACACTTTTACGAATTTGCTGACAAAAGCAAGATTTCCTGCTTTTATCATTTTGCCTGCAAGTGTTGCAGTCAGACCATTTCCTACAACAGCGCTAAAATCCGTAACCTCTGCGACAGCGATTTCATCCGTTTTAGCGCGCTCCATAATGGCTTTTGCAAGCGGATGCTCGCTCTTGGCCTCGACTGATGCGGCTATTGCAAGAAGCGCTCCGGCATTATTGCCGGTTCCCTCAAAAAATGTCTCATCCGGCACGATATCCGTCACCTTCGGCTCACCGCTTGTTATGGTGCCTGTCTTATCAAGAGCCACAATCTGTGTGCGTCCTGTTGCCTCAAGGCTTGCCGCTGTCTTGAAGAGTATACCGCTCTTTGCGCCCTTGCCGTTTCCTACCATTATCGCAACAGGAGTTGCCAGTCCAAGTGCACACGGACAGCTTATCACGAGCACCGAAATGCCTCTGGCAAGCGCAAAGCCCACGGTCTCACCGGCTATAAGCCATGCTATTATTGTAATGATTGCAATTGTGATAACCGCCGGCACAAATACTCCCGATACCCTATCAGCGATTTTTGCAATAGGTGCCTTTGTCGCTGCGGCATCAGAAACCATCTGTATAATCTGTGAGAGTGTGGTGTCTTCGCCTACTCTCGTTGCGCGGCATTTTATAAAGCCTGACTGGTTCACTGTGGCAGCGCTTACTGCATCTTTCGGCTGCTTATCCACAGGGATGCTCTCTCCTGTGAGTGCCGATTCGTTGACAGCGGTTGTTCCATCTATTATTTCACCGTCCACAGGGATATTTTCCCCCGGTCTGACCACGAAAATATCGCCCTTTTTCACTGCATCCACAGAAATTTCCTGCTCCACGCCATCCCTTACAACGGTTGCTGTCTTTGGGGCAAGCTGCATCAGGCTCTTTAAAGCGTCTGTTGTTTTGCCCTTTGAGTGCGCTTCAAGCATTTTTCCGACAGTAATCAGTGCCAGGATCATGGCAGCCGACTCAAAGTAAAACTCATGCATATATGACATGACCGCATCCATATCGCCATTCACCTGCGCAGCTGTCATGGCAAAAAGTGCATACACGCTGTATCCAAACGATGCCGCAGAGCCAAGCGCAACAAGCGTATCCATGTTGGGAGCGCCGTGAATCAAGCCCTTAAAGCCACTGATAAAAAACTTCTGGTTTATGACCATTACCGCCACTGTAAGCAGAAGCTGCAAAAGCCCCATAGCCACATGGTTTCCATTGAAGAACTCAGGCAACGGCCAGCCCCACATCATATGTCCCATGGAAAAATACATGAGAACAACTAAGAATATGAGCGATGCTATAAGCCTGTTGCGCAGCTTCGGTGTCTCTCTGTCTACAAGCGCATCCTGCGCTGCCTTTAGCTGCTCTAAGCTGTTATTTGCTTTGTCATTATCTGATTCTGTTGCTGTGCCTTTGGGACTCGCTCCATAGCCCGCCTGCTCTACTGCCTCCACTATCTGCGCATCTGTCGCGCTTCCCTCGACTCCCATCGAGTTGGTCAAAAGGCTGACAGAGCAGCTCGTCACACCATCAACCTTAGAGACCGCCTTTTCCACTCTGGCAGAGCATGCCGCACAGCTCATTCCTGTAACTGTATATTGCTTCATACTGTCTGTATTTCCTTCTTTCTACTATTCGAATCTAACTATTCAGAAGCCTTTTCTAAAATCTCTCAATTCCTGTCACCTTGAAATCCAGTCTTTCGATGGCAAATGTGATTTCCTCATCGCTTAGCTCTCTGGTTGCCTCAACATGTGCCACGCCATGCTTTAAATCCACATCTGCCGATACTCCGCTCATCTTCTGCAGTGAGCGTGTGACCGAGTTCTTGCAGTTCATGCAGTGCATTCCGTCTATGTGCACATCTGCTCTCGTGACTATCTCGCCTGTAAGCTGTACTGTGGCTTCCTCGTCCTCCTTCATGGCTCCACCGCCACAGCAGGCGCCCTCGCCCTTTGAATGCTTAATAGTCTCCTTTAAGCCCACAATTACCAGAGCGGCAATTATTGCTATTATTAATATTGTGATTATTGTACTCATTTTTATACCCGCCTTCTTATAATACTACTTCATAAGCTTCTGCAGCGTGTTCAAAAGCTCATCTATTGTCTCATCCTTACCGGCTCTTATGTCATCTGCCACACACGTCTTTATATGATTGGCCAAAAGGACTTTATTGAAGCTGTTGAGCGCAGCATTTGCGGCCGCCACCTGTGTGATGATGTCAGGGCAGTAGCAATCCTCATCCAGCATACGCTTGATTCCACGGATCTGCCCCTCTATACGGCTAAGTCTGTTGATGAGATCCTTATATTCCTTCTCTGACCGCTCTTTTTTGCGGTTGCAGCAAGAGCATTTGGTTTCTTTTTCTGCCATGGGTGCCTCCCTTCTTTCTTCATTCGTAACTGTTCAGTACCTTCACAGTTGCATTTGTTTCACATGTCTAACCATACCCCTTATGGGTATCCACCCCCAAATGCATTATATACCCCGGCAGGGTATATTGCAAGGGCAGATTTCCTTATTGAGAAATTTTCAACAGTATGGCAGAACGTTAATCACACGTCCATAAGGCGCACAGGTCACACATGCACTACTCCGTTCGCTGCACTACGTCACTAAATAAAGCAGTAACTTCATAAACAAGTCACTGCTTTAAAATTCAGTCATAAATTATAGTAAATCTAATTATAATTATTTATCTATGCTGTTGTAGTTGCATATACATTTCCACTGGAAGCTCTAAATGTAACTTTTAATGTACATGTAACTCCTTCTATCAGATTTTTTGCTACATATTTAACGCACTTGAATATGCATGTCACCTCAGTGCAATCTGAACTTTTCGAATGCGTCATGCTTGTTGGTTTATAGCATGGATATGTGCTATTATTATATCCATAATGATTAATGCTTGCATAACGCTCTTTTCCGTCAGCCGAATATAATGTTGAATCTATATAAAAATAATTATTCCATTTTGAATCATAATAAAATCTTTGAATTTTATCATATGCGACTGTAGAGATACTATCTTCCATATTTTGAGCATAATTTAATCTAGAATATATACCTAAACGCTCATTTCTGTAGGCCTTTTTTACATACTTTATAAAGTCATTTATTCCCATACTTGTATAAAAATTTATTAGATCATTATACGACTTATTTTCAGCCTTTAATTGTTCCTGTGTAGGAAAAGAATAATGTGTACCTAACTCTTCATTAATTTTTTCCAATGTTTCACGATACCGATAAAGTTCATCCTCCGCAGCTTTTACTGTAATAGATGTATGTAAAATTGTACATAATAATAACGTAATTGCTATACTTAACGAAATAATTTTTTTACGCATGTTCTATCCTCCATCCTTTATTGTTTACTATAATCTATAACTTTTTCTATTTATTAGGCAAAATTCAATTTTCAATTTTCAAATTATCTTCTGCGCCTCCCTCATGCTCTACAATAACCTGGTCTGTGATATTCTCCTTATTTTCTCCATCAAGAATATAATACTCCCCACTATACGGCACTTTATAACTCACCTTAACGTCTCTGCTTATAGCTCCCAGTTTTTCAGCTTCTTTTGCCTCCGCTGGCAAAATATATACATCCTCATAACCGGTATATGAGTATATGCTTACCGTTTCATCTTTTTCCAAATAAACAGTCGGACCGCTATATTTTCTATACACCAGATCACGTGCCGAATCATTATTAACATCAATTAATGCCTGAATATGTTCAATCATATCGGCTGCAAATGACCTCACCGGCGTGATACACATACACAAGACAACTACAGTCACAACCGCTATCGCAGCAAAATATGCAGGATATCGTTTTGAGCTGTGAGTGGTATGTAATTCCTCGATACATTCTTTTCTTACCTGCTCAATATCAGGCATTTTATGTTGCGCAGCATGTCTTAAAATATCATTTTTCTTCATTCTGTATCAATCCTCCTTATCCAGATTTTTCCTAAGCTCCCTTAAGGTTCGATATAATCTGTTTTTTATGGTTGATTCCTTTACAGAAAAAAGGAGTGCTATTTCTGAAATATTTTTATCCATATAGTAATATAGATAAAATATTTTTTTAGTAAGTTCATCCTTCGCAGAAAGATATGTAAACACACTTTGTACTGTTTCTTTTGATATTGCTATATCGTCAAACGAAGTCTGTTGTACAGCTATATCATTTTCATCTGCCGACAAAATATTATAATCGTTCATTTCCTCAATGCCACGAAGCTTTTCTTTTAATTTATAATGACGAAAAATTTTTCTCTTTGCTATTTGCATTACAAGTGCATCCGGCTGCTTAAAATATGATATTCCATGTTTTCGTATTATTTTAACAACCTCTGTATAGGTTTCCTGAAATATATCTGCTACATCTTCAGTTTTTCCACATTTTACAATGATGTACGCTAAAACCTTCTGATTGGTTGAGGCATATAGCTCATTAAAAAAGTCATCCTGTGCCTTATTAATCAATCTGCATCCCTCCCTTCACTATATATGTGTCCCACACCATAGAAAAAGTTTCATGTTATACCATACTTTTATAATAAAAGCATGCAAGCTGTGTCCTGTCCCTCAGCTGCAGCTTTTCAAGTATGACACTGATATAGTTTCGTACGGTTCCCTCACTCAGATACAGCTCATCCGCTATTTCCTTGTTGTTTAGTCCTTCTGCAACCAGCTCTATGATTGAAAGCTCCTTGCCGCTTATATCATAGCTCTTCATTGCGTCAATGAACCGGGCCTGACCGGTGCCTGATGAAGCTTCACCATCAGCTCCGAACAGGTGTGGTATCCTGTCCATTATCTGTGTTCCAAACACTGTCTGTCCGTTGTTTACAGCTCTAAGTGCCGGGGCAATACTCTCAAATGCCTGTTTTAGTATATAGCCCTTCGCCCCCAGCGAGATTGCTTTTACTATGTATTCATCATCCGAAAATGTGGTCAGAAGAAGTATTTTGGCATCATGATATTTTCCGAGTATTTTTTCTGCTGCTTCAAGACCTGTCATGCCCTGCATCCTTATATCCATGAGCATCACATCGGGCATATGCTCCTCGTACAGCTTTACCGCCTGCTGCCCGCTGTCTCCAACCGCAGACACCTCTATGTCATCCTGTGCGCTCAGTATTGTATTCAGCGAAAGTGATACGAGATTATCATCATCTATTATTACTATTTTCATGTCCTGTTCCTTTCTTTTTCACGCCTTGATTTTATGATTAAAGGGTCAAAAGGTATCATCGATGCATGCTTGCATGCAATTCGATGTATACCTTAGTGCCCCGCACTACACCGAGAAAGTAGCAATTTGCTGCGGGGATGCAGCAAATTAGCGGATTTCGAGGTGGAGTCAGATTACGGGAATGCGTAGCATGTAGTAATCTGATTAATCATAAATGAGGGGCAAAATACCTTTTGACCCTCATATCATTTTTTTATATCCTCACTTCTTCATGAGCGTCACAAATATCATGAAACCATCGTCTGCCTTTATACGCATGGTTCCTCCTATCGCTGCAACACGCTCCTTTATATTTTTTATGCCTATTCCATCTCCTGTTTCTCCCGTAAGGCTTCTTTCGTCAGCCGATGTGCCGTTGTCCATTATCTCAAGCTGGTAAAAGGCGGGATGCTCTCTGACTATTATCCTGATTTCATCGCCGTTACTGTGCTTAACTGCGTTGTTTACCGCTTCCTTTGCAATTGCAATAAAAGCATACTTGACATCTCTGGGCACATCATCCTCACAGTCGTATTCGAGTGAAAATGCAAATGCACTGTCTGTAGGCTTAAGCTTCGCAAGCGCCTGACGCAAATCGACCGATTCATCGTACAAATCATGAACACTTTTTCTCATGCTGTCCATTGCCGTATCGAGTGTACTCTTTAGGTCTGCGATAGGCGCTTTAAGCTTTTCATCAGTATTTATCACACCGATTGCTCCCACCTGCAAAATAGAGCGCGTAATCATGTGACCCACGTTGTCGTGTATCTCCCTTGCGATACGGTTTCTCTCCTTTAGCGTGGCATTGTATATCTGCGCATTCTGCTTCTCGATAAGCTGGTGATTCATCTGCTCCATAAGCATGTCGTGCTCCATGGACGCATCTCTCATGCTGTGCATCTTCATCTGATACCCCAAAAGCAGCTCTGTGAAATACGAAAGCATTACCGCAAAAGCCATGAGAAGTACAACCTCCAGGATATAAAAAATCCCGGGTGCTATATGTTTTATCTTTAAAATACAGTCCACCGATACAACTATCCCCACTAAGGCTGCAGCCATCCTCGATGCCGTGTATTTTCTCTTTCTGAATACCATCGCTGCATACGGCAGCATAAAAAATGATGGTGCAAAAAATACTCCGGACAGAATATAAACCGCCAGAATCAAATCAAAAGCCCGGTCTGCCGTTTTGCTCTCCTTAGCAGGACTCATCTGCGGCACACCCTGCATGTCTATAAATGTGCACACAATTATTCCTGTAAGTATGCACGCTATCATGACGTAATCGACCTGAAGGGATACCACCATAAGCATCACGCATGATAGAACTATTAAAAACTGACTACATATCTTATACATTAAAAGCCTCCATTTCCGTAAAATAAGCTTACAACAAATTCCATCAAACGTCACTATGACAAATGTCATTTTTTACACAACAATGCCTCATCCAAACATAAATACGAATGTGACATTTGACACTTACTTTCCGGCACGCCATATAGTAATCTGTTATTGAGCCGGATATCAGGCTTGCAAACGAAAATACAACATTATGGAGGCAATTCAATGGATACAACCAAAAATGCGATAGAAGTAACAAACCTTGTAAAACGCTACAAGGAGCTTGTGGCACTCGACCATTTCAATCTGACCGTTAAAACCGGCGAGATTTTCGGATTGCTCGGACCAAACGGCTCCGGAAAGACCACCACTATAAACTGCATACTTTCCCTGCTCACATACGATAAGGGAGATATAAAGGTATTCGGGCAGGAAATGTACTCAAACAGCTACGATATCAAACGCGAAATCGGCGTAGTCATGCAGAATGTGGCCGTGTACGACGAGCTGACTGTATATGAAAATATCGACTATTTCTGCGGTCTTTACGTAAGTGACAAAAAGCTCCGCGAAAAATATGTAAAGGAAGCAATGGATTTCGTGGACATAGCGGATTACAGCAAATTTCTGCCAAAGAAGCTCTCAGGCGGACTTTTGAGACGACTCAACATCGCGTGTGGCATAGCACACAAACCAAAGCTCATCTTCTTCGATGAACCGACCGTGGCTGTCGACCCTCAAAGCAGAAACAAGATTCTGGAGGGCATCAAAAAACTAAACCGTGATGGTGCGACAATCATCTACACCTCACACTACATGGAGGAGGTTGAACAGCTCTGCGACCGCATACTCATCATGGACAAGGGCAAGGCTCTCGCACTCGGCACAAAGGACGAGCTAAAGCGCATGATCAAAAATACAGAGACCATAAACGTAGAAATCGCAGACCTGTCAGAAGCACAGCTTGACGCATTAAAGCAGCTGCACAATGCATATCAGGTCAGCTTTGAAAACGGACAGCTTCGGATTTATTTCAGTGGCGGACGCCACAATATAATCCATGTGCTTGATTATCTAGAGCAGAATAATCTGTCCTTCGGTCAGGTGTACACGCAGCTTCCGACTCTTAACGACGTATTCTTAGAGATTACCGGAAAGGAGCTTAGGGATTGATGAATGGACTAAAATTATTTTTTCACAACGCAAAATACACCATGCTAAGCATGTTCCGCCTGAAAGTCACGCTGTTTTGGACACTTGCATTTCCACTGTTGCTCGCCACCTTTATGTATATGGCATTCGGAAATCTGTTTGAAAAGGATGAAATGTTCAAGACAATAAATGTGGCAGTGGTTGAATCTAAAAACGATGACACTCTGATGAGCGTGCTTGAGTCTCTCGATGTAAACCATACTGATTCCGTCAGTAAATCAGACGACAAGTCCGATAGCACAAATTCATTTTCAGACCTCATAAACATGAAGCTAATGGATAGCTCAGCAGCCAAAAAAGCACTAAATAACAAAAAAGTGACAGGCATTATTTACACAGAGGATGCTTCTTTAGTCGTGGAGGAAAACTCATACAATGCCACAATCCTTGAATCCATCCTGACACAGTACAAACAGCAAAAGGACGTATTTACAAACATAGCAAAGACTAATCCGGCTGCGCTTGAGACTGCAATTGCCGGGCTTTCTGAAACCGCATCAGAGTATAAAGAGATTTCACTTTCATCGGGAAATCAGGATGAATACACCAATTACTTTTACGCTGTTTTTGCGATGAGCTGCCTGTTCGCCTCATTTTCAGCCGTAAGCTCCACCTGCAGGCTGTTAGCTGATACAAGCCCTCTCGGCATACGAAAAAGCCTTGTGCCGGCATGCAAAAACACCCTTATCTTTTCAGAGTATATCTCACTCTTAAGCATCCATTTTGCTGTTGAGCTCATAGCACTTGCCTACATGACTCTTCTTGGCGTGGATTTTGGAAATAAATATCCGGCAATCATCCTGACACTGTTTTTCGGCTGCATGATCGGACTTTCAATCGGAGTTATAATCGGTGCCATTCCTAAGCTCACAGAGGGCAGCAAAATCGGTATCTCTGTCGGAATCGGCATGGTGCTTTCCGTGCTTGCGGATTTATGTGCCAACGGTATAAAGGATATGGTCGAGCACAAGCTTCCTATTGCCAACCGCCTCAACCCAGCCTGTCTCATATCCGACTGCTTTTACTCGCTCAACGTATATGACAGCTACGACAGATTTTTCAGAAACATATCAATCATGGCAGTAGAATCAGTGATTCTTTTAATCATTGCCTTTGTACTGCTTCGGAGGGAAAAATATGCAAGTATTTAAATCATATTTCAAAATACTCAACAGACATATGGGCCAGATGATTATGTACCTGTCCATATTCATAGGTGTCATGGTCGTTCTCACTGCGACACGCACAAACAAAGCTGAAGATGATTATGAAGCCACCAAGCCCAAATTTGCGGTGTTTGACTATGACAAATCATCAGAAAGCAAAGCTCTGACAGCCTATCTTAAAAAGACATGCACACAAAAAAATATTAAAAATGACAAAAAGGAAACTATGCAGGATGAGTTGTTTGCCAGAAACGTAAACTGTGTTCTCATCATAAAAGAAGGCTTCAAGCTTGATGTTGTGACCATGCCGGGTACGCAGGCAGCGACCACCTTTGAGTCTGCCATAAACAGCTTTACGAAAACGTACAATACTTACATTGCTTCCGGCTACTCTGAAGCTGATGCTCTAGCCGCAGTAAATACCTCGCTAAGCCAGAAGGCTTCTGTCTCACTGCTCAGTGGCAAAAATGTCACCTCGCACTCAGGGATATACTACTGCTTCAGTTATCTGGGATGGGTGCTCCTTGTCATGATGATTGCAGGTATAGCTCCTGTTCTTCAGGTTTTCTCCAAAAAAGAAATCAAGGAGAGAATATCCTGCTCATCCTATAAATTTGCAAACTACAACCGCGAGCTGCTTTTGGGTGTGATTTTAACCGGACTTGTGGTATGCGCTGTAATTTTTGCCTCAGCTACAATCATGTTTAAAGGCAGCACATTCTCGTTTTCAGGTTTCCTGTTCACACTCAACATGCTCTGCTACATGCTCGTTTCACTGGCATTTGCCTTTTTCATAAGTAAAATCACCTCAAACAGTGAGATACTGAACATGTTTGCAAACACAGTGTCACTCGGCATGGCATTCCTGTGCGGTATATTTGTGCCGGAGGAATTTCTAAGTGATGGCATCATAAAAGCCGCTCACTTCCTGCCTGCCTACTGGTACAACCAGGCTGTAAAAAATATTGACTTTCATCCGGTCAGGGAGCTTGGCTTTATTTCAATATGCATGGGAATACAGCTTCTGTTTGCTGCCGCAATAATTGTCGTTGCCCTTCGCATCACAAAAGCGCCTGACGGCTTCAAAAAGCATACAGCAGCTGTAGCTGCTCATAAATAGCTCTGCCTCATATAAATATATACAACGAAAAAGCCGGTACATCATGCTTCCATGAATGTACCGGCTTTAAATACTTAGCAGTCCGTACGGGAATCGAACCCGTGTTTCCGCCGTGAGAGGGCGGCGTCTTAACCGCTTGACCAACGAACCGTGTATTATAATATCATGGTCAAACGAATAATGCAAGTATTTTTTTAATTTTTTTCAAAAAAATTTTCCGTTCATTTACCTTAAACATTTTCCCTTTAAATGCTTCTGGCTTTAATTCCATTTTCGTCCCTATGTATGCTCTGCGACAATCTATCATATTCCGGCTCCTTATCCCAAAGCACACGTTCTTATCCTCATATTTTATTTATACGTTTTCCTCTTGAGTAAGATTATACACTACTTTGGTCACACAACGGTCACACGGAGCACTTTTCCACGGATTTTGTAAAAAGTATACATTGAAAATGCCGAAAACTGTACAATTTTAGACAATTTTCGGCATTTGCGTATTTTTTATTCGTTATAATCAACTATTATTTATTATATTTTTTGTATATCTTTTCAAACGCAGGCATGGAGCGCTTTATCATTTCCCTGTCATCCTCCTTTGCCTTCTCGCAGAATGCATTGCTGTCATCCTCGAGAGCCTTTACAAACATATAAAAGGAAAATCCACTGCGCCTCGCGGCTGTCAGCAAAAAACTTTATGAATTCAACCATAATGATTTTCAGTGTCCCGGTTAGCAGCTTAGCTAGTCCAAGAAATCGTCCGCATGCCCCTTTGATGTTTTTACATTGGCCTTCACAACCTGCTTAATTGCCTTTTTTCGTTTGCCTTGATTAATTTCATAAGATTGCATAAATCAACCTTCTCCTTCCATACCTTTCCTCCAAGAATTTATTTAATGTTTAAATATCTAAACCTGTTTGCATTTTTATCTATCATCCTTATTTTCATAAAAGGCTTTTTCACACCTTTCTTATAAATCACCCCACATTCACTATTGGGACTGCCTTCGAGAGTGATTTTGTCTATTTCTGAAAAAGCGATTACTTTTTCTTTTCCAAACAGCCATTTATATCTGATTTTTCTGTTTTCTATAGTATATTTGTATGTGCATGTATGTATAGCTGATATGACAGAAAAAACTAGGCATACTACCCAAAACAGATATAAATCTGGTCTGTTATCTGCAACTACAATTGTCATGATTAGGAATCCTAAAAACACCAATACTGTTACTATGGATCCCCCTTTATAGAAGTTTGGTCGATAAATCACAAATCGTTCTGTATTATTTATATCTTCGGGTGGTGTTAAGTTATAGAGTTTCATCATATCCTTTTCAAACCAATCTTTGAATTTAATAGAATGTTTACTTAATAACGTAAGTCCTATTCCGTACGCCGCAAAAATGGATAGCACAATAATCATTATTACAAATCCAGTGAATGCTCTGGGCTCATTAATATTGGATGGTACAAAGAAAGCAATTAATAGCAAAATTGCAATCAAGCTTAAAGTACATCCATAAATAATACGCCCCATGAAAGTTCCTATTTCTGTTTCTTTCTTTTTCTTCTTTTTTGTATCTTCTTTATATAATTTATTACTCATCTTATACCCCTTTTAAAACAAGCTCATTATGCATACAATTCCTATTACCAGGAAAATTGAGCCAAATCCATAACCGAACAATTTTGCTTTCTTTTCCACAGAACCATTGGGGAACTCTTTATCATCAATGTGGATATAAATAGTTTTCTGGAAATTTAGATTATCAGCTATTTTGGTTACTATGGTTTCTTTTTGGGAATCATCGTATTTAAAGCAGACTTTTCACCCAAAAATCATTTATAAAGAATACCTGTATAATTGTTCAACACATCATATGGTTGTATTACATTCGATACCATCGAAATCTCCAGTTTGTAGATAGTATTTAAATCGCCAACTGCTCCTTCAACCGGAGTATATCTGTCAATATAAACATTTGTCTTCTTTTTTGTCGTAATAATCAATGCCACATAGTCATCCGTAGTAACCAGTTTATAATAAACATCTTCATCTGGAAAACTCTCACGTGCTCTGCTCACTATATTAGCAAAATTATAACGCTCGGATTCCTCTCCTAATGGTTCTTCTCCACCATCAATTGCAGTCTGAAGTTCTTCAAGTACCTTCACTGTTCTGTCGTCATTTTTTCTGTTGTCAGCAATTGACTGAATAGTGGTTCCCAGACAGATTACTAGAATGATAGCAGCCATAATAGCTAATGCTGAAACAACTCCGATTACGATTTCTCGTTTCTTTTTCTTCTTTTCCATCTCCGTTAACTGTGTAGCTGCAAACTGCCGCGAAAAAGTATCAGCATGCTCATTTCCATAGGCAATAAATGCCTCTTCTGTATTATATCCTGGATACATCTGGTAGATCTGGTTTTCTGAACAAAACTTCTCCATTCGCCAATAAAATGGAATATACCATGAGGTATATTTTCTACGTCGAACAAAAAATATAAGCAGCCCTATTACAATTATAGAAAAATATCCTGTCATAAGAATTGCGTCTTCCAATCCTTGTATACGAGAGGCTTCTTTCTCCGGTATAACTGCGATGATACTGTAATCTCCACTATCTTCATCCTTAGACCAGTAAGTGTTAAGACGTCCTCCGTAAGACCATCCAGTGGGATCTACCCCAAGATCAGTCAATGAATAGACAACGTGCTTTCCTTTATTCGGATCCTTAACAGATAATGTAAGTCCATCCTCCTGAACTACACCTGTCACAGTCATAGTTCCTTTTAATTGCTGGCCTGTTGCAGCTTTAATCGCATCAAATCCAAGACCAAACCCAAAAAACCATACACATGTAAGGACAAAATTAAGAACAATAAAACGAATCAAGCTTGCCCAAAGATTGTATCTCAAAGATTTTTCTAACTGTTCCTTTTCTGAAGAAGGGATGCCTGGCATGGTAATATACCAGGAAGCAATCATTTCTCGTCTTGTTTCATTTTCATTTGCGCGTTTGATATTAGCAGCATCTCGTACAGTTGTTGCCACCCCCATAAGCACACTCCTTTCACATATTTTTCCTCAGTATCTCTATTTTATGGCAATACTAACTTTATCTAACCAATTCTCGGTTAAATCAGTTAAATCCCATAAACATTTCCTCATCTATATAACAGCCAGCCTTGTCATACTCCGTGAGATTTATGGCACAGTCAAACGAGCCTATCATGCCTTCTATCGGCTGTATAAATCCATTCCAACCCTCGCCCTTCATGCCCTGTCGCAGCCTCTTCCAATCTGTAAACATACGCACCGCAGGACGACCATGTTTACCCTCAATCGTAGCCAGTGCAATGGTCGTATCCTTCTCAATTACCACCTTGCCATTTTCGTCGGGACTTGGCATATCGTTGTCTGCCTTCATTGGAATTAAAAACTTTGCTTTCACAAGCTCTCTCGACATGAAAGAAAAATATAGCTTATAGATCAGCTCCTTATCCGGTGTATCTGGGTGTCCAAGCTCCGCTATCAGTAAAATCCATCTCTCCAGATCCGGATTCATAACCGGTCTGTTTATCTCTGGAAGATTGCTAAAATCCGGCTTTTCGACTATCTTCTCTGCCGATATCGAGGTATTACTATTGACCACACGCACTCCGCAGGCTCCATTCATATAAAAAATGCTTCCAAAAAAGTCGCTTATCGCATTGCTCTGATCGTTTTTTATCTCTCTTATTTCGTATTTTTCAGCTGGGAATGTTGCTCCTATCACATCCTTATAGGGTTTTGTGAGTATCCATATATCCGGTGGTGTACACATATAAGTACCATCTTTCTGATCAACCGTTTCTGAAAACATGGCCGGTTCACCGGTTATTTTGCTGTATACACAATATATCTGTGATACAGAGAGCATTTTGGTCACAATTGCCTCTGCAAGCTTTGCTATCTTCTGCATATCTTTCGCTCTATCTGCATCAGTAGCTGTCGGCAGTACCTTGCATCTATACCAGCTATACAGTCGCCACATTTCTGCACCGTCCGTGATGCTCATACGGTCAAGCTCGTCCTGTGTCAGCTCGATCTGTCTGTGAAAGACCATCTGATTACCCAACGCCTTCACATATGCATCATGAACATCGGATACGCTTGCCTGTCTCGAATAAAGCACAGTACCACATCGAAACGGAAAATCTGCCGCGCACTCCAGCTTTAATCCCACATGACAATCCTTGGCCTCATCTGCCCTTTTCCCGGGTTCAAGCTCTATTCCAAGCACTGTCGTCAGTAATATTTCCCCCTCCTCGTCATCCGAGAAGTTGGTTACGTAGACTGCTGCCCCCACTCTCACAGTTCCCTTCACATAGCCCACGACCACAATATCCTTTGTGTTCAAGAGAGCAAACCTGTCCTCAACTCCAAGCACAAAGCTTGCCGGCTCATCATTCTCCTTCTTTTTAAACGCATCAAAAATTCCCATAACTTGATTTCCTCCTGTATTCTCTTATATGTATGTAATCCTGTTGTCAAATAGAGACCGCCACTATGAGCTGGTCGACATCCACTCCATAAAAAATCTTTTCACGTCACTGTAATTTTAGCTTTAATATCTGGTATTTCTAACTGATTCATTTATCATCCTCGTTATGAAGTTTTGTTCTTTCGTATACCTAGGGGCAAATTTCGCTTTAACCTATGAATTCCTCTACGGAATTCTGACTCAATTTATAGTAATCGGTCACCGAAAAGTTTTGCCTTCGGCAATGGTTATGGAGGTAGTTGGATTTATTAGATTTTACTTCTAAGAAAGTCCTAAAGTATAACCATAATTAAGTATAATATATGTTAATACTACTAATATTGCTTCTAACGTCATATTCTGATACAATCTTTCCCCATTGATATTTTTCACCTTGAAGTAATCCCATTTCTGTTAAAATTTTATCATGTATCTTTTTTCTGTCTCTCTCGTTTGATTCAGAAAATTTTTCATCACAACAAATTAAAGACACCATATAAATTATTCCATCTCGAAAGAATAAACTCATAATAAATTGCCTGCCATAAATCGTTTGATGCTCGTCTAAATAAATTATTCTAACTCCATCTTGTCCATTATAAAATTTTGTTGTTTTAAATTTATCAAATGAATAATTGGGCCCGATAACTAATCCTTCTCGCGTACTTACTTCACCATTCGTAACATCTATCATATCTAAAATTCCTACTTTCTTAATGTAATATTATCAACCTTAACTAAAATGCCTTTTTGTATATAATCATTTGCATTTGGTACAAAATATTGTGGCAACCCTCCTTTTCCAAATTGCGGATTTGCATTAGTTATTCCATATGCACTCGCTATTTCCTCATTAAAGACATATCCTTGCATCTCCCCCCTATACCCATGTATAGGATGCTTTTCAACCTGCAATCCTTCAAAAACATTAGTTGCATCTCCTCCAGATTGCTCAATGGCATCCAATGTTGTAAAATACTCTGTTCCATTTGGTTCTCCTCTGTACAGTATTGTCCCTTTTTTAACAACAGTATCTACATAATCATCAACTCCTATGTATTTTCCAGTTCCTTGCCAACTTCGTGCCAACTGAGATGGCGTTGCATTTTCCCATACTACTTTGTCTGAGCCATAAGTTTCCCTAAAATATCTACACCATTCTTCTCCTGAATAAGAAGATGTACTTCCACCCTCTACAGCCGAACCCACATCCGCATCATTTAATACTGCGCCACCGTCAGTTCCCACATCTCCAAGCTTCGGTTTCGCCAGTTTCTTCGCTCCTGCTTCAATTCCATTCAGTCCTTTCGCAGTTGCCATACTTGCTGCCATACCTGCTAACATTCCTGCAGTCTGGTTTCCAGTTAAATCCGTCGTATACTTCTGGGCTCCTGCACCTGCTGCTGTTGCAATTCCTTCTTTTGCAACGATTGTTGCTCCACTTCGAAATGTCAGGTTTCCTGCTGAGGCCGCCTGACCGATCGGAATCATTGCGGATGCTGCAAATGCAAAGACACTTTCTGTCAGATAATATGCTTCCTCATTTTCTTGGAATACCGCATATTTTAAATCATTTACTGCGGTACTGTCAATATCTCCGATGCTTCCATAATAAATATCCTGGGCACCTTCCGCAGAATCTGCGACTCCATAAATAGTCATTCCGGTCCCATAGCTACTCCAACCGCTGCAACAATGGGCGACGCTGCACCTGCAGTTGCAATAATACATGCCACCCCAACACCAACCAATACGACTCCGGCAACGGTCTTCCACACTCCCTGCGTCTCACGTTCTTCCGCTGCATCCTTTAGGTTCTGTTCCGCTTCACAGATTGCATCATATACATCTTTATTGTCTTCATGCTGCTGATAAAACGACGGTTATCACCAATAGAACATCTCCGATTCTGTGTTTTTGTTTAGGTATTATGAGGGCGTTTCATCCCCCTTATACCCCCTGTTGCGTGCCATTGTAACATGGGTGTTTGAGAATCGTCAAAGAAAATGTTACAACCTTGTTATATCTATGATATTCTCTGCTTTATTCTGTCAACGTACTATTTTTACATCCATTAAATTTCCATTTTCTACATCAACATTAAACTTTCTCCCCCAGAAATCAGTAGCATATAATTTCCCATTCATAATTTGAATTGCAACATATGGAATTTGCTCTTTGCTGACAATATTAGACGGTAATTTGTCACTTATTCGCCAACACATTTCGCCATTTTCATTATAACACAAAATATTATTAAGTTCCTCTGCTCCTAGTTCTACTCGTGGAATCTTTAACAATACAACATACTTTCCACTGATGCTTTCAACTTGTTTAATTGGATATTTTACAGTGATTTTAGTACCACCAATATTTAAAATATTACCATCAATAGATACTTCTCTCATATTTACCTCCAGTCTTCAATCTTTCCAAGTTCAGTAAAATCACCAATCCATTGCTGTTGTAAATCTATTTGTATTCCACCACCATCAAATCCAAAATTAGGTCCAACCTCACCTAAACGTACTGTATCTCCTGCTTTCAGCTCTACTTCTCCAATAAATTTAGGTTCATACTCTAATGCAAATTTAGCTTGAATTTCTTTAGGTGTAAGTCCTTTGATATCCTCGGCTCTCATAACCCATCCACCCTCTAAATTTGAATTCACACCGTCATATACTCGAACAAATTTTGTATCTTCTGTCAGTGTTATATCTTGTACAACAGTTTTCTCTTTGTAAGGTGATTTATAACCTCTTGCTTCCCACCAAGCATTAACACTTTCTGCTGATTGATACTGATTTATTTTAACTTTATCTTTTAAGTTACCTAATTGGTCATCTAAATATTCATATCCTATTTTACTTGATGTTCCACCATTTACAGCCGAACCCACATCCGCATCATTTAATACTGCGCCACCGTCAGTTCCCACATCTCCAAGCTTCGGTTTCGCCAGTTTCTTCGCTCCTGCTTCAATTCCATTCAGTCCTTTCGCAGTTGCCATACTTGCTGCCATACCTGCTATCATTCCTGCGGTCTGGTTTCCGGTTAAATCCGTCGTATACTTCTGGGCTCCTGCACCTGCAGTTGCAATAATACATGCCACCCCAACACCAACCAATACGACTCCGGCAACGGTCTTCCACACTCCCTGCGTCTCACGTTCTTCCGCTGCATCCTTTAGGTTCTGTTCCGCTTCACAGATTGCATCATATACATCTTTATTGTCTTCATGCTGCTGATAAAACAATTCACTGATATTGGCAAGTGCATACACGTCCTTATCTGTATAAAAGCTGTTGCTTTCATAATTTGCAATTGTTCCCTGGTTCAACCCTACTTTTGCAATACAGCTGTTCAGGCTCGAAATTAATAAGTCTACAGAATTCTCCAGCGCTGTTACGGTACTACTTTCCTGATTTTGGATTGTTGTAATAAAATTCAATAGCTCCTGATCCAACTGCTCATGTAAACCAATTATTTTATAACTTGTTTTTCCTCATCAAGCTTTACTATATTTGAATTTAACCATCCCTCATATGCATATTTGTCAACTCGATCCAACTTCAGCTTTTCCCCTATCTTACAGTCATTTGTACTAACCAAATATTCTCCGTTTTTTTCCTTTATAATTGAAACCCTCTCTTCATTCACCTTTCCATAAGTTGCAATTTTGTAAATTTCATCTACATCTGATATATTCACTAATTTACTGTATACTCCTGTATTATATTTATCTTTAAATGTACAATCAGTTTTCTTTAGATCTGATGTTATAATAATATAATTACCATCAGCATCTCTTGAAAATTTATATTCATTTCCTTTATAATAAGCATATTTTCCATTTTTTATCATTTTTTCACCTCTCTGAAATGTTCGCCATCAAAAATAGCTACGATAGAATCTTCTGAATCAATTACCCTATGCAATTCAGCACCTTCTATTGGTTCCAGGTTACCATCAACTGTCCATTCTGGAATAACTTCTCCATTCCTTGCACCTGTAAATCCATTACGTGTACATGGGGCAGGGTCTGTATTTCCCCCACCAAATTCTGTTCCATACGGTATTCCAATCCTATCCACATCATCCGTCATAAATTTAATATAACCATATGCATTTCCACCTTCTGGATATGGTCTAATATCACTATTTATTGTATAGTCTAATCTTGATGATTCTACAACATTATCATAACCATGAATATGTGAAACATCATCATATCTTGCTATATAGCCTCTGATAGTACTATATCCGTCATCTCCTATGTATTTTCCTATATCCTCAAAGGGAATAGTTTTTTGAATCACTGTATTACTATCAATCTTAGGCACTGCTTCTCTTATATTTTTTAATTTTCCAATTTGTTCTGCTGACAATTCATTTACATCTGCTAAACGAAGTGTATTAAACTCATCTAATGTCAAACTTTCATTAGCTAACACAGATTTTAAATTATTTCTTGCAAACGCTGAACCTCCGCCGTCTCCAACATCTCCAAGCTTCGGTTTCGCCAGTTTCTTCGCTCCTGCTTCAATTCCATTCAGTCCTTTCGCAGTTGCCATACTTGCTGCCATACCTGCTAACATTCCTGCAGTCTGGTTTCCAGTTAAATCCGTCGTATACTTCTGGGCTCCTGCACCTGCTGCTGTTGCAATTCCTTCTTTTGCAACGATTGTTGCTCCACTTCGAAATGTCAGGTTTCCTGCTGAGGCCGCCTGACCGATCGGAATCATTGCGGATGCTGCAAATGCAAAGACACTTTCTGTCAGATAATATGCTTCCTCATTTTCTTGGAATACCGCATATTTTAAATCATTTACTGCGGTACTGTCAATATCTCCGATGCTTCCATAATAAATATCCTGGGCCCTTCCGCAGAATCTGCGACTCCAAAAATAGTCGTTCCGGTTCCAACAATACCCTCTGCGGCTGCAACAATTGGTGTTGCTGTTCCCCATGATGCGACTATACATACTCCGCCTACTACAAGCAAACCCACTCCGGCAACGGTCTTCCACACTCCCTGCGTCTCACGTTCTTCCGCTGCATCCTTTAGGTTCTGTTCCGCTTCACAGATTGCATCATATACATCTTTATTGTCTTCATGCTGCTGATAAAACAATTCACTGATATTGGCAAGTGCATACACGTCCTTATCTGTATAAAAGCTGTTGCTTTCATAACTTGCAATTGCAGCTGTGTTCAATCCGATTTTTGCAATACAGGTATTCAGACTCGATAGTAACAATTCCACGGAATTCTCCAGTGCTGTCACGGTACTGCTCTCATGGCTCTGAACTTCTGTTATAAGATTTAATAATTCCTGATCCAACTGCTCATGTAGTTCTAATACACCATTCGTACTTGGTGTACCGACACCCGATATATCCGAAATGCCAGAAACTGCTCCCTGTATTTTTCCGGTATAAGACTCCGTATCCGAATAATTGGTGCTTAGTTTTGTCCGGAATGCACGGATTGCCTCCTCGCTAAGTTTAAAATTTGTAGAATTGTCAATATCATAATACCCGGCTTTGTATAATGTCATGTTGTCAAGCAGGTTCTGCGCTGTGACTCTTATACTTGAAAGCATTGTGATATGTACATCTGTCAGATAACTTTTTACTGCATCTCCTGTTTCTCCGGTAAACACTGCATTTTTTATAAAAAAATTAATGCAGTTCTCACAAGTATCAATTTTATTCATCAGATTTTCTAAATTTGTCTTGTACTCCCAGAACAAATCATAGATATCTGTATAATTAATTTGAAACCCTTCCATTTTCCTCTCCTGTCATTCTTATGGTGTCAAACATGTGTCAAATATTCCGGTGCCCTGCTTAAAAAGCTCACTTTGATTCTTATCTTTTTGCACTTGTGAATCAACTAATAAATCAATTGCCATTAAGTCCATCTGCAAAGTAGTACTATATTGGCTTTCCGCACTCTTTAACGTTTCATAATCTTCCTGGAGCTTTTTCATTGCATCCGACTGCCCTTTGATTTCCGTTGCGGAAGCCGGTAAGCTTACAGACCGCGAAGCTGTTCTTATCGCATTGGTATTCGAATATACACTTACGTAATCTAAAATCGTTCCCACTTGTCTATCTCCTTTCCTTTTTCATTCCCATCAACTAATTAAAGAAATTACGGATTCTTGTACATAAATCATCCCATGCATTGACCAGGCCAGATAAGATACCATATTTTTCATTCTTTCTCTCGTTTAATGCGTTTATTTCCCAGTTGATTGCATCCTCTGCATCATCGATATTCGAAACATATCCATCATAACTTGTGTAAAGATCCCCACTCTCACATAAATCATAGAAATACTGTGCCCTGCTGCCAGTCCATAAACTTTGATAAAGATCTGAACTTATCATATTCTTCTGATTTTTGTTGATATCATCAATGGCTTCTTTCGCATCATCTAACGTATTATATGCATCCCGCAATCTGTCAATTTTCGCATCAATCTCATTGATTTCCAATTGACATACTTCCTGCTGATGTTCATTACTTGCCTTCTGATTCTTTAAATTTTGATATTTGTTTCTGTCATACTTTTTAGCCATCTTAGTTCCCCATATTCTGCTTCAACTGTCTGACATCCGCACGCTCAATCTCCAACATCTCCATTGCCTTCTGGATATTGGCACACATCATTTTCTCATCATCATCTGAAAATCCCTCAAAAACCACCTTACTAACATCGGAATGCTGGAAATACATTAGTCTATCCCCCACCATTCCCTCTGGGTATGCACATGCTGCATAGTCAAAAAATTGCTCTTTTCCATTTATCTTGACTTTCAGAGCTCTTGCAACAATTACATACTTTTTAATACCTCCACTTACAACTACGATACTTCCCAATGGTAAAAAATTAACTTTCTCTGTCATCCCTCTTCACCTCATACTTTTTTATTAAATTTTATTGTATTATTTTTCCTATTTCCATTTCCAATGTTGTTTAGCTATCAGCACTTCAAACATCTCAACATTCTTGTATGATTTTGGAATTTTAATCATCCCTCCGGCATTAGAATGAATACAAATTATTTCCGCTTCATTATCTTTTTTCAGACTTAAATATTCCACTTGAACAAACTCGATTGACTTATTTCTTAATAATTTCTTTTCGATTATTTTGTTTTTTTCAACAACTATTTTATGTCTTGTTGAAGTTATAAATAATATAAACAAAATAACACTGTTAATCAAGAATATTAAAAATCCAGCAAATACACCATACCCTGTACATAGTAACCACAATATAGCAGAACACAAGAAGCCCACACCATATAAAATGATATACCCTTTTTTAGGTTCAAGAATCAATGGTGTATTACCATTATCTTTCATTGGAACTTTATGATTTTTCAAAACTTCTGTAACAAACACTTTATGTGTTCCTGTAGCAAATGCTAAGATACATTTATTATTCTGATATAGCTTCACATTCCCACTTTCATCAACAACGTGAGATGTGATGTCCTCATATCTTATGTTATACTCTTTACCATTCATTTTTCTCCAATAAATTCTATCTTTACCTACTTTCACATAGACACGTCCATATAAGAAACTCATTAAAAAAAACAGAACTATAAGCAGGATAAATAAAGCTATAACTAACACATTATAGTTTGATGTCATATTTAATGCAAAAATAAGAATACAAGTAAAACCAATCCCTACAATCATATAAATGTTTGAAAAAATTTTCCAATCAATAAATCGTTCACCCAATTCTGTTTGTTTAATACCAGCTGAAGGTTCTTGTATCTTACCGATAATACTTTTTACAACTATAACAATTATACTATACAATAATACTTTCAAGAAAATCTTTAATACAAATGACATAATACCTCCTGTTAGAGTAGAGGGTGTTTTACGCCCCTACATATTTTAAGAATATAACGGACATTTTCCTGTTACTTTTCCGTATAAAGTACCAAAATAATCTTCCATATATTCAACTAGCGTCTGTTCATCCTCGCTTGTATATATTGGACACATTCCTTTCAACAAATCCTTAACGATGCTTTTTGTTGTTTTAATCCCAAATATCATAAATGCATATTTTTTTACAGAATCCACAACTCCTGAGAATCCTGATTTGCTAGAGAAAAATCCTGATTTTAATTTTTCCAAACCATATTTTTTTAACAATGAATTCCTTTCCGATAGTAGTCTCTGTTGAGTTTTTCTCGTTAATGAAGATGCTTTCTTACCGGTTGCTTCAATTGCATCCATTTTAGTTTCATTCTTTTTCAATCCCTTAATGGTATCTTCATATAGATCTTTTGTCGATTTAGTAGTAGGCATTTTTGTCTTGCTAAATTTACCCTTGAGTGCCTTTACTCCTTTTCCAATACCATAAAATGCACCTGAAACAACTGCACCTATTACAGCATCTTCCGCTACTTTCTTACCATCTACCTTGCCCTCATCTATGCCTTGTGAAATTGCACTATTAGCCGCTGCTCCAACTCCACCAGCCGTAACGGTTAGTGCTGCTGCTGCTACCGTTCCAAGTCCTGGAATAGCAGCTACTCCACCGACGACAGCTCCTTCCACCGCTGAGCCTGCTAGTGACCCCCATTGGAACTCTTCTTGTTCTCCTTTTGCGATCTTAATTCCTTGTGAAACAGCATTCACACCTGCACTGGTAGCATCATATGTTACTGCACTTCGACTACCATCAGGATATTGTCTCTCAATCGGTCTACCATGTTTATCATTAATAACAGTAACACCATTACCGGTTGAGTCTTCCGTGCGCACCAAGTTGCCTTTTGCATCATAATCATTCTTAACTTTTTGTATACCATTAATGCTCATTGATAGCAATCGCCCTGAAGCATCATACGTCATATTCAGTCTTCTCTTTAATGCATCTATTTTTTGTATAAGATTTCCTCTATTGTCATATGACATACGTTGGATTCTACCCAAGCGATCTGTATACTTAATACATTGATTCTTATCATTATATACGAACTTTTCTACTGTTCCATCAGCATATCTAATCTCCGTATTACGATATTGTCCATCATGAACAAATATCGTCTGAACACCATTTCGTTCTGTCTGAGTAACTGTATGATTTTCATCATCATACTCAAAAGACATACTCCCACCATCAGAAAACAACTGCCTAATAACTCGGAATTTCTTATCATATATGTTTTCGACAGTATGTATCTTTTGCGAGTTTACTATATCCTTAATACGTCCATTAGATGCATATTCATAAGATATATTTTTACCTAATGCGGAACATACTGTTTTAATACGCTTTTCATCACTATATGTAATTACGACATCTCTTCCGGTATGGTCAAAGACTCTTGCAAGCAAATTAGTCTTTTCATCATATTCATAATTCAAACAATCTCCATAATTGTTAACAACTTTTATTAAAAGTTTGTCTTCGTCATATGTAAGAGAAATGCCCAAATTATTTCTGTTTTCTATTCGTATTAATTTCTTATCCTTATCAAATATATATGTATTATCGTCAACATCCTTTAAATAAAAATGTTGTTTATCGCTAGTCAAGAAATCAGTCGCTGTATTCTTTCCATAATAAACTCCATTTTCAACAGCAAACACTTTATGCTGACCATCTTCCATTATAATATCTACTTCGCCATCATCATTTACATTCAAATATATTCCATAATTATGGCGAAAGCTTTTTCCAAGCACAGATATTCTCGAATCCTTAGAATTATAATAGCGATGAAATGACAATGGAATTTCTCCATCAATTGCTAAATCTTCAAAATCATAGATGAAGTTTCCTGTTGATAAATTTACAGGATCAATGCTAGTTTCTACCGCATCAGGATCTGTTCCCAACAAACTATCTTCTATTGCCTTTTCTCTCGATAACTTTGCTTCCTGAATTTTTTCTAAAGATGCCGCCAACGCAGCATTCATTTTTTGCATATCCATATTCCCTCCGTTTGGGTCTATGGTATTTGCCAAATCATTGATAAAATTGATTACACTCTCTGAAAAATTTACGTTCTGTTGCAATCCACCTTGATAACGAGTATCAATATTCTTTACATTTGTAAAAATCTCTTCTATTCTCTGAGAAGTCGTATTATTTTTATCAATAATTTTTTTATGATATGCATCCAAATTGTCAATGTACTTTGAGATACTCAATGCACCAAACCAGTATTGGATTTGCAGCCCAGCATCCCCAATTCTGTCACCGATTTTTCTCCATAATGTTGTTTCTGTTGCATCTTTAACATATTCTAATAATTTTTTCTTAGCACTATTTGAAAAATCTCTTATCATTAATTTCACCGCCTTTTCACAAAACTTTCAACCTCGCCATTTTTGGCATTTAAATTCTTGGAATTTTGTATGCATCCGCCCAAGACATAAAAGAAGATAAATTTTTCATATTACTATCAATCACAATAACTTTGCGATTACCTTCGTAAACTTTTATTGTCAAATTTGAACACACCTTTATTTTTATATTCTCAAAGTTATAGTGCGTAGCCTTTCCACGCCAATTAATATGTGTAATATTCTTTCCTTCTATAATCAAACGCCAATTTGCCATATTCATAGAAAAATAAATTGCAATTATAAAAACTAAAGTAAATATCAAAGTAGGTATTAAATTTCCTGTTTCCGCACCTTTTTTTGAACAAATTAGTACAAAAAGCAACCATATTGCACCAATGATACATGTACACACAGCAATTACAATTTTTATCACCTTTACATTTTCTACGATAAAGTTATCATTTTTTGTAAAATTGTTCTTATATGTTGCACTGTTAAATTTCATAAAAATACGAACCATAAAGAACAAAAAACTCACACTTATTATTCCTATTATTACATCAATCACGCTAATCCCTCCTAATAAACAGAACAAGAAATTTTCTTATCTATTTCTTCAACTATATCTTCATTTACTTCATCTCTATAAATTTCATTTTTTATTTCATCTATGATAGTCTTTCCTGTCTCTATTATGCCATACTTGATTGTTCCTAATGTTTTTTGTAATTTTATTTTCTCCAACCTATTCCAGTATTTTGCACGGGAACTGGACGATCTTGCATTATTATATTGAGCTTTAACAACGGCTTTTGCCTTATCTCTTCCAAACAGATAGTCCATTGTACCGGTCTTCGCTTCCGGATGAATAACATTTGATATTTCATTTGTTATCCCGCCAACAACCAAGGTTGTTGTTGCAGACCACAGCCCATTACTTATAGCATGTGTATAATCCAAATCTTCTTTTTTTTGAAGGACTTTCTGATCTAATAAGTCTCCTCCAAATTCCACTACACCAGAAGTACCTGCAACCACTAATAACCCCGCACCCGTGCCAGCAACGGCACCAGTAACTGCACCTTTTCCTGCCTCTAATACTACTTTCCCAGGATTAACATCCAAAAGACTGTCTAAAACACTTTTACCTGATTGGACACCATCAATTGTCTGCGAAACCACTTCCCCCAAAGCACCTGCGGCTAAACCAATTACAGCACCGATTACAACTGTAGGTAAATTTCCATCCCTATCTACGAAATCCACCGGATTATTCCAACAATATCCATAGTGATTTAAAGTATATGGTAAGATCACAAAACCTCTTACTTTATCCTCACTGACAAATCGTCCTACACTTGCATCATAACGTCTTGCCTGCGCATAGTAGAGGTCACCTACTTCATCAGTCTGGTAGCCAGTAAAGCCAAAGGTCTGGCTTGTGTTGTTGTAGCTGGTTGAGAGGTTTTCACCAAATTCATCAAATGCAAAACACTCCTGACTTGTTCCGTATATATCTACTAAGTGCATTGGACTACCAAAATCATCCTGTAAGTAGAATTTTTCTACTCCATTTGATTCCATTCCTACTACATTTCCATCCCAATAGTATGTCTGGGATGCACCACCTTCTGACTTTTGAAGAAGGTTATAGTACTGACGTGTCATGTCGATGGTGTAACGGATTTTCTTTTCCGGGTATTCTGGAATGAGACTAGATATCTTTTGTCCCACTCTGTGGCCTAGTCCGTTGTATGTGTAAGTTGCTTTCTTTCTCTGACCATCTACGAGATCAAATGATGCTGTCATCTGGTTCGTTGCATCAAAGGTAAACTCTTTTAATATGTCTGCGCCTGTACTTACTTTCAAAAGATTCCCTCGATTATCATAGGTATAATCTTTTGTCATAGTTCCATCCACTTCAGATAGAAGCTGATTGTTTACATTATATGTATAACTTGTCACAGACTCCATTCTACTTGCATAATTCGCTTTACTTACTCTGTTTCCAAACGCATCATAACTGTATTTACGAAGCAAAGTGTCATTTTGATGCACTTCGGTAAGTCTGTTCAATTCATCATATACATAAGCAAAGTGCCCATTATCCACTTCTGCTCCAACACGATTCTTTATAGCACTTACCTTATTTCCATAGATATCAAAACTATATTTGTAGCTTTCTGCAAATTCGTTTCCTATATGGGAAATTTCATCAACTCTTCCCATTGCATTATAATGATAGTTCGTTTCAATACCATTTGGTAAAATCTTCTTTGTCAAACGTCCTATTTCATCATAAGCATACTGAATTGTTTCTCTTTCTGTATGGAGAGATACTAATTGCATTTCTGTGTTGTAAGAATACTCTGCGCGTTTTCCATTTGGATAGATGACTGCTTTCTTTTCACCCATCAGCCCCCATTCATAGCCTACGGTATCTCCATTCGGTTCTGTAACAGACAAAGCTCTACCTATTGCATCAAGAGTGATTTTTGTAATCCCATTCCAGTCTTTTACTTCATTCAGCCTGCGGAGCGCATCATAAGACATTTCAACAGTCTTCCCATCTGCGTATACGATTTCTTCTATCTTTCCGTGGCTTCCATAAGTAAAGTTTATCGTATAACCATCACGATCAGTCTTAGATGTCATATTTCCATTTTTGTCATACTCGTAACTTTCTACATAACCCAATGGATCAGTTACACTCTTGATTTGACCCATTACATCCCATACAAAGTCTGTATTCTGACTCTCTTCCCCGTTTGCACCGGTACAAAGAGTCTTTACAAGACGATTCATCGCGTCATACTCATAAAAAGTCTCGTTGCCCAAGGCATCCGTTACCTTCATCAGGTTTCCATTTGGCGAATAATCATACGTGGTTTTGTTGCCTTTTTCATCTATAATAGAAGTAAGATTTCCTACTGCATCATAAGTAAATTTCCTTACTCCTTCTACCTGATTTACTATTTCTACAAGTCTATCCAAAGCATCATATTTAAATGATATTTTATCCTCCATGCCATTTGCTCGTGATATCAAATTGCCTTTTAAGTCATACTCATAGATTTCTCCAGAACCATCTGGATTTTTTACACTCTTTACTCTTCCACCTAAGTCATAGGTATAAAACGTCTGCGTTCCATTTGGATGACATACTCTCTCTACTTGCCCCATATTATTATAGAAAAGACTTGTCGTTGCACCCTCTGCATTTGTTCTGCTAATGCGTCTCCCCAAATCATCATATGTATAAGATGTTACATGGTCCATAGCATTTGTTACAGCTACCAGATTCCCATCCCTATCATAAGTTTTTTTTGTTTTAGCTCCATCTGGCTCAATTACTTCTACTAATTGATTTTCCGCATCATAAACATATGCTGTAGTATTTCCTTCTGCATCTGTAACTGATGTTCTGTTTCCTACCGAATCATAGGTATATGTATTTGTTCCACCATTTGGGTATTCTACAAGACTAAGACGATTATCTTCATCATATTTAAATGCCTGTATAGTCCCATCCGGCATGGTTTGTGATGTTATATTCCACATTTTGTCATAACCATACGTCGTGACATGCGCTTCTTTATCAGTTATAGTTTCTATTTTCCCTATCGCATTATAAGTAGACAACGTCCAGAAACCATCAAAATCCTTGATTCCTGTCACCCTGCCAGCTTTATCATAAGTGTATTCTCTCGTATCCCCAAGAGGGTTAATTACTTTTGTAATTTTACCTCTTAAGTCGTATTTGTACTTTGTACTATTGTTATTTACATCCCTTGTTTCAACAACTCGATTTAATTCATCGTAGATGTAATGCACTTCATTTCCGTTTGCTTCTCTAATTGTTGAGATATTTCCCCGTTCATCATATGAAAGCATAGTCTTACTACCATCAACAAATGTCAACTCTACAGGATGCTGCTTCTCATCGTAGGTTATCCATAAACTTTCTTTCATACAATTTTCTGTTGCAATTAATTTTCCTTTTACATCATAATGATTCTTCAAACGTTCTTTTCCGTTCATGCTAACACTAATCAAATTATTATTAGCATCATAGGTAAAATTAATACGTCTCTTTAAAGAATCCACAACCTGAGTAAGATTTCCTCTATTATCATAAGCCATGCGCTGAGTACGTCCTAAACGGTCAGTTTTACTAATGCATTGATTTTTTTCGTTATATAGAAACTTTTCGCTAGTACCATCCTCAAAAACAGTTTCTGTGTTACGATAGTTTTCATCATAGAAATAAGTGGTCTTCACTCCGTTTCGCTCTGTCAGAACAACACAACGTTTTTCATCATCATATAAAAACGACATCATTCCACCATCTGGGAAAAATTGTTTTGTAACACGATATTTCTTGTCATATTCATTTTTTACAGCATGAATTTCTCTTGCATTCACAACCTCAATAATTCTGCCGTTACTTCCATACGTATATGTATAGACTATATCTAATGGAAGTGCCACTTTTTCTAGCATACCGTTTTTATAAGTCAAATCTACACATCTGCCCGTATGATCCTGCACTTTTGTAAGATAACCAGAGCTTTCATCATAAAAATATTCAAAACAACTTTCATTGTCTGTTTTCGCTTTTACTAATTGATTTTTTTCATTATAACTAAAGCTAATTCCTCGTCCATTCCAATTTTCTTGACGAATTAACTTTCCATCTGATTTAAATAACTTTCTTTCTTTTCCAATATTCTCCAGAACATATCCTGTCTCTGTTTTTTTCAAAATTTCTAAAGCAGAAGTATTGCTGTGATAATTTCCATCATTATCTTTTTCATACCGAATAACCTGTCCATCCGCCTGTCGTATTCCAAGAACGCCATCATTTGAATCTTCGATCAGCACTTCATAATTATGCAAAAAACATTTACCAAGAGTTCCAACCCTTGTATCCTTTGAATTATAATAACGATGAAAAACAAGTGGGATTTCGCCACCAACTATTAAGTCCTGATGATCATAAACAAAATTACCTGTACTAAGATTTACCGGGTCTGCACTCATTTCAGCTGCATCTGGGTCTGTTCCCAACATACTATCTTCAATCACCTTGTTTTTTGATAATTGATTTTCTCTAATTTTTTCTAAAGACGCAGCCAACGCTTCATTCATTTTCTGCAAATTCATGTTCCCGCCATTTGGATCTATTGTATCAGATAAAACTTTTATCATATCCGTAATGCTATTGGCATAAGATAGTTCTTGACCAAGTCCATTCTGATATCGTATATCAATATTTTTTACGTTTGTAAATATTTCTTCAATCCTTTGGGATGTTGTATCGTTTTTGTCAATAACCTTCTTATGGTATTCGTCTAAATTATTAACATGCTTAGAAATATCCAATGCTCCAAACCAGTGCTGAACTTGTAGTCCTATATCCCCGATTATATCCCCCAGTTTTCCCCATACTGTAGTTTCTGTAACATCTTTAACATAAGCTAATAGTTTTTGCTTTGCACTTTCCGAAAAATCTCTTATCATTTCATTCACTGCCTTTTCATTTATCTTATTTATTTTTCTTGAATAGTTGCAGTAGCCTCCGCATCCTTATTTTCAACAGAAGATTTCCGTTGTCTCATATAAGACAAAGTGTTTGCCACAAGCGTCACAAATGCATTTTGTATATCCTGAAGAGATTTCGTGAGTTCCACCATCTGTGCAATTGTTCCACCACCATTATCACCCTGATCCACAGGATTCTTTTTATAATTTACCCATTCTGTATGTAAGCTATTTAATTCTCCTATATATTGGTCGAGTTTTTCATTATCAATTTTCGTTGCCATTTCATAAACCTCGCTCTCTAATATAAATAAGAATCTGCTTCATCTACTTCTGATAAAAATGCCAAGCACATTCCCTTTGCTTCTTCTCCCATATCATTTACGATATCCTTCAAATTTTCAACATAGTCAACAAAGCTCTCTAATGCTTCTGCAGTCGCACCTTCCATAATAGCAGCTGCCAAAATATTATTTAAAATAGCAGTATATTTGTCTATACCTCCCTGCAAATCACATGCCCACTTCGCAATTTGTTCTGCTTGAGAATTAATATAGTCATCATCTATTTTTAATTCTGTGTTATTGCTTGCCATCTTATCATCTCCTTTGGATAATTAGCCTTTGCAATCTCCACTCCATTCTCAGTATTTGTCACTGTAATCACTACATTCCAGTCATCCGCGCCAGAAAACAACTGAATAATTTCTATAGCATAAACTAAATTTGTTATATCCGCTTGAAATTCACTTAGCTTTCCATCTTTATTTGCAAATACTTGAAGTTCTTTATAATCCTCGCTTAATACAAATGTATATCCCTCATTATCAACATTTTTTTCAATAATTTTGTCTACTGTTTTTTTTGCAGAATCTATCCACCAAGTTTTCTCCTCTTCTGTCAACTTAATCTCACATTTTCCATCTTCCGTCATATAGGCATACCTACAATGTCCTGTTTCTCTTACCTGCTTTATTGCCTCTTCCTCACTATCTGCAAATATTCCAGTTAATATGCAAGTTTCCAATCCAGTATCATCATAATCCTTATAAAAGCTTTTAGTCGTATCATAGCTTTCTGTTTCATTCAAATCAGCTACTTTCTTCATGGTTGCCTTTCCCCATGGAGTAGCCCATGATACCTCTGTTTGAGGTTCATTTTCTTTAGATTTTAAGCTCTCATCATTTTTATACTGTCTAACTCCCATTAATACTGATATTACTATAATAGATATAAAAATAATTGTGCTGACATATTTTTTCACTATAATTTACTCCCTTTATTCTCATTAAATATACTGTGCCAACTGCATTAAAATTTCTAGTATCTGAGTCAAAGAAACTCCATCCTGCCATAAATATTTCTGCTTTTCTTGCAAACTCCAATTTTAATTTTACTTCTGCAATTATTTCTTTAAAATCAGCCCCCAGTTTTTCTACTGCCTCGCGATTTTCACTTTCCTTTGTTACAAAAGTGTCGCTGAGTTTTCCCTGAGCAGAATCCGGATTCATCTCCATTGTATTGTAATCTGTTGCTAATTGAGCCATAACATCACTTAAATTGTCTGTTTTCTTTAACTCTTTTTCCAAATTCCTTACTACTTTTTTATATTTATCTCTCTGAGATTCTGCATATGTTTTCTTTCCAAAAATATCTTCTATTTTCTCCTTTAAATAATATTTTATATATAATTGCTTATGCAATCATATCAGTTTTAATCTGAGACCAGTGGTATCCTTACCTTACTGACCTCATCCTCGAATATATAATATGCATCACCCGGTTCGATTTTCTTTTGATTCTTTCTCTTTATAGCCAGCGGTATATCCACTATCTTGCAATTATCCAGGTTATCAAAAAACAGTATGCTTTTAGTCTCCTTCATCATTTTATATATATCAGGCGAACCATATGCTATCTGTGCATTTGGTACTGCCCCAAACAGGAGATACACATTTAATACCTTATATTTGCCCATAATATTTTTAAGAGCATTAAGAGCATCCTTGCTATCTGATATCGCTGTATATACCTCCTGACTGTTTATTATGATCAGGGTGATTTCTTTTTCCGGATTTTCCTGATGGATGAGTCTCTTATATTTTTCCTCTAAGAGAACCTCTATCATTATTATTTTCTGTATAAATTCATCCGGATCCAGATCATAGCTTACATTTTCCTGACCGATATCAGACAGCTTGCGCCTGAAATCATCAGCTATATATATATGAGTATCTATTTCGCTGTTTAACATCTGCAACGCAAAATATTTTATAAAATTTGTTCTGCCCATATTATCAGCTCCGGAGATAGTTATGATATTGCATTTATTATGATCTGTGTAAACCGGGGCGACTGTGTCGTATGCAATTCCTATAATATTCTCATCATTTTTTCTTCTGAATGTGTGATCCACATAGTCCGGTGTGAGCAATTCAGGAATTTCCGGTATCTTGTCAGCAGTGATATCCCCATATACAGCATTTATCTGATCTACAAATGCATGCATATTATTAACACGTTCAATTTCCTTAGTTCCCTCAAACGCTAAAAATGTCTGGCACTCGTATATTTCCCCATCAATTTCTGTCAGGCACCTGCCAGCAGTCTCATCCGGTCTGAGTTTACAGCTTCCATAAAGAGTCATATACTCACTTGATTCATTACAAAACATAGCTATTCTGCCGGAAAAGTTTGCCAGATACTTATATCCCAGTCCTGTTGTCTGTAAATTTGAAATAATGAAACTTATTCCTACAGAGCCACCTTCTCTGCACAGATTGAGCAGTATGTCACTATCCTGCAGATACAGTTCTTTTAATGCAGTATAATTGTCTATGAGTACCACTATCTGAGGTATATCTGTAAATCCCGCCTCGCGATATGATGTGTATGAGCTTACTCCCGCTTCAAGCAGTCTTTCACGCCTTTCTTCTATCTGTTCACTCAGATATTTAAACAGATTCTTCAACCTTTCATCGTCAGATGGGCATACTACACCTCCTACATGAGCCAGCTTCTCAAAATTTTTAAGTACCATTGATGCAAAATCAATAATATATATGCTAAGCTCTTCCGGTGAATAGTTTTCTGCCAGATTCCTCACTATCAATTCGAGAAGATTGGTCTTGCCAAACTGCGATGCTCCTATGATAATAGTATTTTTGTTACCTATCTCTATTACTGTCCGACCCTGTCTCTGCCTGTCTGGGTCGTCGTATATTCCTATTACAGCAGTCATGGAAAGAGGGGTATCATTATGTGCCAGTTCGGCATCATATACTATCACTTCTTCCAGCGCAGGCAGACATATATCCGGCAGTTTTTTTACTCCATCGGCTTTACAGTATTTATCTACATATTCGACAACCGCCTCCAATTGTGACCTTGACTGCTCTGAATTCTCGAGCTTATGCTTATATACCAAATTCTTTTTTCCCGAAAAATCAAGTTCATATATATCAAACGGTGTATCATTTTCACCATTTATGCTCTCGGGGCTGCCGGAATATCCCGACTGAAACAATTCAAATATCTCATTATTTCCGACCTGCAAATAAGCCCGGCCCGGTTCTTTTATTTCTGCTGCTAAAGGAGATTTCAAGACTTCATTACTATCCTCCTGCGTCTGTACTTTAAGACACAATTTGAACTTTGAATTACTCCAAATCTGGTCATTAACCTGTCCTGCCGGTTTTTGTGTTGCCAGTATCAGGTGAACTCCCAGACTTCGTCCTATTCTGGCTGCACTAATCAGCTCCTTCATAAATTCCGGCTGCTCTGCCTTTAACTCAGCAAACTCATCTACAATAATGACAAGGTGTGGTAATGCCACTTTTGCTTGTCCCTCTTTATATGCCTTTATATATTTATCTATATGATTAACATTAAGCTGTGCAAACAGATTCTGTCTTTTCAGCAGTTCAGCCTTTATTGACCTGAGTGATCTGTCTATTGCCTTTCCATCAATGTTTGTTATGGCACCAATCAAATGAGGCAGCTTTCTAAACTGATTAACCATTCCTCCACCCTTAAAATCAATTATCACAAAACCTATTTCATACGGATGAAATAACGTTGCTGCCCCAAGTATAAACGTCTGCAAAATCTCACTTTTTCCTGAGCCTGTTGTTCCGGCCACAAGTCCATGCGGACCGTGAAATTTCTCATGCAGATTTAGATAAACAATCTCATCCTTCACATTTACTCCCAACGGAACTGCCATTGTTTCATATATTTTTGATGAATTCCATCTCGCCTTCAAATTCAATGCCTGCACCGAGTTGATTCCAAGCAGCTCAAACAAAGATATGTTCTTACGCAAAGAGCCTGCCAGGCTTATTTCTTCACACTCCACCGGTTCCAAAATGCTGACCGCCTTCTGTACACGCCAATCAGGTATATTCTCATACTCAAAATATTTCTTTTGCGTCTTATTGACCGAATCATATATCATAGCACTCTCATTGTCGAATATATCAATTATTCTGCTACAATATAATGGCAGCAAAGACGTCTTTGATTCAAAAAATATAAAAACAGTATCGAGCTCTGATGCATGCTCTATAAATTTTGAAATAGGATGACTCTTTATGCCATAGTCCTGCATTACAATTATTATATTAAATCTGCCATGTACTTTTTCATCTTTTCGTATAGAAAGCTCTTTATACAAATTTTCAAATACTCTGTTTTTGCTTTCCTGATCGCAAACTATATTTCTATTGCCATTCGAGCTATTCAAAGCTTTTATTCCCCTAAGCCAATTATACTTTCCGATATTATCATCAAGTAATGCATATATACAGATATCACCATAATACTGTCTGCTGATAATATCCATAATCATATTCTTCATCATCGAATACAACGAATCCGCATCTCCGACAACCCCCACCGCATTAGCATCCTTCAGACTCATCACAACCGGCGCCTTTTCAATATCCATATATTCTCCTGCCACATGCTCAGGCAGACTGCTAAGATCATCTCCAACCTCAAGTTTCTCTTGTTTTTTATAGTCTACCTGCCGCAATGACTCAACGTTTCCCCTCCCCAGATACACTTCAAGGAAATCTTCATCTGTAGATATACGATCAAATAATACCGGATCAAAATTCTCTATATGTTCAATATCCTGCTCTATGCTATAATACTGAGCGTTTAGACAATCTAACTCCTCTCTTCTTGCAGCTTCTATCTCATTACGTTTTTTTGCTATGTATTCAAGATATGTGTCTCTTCGTTTTACAAGGTCTTTCTTATACTTCTTTTGTTTATTTATAATACCAAATATGGATGTAAAGACTCCAACACCCATGGAACATATACTAAATGCAACAAAAGCTCCATTTGACTTGCTCATCACTCCTCTAAGCAGCACTACCAGAGCAAACATAATAATCGAAGGCATCAATGAAGTAACCAGATTGAGTTCCGGTTTTGTCGGAATAGTGCCCGGATCTAATATCTCTATTGGAGTTTTATCTCTTTTTGCCTGTATTCGCGTATTACGAATAAAGACAGGATATGTTGTATGTATATCCAAGCTCTCCGGTCTGACCTCAACTCCATTTGTTCTGATAGCTCCATAATCAAAGAAAAGTTTTCCATTATTGTAATATGCAGTAAAATCTCCTATTGATATGAAATCATGATTTTTTACTGTTGCAATCCTTTGAATACTTTTTCCATTTACTAATGTGTTGTATGACGAACTATATTCCGATAACATAGCACATGATATATCATCTTTCACCTGCAATCCTACTCTCACAGCTCTACCATATGCACTGTCAAGCTGTATATGTGCATCAGGTGCATTCCCTATTATCAGAACATATCCCGGATTTAATTCTATTGACCATCCATAATTTTCCATTTTCATTTTCTCCCAAATATAATTGTCGAACCATTCCTAACACCAAAATCCTCAAGCATCCTGTTCCCTTTCAAAAATGCAATGGGCTGCTCACAGGCCATATAACATTCATTCTCATTGGCTTCATCAATTTGCAGATTATATGCTTTGTTTAATGCAGTCACCAGAGCTTTGGCTGTTATATTCAATGGGATTTCCAATTCATGCCTTTTTCCATTATTTTCATTCACAAAATTTACAATAACCTTTTCACTATCTTCCATTACGATGCTCCTCTTTACATTATTACGTCAATTTTTAGGTTGGTAATGTTTCTATTCACCATTTTCAAGTTTTCCCATACACTACATATCTTTATTTTATAACCTCATCTATATCACTTACCGGTGACCAGTCATCTATATTACAGTTACTTCACTTATTTCCATATATCTGTTTTCCTCTTCTTTTTGTATTCCACACCACAGCCTGTGGTGTGGAATCCGGCATTGAATGAATTTTACATGCTGAACTGATTTGCTATCTGTGTATCGGTTGACTCTACTGCCTCTGCAGTCTTGTCAAGTGCCATTGCGATATCATCGATCAGCTCTTTTCCTTTTACAAATGAATGTCTGAGCTCTGCAAACTTGTTGGCATATGCCTCTGATGCTGAGCCCTCCCACTCTGTGAGCAGGGTTTCAAGTAATCTGTCCATCTTGTCGATTACATTCTGTACATTCTCTGCTTCTGTCCTGTACTCTCCAGCCCTTCCTCTCATTGTGTCAGGTGTCATTCTGATCTGTCCTGATGCCATTTTCATGTTCCTCCTTTAGGTAAAATTTTATATACAAAAAGGCTGCAGCGTCCGATATTACCGGATGTTGCAGCCGATCTGTCATTACATAAATGTTACTCCGTGTTAGACTCTAGCTTTGCGACCTTACGTTTCCATAAGTGTGCCCTTTTATACACAATATTTTATCGTATTTGCATTTTTATGTCAATTTTTAGGTTAGTAATGTTTTATCATATATTTTCCTTATATGGTGTCCACTTCTGAACAATACAATCTACATCTTTTAATTCTACATACTTATATTGCTATTTTTCCTAATGTTTTCATTTTATTACCTTCTATTCATCATTTTTCAAGTTTTCCCGTGCAGTATGCATTATTTTGATTCAATCATACTTCTATTTTCTTTTTTTCTTGAACTACTTCTATTTTATCCTTGGCAATTTCTTTCTCATACAAGTACTTATCTGTTCTATTCAATCCAAGTATATCAGCAATTTTTCTATCACCTGTACCTACAAAAAAAGTATCTTTCAACTCTTTCCTAATACTAACCTTATAACCATTAATCAAACCATAAGTTCTACACTCATATGCTTCTTGAATTTCATTTGGCGAAATTATTTTACTATATACTCCGCTATTATATTCATCAACAAACGTTGCATCTATTATTTCGCGATTTGTTGTAATTATTATTAAGTTTCCATCATTATCCTCATTTAATTCGTACTCATTTCCATTATATACACAAAATTCACCATTTTTTATCATTTTCTATTTTCCTTTCACTTCTACAAAATGTTTACCATCAAATATTGCAACAACAGTATCTTTTCCATTAACAACTTTATGTAATTCCGCACCTTTCTTAGGTTTTACATATTCACCACTTAAAGACCACTCGGGTATAATTTGCCCATTCCTTGCACCTGTAAATCCATTTAATGTACAAGGAGGACCATCTGTATTTGTTCCACCGAATATTTCCCCATATGGTGTCTTTATTTTTTCTGCATCTGTTGTCTTGAATTTAATATATGCATAAGTATCTCCACCTTCCGGATACGGTCTTACTCCATCACCTGTTACATAATCAAGTCGCGACGACTCCACAACATTATCATATCCTTTTATGTGTGATACATCATCATATCTTGCCACATAACCGCCAATTGTAGACCAGCCATCTTCTCCTATATACTTGTCTATATCCGAAGCCGGTATTGTCTTTTGAATATAAGTGTTAGCATCTATCTTTGGAACTGCCTCGCGTATTGCCTTCATCTGTGCGATTTGCTCCTTTGTTAAATCCTTTACATCCGTCAATCTTAACTTATTAATTTCCCGTGAATGGTGGTGTCATCTTTGTAACCCCAAGGCTCCTGCTACTTTACAATCTGCTGTTCCCACAAAATAATATTCTTGATTTTCTTTTTCTACATTAACTTTATAATTGTTTATTACTGCATATGTTGCATATCTGTACAACTCTTCTATTTCTTCTAATGAAACTTTTTTACTATAAACACCACTTCCGTTTTTATCTATAAATGTTGAGTCCATTATTTTATCATTTTTAGTAAGGATAATTGTATTTCCATCACTATCCCTATTTACCTTAAATTCATTTCCATTATATATACAAAATCTACCGTTTTTTATCGTTCTTCCCATAATTACAATACACTTATTATATTTTTTCTTTTAATACTTCAATTTCCGCCTCATTTTTATTAATCCATTTTTGATACATCCCCTTATCTATGCACTCCATCCCTAAACGAATCCACTCTTGGTAATCACCATTCATTGTTAATATTAAAATTTGTTTTTCCGTTTCATCAACTACTATAAACTTATATCCCTCATAAACAGCATATGTTTTTTTATCATATATTTCCTCAATTTCATCTTTTTGAACATACTTTATATATATTCTATTATTTCCAATCTCTTTTTCTACAAACCCCTCTTTTTTACTAGCATCATCCTCTGACCGCAAAACAATTCTACCATCTTTTTTAATTCCAGCAGAGTATTCGATTCCTTTGTAAATTGCAAAAGTAATATTTCTCATTTTTCCTCCCTTTAGGTAAAATTTTATATACAAAAAGGCTGCAGCGTCCGATATTACCGGATGTTGCAGCCGATCTGTCATTACATAAATGTTACTCCGTGTTAGACTCTAGCTTTGCGACCTTACGTTTCCATAAGTGTGCCCTTTTATACGCAAAATTTTATCGTATTTGCATTTTATGTCAATTTTTAGGTTGGTAATGTTAAAAGCACATTGCGTGTATAAAGCGTAATTTTACTTCCGTAGATAACTGAACCATTAAACGTATTACTTCCGTAAATTACCTCAGTTTTTTAATACATTTAATGCCCTTAATCTTGTAATAAAATTATCTAATGCCTCTTCCTCTGTTTTAAACTTTTTTTCTGAACCTGTTATTTTACTTGCTCTCTCATCAGTTGCATATACCAACCATTGCTCTGCAACATTCATAATTACCATTTCATTCTCTTTATTTTCCCTTTTTTCAAACAGATTTCCTCCTTTTAAACTCTCTTCATCAATAATCTTTTTCACTTCTTCTACTGTCATTATACTTTCCTCCACTATTTTATTTCTCTTAGCAAACCTAAACCTTCTAATTGTTCTACTGTTAACGAAAATTCATATTGTATTGCTCCTCCCTTCCCCCATCCTTCAACTGTAGCTGCTTCGCCTTTATATGAAACAAGTTTGCTATAATCCCCATCATAATAAGCTGTTACAGTAGCATCTATCTTTACCTTCAATTTTGCATCAGGACAATTTTTCACATATTCCTCAATTTTAGAAAAATCTCCAATCACTTCATATTTATGATAATTAGATAAATTTTCTACATATGGTAATGATCTCTCTGTATATTCAAAAGATTTCCCATCTATAATTGGCGACGTATATCGTCCATTTGCTGGTCCATACCTGTCAATCACCTCACCTATTTTAGGTATAAATTTTTCTTTGATTGGATTTCCATCTTTATCTAACTTATATCCTCCCTTCGCTGCCTTTGTCCAATTAATTGAACCATCTTTATTGAGTACTGATGCATTTTTAGGAATTTGAATTTCATCTGGCCATTCTCCCGTTTTCAAAAAAGTTTCTGCATAATCTGTATCAATATTCTTTAAATATATATATAATTCATCACTTGTACAGGTAGTCTCTTTTAAGCTCCAATATTTATCATATCTAGCCGCTTCTTCTGGTGACATTAAATCTCTGAAGCTCTCCCACTCCCTTTCGCCCAGCGTCTTCGCACCAATCTCTACCCCATCTGCATTTTTAAATAACAGCTTATTTCCCGAAATACTTACCGTGATTCCTGCTGCAAGACTCAACATCATTGTTACAGGTACCGGCCAGTCAAAGGTTTCTCCCAGTGCTCCCACACCACAGGCTGCTGTATTTCCCGCAAAGTCTATCAGAGCTGTTTTTCCAAATGCCTTAAGTCCTTCTTTTAACCCCATTTCCGAGAACTTTGTTGCTGCAATGGCTCCTCCAAGCGTAACAAGATCTACCATTGCAAAGACCACCTTAAGTCCACGTTCCATGTCTGTCAGGTCTTCTCCGGTTATCAGGTCTTCTCCAATACATGACTCTATGACAGGTTTGATAATTGTGATATCCAATACGGACGAAACAAAGTTTAAAAATGGGTTACTGCTGTCATGGGTAAATTCTCCCTGCCTATAAAACTGCTCCAAAAATTCCTGTTGGGTAAGATTATTGTCTTCTCCCAAAGCTCCGGATGCTTTCATTGCCTCATACTGTGCTGCAAAGATACTTGCAAAATCCTCTACACTTCCATTGGTATATGCCATATGAAGCCCATTTCCATCCGCCTTTCCGTCAGAAGTTCCAATAAAATCTGCAAAAGTCAGCTTTGCTTTTTCCTGTTCTACCATGGTTCCGGCATATCCCATTCCGCCGGTTATGTAATTGTTTTCTGTCAGTCCCAGTGTATTATCTACCTCAAAGTCTTCCAGATGGATTCGGCTGATTGTTTCTGTAGCATTTTTCTTGAAATCTTTCTTTAAAGGCTGATCCAGCTTATCATCCACGTAACAATTTAAGACATCAATATAACGGTGAAGGGTTCCATGCCCCTCTAAAAGCCTGTCAATATCCTTTTCCCTAGATGTATAGTCAATTCCCAGGTCAATTTCATCTAAAATGGTATCACAGGTCTGCAGTGCCTCGTCCACATCCATCATTATATCATACACACACATACAATTTAAATAGCTTACACCTTTTTCACTCCAATCCATGTATGCTTTTTTTATTTCTTCTTCCATAACTTTTATTCATTTCCTCCAATTTGTCCAATGACCCATTCCACAACCTGCTGTTCATTATAATACATAGTATTATAAGCATTTTGAATGTACGTTCCTGCCGCCTGATACAAAAATGTCATTTTCTGCATATTACTGGCTAGGGATTTAAAAAATGCAAGCATCTCCTCTCTGGCCTCCCCCTGATATGTATCCTCTGATTCTATATTTTGTACACACTGTTCACTATAGGTATATGCCTCCAAAATCTTTGCCTGGATATTTCCCAATTCACTTATATAATCCAAAACACCGGCACCTATTTTTATTTCTTCTGAGGATCCGCTGCAGGCCGTATCTACGCTACTACGCATAATTTTTTACCTCCTCATCAATTGCCAGAAGTCTCAGTAATTCTCTTCTTACCTGTACTGCACCCACTTCTCTTTTTATCTGCCGATTCAGGTCATACTCAAATATCCGATTATTCTTCCAATAATAAAGCCATTCTTTTGTTAATGCATTATCCTGAAATTCTCCTATCATGATATTCTCTTTGCAGTCTTTTACTTCTCTTAAAAAAGAATCAATGTCTTGCAGCTGTAAAAGCTCCTTTTCTGATACTGTTCCAGTCTGTAATACCGGATATATTTTCAATAATAAATATAAGACAGCGACTCTCGGCAGCCGTAACATCTCATATTCTCTATTTTTCAAGGGAATGATCACAATTGCCTCTCTTTGTTCCAAAAGTGCAATATGTAAATAATTTATAATAATATGATTCCGACTTTCCTTATAACATTCCAACGCTCTTGCCGGAAAAAATCCCATTTTCGTCAATTCTGTTTCAGATGCAAGCACACCCTTTTCTATCAATCCATTTATAGTTTTTTTAACTTCCTCTTCATGACCTTTCTGTGGTCGGAACTTTAACGGAATTCCAAATACATCATTTCCTTTTGTAATACTATTAAAAAACACCATTTCATGCTCTGTAAATTTCATTGCATGTCCTCCATATCCTTATACTCCTGAAATTCATCATAAAAATCATCTACTCTGTCACCATGAGATTTTAATGCATCGATTGCCTGCTGCACCGGATTGTCACCGTTAGCCTTTGAAAAACTTTTATGATATTGTTGCATCAGCCCCATATATGCCATAAAAGTAGTTTTCTCTTTTCCCTTCCACAATTCATCACTCTCAATACGCAACATAAGCCGGGTCAATTCATCGTAGGAATCATCTATTCTTTCCTTTATTGCTTTCATGTTAGTCAGCAGTTCATTCATATTGCTTCCTGACATTTTAAAATCCTGCATACATTCTCCTTTCCCATAACTAACTAATCAACCTATGACGCTTCTCTTTTTCGCCTTGCCTCTTCCTCCGCAGCTTCTCTTCTTAATCTCTCTTCCTCTTCATAATATTGCTGCTGATATATCTTCATTTCCTCATCTTCACGTTTTGCTTCGTCACACCAGTAATTATATTCATCTCTTGCAAATTCCAATTTTGATTTTACTTCTGCAATTATTTCTTTAAAATCAGCCCCCAGTTTTTCTACTGCCTCGCGATTTTCACTTTCCTTTGTTACAAAAGTGTCGCTGAGTTTTCCCTGAGCAGAATCCGGATTCATCTCCATTGTATTGTAATCTGTTGCTAATTGAGCCATAACATCACTTAAATTGTCTGTTTTCTTTAACTCTTTTTCCAAATTCCTTACTACTTTTTTATATTTATCTCTCTGAGATTCTGCATAGGTTTTCTTTCCAAAAATATCTTCTATTATATATTTTAATCGTTCTAACAGACTTGCCATATTGCTTCTCCTCTTGTTCTGATAAACTTTTACAAATAAAGGTCTGAGCTCTGCAAACTTGTTGGCATATGCAATCATACCGTATTTAATCTGCAGCCTGTGAGCTTTCCGCTTTTTTACTGCCCGGGAAAACTATCATCTGCTCCAGTTCTTCTTGGGTAACCGCCTGGTATTCTTTGAGGTAATCCACTGTATTGACTGTGGTTTTCTCTGTTCCCGGAGTGTCATATACAACTGTCTTGTTCTCTGTGAATTTATTGTCCGGAATAATATCATACTCTATCAGATTCAGATTATCTCTTACGCAGAATGTCATGTATGTTTTTCCATCCAGCTTTATCCTCTCAAATGTTCCAAATGATACTATATCAAGGCTGTTATCCTTCTCTGTCTGGTTCCATACCTCACTTTCCTCCTCTCTTGTATAAAGAGTTCCCTTTGAATACGAATACAGTGTCTCCAGCCGGGCATTATTTTCCGAATCATCTGTAGTGATTTCGCGCTGTACATAGCCTTCTTCTTCCACATACTTTTCGTCTCCACCAGACACATAACGATGTCGCTTCCAGTTTCCACCATATGCGCCTATATTATATGTTGAATAATCCACTTTATTATGTATTATGTCACCAAGTCTGGTCTCCCCTCTGCGATTAGAGCTATTTCTATAACCGATAAGTTCTTTCCCATCATACGATATAATATTTACGTTTAAATCCTCTGTTATTTCCAAAGGAGTCTTTGACGGACCAAAATGCATCCTATATATCATTATCTTTCCTTCCTCTTTAATCCTCTGATCTATCATCTCTGATATCGTGATTTCACCTTCCGGCTCTGTGGTCACAAGCTCTGCTGCCGTACAATCTGTTTCTGTTGCCTGAACTGCTGATGTATCATTTTCCTTTTTATTCTTTTTTTCACATGCTGTCACCATACATAACATACATGCCGCTACCATAAGAACTGATATTGCTTTCTTCATAATAAATTTTCCTTTCCGTCTGCGTTGCATTCATGCCTATTTATTGTTATCTCAATTTTCCAAAATGTACTTCATATATGCCTTTACTCTGTTGCACAAAGCCCTAAACAATCTCATCATGATGTAATTTCTCCGGATTATTTTTTCAATTTAACGTCACCTAATATCTCATTTAATCTATAATCATGTCCTGACTGAAAATTAATAACTACATCCTTGAATGGGTCCGAACTGTCCTTTTCGTCATTATCGTTCTGTATTTGTTCCCATAATTTTCCAATCGCTTCATCAGAGGCTATATACTGCTCTAGCGAATTATTCAATACCTCATATGTATTATTAAATAAATCCTCCACGGCAAATGAAATCGTTGTCAGAAAAGTATTTATGCTCTCTATTTCCGGCACGCTGTCTCCTTTGCTGTGTATCTGGGTTCCCTGTATTTCAACTATCTTATTAGTCAGCTCATTTCCTGATTTTAAACTCTCCATTCTCTCCAGCGCATAGCTAAATTCCTTAAGTCTTATTTCTTTACTGTCTCCGCTTTTTATCATGACTTTTCTGTCCTCCTGTTAATGTATAAAATTATGGTCTTATTTTAAAAGCAGCTCTGCTGCTCTTGAAATAAAGCCACAATACAAATACAATACAATTCCACACCACAGCCTGTGGTGTGGAATCCGGCATTGAATGAATTTTACATGCTGAACTGATTTGCTATCTGTGTATCGGTTGACTCTACTGCCTCTGCAGTCTTGTCAAGTGCCATTGCGATATCATCGATCAGCTCTTTTCCTTTTACAAATGAATGTCTGAGCTCTGCAAACTTGTTGGCATATGCCTCTGATGCTGAGCCCTCCCACTCTGTGAGCAGGGTTTCAAGTAATCTGTCCATCTTGTCGATTACGCTCTGTACATTATCTGCTTCTGTCCTGTACTCTCCTGCCCTTTCTCTCATTGTGTCAGGTGTCATTCTGATCTGTCCTGATGCCATTTTCATGTCCTCCTTAAAATAATTTTTATATATAATTGCATAAGCAATCATACCGTATTTAATCTGCAGCCTGTGAGCTTTCCGCTTTTTTGCTGCCCGGGAAAACTATCATCTGCTCCAGTTCCTCTTTGGGAACCGCCTGGTATTTTTTAAGGTAATCCACTGTATTGACTGTGGTTCCCTCTGTTCCCGGAGTGTCATATACAACTGTCTTGTTCTCTGTGAATTTATTGTCCGGAATAATATCATACTCTATCAGATTCAGATTATCTCTTACGCAGAATGTCATGTATGTTTTTCCATCCAGCTTTATCCTCTCAAATGTTCCAAATGATACTATATCTAGACTGTCCTCTTTCTCTGTCTGATTCCATACCTCACTTTCCTCCTCTCTTGTATAAAGAGTTCCCTTTGAATACATATACAGTGTCTCCATCTGGGTATTATCGCCCGAATCATCTGTAGTGATTTCGCGCTGTACATACCTTTCCTCAGCTGTATACTTTTCATATCCATACTTGGTATCATGCCACTTCCAACTTCCACCATATACGCCTATATCATATGTTGAATAATCCACTTTATTATGTATTATGTCACCAAGTCTGGTCTCCATAAGGAAATCATCAGGATTCTTATAGCCTGTTAGTTTATCTCCATCATATGAGATAATCTTAACTTTTAAATCCTCTGTTATTTCCAAAGGAGTCTTTGACGGACCAAAATGAATCCTATATATCATTATCTTTCCTTCCTCTTTAATCCTCTGATCTATCATCTCTGATATCGTGATTTCACCTTCCGGCTCTGTGGTCACAAGCTCTGCTGCCGTGCAATCTGTTTCTGTTGCCTGAGCTGCTGATGTGTCATTTTCCTTCTTATCCTTTTTTTCACATGCTGTCACCATACATAACATACATGCTGCTACCATAAGAACTGATATTGCTTTCTTCATAATAAATTTTCCTTCCTGTATGCGTTGCATTCATGCCTATTTATTGTTATCTCAATTTTCTATAACGTAATCAATATAGTCTGTAACTCTATCACACAACATATCATAGCTTTCGTCATCCTCTCTCTGATTTTTATCGCCTGCTCCCTTGGCATATTTTTCTAGGTCTTTAATACTTACCTGCTTTTTCGGCTCTGCCTGTGCATTATATGCATCCACCATCTTCGTCACTTTCTCCACATCCGTCGTGATATTCTCGCAGATATAGGTGTCACCTACCCTGGTTATCTCCATATCCATGCCGAAATAATTGGCAGCTACTATCATATCCTGACATGTAAAGTCTGTTTCTGTCAGTCTGTCTTTTGCCTCATCAATTTCTGCATTATTTTGTACATTTTCATTATTTTCATCATATGCTTCATTTAAGTCATTCAAATAATTTATTGCTGCATTAGCCTTGTTAATCTTATCTCCTACGGTTTCCTTTATTATTACCGCTGAAAGGCCTATAGCTTCATCAATAATCTTACCTTTTAAAGTATTACTTGTTACATCAAAAAATACTCTGCATTCAGTCTTTTCCTCTTCCTTTTGATTTTCAAGATTCTGCTTTGTATTCTCAATCATGCCGTGTGGAAGTACATGGCTTACAATCTGATTATCTACCATTCCATACGCATCTATCTGATTGACCTTCTCATTTTCTTTTCCTACTTTTTCATTAATAGTTCCATTTGTTACCTTGACGTTATAATATTTGTCCAATATCTCCCTGTCATTGCTGTCTGTAATCTTGCATATGCTTACATCAAACGGCAGCTCTTTCAGGCATACGGATACGGTCACATTTTTCTCTCTATCGGAATGTATTGTAAATCCATCATTTTTTCCATTATATGCAACTCCTATTGTCGGGCAGCTATCAACCATTGCTTTAAACAAGGATGACACTCTGTACTGCTCTTTCATCTCTTCAAGCGCTTCATCACTAATCTCGTCGTTTCTGTATGCACATTTTTCGCTGTAATAGTCAATTATATCCATACTTGTCTTATATATATCCACCGCCCTCTTAAATGTATTCGTGACACTCACACTGTAATACTTAGGGTCTTCCAGATCTGCATTATCTATCCACTCATCATCCTTGGCGTTTCCATAACCTGCGCGCAGCATGTTCTCTATATTTGCTATGGTTTCTTCCTCATCATCTGTGGACAGCTTTGGAAATACTGATACAAGTGCCTGCATCTCTGCATCTGGTACAAATTCCTTCCGCATCTCATAGTTTATTTCGTCCCAGTTCATAACTGTCTTTCCATTAGAATCCACTGAATAGAATCGCTCTTTATAATACTCTGTTATCTTCGAGTCCACTTTTGCCTGTATATTACCAGCTTTTGTTTTCAATGTCTGGCAATCCATCGTATATATATTCTCAACGGATCTTACATTAATCAGAGCTGCCAGTTCTTTAATTGCAGTGCTGAATCTTTCCAAATCCATATATTCGTCCCGAAACCTGGCTGCATATAGATCATCCACTCCATTTACATTATCAAACATCCTTCTTACACTATTGCTTGCCTCTTCATTTTGTCTCTGATATTCTGTTGCCGCGTTTCTTAGCTGTGATTCATAATCATATTGAAATATACCTTTGGTTTCCACTACACCGTAGGTTTTGTTTATTTCCTCCCACTGTTCTTCTCCTCCCATATAGCTTTGTATGTCATCGTACGCTTCCTGCGTAAAATCCTTAAATTTCATTATGCGTCACCCCTCCTTCTAATACGCTTCATATGTTCCTATACCATATATATCTCCATCTGCCTCATCTACATCTCTCACAAATTCATTAAGTTTTTTTGATATTTCCCTGAAGGATTCTCCCAGTATACTCTGATATGTATAAACAGCATCCTCGTACACTTCCAGCTTATCGTGCAATTCACCGCTTATAACCGCATTTGTGTTTATAATATCAAGTATCATCTGATATTCGTTCATCTGTCTATCTGCAATCTTTGCAAGTTCTGAGTATAAACGCACAAGTTCTGTAAATTCCTCCTGCTCAAACATTAAATTGTACTGTCCCATTACTTACTCTCCATTCTTCTTTTTTTCATTCTCAGCTGCTCTATATTGTCCTCATATGTACACAGCTGCTGATTTATTTCATATATCCTGTCATTTCTGCTCCTGATTGCATTCTCTACATCTCTCAGCATTGAATCTATAGCATTCATCGCATTGGCTACATACGATTTTCCGTCGTTTAATGAATTAATACTCTTAAGTCTGCCCTTCAGATTTGTTATATTACGACTGCTATATCTGTCCATGCCGGCTATATTATCAACTCTGCATTTAAACCTGTTTTGCGCCTGCCATTTATATTCCTTTATTTTCAATGCTTCCTGATCCAAAGCATCTATTTCATTAAGCAGCCTGTTTTTCTCAAGCTGCAGATTTTCTACATTTGCCCGGTACCTTGATATTCTGCGACTTAATTCTTTTAGTTCCATAATAGTATTATTCTCCTCACCTTTTATATTTAAAGCTATTCATTAAATATAAATTCCTCATTAGCTAACATCAGACAGTCTCCCGGTAATATCTCTGTTTCCTGCCCCGCCTTTATTATCCTTCCATTGATAAATGTGCCATTGGTAGAATTTTGGTCCATTACATAATAACGTCCGTTTCGCATGGTTATCACTGCATGCACCCTGCTGATATTCGTATTGTCTGCTACCGCATAATCTGACTTTTCCGGATTCTTTCCCAGCACAAACGATGGTTTGCCAAGCTCTATCTTTTCACCTGTTACCTGCCTTGTAAGACTTGCAAAATGATAGTTCACCGGTTGCATCTGCTGTATCTGCTGTACGGATATGCCATCATCTGACAACACTGTAGTTCCATCCATGCTGCCCTGCATTACCTGCTGCATTATCTGTTGCTGCATTGTCTGTTGCTGCATTGTCTGTTGCTGCATTATCTGTTGCTGCATTGTCACTGCTTTGTTTTTCAGCACGTTCACAACTGCACGCTCTTCGCGTGAGATATATTTTTCTATTGCATTGCCGTTGAAGCCATGGAAGCTTCTGACATAATACATAAATCTGGATATATAATTCGTATCCTCATTGATAACAGGTGTCATTGTATAAATTATGTTTTCTATAAACCCGACAATATCTGCACTTTCCTGTCCTCCTACTATCGGAAAATATATAAAGTACATCTCTTTTGTCATCTCGTTTATGTATACGTCATCCATATTAAAACGAACACTGTTTACGTTCAGTCCGTTATTGTATACATCCTCAACCATTATTACTATCTGCTCAATCATGAAAAAGAAATCATATTTGCTTATGGCTTTTTTCAATCTATCGGTAAGATTTATATTTGCAGGGCACGTATATATGACACTGTCTTTTTTTGTTTTTGTCACATGCATGATTCCACATGGTTTTATTCTGGCTAGCTGGCTTAGTTCGGTTTCATTTATTCTTTCCTTTCGTCCTGCCTTCATCATGGCAGTAACGGTCGATTTTTTTATGCTTACTTTTAATTTAGACATTCGCTATTTTCCATTCCTTATGAGATACATTCTGTCGTATGTAAAAATTCTATTTTCTTTGTTACTTCGAACCTGATATTGGTTTTTTGCAGCTTTTCGGTTATATCTTCCAATACTGTGGTTTCATCCTGCAATACTTCTGTCGGTGCATCCAGCACAGTAGTTTCATCTATATTTTGTGTATATCCCGGCTTTTTCTTATTCTCCCCTGCCAGGTTATATGACGGTGCTATGGGACCGGACGATGTTATGTCAATATGTCCCGCTGTCTGCTTTTGTACAATTGCTGCAATTCCTTTCCGGGCAGATTTTCCGGTAAGTGCACCTATGACCTTAGGTATTTCAAGCACTATAAGTACGACTATTGAAGCTATAAGCATTATGGCAAATGCGGTGAAGGATACGTAAAATATCATCCTGTACTGATTATAAGTCATCTTTGTTTTCCTCCTTCACGCTCTGTGCCTTCTCAATTGTTTTGTCTATATTATCCTGCAATCCTGTTATCTGCTCGCGCATTATGGATTTATCCAGCTTTTCTGTTTTGTCCTTTATTGTCTGTAATAAATCCATAACTTTATCCTTATCTGTCACTGCTATAAATGATGTGATATTTGTGTCAACTATATCATCTATCTCATTCCATACCTGAATCTTTGCGTCTAAGCTGTCAAAATTCTCTGATTTTGCATATAGCTCATTTATTTGCTTCCATAGCTTTTTGTATTCTTCATATGTTTTTTCTGTCTGTTTTATCTTTGCTCCATCATACTGGCTAATCAATGTCAGACAATCTGATATCTCACAGTATATTCCTGCCTCCGGATGATTCTCCTTTACTTCCTTGAACCACTGCGCCGCACTGGAGTATCTGTCTTTTTCCACATTGATTTCGTAGTAGAATAAAAAGCTTTCACCAATCTTATAGCATACATCCTCATATCCCTTTGGATTTTTTTCTTTCAGCTTTGCCATGACATCATATGTATGCACCCGGCCATTGTGGTCCTTGCAATCTATACCTACCATCAGCCTGTTCAATATCTGCGCATCATCCCTGTTCAGTACAAAATCGTCTGTCAGTTTGTCATTCAGCTTAAGATACGCCTCCGTCCTTGTCGGGTCGGTTACTATAGCCGTGTAATATCCGTTGTCATAATTGTCATAGGTATCCGCTTCTTTTAATATGCTATTATAGTTTTCATTTTTTTTGTGTTCTGCCGCACAATAGCTTAATACTGTACTTGTTCCAAGCAGCAGCGTCAAAGCTGATGTGGTGATAAATACCGCAAGCTTTCTCTTTAGATTCTTCCTATACATGTCATCAATCTCTGTATAGTGCTCAAGGTCATACATCAGCTCAGCTGCGCTCTGATATCTGTTGTTTGGATCCGGCTGTGTACACTTTGTAATAATACGTTCAAGACCACCTGACAATGTTGGGTCAATTTCTCTGATCGGCCTTATTTCGTAAGGTGGCTCACAGGGATTCATTCCCGTAACAAGATGATACATTGTGGCTCCCAGACAATATATATCTGTTCTCGCGTCTGTCTGTCCCATTCCACCAAACTGTTCCGGTGCAGCATATCCCATCGTGCCAAGACATGTCGTATCCTCTATGTTATTTTCCTTATATTCCCTTGCTGTTCCAAAATCTATAAGCACCACATTTCCATCAGGCTTTAGCATTATGTTTGCCGGCTTCATATCACGATATATGATTGGCGGGTTCTGTGAGTGCAGATACCCAAGAACGTCGCATAGCTGTTTGGCCCACTTTATCACATTTTTCTGCGACTGGGCTCCGTACTCCTGCAATGCTGTCTTGAGAGAATTTCCCTCTATATAATCCATTACGATAAGGAATCTGTCATCCTCATCTATGACATCGACAATATCAGGAAGACTGGGATGGCTCAGTTTTTTGAGCATATTGGTCTCCGCAACAAGACTTTGCTTTACCACCTCAAAATCCTTTACTCCATCCTTTCTGACCTCTTTTATTGCCCACTGTTTGTTTGCCCTTTCATTCATAGCCAGGTACACAACGCTCATTCCGCCGTGTCCAACTTCGTTTAGTATCTTGTATTTTCCGTCAATTAAAGAGCCTATTTCAAGCATCTATTCCTCCTACTGTGCCTTTATGAGCGCTGCTGTTATATTATCGCGCTCTCCTCTTTGCATGCTGAGTCTGATGAGCTGCTCCAGTCTGTCGTGCATATTCTGCCCGTCTACAGTTGCTGCCGTTTTCAGCATCTCATAGATTTCCTGTTCTGATACCTCATGCCTGAAGCCATCTGAACAAAGCAGAAGTGACATTCCATTTTTCATTGCCCCGGTCCTGTACTCCGGCTTTACCTCTGCTGATGCCCCGACACACTGCAGCAGTACATTCCTTCGCGGATCTCTCATAGCCTGCTCCTGTGTCATATTTCCATTCATAATTTCCCGCTGTACATATGTCTGGTCTGTCGTAAGCCTTTCTATATGGTCTGAAAGGCTATATATTCTGGAATCGCCCACGTTTATAATGTAGTAGGCTTTTTGCGTGACAAGCAGCGCTACCACTGTTGTTCCCATGTTTACTGCATGTGCTTTGCCATATGCTTTTATTTTTTCGTTCTGCTGCTGTATTACTTCATCCCACTGTCTTTCCAGAATCAGACTGTCAATATCCGGGTTCGACAATTTGCAGAGCTCAGGCAGCTGCTCGTCACTCCATCTGTCAAATGCCCTGACTACAGTGGCACTGGCCAGCTCACCCTTCGATAAGCCGCCCATGCCGTCACATAATACTGCAAATGCCATGTCTCCTTTGCATGTTGAGAAGCACTTTACCAGCAGACTATCCTGATTAGTTTCTTTTACGATTCCTCTGTCCGTGTCAGCTGCTATTTCAAATCTCATACTCACTCCTCCCAGAATTCAAAATCTTCGTTGCCAGGTCTGCCTTGAAGGGCATGCGCTTTCGCGCATGCCACAGACACTGTTGTTTTTCCCACACCACCACATGGTGATGTAAACACATAGATAATTATCTTATTGCTCATCATTGTCTTTTTTTTCTTTCAGCTTTTTTCTCATGTAATAAGCGATTATCAATATAGCAATTATAAGTACAAATAATATTATTGCTCCAATTATATATACTGCCTTATCATTGTTTGTTTCTACTGATTTGACATCTGACGAATTTGATTCCATAGGTACATCATCTTCGGCAATCTCTGTATCTGCTTCTGTATCCTTACCATATATTTTTTTCACTTCATTGGTCTTTCCACCTTCGTCAACAGAACAGTCTGCACACTCTACCATAAGCCTTGAATCACCGTCTTTTGCAGAGAGCACCTCCTTAGGTACTTCAAACTCTATCTTTCCGTCATGCTTGTCCAGATAGTCAAGCATATCGTCTCCCGACATTTCCTTGATAACCTTTTTTTCTTTGTCATCCTTGCCCACTACAGTAATCTTTACACGTCCAAGCTTTCCGCCATCATCCTTCGGCATCAATACTGCATTCTTTGAGCCAATATAGTTTTCATTGTTTTTATCTACACCTGTCAATGTATATGTAGGTGCTGTCTTGTCCACAATAAATTCAATATTTACACTCTTCACATCACTGTAGGCAACTGAATCTGCTTTGTCCTTTGTCTCCACAACGATATTGTACTGACCCTCTTTTTCAAATACCGCATTTGATATCACATATTCGTACTTATGCCAACCATCGCTTTCACTTACATTATTCACACTGAAGTCTGTTCCCTGCTTAAGTGCTTTTCCATTTACTTTGACAGTACAGCTGGTAACTTCATCCGGATTTATCTCTCTGACTACCACATCATGGTATACCTTCTGCACATAGTAATCCTTTACAAGCTTCATCGTATTGTCATCCAGCGAGAAGATTGAACCGCCTTTGTTTATGGAGAAATCCATCAATTTTTCTCCCTGCCCTGCAGTCTCTGTCACCTGCTTTCCGCCTGCATCTATAATATTGACTGTTTCATAAGAATTTCCGGCCTTATCCTGTGCATGGCATGTCAGTGAATACACTCCATCCTCATTGAGATTTCTAAACTCTACACGTTGTCCGTTTGTAATTGATATCACATTTCCGGTAATCGTTTTTCTTACGAATCTGCTATTTTCATATACCTCAACTGTAAGCACCGGGGAAAAGTATTCAAGATTAGTATCTGTGCACTCTATTACAAATGACATATTTCCTGAATTATTGTTTACTGAGCCCGGGGTTACTCCGTTGATTGTTACAACAGGCTTTGTCGTATCTATGCAGAATTCCTGCTTTGCAAGGTCTTTTGCCTTATTGCCGGCTTTGTCTGTATATGCAAGTGACCATGTATATGTGGCATCCGCATCAAAGCTTAATGTTGCCGTATGTATATCACCATTATCTGACCAGCTTCCAAATGCCGGTGCTGCTACTGATTTTCCTGCATCCTGCGCAGTCATGCTCAGTGCTATTCTGCTTGTATCAAAATTGTGCTCTGTGATTGTCACAGTTGCTGTTCTCTTGTTATTATAATAGTTTCCGTTTGATGCACTGTTGTTATCATATGCTACCGAAATAACAGGTACTGTCGTATCAATTGTAAATTTTGTCGGTGCAAGCGAATTTGCATAATCCACTCCTGCTGCGGCATTTCCCGCAATGTCTTTTACTCCGATTCCAAATGTGTAATCGTCATCATGTCCGTAATATATTGTGGCAACATGTACTGTATTATCACCGTTACCGCTTCCACCTTCTATGCTCCAGTCTGAAAGAGCAGGTGCCTTACCTGCTGCGGCTTTTATTTCCGCTGCTACCTTTGATGCATCAAAGTTACGCTCTGTTACTTTTACGGTTGCTGTTCGCGGTGCTTTGAAGTATGCTGTGTCTCCAAATGATGTATCTGCACTGTTATTGTCATAGCTTACCTGCACTGTTGGTGCTGTTGTATCTATTTTTATGTATTTTGTTACTGTGTATGCCGTTCCTGCATTGTCTGTTGCGGTAACATCTATACGCACTTCATTACTGTTGTTTGAAGCCGCGCTTATGTCAAATTGCTCTGTTACATGATTTTCCAGATCTTTTAAGCCCGCTGCTGTCTTATCATAGCTATATAATGTTCCATCCTGTGTCGGCTGTCCCATATTTGTTACCGTATAGTTTACGCTCTTTATTCCTGATGCAACTCCTGTGGCATTCTCATCTGATACCTCTATACTTACCGGCACATCTGCACTGTACACTCCTGATGCTGTCTCAGGTGTGATGACTGATATTGCCGGTGCGCATGTATCAACTACCAATCCATTTGTGCTGATATATGAAACATTACCGCTTAAATCTGTAACCCTGACATATACCACGCAGTTTTTGTTCTCGCATTCTATCGGTTCACTGAAGGTGCCATCCTCATTAAGGCTGTCAAGTGTCTTCCAGTCAGCCTCCTGAATACTGTCTACGTCAATTATTGCATCCTCTGCTGAAACGAAATACTCTGCTGACTTGATGCCGCCATGCTCATCTCCAAGCTGTCCGGCAATATTGACCTTCTTGGCAGCAAAGCTTGAAATCTCATATTTGTCTTTTGGCAGCAATAAATCCCACACGGTATCCATGCCTGTTGAAAGTCCGTCAAACCTGATATTTCCTGTCGGCGACTGTACGTCAATTACAAACTCTGCTGATTTGTCTCCTTCTATCTCAAATCCATTATCTGAATTACCACACAAATCTTTTGCACTGACACTCAGCTCATACTTGTGTCCTGCATTGAATACAAGCTGCTTACTGTAAACAGCTTCTGCTCCCTCGCCTGTCTTTACCCAGTATGACTTTTCAGACCATGCATCTGACTGTGTCTGTTCATTTCCATCAACCTTTACATTGATTTTTGTTTCATCGGGGTCAAAGAAAAGCTCATTCTCTTTTACCGAAATGGTTGCAATCCTGTTTTCCCTGTAATACTCAGTGCCTTTTACACTGCTGATGCACTGTGGATCCGGCTGCTCAGGTGTACCATATGTCACTGTTATTGCAGGCGCTGCCTTGTGAATATAAAATGGCTGGCTGCCGCTTGCTGTCAAATCCGCTACAGTCACGTTTCCTGCCTCATCAACAGCTTTAACATATACATCTGCCTTTTTATCCAGATAAGCCTCAGCCGATACATTTATGATTCCTGATTCATCAAGCTCATTCCATGCACCTTCATCATCCGATACTGACTGATCATCTGTCACTATCTGGTATTTTGCTGATACAACACCTGAAATGCTGTCAGCTACACTTGTTTTTATACGGACATCGTCATTGAAATATTTTCTGTTTTTGCCCGCTTCCGGCTCTATACTGACATCAGGTGACTGACTGTCCATGCTGAACTTGAAGCTGTCACCTTTAACCTCTGTCTTAAGACCGGCATAATCAGTTGCCTTTACTGAAAGCATCAGATCAATTCCGTTAAACTGCTCTGCTGCCGGAATGGTTATCCTTCCTTCCCCGCTTGCGTCAAGCTCAACAGTCTGTCCTGATACAATTTTCCTTTTCCCATCAAATACAGTGTATTCATCACTCTTAATTCCTGATAAGCTGTCATCAGCTTTAACGATATAGCTTATATCATCCTTATGCCAGCCTTTTTCATTGGCTGCTGTCATGGTATCCTGTGACACTGTAAGCTCCGGTGGCAGGGTATCAACAACCAGCTTCGCTGTGGAGAAAAATGCTGTCTCGCCATTACAATTGTCCTGAGCCTTTACGTATACGTTATATGAAGTATCCTTCAGATCAGATGTATTAATCTTGTACTTATATCGGGCATCATATGTATCCTCGATAAGCTTTAACGGCTTCCATGCTGAATCATCAAGCGCTTTTACCTGCTCATCATTTAAAATACTGCCACTTTCATCTGATTTATTCACATAGTAGAATGCCTGCTTTATTCCGCTGATATCCTCCAGCTGTCCATATACCTTTGCTGCCTGCTGACTGGCCATATTCTGCTCGTCTATTAAATCAGCATCATATCCAATAGTACCTGAAGGCGCTTTTCTATCCACATAAAACGGCTGCTCTATTGAGCTTGTATCATTACACTCATGCTCCGCCTGATCCTTCGCATACATTCTGATTATCTGATATTTGTGTTCCTCATCCGCTTTTGTACCAAATGTGATGCAGCTGCTATAATCAGCCCCTGTCACGATCCAGTCACTATACTCTATTCCTGCATCAATCAGCTTCTGGGCATTATCGACATCAAATACATCGAATTCTTCCCGGTCATCAACCTTTACCCAAAGCTGTGTGGAACCATCATCCAAAGAGACATCGTGGATATTCATGTCTACTTTTCTGACATTTCCATAATAATCCACAGCATCCTTTGTGAAAGCAGGTTTATCATCCTCCTTTGGATTCAATGTTATCTTTGGAGGCTGTGTATCATATTTGTAGTCGAGCTGCAGACTTCCAATATCTGTGATAGCTCCGCTTTCCTTGTCCTTACGTGCTATTACAAGAGTCTGTCTGTTATCACCCTGCTGTGGCATAAGCTGATATTTATCAGCTTCAATCCATTCATCACCTTTTCTAACCACATATACCGCCTGATTGTCACTTGCCAGCGATAATGTAGGTGCTTCTACATAAAACTGTGTACCCTGCAGCATTGTCCCTGTCAGGCTGTTATTCATACTGCTGTAATCATATTCTTTGATGGTAACAGTATATTCTGCCTCTGCTGACTTATATTTGTCATCTTCTGCTTTTGTCACCTTTATCCTTACAGTTCCGGTATCCTTTGCTGTCCATATACCATTTGATGCAAAGTCTGCATCCTTTTCAATCAGATTTTTGCCTTCTACAACAGTGTATTTTAAATTGTCAACGGCTGCATCCGCCCTGTCGGATTTTACCACCGGAACAACTTTGTTCCCCACATAAATATCATCCGCCGGTGTATACTCTACCGTCAGCTGCTGTGGCTGTTTTTCCTCGGTGGCATTATTATCCGAATCCTGTTCATCTGGAATTTTACTGTCAGATATATCATCCGAGGCTGCGTCGTTAGATATATCATACTCTGAAGATGGTGTATCAGCACTTACCGGTGTTGCCGGAAGCGATGTCGCACCCATTACAGAAGCTAGCATGATTGCTAGTAACCTGTTAAGTTTTTTATTAAACACTCTCATATCTCCTTTTCTATTGTATTTTTTATAACTATTCCGTTATGATTTTATTTATATTCCCACTCTTTATTCCATTATACAAAATAATGGTCACACAACGGTCACACAGCGGCCACACGGAGACAACTTTGTGAAAACCGCATAATGAAAGCGCCGAAAATTGCATATTTTTTAGGCAATTTTCGGCGCTTTTTCGGATTATTTTTTTATAACTATTATTTATTATACTTGTTGTATATCTTTTCAAACGCAGGCATAGAGCGCTTTATCATTTCCCTGTCCACACAGTATGATATTCTCACCCAGCCCGGACAGCCGAAGCCGTCTGCTGCTACTATGAGCACATCCTCCTCCTTTGCCTTCTCACAGAATGCATTGCTGTCATCCCCGAGTGCCTTTACAAACATATAAAAGGCTCCGTCCGGCTTGAAGCAGTGATAGCCTATCCTTGTGAGTCCCTCGTACAAAAGGTCTCTGTTTTCTTTGTAGGCATTGATATCACCGGTTGCCCCCTGGCATTTTACTATCATCTTCTGGAACAGGCTTGGTGCGCACACGTAACCGAGTGCTCTTCCCGCACCACAGACTGCTGCATACAGCTCCGCCTTATCGTACACCTCATCAGGCACGAGGACGTATCCTATTCTCTCTCCCGGCAGCGAAAGTGATTTGCTGTATGAGTAGCATACCAGTGTGTTGTCGTAATATTTGGTCACAAACGGCACCTTGATTCCGTCGTATACTATCTCCCTGTACGGCTCATCTGCGATAATGAATATCGGTCTTCCTATCTCCTTAGACTTTTTCTCAAGGAGGTCTGAGAGCTTTTTGATGGTCTCCTCAGAATAGACTGTGCCGGATGGGTTGTTTGGTGAATTGATTATGACACCTCTGGTGTGCGCATTGATTCTCTCCTCAAGAGCCTCAAAATCTATCTGAAAATGCTCTGTGTCTGCAGGCACCTCTACAAGCCTTGCTCCTGCTGCATTCACAAATACCTTGTACTCCGGGAAATATGGCGCTATGGTAATAAACTCATCATATGCGTCACTTGTCAACGCACGAAAGCAGATTGACAGCGATGCCGCTGCTCCCATTGTCATATAAAGGTTGTCTGCATTAAAATGTGTGCCATGTGTGTTGTTCAAAAATTCAGCTATTGCCGCTCTCGTTTCCACGTCTCCCTGTGCTGAGGTGTAGCCGTGCAGCGCAACAGAATCATAATCTGTCACAAGCTCCTTTATTGTGTCGTTTACTATCTGCGGAGCCGGTATGCTCGGGTTTCCTATTGAGAAATCATATACATTTTCCTTACCTACAATTGCTGCTCTTTTTTTACCATACTCGAAAAGCTCCCTGATTGCTGAGCGCACGCTTCCGAGCTGGTACATGCTTTCGTTTACTACCATTTTCTTGTCTCCTTATCTTAGCTTATGACATACAAATGTCTTTATAAACATCTCTTTATACACATATTGTTACCATTCATGATCGTTTATCGTGATATGAATGCCTCCATCCCGGCACGCTTCGTCATCTCAATATGCTCCTTAAGCTCGCGGGCTGACATTCGCAGTGCCCCCAGGCTCATGACCGTCTGCTGCTCCAGTCCGTCAGAGGTTGCCACTGTTACCTTGTACCTGTCACGTATGCCAAACACAGTCTTTTCGATAAATGCATCGGCTGTCTCGTCCTGCTTTGTATACACGACCTCTATGTTGTGGAAGGTCTCTCTCTTTCCGGCATTGCCCTTCACCTTGTACGCATCAAACACCAGCAGCAGATGACAGCCCTTATAGCCCTGGTAATCCGATAAAACATCCTTAAGCGCATCTCTCGCCGAATCGATGTTTATGCGTGAAAGCTCCTTTAAATCCTCCCATGCAAATATTATATTATATCCGTCAACTATCAGGTACTCTTCCCCCGGGGATTTCTTCGGATAAATCGGATTGCCGTGCTTATCATGCTTTACGGTGCGCGGTTTACCACTTAGACCTTCATACTCATTTTTCTTTTTACCTGACCATTTGCGCCTCTGATCCTCTGCGATATCGTTTTTTCCCATGCCAAACTCCCTGGCATAAACATCTGCAAGCTGCGCATCAAGCTCAACTGATGACATACCGGAAACAGCTTTCTCAAAGCTCGTCCTGCGGCGGTTTCCGGCAAGCGCCTGCGCATCCTCCGCTGAAAATGCATTCTGCGTGCGGGCACTCGCTGCAAGTGCCTCCTCAGACTCATCTCCGTGGTAGACATACGGCAGGTGCATATGCTCCGGGACCTCATCCCACGGCACCACGTAGCCTGAGCCGTGCGCACAAAATACCGAGCCTGTCGGATTGCGGAAATCCTCCTCGCTGTCATAGTGCATCTGCGCAATCACCTCCGCAGGATTGTGACACTCATCATAACCCCACAGCTCCAGTGTCAGGTGCCCGAGCCCCTTTGTATACGCATGCACCAGACTCACATAATCCTGCATTGTCGCAACCGGTGCCTTTCCTGTAATTGTTGCCATCTCCCTCGCAGCGGTTGTGGCAAACTGCGGGCTCTCGGCTCTTGCAAATCTCTGCTCCAGATCTGTCATTGCACGGCCGACATACTCCATCGGCACCTGTAGGATAAAGCTGTAGTATGGCTCCAGCAGCACGCTCTCTGTGGATTTAAGTCCCTGGCGGATTGCTCTGTATGTAGCCTGGCGGAAATCGCCTCCCTCCGTATGCTTTACATGTGCTCTTCCTGTAAGAATCGTGACCTTCACGTCGGTAAGCGCCGAGCCTGTGAGTACGCCCCTGTGCTCCTTTTCCTCAACGTGTGTAGCTATAAGGCGCTGCCAGTTTTTGTCGAGCACATCCTCACTGCAGGTGGATGTGACTGTGATTCCGCTGCCACGCTCCGCCGGCGACAAAAGCAGATGCACCTCTGCATAGTGGCGCAGCGGCTCAAAGTGTCCTACTCCCTCGACAGCCCTTGCTATCGTTTCCTTATATACAATGCTGCCCGGTCCGAACGTGACAACAACACCAAACCTGTCCTTTATGAGACGCACAAGCACCTCCATCTGCACCTGTCCCATGAGCTGCACATGGATTTCCTTAAATTCCTCCACCCACACTATGTAAAGCTGTGGGTCTTCCTCCTCAAGCTGCTTTAGCTTTTCCATAAACGCCGCCGGATTTACATCGTCCGGCAGAATCATCCTATAGTTTAGTACCGGCTCAAGTATTGGCATATTGGACTGCAGCTCACTACCCAGCCCCTGCCCCGGAAATGTCGAGCTAAGACCTGTGACCGCTACTATCTCACCGGCCTCTGCCACATCAGCTATCTCATATTTTTCACCGGAATACTTTCTTATCTGGTCGATTTTCTCAATCAGAAGGTCTTTCGCCTCGTCACCGCCATGCGCTTTGTACTCTATTTTGTCCCTGACTCTAAGACAGCCTCCGGTAACCTTTAAAAATGTCAGCCTGCTGCCTCTGTCATCCCTGCCTATCTTGTATACGCGGGCAGAAAAATCGTCAGGGTAATTTCTTTCACACATAAACCGCGAAAGCCCCTGAAGCAGCGTATCCACTCTGTCGAGCTTAAGTGCCGAGCCGTAAAAGCAGGGAAACACCTCCCTTTGAGCCACCGCCTGCGCAATATGTGCATCCACAAGCTCTCCCGATTCCATAAATTCATCTAAAAGAGGCTCGCTGCACATGGCAAGCTCATCAAATAAATCCTGTGAAGAAAAATCCACGCAGCCATCACTCAACTCGCTCTTTAGCTCTGCCTGCACTTTCTCCGCATCCGTGCCCTGCATATCCATCTTGTTTACAAAAATAAATGTCGGCACGTTATAGTGCTTTAAAAGCCTCCACAGTGTGCGCGTGTGTCCCTGCACTCCATCAGTTGCGCTGATTACAAGTACCGCATAGTCGAGCACCTGAAGGGTACGCTCCATCTCTGCCGAGAAATCCACATGCCCCGGTGTATCAAGCATGACTACATGCCATGCACCGGCTGTATCTGCCGCATTTGTTGTGCGCGCTGCATCTGCTCTACCTGCTGTGCGTCCTGCATCTGCTGTATCTGCTGCATTTGTACCTCGCGAAATATCAAGCCTTGCCTGCTTTGAAAAAATGGTTATTCCACGCTCACGCTCCTGCGCATCGTTGTCTAAATATGCATCCTGATGGTCCACGCGCCCGAGTGAGCGGATCTGCCCGGTGCTGTAGAGCATGGCCTCAGACAGGGTTGTCTTTCCCGCATCTACATGTGCGAGAATGCCTATTGTAATGTGATTGTTTGTCATTTTCTGCTCCATATATGCCTCAATCCAAGAACAGAGACACCTGTGGATGTCTCTGTGTCAGCCTTTATATCATAATCCGTTGATTTCCTAAATTATAGCATTTTGTGGTTGCTCTGTCATCTTTTTTCTTGATTGACAGCGTGGTGTCAAGCTTGCGTCCGGACAGTAACAAATAGTGCCACTCAATTGACAAATATTTATTCCATACATATAATGTGATTACGGAAATTTTTGAATGGTATGGAAATAATGCGAGGATAATATGAACAAAAAAGAAGTATTGGAACTAAAACGAAGATTAAAAAAAGACCAGGCAACCTTCAGTCGTCTGGTCGGCTGCTACGTGGACTGCAACCATGAAAAGGTCTGCAAATTCGGTGGCAAATTTCTCACTCTGGAGGAGGATGAATACTACAAATATCTGGAGATTTCAAACAAGGTGCTTTCCGGCACTCTCGGAAACAACCTGCTCAATCTGCAGTTTCCGCTTGAGGAGGAAGAGGTCGGAGGACGCCAGCAGATTCTCATGGCGCTTCGCGACAGTGAGCTTAATGATGAGACTCTGCTCGATACATACTATGATCTGGTCATCGACACCTACGATGAGGCCGGGAACTATCTGATTCTTTTGTATCTCGACAGCTACGATGTCATGACACGCACAAAGGACAACATCAACGTGGATGAGTCCGAGGAGGTGTACAAATACATGCTCTGCGCCATCTGCCCTGTCACACTTTCAAAGCCGGGCCTTGGCTATCTGGAAAAGGAGCAGCGTATCGGAGCCCGCATAAGGGACTGGGTGGTCGGCGCACCTGAGACAGGCTTTTTATTCCCTGCCTTCAATGATAGGAGCACTGACATACACTCCACTCTTTTCTATACGAAAAATACCAAGGAGCCTCACTCTGAGTTTATGACAAACGGCCTCGGCTGCGGTGTGGAGCGCACAGCTACTGAGCAGAAGATGGCTTTTCATTCAATCGTCAGAAACGTGCTAGGTGCTGAGGACGAAAGCACTGATGACAAGCTGCTTGATATCCAGCAGAATCTGTCCGAGATGGCCGATGACTACGCTGAGACTCACGATGATGACGACGATCCGTTCATTCTCGACAGCGAGGCTATGAACAAGGTGCTTAGTGACTGCCATGTATCTGAGGAAAAGATTTCACGCATTGAAAAATCCGTCAATGAGGCCTTCGGTGACAAGCCGCCTATCGCAGCCAATGTCATTGATTCAAAGGCTCTTGCAGCTAATGAAATCCGCGTGGAAAAGCTTGCTCTTGAGAGCCAGGTCGGCGATTTAACTCTCGAGCTCAATGAGAAAAATGCACAGCTTGAGGAGAAGGATTCTGTTATCCAGGAGAAAAATAATCAGATTGAAGAGCGCACCTCACAGCTTCTTGAGAAGCAGGAAGAGATTGATAATTACACTGCCCAAATTAAGACCTATGATGTGGTGCTTCATGTAAAGCCGGAGAAGGCTTCACAGATTCATGCGCAGGTCATCAATGGGGAGAAGTGTCTCGTCATTCCTATGAGGGAGAATGAGAATGCGACCATAAATGGGGTGAATACAAGTTTATAGGGCTTCGCATATCTAGGCTGTGGATACCGGCCTAGCATGCAGTATATTCCTCAGAAAAATATAAAATCAGCCACGGCAGCATTTGCGGATAGTTTATTGATAGTTTGCTATGAATTGTCGTATCCACATTTTATGGAACGCCGTGGCAGTTTATATTTTTCTTCGGAACACACCGCATACTCTCCGGTAAATTTAGGGTACTTATGCGAAGCAATCTACTATGAGTTTATAAGACATGTCCGTGGATGCAGAAATGCTCTCCCGAAGCTAACGCTTCCGAGAGGGCGTTTTTGCGCCCGGACAGGCTTTAACCATCAAGTTGCTTATCTTATTTTATTATATAAAAGGGCGTGTGAAAATACTTTCGTTTTTCACACGCCCTTTATAATGTTATCACCTATGAAATAATATCCTTATAATAATTACCTGTTTACCAGCTCAGGACCTCATGTCCATCCTCTGTGACGAGTACCATGATTTCCCACTGGGCTGATGGAAGTCCGTCGTCGGTGTATACTTCCCAATTGTTCTTGTCATCTACGTAGATATCGGCCTTGCCCATGTTGACCATTGGCTCGATGGTAAATATCATGCCGGGTGCCATGACCATGTCGGTGCCGCGCTTAGTGTTGTAGCCCACCCACGGATCCTCGTGAAATTCAAGTCCCACTCCGTGTCCACCGATTTCACGCACTACTGTGTAACCGTTTGCAAATGCATGGTCGTGCACCGCTTGTCCCATATCTCCGAGGAAGCCCCATGGCTTTACCTCTTTGAGTCCGAGCTCCACACACTCCTTTGTGACTTCAACGAGCTTTTTCTTCTCAGGGCTTACATTTCCGATACAGTACATTCTTGATGAATCCGAAAAATATCCGTTTAAAATTGTAGAACAGTCTACATTTATGATGTCACCATCCTTTAAGATGACATCCTTTGAAGGAAATCCGTGACAAACCTGCTCATTTACTGATGTACATACGCTGTAAGGATAACCCTCATAGTTGAGTGGTGCAGGGATGCCGCCCATGCTGGTGGTCATATCATAGACTATTTTATCAATCTCTGCGGTGTTCATACCCTCGTGGATATGCTCTCCTATGTAGTCGAGCACTGCGACATTTATCTTGGCGCTCTCCTTTATTCCCGCTATCTGGTCAGGTGTCTTGATGATTGAATGGCTCGGTATCTTATGATGTGCCTCAGCAAGCTTTTCAAGCTTCATATCAAATGCCGCATGACAGGTCTTATATTTCTTTCCGCTGCCACACCAGCAAGGGTCATTTCTTCCAATTTTTGTTGACATAAAATCTTCTTTCTAGTGATCAAGAGTAACGTTTCCCATATCGACTCTTTTCCACACTTTTTCTTTTATTTTATAGTTATTTTTCTCCAGCAGCTTCTCATATCTGCCTCCCGAGAAATCATAATCCGTTATATCGGCATTGTCAAGCCCTGCATATATTTCCTGATATTTCCGGGCTATTGCAGACTTTTCCATGGACGAGTAAATGTCATTTTTTTCGACTCCAAGCTTCTTTGCACCATCTATATCAGACAAATCATACCAGAAGTCCTTCTCTGAGTTTTTCAAAGCTTCTTTCTCGTCGTCAGTAAGTGTAATGCTCTCTTTTTTGGCCATCTCATAAAAAATCTCATCGTGAATGGCCATGGACATAGCTGCTTTACGCGCTGTGACACGGACAAATTCACCGTTTGTGTGGATATTCCAATACTTGTTTGGATTACCGGAATCATACACAAGGGCCTGCTTCTCGACATTCATCTCCTCAAATGCCACATAAAATGCCATATCGCGCAGTGTCAGCTCTTTCCCATTCACGGTAACAGCCACGTCATCCAGATGCTCATTGTATACAATATTCTGCTTCATATCATGATAATTATATGCATACACACCGGCTATGACAGCCAGCACTGCAAGTATAATTGTTGTGATGTGTTTTCTTATTTTGCGCAAAGCTTTGCAACCACCTGATTTATGACCTTTCCGTCAGCCTTACCCTTGAAATGCGGCATGACTGCCTTCATTATCTGTCCTTTGTTTCCTGTTGCGATTACATCCGAGAACTGCTCTGTGAGCTCCTTTTCTACCTCTTCTGCCGACATCATTGCAGGAGCGTACTCCTCAAAGATTGCATATCTGGTATTGTACTCATCAAGCAGATCTGTTCTTGTGGCAGGGCATGTGTCAATCTGCTCCTTCACGGATTTCATTTCCTTAAGGATGACCTTGTTGACAAGCTCCTCCGGTATATTGTCTCTGCAGCCCTCATCTATTGCCGCCTTTTTGGCTGCCGATACAAGTGAGGATATAGCATCCTTTCTTACCTTGTCTCTTGCTTTCATTGCTGCAATCATGTCTTTTTGTAATTGTTCCATCTGCATGGCTTGTTCCTCCTGCTTTTCTTACTTTATTTACAGGCTTGCTAGTTCGTTTTGTGCGAATTGGTGCCGTCTGTCTCTATAATACACCTTATGGATGGAAATTGCTATCGTTTATTGCAATGTGTTTGTTTCCTGAAAAAAGAGCCGGTAAGTATAATAAATATACTTATCGGCTCCTAACCATCCTATACAAGACGTCGTATAGCAAGTATTGTATGACACTGCACGCTTCTGTTTGCTGTGATGCCTGCCTTTGTGGACTGTGCCTCCACTATCACACCACCACCTGCATATATAGCTACATGTCCCGGATATACCACTACGTCTCCCGGCTGTATATTATCGAAGGATACGGCCTGTCCCACAGACTTAAATGCCTGTGAATATCTCGGTGTGCTGATACCAAAATGTGCATATACCTCATGTACAAAGCCTGAACAGTCTACACCGTTTGTAAGACTGTTTCCACCCCATACATATGGATTGCCCACAAACTGCATAGCGTATGATACCACAGAGCTTCCTGAAACTCCTGTTGAAGCACTCGGGTTCTTTCCACCGCCTGATGCATAATCACTGGCAATGCTTCCGCCCTTGCCGGCTCCACCACCATCATAGCTTGAACTGCTTGATGAACTATTCGCTCTGGCAGCGGCTGCGGCTGCTGCCGCTGCTTCCTGCTCCTGAATGATTTTGCCCTGTGCCGTAATGATATTCTGATAATTATCTGCCTGCTGCTGTGCCTGAGCTATCTGGCTTGCATACTGCTCCTTCTGGTTTTCAAGAGCTACTATAGCCGCCTCGACATCTGCCTGCTGCTTCTCATAGTCATCCTGCATGGCTGTGAGCTCATTCATGTCGTTATCAAGCTTAGTACCAATCTCCTTCACCTGCTCAACTGCTGCCTGATAAGAATCCATAAGAGCACGATCCGAATCATATACATCTGACACGTACTCTATACGATTGAGCATATCTGTGATACCATTTGACTCAATAATTGCTGTCCAGATATTGTCCTCAGCGCTGTTTTCATACATGAACTGTATACGCTTCTTCATAGCGTCATACTGCTCCTGCTGCTTTTCCTGGGCTGCTGCAAGATCCTTCTGATTCTGCTCTATCTCTGCCTGTTTATTTGTGATATCTTTCTGAAGCTTCTTTTGTGCTGCAAGAATCTCATCAAGCTTTGCGGATTTATTCTTTATATCATCAGCAGTAGTCTGCTGCTGATCCTTTAGACCATTAATCTCATTCTTCTTATCCTTGAGATTCTGCTCAGCCTGTGACTTCTTCTTCTCTGCATCCTTCTGCTTCTGTGTCTTGGCATATACCTTCTCAAGTCCACTGTTTATGTATCCGCTAAATGCGGTACCCTCTACTGCCGGTCCTGTAAAAACGAGTGCCGATGTTAACACAGTACATATAGCACGTGTCCATTTCTGATTCATTTTATTCCTCCTGTAATACGACGGTCAGATTGACCTTTCCTTCCACAATTTACGTTCAATATACATTCGGATATATTATCGCACAAAATGAATCTTTTTTCCACACCTTTTTATGAATTTACAGAATTTTCCACATTTTGACCCTCATTTATGATTCACATCCGCGCTATTATAAGCCTGTCATCAGGTTTGATGATATCGGATGTCAGAGCATTTATTTCCATTATGTTTTCAACAGTGGTGCGGTATCTTTTTGCAATGTCCCACATTTTATCATCCTTCTGCACTATATAGCCGACCAGAGCTGCTTCCTCTTCAGTATCAGGCGCTATTTTTTCCTGCTCCACCGATGTTATGACTGACACTTCATCCTGCTGCAGGGCAATAGCGTTTATGCTGACAACACCCTTAATTTCATATTCACTGTTGTCGAGTAGATTGACCTGCACCTGGTCTACCTGCAGATTTACCTCGCAGCAGGTGTTGGCGTCCATGCCGGGTATCTCAACAAACTGTTCAAACGGCACAGAGTCTGTATGCATCTCTATCGGACAGCCATCGTCCTCCACAATATTCACACAGTTCACCTGCAATACACCTGACACAATAATTCCTGTGTCTGCATTTTTTATCTGTGCAATAGCGGCCTGCGTCTTTGTACCGCATATTCTTAAAATTCTCTTTTTACTGTTTTCTCTGTACAACTGCTCCAAAATACGGCATTTTGTGTCATTTTTCATAAGAAGGCTGCATACCTTCATCTTTTCAAATACAGGTTTTACCGGACATGATATGCTGTACATGTCATTGAGCACCTCTACTGTTTCCTCACTCCAGACCTTTCCATCCACCGCAAGCGCTGCCTCAATCGAAAGCTGCCTGAGCTCTCCGTCATAATCATTTTCCGCCTCAACCTGATGCATGGCAGGCTGTGTGCGAAGCCAGGCAATATTTCCGGCATTATCACCCTCACAGCGTATTTCATTTGAAAACCCCTCCTGCACCTCAAAGCAGCAAATTTCCTGTTCTTCACTCAGATACACTATACACGCATGACACTCGCCTGTCAGTGTGATATGGTCACGCTCGTATGTATACTCCAGATTTCTCATATCAACAAGACTTGATATGAGCTTGCATATATTCGGCTTGGTCTTTGGCAAGGTGACGACATTTTTAATTCTGACAATATCCCTTACAACACTGTCAAGCTTAAGCACCTTCATCTGCCCCATAAGCTGCTCCACGTCCTTGTCATCAATCCTTTGTGCAACCTCAAGATTTTCTTCCCTCTCTCCATAAAGCTCCACGCTTATAATGCCTCTGACCGAGAGCTTTCGCGAATTGATAACCCCAACCGTAAGCTCATCAAGCCCGGTATACACACGAACCGTATCCTTCTCGCAGACTCCTTGAAGAACAAGCTTCTCCTGAAACGGTATTGCATCCTTTATATGCTCCACTCTGTTTCCGCCGATATTTTCCTCCGGCTCATCGCCTTCAAAAACTTCATCTCTCGTATACAGCACTTCAAATTCAATACTTCCGCTCAGCCAGATATTCTCGCCTGACGCTTTTATCTCGTCAATCTTTACCTGCCCGTTCTGACAAACCACTTTGGAAACATCAGGCTTGTTGTCCTTTATGACATAATCCCTGTCGAAGCCAACCTGCGACATATCCTTTACCTTTTCTATGCATTGTCTGATTTTTTGTGTAATTAATTCCATAAAAAATACCCCACTTCAAATATGTATATAAAATACATATTCAAGATGGAGTAACTTTATGCAGATGCAGCCGTTTTAATTCATGATAAAACTAGCAAAGCTGCATCCTTATATCCTTTGTAATCACATCAGTGTAGGTGAAAGATAAGAGCTGTGGCGGATTCTGCTCAAACTCATCATCTATCAGAACCGTAAACACACTTGGGTATGCCTGCTGAATAACACCCTCCTGGATGTCAACCTTGTTGCGGCCGAGATCCTGCTGGATTTTTACCCTGTTGCCACACTGCTGGTGAATCGATGCTCTGACTTTTCTAATTTCTGTCTGTTCCATTTTAAGCCTCCTTATTGTGGGTATGCCCACTGGCACATAACTATAGTCCTCATGGTAACCAGTATTGTAACGACGGTGTCATATATATGAAATCAATCTCTGTATAAATATAAAACAGGTCAAATTAATCAACAATTATATCAATCAATATATTTGAATATATAAATATGCCACCACAATATCTAGTAACTTTACTATAGCAAAGTATCGCAGTGATAGCAATAGGGCATTAGTACTGATTGTCAGTTTTTTCGCAACTTTTAACACAATTTACGAAATTTTCACTCAAACACAACAGGCATTTCACTCAATTCCGTCTTTATTACTATATACGGATAACTCGCCTGATTGCTGACCTTCTCGCCCTTATCCGGGGCTATCAGACGCGTATCAAAATACATTGCCTTATCCTTAACATAAAACTGGTTAACCGTAATACTGTAGCCACCTGTCTCCTTTGTGCCAAAGCCTTCCGCTATGTATAAATATTCATCATCCTTGTACGTCAGCTTCATCGCCTTTGCCTTGTTTTCATTTATCTGCTTTTTAAACTCCTCCGGGATTTCATCCCCGCAAATCACCGTGTACTCAACCATCCTGTCACTCTCCGTGCCTGAAATATTTGCGCGGCAGCCCGAAATCACTGTCGTTTCCAATATCACAAGCACACCTGCAGCCATCACCAGAAATTTTCTCAATTTTTCTGACATTTTTTCCTCTCTTTCTTATCATACCGCTTATGATATGATATAATATCAAATATTGAACTACAATTTATATAGATTATGAAAAAGAGAGGTCAAATATGCGTTCAGTTTTAATCGTAATATTCGTATTTTTCTATCTGCTGCTCGGTCTTCCGGTGCTCGCAGCCATGTGGATAATACACAAATTTGCACCGGCATGGGCCGATATGGCACAGCTTCGCCTGGTACAGTGGGCTTTCCGTGTCATCATATTCCTAAGCGGAGCAGACATTGAATTTATAGGGGAGGAAAATGTGCCAAAGGACGAGGCTGTACTATATATAGGAAATCACCGTAGTTTCTTTGACATCATAATCACCTACTCCAGATGTCCACGCCTGACCGGCTACATCTCAAAGCAGAGTATCACAAAAATACCGGTGCTCGGACTCTGGATGAAGCGTCTGCACTGCCTGTTTTTGGACCGCGATGACATCAAGCAGGGACTAAAGGTCGTGCTTGCAGCCATAGATCAGGTCAAATCCGGCATCAGCATATGTGTATTTCCTGAGGGCACACGCTGCAAAAACAAAGATGACCTGACAGATGTAGCATCTTTCAAGGAAGGTACTTTCAAGATTGCCACAAAGAGCAAATGCAAGATAGTGCCAATGGCAATCATGGGAACAAATGAAATATTCGAGGATCACCTTCCATGGGTCAAAAAGAATCATGTGGTTATCCGATACGGCACTCCTATTGATCCGACAGCACTCAGTAAAGAGGAACAGAAGCATCTCGGAGCTCATTGCAGAGAAGTGATTGTAGATATGCTTAAAGAAATGGTATAGTTTAAAAAATGGTATAGCTAAAAAACCGCCCGGTCGGGCGGTTTTTATATTTCTTCTTCAAAATCCATTTAAACAATTAAATTTTATTTTCATCAAATATGTTTTACTTCAGAACAAGCACCGAATATGCCGGCAGCTTTGCCATTCCATCCTTATACGATGGTGCTTTCTTTGTAGTCTGAAGCATTGCAACTGCATCATTTACTCCCAATGATGACACATCCACACTTGCTTCATCCTTTGATGGATTAAATACAAGCACTGCTTTCTCACCATTGTACTCTCTTGTAAATATACACACATTCTCGTTTGACAGATCCTTTTCGAAGGTATTTGTACCTCGTGCTATCTCCGGGAAAGCATTTCTTATTGATATTGTCTGCTTCACAAAGTTGTAAATAGAGTATGGATCGTCCATCTGCTTATCAAGGGTATCATATGTCTGCTCGGTTTCTTCTGCATTCTGGGGTCCCACACACATTCCCTTAGCTTTTGAATCCCCACTCCATCTCATGGCAAGACGCTTCGTCTCATCATTGGCTGCGCCTCTCATACCGATTTCATCTCCATAATACAGAAAAGCATTTCCTGGCATAAGAAGATTCATGGCCTGCGCCATCTTGGTTTTCTCCTCGGCATTATCTCCGTTGTAGTATCCTGCGCTGCGTCCCATATCATGATTTGTATAGAACGGCGCATCAATGTATGAGTCTGTATACTTCTTTATCTCATTTTCCACATCAACTATGGCATTGCCGTATGTGCTGGCACCATGATTTGCTGTACCATTGAGTACCTTTCCGATATACCCATCCTGCTGTGAAAAATCAAAGTTGAACATACTATCAATTCCACTCTTATAGTACTTCGCATACTCTCTGTATGTAGTCCAGCCCTCACCAACCATATAAGCATCGGCCTTTTTGCTCTTCACATTGTTCACAAGCCAGGTGAGGTCATCTATAGTCTCAGTCTGGTTATTATTATTGTAATAAAGCACAGCATCCAGTCTGAAACCATCCACGCCGCGGTCAAGCCAGAAGGATGTAACCTTGTCAATCTCCCCTCTTACAGCTTCGCTCTGCAGGTTAAGGTCAGGCATGCTGTCTACAAACTGTGACTCGTAATACCAATTCGTGCCCGGCAGCTGGTTGTAGCCTCCGGCATTGGTTTTGCTAAAATTATAGTAATCCACATAAGGACATTCCGAAGGATCCGGCTCTGCCCCATCAGGAAGCGACTTGATATAATCAGCAGCCGCCTTAAACCACGGATGCTCATTTGATGTATGATTCATCACAAAATCAATAATCACATTGATGTTTCGCTTGTGACACTCCGTAATGAGCGCATCAAAATCATCCAAAGTACCATACTGTTTGTCAATATTCATATAATCCGTAATATCATACTTGTGGTATGAAGGAGAAGGCATAATAGGCATCATCCAGATTTCATTGCATCCAAGCCCCTCAATATAATCAAGCTTCTCTGTAAGTCCCTTTAAATCCCCTATGCCGTCACCGTCACTATCAAAAAAGCTGTATACGAACACCTCATAACAGGTTCTGTAATTGTCCTGAATCACATTAGGATCATTTTTCGCATTCATCTGCTCCATCGCAGAAGGCTTGTACTCCTTCTTTGCTGCAGTCTCGGTATTCTTTCCACCCGCAGCACATCCCGCAAGCATCGACACCGCCATAGCAGCCGTCAGCGCCACAGCAGTCAGCCTGCCCGCCAATCTATTCACAGCCCTGCCGACCATATTGAGGCCGCCTATTTTATTATTAATCATACGCACTCCTTTTCTTATTTTCTAAACTAAATTCTCACATCTTCCACAAAGTAGCAACAAACTTAGCACTGTGTGCCATGCCGGCACCCCACAACCTGAAAGTGCTAAGTTTGCCACACCCCAATATAAACCAAAAGCCGCCGCACAAAAGTGCAGCGGCCTAAATAAAACCAAATTAGCCTTTGACAGCTCCTGTAAGTCCATCCACGTAGAATCTCTGCATGATGATGAAAAGTATTGAGATAGGTATTGATACAACAACTGCAGCAGCAGCCCATCTTGTGAACCATCCGTTTATAAACTCTTTCTCAAGCATGTTGTAAAGGAGAAGAGATACTGTCCAATACTTGTCGTTTGGACCAACGATAACCTTTACAAATACGAAATCGAGCCATGGAGCAAGGAATGCTGTAAGCACTGTATATACTACGATTGGCTTACTGAGTGGCAGGATAACCTTGTAAAATACCTGGAACTGTGTACATCCGTCAAGGATGGCAGCCTCTGTAAGAGACTTAGGCACAGTATCAAAGAATCCCTTTGCGATATAGAAGCCTACTCCCGATCCTGCTGAGTATATGAGGATCAGTGAAAGACGAAGTACGCTACCCTCTGTAAGTCCGATAGCCTTTAAGATAAAGTATACGGCAACCATTGACATGAAGGCTGGGAACAATCCAAGAATCATAGCCAGATTCATGAAAGGCTTACGCATCTTAAATCTCAGTCGTGACATACAATACGCAACAGAAAGTACAAATACTGTTGAAATGATACATGAGAACACTGAAATAAACAGTGTATTAAAAAATGCTCTCGGGAAGTTCAACAGTGTAGTCTCTGTGAACAGCTTCGTATAGTTGCTAAATGTAAGGCCATGTGGGAAGAAGTACTTTGTATAAGCACCACTCTCAGCTCTAAAGCTTGTCATAATAATCCAGAAAATTGGGAACAGCCATACTACAGCAAGTATTCCAAGAATGATATGAACAAGGGAATTCTTTGCTACTTTCTTAGCACGTCCGGCAGACATAGGTCTTTTTGCTTTTGCTACACTACTCATTACATGAATCCCTCCTCATCCTTGTATGATTTTGTATTTCTGTATGTAACAAGCGCTACGATAGAAAGTACAATGAATGTGAGGATACCGATAACGGCACCGATATTGTACTCCTGATTATCAATAGTCAGCTTGTACAACCACGTAACCAGAAGGTCCGTCTTTCCTGCACTGTCTCCGACAGGTGTAGGCTTTCCTGCTGATAACAGGTAGATAACGTTGAAGTTGTTGATATTTCCGGTAAACTGTGTGATGATATATGGTCCCATGATAAACATGATATATGGGAGTGTGATCTTAAAGAAGATCTGTGCTGCGTTTGCACCATCAATCTTTGCAGCCTCATAAAGCTCTGAAGGCACATTCTGTAATACACCTGTAACCTGAAGCATAGTATACGGAATACCTACCCAGCAGTTGATGAGAATAACAGAAACTCTCGCCCACATCGTATTGGTCCAGAATGGAAGTGGGTTATCTATCCAGCCCCACTCCAAAAGCAGGTTATTAACAGCACCCTGTGGCTGGAACATCTGTCTCATTACAAGGAGTGATACGAACTGTGGTACCGCAATTGAGATAACAAAGCATGTACGCCAAAAAGCCTTGCAATGTGTCTCTTTACGATTGATAACGATAGCAAGAATGAGTCCAAGGAAGTTACAAAGGAAGGTTGCAAATACAGCCCAGCAGATTGTCCATCCAAGTACTCTCCAGAATATCTTACCAAGCTTACCACCAAGTCCAAGCACCTGTCCGAATGAGGCGAAGCCTGTCCAGTCGAACAATACCAGATGATCACCCTTTACCGAATAATTTGTAAAGGCCATTGGAATCATGAACAGCAATGGTAAAACTGTAAAAATAAATATTCCCATAAGTGGGAGAAACATAAGTGTCTTATGTAGGTTTTTATCAAATAAATCCTTGACATCTTTGCCAAAAGAATTGATTTCTTTTCCAGCTTTTGAAAGGCATTCTGCCTTATATCCGCTCTTTAAATTCTCGCACCACATGTAAATAAATAATACTGTGATGGCAATTGTTATGACGCCATATAACAGTAATAATACTGACTGGTCGCCCGCAACATATTCATAAATCTGCTTCTGCTCATTAAATACCTCTTCCTGCTTTCTCCAGCCAAGTGAAGGCAGCATGGAAATGTAATAAGCACCAGCGTTAACCATATATGCTATATATGCAATCTCTATAGCAAGAAAAATCAGACCCTTTATGATCTGCTTATGAGCCATATTGGCAAGACCCATTACGAGTGCCGATAGCTTAACTGTAGCTCCGCCTTTTGTGAGGGCATTGCCAACAGTATACGGAGTAGCAAATTCCGAAACTTTTTTCTTTTTGTTTGCTCCTATCATACTTTTCCTCCTGGCATGCATTATATATGCCAATCCTTTAAACTAATTTATTCCAAGATTCCGGTCGCCCGGAACCTTGGAATCATATTCTGATCTACTTAATTATTTAAGAGAATCATTAAGCTGAGTATTGAAGTCCTCTGTCTTCTGAGCTGCATTGTCCTTTGTAATCTGGCCTTCTGCACCGTTCTGGAAAGCATCACCGAATGGTGTAGCTGCATCCCAGTAACCTGACATATCAATGATAGGCTGTGCTACTGAACAATCAGTTGAAACCTTAGCCATAGCTGCTGCTACAGGATCAGCTGCGATTTCCTCGTTTGTTGCAAGATCTTTGTTTACAGGAGCCTGTGCTCTTAACTTGAAGTGAGCAAGCTGTGCGTCCTCGCTGCCAAGGAATGCTGCAAGCTTAACTGCTACTTCCTGGTTCTTGCAGTTAGGGTTAACACCGATAGCCTTAGATCCTAAGAATGCCTTTAACTGGCAGTCTTTTCCACCAATATTGATTGTAGGAAGAGCTGCAACACCAACGTTCTCCTCACCAAGTGCCTCTTTAACTTTGTCATAGTTCCAGTTACCATTGAAGTAAGCATTGATAGAACCATCTTTAAGTCCAGCAAGACCAAGTGATCCCTCATTGTTATCCATTACAAAGTTTGGATTTGCAAATAAATCTACGATGTAGTTTGTAACTGCTGTACCCTTATCTCCGCCAAAGTCATATCCGGCAGCCTTGTCTGTTCCATCTCCAAAGATTGTACATCCGTTTGCTGCATAGAATGCATTGAGATACCAGCCATTATCAAATGGGAATGAAACCTTACCCTTTGTAAGCATTGTATCAAGGCTCTTTACATCATCCTCAGAGAAGACTCTCTTGTCATAGTACATGAACCATGTGTTTGATGTATAAGGAACTGCGTAGATGTCTCCATCATATGTAACTGTTGCAGCCATAGCCTCTGAGTTAGATGACTTAACATAATCTGCTGCCTCTCCACCTAACTTGGCAATAGCATCTGCCTTAATTAATGGCTCAAGCTGATCGTTTGCAAACATGTAAACATCAGCTGCTGCCTTAGGATCCTTTGTAACAACATCCTTTGCGTCTGACTCAGATGATGTAACATACTTGAACTCGATGTTGAAATCAGGATTTGCCTTAGCGAATGCCTCGCACTCTGTCTTAAGCCAAGCGCCCTGTGCATCGTCTAAATCCTCTGCAGGTCCCATTACTGTAATGGTCTCCTTACCGCCGTCCTTCTTGTCGGCTTTCTCTGTTCCATTTCCATTGCTGCTTCCGCATCCTGCAAACATTGTTGCTACCATAGATGCGCAAAGTAAAGATGCTAATACTTTCTTCTTCATATCTTCCTCTCCTTTTTGAATATAAAATGTAAAAAAGTATATATATAAATTGCCGTGCAACTTATATCAAATTAATTATCTGCGGTAAACCACCGCAATGTTTCTAATCCAGGCTATTTTTTCGTTGTCCAGTCTGTGCGGCTTGCTTGTCATTCGCCATCTCCAGTTATGTCCGACTGTTGAAGGATAATTCATCCTCGCCTCATTTCCAAGCTCTAATATATCCTGCATCTGGACTATAGCCAGCTCTGCGGTGCTGTGGTACAGCTCCCTGATAAGAGCATTTGGAACCTGTGATTTATTTTCAATATTCAGATACTCGTACATATAAGCAAGCTCATAATCTGTCTTGTCACTGAAATAACCAACTATTGTCTCATTGTCATGTGTGCCAATATATGCAACTACATGTGAATCAGCATAATTGTGTGGCAGATATTCATTGGTCGGATCGCCGTCGAAGGCGAACATCATGACCTTTGTTCCCATCCAGCCCGACTTCGCAAGGAGCTTTTTCACTCCCGGTAAAAGGCTCGCTGACGTATAATCATCAGCCACTACATTAACACCCTCAAGCTCTTCGTTGATTGCATTGACAAGCCTGCGTCCCGGTCCCTTGAACCATTTACCGGATAGGCTCTTGTCCTGTCCGTACGGTACCGCATATGCTTTTACAATTCCTGCAAAATGATCAATCCTGACGATATCAAAAAGCTCTCTGCATACACGCATACGCTTTCTCCACCACGAGAAGTTATCCTCCTTCATGGCATCCCAGTCATACATAGGATTGCCCCACACCTGTCCGTTCTCTGAATACTTATCAGGAGCGGCAGCTGCAACATACTCCGGTGTATCGTTTGCGCTCATCATAAAGAGTTGTCTCTCTGCCCATACATCTACGCTGTCATACCCTACATAAAATGAGGCATCACCTATTATGTAGATACCTTTTGAGTTAGCATAATTTTTCAAATCCTCCCACTGTTGGAAGAATTTATATTGGCAGAACTTCCAAAAAGTAATTGTATTATAATTCTTTTTTTGGTACTTTTCAAGCGCAACCGCTTGCGGGTTTTTATACTCGCTCGGCCATTCACTCCAAATTTTGTCTAAATTGTCGGTTTTCAGTGTCATAAACAGTGCATATTGTTCAAGCCACCCCGAATGTTTTTTTACAAAATCCTGAAACTCTTGTGCATTTGTGTCAAATCTTTCAAACGCTTTTTGTAAAATCTTGTATCTGTTCTGATGTAATGCTGCATAATCAATTTCTGATTGATCTGTACCCCAATTGTACCCCAGGATTTCTTCCCTCTCTAACAATCCCTCATCTGCCAGCTTATCTAAATCTATAAAATAGATATTGCCCGCGCAGCCTGATGATGGCTGATATGGGCTATCGCCAAATATGGTGGGACCAACCGGAAGAACCTGCCAGTACTTCTGTTTCAAATCGCCAAGGAGATCAACAAAATTGTATGCCTCTCTCCCAAGAGTACCTATACCATATGGTGACGGCAAACTCGAGATCGAAAGAAGTATTCCGGAGCCTCTGAGATTTTCTCTGGCCTCCAAATTTCTATTCCTCTTTCCTAAAATTTTTCTATTTTTTTCGTATCTGAGTATATTTTATTTCCTATTGTCGTATTTGTCAATTGTTTTAGCGTCTTCTAACCCATTTTTGCCACTTTTCACGTAATTTGCATTCATTTTTTGGTAGTTATTACCACGATTTCAAAGATATTTTTCGAAAAATTTATCGTGGAAAATATTGCCTATTTCTGATAGTAATTGTATAATTCTATTATCACATAAGAAAGGAATAATATTATGGCTACTATTAAGGATATTGCCGCCCGGCTGGGTGTATCAATCAGCACTGTTTCAAAAGGATTAAATGGTGCCAGCGATATAAGTGAGGAGCTTCGTCAGACCGTTTTAGACACTGCCGTCGAGATGGGCTACAGCACTAAGCGCTCAAGAAAGGTAGAAAACCGCAAGCTGGCTCTGTTCATTGAAAATATGAACTACGAGTCTATCGATGAGTTCGGATATGATGTAGTGCTTGGTTTCAAGCAGAATGCTTTCAAGCACAAATGGGATGTGGACATCATTCCTGTCACTCCTCAGCTGCAGGCAGAAGAAAAATATGATACTTATATATTAAAGAACGGCTATTGTGGCGCATTTCTGGTAGGCTTCGCTCTGCACGACGAGTGGATGCAGCAGCTCAAAAGCACTACAATGCCTACCGTTTTGTTTGATAACTATATAGAAAACAACCCCAATGTAGCCTATGTGGGTACCGACAGCTACGAGGGCATTGACATGGCTGTAAAGCATCTGCACAATCTGGGGCATAAAAAGATTGCCTTTATCAATGGTTCTCTTTTTTCCCTGGTTTCAGATCAGCGTCAGGAGGCTTTTGAAAACTCTATGCGCGATGCCGGTCTTGAAATCTACCCGGAGCTCATGGGTCACGGCTACTATATTCCGGAGACTGCACAGTACTACGTTTCCAATTTTATTGCAGCGGGCGCTACTGCTATCCTCTGTGGCAGCGATGCTATCGCAAAGGGTGTTATATCTGAATGCCAGCTGCACGGCTTCAATGTGCCAAATGATATAAGTGTGGTCGGCTTTGACGATGTCAAATTTGCTGCAGCCCTCACCCCGCCTCTTACCACTATCAGACAGGAGTGTAATGATCTTGGCCGCTGTGCATATATTATATTGAATTCGCTCATTCACCATATTCCAATCAGCCGCACACAGCTGCGTCCGAGACTGATTGAAAGAGAATCTACCGCACGTGTTTCCACTGCGCACACTGTCAGCGAATAACAGTGTATGTACCACCTTCCAAAGGAGGCAAAATTGTTCAAACGCAAACATGCAACTATTTTAATTACATATTCGCTGGTGCTATGCAGCGCGATTTCTCTGACAGCCTGCTCTTTTTCGGATGTCTCTTATTTATTCAAGAGCCCCGCACAAAAGCAGGCTATTCTGCACAAATCACCTGCTTTTTGGGATGATACCACAAGCGTTGAAGGAAGCAGCAATCTGTCTATCCTGCATAATGTTGCCTTTGAGGGGCGCCCGTACAATGACATAAGGCAATTCGGCGATAATATACTTATGGTAGGGCAGGGCAGCTACAATAATTCCATCATAGAGACTGATGGTCAATCCGTTCAGTATTCATTTGATGTATACAATCCCTGGTCCAACGAAATAACCGCAAGTCTTGCCCACGACAAGACGGACTGCGATGACTATCTGATTAAGGGTGATAAATTGTGGCTCCTCGATTCATCCGCCAAAAAAGCAACCATCTATGATAAGGATTTGAAGGAAATTAAAACCTGCAAATATAATCCCAAGGACTATGATGGCAATGGCGATGCATCTGATCCGGATAATACTGAAGTGCCTAATCCCGGCAATTACTATGATGCCTCACAGATTGCCACCTCCGCTGACAAAAAATATGCTCTCGTGTCAGGTATCACGCCCGATACCTACAAATATGTAATCTCTGATATAAGGCTTGACGATAATACAGTGCTTTCAACCTACGAAGGGCAGAGCTTTTCCATGTCATGTGTCGACTCAAAAGGCTTTGTAATTGAAGCAGATACTGCCAACAATATATGGAACTATCATTCATCCGATGGAAAAAACAGCTTTTTTTCTCTGCCCGATGTGGTGGATGTAGTACTGGCCGAGGACAATGACATGCTCATACGGTGCCAGGATTTATCCTCAGACAACAGCATCAGTTATTATAAATATTCACCCGTCACCGGTGTCAGCTCATCCTTTTCATACAATCCGGCAGCACGAGGCTCAGGCAGAGCCCAAGGCAGCTCATCTGATTCTGCAACGGCCGATACCCAGACCTATTTTTCTGCCAACTCGGTATATCTGCCTGATGCAAACTGTGTGATGCTGCTTTTGTACACAGCGCAGTGCAACCCGGAAATACTCATCTGGTCACTCGACAAGGGAAAGAATGACACCAAAGCTGAAATCACGTCATACAATGACTGCGATACTCTGCTACAAGCCTTACGCGATGACGGCTCATATGTATCCCCATATTCTGCCACTGGCACTGATGACAGTACCCATGAAAACCAGGAGGCAAAGGAAGAGGCCGGGAAGGATTCCGACTACAATACATATGGAGATGAGGTCACTCTGATACCTGACACCACGTCATATGACTGGGGAGATTTATCCGACATAAATGCACGTATCACAGCCCTTGAACAAAAATACGGCTTTTCCATATATTTCGGGCCTGAGGTGCCAAAAAAGATTGATTACTACGATATCCATCAATTAAAGAACAAGGATAAGCTGTCGGTCTCTCTGGATGCCCTTGAGGAAATACTTGGCTGTTTCCCTGATGACTTTTTCACGCAGCTGTGTTATGGCGATATAAGAGGCATGCGAATATATCTGTGCGGTGATATTTCATCAGGCCACTCAGATATGATAAATGAGCCAAGCGGATTCGTAAATATAATAAACAACCACAATGTGATGGTTCTAAACTGCAACTACAGCTGGGATTTCAGCTACACAGTCGGCCATGAGATTTCCCATCTGATAGACCAGAGGCTTGCATTCATACACACCTATGATGAAAAAAGCGAGTTTTCCGAAGAGAAATGGAACAGCTTTAACCCTGACAGCTTCTCATATGATGACAGCTACTCAAACTACAATCCGGATGATCCATCAAACCACATATCCGGGTATTTCATTGATTCCTACGGCATGACCTTTGCAACAGAAGATCGCTCTGAAATATTTGGAACCGCGATAGACGATTATATTAACGGCATTTATGATGATGCAAGATTCACAGATGATTCGCCGATACGAAACAAGCTCGACTACTACAGCAGCTGTATCCGCGACGGCTTTGATACAAGGGGCTGGCCTGATACGATGGCATGGGAGTCTGTGCTTACCGCCACCGGAGCGCAGGCCGATTAAATGATAATTTCAGAATAACACAAAAACCTCAAGTCATACGACTTGAGGTTTTTTAATGGGCAGAGATGGATTCGAACCATCGAAGCAAGTTGCAGCAGATTTACAGTCTGTCCCCTTTGGCCACTCGGGAATCTGCCCATGTATTCAATTACGATACTTGCATAGTTTATCACAACAGATGTGATTATGCAAGTACATTTTAAAATTAAAAAAGACAGCCTACGTTCGGCTGCCTTTTAGGAGAAGGTATTTTTACTATGGGGTATAGCAAAAACTATATAATGTATTGGGGGGTTTTTACGGTTATTATAGTATCATGATTGCAACGATAAGTGTTCACAAATTGCATAAAAATCGTGGTTTGTTTTTATGCAATTTGTATAGCACTTTAGTTATATTTAATATTTTTCATATAGTGATTCTGCACAAAAGCATAGCTGTTTTTTAAATATTATGTCCAACTGCTGTTTTGCTGTCCTCATCAAACAGTGCTTCAAACTCATCTCTTGTGATTTTCTCCTTCTCAAGAAGAAGTGCTGCACATCTGTCAAGCACATCGCGATACTCTGCTATCATGCTCTTTGCCTTGTCGTACGACTCGTCGATGATTCGCTTTACCTCGACATCGATTGCCGATGCTATGCCCTCGCTGTAGTTCTTTGCATGGGCTAGGTCTCGTCCGATGAAGACCTCCTCCTCATCATCGGCATAGCAGATAAGGCCGATATTGTCTGACATACCGTATTTGGTAACCATCTCGCGCGCAAGCTTTGTGGCCTGCTTGATATCCTGTGATGCACCAGTGGTGATATCATCAAATACGAGCTCCTCTGCGACACGACCGCCTAAGTCTACTACGATTTCCTGAAGCATACGTCCCTTTGTGTTGAACATCTCATCCTTCTCAGGCAGAGGCATGGTGTAGCCTGCTGCGCCTGCTCCTGTAGGGATGATTGAAACTGTGTATACAGGTCCCACATCCGGAAGCAGATGGAAAAGGATTGCATGCCCTGCCTCGTGGTAGGCTGTGATGCGCTTTTCCTTGTCAGAGATGATACGGCTCTTCTTCTCAGCTCCGATACCAACCTTGACGAAGGATTTTCTGATATCATCCTGTGTGATATATTCTCTGTTTTCGCCCGCTGCACGGATTGCTGCCTCATTCATCAGATTCTCAAGGTCTGCACCTGTGAAGCCTGCGGTAGTCTGTGCAATCTGCTTTAAGTCTACATCCTCTGCAAGAGGTTTTTTCTTGGCATGGACACCTAAAATTTCTTCTCTGCCGCCCACATCCGGTCTGCCTACTACAACCTTTCTGTCGAAACGTCCCGGACGCATGATAGCAGGGTCAAGTATATCCACACGGTTTGTGGCTGCCATGACGATAATGCCCTCATTGACACCAAAGCCATCCATCTCGACAAGCATCTGGTTCAATGTCTGCTCACGCTCGTCGTGTCCGCCGCCCATTCCTGTGCCACGTCGTCTGGCTACTGCATCAATCTCATCGATAAATACGATACAAGGCGCATTTTTCTTGGCATCCTCAAACAAATCTCTCACTCGTGAAGCTCCGACTCCGACGAACATCTCCACGAAATCAGATCCTGAAATGGTGAAAAACGGTACACCTGCCTCTCCGGCTACTGCCTTGGCAAGGAGAGTCTTACCTGTTCCCGGAGGTCCTACAAGAAGGACACCCTTTGGGATTCTTGCTCCAAGTCTGGTGTATTTTCCCGGATCACGAAGGAAATCAACTATCTCTGCAATCTCCTCCTTTTCCTCCTTTAAGCCTGCTACATCGGAAAACTTGATATGGTTCTCCTCCTGTGTGGTGAGCTTCGCACGGTTCTTGCCGAAGTTCATCATCTTGCCACCGCCGCCCTGTGCTGCTGCGTTGTTGTTCATCACTGCAAAGAGTATGAACATGGCTCCGAATACCAAAAGATACGGAAGCAGTGTCATAATCCAGCTCTCAGCCGGCACATCCGCAACTGTATAGTCGGTGTACCCTGCTTTTGTCATGGTCTTTTCGATATTGTTGACATCTGATACATAAAGCACCTTTGATGAGCCATCCTTGAACTTTACCTCCAGGCTTCCTGTCGGTATCTCCCTGTTTTGCACCACCTTTACACTCTTCACCTGATTCTTGTCAAGATCCTTCTCGAACTGACTCTGTGTGTAAGAGTTTGATGTGGCGCCGGCGCTCAGCCAGTACCAGATGCAGATTACTGCAAATACAATGATAATGTATACGCCCATTCCGCGCATACCGCTTTTTTGTTTATTCAATTTACTTCTCCTTTTTATTTTATTTCGCCCTCGACAAAGCCGATGTAAGGCAGATTTCTGAACCTCTGGTCATAGTCAAGGCCATAGCCTACCACAAACTTGTCAGGAATCACAAAACCCACGTAGTCTACATTTACATCATCAACTACACGGCGCTCAGGCTTGTCCAAGAGTGTGCAGATTGTGAGGCTCTTCGGGTTTCTTTTGGCAAGGAGCTTTGAAAGCCTGCTAAGAGTATTTCCCGAATCAATGATATCCTCTATGATGATGACATTCTCTCCCTCGATAGAATGCTCAAGGTCCTTTTTAATCTTGACATCGCCTGATGACTCTGTGCCTGAGCCATAGCTGGATACCGACATGAAATCCATAGTCATAGGCAGGTCAATTCTCTTTGCAAGCTCTGTGGTAAAGAATATTGAGCCCTTGAGTATACAAATGAGATATACTGACTGTCCCTTGTATTTTTCTGTGATTTGCGCTCCAATCTCTGCAATTCGCTTATTGAGCTGCTCCTCTGTCAGGTAAACCGAAATATCATATTTCTTTGAAAAATCCATTTTGTTTTCCTCCGTAAAATGTGATCTTAAGTACTTTTTCTGTCTGTGGTGTGACAAGTGCGCTGCAGCCGGATCTGTATCCGATAATGGCATGCACCAGTGATTCATGGGCTATAAGCCAAAGCCACGCTCTCTGCTGTGCAGGGATTTTATCACCTGTAAATACCTGCTTCAGCTTCTTATGATGGCCCTCGTCATCCACAATTATATAGTCACCGGCTTTTCTTGTTCTTATTTCAAAGCCTTTCTTCATCTTATCATAATCAAACCATTTCGTATATGGTTTTTTGGGAATTTCGTCCATTTTACCATTAAAATCTTGTATACAAAGTGTGACATACGAGCCATCTGCCGAAAGCTTTATGTTTTTTTGCTCTCCCGTGGCACTCAGTGCCTCAAGCTCTTTTTGCCTAATGTGAATTTCTTCTTTTTCATCGTCACACCTTCCGGCGAAGAGTATCACCTCGCCAAATGATTTTTCCGCAATAATGCCATACGGCAGATTGATTTTTCTGCCCGACTGCTGCCCTGCAAGCTTCACAAGTGCACCGATATGCGTGCTCGTGATGTCCTTGAGCCGCCCTGACGCCAGATGTATGCACTCGCGCGCTACTCCGCTTTTTAATGCCGGATGCAGGCTCTCAAAGCGGCTGATTTCAAGTATCACCCTGCCTTCTTTTTTTGAAACCATGCTGTCACACGCCTCTTTTAGCTGCTGCTCGTAAAAATCATTCATCATCGCAAGCTGTCCTGCGCTCTCATTGATATGCTCTATCGCCCTGTCATTAATCTGCAAAAGCAGTGGAAACACATCATGGCGCAGCTTATTTCTGGAGTAGGCTGTGTCCGTGTTTGTGGCATCGGTGACAAAAGCCTGTCCGTTTTCCTTTAGATATTCCTCTATCTGTGCGCGTGTTGCTAATAAAAGCGGCCTGATATAGATGACACCGTTCTTCACGGAAACCGGATGCATGCCGGATAGTCCCTTCGCTCCGCTTCCGCGAATCATCTGAAAAAGAACTGTCTCCGCGTTGTCCTCCATATGGTGCGCAACTGCAACGACTACCTGCCTGCTGTTACCCTGCTTTTGGTCTGCTGCATAGGCAGTGGCGACTTCCTTTTCAAACGCTTCATAGCGCAATATCCTGGCAGCCTCCTCCAGCCCGAGTCCATGACTTGCTGCATATTGCGGTACATCCACGGAATGCACATGACACGGTATGTTAAGCCTTTCGCAGAGATCTGACGCAAACCTCGCATCCTCCCTGCTCTCGGCACCTCTGATGCCGTGCTCCACATGTACTGCCTCCAGCGCAAAATCAAGCTCATCTGCGCACTGTCTTTTTATCTCATTTAACACCAGCAGAAGGCAGACCGAATCCGCACCGCCCGACAGCGCAACAAGCACCGTGCTGTGATTTTTTATCATCTTGTTTTCCAGAATATATTCTTTTGTCCGTCTAATCATTATTTTTCCCAGATTCCTATTGCAACTACAGTCATATCATCCATGGCGTATCCACCTGTGTCAAGCAGCACCCTGTCCAGAATTTCCTGTGCCAGCACACCTGCATTGTCACTTTTGACGCCTGCGATGATATCCATAAGCTTCCCCTGCCTGTCCTTTACATGCAGATATTCTAGCACACCATCAGTCACCATGACAAGAAAATCACCACTTTGAAGTGTATTTTTTGAATGTATGCCCTCCTGCCAGACATCGACCCCCGCCGGGAGTGATTCATTTTCTATAACACTTACTTGTTTCCCTGATTTGATAAATGACGGTGCAGCGCCTGTTTTGGCCAGCTCAAGCTCACCTGTGTACATGTCTATCGTAGCAAAATCAACCGTGGAATAGGACTCCTCTCCCGCCGATATGACCATTGCAGAGTTCATCAGCTTTAGGGCACTTTCCCTGCTAAAGCCGGCCTCTAAGAGCTTTTCAAGCAAATCCACAACCAGCGTGCTCTCAGCCTGAGCCTGCTTGCCGGAGCCCATGCCATCGGATACGCACACATGATACATGCCATCATCCAGCTGAAGCATGCTGCAGCTGTCGCCATTTGCCTGAGAGCCTGTCTTCTTTTTGGTCGCCACTCCGGAAAGCGCATAGAACTGATTCTCCTCGTACAGCACAATAGATGTCCTCTCATCAGAGATTATTGAAACAGTCCCCTGCGCCTGCCTGAGCTTCATTCCCATGGCTCGCGAAACTGACTGTACATACCTTGAAATTTCAATCCCGCCATCTGCCTTAGTGCAGACATCTGCCTTTATACATATCTGTTGCCTTACATTCTCATAAATATGGACATTTTCAACCTGTATACCTGCCTCTTTTGTATATACATAAACTCTTGAAAGACGCAGCCTTCTTTTTTTATCAATGCATTTTTCAGCCCTGCACCAGCCCTCCATGAGCTCTGCCATAGCGTCAAGCTGCGCGGCTATGACGCGTCTGTTTTCCGTGAGACGCCTGTACCAGGCTTCATTTAGCTCAATACGGGCAAATGCCTCTGTAGCGGCTTCCACCATACGCGTGTAGTGCGGGCAGCCCTCCACATATCTGTTTTGCACAATTTCCTCTGTTTTCATACGATTGCGCACTGCATCAGCAAGCATTTTTATGCTGTCAGAAATCGAAGCCCCGCTTGTCCAGCAAACACTGCAGCCCTCACAGCACGCGCAAAGCCTCCCTGTCACCTCAAGCTGTATTTTCTCACTCTCATCAGGGATTTTATCTGCCGTACATTTTACAGCCATGACATTTGCAGTCGAAATAATGCCTGAAAGTCCTGAAACTGCTGTGGCAAATGCCTCCTCCCTGTCAGGCAAAAGTCCTGCCATGACCGGATTTTCATCGTGTCCAAAAGCCCTTAAATATTCACATGCTCTGCATAGCGCAAAGGCTGCCGAAAACACAACAAGGCTCTCAGCTACAGCTAACACTATCTCATCCGTATCAGGCCTTCCAATAAATGCTACCGTCAGATTCATCACCGCCGTGGCACAGGCTGCTACAACGGCTGTTGTCAGACATCCGTTTTTATTGCTTTTTCTCACGAAAAGCCTCACTCCAAAGCAAATCACCGCAATAATAAAGAGATACTTACATATCGATGGTATCGATATAAAGTATCCCATTCCAATAATTAATCCTATGTAAAAAATAATCGTACGAGCGTTGCTCAGACAATAAACTCCATACACTGCAGGTATCAGCGGATAACAATCCATCACACACACCAGTGTGGACGCAAATGCCATAAACCCCCACATAGCTTTTTTTAAATTTGCAATCCTCATCTTTGCGCCTCCATCTTTTTTCAACGATTATATGTGGTCAAAAATGAAGGTTTTGACGAAAAAGCGCAACTATCTGTTCAAAAATTATTTGTCCTTTTCCTTGAAGATTATTTCATTGTCATACGCAAGCCCAAGCTTGCTCTTTGCCATATCCTCTATGTACTGGTCACTCTGCATATACTGCTGCATGCTTTCTATCTCATCAGCACGCTCCGATTCTTTAGTGTACTGCTTTTCAAGCTCCGCTTTTTGTGCGGTATATGTAGATTCCTTCTGCTTTAGCTGCACAACCTGGACTACCATAACCACAAGAAATGCTATAACTATGATGGAAACACTTAAAGTTCCGCCCCTTCTCTTTGCACGACGTTTACTCATTATTCCTCCTTAGGTGCTTATCTGAATATCCTGCCAAACATTTTATCTTTTTTTCCGGTCACCTCCGGTACCTTCGAATACGTAATCATGTCTATCTCACCTTCTATATCGGCTTCTCCCTTCTCAAGGTTTAGCCTGTTTACGTGAAGATCCTTGCCCTTTAGGTCAAGCATGCCTAGCTCCGTCTCCAAAAGTATCTCTCCCACATCAAAGGAGAGCACATCCAAAATGCCTGTAAAGCTGCCTGTTCTGCGATTATTCAAGATAAGCTTATGACTCTTTGTGCCTGATATTTCTTCCATTTCCTGTCCCTCACATAATTTTTAATATGCTCCATAGACAGCCGCACATATACATGCCATCTGTGGAATCGCATATGTAAATATATGCCGGGATTCATGAAAATATAACCTATATATACTCAAAAAGATCTTTTGCTTCTTCCTTCTTTGTTGTGTCAAGGAGATTTAACACCTTAACCTTGACTGTCTTTTGTCCAAATGCTATCTCTATTATGTCTCCGACCTTGACATTTACAGATGCCTTTGCCGGTCTGCCGTTTACTGTGACACGGCCTGCGTCACATGCCTCATTTGCCACTGTACGTCTCTTTATCAGACGCGATACCTTCAAAAATTTGTCTAATCTCATTGTTACCTCTGTGTCTTACCTATAATAAATCAATTCATAACTATTACCCTGATTTCAGTGGATATAGCTAAAAATGGGCGGAGCCTTAAAGGCTTCACCCATTCTTCTACTCCGTGATAGTCTAACTTATTAGTTAAGAGAATCTTTTAAAGCCTTTCCAGCCTTGAACTTAGGAGCCTTAGATGCTGCAATTGTCATCTCAGCGCCAGTCTGTGGATTTCTTCCTGTTCTTGCTGCTCTCTCAGATACCTCGAAAGTACCGAATCCAACTAACTGGATCTTCTCACCTTTCTTTAACTCCTCTGCAACAACATCTGTGAATGCCTTTAAAGATGCCTCTGCGTCCTTCTTTGATACTCCGGCCTTCTCTGCCATAGCTGCAACTAAATCTGCTTTGTTCATGATAAAATTCCTCCTCTGGATTTTCATAATTTATATAATTCGAGCTGTATTCCCAAATTACCTACAAGAATATATATACTTGTTTTTATGGGGTTTGTCAAGGAAAATGCGCTATTTCCTAGGCTTTTATGTACTTTTACCATTCTTAAAACCTTACTTTGAACTTAATAAAGAGGTTAATGTTGAAAGATAATCGGATATGTCCTTATTTGTCAGACTATTTTTGGAACTGTCAGAGGATTTATTGTTGGTTCCCCGTGATGAATTTGTACTCTGCGAGCTGCCGGTGGTGCTGCCCTGAGATGTACTTTGATTGTCCTTCTCATCTGCCCTCTCTGAGGCTGTCTCGGAAGGTGTCTGTGCGGTGGCTTGTGAACTGCCGGTGCTGTTAGTTTTGGTACCTGATGAATCACTGCCCAAGCTGTCCTTATTGTCGTTTATCGTAATCTGTATGGTGGCTTCCTTCGAGTTCACGTAAAGCGTCCTCGTCCAGGTGTCATAGCCATCGGCTGTTACCTTAAGCGTGTGTTTTCCGTATGTTATCTCAACCGGGCTCGTATAGTCGATCTCACTGCCATCGACATATATTTTCGCCCCCTGCACGTCAACCTCGAAAAGGATGCTGCTCTTTTTAGGACCCTCACCCTTTAAATCATTTAAATTTACCTTTGTAGTCTCTCCTCTTTTTATCTCAATATCCGTGCTGCCTCCCCAGCCATTGTTGGCCACAGCGAGCGTATAGCTGCCCTCCGGCACATCAAGCGACATATCCTTAGTGATTTCTGCAAATATCCTGTCTCCGAGCTGCAAAAAGCTGCCCTCAAACAGTGATGTGTTGCTAAGCTGCAGTGTGCCGTGCCCTGTCGTGACAGAAATTGACACTATGTCCTTGTCAATCCCGACAACAGCCAGCTTATCCTGCGCCGTAAGGCTGTCAGTATCTACGACATCCGAGCCTGAAAATATCATGGTGCGCTCACCCAGCCTGTAGCTGCTATTTCCGATTTCAAGCACGCTCTTATCCTTATCCACAGAAAAATTAGTCACTGCATCGTTTGTCCACACCTTATCGGATTTTTGTATACGCTTTGCCTTTCCGTCTGAATCCGCCCCTGATATGTCAACCACATCACCCTGATGTATGTCTGAAACTGACATGTGATTGCCATATTTGTCGAAAAAGCCGGTGGTCAGCCCATAGTAATACTGATACTGCACTCCTGTCGAGTAATTGTATACCCTGATCGTCTCGTTGGCACTGTTTATGTCCGATACTATGAGAATATCTGAACTTTTCTTAACGGACTTTCCGTTTTCCTCCGCAGCAGCTTTCAAACCGGACTGCGTGCTTTCTCCCACGGCCTCCGTCGTATCATTCATGCTGTTATAGAATTTTTTTACACCATCATCCGTGTCCTGTTTTCCACATGCTGCAAGTGACAGCACAAGCATGCATACCATGCAAAATAATCTTTTGAATTTCTTCATATGTATTTCCTTTAATAGCTGGCTTTAAACGTTTTTCTACAATAATAATATATCGTATAGTCATGTACTTTTCAATTAAATTCACTATATATATGCATTACTGCTTACACTATGGCATGCAGGGCATGCAGATACTCCTCGCGCTCACCGCTTAGCTGTATGAGCTGTGCAAGCTTATCCACATCACGGTCGCATACCCATGACTTGCGCGAGTTGCTATAGTGATTGCAGAGCTTACAAAATTTTTCAGGAAACAAAAGCAGTGCTTGAAGCAGTCTCATTGATGTATCATCAAGACTTCTTACGCTGCAATAGCTGTCAAGAATTGCATCTGCAACCGCTGTATCCCAGTGATTTTTTTCGAGCATCTTGCGCATGTACTCCGCAAGATCAGTTTCCGGATATCCCGGATGCATGGTCTCGAAATTGACAGGAAGCCATCTTCCGGACTGTGTATACACGACATTGTGCTGGTTGAAGGCTCCGTGACAGTATATCGGAACCGACGTTTTACTATTTTCCAGCTCACACAATATTTCCGCCGATTTCTGCCCCTGCTCTAAGAATCTCTCATAGCATTCATAAAACAGATGCTCAAAAGCATTTGTCTTGCTGCGACGCAGTATGTAGTTTTTAAGCTTTACTATCTGCGCACATTTACGCTGAGCTTTTTCGTGCAGGCTTTCTACCTCGATATCCGAAGGCAGCGGATACTTTTCCAATATATTGTGCAGCTGCGCTAATGCCCTGCTGCCGCCACGCATATCATCTATGCTGTCCGTGCTGCACTCTCTGCCTGCTCTGCAATCCTTCAATATGTATGCGTCCTCACAGTTATCCCGCGATATGATACACTGCTCCTTTGTCTGTGATATCTGCTCCACATCCATACCGTTTCTCTGGATAAATGCCAGCGTATCCCGCAGGGTGCATGCCCTTTGCTCATGCCCTCTGTACGGCACGAGCAGCTTCTGCCCGATGCCTGTGTCACATATATATGCTCCTCTGCCCTTTATTATCCTGCTTACTGTAAGCTCATATTTTTCCAAAGCCACTTCCGGCTGATTATACAAAAAAATCCCCCCTCATATGATTAATGCACCATAACTATTCAGATGCTTTTTAATCATATGAGAGAGGTTATTATTTTATTCGCAAGCTCTTTAAGTTTTTGTGCTTCATTGAGCGATGGGTCATCAAGCACCTGCTCATAAAGTCTGTCCAGGATATCGCCAAGCTTCGGTCCCGGCTCTACTCCCATTTTAATCAGGTCGCTGCCATTTATTTTCATTTCCTTTTTTGATACACACTGGTGGTCTGCGAGGATTTTCCTGTATACACGCTCATATTCTGCGATGTATTCAAGCTTTTCTGCGCGCTTATACATGCTCTGTCCGAGTGTATCGGCTCTTTTCACCTCAAACAACAGCGGAAAAAGCTCTGTTCCTATGCGGCTCATGGCACGCCTTACATTGCGCTCCGTGATGGCCGGACGGTCATCATGCTCTTTTACCAGCTTACAGCAGCAGTCTGTAGTCCTGTTATCAAACTTAAGGCGCCTGAGTATCTTTCTTGTCATATCAGCTCCCACAACCGGATGCTTCTTGAAATGATTCTGGCCTTCCTCGTCTGTCGTAATGCACACCGGCTTTGCCACATCATGAAGCAGCATGGTAAGCCTTAGGATTTTGTCCGCTCGCACATGCTCCAAGGTATGAAGTGTATGCTCGCCGACACTGTACATATGGTGCTTATTGTGCTGAGGTGTCTGCATCATCACATCAAACTCCGGCATGAATACCGCTGTGAGTCCAAGCTCATACAGATCTCTCATCATCTGCGGATGATCTGATGTCAGAAGCTTCACAAGCTCCACCTGGATTCGCTCTGCGCTGACCTTTGACAAGGCAGGGGCAAGCTCTTTTATGGCTGCTTTAGTCTGTGCCTCTATATCAAAGCCAAGCTGGGCTGCAAATCGCACCGCACGAAACATCCTGAGTGCATCCTCACTGAACCTGTCGTGCGCACAGCCCACACATCTGATCACATGTGCTTTTAAATCTCCTATGCCGTCAAATTCATCGACAAGCCCTGCCCTGTGATTATATGCCATGGCATTGATTGTGAAGTCGCGCCTCTCTAAGTCTAGCTTCAGATTGGAGGTAAAGGTGACCTCCTTTGGATGGCGTGCATCCTCGTACTCTCCGTCTATCCTGTAGGTGGTGACCTCATAGCCCACATGCTCCAGCATGACCGTGACTGTGCCATGCTTGATGCCTGTGTCTATCGTATGGTCAAATATCGCTTTGACCTGCGCAGGCTTTGCAGATGTGGTGATATCCCAGTCCTGCGGTGTCCTGCCAAGGAGACTGTCACGCACGCATCCACCTACCGCATATGCCTCAAAGCCATGCTCGTAGAGCCTGTCTATTATGAAGTTGACATTCTGCGGTAAATCTATGCGCATCGTTTAGTTCTCCTTTTAATATGCCTTGCCCCAGTATACAAGTTTGTGCGCCGGCTTTCCACAGCATACGCATACGTCGGAAATCTGCTCCTGATCACCAAACGGCATACAACGGCTTGTAACTGTTGTATCCTCTTTGATTTTGTTCTCGCAAGCCTCGTCTCCACACCACATTGCACGGATAAAGCCAGGCTTTGTCTCTGCGATTGCCTTGAACTCATTGTAGTCGTGTGCATCGTTTATATGGCTTGCAAGGAATGCCTTTGCCTTCTCGAGCATGTCATTCTGCATTGTCTCAAGTACCTCTGCGAGCTTCTCATTTACCTCATCGAGTGAGACAACGATTTTCTCTCTTGTGTCTCGGCGGACGATAACGCACTGGTTTTTCTCGATATCCTTTGGTCCAATCTCGATACGTGTTGAGATTCCCTGAACCTCCTGTGCTGCGAACTTCCAGCCAGGTGTCTTGTCGGTTGCATCAATTTTCACGCGGAAATCTTTTGAGAGCCTGTCCTTGAGGTCGTATGCCTTGTCAAGGACGCCGTCCTTCTGCTGCTGGATTGGAATGACCATAACCTGTGTTGGTGCAATCTTTGGTGGAAGCACGAGTCCTGAGTCATCTCCGTGAACCATGATGATAGCTCCGATAAGACGTGTTGAAACTCCCCATGATGTCTCATGACAGTACTGTAATTTATTGTCCTTGTCTGTGTACTGGATGCCGAAAGCCTTAGGGAAGCCGTCACCAAAGTTGTGTGATGTTCCTGACTGGAGTGCTTTTCCGTCATGCATGAGTGCCTCTATAGTGTATGTAGCCTCTGCTCCGGCGAACTTCTCCTTGTCTGTCTTTCTTCCCTTTACCATAGGGATTGCAAGGTATTTCTCACAGAAATCCGCATAGATGTTTAACATCTGTACTGTACGTGCCTCTGCCTCCTCGGCTGTTGCATGAACAGTATGTCCCTCCTGCCATAAGAACTCTGATGAACGGAGGAATGGACGTGTTGTCTTCTCCCAGCGCACTACTGAGCACCACTGGTTATACACCTTTGGAAGGTCTCTGTGTGACTGTACTGTTTTGCTGAAAAGCTCGCAGAAAAGTGTCTCTGATGTAGGTCTTACTGCAAGTCTCTCCTGAAGTGTCTCAAGTCCGCCCTGTGTGACCCATGCGACCTCCGGTGCAAAGCCCTCTACGTGATCCTTTTCCTTCTGGAGCAGGCTCTCCGGAATGAACATTGGCATGTATACATTCTCTACACCTGTCTCTTTGAACATTGCATCGAGATTCTTCTGTATATTCTCCCAGATGGCATAACCATTGGGTTTAAAGATCATGCATCCCTTTACAGATGAATAATCCATCAACTCTGCTTTCTTCACAACGTCTGTATACCATTGTGTGAAATCTTCCTCCATGGAAGTGATGGCCTCTACTAATTTTTTCTCCTTAGCCATTGCTTTTCTCCTTTTTTATTTAAATATTCTATGATATACGGGGCTTTTATATCTCATCCGGCCCCTGCACCACGCATAATTTTACTAACATATATTATTCCATAAGCGAGCTGATGTCAATAAGCCTGAAAACCTGTTCTGCAGTGTTTTTCATATTTTTTTGAGCATTTTTGATATCCATAGCCTCATTAAGCGTTGTTGCCCCTCTTATAATAGGGAAAAACGCATCTATGCCTTCTTTATTACATGCCACTGCATCGTCAGTGACACTCCCTGCAAGTGCGATTACTTTACAGCCGTTTTTTCTGCCTGCTTTTGCCACTCCGACAGGCACCTTTCCCATGGCGCTCTGTCCATCAAGCCTGCCCTCTCCGGTCACTACGATATCGGCATTTTTCAGTTCCTTGTCAAGCTGTATTGCGTTTAGCACTATATCTATGCCGGATTTAAGCTCCACGTTCTCAAGTCCAAAAAGAAACGCAAAGCCAAGACCTCCCGCAGCGCCTGCTCCCGGTGTCTCGCTGAATCTTTTTCCCGCATACTCCTCAACACAGTCTGCATACTGTCTCATCATTTTATCCATCTGTGCCTTTTCATGCTCCTGTACGCCCTTTTGCTTTCCAAAAATGTATACGCAGCCCTGCTCTGTGCACAGTGGATTAGTAACATCACATGCTATTTTGAAATGACACTGCTTCAATTCCGAAGGAACCTTATCAGCCTTGATCTTTTTTACCCTTGCAAGCGAGCCAAATACCGGTGGAAGAATATTGTCATCCTCATCATAAAACTCATAGCCGAGCGCCGACAGCATTCCTATGCCGCCCTCAGTGGTTGCGCTTCCGCCTATTCCGATTATGAAATTCCGACAGCCCTTGTGCACGGCATCCAGTATCATCTCCCCCACACCCAATGAGTTCGCTTTCCATGGATCAGGTTTACCTTCAACAAGTGTGATTCCTGATGCTTCTGCCATTTCCATAACAGCCGTATCATCCTCAAGTACTCCATATGTTGCGTGCACCTTTTGTCCCATCGGTCCTGTTACATCAACATGTTCATATGTGCCATTCATGCCCTCTACCAAAGCGGTTACAGTTCCCTCGCCGCCATCTGCAAGCGGTCTGACCACCACGTCCGCTTTCGGTATTGCCGCCAATATGCCTTCTTTGCATGCCATCCCTGCCTGCATGCTTGTCATGCTTCCTTTGAATGAATCAATTGCTACTACAACCTTCATTTTACCATTCCTCTATTTTTGTTTATATTCTTCTATTCTGTATTTCATTTCTATTCCTCCGGAAATACTGAAATAATTTTACCACTTTTATCCAAAAACATATCTATTTTCATACCATTATTAGCTACTCCCGAATTTATAAAAAAGCCCTTATCGTTTATAGTAAAACTTTCACAGAAACACGCACCCTTTTGCAACATTCTGTTGATAAAAGTGCGTTACATCAACATATTCATTTTGCAATATTCATTCGTATGCCTAACTCAACAAAGTTTTAGTGTCATTTATAACACCATGGATACTTAATTGCTTTGGGGCAACCATGATGGTTAATTAATAGATATGCATGGGTTGTAGTGATGCTATTAGATGTCTGAAAGTATAACCATAATTAAAATTATTCCATATTATATTTTTCTAAATCCTGTGCAAATGTATTGTTTTCGATAAGAGCATTAACAACTTCACTCTTTTTCGATATTACTAATATTAATGAACCATCCCAAACCACAATTTCTGAGACTGCTAATGGATGTTGCAATGCTATTGGATTTTCCCAAAATCCTTTATATCCATCAGCATACGGATAATCATATTTTAATACTTCTTCAAGTCTTATTTCTTTAGGGAAAGCAGAGAAGCCCCCCCATATCCATTGGAACTCCTCTTTAGCTAGTAAATCTAACAAGCTTCTTCCTTCAAGCCAACAGTATTCATTATCCAAAATTTTTACTATCTCTTCGTCACTTGGATAACATTCAATATTTGTAATAAGCCAATTATAGTTGTCCACATCTCCAATAATATTGCAAATATCTTTTATAGAAATCTCATCATTTTTTATTATACAACCTTTCATCTCTTCTCCTTAATTTCTTTTTGGTTTTCCATTGTTATATTCCCATGTATGTTCATGTGGGACTTCTGGATGTTCTTTGGGATTTCCATGGTCACTCATATCAACATCTCTATATGCTTTACCCTCAGAATCATACCATCGTCTAGTTTTTATATTTCCCTCTGCGTCTAATATGTCCACCGATGTATTCACTTCACCATATGGTCCTGGATTTTTATTGACTGAAGTATGCTTTAAGGACGGTGTAATATCTATTTCATTTCCTAAGGTAGATATAATAGTCTTTTTACCACTCTGGTATGCTAAACACATAGGAATCAAAGCAGTCTTTTTCTATCTATTGCTTTTCTTTTATTCCTATTTCACAATTATCCTGTAATAGATAGAGGTGTGCGTCACCACTCTTGAAGCACTTGTGACTTCGTTCATTGAGACTGCTCCCTCTGCTTTGCAGGATTTTGCGTATTAGCTGGATGTTGGCAGCATTTGTGCTGTACTTCGTATATCTAACCAGATTGTAACCCGCATTGAAGTGAGTATTCTATCTACTGACATTTCACATTAGAAAGGATTTCAATTATGTACATCGTAGGCATTGATATTGGCAAAAATCATCATGAAGCATCCATTGTTTCACCTGAAGGCAAACAAATCGGCCGTTCTCTTCGCTTTGCAACTACACACAAAGGTGCAGATTCTCTTATGAGCTTTATCTTCAAAAACATCGGTAATTCCCCTTGTGTATTTGGCATGGAAGCTACAGGTCATTACTGGTATCCCATTTATTCATTTATAAAAGCAAAAGGATATACCATCTATGTAATCAATCCTATCCAGTCTGATTCTTTGAGAAAAATGTATATACGACAAACCAAAAACGATTCAATTGACTCTTTTTTAATTGCAGAAGTGATACGTTTCGGTCAGTTTGGGACTACTTCCATGGCTGATGAAAACATCCTTGCCATGCGTCAGTTATGTCGTTATCGTGATTCTGTCATTTCTTCCAGAACTGAAATTAAGCTCCGAATCGGCACAATTATGGAACAAATCTTCCCAGAGTACGAAAAACAGTTTTCTTCTCTTTGGGTGAGCACATCCATGGGCATTCTGGAAAAGTATCTCACCCCTGAGAATATTGAGAATGCACCAATAGATGAGCTCTTTGAAATTATAAAAGATAAGAGCCACAATAAGCTTACCATGAAAAAAGCGATTTCTATCCGGGAAGCTGCAGCTGATACCTTTGGTATTAAGATAGCTCAGGATGCTTTCTCTTTCCAGTTAAAACAGCTCATTGACAGAATGAATTTTCTTGATAAGCAGATTGAAGCTCTTGACTGCCAGATTCTTGAGTACTATGAGAAGTTTGATTGTTATCTTCATACCATTCCCGGAATAGGCATGATTGCTGCTGCAACCATTCTTGCTGAAATCGGTGATATAAACAGATTTAAGAGTTCATCTGCCTTAGTTGCCTTTGCAGGTATTGATCCGACTGTACGACAATCCGGTGAATTTAGCAGCACTCATAATCACATGTCCAAACGGGGTTCACCTTACTTACGGCATGCCATTTTTCTCGCTGCAACTACCTGTTCTTTCCATAACAGTCCGTTGAATGCATATTACAAAAAGAAACGTGACCAAGGTAAACATCACTTAACTGCCACAGGAGCCGTGGCAAGAAAGCTTACCACCATAATTTATGCCGTGTTACGGGATAGTAAACCTTATGAACCTAAGAAGTTCTGTTAAATGTCTGGTAGTGAGACTAGGATTTAAGCCTGCCCGTGGGGAGGCTTAGTTGTGATGCAATCTTTTACAAAATCTTCATAAGATGAATATAATTGAAAGATTGCCATATTCTTTGATTCTAGTGCTCTTTCTGAACTCCAATAAATAATTGAAATTCCATTATTCTGATAATATAGACATAAATAATCATCATCTAAAATAGCAAACGGAATGACATCATAATCAAATAAATTTTCCTGTTCTTTATATACTTCTAACATTTCGTCCATCGGAATAACTACAAAGTTTTCCGTTACACCATCAATTAATATATCCAGTGTCCTTTGGGTTGCAATGATTGATTTTATTTCTTTAGGAATAATTCTATTCAGAGCTATTTCAATTGCATATTTCATTTCAATTACCTCCAACCAACGGAAATTGGCTCATTCTAATGGTCTTCTTACCTTGCGTATTTAATGGAATAAACACTCTGTGTGTACCAGTTGGTGTATCACTCGTACTAATATTAAAAGGGTACTCTTTCTTGTATATCATTACATTTTGATCTTTATTATAAATTACTTCATCCGGCTTCATAATAGTATCTTCACACAATTTTCCAACATTAACATCCTTTCCATATTGAGTTTTTTTAGGTGTAGATACAGTATCAGGATCATACATGTGTTTTCGTGAATGAATTGAAATGTAATCCGAAGCATCCAATCCCCCATTTTCTTTAAAAAACTCTGTATTTTCTATTGACTTCCCATAGCTGGTCTCAACAACCTTCCCAGCATCTTCCGCTGCACTCTCGGCTCCCTTGGCTGCTCCCTCTAGCCCTTTTCCGGCTTTCCCCACATCTTCCGCTAAATTTCCAGCTCCCTCGGTTACTCCATCAATCCCTTTTGGGGCTTTCGCCAGCTTGTTCGCCTCTGCTTCAATTCCATTCAGCCCCTTTGCAGTTACTCCACTTGCAACCATACCGGCAACCATTCCTGCTGTATCATTTCCTGTCACATCTGTGGTTATCTTCTGCGCACCGGCTCCGGCTCCCATTGAGATGCCTTCTTTGGCGACTATTGTTGCTGTGCTTTTGAATGTCAGATTTCCCGCTGTGGATGCCTGCCCGATTGGAATCATTGCGGATGCCGCAAATGCAAAGGCATTTTCTGTCAGATAATATGCGTCCTCGTTTCCCTGAAACAGGTCATCCTTTATGCCGTTTACTGCCGTGCTGTCAATGTCACCTGTGCTTCCATAATAAATATCCTGAGCGCCCTCTATGGCATCTGCAGCTCCGAATACTGCTGTTCCGCTTCCTACTGCTACTGCAACGTCAGCTACTATTGGTGTTGCGGCACCTCCTGTCAGCACTATGCATGCTGCCCCCGTCGCAATTAGTACTGCTCCTCCAACCGTCCTCCAGATTCCCTGTGTCTTTCTCTTTTCGGCTTCATCCTTTATCTTCTGTTCTGTCTCATAGATTTCATCGTATGCTTCTTTATTCTTCTCATGCAGGTCTCCAAATATTTTAATACCCGTGTTCAGGGCACCTGCATCTTTACCTGTGATAAAACTGCCTGTTTCATAGCTCTCAATCGCACACTGGCTAAGGCCTATTTTTGAAAGACATGACTGCAGATTTTCCAGAAGCAGCTCTACTGAATTTTCAAGCCGTACCACATTTTCTCTCTCGTAGCTGTTTACATTTGAGACAAGCTTTATAAGGTCGCTGTCCATCTGCTCATGGATATCAAATACTCCGTTACTGTCCGGCATGCCCACATCAGATATGTCCGATACTTCTGAAAGTGCACTTCTTATTTCGCCCGTATACTCATCAGTATCCTCATAGTTTGATGCCAGTTTTTTCCTGAATTCCTGTATTGCTTCTTCATCCAGTTTGAAGTTCGTCGAGCTATCAATGGCACGGTATCCAGCCTTGTATGCTGCCATATTGTCAAGCAGTGTCTGTGCAGTTACTTTAATGCCTGACAGGATTGTTATATGTGCTTCACCAAGATAACTCTTTACTGCGTCTCCGGTTTTTCCTGTAAATACTGCATTTTCCGTAAACATATTGATTCTTTCTATGCAGTTATCAATATTTTCAATTAGATTGTCAATTTTTCGCTTATATTCCCAGAACAGATCACTGAGATCCGTATAATTTATCTGAAACCCTTCCATTTTCATCTCCTAGTTTTATGGTATCACAGCTGTATCTGATAGTCCAATACCATTTTTAATATAATCTCCCTGTTTTCTGTCATTTTCATTTATTGCATTTATTATCAAGTCTATTTTTGCCAGATTAGTTCACCATGCTTCTTTTGAGTTTTCTTACATCTGCGCGCTCTATTTCTGTTTTCTCCATGGCATTAAAGATGTTATCACACATCATTATCTCATCATCATCTACATACCCTTCAAACACAACCCTGCTGATATCTGTATGCTGAAAATACATAAGCCTGTCACCATTCATATCTTTTCACCTCATACTTCAATAAACTTTTCATACATACAAAAAGGCTGCAGCAATCGGTATTCACCGGTTGTTGCAGCCGAACTGTCATTACTACATGTAACTGTTTTAGACTCTGGCTTTGCGACCCTATGTTTCCATAAGTGTGCCCTTATGGTTAATAATTTTATTGAATTTGCACATTTTTGTCAATATATTTTCTTTATTCATACAGATGTAATATAGCAATAAAATTGTTAGTAGCCTGTCTGTGGTCATAATCCATCTTGAAGTAAAACTTAATTGCAAGAAAATCTTGAAAAACACTTGTCTTCCTATGTTTTCAATATACATTCTGGTAGTTCTGTGCTATAAAAATGAGTAAAAAGATATCCTTCTCATACCACCACAATATGAAGAAATTTAATATAAAACCTCGTACTGAAATAATAAATGCAGGGTCGGATGCTTCTTACATAAAATCAGATACTATAAGGTTTTCTAGCACCTATAAAAACATCAGTTCTGTGGAGCAGCTATAATTCTCCATTAGCAGAAATGCAGATACTGTATAGTTTTCCAGAAAAGGCTAAAAACTTTGTCCGACACTTTGGTCTGAGTACAACGATTTCATCATTATACAGAAATGCATCTCTTAAAATTATCAGTATAACGAAGAAAATCTGTAAATGGATTACCGCTTTTTAGAGACCATTTTTTATGTCTGAAATACCGCTTGTAATACTGACTTTTATAAAATACCCTTACCATTTATAAAAATACCTTCACAGAAAAACGCACCCTTTCGCAACATTTTGTTACTAAGAGTGCGTTACATCAGCATGTCATTTTTCAATGTTCGTTCGTATACCCAACTCGGCAAAATTTCACTAGTGTCTATTAATTAACATCATGGATTCTTAATTGCTTCGCAACAGCCATGATGGTTAATTAATAGACTTGCAAAAGTTGTAGGTTGTGGATGTCCGAAAATATAACCATAATTAATTATAGCAAACATTTCGAATTATGAATTTCTAGTATTTCCTCTTGATTCAAATTTTTAAATTCTATTCCAACAAAATCATCTCCTAGAAACAATAAATTATTTAAATCATTAATCCTATATGCATTTAGCACAAGTTCCTCAATATCATTTTTCAATATCAAAATTGTATTTTCTAATTTCCAAAATTTGAATCTCCCATCTACGGTAACATTCATATTATCCTCATTGAAATCTTTATTACATATACTAATTCCCATATCCTCATTTATAATTTCGGGAATATCACTAATATTATTAATCATTTCATCTTGAGCAAAATAACTAATATACTCTATCATTCCATCGTCTGGATTAATTGCTATATCCAACGGAGGCTTTCGCTTATCCTCAAAAAATAAATGGTAATTTTGTCCTACTCTTTTATCAACAACTGATATTTCAAACAAAACAAGCCCCTCCCCCATACTTTCTATTTTTCGAACATATTTTTTATTATTAAATACTTTTTCAAACTTCATTTTTTCACCTTCCTAATTAATCATCCTTGCATGATATACTACACCAGTCTCAGTATTAATGCCAAGTTCCCAATTGCCATATGTTCCAAAATATCTTCTAGGTGTCTCTGTGCCTATTGTTTCCATTGCTTTATTAAGTGATGCAGAATAACTTTCTAACATCGCTTGACTTCGAGTACCAATGCTCCAACTTTCATCTCCAAATCTACTTACATACTCACCCATATGTTTAGTTGCATTTGAATTTGTCCATAATGTGTTCGCTCCTGTTTCAGGATTCACATAATTAATGTTTCCATCCAAATCAATTTTAAATGTGGCAGGTATTTTAGTAGCAGGCATATTATCAGCTGTACTAGTAATATTATCCCATACAGTACCAGTCTTTTTACCACTCTCAACAACTTTCCCAACATCTTCCGCTAAATTTCCGACTCCCTCGGTTACTCCATCAATCCCTTTTGGGGCTTTCGCCAGCTTGTTCGCCTCTGCTTCAATTCCATTCAGCCCCTTTGCAGTTACTCCACTTGCAACCATACCGGCAACCATTCCTGCTGTATCATTTCCTGTCACATCTGTGGTTATCTTCTGCGCACCGGCTCCGGCTCCCATTGAGATGCCTTCTTTGGCGACTATTGTTGCTGTGCTTTTGAATGTCAGATTTCCCGCTGTGGATGCCTGCCCGATTGGAATCATTGCGGATGCCGCAAATGCAAAGGCATTTTCTGTCAGATAATATGCGTCCTCGTTTCCCTGAAACAGGTCATCCTTTATGCCGTTTACTGCCGTGCTGTCAATGTCACCTGTGCTTCCATAATAAATATCCTGAGCGCCCTCTATGGCATCTGCAGCTCCGAATACTGCTGTTCCGCTTCCTACTGCTACTGCAACGTCAGCTACTATTGGTGTTGCGGCACCTCCTGTCAGCACTATGCATGCTGCCCCCGTCGCAATTAGTACTGCTCCTCCAACCGTCCTCCAGATTCCCTGTGTCTTTCTCTTTTCGGCTTCATCCTTTATCTTCTGTTCTGTCTCATAGATTTCATCGTATGCTTCTTTATTCTTCTCATGCAGGTCTCCAAATATTTTAATACCCGTGTTCAGGGCACCTGCATCTTTACCTGTGATAAAACTGCCTGTTTCATAGCTCTCAATCGCACACTGGCTAAGGCCTATTTTTGAAAGACATGACTGCAGATTTTCCAGAAGCAGCTCTACTGAATTTTCAAGCCGTACCACATTTTCTCTCTCGTAGCTGTTTACATTTGAGACAAGCTTTATAAGGTCGCTGTCCATCTGCTCATGGATATCAAATACTCCGTTACTGTCCGGCATGCCCACATCAGATATGTCCGATACTTCTGAAAGTGCACTTCTTATTTCGCCCGTATACTCATCAGTATCCTCATAGTTTGATGCCAGTTTTTTCCTGAATTCCTGTATTGCTTCTTCATCCAGTTTGAAGTTCGTCGAGCTATCAATGGCACGGTATCCAGCCTTGTATGCTGCCATATTGTCAAGCAGTGTCTGTGCAGTTACTTTAATGCCTGACAGGATTGTTATATGTGCTTCACCAAGATAACTCTTTACTGCGTCTCCGGTTTTTCCTGTAAATACTGCATTTTCCGTAAACATATTGATTCTTTCTATGCAGTTATCAATATTTTCAATTAGATTGTCAATTTTTCGCTTATATTCCCAGAACAGATCACTGAGATCCGTATAATTTATCTGAAACCCTTCCATTTTCATCTCCTAGTTTTATGGTATCACAGCTGTATCTGATAGTCCAATACCATTTTTAATATAATCTCCCTGTTTTCTGTCTTTTTCATTTATTGCAGTTATTATCAGGTCTATTTTTGCCAGATCATTATTTAACGTATCTCTGTAATCTTTCACAAAGGCTTTCAGCTGCCTGTATTCTTTCTGAAATTTGTCCATTGCTTCAGATCTGCTTTTGATTTCTGTCTCTGCCGCTGTGAGACTTACGGAATCAGAAGCTGTTTTTATACCGGCAGTCATAAAAGATACCTGCATATTATCAAGGCTGATTTCCATCTTTGTATTTCTCCTCTCCCTTTTATTAATTGAAAAAATTCTGTATTTTCGTGCACAGATCATCCCATGCGTTAACAAGTCCTGAAAGCACACCATATTTTTCATTCACTTTTTCTTTTAGTGTATTTATTTCCCAGTTGATGGCATCCTCAGCTGCATCTATATTTGACACATATCCGTCATAAGCTGTATATAAATTTCCGCTCTCACATGAATCATAACATTCCTGTGCATTGCTGCCTGTCCACATGCACTGATAAAGGTCTGAATTTATCATATTCCTCTGGTTATGCTTGATATCATCAATAGCCTCCTTGGCATCATCCAGCTTCCTGTATGCCGCTTTCAGCCTCTCTATTTTCTCATCAAGCACATCTATCTCTGACTGGCACTGTTCCTGCTGTTTTTTATTGTCAGCTTTCTTTTTCTTCAGTTTATTGTATTCTTTTCTGTCATTCTTTTTTGCCATATCAGTTCACCATGCTTCTTTTGAGTTTTCTTACATCTGCGCGCTCTATTTCTGTTTTCTCCATGGCATTAAAGATGTTATCACACATCATTATCTCATCATCATCTACATACCCTTCAAACACAACCCTGCTGATATCTGTATGCTGAAAATACATAAGCCTGTCACCATTCATTCCCTCAGGATATGGACAGGCAGCATAATCAAAGAACTGTTTACAGCCATTTATATTTACCTGCAGTGCTCTTGCAACAATCACAAATTTTTTTATGCCACCGCTTACTACTACAACGCTCCCAAGTGGCAGAAAATCAAATTTTTCATTCATATCTTTTCACCTCATACTTTAATAAACTTTTCATACATACAAAAAGGCTGCAGCAACCGGTATTCACCGGTTGTTGCAGCCGAACTGTCATTACTACATGTAACTGTTTTAGACTCTGGCTTTGCGACCCTATGTTTCCATAAGTGTGCCCTTATGGTTAATAATTTTATTGAATTTGCACATTTTTGTCAATATATTTTCTTTATTCATACAGATGTAATATAGCAATAAGTTACTTTACGCAGAAAACATTCTTGTCTTTATGCAGTTACAGGGTTCGCAGCTGCAAGATTGCAAAGTGGTACAAACAATTTGAAAGTGCATTTTCATGAAATTTGTGCTAGAATAACATGTTGTTGTATTATGCTAAGGAGAATTTAGAATGGAAAACTATAAACGAGGACTGACAGCAGGCATCCCGATTGCGCTGGGATATCTGTCAGTTTCATTTACTTTTGGAATTATGGCGGTGTCATATGGACTATCCTGGTGGCAGGCTGTGCTCATTTCGATGACCACTGTCACATCTGCCGGACAGTTTGCAGGCATCGGAATTATGATGCATCCGGGCCAGTATTTCCAGATGCTTATTTCGCAGATTACTATTAATATAAGATATTCCTTTATGTCGATTTCGGTTGGACAGAAGGCGGATTCCAGATTTAGCGGAATTTCCAGATGGATACTCGGCTTTATGATGACTGATGAAATTTTTGCCGTGGCAAGCCAGGAGGATTCTGTGAGCAGAAGCTTTTTTGCAGGACTTTCAACTCTTCCATACATCGGCTGGGCTGTCGGTACACTGATAGGTGCTATACTTGGAAGCATTCTGCCGGATAGGCTTATGAGTGCGCTGAGTCTTGCTATTTATGGCATGTTCGTGGCTATCGTGGTTCCTGAGATGAAGAAATCGCGGGCGGTCGTGTTTGTTGTGCTGCTTGCACTCGTGCTTAGCTGCATGTTTTACTACGTACCGTTTTTGTCAAGGATTTCAAGCGGTATCACCATCACTGTTGTAGCCATTGTGGCTGCAGTTATCGGTTCGCTGCTGTTTCCGGTTGCAGATGATACTGATAAGGAATGATTTATTAAATATTTGATAATAAGCGTATAAGGAGATTTTACATAATGAAAAACAGTGTATTTTTTATATATTTACTCATACTCGCGGGCTCCACATATCTGATTCGCGTTATTCCTTTTATCGCAATAAAAGAAAAGATCAACAACAGCTTCGTGCGATCTTTTCTATACTATATTCCGTATGCAGTTTTAACCGCCATGACTATTCCGGCAGTGTTTTATGCTACTAACTGGTGGGTTGGTGCAGCAGCAGGACTTATCGCGGCAGTGATATTTGCATTAAAGGGCAAGGGGCTTACAACCGTGGCCGTGGCTTCCTGTGTGGCGGTATTTGTGGTAGAGTTGTTTCACTAATCAACGAACAGCCTATGCATGTCATGGAAAAGGATGGTTTTATTGAGCACAGTGAAAACACGATCCAGAAGCACCTTTGATAGCCTATATGCATTTGCATCATTTACATATTTCAAAATTCCCGCCTCGAGAAGCAGTGCTACTACGATTACTGCAACTGAGACCATTGCAAATCTTCGCTTATTCTTCATATCCAAATTATACCAAACTTATGCTGATTACGCTATATTTTTCTATAAAATTGCGGACCGCAGGTAGTTTATTGTGGCTTCGGTATCTGACAGTCAACATACAGGATATGGTTTATCAGCCAGTCTGTGAGATACTTGAGAATTCCCATGATCTGCTCATCCTGATCTATCTCCTCATCACTGTGATGCTCAATGAACTCATCCAGCTTTTGCACAAATTCCATATGCTGAACCTTCTGTGTAAACATCTTCTTGTAATGGATTGATTCCATGTACTGCTCCTCGTCAGCAAAGTGCTTTACCGTGTAGTCGCGCAGCTTCTCCAATATGATATCCATCTTATCATATTTATCCGGTGTAAACTCATCGTGCAGCAGTTCATATGCTTCATCTGCATATTTAAATAACTGCTTGTGCTCTTCATCAATCATATCTATTCCGATATAATATTCAGGTTTCATTTCATACATAATTTCATCCTTCTTTCTTATGTAGTAATATATAAACTTTATGTTTTATCATTAGCAATACTTTGGCATTCCACCCCAAATGACTTATGATGTATAACGTAAACAGGTTGCTGGGCGACTATTTCAAGCGCCAGAACCATAAAATATAGTACTGCCGGTCACATCGCAGTGTGACCGGTGATAACCGGACAGTCATTAATTTATGGATTTTATATGCTTTTGGTTGTAGATCAGATGCAGATACATCGCATCGTGGGCACGGACGGCATCGTGGGCAGCAATTGCATCTGCAATTTCACGATGAGTTTCGATAGCTTCATCATGCATGGTGAATTTTGCAGACTCACTGATCAGAGGAATTGAACTGTTGATGATAGGAACCAGCTTTGGAACAACTATATTTTTGCTGCTTAAGGCAATAACAGTATGAAATGCTATATCCTTTTCTGTGTAATTTTTATTTGCAAGAAGAAATTTTTCGGCATTTTCACATGCAGTAAGGATATTTTTTATATCTGACTCATCTGCACGGATAGCAGCCATGGCTGCTATGGATGGTTCGATTAGAAATCTGATTTCCATCAGATCTTTAATCATCTTTTGTTTATCTTCAATAAAGGTCAGACCGAGGGGATCATCAATCATCCCGGGAGTTGCGGAAACATATGAACCGGAGCCCTGGCGTATGGTGATTACATTACGTGATGCGAGTGCTCGCATAGCTTCACGCAGAGAGCTTCTTCCAACATTCAGCCGTTCACACATTACGGTTTCGTTCGGAAGCTTGTCACCCGGCTGCAGGTTTTCATCCAGTATGTATTTGATAATTCTCTCTGCAATCCTTTGGGAAAGAGTTTTTTCTTTGGAATTTTGCATGTGATTTGCCTCCTGTCGCCCAGTGCCTTGATGTTTAGTTTTTCTGTTCGTTTAAATATTCTTTCAAATATTTCATTGGCATTCTTTTTGTCTGTAACTCCCGGAAAATATTCCTTATATCCCATAGTTGTTTAAAAACGCGTCTTTTTCGCATGGTCTGCCATACAGATATCCCTGCATATAATCTACATGGATTTCTTTCATTGCGCAAGCCCACTCTTCCTTCTCAATTCCCTCAATGCAGATTTTTATATTTACACTGTGAACCATCTCTATAATCTTTCTGAACAGCTCATGGTCCTTTTCACTGCGCATCGCCATTGCCGTAAAATCCTTATCTATCTTTACATAGTCCGGGTTCATCTCACTGATATAGCGAAGATTTGAATAGCCTGTTCCAAAATCATCTATTATGAACTGGATATTATTCTCATCAAGCTTTTTCCTGAAGCTGCAAAAACATGGCGTCATATCCATAAATCCACTCTCTGTCATTTCGATACAGATTGATTCAGGTCTCAGATTGTTTGCCTTGATAGCAGAGAGAATTTTATTTGCCATACTTTCACGCATAATCTGTATATATGATACATTGATATTTACCCTGAAATCCGCAATATACTGCTGCATTTCACGGCACATTTTTGCTGCTTCGTTCAATACAAACTCTCCAACCGGAATGATGAGCCTGCTCTCCTCCAGTAAAGGAATAAACTCAACCGGGGAAATCATTTCATCGCCCTCATCCGAATGCATGAAAAACCGTAAAAGTGCCTCTGCACCGATTATTCGATCAGCACTATCTAAGATAGGCTGGTAATATACCTCAAAGCCTTCAAAATCATTTACAGTTGCGCTACGAAGCGCACTCAGGATGGTATTTTTGCGCAATGACGCTTTATAATCCTCTTCCTCGAAGAAATAAAGGCTTCCTCCGCCTCTTTTTTTTGCGCATTTTAAAGAAAAATCCGACTTTTTCCTGCACTCTATTGCGCCCTCTGCCAGTGTTGATATATCTGTCACTCCAGCAGAAACCGAAAAAATTGATTTATAGTTTTCATCAACTATAAACTCATCAATTTTTTCACCTATCCTTTTGAACAACTGCACCACCTCATCCTGCGATTTGCTCAACATATCCACAAGCATATACTTGTCTGTAACAAGATGATATATTTTCTGACCGCCTGAGAGACAATCTGCTATGCATTCAGCCACTCTTTTAAGTATGTAGTTGCCATATGTCTGTCCATGAACATTATTGATCATCCCAAAATCGTCAATCCCAATCTGTATGAAATAACCTGACAGCTTCTCTTTAGGCTGTGAATAGATATATGACGCCATCTCCTTTTCACCTAACAGCCCACTGATATTGTCAGCCCTCTGCCTGGTTCCTGTCTCATTCATACAGCCGATAATATAGTGCGGTTTCCCCTCATTATCATTGATTACCTCCCCACGACAGTTAATCCATACCGGTAAATTCTTCCCGCTAATCAAACGACATAGCACGTTGTATCTTTTTTCTTTTCCATCACATATTTTACGCTTGTGATTTTCGAGCAGCTTACGGTCTTTCTCATAAACCAATGTACGAAGATGCTTTGTTGCATCATTCATAAATTTATCAGGAAGCATAAAACGATCTACCGCTGACTGTGATATCCTCAGTGTATCATTCTTTAAATCTATAATATACAGATAATCATCCATACAAGGTGCAATTAAGTCTATCAGACTTCCTGCTTCCCGCTCGTCAAGTATTTTATATGCATCAAAAGCCCTCATTAAATTTCACCTTCTATTATATTACTCTTCAATGTCTGAGATTTTGAATTTCGCTATCATTTCACTCAGATTTTCTGATTCACTGCTCATCTGCTGGCTCGCAGCCGCACACTCCTGTGATGTTGCTGAATTGGTCTGTACAACATCATTGATCTGCTCAATTCCTTCGTTAATCTGCTTGATCTCACTGGTCTGGGTCTCAAGTGTATCAGCTATATTAATCACCTCTTTTGTAATTACCTTAGAGTTCTCTGCTACTTCTTCAAGCTGTGAGGCTGTCTGCTCTGCAATATTCATGCCTTTTTCAACAGCCTTCACAGATGTCTCTATAAGCGCAGCTGATTCCTTTGCAGCCTGTGCACTTTGATCGGCAAGAATATTTACCTGATTTGCCACAACCGCAAAGCCTTTTCCTGCCTCTCCTGCCCTTGCCGCCTCAATAGAAGCGTTTAATGCAAGCAGGTTGGTCTGTGATGCAATCTCATTAATGGTTGATATAATCTGGTCAATCTGTTTAGAGGCTTCGTTTATTTCATGCATAGATGCAACCATCTCCTGCATCTTTCCATTGCTTTCCCAAATTGCACCTCCAAGTTCGTCCACTTTTCCACTGATTTCCTTTGCACTCTTTGAATTCTGCTCCACCTGTTCTGAAACTCCCGCAACTGTCGCTGTCAGTTCCTCTACAACCGCAGCCTGATTGGTTGCACCGTCTGCAAGGTCATTTGAGCTTGCAGCTACCTGCTCTGCCGCACTTGAAACCTCGCTTGATACATTCTGGATTCCCTTTATGGTGACTGCCATACTTTTTTCAAATTCCATAAATGACTGTAAAATACCTACAAAATCGCCTCTCCACTCTACTTCCGGCTGTGCATCAAAATGTCCGTCCGCAAAGAGCTTCATCGACCTGTCTATATCATCCACATATGAGCCGAGAATACGGATAGACTTTCTCATGCTGTGTGCCAATCTACCGATTTCATCCTCTGAATGGTACTCAAGTGCGCTGTGAAGATTTCCTTCTGTCAGCTCCTTTGCCACATCCTCGATTGCATGTAACGGCTCAAGGATTGTATCAAGCACGATCTTTCCTGTTCTCTTTGTCAACTGCCATGCACATATCAGACAGACAATGATGACTATGAGTCCGACTGCAGCACATACATATGTCCTTACAACTGCCTGATGGCTTCTTTCGTCAGTCAGCTTGTTGATTTCCTTTGCAAGCTCAACAGTTTGATTTAACTTTGGTGTACACTCATTGATAATCTGATCAACAGCCTCATCCTTCTGTCCGGCTTTAATCTTATCCATGATTGAGTATCCGGTATTCGCCCAGTCAGAAAGAGCCTTTGAATATTCATTATACTGATTCTCAGGAACGATACCTGATTTTTTTATTGTTTTTAACTGCACATCAACATCCTCAAGCTTTTCTTTTGCGTCCTGCTCATAGTCGTCATATGTTGATTTGTCAGGATTAAGTGCCATCTCTCTTACATTTCTTGCCGCTGCAGTTACATTTATTCTACATACCTTAACCGCCTGATCAGAAGCATTTACCTTGTTTACATAGTTTAACATATTGAAAAACAACACACCAATGACCGCAATCGAAAGCAGTCCCGAAATAAGCATCATGGTAATAACCATTCTATAGCCATAGTTGATCCTTTCACCCAAATGCATGTTTTCCAATTTCTTTTTCATCGCACCTTTTTTTGAAGACATAGTTTGTTATTTCCTCCTTTATTATGATACCTTTTGACCCTTTAATCATATTATTATTTATACTCAAGTCCGAATTCGTCAGACAAATTTAGTATAGTACTATTTTTCTAAGGGCACAATACTATATTCTTAATAATCTTTATGTGAATCTTTCTATTAAATATGTGGTTTTGCACAAAATGGTAGATTTTTTCGCAATCCCCTTAAAATACATATGATGATTTTTTCTTGTTTTATGTAATGATGTAAGCCTCGGCTGCCCGACCGGCACACACAGCTTCCCCGCGTGCTACGCTGCGCTGCTAAGATACTGTACGGAATTATGCTTGAAGGGCTTCTATGCCTGACGAAACCGTCGAAACGCGCCGTCCGTGGCGCGGTTCTCCTCGCCCCTGCGTCCATGCAGGAGCGTTTCTGTGCTTCATGGCATAATTTCTACAGTATCTAAGCAGCTTCGCTATTCGCACGTGGGGGAGCTGTGTGTGCCGGTCGGGCAGCCGGGGCTTACAGTTATATATTCAAGAAAAATCAGCTCAGAAGTGAAAATGCAAATACCACGATGCCAAGTATTACAAGCACAATACCTGTGGCACGGTTTAAGGTTTTTGCGGACGCCTTGTTTGCAAAGACCGCTGCAATTCTCGCCCAAAGGAGTGTAAATGCAATACATAAAAGCAGCACAAACCAGTCCGGTTTTCCACCGATGGCAAAGTGCGAGGCAGCTCCTGTAAAGGCTGTAAATGCCATGATAAATACGCTCGTTCCGACTGCAGTCTTAAGCTCATAGCCAAGCACTGATGTGAGGATGAGGAGCATCATCATACCGCCTCCCGCGCCTATGAAGCCACAGATAAATCCGATAAGCACACCGCATATGATTGACTGGATAGCTCTCTTTTTAGCTGAAACTCCCTGCATGGCCTCCTTTGTTGTCATGACAGGACGGACTATAAACTTGATTCCGAGTAAAAATGTCATAAATACCGAAAAGCTGCCCATTGTTGCTGACGGCACAAGGCTTGATACATAGCTTCCAACAACCGTGAAGCATAAAACCGTGACCATCATTATGAGCCCGTTTTTTACATCAAGGTTCTTGTTCCTTCCATATGTATAGGCTGACACTGCGCTGGCAAGTACATCAGACGACAGGGCTATTCCCACTGCCATATACGGGTCCATTCCCAAAAAGGTAATGAGCATAGGGCTTATTACTGCTGCTGCGCTTAGTCCCGCAAAGCCGGTTCCAAGACCTGCGCCCATACCGGCAAAAAATGTTACTATTATAGTTATTAATGTGCTCATTTGTGTGATTTCCTCCTGATTATTTCATCCATATTATTCTCAAGCTGTTCCATAACCATCGTCAACTGCTTTTTCTGCTCCTCATCTATCCCTGCAAACAGATTTGCTGTAAACTGCTGCTGTATACGCCTTCCTCTTTCAATGACAGTCCCGGCCTTTTTTGTACAGACAAGCTCCGTCTTCCTCCTATCATTTTCCACAGGTTTTCTCTCCAGATAGCCCTCATTCACAAGCTTGTCAACATTTACAGACACAAGATTTGCCTTGATTTTTCTTATTTCAACTATATCCCTTGCCGTCTTATATTCCGGATTGTTCGCCAGAAACATGAGTATATCAAAGGCTGTCTGCGGAAGCTTCAGCTCATGACACAGTGGTCTGCACTCATCGCTGTAGGTTCGCGAAATTTTCTCTGCAAACTCAAAGTTAAATTTCATATGTGATATTCCTTCTTTCCTTTTCCTATTTTGCTGCTTTGTTATACATTTTTGAATTATTCATTTTTGAACTAATTATATATCTATCTGTCATTTTGTCAAGCGGTTATCGTAATTTATACCCTGCAATGCTATACTTTCAAGGTATTATATAACTATTATGATATGATTTAACAGTTATATAATACCTTGAAAGTATCCTGCAGTCATGGTATTATATGTAATTGGCGCTTTGTTGCACATTTTAAACACCGGCTAATCTACCGGTGATTTTAATTTTAATAACTAAAGCTTCGTACATGTATAATGTAGGATTTTTAAATTAACAATCATTTACAATAGGAGGAATTATGAGTCAGGAAACAAATTCAGCCCCTGTAACAGAGAACAAGATGGGAACCATGCCTATAGGCAGACTTGTATTTAACATGTCTTTGCCTATGATGATTTCCATGCTCGTACAGGCTCTATACAACATCGTGGACAGTATTTTCGTTGCAAAGCTGTCCGAAAATGCACTCACGGCAGTTTCACTTGCCTTCCCTTTGCAGACACTCATCATCGCTGTCGCAACTGGTACAGGTGTAGGTGTAAACGCGCTGCTGTCAAAGTCCCTCGGCGCCCATAAATACGACGAGGCCAACAAAATCGGCATCAACGGTGCCGTACTATATGCATTCAGCTATGTAATATTTCTGATTCTCGGACTTACAATCGTAAAGCCTTTTTACATGAGTCAGATTGGAAATGCTGATGTCGAAATCATGGATATGGGTGTGAGCTACCTGAGTACTGTTATGATTTTTTCATTTGGTATTTTTGCGGAAATCTATTTTGAGAGGGTACTTACCTCGACAGGAAGAACTATTTTCAGCATGACCTCACAGCTTTGCGGTGCCATCACAAATATCATTCTGGATCCTATCATGATCTTTGGACTGCTTGGCTTCCCTAAGCTCGGTGCTACCGGTGCTGCTGTGGCAACCGTTGTGGGACAGTGCGTGGCCGCTGTTGTTGCTTTTGTCTGCAACCACAAATTCAATCATGATATCAAGCTGAGCTTCAAGGGCTACAGCCCGGATTTCAAAATCATGGGAACCATTTATGCTATTGGTATTCCATCAATCATCATGCAGTCTATAGGCTCTTTAATGACATATGCCATGAACAGAATACTTATCGGCTTTTCATCGACTGCCGCTGCTGTTTTCGGTGTTTATTTCAAGCTGCAGAGTTTCTTCTTTATGCCTGTATTCGGACTGAACAACGGAATCACACCTATCATCGCCTTCAACTACGGTGCACAGAACAGAAAGCGTATGGTTAAGACAATAAATGTCAGCCTGATAACAGCATTCTGTCTGCTCTTCGTTGGCTTTGCCTGCTTTGAGTTCATACCAAAGGTGCTTCTTGGAATGTTCAGCGCCTCTGACGATATGCTCAAAATCGGAGTTCCGGCACTTAGAATAATCGGTGTGCATTTCCTCATCGCATGGTTTTGTATTATCGTCGGCACAGTATTCCAGGCTTTGGGAAAAGCTGTCTTTTCTATGATTGTGTCAATCATGCGTCAGCTTGTGGTTTTAATTCCGGCAGCATACATCCTTTCAAAGCTCGATGGACTCCACGCTGTATGGTGGGCTTTCCCGATAGCAGAGGTCATATCCTTTACTGTTTCGACATTATTCTTAATCAGGATCAACAGAACTATCATCTCAAAGATTCCTGCTGGAAGCGATGTGCTGTAAAAATTTCACTTGAGCTTTAAAATAATCAACAATAAAATCCGCTGCATTATATCATGTGCGTAATCATATGATATAGTGTAGCGGATTTATTATATTTATGTCATATTTTCACATATTTCTGATTTCTGCACCAGCTTGGTGCAGCTTACGAACCGACTTTATCTTGCGTATTATCTTGCGTATTTTCTTCCTCTATTATATGTATTTTATGTAAAAAGTTCAATCTGCAGATACAAACCTCTTTTAAAAAATGCGATTTTGTGGTAAAATAGCAAAAAAGAAAATGCGATTTTGTAGTAAATCGTTGAAATAAAAAATGCGATTTTGTAGTAAATCGTTGAAATAAAAATGCGATTTTGTAGTAAAACATCAAAATAAAAAATGCGATTTTGTAATTTTATTAGGAGAATGTCATGTTTAAGCGAAAAATATATGATAAATTATTGCAATGGAAAAAGGATTCCGATGGTAAAACAGCACTCTTAATCGAAGGAGCCCGTCGTATAGGCAAGTCAACCATCGTAGAGTCATTTGGACGAAATGAATACAAAAGTTATATAATCATTGATTTCTCAATCGTCTCAAAAAATATACGTGAACTGTTTGAGGATATTTCAGATCTGAATTATCTGTTTTTGCAGTTGCAGCTCCAATACAAAGTCGATCTCTATGAGAGAGAGTCTTTGATTATTTTTGACGAAGTACAATTATGCCCCCGCGCAAGACAGGCTATCAAATCACTTGTAAAAGATCACCGATATGATTATATAGAAACCGGTTCTCTGATTTCTATCAAAAAAAACGTACAGGATATACTTATTCCAAGCGAAGAGAGAAAGCTAAACATGTATCCTATGGATTATGAAGAATTTTTATGGGCTTTGAATGATGAAACAACTATCCCCCTAATCCATAAGCTATTCGATTCTCAAAAACCCTTCGGAGAAGAGATTAATCGTAAATTGATGCGTGATTTCCGTCTTTATATGCTTGTCGGGGGAATGCCGCAGGCAGTTGATGAATATATCAAAACCAATAACTTCCGTAAGGTTGATGACGTAAAGCGTGATATTCTGAATCTTTATGAAGATGATTTCAAAAAAATAGATGCTACTGGAAAAATATCTATGCTTTTTGATGCAATTCCTGCGCAGCTAAACAAAAATGCTTCGCGATATCAGGTATCAAGCGTACTGACAAACAATCGCGCCGATAATACACTGGAACTGATTGCAGAGTTAAAAGACTCAAAAACTGTTTTGGTATCATACCATGCAAATGACCCAAGTGCCGGTATGTCAACCAACAAAGACTTAACCCGGTTTAAACTATTTTTATGCGATACCGGGCTGTTTACTACATTGATGTTTAAAGACAAAGATTTCACAGAAAACATAATTTATGAAAAATTGTTAAATGACAAGCTAGGAACTAATCTAGGCTATCTTTACGAAAATGTAGTTGCACAGCTTTTAACGTGTAATGGCAACGAATTATTTTACTATACTTTTTTTAATAAAAGTTCGCGCCATAATTACGAAATAGATTTTCTTATTGCCAAAAAAAATAAGGTTTGCCCTATTGAAGTAAAATCCAGTGGCTATAAAACCCATAAGTCCCTGGATGAATTTTCAATAAAATTTTCAAACCGTATTCTTCAAAAATATCTCGTATATACAAAGGATTTCTCAAAAGACAAAGACATACTCTGTCTGCCTGCTTATATGATTTCGTTTTTGTAAGAAGAATACTTTTTAAATATGATTTTAATACACACACTTATATGGAGGACTAAGACATGAAATTTATATCGTGGAATGTAAATGGACTGCGCGCATGCGTCCAGAAAGGTTTCCTTGATTTTTTTAACAGTATAGATGCGGATTTCTTTTGTATTCAGGAGTCCAAGCTACAGGTGGGACAGATTGACCTTGACCTGCCGGGCTATCACCAGTACTGGAATTACGCTGAGAAAAAAGGCTATTCCGGCACAGCCATTTTTGCCAAAAACAAGGCATTATCAGTGTCTTACGGCATAGGCATTGATGAGCATGATAAGGAAGGACGTGTCATCACACTCGAATATGACAATTTCTATCTGGTAACCTGCTATACTCCAAACTCACAGAATGAGCTGAAAAGACTGCCGTACCGTATGCAGTGGGAGGATGATTTCCGTGAATATCTTAAGACTCTCGATGCCAAAAAGCCTGTCATACTGTGCGGTGATCTGAACGTCGCACACAATGAGATTGACCTGAAAAATCCAAAAACAAACCGCAAGAATGCAGGTTTTTCAGACGAGGAACGTGCTAAAATGACAGAGCTTTTAAGTTCCGGTTTTACCGATACCTTCAGATATTTTTATCCGGATGCCGAGGGTATATATTCCTGGTGGTCATATCGTTTTAAGGCGCGCGAGAAGAACGCAGGCTGGCGTATAGACTACTTTATCACGTCAAAGCGCATCAATGATAAGCTTAAAAAGGCAGCGATCCATACCGATGTACTCGGTTCAGACCACTGCCCTGTTGAGGTTGATATTGAATTTTAAATTTAAGGTTATGTATTTTTACAATCCCTTATGCAACACCCTCTTCTCGAGCTTATCCCCATCCAGGGTATACTCAACAGCATTGTACGCACCGTCTCTGTATGCAAACGTCTCATTGTCATCCTGATAATGCACGAAGCTGCCCTTGCCCGGATATGTCAGTATGCTGATTTTATCCTCTGTAATGTCCTCTGTGGAGCGGATTTCTCCGTCTGCAACAGGGATAATGGCTCCTGCTTTTATGAAGACCGGCACTTTATCAAGTGGTGCATCTGCTAAAATATATCTGCCGCCACTGTATTTTTCGCCTGTGTAGTAATCATACCAGTCGCCGTCCGGCAGATAAACCTCTCTTGCCTCCTTGCCCGGTGCGATCACAGGTGCAACCAGTACAAAGCTTCCGAGCATATATTCATCGGAAATATTTCTCACATGCTTATCTGCAGGATACTCGTATACAAGCGGGCGCACGATAGGTGCCCCTGTCTTTTCACACTCATGTGCCAGATCATAGATATATGGGATAAATCTGTATCTGAGCTTTACTGTCTTTCTGACTGCATCTATCGTAGTCTCGTCAAACTGCCAAGGCTCCTGCCTGCGTGTTCCCATCGCTGAATGATTTCTGAAAAACGGTACAAATACTGCCGCCTCATAAAATCTGACAAGAAGCTCCGGTGTAGTATCACTTCCGAAACCGCCTATATCGCTGCCGCACATGGCAAGTCCGCTGACTGACAGATTACACACCTGCTCGAGCGAAAGTGCTATATGCGCCCAGATGCTGTGATTGTCTCCAGTCCAGCCACCGCAGTATTTCTGGCTTCCGGCATATGCAGCCCTGGTAAGTACAAACGGACGTTTTCCACCATCATTTTTCGCAAGTCCCTCATATGTGGCTTTTGCCATAAAATGTCCGTAAATATTGTGAACCTTTTCATGTGCTCCATACTCAAACTGCACATCATCCGGCAGTGGTCCGTTGAAGCTTGCAGGCTCATTCATATCATTCCATATGCCACTGATACCGTGCTCGAGAAGTATCTTTGTCTTGTCTCCCCACCAGCTTCTGACGCTTTGCTTTGTGAAGTCCGGAAATACCGATGTTCCCGGCCAGACAGCATTTTCATATACACTGCCATCTGTATCATGTGCAAATGCATCCATCTCCATACCCTCTTTGTACATGAAATAGTCCTCATCCTTTTTCACACCCGGGTCAATGATGGATATGAGCTTTACACCCCTGTCAGCAAGCTTCTCTGAAAGTCCCTTTACATCAGGGAATTTCTTGTCATCAAATGTGAATACCCTGTAGCCGTTCATGTAATCGATATCCATATGTATCACATCGCATGGGATATCAAGTTCGCGGAATTTGTCAGCTATATCAAGCACCTCATCCTGTGTGTAATAGCCCCAGCGGCTCTGATGGCTGCCGTATATCCATCTCTGATAAAGCGGTGTGGTGCCTGTCAGTGATGTATAAAGTCCTACCACCTCTGCCATATCATTTCCCGGCATAAAATAGTAGTCCAGCTCGCCCTTCTCATGCTCGACGAAATAGTAATCTGTGTTTTCATAACCGAAATCAAAGGTTGTCTTGTAGGTATTATCCGCAAAAATTCCATAGCAATATTCATCGCCCAACACGATAAAAAATGGTATGGATTTGTACAGCGATTTGAAACTGTCCACATGCGGCGCAGGATCATCCGTGTTCCAGTTTACATATGAATATCCACGCTTGTTGAGGCATCCCGGCTTATCTCCCAGACCGTAAATAGCATCATCCTTTCCAAGCTTTTTGATGATGGTAACAGAGTCAGTTTTTTCTTCATCTTTTCCGACAGTATGTCCCTCAAGCTCTGCGATGGCAAGATCCTCGTACGGATTCTTCTCACTCTTTTTGCGTGCTTTTTCATAATCTGAAAGCACAAGCTTCCCTTTGTAATAAATATCAAGCTTCTCGTTATCCTTTACATTTACAGTAATATCCCTTGCGCGGATGACTGCTTTAACTGCTGCATCGCTTACACCGGCTTCTGCTGCGGTTCCCTTGGCATCAGACGTATCCTTGCTTGTTACGTCCGGTGTGGCCGACTTCGGAATAAAGCCCTTCTCTATTGCAACACTTTCGATGCCGGGTTTTTGTGCAACATGCACTATGTTGTTTTCAAATATGGTAACAAACAGGCTGCCGTTCTCGTAGATCAGCTCTGCTGTGTTGTCCTGTATTTTACAGTTCTTATATGAATTTCCCATTGCATAATCCTCCCTTGAATTATATAGTTTCGAGCCGTTTCATTGTTGTTACTATAGTACCATTTATTGGTATGTTGGTCAATAACTACCGCTCTCTTTCCCTCTGCGACAACGGCACCTCATTTTTCATGTAAGTGTCCCACACATTCATGCGGTCCTGCTCGTCAAGCTTGCGCAGCACCCTTGCCGGAACACCTGCTGCGATACAGTTATCGGGTATATCACGGTTTACGACTGCACCTGCTGCCACGATGCAGTTCTTTCCGATTGTGACACCGCCACATATTGTAGCACTCGAGCATATCCAGCTTCCGTCACCAATCCTTATAGGCTTTGCATATTCAAGGTCATGGAAGCCGTCCGGATACTCCTGTGGCAGGCGTTCCTCTGCCAAAAACGGATGGCAAGGTGTCGCAATAGTGACATTTGCTCCAATCCAGACTCCGTCACCGAGCTCAATCGGTGCGCAATCCAGAAACGTACATTTGTAGTTTACGAAGCAGCCCTTTCCAAAGTGGATATTCACACCATACTCACAATAAAATGGCGCAAAAACGTATGCTCCACCGTCCTTTGCGGAGGGTATCATTTTCTCCAAAATACGCTGCTTGCGCTTCTTCATCCAAATCGGTGTGCGGTTGAATTTGTCACACAGCCCCATTCCTCTTTCATGGTAGCCTGCTATGTCTGTGCTGTCTGCGTTGTAGAGTTTTCCCGCTCTCATTCTGTCCCAATTGTTCATATTGTTTCTCCTGATGTTTCTTATATAATACTTTAGCTTAGTCTAATAGTATCATCCATTTTTACTTTTTACAATAAAGAAAGCTGCCGGTCACACAGTGTGTAGCCAGCAGCTTTCTATAAATGCTAATTTAAAAATCATTAACCTCAGGCTGTAAGTATCTCTGTCAATACACCATACAGCTCTGTATCAAGCTCCTTTGCCTTGAGCTCTGATAAAATCACTGTTGTTTTCTTTCCCGATGTAATAAGACCATAGATTTCATCCTTTAGCCTAAAGTCTATCTCTGCCTGATTCAGGAAGTCAAAGCAGGTTTTTTCGACCTGATTATCAGTAACCACTGTGTCTTTCGATATTGCAACGCTAATTTCGCTTGCTATCGATGCATTTACAGTAACGGTGAGCTTTCTGTTTTCTTTATCATATTCATTCTTTGCCCAGACCTCTTTGCCGTCCACTGATACCTTTACATTACCGGCTGCTTCCTCGGTTCTTCTTTCAAAGATAAGCTTATAGGTTCTTTTTTCAGGTATTAATGATGTATCGCCATCTGCCGGAGAAATGACAAACTTGTCCTCATCCGCAAAATATTTCATAGCTGTGGTTACACATCTGCCATCCACATATTCGCAAGATTCATTGTCATCCTCATATAGCTCAAACTCTCCATCAGCCTCCGGGAATACCCTGACACATAATACATCAGGATTTTTGATAACAGCCCTTGCATCAAGCTCATTATCATCTGCACACACAAGTATGCCTCCTGCCTTCGCAAATACCGGTATGCTGCTCAAATCCCTGTAAACCTCCAGCATTCTTCCACCATCATAGCGCATGCCTGTATAGATATCATACCAGATGCCCTCCGGGAACCATACTTTGGTTTTTGCCACATTAAGTCCCTTAATACGTGGAGTTGTAACAGGTGCTGCCATAAGCTGGCTGCCAAAGAAATATTGATTCTTTACCTCATAAGCCTCTGCATTTTCAGGATACTCATAATACATAGGCTCAATCAGCGGCATATTCTCGGCATAGCTGCGATAGTTCATGGTATACAGATACGGAATCATACAATGCCTCTGTCTGAGAGCCGCCTCCATCGCTTCCTCAGTCTCTTTTTTAAATCGCCATGGCTCCTTGCCGTTAAATTCGCTGCATGAGCTGTGCAGACGCATTATCGGAGAGAATATACCATATTGTGTCCATCTGGCTGTCAGCTCATCATCCTTGTAGCCCAGCATATGTCCGCCAATATCATGGCTCCACCATCCATATCCGATGTTTGTCGCTGTCGTTGTAAAATACGGTTGGAAATCAAGCGACTCCCATGTAATATGTGTATCTCCCGAAAATCCAATCGGATATCTATGGCTTCCCGGACCTGCATAGCGCGAAAATGTCATTGGACGCCTGCCATCTCTTTTATTATCGAGATAATGAAAATGATTAAAAATCCATAGCGGATCCAATCCTTCAACCTTGCAGTTGCTGCCCTGCTGCCAGTCAATCCACCAGAAATCCACACCTTCAGCCTCTCTCGGATGGTGAAGATACTTAAAATATGCATCCATAAACTTTGGGCTTGCCGGATCACATACAACCGGGTCCTCATTTTCATAGTCCACGCCCATTTCCTTTGCCATATCAACATACATTTCTTCGCAGCCCTGCACACCATCCGCAGGGTGTACGTTTAAGGTAGTATGCATTCCTCTGTCATGGAGCTTTCCAAGAAAGCGCTTCGGATCCGGGAAAAGCTTTTTGTTCCAGGTATATCCTGTCCAGCCGCTTCCGTATTTAGGATCCACATCAACCTGATGCCAGTCCATATCTATTACTGCTACCGTGAATGGGATATTCTTTTCATCGAATTTGTCCATCAGCTCCATATAGCTTTCTTCTGAGTATTTATAATATCTGCTCCACCAGTTTCCCAGTGCATATCGCGGAAGCATCGGAGTCTTGCCGCAAAGCCTGTAAAAATCATTGAGCGCCTGTTTATAATCATGTCCATATCCAAAGAAATACAAATCAGACACACCTTTTTTTCTTGGCTCAATCCATCCATCGTCAAGTAAAATCTGTGATTTACTGTCATCAAGAATTGAATATCCAAAGCGTGAAACGACACCGTGTCCAAGCTCAACCTCTCCGTTTACGTCATCAAGTGTACGCGCTGTACCCTGCAAATCATGCACCTTCTCGCCATAATGCCAGATGCTGTGATACGCGCTCAGGTTTCCCTTAATCTGTATACTCAGTCCGTGTGATGAGAACTCCTTCTCATTATATATCAGGTGCAGCATTGATGTATGAACCTCAATTCCATCAGCGTTACGCACCACATGATAGCCGGTCTTTGGAAAATCCCTGAACAATACTGTCTGTGTTGCCCTATCCTCGAATACGCCATCTTCACTGTATTCCAGACGGACAAGCGCCTCTGTCAGTAATGTAATCCTGTATTTTTCACCTATTATCATATTGTCCGATAATGCCACCGGACTTGTCTTTACTCTGTATATTTCCTGCATGAAATACTCCCTCTCATATAAATTACGCTATCCCTTGACAGCCGATGCAGCAATTCCTGCGATAAACTGCTTCTGGAAGAACAGATATATCAGTAAAACAGGTATGATAGATATTGCCGTTGCCGCAAAAAGTGCGCCATAATCTGTTGAATACTGTCCGTTAAACATCTTCAGACCCACTGCCAATAGCTGCTTTTCCTTGGTATTGATTACAAGATAAGGCCACAGATAGTCTTCCCATGTCCACAGGAACTGAAAAATAGCTATACTTGAAATTCCGTTTTTTGCCATCGGAAATATAATCCTGTGAAAGATATAAAACTCATTAGCGCCATCCATTCTGGCAGCTTCAATAATCTCATCAGGGATGGTCTCAATGTGCTGCTTCATCATAAATATTCCAAATCCACTGAACATAGCCGGAATAATAAGTGCCTTATAGCTGTCCATCCATCCGAATTTCTGAATCATAGTGTATTTTGGAATAATTGTTACACACCATGGAATCATCATAGTAGCCAATACAAAGCCAAACAGGATATTTCTGCCCTTAAACTTATATTTGCTTAATACAAAACCACAGATTGTACTGGTGTATACTACAAGCAGGGTTACAACAATCGTGATAAACAAACTGTTTCCAAAGAATCTCATGAAATTGAAATGCGAATTCATGCTGATGTAATTGTCTATTGTAAACTCTTGTGGAAGCAGATGTTGCTGCAACGCCATTATTTCCTTATTCTGCTTAAATGATGAGCATAGCATCCATATAAACGGATAAACTGTAACAATGCCCAATAATAGAAGGAATACATTTAAAACTATACTGCTTACTTTTTTTCTCATGATATTCTCCTCCTACTCTTCCTTGCCCGATACTTTGAAAGAAAGCACGGTAAGCACTGCGGTAATCACAAAAAGCACAAATGAAAGTGCTGATGCATATCCAAAGTTGTATTTGACAAAGGCCTCATCGTAAATAATGTAAGAAGCCAGATATGTTGATGTTCCCGGTCCTCCCTCTGTCATGATGAGTATCTGGACATATGCCTGGATATACGAGATAATTGATGTAATGACTACAAAAAGTGTCATAGGCTTAAGCAATGGCAATGTAATGTATCTGAATTTCTGCCAGCCACTCGCTCCGTCAACCTGCGCTGCCTCCATAACATCTGCCGGAAGTGAATACAGGCCTGCCATATACATAACAACCGCATATCCGAAATCCTTCCAGATGGTCATTATGATTACTGCGATCAGAGCAGTTTTGGGATTCATAAGCCAGTTGATATCGAGTCCGAATATTTTGTTGATGGTTCCGATCTGTGGATTGTACATAAACTTCCATACAAATGCCACTGCAACCATAGGCGTTACTACAGGCATATAGTAAACTGCCCTGAAAAAGCTCTTATGCTTTATAAGCGTTGAATAAATAGCATACGCGATTCCCAGTCCCAGACCGACTCTGAAAACAATTACAACTACCGAAAAAATTACGGTATTGAACATTGATTTGCCGAACAATTTGCTCGTGAACACCTGCTTATAATTTTCCAGACCCAAAAACTTGTATGTTCCGCTTAACGGATTCCACTCATGAAAGCTTCCTGCAAATGCTATACCAATCGGTATTATCAAAAATATTGTAAAGAAAGCTACCATAGCTACAACAACTATGTTTCTTAAAATTATTTCACTCTTACTTTGTAATGGATGTGATTTTTTAAACATTAATAATCCTCCGTAGTGAATCTTTACCTGTTATTTTGCAAACTCATATAGATTCTCGACTGATTGGAATGAACTGTTCTTCATATCCTTTATAATATCAGCCTGTGCCTTGTCTAAAGCTGTATCAATATCCACTCCATTGTAGAATATGTCCTCTCCGGCCTTTTTCATATCCTCCTCAACACATGAAGGCATCGGACCCGGCCAGATGTAGTGGTCAATGTGCTCTGAAAGTACCTTAAGCGATGGGTTTTCAAGTATTTCCTCATTGTCTGCAAGGGATTTCTTTGCAGGGAAGGTACTCATAGCAAGATTGAAATCTACCTGAGACTCATCGTCGCAGAGGAAGAACTTTACAAAATCCTGTGCCACTGCCTGCTGATCCTTTGGTGCTTTTTTGTTTACACCGAATGTTGACTCACCGTTATATCTATTGTATGCATATGGATTTCCGTCAAATGTAGGAATTTCAAATACGCCAAAATCTATATCACTCCATGTGGTCTTAAGTGTATTGTAATAATGTCCCCACTGAATAACCATTGCCGACTGTCCCTGTCCAAAGCTGTCTGCACAGTTCTCGCCAAAATCCTTTGAACCAATCTGATCCTTGTCATACATATCAACAAGCATCTGCATTACCTTCTTCATGGCATCTGAATTGACATTAGGTGTCTTTCCATCCTCCTTAAAGAGGTTCTCACCAAGCTGATAATTAAGACCAAGCAGGTAATTCTGGTGGAAATCATTATTGAAATTGAGTCCGGCCTGGACTATTTTGTCTCCGTCCTTGATTGTGAGCTTCTTTGCTACCTCAATCATTTCATCCCAGGTCTTTGGAATATCATCATCTGTTAGTCCGGCTTCCTTCCACATCTCCTTGTTGTAATAAACAGAGCCTGTCATCATTCCGTAATCAATGTAATAAACCTTACCATCAATCACATGGGCGTTTACTCCATTAAAGTCCTGCTCCAAATCCTCAACAGGAATATCAAGCGGAGCCATATAGTTGATAAGATTCTCATGATAGCTGTTATGTACATTGAAGAGTGCCGGACCGTTCTCACCATCGAGTGCCAAAGGAAGCTTTGTCCAGTAATCTTCCCATGGATTATCCACCAGGTTTATCGTTACATTAGGATGAATAGCTGTGTATCTGTCAATAATCTCCTGAAATAATTCATCGCTTCCCCACTCCCACAGGTCAATTGAGACGTCCTTTCCATCATTAATCTCAACCGAAGGATCGTACTTAACTGTATCACCAAATGGCTCTGTTGGTACCTTTATGTCCTTTTTAGCTGATGAAGACGATGAGCTGCCACAGCCTGTAAGTGCTGTCACTGCCATTGTAGCTGCCATAACCGTTGCAATAAGTTTCTTTTTCATAGAAATCCTCACTTTCGTAATTCAATATCTCTTTTTCGTCCAAATTAGTTTAGCGCTAAATCTAACTATAATCTAACACTGCCTTGTACATTCGTCAATAGTTTTTTGTTTTTTCATCATATTTCATATTATTTTTATATATTTTTTGTGCATTTTTGACAAATAAGACTGTCATATATACAAGTTTTCTCGAAACAGATTGCTATTTTCCCAATAAAAATGTATACTCAATTTAATTTATAAACCTGTATTTTTAATCACATTTAGTTTATGCATAAACTTTATATGATTAAAGGGGCAAAATACCTTTTGACCCTCATATCTTTATATTAAAAACAGCAATTCTGAAATGGAGCTTTATATGACACTTAAGGATATTGCCGAAATGGCGGGCGTGAGCACGATGACTGTATCAAATGTAATCAACAAAAAGACAAGCCGTGTTTCACAAAAAACAAGAGATAAAATCAATTCAATTATAGAGGAATATAATTATGTTCCAAATATGAATGCAAGAAGTCTTTCAAACAATTCCTCACACATTATCGGAGTTGTTATATTTCTGGAGGATAAAGAATATGCTTCAGGATACAATTATTTTGAGAACCCATATGTCAGTACAATGATTGGTACAATAGAAACAGAGCTTCACAAAAACGGATACTTCACCATGCTTCAATCAGTATCCAGAAGCTCAGATATATTATCTTTGGTTAAGAACTGGAATGTCGATGGGATGATTCTGGTTTTCCCCACCTCTACCCAAAATCTTGAAAAGCTGATGGATGCGGCCAACTGCCCTATTGCAACCTTTGACAGCAATTACTCTCACCCTAATCTCATAAATGTAATATCTGATGATGAAAAGGGCTTATATTTGTCAACCAAATATATGATAAATCACGGGCACACTGAGATTGCATTTGTAGCTGATTATGAGGGAAATATCGTCCTCACCAAACGTTTTAACGGATACAAAAAAGCTTTGGAGGACAGTCATATTCCTTTCCGGCCTGAATATATTTTCAGCTATCCACCTTCATATGAGGGTGGTGTCGAGGCCGGCCGTGCCATTGCAAGTGGTAAGGCACCAATCACAGCAGTGGTAACAACTGCCGACATATGTGCTATCGGCATCATGGAAGGAGCGCGTCTCGGCGGTTACCGTGTCCCGATAGATTTGTCTGTCATAGGCTATGATAATTTGAATCTATGCCAGTACACCGTACCGAAGCTTACATCGGTATCACAAAATGTACCAAAAAAAGCCCGGCTTGCAACCGAGCTTCTCCTAAAGAAAATACATGACAATGAGGCAGACTGTAATTTCGGTGAGATTATGGATGTTGAGATTGTTGACAGACAATCAGTTATCTCGCTTTACTAATCCCTGCGCACACGCTTGTTTTCATACATTTTCTCATCAGCCTCACAGATAATCTTATTGATATCGGCGTATCTGCCGCAGGCATAGCCTACTGATGCGGAAATCGGAATTTTGCTGTCCTTTTGGATTGGTTCCATAATCTTATTCCATCTTTCAATAAAGCTAAGTGCATCATCCTCAGTCCCATCCGGTATGATCATGATAAACTCATCGCCTCCATAGCGGTATACTCTTACATTATCATTATCATTTGCTGCAGCCAGTCTGATGGTTCCCGCTATTCTTGCTATAAGACGGTCTCCCTTCCCATGTCCGTATGTATCGTTCACAAACTTAAGCTGATTTACATCCCAATATATGACAGCTACCTTTCGGTCAGGCTCCTTTGGCTTTTCAAGGTCATCAAGGAGCTTATTTTTATTGTAAAGGCCGGTCATGTCATCCATTGCAGCCTCTTTCTTGATACGGTGCGCTTTTTCCATTGTTCTTCGAAGCATTTTATTAACACCATTGCTGACACTGTAAAATCCGGCTGCTATAAGTGAACGAGGAAAAACATAATACATAAAAAGAGTAAACCCGGGATTTTTATTCACCTCATTCAGCAAAAATACTCCATCCTTTTGAAGATGCTCAAGTGATGTCGCAGTAAGCAATACCATATTTGCATCGCACACTCCAAAATAATAGCCCACATATGTACTAAGCGCTATATTAAAAATCGAAAAAGCTAATGCAAATCTCGACAGGTGCTTTGATGAATATACACCTGCAATTACAATCGGTAACATCACAGCTATTATCATATGATATGTAAGCGACGAGCACGTTATCATCACTAGAAAACCTGCCTCTGAAATGCACAGATACTTTGCACAGGCTTGCTCCAGTCCAACTATCATCAGCAGCACAATAAACACCAGCAGAAGAATACAGGATAATATATATCCTTTAACAAAAATATTATTATCAACAATAAATATATTAAGGCAGTTAAGTATGAATACAAATGTATATAGCAAATGCCATATCAAAAGAATACGAAACACAAATATATTTTCAACAACATCCTTCTTCTCATATATAGGATTATCATCTGTAATTTTTGAAAACAACAGCTTTAACGTCTGCATTATAATTCCCCTTTTCCTTTTCTCTTTCCCTTATCTGGTCAAATCCTTTACCCACTTGTATTTCTTAAAATGTATGAGTGTCCATGGTATCTTTCCAATCTCATCCACGCAGGTGCACGCATACACCACAACCACCGGCCAGTTCAGGAAATATGTACCTGCAACTGCAAGCGGTATCGCTATGCCCCACATCGTAACAGCAAGAGAATACATATCAAACATCGTATCTCCTCCCGAACCAAAGACACCGTTTATGATGATTTCATTTACCGAGCGTCCGATCATGTAGAAGGCAAGTACACCAAACAGCTGCTTCAGATACCCTGCTGCCTGCGGTGTGAGCTTTACAAAATGTAAAATCACCGGTGCTGAAACCGCCATAAGCACTGTCATAACAGCGCCACACAAAAATGACAGTTTTGCCATTCTGATGCCATATGTTTTTCCACGCTTTAAATTTCCTGCGCCCAGCTCATTTCCTATCATGATGCCGGCAGCGCTTGATATACCTGCACTGAGACAGCAAATGATATCACGCACAACCGCTGCGACTGAGTTGGCTGCTGCCGCGTCTGTTCCCATGTGTCCCATAAATGTAGAGTACGATGTAAAGCCTATGCCCCATACAAGGCTTGCTCCAAGAATCGGCCCGGAGCACTTCATAAAATCTGCTGACAGCTCTCTGTTCCTTGCAAAAAGCTCTCTAATTTTAAGCCTGATGTAACCCGGTCTGTACGAAAAAGTGATTGAAAGCATGAGCTCCACTACTCTTGATATAAGCGTTGCGAGTGCCGCTCCCCTCACATTCATGCTCTCGATGCCAAATGCCCCATAGATAAATACCGCATTCAGCACGATATTTATAAGTACTGTAATAGAGCTGACCGCAGCCGCAGTACCCGCGTGCTCTGAAATCTTCATCATGACTATATAACATTGTGAAAAACCTGTCAATAAATATGAAAAAGAAGCTATTTTCAGATAGCTTACACCATAATCTATAAGCACCGGCTCGTTTGTGAAAATAAGCATCAGATATCGTGGAAAAAAAGCACATGCCACGAAAAACAGCACCGATACTATGCCGCATATTCTGATTGCAAGACCGAATATGTCATCGAGTGCCTTTATGTCCTGCTTGCCCCAATACTGCGCTCCGAGTATTGCAAGGCCCGCTGTAGCTGCTGAAAGAAACATGTTCTGGATGAACTGTATCTGTGTGGCAAGCGAGACTGCCGACATATAGTTCTGGTCCAGTCCTCCGAGCATGAAAGCATCTGCCACCGCCACCAGCGCCAGCATCAGATTCTGCACCATTATCGGAACCATGAGTGTCCACAGCTTTTTGTAAAAATGTGTATCAAATTCTATTGTTTTCATAAGTAAATTTTACCTCTATATATAAATCTCTAAAGGTTTACAAGTATCCGTGTCCATGCTTCGCATAGCCTTTCAAATGACCATGCCGCATTTGCAGGGCTTGTGGACGGCAGTGTGACTGCCTCCATTCCTGTCAGAGGAAGCTGGTATTTCTTATAAAGCGCCCCTGCTTTATTTCCGTTTGCATATATCTGTTTTATATCGGATGTTTCAAGAATTTTCCTTATATCTGTCGGTTTGACGTTTCTGATACTGCTGTCGCTCGAGCCCTTGATGTCACAGCTTTGTATCACATCCCATATAGCTATATGATTTTTAAGCAGCATATATTTTTTCTCATCTATCGTCTGTGGCACCGGTTCATCCAATAGATACGCAAGCAGCTTCCAGAAACGGTTCTGCTTGTGTCCGTAATAGAAATTGTTTTCCCTGGATTTTACGGATGGAAGTGTTCCGAGGATGAGAATTCGGCTGTTTTCGTCATAGACAGGCTTAAAGGAGTGGGTTATGTGCTCGTATTCCATTAGCCTTTATCACCTCTTATCATCTTTTAAACGCTCTACTGATTTTGTATAGTAATCATTATACCTTATAGCCGATACTTTTACGAGCCGATTAAGTGATTGTTCTCATAAAAAAACTCACAATCGTTTTTTCGATTGTGAGTTTGCACATCTGCTAAACACATTATGTATGAGTAATCTGATTTCATCAGCTCAGCTCTATCTCATACGCTCCGGCATCAAAATCCACCGTTAGAAGCGCATATGCTTCACCATTATCATAGCGGATTGAGAGCTTTGAGCCTTCTCCTGCTACTGTGATGACAGCCCCCTTCTCAAATGCCTTATGCGTATTTCTCATGCGAAGCAGCTCAAGCTGCTTAGTGACAACATCCCTTTTTAGTGCCTCACCGATATCGGAAGCACTGAGGTTTGTCCTGTTTATTTCCTTATGTCCTGATTCGCCTGCGCGTCTTACTGCCTCATGGTCATTTTTGCCTGCAAAGAGGTCCAGATACCATACCTGTGGCTTGCACGGCATGAACATCTGAATGGCACGGGCCAGAAGCATTTTGTTGTCAGACTCACCAAGCGCACTGTAATATGTGGCATTGACCTGATAATATATATTCTTCTGTCCGTGAAGATTTTTGACCATGCCGCCACGAGATACAATCAAATCTATAAGCGAGCGAATATCATCCTCCGGAAGCAGACCCTTTAAGTCCAGAAGAGGTATGCCGTCATGGCAGCCAAGCATATTGACTGTTGAGATTTTATCTTCCACAATCTCACGCGCCCATTTCGCCAGATAATCTGCTCTCCTGTTCTCAATCGCATCAATTATCAGTCCCGGTAAAAAGAAATCATATGTGGCATAGCCCTTATCTGCAAGAGTTTTGTATATTTTTTCCTCATATGCCGCGTGTATTTCAGGCAGCAGAGTCAGTCCAAGCGGTGCTGCAAGCTCGTGAATCTGCTGTAGAAATTCCCAGGTCTCAGGGTCATTCAGGAAATTCTTTTTCCCCGGTGCCTTAGGCGCATAGGCAAATGCATCGAGTCTCACGATAGCCGCACCGTAGGATGCTATTTTTTTTAGTGTTTCACGATAGAAATCCCACACCTTTTCGGACTTTATATTTAAATCCATCTGTCCCAGATACTCTCTGCCATGCACCTCCTGGTAAAATGTGTTCCAGTATGGCACTCTTCGTCCATCCGGAAACTCAACCATGAGAATCGGAAGCCCCGGCTTTCTGAAAAACATCTGCTTTAAGCATGACTCATCAGGCTGTATGTAGCCCTCATCTGTCATGACTCCATGACCTTCCCAGAATTTGTTCCAGTCTATGAAAAAGTCGCGGTACTCAGACTCATCGCCCTTTTCCACAAGATCCTTGAACTGTGGTGACTGTGCCGAAGCATGGTTTAAAATAAAGTCAAGCTTTAAGTCAATCCCCAGCTCCTTCAATTGCGATAAATCCTCTATTGTCGCAAGCTCCTCATTCAGATTGTAGTCCACGACCGAAAATCCGCGGTCCAAATCCGAATGATACAGGCTTGGCAGAATATAAAATGATGAAAATGTGTCCTGCATTTCCTTCTTTTTTAGCAGCGCTGCGATATCGGAAAGCTTACCGCCCAGACTGTCAGGATATGCATTAAGCATAGGTTTATTGTTCATAGACTTTGCCATCCTTTCCAACTACGATACGCGCATTTTTACCCTGTAAATCAAGCTTTTCCTGCTCCAATTCTACCACGTGGCATATGAAAGGGCTTGCGGCGTTTTCGTCACGTCCTCTCTTAATGCGGCGCGCCTTAGTCTCCTCAGGCGAACTCTCTAGAAATACAGGTATATCAACACCCTTAAGGTATTCGCTTCCTCCGTGGGTCCACTCCAGGATGAGCACTTTGATTCCTGTGAAATCAGTCTCGTCATATGAGATATCACCGTCCTCGCGGCCCATATGCTTTATCTCAATTATATCTTTTCCTGCCTTAAACTCTGAAAGCTCCTTGTTAATCCTGTCAAAGTCAATCTCCTTAGGTGTTCCAAGATATCCACGTAAGCCATCCTCGCCGGACTCGTTATACACATTAAGGCGTTCCTCGTCGTTTCTCATCGGGATACGGTGTGGATAATTGTCCCCGGTCAGCACATAGCAGGCTGTATTATCGTTAAGGAAATACTGCTGCAGGGCTGCTGCAATCGTTGTCTTTCCTGAGCCTGAGCCGCCGTAGATGCTTATTACAATACGTTTATCAGAAGAACTATCTGCAGTGTCAGCCTCACTTAATTTTAGATTGCCGCACACCTTCTTTATCTCATCATACAGTTTCTTTGCCTCATCAAGCCTGATAAATGAAAACTGATATGCCTCATACTCCTTTGTAGCAAACGGAAGCGGTATTCCGGCATTCATCAGTGCTGCACCTGTGTACTGCCTGCCGGTATTTTCCTCAATATATACTGCATCCGACTCCAAGCCCTTAAGCTTCACATAGTAAGTAGCCGCATTTGCCTCCGCATACAGACGAACCACGCTCACAAGTGCCCTGTCCTTTGCCCTTGAGACAGACATCCACGCAGCCACCTCATCCTCAAATGGGCTTGTAAGGCGCCAGTAGGTGCCCTCATTTATAAGCATCTCATACTTCTTAAAGGTCTTGATCTGCTCTCTGATTTCTTCCTTTTCCTCATCCGACAGAAGGGCCGGATTCAGCTCATAGCCAAAGGTTCCTGCCATGGCTGTGATGCCTCTTGTTTTAAGGCTTGTCACTCTGCCTGTCTGATGATTTGGCACTGCCGATACATGCGCTCCCATGGATGATACCGGATAGAAGAACGATGTGCCATACTGTATTCTTGTACGGTTTATGGCATCTGTATTGTCACTGCACCATATCTGTGGACTGTAGTAGAGCATGCCTGCATCAAATCGTCCACCGCCACCGCTGCAGCCCTCAAGAAGTATATCCGGATATCTTGTCACCAGACGCTCCATAAAATCATACACTCCAAGCACATAGTCGTATGCAAGATTTCCTGCATACACATCAGCCATGCTTCTGTTCATATCCCACTTCACGTAGTCGATTTTTCCCTGGTCAAACACTGCACAGATCTGGTTGAAAATATTGTCCCTCACTTCTTTTCTTGAAAAGTCCAAAAGAAGCTGGTTTCTTGAGCGTACAGGAAGCTTTCCCGGAATCTGGATAGCCCAGTCAGGATGCTCTCTGTACAGATTACTGTCCTCATTTACCATCTCAGGCTCAATCCATATTCCAAACTTCACTCCCTGTGCATGCACTCTGTCGATGAGCTCTGAAAGCGTTCCGCCAAGCTTTTTCTCATTCACAAACCAGTCTCCGAGTGATGAATTATCATCATCTCTCTTTCCAAACCAGCCGTCATCCATGACCACCATATCTATGCCCAGTGATGCGGCCTCCTTTGCAAGGTCTACTATCGTATCACCGGTAAAGTCAAAGTACGCAGCCTCCCAGCTATTGATGAGCACCGGTCTTACCTCATGTGCAAATCTGCTCCTGCACACATGCTCACTGATACAGGTGTGGTACTGATGGGAAAGCTGTGAGAAACCGTCTGCCGAGTATGACATAATCACCTCAGGCACTGTAAAGGTCTCTCCTGCCGCAAGCGGATATGAAAACAGCTCATCGGAAAGTCCCATTAAAAGACGTGTCTGGTTAATCTGGTCCTTTTCTGCCTCACATGAGAAGTTGCCACTGTATACAAAAAGCATACCATAGCAGTCTCCTGCATTTTCTGTCGTATCGCGCTGTGCGAGAATAACCGCCGGATTGTACTGGTGGCTTGAGGTTCCTCTGCGGCTTCCGAATGAAAGTGTGCCGTGTCCTAAGTGTGTGCGCTCAAGATTGCGCTCCATGGCATGCTTACCGTAGAATCTGAGCACATCATAATCTCCGTAAACCATATCCAGACAGGCAGCATGAGCCTTTTCAATTGTAATATCCCCACTGCCTGTATTTTTAATGAGCACACTTCTTGTGATGACATCACAAGCCTCGAGCACGCCATAAAGCAGATGCACCTCAACGCCTGCGATATCATCGCCAAGAACTATTTCAAGAGTCTGCGCTTCATCATCAGATGCCCACACTGCCGGAAGTCCCTTTAGAGCGTATTTTCCGTCTCTGATTTCATGACTCTTATAAAGAAGCTCAACACTCTCAGTACCCTGTTCGTTTTTAATATCAAGCGCAATATTTCTGAAATCGCCTGTGCCAAGTGTCGGATACTCCTGTGGCAGTGTATCAAGCGAATATGTACGGTTCATGCCTGCTGCGTAAGGATTGCCTGAAAAGCCTCTGTCAGCATATGTCAGCACATAGTCCATATCGCCTGTGCTTTTGGCTCCGTAGTACAGATGCAGCAGATAGCCTAGTCTGTCCACCTGCATCTGATATGTGGTGTGAGCTGTCTGTAAAGTAAAAATTTTCTTGTTTGGATTAAATATAATTGCCATAAAATCACCCCATATTGTTGTTAAAATAGTGTTTAAAAATTATCCCTTGATTGCACCGTTTGCAACACCGTTTAATATCTGCTTCTGGCAGATTATATAGAATATAAGTATCGGTATCAAAGCCAGAATATATGATGCAAATGCCAGATTGTAGTTGGTTCCAAACTGTGTCTGGAAATTCAGCTGTGCCAACGGCAGTGTATTCTGTCCTGTTCCTGACATGATGACAAGCGGTGTCATGACATCATTCCAGGTACCGAGTGCTGTCAGGATGGCTACTGTCGCATGCATAGGCTTCATCATAGGAAATACAACTCTCCAGTATGTTGTCCATGTGCTTGCGCCATCAATATCTGCTGCCTCTTCAAGTGCCATAGGGATATTTTTCAAGTATCCACTATATAATAATACGTTCATCGGCATGTAAAATACAAGATATAAAAGGATAACTCCTGCCCTGTTTCCAAGTCCCATCTGCGCAGTCTGCTTTACAAGAGGCATCATGAGAATTGAGAATGGCACAAACATACCACTTACAATGTATAGATATATGAAACGGAAGCTCTTTTTCCTTGCCATGCCTCGTCCGATAACATATCCTGCAATCGAATGGATAAGGATTGCGAGAACAATGGTCACAATAGTGATAAGTAAGCTGTTTCCGAGTGAATGCCAGAAATCAGTCACCTTCATAGCCTCTGTGAAGTTTGAAAAGCTCCACTTTGAAGGGAATGAAAGAGCTCCTGCGACATCATTTGTCATCTCACTCGGTTTCTTGAAGGCAATGATAACAGCCATATACAGTGGGAAAAATACGGTTAAGGTTCCCAATATTAAAACGATGGTAAGTACCCAGTTTGATTTTTGTTTTTTCATTATAACTGCTCCTCCTTCTTATTCATAACGCCCATCTGGAATAGTGAAATAGCCACAATTACAACAAAGAAAATTACTGCGTTTGCACTCTGGAAGCCAAACTGTCCTCCATCCATACCATTTCTGTAAATCAGGTATGAGATTGACTCAGTGCTCTGCGCCGGGCCGCCCTTTGTCAATGACATAATCTGGTCAAATACCATGAGGAAGTTCTTTGTGCTGAGCACCAGATTGATTGTAACAAATGGCATAACGAGTGGAAATGTAACCTTCCAGAACTGCTTCCATTTGCCTGCTCCGTCGAGCATGCTGGCTTCGTAAACATCCTCAGGCACTGTCTGCAGTCCGGATATATAAATGATGGTATTCATGGCAACCGCCTGCCATACCCCGACAATCAGCACACCAATCCATGCATATTTTTCACTCGCCAGAATACTGTTTTGTAAGAAACCGATGTTGAAGGTATTTCCTACTGCCGGCAGAATATATGTAAAAATAAAGCTAAAAATGTAACCAATGACCAGTCCGCCAAGGATATTCGGTACGAAATAAATACCCCTTAATGCACTCTTACCGCGGATATTGCTGTTTAACGCAACTGCCATTACAAGGCTTAATACATTTACAAGTACGGTTCCTGCAATTGCATATTTAAAGGTAAACAGATAGCTCTTTCCGACTCTGGCATCGGTAAACAGGTCTGTATAGTTTCTAAGTCCGACATAATCATATGAGCCGTAGCCCTTGTAGTTTGTAAAGCTGTAAATCACACCCTTTATCATCGGCAGTGTATTGAATGCGAAAAATAAAACCACAACAGGTATCACAACTGCCCAGAATGTCTTGTCCCTATTTGACATTTTCTTTTTCATTTTGCATCCTCCTGTTCCTTCTGGTAATCCTGTACTTCACGAATCAGATCTCTGTTGTAACGCTTCCAGTCTGAATCGAATTTCTTTAAGAACTTCTCCTTTGCATTGTCACCTGTGTCAAGCAGATATGTCTGAATCATGGCATCCACGCTCATCTCGCTCGGATAATGGTGATCCTGATAATCTGACATACGGTTGTCCTTTATGTACTCCTGCATATCCTCAAGTGTATCAGGTATTGCAAAATCCCCATCCTTGCAGGCAATTCCGCCCTGGTCATCCAGATATGTCTGAATTGTCTCATCGCTGTACAGATATTCAAGCACTTCGTATGCAGCTTCCTTATTTTTACATGCCTTCATCACTGAAAACTGTAAATCTATTCCTGAGTTTAACACATTGTCAGCCTCATTATCATTTGCCGGGAAAGTAAATGAGCCGATATTCATATCAGGATTGACTGACTTAATCTGAGGAATAGCATAGCTTCCTATCGTGTACATGGCAGCTTCGCCTCTGGCAAAGGCTGTACATGCGTCATTGTAGCTGTAAGCATATGGATTGTCCTCTGCATAATCAAGCAACGTGCGTACCTTGTCGGCAACCGGAGAATATGCCTCCTCAAATGTCGTATTTCCCATATTTACCTGATTGCAGGTGTCTGAATCACAAAGACCTACTGCAAGGGCATTCCACGGTGCCAGACAGGTCCATGTATCCTTAAATCCCAAATACAAAGGAAGTGTTCCGCTTTCCTTTATCTCATCGCACAGTGCTGTAAACTCGCTCCAGGTTGTAGGTACCTTCCAGCCGTTTTCCGCAAACATATCCTTGTTGTAAAGCACTCCAGCTGCGTTTGCCACGTAAGGAAGTGCATAGGTGCCGTCCTTTGGAATGAACTCAAGCTCCTTGTCCATATCCAGATATGCTTTTTTTACAGTATCCACTGCATCCAGATCCGAGATATCCTCAAACAAATCCGCATCCAGGAAATTTGAATAATTGATATCTCCACCGATTGCGATGATATCCGGATAATCCTCACGGATGAAGCGCGTCTTTAAAATAGTCATAGCCTCATTCGGAGATGAGATAGTCAGGTGAATATCATCGTGAGTCTCATTAAATTGCTTCTCAATCTTCTCGAAAGCCTTAACAGCCTCCGGCTTATATGAAACCACCTCGATCTCTGTTTTTCCGTCCGCCCGCTTTTCATTTCCACATCCGGTCAGCCCTGTCGTACACATTCCGAGTGCCAGCACAACCGCCATAGCCTGACAAATCTTTCTTTTTGCCATATTTTTTCACTCCTTTTCTGTTTTATTTGCTCATTTTCCTGATAGTCAAATTATAACATACCATTATGCATACAATAAATACCCTTATTTTTGTATTTTTATACCAATATGCTAAAAAATGTGTTATAATTGCATATAATGTCGCATAAGGGTATATTTATAGTATTAATCAATAAGGAGTGACTCACATGGACAAGCTATCCTTCAATATTTTTCCAAATGTAAATTTCATAGATTTGTGTATGTACCAGTTTGGCCACGAGCAGTGCGAACCGGGACACTCATTTGGTCCTGCCACAAGGAACCACTATCTATTCCACTATGTACTGTCCGGCACCGGCACACTCATGGCCGATAATGCAAAGGGCATCACACAAACCTACAACATAAAAAGCGGGCAGGGCTTTCTGATTTTTCCTGGCCAGATAAATACCTATATCGCAGATGACAAGCTTCCCTGGGAATACATATGGATTGAGTTTGACGGTCTGCGCGTCAAGGAGGCTCTCACCACAACAGAGCTTACCCCAAATAATCCTGTATATCACACACACTCAAAGGATATCCGCGAAAAGCTTGTTGAGGAAATGCTCTACATCACAAGGCACCCCTCAGAATCACCATATCACCTGATTGGGCATATGTACCTTTTTCTGGATTACCTGATGCAGTCAGCCAAATCATCAAAACTCGTTCCAAGTGGGAAAATGAGTGATTTTTATATAAAAGAAGCGATGAATTATATCGAGCAGAATTTTCAGAATGATATCTCAATCGAAGATATTGCCAGAGTCTGCGGCATAAACCGAAGCTATCTGGGCAAAATTTTCAAAAATTCCGTCGGACATTCACCTCAGGAATTTCTCATGAATTATCGTATGATAAAGGCCACAGAGCTTTTAAAGCTGACCTCCTTATCCATCGCAGATGTTGGTTCTGCCGTTGGATATGAAAATCAGCTTCATTTCTCACGCGCCTTTAAAAATATCTACGGAGTGGCTCCGAGGGAGTGGAGGAACGAGCATAAATAAGCTCACTGTTCATCCTTCACAAATTCATTTACATTGTCAAGGGTCACCTTCTCATACGGCAGATAAACATACTTTTTATCCTCAAACTTTATGCTTTTCATGCTGCCCCCGGTGGCTGCCAGATAGGCAAGCGAAGCCATAGCCCTTGCCTGTCCCTCCTTGTCATTGTAGACTGTTGCCGCAAGCTTCGACTGCTGCACTGCTTCAAGCCCATCGTCTGTGCCGTCCACTCCAAAAAATACAGGTACATTCGACTCCGTCACACCAAGCTTTTCGTATGCGTCTATCGCTCCGAGTGCCATTGCATCGTTGTTTGCAATAACCAGCTCTATGCTGTTTTTATACTGACCTATAAGCTGTGTCATACGGTTCTGCGCCTGAGCACGATTCCAGTTTGCTATCTGACAGCTCAGCTTTTCTATCTGAAGACCGTTATTCTTCATGCTCTCTGTCACACTCTCTGTCCTGACGATGGCATCCTGATGTCCCATCTCTCCCTCCAGGATGACGTACTGTATCCTGCCATCACCGTTTTTATCCACACCCGGATTATTCTTTATATAATCGGCAATGAGTTCCCCCTGCATCTGACCTGACTGCTTTGCCTTGGCCCCGACATAGTACAGCTTATCCCAGCGATTTAAATCCTCATCAACCGGCTCCCTGTTAAAGAAAATAATAGGGATGTCCTTCTCCATTGCAGCATTTATAATATGCGACAAATCTGTTCTGTCTGCCAGATTAATACACAGCACATTGCAGCCGTCTTCTATCATCTCCTGCACCTGGTCATCCTGTGCACGCTGTGAGCCTGCAGCATCCATGATTGTCATGCTGATATCGTATTTGTCTGTATCAAGACTTGCGCACTCCTTTTTGAAAGTTTCTATCAGCTCCCCGATAAATGTATCCTTCTGGTCATAGCAGGTCACGCCTATATATATCTGTTTTTTCTCGTCAACTCTTGTGTTGTTGCACGAGACAAATGACAATATCAGTGCAAAACACAGTATTATCATGGTATTTCTTATTCTGCTTCTCATTTATTGTTCCCCCACTACTGGCTGATTGCATACAAAAGCTTCTTGTTTTCTTCATCAAACAGATTTTTTCTGGTAAGAAGCTGGTAAGATACCGGCTTTTCCTCTACTGAATATTTTCTACTGCCACGCAGCATATCGACCAGTCCTACAACACTTTTGTATCCGGCAGCAAATTCATCAGGTGTGATAAGAGCCTCTGCCCAGCCCGAATCGAGATAATATATGGCTTCTGTTGAGTTTCCTATCCCATATACCAGTGCACCCTGCAGATTATTATCAGAGGCTTCCTTTGCCGCATCAACCACACTTGCATCATCTATTGCAAGAACTATGTCAACCTTTCTCTGTGACTGCAGATTTATTTTCTCTCCGGTATCCGAAACACCTGATACAATCCACATCACAACACAGCCGCTCTCCGCGAGAGTATCCTTTATGCCATCAATGCGTTTTTTGCATGCATCGGATTCAGTGTTTTCACAATAGATTCCTATTTTTTTGCCTGAAAGTGTTCCGTTGTTGTCAGCAAGAAGCTTTTGTGCCAGTTTGGCACCCATGCTGTACTGGTCAAACTCCACTGTATTTAACGACTTAAAGCTCTCGCTTCCCGCCTGGTCTCCGACAACCATTATCGGTATCTTTTTATTTATCCGGATAAGTGTATTAAGGCTTTTTTCTTCTGTCATTTTTTCTGCTGTCGGCTTGAAAACGACCGCATCAGCTTTTTTGTTTATCTCCTGCTTTATGACATCAATTTCATCTGACATGTTGTTCAGATTTTCCTTACTTATCATAACTACATCCACACCATACTCAGAGGCCGCCATTTTCATGCCATATTTAAACGCAGCACTGTGGCTTTCATCCACATCAGCCATCACAACTGCAATACGCTCCGGTTTCTCATTGAGCTTATTGTATGCGATAAAACCTATTCCTATCACAAGTAGTACTCCAAGCAGCAGCTCTGTTATGATGAAGTTTCTCTTATTCTTGCTCATATTTGTCCATTTATTTTTCACTGTCACTCTCACACCTCCCATGCAGCAAGGGAATTGTACTTGCTTCATACTATATGATGCTCCTCAAATTGAAGTCTGTTTTCCTCTGAATAGACAATTGCCGGGATTTTGATTGTCACAACTGTTCCCTCATCAAGCTCGCTTTCTATATGCAGGCCATAGCGCTCTCCAAACAGTATCTTTATCCTGTTATTTACATTGACAAGCCCCACTCCCGAGCCCTTCTTGTGAACCCTGTCCGTATTTGTCAGCAAAAACGGAATTTCATTCTCCGGAATGCCCATTCCGTTGTCTGATACCGTTATGATGATATCCTCTCCCACTTTTTGTCCTCCGACTACTATCTCTCCGAAATCGTCCAGCTCTCTGATTCCGTAATTTAGTGCGTTTTCCAAAATCGGCTGAAGCACCAGCTTCACCGCACAGTAGTCCATTATTTCCTCGTCTACCTCAAAGCTCACCTCAAATTTGTTCTTATAGCGCACCTTCTGAATATTCATGTAGCTTTTTGCGTGCAAAAGCTCATCTCGTACAGGTATTATGGTATGTCCCTTCGACAGACTGATACGGAAAAGCTTTGCAAGCTGCGTAATCATAAACGAGGCCTCCTCGTTTTTGCCTCCTTCAATCATCCATGTGATGGAGTCAAGAGTATTATACAAAAAGTGCGGATTAATCTGGCTTTGAAGCACATCAAGCTCGCTCTTTCGTCTCTCGTTCTGCTCCCATACGATCTTTTTCATGAGCTCATTGTTCTGCTTATATGAATTGCGGATAGAGTATCCCAGATGCCGTATCTCTGAGGAACCACCTACATAAATATCTGCTTCATTGCCATTCTCATACCTTTTCACAGAATCATCCAGCTTCATTATTGGCTTTGAAATACGTATAGATATCACTCTGTTTATCCACACAGACATCATAGCCATAATAATCATTATAACAAAAACAAACTGCTTCACATCCGCCATCTTATTGGTAAAGATGGAGTATGGCATCACACATACAAGCTTCCAGCCTGTGTAGCTGATTGTATCTACCATAATCTTACGATGCACTCCATTCAGATAATCATCATATATACTGTTTTGCGACTTTGCCGCAACATCGCTGTTTTCCGGAACATCTCCATCAAACTGTATCTGATGTGGATGGTAAATCATATTGCCATTTGCATCACACAGATAATAATACTGTCCTTTTCCCGATGTATTTATCCTCTCAAGCATCCTTGATACACTCGAATAATCCATGTCTACAAGCAGCACACCCATCTGTGATTCTGAACCGGAGGTCAGCTCCACGGCACGGCTTGATGATATGACCAGATGATATCTCATGGAACCATCGTCAAACAGATTCTGTACATGAGGTGTTGAAAAATGTATATTTTCCATGCGCTCCATAGCTTCTATGAACCAGTCCTGTTTTGTCACATTCGGGTCCTCCTTCTGGGACACAACAGGCTCTGCAGCTATAAGGCTTCCATACTGATTATACAAGGCAATACTGCGCAGATATTCCTTGTTTGACTCATAGAGCAGGCTCATGCCATCGTGTATGCTGTCAGAATTCTTTAAAATGTCATTTTCCTTTATTACATCATAATACGCCGCATCCGAAACCTGCCTCATATTGACCAGATAGCTTTCCACACTGTCTATTGTCTGGTCCATCACCTTATGATTGCTCTCTATGATACTGTCCTGCGATGCATCGGCAAATTTTATATACATCACCACAACTGTGACAAGCATTATTGCAAACGACAGCAGTGAGAATGAGAGCATTATTATGGATTGTATATTGCCTGATTTATACCTTATTCTTCTCATACTCTGTCCTGTACCTGGATGGGGAAACCCCATACTTTCTCTTAAAAACATAACTGAAATAGTTCGGATCCGCATAGCCTACATTCTGGGCTATGACATAGCTCTTGTCGTCTGTCTCCACAAGCATTCTGGCAGCCTTGTCCATTCTGTAATCAGTCAGATACTCCACAAACGAGCTGCCGGTTTCCTTCTTAAACAGACTTGAAAAATACGAGTTAGATACTCCTAACTCCTTACATGTATCGTCAAGTCCAAGATCCACACTTCTGTAATTCCTGTGCACATAATCCTTTGCACTGTCTATGAGTGACTTCTTGGAGTTGTATCTGGCATCAGCCATATCATCGTGCAGCCTGCTTGAAAAATCCAAAAGCCATTGCTTGAGCACCACCGGCTCAAAATTGGAGAGCTCATTATAAAGCCTGCCCACACTTCCCGATATTTCCTGCGCATTTAGCTCATTATTGCTCATGAAGTGATATAGCTCACTGATCAGCTCCATTACTGCCACATGGTAGTTCTCAAGTGACTGCTGCGACATAAAATTGTGCTGCATATACGCTTCAACAGCCTGTCCCACATCCTCTATCTTGCCGATACAAATCATTTTAAATAAATATGACAGCTCATTTCCCTCATCGCCATCCTTTGATATACGTCGCTGTGGCTCAACCTCTGTCATGTTTATTGCCCTGTTGCTGCCATAAAGCACCCTGTAGGATACTGCCTCCCTCGCACTCTGATAAGAGTTCACCAGCTCCTGTACATTTTCGCACACCTGTCCGATTCCGACCGTGACCTTTGCCCCCATTACATGATTTACATATTTGCAGAATCTGTCACACTCATCTGTCAGCTCAGAGATATCCTCCTGCTGCATAAGCTGGGCTATCATGACCGTATCACCGAGATAGTTAAAAATCCTGCCATTCCAGCGCTCCTTTAAATCAGCCTGTGCCTGTCTCTCTACTGACACTGCAAGCAGTCTGATATCCATGCCCTGCGGCATCTGGCTTGCGGAGGTATGTATGATAATACAGCAGTAATATGGTCCCTCAATCACAATCTTATAGTCACGCATGTACCTGCCCAGCTCATTTTCCGGTATGCGACCCTCGATAAGTGTCGTGTAAAAATTTGACTGCAAAACAGGCAGCGATGCTGCATAATACTGCTTCAATATGTCTGTGTTTTTCTTCTCATTCAGCTCATCATCCAGCTTTGTCTTAAGCTTTTTGAATACCTCCGTGATTTCAGCCAGATTGAGTGGCTTTAAAATATACTCCTCTATCTCGAGATGCACAGCCTCCTTTGCATACTCAAAATCGTCGAAGCCTGTGAAAAGCAAGAGCTTTGTCGCAGGAAACCTCTGCCTGATGTTACTGCACAGCTCAAGTCCGTCCATGTAAGGCATACGTATGTCAGTCATCACAACATCCGGCTGCATGTCCTCCATCATCTCAAGCGCCTTGAAGCCATTGCCCGCATGTCCTACCACATGAAAACCAATCTGCTCCCAGGATACCTTTCTCTCGATTACCTCTATTACATCCTCTTCGTCATCAACCAGTAATAATGTATACATGTTATGCTTTCTCCCTGCTCATAATTATTGTACTGCATGCACCATAAAGCTCGTGTGCAGCATAAATTTATCCCCCGGATAACGTAATTTATTGGGTAACTATCCAGAATAGTTACTCTGTTTAAACTATATTATAACATACCTGATATATTGTTTTGTAGCTTTACATAAACAAAAGTGTAACTGTTAAAGCAAAAAGCAGAGATGCCACCCTGACATCTCTGCTGATCATTTTGGAAGTATGAAAAAGAAATTTTCTTGCGATATTATTTCTTCTGAACGTATTTCAGACAGTCAAGTGTAACTGCTACAAGAATGATAATTCCTGAGAATACGAACTGAAGGTTTGTATCAATACCAAGGATTGTAAGAGAGTATGTGAGTGCTGTGAAGATACATACACCGGTTACAACACCTGATATCTTACCGATACCACCTGTGAATGATACACCACCAACTACACAGGCTGCGATTGCGTCCATGTCCCAGCCCTGTCCATAAGCTGCTGAGCCTGAACCAACCATTCTTGCACACTCAAGCCATGAGCCAAATCCATAAAGGATACCGGCCATAACGAATGCACCGAGAGTTACTGCAAATACTGAGATACCTGAAACAGCTGCTGCCTCCGGGTTTCCTCCTACTGCGTAGAGGTTTTTACCAAATGTTGTCTTGTTCCAGATAAACCATACAATTGCGATTGCTGCTACTGCCCAGATGATGATGGTTGGGAAACCATTTACCTTTGGAATAATCATGTTAGGGATGACCGGCTCAATTGCACCGAATGAAACTCCCTTTGTAGCATATGTTACGATACCGAAGATAACAAGCATGTTGGCCATGGTTGAAATAAACGGATGCATCTTAAACTTCGCTGTAAAAAATCCTGCAATACTTGTGAAGAATGTACAAAGCACGATACATGCAAGTAATGCGATAACCACTCTTGCACCTGTTGGTACTCCTGTAAAGTCAAATATATGACCGAATACAGAGCCTGTATTGATACCCTGATGCATGATGATTGTGGCTGTTGTCATACCCATACCAACCATTCGTCCAACAGAAAGGTCTGTTCCTGTTAAGAGGATAAGTCCTGCAACACCAAGTGCTAAGAACATTCTTGGTGAAGCCTGCTGAAGAATATTCAGTATGTTGTTGTATGTCAGAAGAGGTGTGCCCTTCTTTATCGGTGTTATGACACAAAGCGCTATGAATATAAGTATAATTGCAATATAAAGACCATTCTGTAACAGGAAGTTTCTCCTATTGAACGTATACTTATAATTCTCCCATTTTTGTGCCCTTGTCTCCATAAATGTGAACTTTGAAAGACGTAACATATCAATCAGATGATACTTGTAGCTGTATGCCTCATGCTTTCTGTCCTTGATTCTCTGATACTCTTTCTCAAGCTCAAGCTTCTCATTGGAAATACGATTCTTGTGTACGTAATTTTCTTCCTTTATCTCAGTTCTGTCTGAGGTCTTTGCCAGAGCAGCCTTATGCTTTTTATCAAGCTCTGCCATTCTCTCATTATGAGCAGCAAGTGCCTCTGCCTTTTCTGCCTCACAGCTTGCTTTAACAGCATTGTAATACTTTGAGTCAAAGTTTTCCTTTAAGTAGCTTTCAGCCTTGGCGATGAGCTTAGAAATCTCATCCTTGTTCTTTGCCTCAACAGCCTTTGCCTTTGCAAGCTCTTTCTCACATGCTGCTATTTCCGACTCTTTCTCACCCTTTGAAAGAGTTTTATCTCTCTTGATGCCTGCTATCGCTGACTGACACTCTACAACCTTTGTAGTTCCGTCTTTTCTGAGTTCATCAATTTCTTTTTGTATTCCACCAACATATTCGTCGATAGGCTGGCGCAGAGTGTGCTCCTGCTCAGCCGTTAAAATCTTACTATTAGCCATATCTGTCTTCTCCCTTTATTATAGGTACTTTGCACTGAGTCTCAGCAGTTCTTCCTGATTGGTTTCCTTTGTATTGACAATTCCTGAGAGCCGTCCGTTTGACATGACTCCGATACGATTTGTTATACCAAGGATCTCAGGCATCTCAGATGAAACTACAATGACTGTCTTACCCTGCTTTGCCATATTGATTATCAGCTCGTAAATCTCATATTTGGCACCTACATCAATACCTCTTGTAGGCTCATCCATCATGAATACCTGCGGTCCTCTTTCAAGCCATTTACCAAAGATAACCTTCTGCTGGTTTCCTCCTGAGAGAGCTGAAATCATATCCTCCGGTCCCATACACTTTGTGTGCATAATCTTTATCTCATCAGAGGTGGCCTTTGTCATCTTACTGTCTGAAAGTGCCGGTCCCTTCTTATAGGAACCGAGATTTGCGATTGTCGTGTTAAAGGTGAGGTTTCCCTTAAGGAAAAGTCCATTTGCTTTTCTTTCCTCTGTGATAAGTGCGAAGCCATAATCCATAGCCTCCTTGGCACAGGTGAAATTCATAAGCTGATTCTTAAAATATACTCGTCCTGCTGCTCTTGTCCTGATTCCAAAAATCGTCTCAAGAAGCTCTGTACGACCTGCTCCGACAAGTCCGTATAGTCCAAATATCTCCCCCTCATGCACATCAAATGTGATGTCCTGCAGATGTGGCTCGTACTTTGTCGAAAGATGCTGTATTGACAAGATTACATCCTTTGGTTTGTTGTCTACCGGAGGGAATCTGTTCTCCAGTACTCGTCCAACCATCGCTGCAATCAGTTCATTCATATTTGTTTCTTTTGTGCTCTTTGTCATGACCAGATTTCCATCTCTAAGAACCGAAATCTCATCACAAATCTCAAAAATCTCATCCATCTTGTGAGAAATATAGATAAGTGAAATACCCTGGTCACGAAGCATCCTCATCATCTGGAACAGCTTTTCAACCTCCTGTACCGTAAGTGATGATGTAGGCTCATCCAATACTATAACCTTTGAGTTGTATGATATTGCCTTTGCAATCTCACACATCTGTCGCTGTGATACTGACATATTCTTCATCGGCTGCTCGAGATTAACTGTCATTCCCAGCTTTCTGAATAATTCAGACGCTTCTTTTTTCATGCGTCCCTCATCAATCATACCAAATGAATTGACCGGATATCTTCCGAGAAACAGATTGTCTACAACATTTCTCTCAAGACACTGGTTCAACTCCTGATGCACCATCGCTATACCATTTTCCAGTGCATCCTTCGGACCTGAAAAGCTTACCTCTTTTCCGTCCAGATATATAGTTCCCTCGTCCTTCTGGTATGTACCAAAAAGACATTTCATCATTGTCGACTTACCGGCTCCGTTCTCCCCCATGAGACCCATTACAGTACCTTTTTTCACATCAAGATTGATGTGGTCAAGAACCCTGTTTCGTCCAAATGACTTGCTCATGCCACGAATCGATAAGATGTTTTCATTATTCTTATCGCCCATACTTCCTGCTCCTAACTCTATATTTGCTGTCGTCTGTATACACTTTATTTTGGGGAGAGATTTCCCCCTCCCCAACTAAGTGTTTTAAATACCTTTACTGGTTTAAAAGAGCTGTATAAGAAGCTGCATTATCTGTCTTAACCATGTTGATTGCGAATGCATCGTACTGGCTTGGATTTCCAAGTCTGTTTGTGATATTAGACTCTGTCTGTCCGTCACCACCGATGTACTCAACATCAAGATTTAAGAGATCATCATACTTCTGTAAGAGTGGCTGATATGTAGAGCTTAAGAAGTTATCTGAAGCATTGTAGATATTCAGCCATACCTTCTTTGTTGGATGCTTTGCTGAATCAAGCTGTGTTGAAACAGGTGCCCATACAACTGTTGAATCTGTGAAATCCTTGTAGTTATCTGCTGTAACTGCTACGTTTAATGCGTAGTAAGATCTCTCATCATCCTTGTAAACATATACATCATCGCTTAATACGTTTCCTGCATCATCCTCTGTGCCGATACCTGTATCAATATCTACACCATCGAGTGCGTTTCTAAGTACACGAAGTGTGAGGTAAGCCTGAACGTCAGCATGCTGGCTGATTGTTCCGCCATAGCCCTCTGCGATAGCTGCTACTGCATCGCTATTGGCATCGTATCCGAATGTAGGAACCTTGTTGTCCTTTGACCATGCATTGAACATTGACATTCCCATTCCATCGTTGTTAGAAACAACTACGTCGATTGACTCGCCAAATGATGATGACCATGTTCCGATTGCATTTCCTGCTGTAGCTGCATCCCATGTAGCTCCTGCTGAGTTCTTCATCTCCTGTGAAGCAAGCTCTCTTACTACATAGTCTTTGCCGTTTACAGTAATCTTGCCGTCCTGAACCTCAGCTGCTTTTCCGTCTGAGTTTGTTCCTGCCGGTGCACTGTCAATCTCGCCGCTCTTGTCTACGCCTGTTCCAAGAGCTTTACGAACACCTCTTGTTCTTGCAATTGAATCGTTGTGTCCGATATCACCGATTGCAAGTACATATCCGATAACGCCATCCCCATTTCTGTCGATCGTATCGATGTTCTTCTCGATATACTCTTTTACCATTTCTCCCTGAAGTTCAGCTCCCTGATTAGCATCGAAACCTACATAATAGGTATCCTTGTTGTAGTTGAGTGCTGTTTTGTCAAGCTCTCCTGTTGAGCTGTTTGATGGCTGACGGTTGAACCACACGAGTGGTTTGTCCTTGTTTGCAACATCTGATGTCGTTGTGCTGCTTCCCCCTTTCTGTGTATCAGAAGAACCCCCATCTGATCCACAAGCGGCCATTGACGCTGCCATAGCAGCTACCATCATGATTGCAACAAATTTTTTCTTCATATATTTTTGTCCCCCTTTGTTTTGTTGGTAAGGCTAGTATACAAAAATATTTCGGGAATCACTATAGAATATTTTTCGATAAACATTAAAAATTTTACTGTTTTTCGTCATGTGGACGAAAATTTTCTAGTTTTTGTTTTTTAGCTACGTCATATTGTTCAGCTTCAACAAAAACGGGCTTTCCGCTTTGTCCTTATTACTTCCTTTGCTCCGTCACTCACAAACATTCCAATCCCTCTTTTCTTATACAAAATTCCTACATCCACAAGTATATTTATGCCCTTTGCCGCTGTAGACGGATTTATCGCATACAGCTTTGCAAGCTCGTTTGTGCTCGGCACGCGCTCATCCTCCAAAAGCACATCCCGCAGTATGTCGTTTTCTATCATTTCGCTTATCTGAATATAGATTGATTTCTCCTGATTCAGAATTTCATTCACATGCTCCGCCTCTTTTCTATACAAATAGAAAACGTTATACGTATGGCTGTATGTACAGTTTACGTTTGGTATATGGTTAAGTATGCTGTACGTATAAAATACTTAGAACCAGTTGTCAGTGATTGAATGAATTACGGGTACAAAAAAGCACCATTTATAGGTGCTGAAAATAAAGAAAACTATAAGCAATACTTATTGTAGCATGTGTAAATTTACACTTCAATCACAGAGATGTGCCAATATTATGTCATAGCATAATAAAAGGGATTAGATGAACACTATCTAATCCCTAAAGGTTATGGTGTAACGATATTTAGTTTCTCTATTGCAACTTCAGTGTCAAGTACATTATTCTCAAAGAAATAGAAAGTAATTTCTTGACCAGCCTCTAAATATGTAATGTCGAGAGATGATTTGTTGCAATTTAATGTAATATTGGTACCATCAAAAAAATTATTTTTTTGACTGATATCAACACAGATTTTTTTTTGAGAGTTATCTATGGATGTGATGATACCGTTTGAATGGAACCAATGAGTATTATCATCTCCGGAAATAGCATTTTCTTCCATAATAGAATCTCCTTTCATGGAACCATTTTTATGTATGAATATCACAACAATTCCGCTTAATATTAATACAAATATTAGAATAAGTAGTCGCTTTTTTTTATCCATTAAAAGTTGTACCTCGCAAATCAGTCCAGTTTCCAAAATCTAAATTTAAATATCGTACATATTCATTCCAACCATCAAATACCATTAAAGTATGGAGTTGATTTCCAGAGCTTTTGCTTTGTATAGTGGCATATCCCTGAACAGCCATGGAATGACCGGAACGTATGTTATCATCTTCATTAATTATTCCGCAATGAACAACTGCCATATTACCACCATCTATACAATTAGTAAAAAAACGGTAATTAGGATTGTCTACCGTGTTTTGAGAAACTGTTACTCCTTTATCTGCACAGAAGGATACAAAGCCAGGACCAACATTATAGACATCTGTAATTCCATATGTAATTCCATTTGATGTACTGCTTACAGAAGTTCCAGTAGCTTCCCATAATCCTAAATAATCTCCAGATACATCAGCAAAGTTTAGTGCACCGTAATATGCAGCACAAGCATATAATGCGCTGATAGCACAAGCGTAATGTGCTGTCTGATCTTCAATATAATCTTCACTAAAAGCCAAGAATTCGTCTAAATGATTGGTAGTAACAAGATTGTAATTTTCATAAATTGTTTGAATTTCCAAAAATACATCAGACCAACTTGATGGATCTTTTCCATCTGAATTTATAGAATATGTGCTTGGATTTATAGATTCAGTTTCTCCGTAATTGTTTGTTAAAGTTCCATTGGATTCATCCACAAGTCCATAGGTAAACGGTGCAGTTTTAATAAGTGGTGCATTGTTTAATGAATATGTGCTTTGGGTCGAAGATGCAATAATATCATATGGACTTTTAGCATTTGGGCCAAAAGAATATTCTGAGATAAGTGAGGAGCCGGTAGTATCAAATATGACATATCCATAAGGGGGTGCTGTTGTAATAATAATTAACAATATAACCAATAGCTTTCCCTGTTGATTCATAAAGCTTTATTGGATTAGCAGCAGATAAAGATAATTCGGTATAGGCTCCTTTGGCAAAATAAATTCGACAACGACAAATACCAGTTTCTTTCACTTCTTGATGAAGCCATTAACCTTGATGAAATTGTTCCTGTTTCTTTTGTTACTCATTTCCACGCTTCAACCGGAATACCTCGAAAGCACCAGCTTTATCCGATGCTCAAGGCACTTCTACTCCAGCGTATTTTTTTCAATCCCGACAGATACGCTCCTGATTGCGTTCCTAGAGTACTCTCAGGAACTTCGTGATTTCTGCGACTTTGATGCTGTTCCAGATGGTTCCAAATTTACACGTTTTAAACAGGACTTCTTGTTGGATTTACGATCTTCGAAGACATTGGATTTCGTAATGCTTTTATTCCTCTCCGTGCCTATCCTGGCATAGAACGTAGCTCGAAAGAATGGGAAAATACTTACAAGATCCGTGTAAATGTTGAAAATTCAATCAACCATTTCAAAGATAGTTGCAACATTGCGAATCGTAAGACCCAGAATGAGAAAACGCTTCATGCTGATTTACTTCTTGCCGGAATCACCCAGCTTGTTACTGTAATTGTCGCTGATAAGATTCATCAGTACAAATACATTCGGAGTTTGAAGCCCTTGATTGCCTGATTATTAATATGCATATAATCTTTTCTTCGCAGTTTATCTGGGAAATCTTTTAGTCATGTCTAAATTTAGAAGCACCTACTTTTCATCTTTAAGAATCCTACGTTGCAGAATTCTTACCGCTTTTTAATCAGGAGTGCGCACTTGTTCCGCAATTACCTACTTGTTGTACTTTTTATTATCGTAACTATCCAGAACCACCACACACATTCGCAAAACCGCACGATATTTGTACTTTATCTGCACTCTGTTTAGCATCGCTGCTACACAGCTAATTTCGCTCATATTTGCGGTATGGTTGCATGGTTAACCACTCAAGTAACTAACCTATGAACTTATAATAGATAATATAAATAATATTGTCAACTGTATTTTTCTTCATATAAAAAAGACCATACACTTTAATTCATCTTATTCCCAACAGCACTATGGTAATTCAAATGTCATCCTCTCCCCTGTCGCAGGATGGTCAAAAACAAGCTTGTAGGAGCAAAGTGCAAGCTGCTCCCTCACACCGCCACCGGTGCGTCCGGATTTGCTTCCCGTTCCTGAGTTATTTGAGGCAGGCTTCCCATACTTGGTATCCCCAATCAGAGGATAGCCGATATGTGCAAGCTGCAAACGTATCTGATGATGCCTTCCGGTGAGAAGCTTTATGTCAAATTCTGTTTTATTGCATTCATTTGATATTATCCTGTACTGAAGCACTGCTTTTTTTGCCAGCTTGTCTTTTTCGCTTGTGATTTTAGATGTATTGGTAAGCTTGTCGAAGGAGATATAATCTGTGAGAGTATGCCATGCCAGATCATGATTATCTTCTTTATTAGCTTCTTCCTTATCTGCTCCTGACACTCCCTGACCTCTGCTTGCCGCACGATAATATTTCTCGGTTGTATGCTCCTTTATCTGCCTGCTCAAGGATGCCGCGGCTTTCTGATTCTTGGCAAATACCATCACGCCCTCTACCGGCTGGTCGAGTCTGTGCACTATACCGACATAGGGCGGCTCATTTTTAGCCGCCCTGTAATTTCTTATGAAGCTCTCCATATCCTGCTGCCCTATACGCCTGGTCTGTGTAGCAATTCCCGCCGGCTTGTAGCAGATGATTATGTCGTTGTCTTCGTAAATGATATCTGGTTTTCCCATGTTGTAACTCCCGCAAATTGTTATTGTAAATTTTAACTGTTCAGCACATTTACAGTTGCGATACGCAAGCATATCCGTTTATTTGCCCGACTGTTCCTTTATGAGAGACATAAATGCCTCCTCCTCGACAGGCTTGGAGTATGCATAACCCTGATAATACATAGGTCCAAACTGCTTTAGATACTCCGCCATCTCATGAGTCTCAATACCCTCTATACACGAACGCATCCTGATACGTCCTGTGAAAACAAGAATGGACTCGACAATCGCCTGCTTTAATTCATCCTCCATGACGTCCTTCGTAAATGAGCGATCTATCTTTATCTCGCCCACCGGAAGCTCCAGCGCCAGACTCAGTGATGCCGAGCCTGTTCCGTAATCATCTAACGCTATCTGTATGCCATGCTCCTTGAAAAAGGATATCTCCCTCTTTAGGAAATCGTGGTCTAAATCCTTACATCTTTCTGTAAGCTCTATCCAAAGATCCTCTTTTGGAAAATCAAGTCTCTCAACCATATTTAGCACATCCGTGCGGAATGCCGTATTTTCAAGCTGTGTGGCCGCTATATTTACATTTATGAAGAAATCAGGTATGACCTTCTTGAATCTCTTTGCCGCCACAAGCGCTGTCTCAATAATCCAGTTTCCGAGTATGTAAATACAAGGATCCTCCTCAAGCCATGGAATAAATGAATCCGGTGGCACAAATCCGTACTTATCATTTTTCCACCTGATAAGAGCCTCAGCTCCGACTATCCTTCCGTCCGTGGCGCTGACTATTGGCTGATAGCATAGGAAAAATCCCTTACAGCCGTCCATGACGCTCTTATGGATTTCCGCAATCTGCTCCATATTTTTCATATTGTCATGAATTATGGTACTGTCAAAAAACACCAGATCTCCGTGCTTTTCATGCTTCGATATGCTGAGCGCATATGTGGCGCTGTTTAGCAGATTGTACGGTGTGCCGGAGTAGTTTTTTGCTGTCACTGCTCCACCAGCAAGCCTAAGCTGAACCATTCCATCGCCAAGCTTCACCCCGGCCTCAGCTACTTTTTTCACCTTAAGATACAGCTCACTGATCTCATCATGCTCTGCGTATGGCTTAATGAATGCAAACTTTGTTCCATCCATTCTGAATACGTAAAGGTCTCCGCTCACTACCTTTAAAAGCTCATCGCCATAATTCTTCAATACCTCATTGCCCAGCTCATATCCGTAGGTATCATTGATGTGTCCATACTTTGTTATTCCGATGATAAGCACTGCTGCCGACTCATATCTGAAAATATAGTCATTCAGGCAGCTTCCAAGCATCTTCATATTCCAGAGGTTGGTAACAGAATCAACCGAATCCGATATGCCATGATTCAGTATTGAGCCTGCAAAAATATCAGGTCTTCCATCCACACCCTTTATTATGCGGCCATGACCTGTACAGCTCACAAACACTCCGTCCTCATCCATTACACGGTAGGTGAGATTAAATGCATCCTTTTTCCCCGAATGTACCGCATCCACTTCCTTCTGGTACATCATTATATCATCCGGATGTATTTTACTTTTCCATCTGTCCTCTGTGTTTAAGTCATATTCACTGTCAATTCCCATAAAACCAAATGCATTTTTGGACCATCTGGTCACATTGGTCTCCATATTTGTGACAAACATATATATTCTTTGCGATGCCTCTGATAACACCGGAAAAAGCTTCTCATCAAGGCCATCCAGGTCAAGCTCATCAGAGCTCTCATGACGTACCTCGGCTTCCGATAACAGCATGTCTGTCGCGTCAAACAATTCTTTTTGAAGTTTATTTTCCGATCTTCCTTTTCCCTCTTTTAAGGTACGTGCGTTCTCAAGCGCCATATGTGCCTCAGCTATCCATGCCGGCATACTCTGACCTGTGTATTTTGCCACTCCGATTGTGACAGTCACTGGTGCCTCAAGCTGCATATTTTGCGCAGTCTCAGGAACCCGCTCTTCTATCCTTTTGCGAATGAGCTGCATCATATTCCCGCTTGTCGTATCAAAGGCGACTACAAACTCATCTGCATCAAATCTGGCTATATAAAAATCATACTCTGCCGCAAGCGCCTTCAACGCAAAAGCTGTCGCCACAAGCACCTTGTCTCCTTCGAGTGGACCGTATTCCTTATTTATTGATTTTAAATCATCAACATCTATCACATAAAGATACAGCTTGCTATGGCCTGACCCTGCCCCTGCCCTTACCTTTGCACTGATATATTTATCAAAAGCACTCCTGTTGTTCATACCGGTCAGTAAATCTGTGGAAATGAGTGATTTCTGGCTGTTACTGTACACAAGCATATAGCTAAGTGTCACCCCACATACAAACGAAGGCAGCATCGGTGTAAAATACTGGACAAATAACATAATAACAGGCAGCACTGCAAACGAAGCCATGCGCCTGTATTTGTCGCGGTTCACATAATTTTCCGGCAGAAATGACTTGTAAAATGCCCTGATGCAGCTATATATAGCCGGTATAAATGCTATAACAGCTTCTGTAATCATCTCATTCCTGAAGCTTGTCCACTTCAGATACATGACTGTAATCATCATGATACATATGGCAGCCTGCGCTGCTATGCGCACGATTCTTCCGGATTTAAGCCGGATAAATACAGATTGCTGCTCTGCCTCACAATACAAAAACCAATGATATGATAGCAGCGCTATCAATATAAAGTAAATGACCGTAAATGTGTCCAGTACCAGTTTTTCCGGCGCCCACAGGCCATATACTATGATAGCTATAATATAATCCACCACAACTGCTGCCGCTGTAAGCATACCTACTGCCAGAAATTGATGGTTGCTGTATGTTTTATCATCAGCTTTCAAAAATCTGAAACATATGACTCCCAGTATCAGCAGACACATAAAGCTCATCTGCCCATACAGGGTTCCTATTACTATACTGCTCATTATACTCTCCTCATGTTGTCCTGACATCCTCACCGCGAGACTATCAGAATTCCTACCCATATGATGGTAATATCTCTTTATATTGTATCAACTTAATGAGTCGTTAGCAATGGTATTTAAAAACTAATTCAGCACTAATTCTGACTATTTAAAATTCTTTTTGCACATTCTATCTGCTCCTTTGTCGGAGGCTCCACCCCCTCAAGCTGGTATGGTATACCAAGCTCCTTCCACTTGAACACCCCAAGTGTGTGGTACGGCAGCACCTCAACCCTGTCCACTGTTTTAAGTGTGTCGATAAATTCTCTAAGCTGCTTTAAATACTTCTCATCCGTAGTGATTCCCGGCACAAGCACATGGCGTATCCACATTTTTTTACCGTTTTTTGAGAGATATTGTGCCATATCAAGGATATTCTTATTTGTCTGTCCCGTAAGCTTTTTGTGCTCCTCGTCATCTATATGCTTGATGTCCAGCATGAAAAGATCTGTATATTTCATCAGCTCATTAAATTTGCCGAAGAACGGTTCTTCCACGGTAAATGGATTTCCTGATGTGTCAAGGCATGTGTTTACACCTTTTTCCTTTGCAAGCTTAAATAGCTCTGTGACAAAGTCTATCTGCAAAAGTGCTTCACCTCCGCTTACTGTGATACCACCTGTCTGCTTCCAGTACGCCTTATAGCGCATGGCTGTCTTTAGCACCTCTTGCGGTGTCATAAGCTTTGCACCATCATTTTCGCCGCAGCCTGCCCATGTGTCCGGGTTGTGGCAGTATTTACAGCGCATATTGCAGCCCTTCAAAAATACTATATATCTCACTCCCGGGCCGTCGGCTGAGCCAAAACTTTCTACCGAGTGTACTCTTCCTAGTGTTTCTCCCATGTTTTACCTCCTTCAGGTTGTTGCTGCTACTTTTATTTTTATGGTACGGAATTTAGTACATATGCAGTTTATTTGGAAATCAGAATATGCAGGCACTTGGCCTGCACATTCTGGAATGTTGGATATTTTTTTATATTACATTCTCTCGTGGCATGTACGTGAGATTACATCGAGCTGCTGCTCTCTTGTGAGATCGATGAACTTAACTGCGTATCCTGATACTCGGATTGTGAAGTTTGCGTACTCCTCCTTCTCAGGATGCTCCATTGCATCGATGAGCTTCTCTTTACCGAATACGTTTACATTAAGGTGATGTGCACCCTGATCGAAGTATCCGTCCATTACGTTTACAAGGTTGTCGATTCTCTCACCCTCGTTGTTTCCAAGTGCGCCCGGGTTGATGGTCTGTGTATTTGAGATTCCATCAAGTGCCCACTCATATGGAAGCTTTGTGAGTGAGTTTAAGGATGCGAGAAGTCCATTCTGCTCTGCACCGTATGATGGGTTTGCTCCAGGTGAAAGCGGCTCACCTGCTTTACGTCCGTCAGGCATTGCTCCTGTAGCTTTTCCGTATACTACGTTTGATGTAATTGTAAGGATTGATGTTGTCGGCTCTGAGTCACGGTATGTGTGATGCTTCTTTAACTTATCCATGAATGTCTTAAGAAGCCATACACCGATCTCGTCTGCGCGGTCATCATCGTTTCCGTATTTAGGGAACTCTCCCTCAATTTCGAAATCCTTTGCCAGTCCGCTCTCGTCACGTACTACTTTAACCTTTGCATATTTGATTGCTGAAAGAGAATCGATTACGTGTGAGAATCCTGCGATTCCTGTTGCGAATGTTCTCTTTAAGTCTGTGTCCATGAGTGCAAGCTCTGCTGCCTCATAGTAATATTTGTCATGCATGTACTGGATAAGGTTTAATGTATTTACATAGATGTCTACTAACCAGTCCATCATCTTGTCGTATTTCGCCATTACCTCGTCATAGTCAAGGTACTCTGCTGTGATAGGTGCGTAGTTTGGTCCTACCTGCTCACCTGATTTCTCATCAACACCACCATTGATAGCGTAGAGGAGACATTTTGCAAGGTTTGCACGTGCTCCGAAGAACTGCATCTCTTTACCTGTCTGTGTTGCAGATACACAGCAACAGATTGCATAATCATCGCCCCATACCGGCTTCATTGCGTCATCGTTCTCATACTGGATTGAGCTTGTCTCAATTGAGATGCGGGCTGCATAATCCTTGAAGGTCTGAGGAAGCTTTGATGAGTAGAATACTGTGAGGTTTGGCTCCGGTGCAGGTCCCATGTTCTCTAATGTATGGAGGAAACGGAAGTCTGTCTTTGTAACCATTGAACGTCCGTCCACACCTGTTCCTGCCACGTCAAGTGTTGCCCATACAGGATCACCTGAGAATAACTGGTTGTATGAAGGGATACGTGCAAATTTAACCATACGAAGCTTCATTGTAAAATGATCAATGAGCTCCTGTGCTTCCTGCTCTGTAAGGATGCCCTTGTCCATATCTCTCTTGATATAGATATCAAGGAATGTAGATACACGTCCTACTGACATTGCTGCACCATTCTGTGTCTTGATTGCTGCAAGGTATCCGAAGTATAACCACTGAACTGCCTCTTTTGCGTTTGTTGCAGGTCTTGAGATATCATATCCGTAAATCTCTGCAAGCTTCTTCATATCCTCAAGACATTTGATCTGCTCTGCGATTTCCTCTCTTAAACGGATAACATCATCTGTCATCTGTCCGCATCCACAGTTTGCTTTGTCCTTCTTTTTCTCCTCGATGAGGTAATCAAGTCCGTATAATGCTACACGACGGTAATCACCTACGATACGTCCACGGCCGTATGTGTCAGGAAGTCCTGTAAGAATCTTTGCATGACGAACCTTCATCATCTCAGGTGTGTATGCATCGAATACCGCTGTGTTGTGTGTCTTATGATATTTTGTGAAAATCTCCTTGAGCTTGTCGCTTACATTATAACCATATGTCTCAGCAGCCTGTACCGCCATCTTAATTCCACCGTAAGGCATGAATGCTCTCTTTAACGGCTTGTCTGTCTGAAGACCTACAATCTGCTCGAGGTCCTTTAATGCCTCATCTATATATCCAGGGCCGTAAGCTGTGATTCCTGTTACAACCTCTGTCTCCATGTCAAGAACTCCGCCCTTGGCACGCTCCTCTTTCTGTAATTTCTGAAGCGCATCCCACAGCTTGTTTGTAGCATCTGTCGGATCAGCTAAAAAGCTCTCATCTCCGTCATATGGAGTGTAGTTGTCCTGAATAAACTGACGGACGTTGATTTCCTCTTTCCAAAGACGTCCTTCAAATCCATCCCACTCTTTCATTTCTATCATTGTAATATCCTCCTTAAAATGTGTGAATGTTACTTCATTTGATTAGTTTTGTTTAACTGTGGTTAGTATATACTTACTACAGTATTTTTGTCAATATCCATGTTGTTTCTTTTGAGATACATTCCCCGGTTATTTATACGACTATGGCCGATTTTATAATCAAAAAGAGCCAACTGTCCGGGTTTATCGCCCAGACGGTCGGCTCTTATTTGTTATATTTCATGTGGTTATTCCACTTATCCGTCAGTCATATAACACGTTCATAGTAGACTATTTTTCTCAATAAAGCAATAGTGTTTTAGAACTATTTTTATTCTTTTCTATTCCGCACGGACCGCCCAGCGCATCTTCGTAGACCTGGCACGTCCGTTCTGAGCACATTCCTGTGCTGATGGGCGAATCACATCCTTTGAATAGTCGCTGTATATTCCTGCTTTATATCCTGCCTTGAGTGCCTTTTTGACCAGCTTGTCCTCTCCTGAATGGAATGTAAGGATGGCAGCTCTTCCACCGGGCTTTAATGCTCCCGGAAGCTTTTCCATAAACTCATATAGCACTTCAAACTCATGGTTTACATCTATGCGGAGCGCCTGGAATGTGCGCTGACAGGTCTTTTTGATGATGTCCTTCTTATCCTTTTCAGGGAGAAAATCAAGTGTCTGTTCTATAATGTGACGCAGCTTTGTGGTTGTATCTATGCGGCTGCCTTTCCTTATCTCATCCGTGATCGCCTTGGCAAGCTCCTCACAATACGGCTCATCGGAATTCTCATAAAGCATTCCTGCAAGCTCCTCGCGCGAGATATTATCGAGGCGCTCTGCCGCACTGATTCCGGCTTTTGGATTAAGACGCAGATCAAGCGGTCCATCCACCTTAAATGAAAATCCACGCTCAGGATTATCTATCTGCATTGATGAAACTCCAAGGTCGGCAAGTATGAAATCAAAGCCTCCTACTTCCTTTGCAATCTCATCTATTGTGCAGAAGTTCTGAAGCTTTATGGTGAGAATATCCTCTCCAAAGCCGGCTTCAGCGAGACGCTTTTTTGTCTTTTCAGACTCGATCGGGTCAACATCTGTAGCATACATATGTCCCCGTCCTTCAAGCTTTTCAAGCATTGCCCTTGTGTGGCCACCGTATCCGAGTGTGGCATCAAAGCCTGTCTGTCCCGGCTTTATGTCCAGAAAATCTATGATTTCTTTTACCATTATGGATATGTGCATGCCCGCAGGGGTATTTCCCTTGCTGATGACATGCTCAATGGTATCCTTATATTTTTCCGGGTTTAATTCCTTGTATTTTTCCTCAAATTTTTTGGGATATTTTCCGCTATAGTGCACGCGGCGCTTGTGCTGTTTTTCTTCGCTCATTTTATGCTCCGTTTCATTCTGGGTTTGAACTGTTACGCTGACCTTTTGCTACAGTATAACTTTTATTTCTTTCTTCCGCAAGATAATGACTTACATTACTACACCATCTGCACGAGCCACACATCGCTTTTCACCATGAAGTATCCGATGACTACCTTTATCAGCTCTGTGGCCTGCACAAGGAAGTACACTGCTACTATGCCAAGTGCTGTGTATTTAGCGAGCACAAATGCCACCGGCACCACTATCACCCACGTAAATACGGAGTCAAACAGAAATGTAACCAGTGTCTTGCCACCTGAGCGCAGTGTGAAATACGACGAATGTGTAAATGCACAAAACGGCATAATTATCGCAGATACCGCTATGAAGCTTGTTGCGAGTGACTTGATTTCGTCTGTTGTGTTATATATCTGAGGGAAGAATCCTCCTACCAGAAGCATGACCGCCGCCATTATAGAACAGCAGAACACACTGAACACTATCATCTTGTTATCCGCATCCTTTGCCTTTTCAAGCTCACCAGCTCCAAGATACTGCCCTACAACTATGCTGATGCATGCACCAAGCTGTATAAACACGATATTGAAAAGGTTTGTTATCGTTGTCGCAATATTTAAGCCTGCGATTACCGAGAGCCCTCGTACTGAATAGCACTGTGTAACCGTTGTCATGCCTGCTGCCCAAAACAGCTCATTGAGCATGAGTGGCAGTCCCTTGATGAATATAGTCTTAAACTCACCAAACGGCATTCCTATTCCTCTGTAAGCACCCTCAAGGTATCTGTTTTTGTCCCTGTTTTTATGCGCCCACAGCACAACTATTATTGTCTCAATATATCGCGACATCACCGTGGCAATAGCTGCTCCCGCCACACCCAGCTTTGGTATCGGTCCTATTCCGAAGATGAGCAGAAAATCAAGCACCGCATTGCTTCCAACTGCTGCAAAGCTTGCAACCATCGGTACAAAAGTCTGTCCTGTTTCCTTTATGTTTGTCGCATAGGCCTGTGTCACCGCAAACGGTATGAGACCTATCATAACAATTTCCAGATATTCCTTTCCATATGCCAGTGCTACCTCCGTGGCACCGTTTCCTGCCGTATCTGTCAGATAAAGTGATATGAGACCTGTTCCGTTCGTGATAAACAGTGTCATCGCTATTGCTGTAACAAGCAGCGCTGCATACAGCTTGAATCTGAAGGAATACATATGCCCCTTATGATTTCCCTTGCCAAAGTACTGTGCTCCGAATATACTTGCCGCTGACACCGCCCCAAATACAGCCAGATTGTACACAAATATGAGCTGGTTTACGATTGCTACTCCCGACATCTGCTCTGTACCAAGCTGTCCTACCATAATATTGTCCAGAAAGCTTACCAGATTTGTGATTGCATTCTGGATTATCATTGGTATGGCCAGCATAAGGTAGCGCTTATAAAATGCCTTGTCTCCTATATATTTTTGTCTGAATTTATGCATATTTGTCCCCCTTTCGATTTCTAAATGGTTCTTTCGCGTAATGCTACTATTCTACTACGTCAGACTTTATTTTTCAAATATTTTTTGTGTTTTTCCTTAACTTATTTTAAATAAAAAATACATTAAAGCTCCCGGCTGACAACACTATTTGCGCTGTCAATCGGGAGCTCTTAATTTAGTTGTTAATTATAGTTTTACTTTTTATGTCAATATCCTGTTTATTTGTTTACTGCCGGTTCATATCCTGTGTTTCCTGATACTTTCTGATTACGAAAAACATGGTAGTTCCATCACCCTCTTTGCTGGTAGCCCATATCTTGCCGCCGTGATCCTCTATAATCTTCTTTACGATGGAAAGCCCTATGCCGCTGCCTCCGGTAGCTGAATTTCTCGACGCATCCGCCCTGTAAAATCTGTCAAAAATATATGGCATATCTCTCTGGTCGATTCCTCGTCCATTGTCCTCGATTTCAACCTGTATGAAGTCACCAACATCATTTATCCTGATATCTATATAGCTTTGTGTCTTGTTCATATACTTCACCGAATTGCCAACTATATTATTAATCACACGGCGAAGCTGCTCCGGATCAGCAATGATAAGTACGTTACTATCCACATGATTCTCATATGAAAGCCTGATATTTTTTGCCTCAAGATCGAGTCCTATTTCCTCAACACAGTCGTTAAAATAATCTGTGACATTTATCTTCGCAAAATTGTATGGAATCCTGTTCGTATCAATCTTTGAGTAAAGTGTCAGCTCATTAATGAGCTTATCCATATCGTTTGCCTTATTGTAAATGGTTCTGACGTATTTATCTACCTTTTCAGGGGTGTTTGCCACTCCGTCAAGTATGCCCTCGGCGTAGCCCTTTACCGCAGTAATAGGAGTCTTTAAATCATGCGCGATATTGCTGATTAACACTCTGTTTTCAGACTCATTCGTCACCTTTTCCTCGGCATTTTTCTTGAGGCGCGCGCGCATCTGCTCAAACGCAGTACACAGCTCGCCAATCTCTCCGTCGCTCGGACTCGTCTCAAGCTCAAAGTCCAGATTGCCATCCTTGATATTTTCAGCGGCAATACGCAGCCTCTCTATCGGTGTGATGATACTCCTGTATATCCACACTATAAGCATGGCAGCCGTAGTAATAAGTATCAATACAAGTGCAAATGCTCCCTCTATCAAAACAGTCCTGACCTCAGGAATCACGCACGCGGTTGATGTCACTATGTAAAGACTCGCCTCGTCACCATCACTGTCACGAAAATTAAGCTGCTTTATGAGCACCTTGTCATCACTGTCCATATAGCTGCTCACATCAGAGCTGCTCTGCTTATTGGATATTCGCGGAAGCTTTCTCAAAATATCATCATTGTCAATTCCACCATTGAAAATGAGCTCTCCTTCACTTTTCACTATGAGATATGAATACTTCTTCTCCAGCTTCTTATTTATCTTAGTCAGATAATCACTATCAAGGAGCCTGGATGGTTCTATGAGCGATGTCTTCTCGAGCTCATCATATGTGCGCCCTGTCACCTTGTTCAGAAACTGCACCGTGTCAGTGAGCGCGAGCATGCCCGCATCCTCCATGCCATATGTCTTGTTTATGGCCTTTAGCTGAATCTTATTGAAACCCACAAGCACTATACTGGTGAGCACAACAGGCACAAAAATAATTATGCAGAATGATATAGCAAGTTTTGTTTTTATCTTCATAGTATTCTCCATTTGAATAAATTAATAAGCCACTTTATATATACAACAAGGACATATCCTTTCGCATTTGAATTTGATATGTCCTATTAATACTACAATATCTACTATATTTTTTAAAAATCACTACAGCTTAAAGCGGTATCCCACTCCCCAAATAGTCTCAATGTACTGTGGCTTTGCAGTGTTCATCTCGATTTTCTCACGAATCTTCTTGATATGTACAGTGACTGTCGCAATATCTCCTACTGAATCCATATTCCAGATTTCCTTGAAGAGCTCCTCCTTGGTAAATACATGGTTTGGATTCTCAGCAAGGAATGTGAGCAGGTCAAATTCCTTTGTGGTAAACTGCTTTTCCTCTCCGTTTACCCACACACGGCGGGCTGTTTTGTCAATCTTGATGCCACGAATCTCAACGATATCATTTTCAGGTGTGGCGCTTCCGATCAGGCGCTCATATCTTGCCAGATGAGCCTTTACCCTGGCAACAAGCTCTGATGGTGAAAATGGCTTTGTGACATAATCATCTGCACCAAGTCCGAGTCCTCTTATCTTGTCGATGTCATCCTTCTTGGCTGAAACCATGAGTATCGGTGTGTTCTTTTTCTCACGAATCTGTTTGCAAATCTCAAAGCCATCAATGCCCGGCAGCATAAGATCCAAAATAAACAGATCAAAATCCTCCGCCAAAGCCCTTGCGAGACCGCTTGTGCCATCATTCTCCACCTCTACCTCAAAGCCACTCAGCTCCAGGTAATCCTTCTCAAGATCAGCAATTGCAACCTCATCCTCTACTATCAAAATTCTGCTCATATCCGTTCCTCCTGAAAATAAAAAGCCATGGAAACCGACTCAATGTCAGTCCCATGACTTGATTATATCATATATCCGATAACTTCTGTCTAAATTTTCTCTAAATTCTTTCTAATATATATAGGACTTTGTTTAGAGATACTTCTTGAGGTCCTCAACCTTATCAAGTGCCTCCCAAGGCAGCTTGATATCTGTACGTCCGAAGTGTCCGTATGCTGCTGTCTGGCGGTAGATAGGTCTTCTGAGGTCAAGCATCTTGATGATTCCTGCCGGACGAAGGTCGAAATTCTCTCTTACGATTTCAACGATTCTATCATCTGCAAGCTTTCCTGTGCCGAATGTATCAACCATGATAGATGTTGGCTGTGCAACACCGATAGCATATGAAAGCTGAATCTCACACCTGTCAGCAAATCCTGCTGCTACAAGGTTCTTTGCTACGTAACGTGCTGCGTATGCTGCTGAACGGTCTACCTTTGTACAGTCCTTTCCTGAGAAAGCTCCGCCGCCGTGACGTGCATATCCACCGTAGGTGTCTACGATAATCTTACGACCTGTGAGACCTGCATCTCCGTGTGGTCCACCTATTACGAAACGTCCTGTAGGATTGATAAAGAACTTTGTCTCATCGTCAATCATTTCCTTTGGAAGAATTGGATCAAATACATATTTCTTGATGTCCTCATGGATCTGCTCCTGGGTAACATCCTCGTCGTGCTGTGTTGAAAGTACAACTGCCTCAAGTCTTACCGGCTTTCCTGCCTCATCATACTCTACTGAAACCTGTGTCTTTCCGTCCGGACGAAGGTATGTAAGTGTGCCGTCTTTTCTAACCTTTGTGAGCTGGAATGCAAGCTTGTGAGCGAGTGCGATTGGGTATGGCATGTACTCCTTGGTCTCATTTGTAGCATATCCAAACATCATTCCCTGATCTCCGGCTCCGGTGTCGAGGTCGTCTGTAAGTTCGCCCTCTTTTGCCTCCAGTGCCTTGTCAACTCCCATGGCGATATCAGCAGACTGCTTGTCGATTGAAACCATTACTGCACATGAGTTTCCGTCGAGTCCCTTCTTTCCGTCATCATATCCGATCTCAAGTGCTGTTTTTCTGACGATTGCAGGAATATCAAGCTGTGCCTTTGTGGTAATCTCTCCTGTTACAAGGATGAAGCCTGTACAGCTTGCTGTCTCACATGCGACACGGCTCATCGGGTCCTGCTGTATGCATGCATCAAGGATGGCATCTGATACTGCATCGCAGAGCTTATCCGGATGTCCCTCAGTTACTGATTCTGATGTAAATAATAATTTCTCCATTAATTATCTGTTGCTCCTTTCATACTGTGTGACCAATATTTTTCCAATAAAAAACCACTTACTGCAAATAAGTGGATTAAAATTAAGATAATAAAAATCCTCTTATTGTTCGATTACTCGCTCAGGTTGGCACCTTCCTGTTTTCTAACGGGGTTGCCGTGACTTCATAGATCCTTTGTATCTCCATCACTCTGAATAAGAGAAGTTACAATATAGAATTTTTCAAATCTCTGTCAGCTATATTACTACCACATGATATATATGTCAAGTATCATTTTCGATACAGATTTATCAATAATCCATTTTCGATACCCTATTCATTATTTATAAGCTATTTTATGCAATTATTCTTTCTTCTTTATTGACTTTCATAATTTTGGCAATTATACTTAAATTTATATTTATAGTACTAAACACACAATATCAAAATAAATTTTTGGAGTAACTCATGATTAAAATCAGCATAAAAGATGCGCAGATTGGTATGGTGGCAGCAGAACCGATAAAGACCCCTCTGGGACAGATACTTGCACTGCCCGGCACACCACTCACCCGTCAGCTCATCAACAAAATGAAGCTATATAAGGTATGCAGCATCTCAATTCAAAACCCATCCTATGCAGCAGCACCGCAAGCCGGCGAAAATACAGCAAAGCGAGACAAGGTAAAACCTGTACCCAAAACCCGCGCACATGAGATGGTGACCAACATCCAGCGTGTTCAGGCCTCAGAAGAGTTCCGAGGCTTCCAGCTCAAATACATCACTTGTATAAATCAAATCAAGGATACCTTTGGCAAAATCTGTGCCGGTGAAAAATCCTTTGATGAGGCTGCGCTCCTTACTGCTGTCATTGACCTTTCCGCATCGTGCGGCACTACAATCGAAACCTTTGACATGCTCTACAACATGCGCACCATTGCAGACCCGTTGTACTCACACTGTCTGAATGTAGGGCTTATTACAAGGATGATCGGACGATGGCTTCATATGGAAAAGACAGATGTGAATACGCTTACTATCGCAGGAGTACTTCACGATATCGGTAAATGCAAGATTCCCGATGATGTGCTAAACAAGCCTGACAAGCTCACAGATGAAGAATTTGCACTCATAAAAAAGCACCCACAGTTTGGTTTTGATTTAATTAAGGATCTGCAGATTGACTCCAGAATAAAGCGCACAGCCCTTATGCATCATGAGCGCTGTGATGGCTCAGGCTATCCTTCACAGCTTGACAGCTCACTGATTGACGACTTTGCCATGATAACAGCCATCGCCGATGTATATGATGCCATGACTGCTGCCAGACGCTATCGCGCACCACTTTGTCCGTTCGCTGTCATATCAAGCTTTGAGAGTGAAGGTTTTACAAAGTACAATACAAAGTTCCTGCTTTTGTTTTTGAAAAAGCTTGCTACCACATACCAGAGCAACCGTGTAATGCTCAACGACAGCCGGTTCTGTAATACTGTGATGCTCAACCCACATGAACTGTCACGCCCTATTGTACGTTTTGATGACGGCAGTATACTTGATTTGTCCACAAACCGCGAGCTTTTTATCAAATCGGTGATGTAAACCGGTTTAAAATCAAAAGGGTTATAAAATAACCAAAAATAAGAACCGTGCATCTACAGTAAGATGCTGCCGGTTCTTATTTTATATATTGCATTTATATTGTGTTTACATTTCATGCTTTACGTATATATCTATTACGATACCTTGAGTATGAACTTCTGAAGCTCCTTCTCATCCTCTACCCTGGCAATCTTTGCGCCAATCTTTGTAAGCTTCTCCTCGAGTGCCTCATAGCCTCTCTGGATATAGTAGATATCATCAACCACTGTAATGCCCTCTGCTGCAAGACCTGCTATAACCAGTGCAGCTCCTGCTCTTAGGTCAGGTGCATTCACTCTGGCACCTGTGTATCTTTTCACACCGCTGATGATTGCTATATTGCTCTCTACCTTTATATCAGCTCCCATTCTGGTGAGCTCGTCAACATACTTGAAACGATTCTCAAATATGCTCTCTGTCACTGTACTGGTGCCCTCAGCGATACCCAAAAGCACCGCCATCTGTGGCTGCATATCTGTCGGGAAGCCCGGATATGGAAGTGTTGTGACCTGTGTATGCTTTAAATGTCCGTCTGATATTACTCTGACTGAGTCATCAAACTCCTCTACCTGGCAGCCTACCTCCAACAGCTTTGCTGTGGTGGCCTCAAGATGCTTTGGAATGACATTCTTTACCAGCACGTTGCCTCCTGCTGCCGCAACTGCAAACATGAATGTACCGGCCTCAATCTGATCCGGAATGACAGAATACTCTGTCGCATGTAATTTCTCCACACCTACAATTCTGATGACATCGGTTCCTGCGCCCCTGATATTTGCTCCCATGCTGTTTAAGAAGTTTGCCACGTCAACGACATGAGGCTCCTTAGCCGCATTCTCGATAACAGTCTTGCCATCTGCCATGGCTGCAGCCATCATAATATTGATTGTGGCACCTACAGAAACCTTATCCATATATATGTGTGTGCCCTTAAGCTCCTTTGCCCTGGCGATGACAAGGCCATGAGCTATGTCTATGTCTGCTCCCATGGAGCGGAAGCCCTTCATATGAAGGTCAATCGGCCTGCTTCCGATATCACAGCCTCCCGGAAGCGCAACCTCAGCATGCTTGTATTTTCCAAGTAATGCACCAATTAAATAATATGATGCCCTGATTCGTCTAATGAATTCATTATCGACATTTACGCCCCTGATAAATGAACCGTTTATCTTTACCTTGTGTATATCCACGCGCTCCACATGTGCGCCGATTTCTTCGATTGCCTGAAGTAAGACATTGATATCCCTTACATTTGGCAAATTATCTATTGTTACAGTCTCGTCTGTCATTATGGCAGCGGCCAAAATAGCAAGTGCAGCATTTTTAGCTCCACCAATTTCAACTTCACCGTATAAAGGATTTCCACCTTTGATTACGTACTGTTCCATATTCCACCTCTATGAATTCAGGAGTATACTTCCTCCTAATATACTATTCTCAATTTACACTATTGTTATACATCCAACTACAAATTTCATTTATAACGGCATACTTAAGCCGTCATTTGTGCCGTAGCTGCTGTCTATAGCTGACACAGCAGCTACTACTATTATCTTATAATAAACCGATAGATAAGCTCTACAATTCAAGTGCCTCCACCAGCTTCTCTACTGTCTGCTCCACATCAAGCCCCTCCTCGGAAACCTCGATGTCTGCATACTGCTCATACAATTTTGAGCGCTCTTCAAAAAGGGTCTCTAAAGTCTGCCCTTTCTTTAATACTACACCTCTACCCTTTATGTCTGCAAGTCGTTTTTCCAAAATGGCATAAGAAACCTTGAGATACACAACTCTGCCTATCTCCTTAAGATGCTCCATGGCCTCTTTTCCGTATACCACCGAACCGCCTGTAGCTATAATGGCCCTATCAGCCCTGATAGAGGCATTGACACGGTTCTCTACCTCTATAAAACCATCCGTGCCCTTTTCCTCAATTATCTCACGCAGAAGCTTTCCCTCCTGCTCCTGTATCAGTAAATCCGCATCCAGGAAGCTGTATCCCAGCACCTTTGCAAGTATTACGCCTATGGTACTCTTTCCAACTCCCGGCATGCCTATAAGTACGATATTAGTTTTCTGTTCCATCTACTGCCTCAGTATTCTCTGCATCTGTACTATTGGTGCTTTCTGACTGCTGTGTGCTCTCTGTAGCGCTTGTGTCTGCTGCCTTTTTGTCCTTCTTGGTAGTAGTAAAATAATTGTGAATCTTGATTTTGTCAAGCTGCTTCTGCTTTACAGACCATTTTTCATCATCCTGCCATCCTGAAAGGATGCCATTGTAATATTTGTCCTCTTTATTGCCCTTTACAGTCTTCCTGTTTGACTCTGTTGCTTCCTCATCGGTCTTTTTGTCGAGCCTTACGATATAGTAAGTGCTGTCTGTAGTGATGAGGTCTGAGGTCTGTCCCTCCTCAAGGGAATTGAGCGCATCTACAACGCTCTGATCAAGATTGTTTGTAGTGTATACACTATCCTTTGTCTTGCTGTCCGATGACTTTGAGCTCTCTTTAGACTCTGTGTCATCTGATTTCTTATCTGAATCATCTGTCTTCTCCGCATCCGGATCAACGTATGTGGCGTATGTGCCTGTTGTGGCTTTAGTGCCTGCTGCCTTGGCTGCATCCTCTAAGGATGTTCCGCCTGCAAGCGCCTCTACCACTGCATCTGCCTGTGCCTTTATCTGTGCTGACTGCTCATCTGTATATGTCTGATACTTGTAATTAGAATCATATGCACCCTTGTAATCAAGCTTCACAATGGTGTATGCAGCCATATTGGCTTCCTCATCCGTCACGCTTGAATCAGCATTTTTGATGATTGCAGCATACATCTTACTCTTTATGAGGCGAAGCTCTAAATATTCCTCAACAATCTCCTCTGTAGCACTCATCTCGTCTATCACATCATCGGAATTTGCCTTCATAAACTTCTCTGCGGCCTTTTTGATTTCCTTCTCTTCATCATCAGAAACCTCTATATCGTAATCTGACTGATGTGCCTTTAATGTGTAAAGCTCATGAGCCTCCTCGATAGCATTTTTCTTCCATGTCTCAAGCACAGTATTATTGCCTGATACTGTCTTGTCCCAGTAGCCCTTGCCCATGTACTGTATATACATGTCATCATAACCGGCCTCCTGGTACCTTATCATAAAATTGACAAGCCCAAGCTTGATATCCTCTTTATCTAATGTCGCAACTGTTGCGTTTTTATTTATTGTGCATCCTGTAAAAGCTGTAACTGAGAGTGTTGCAACTAATAACATGGCTATTACTTTTTTCGCTTTCATTGTATCTATCCTCTTTAAAATTGGTATAGTATCGCTCGTATATTATAGAGCTTTTTGGCCCTGCTGGCAAGCATTTTCTAAACTTTGTAAATTATCGTCAATTTCGCTTAAAGCATGTGGTGTTTCCTATGCTATATGCTACATGATTCCAAAATTCGGGTAACTATTCAGCCGTAATCAGTTCCTTACGCATTTGCGAAATCAGTTCCTCCACCACATCAAGCACATCCCGCTTCTTCGCCACGCTGCCATTTTTTAAATCAAATGTGAAATATGGGTTTTCTGCCATATTGAATTTGAGGGAGGATTTATACCGGGCAACAAGCATTGGTATATTCTCCGGATTTATCCTTGCCCGTTCAAACATGGTAAGCTTTATCAGTGAGCCGGTCTGCTTTATCTCAGTGATATATACGGCATGAGCCAACGCCTTAAGCCTTGCCACGCGAAGCAGGCTGAGCACTGATTTTGGTGGTTCACCAAACCTGTCTATGAGCTCCTCGAGCATCTCATCCTTCTCTTCCTCTGTCTCTATGCCTGCAATACGCTTGTATATATCCAGCTTCTGGAATTCGTTTGCAATATAACCTGCCGGAATATAAGCATCGGTTACGATATCCACGATCGTGTCAAATTTATCACTGATATCCTCGATGCCCTTTGCCTCTTTTACAGCCTCGCTCAACATCTTGCAGTACAAATCGTAGCCCACTGCCTCCATATGACCGCTCTGCTCCGCACCGAGCAGATTGCCCGCACCGCGGATTTCAAGGTCTCTCATGGCAATCTTAAAGCCGCTGCCAAGGTCTGAGTACTCCTTTATCGCTGCAAGACGCTTTTCTGCCACCTCTTTTAGCATCTTGTTGCGCCTGTACATGAGAAATGCATACGCAGTACGGTTAGATCTGCCGACTCGTCCGCGGAGCTGATAAAGCTGTGAAAGTCCCATGTTGTCCGCATCGTGTATAATCATTGTATTGACGTTTGAGATGTCAAGTCCGGTCTCTATAATGGTCGTGGATACAAGCACATCTATTTCACCATTGATGAAACGGTACATGATGCGCTCAAGCTCAGTCTCCTTCATCTGTCCGTGCGCAAATGCAACAGTCGCATCCGGCACCAGCTCCTGCAGCTTTGCTGTTATGTCTGCTATGTAGCGCACCTTATTGTACACATAGTACACCTGTCCGTTTCTGGCAAGCTCCCTGTTAATTGCCTCTCTGACAAGCTCATCATTGTACTCCATGACATATGTCTGAATCGGTACACGGTCCATCGGCGGCTCCTCAAGCACGCTCATATCCCTTATGCCGATTAAACTCATGTGGAGTGTCCTCGGAATCGGTGTAGCAGTCAGTGTGAGCACATCCACATTGACCTTCATCTGCTTAATTTTCTCCTTGTGAGTCACTCCGAAGCGCTGCTCCTCATCGATTACCAAAAGCCCCAGATCCTTAAACTGCACATCCTTTGAGAGTATGCGGTGTGTTCCGATAATGATATCGACCTCACCCTTTTTAAGCTTCTCTATCGTCTTTTTCTGCTCCGCCGGACTTCTGAAACGGCACATCAAATCCACATTCACCGGAAAATCCTTCATCCTCTGCGAAAACGTATCATAAATCTGCTGCGCAAGAATGGTTGTCGGGGCAAGATATGCCACCTGCTTGCTGTCCTGCACTGCCTTGAAGGCCGCACGGATTGCAACCTCCGTCTTGCCGTAGCCCACGTCACCGCAAATCAGTCTGTCCATTATTTTATGACTCTGCATATCAGTCTTTGTGGCTTCAATTGCAAGAATCTGATCCTCAGTCTCATCAAAAGGAAAAAGCTCCTCAAACTCTCTCTGCCACACCGTATCCTCGCCGAAGGCATATCCGTTTTGCTGCTCACGCTGGGCGTACAGCTTCACCAGGTCTCCTGCAATCTGCTTTACCGCACCTCTGACACGGTTCTTCGTCCTGGTCCATTCCTGACCGCCAAGCTTGTTGAGCTTTGGTTTTCTGGCATCCTTTCCGGCATATTTTTGTATCATGTCTAGCTGGGTGGCAAGAATATAGAGATTGGAGCCACCCTGATACTCTATCTTGATGTAGTCCTTTACCTTTTTGTCCACCTCAAGCTTTTCAATGCCGCGGTAAATACCTAGTCCGTGGTTTTCATGCACCACATAGTCCCCCACCGACAAATCGGTAAAGCTCTGTATTTTCTCACCCTCATAGGTGCGGTGACGCTTCTTTTTCTTCTGCTGCGTCCCAAAAATATCAGACTCTGTAATCACGGCAAACTTTAGGATAGGATACTCAAAGCCTCTTCTCACCTTGCCGTAGCAGACCATAATCTGCCCCTGGGAAAGCTCATGGTCGTAGTTTTCAGTGTAAAAGCATGTAATTCCCTGGTCTGTGATATCCTCTGAAAGCCTCTTTGCCCTTGTCCTTGAACCGGATAAAAGAATGACTCTGTAGCCGTTTTTCTTATAGCGCTTTAAGTCCTTTATCAAAAGCTCAAAGCTGTTGTTATATGGACTAACACTCTGACAGTGAATACCATAGCTTCCCAGCTGGTGCAGTCCGTTTGCCTTGTTATCGAGAGCAGCGAGTGCGACGCACGAATACTTCCCGAGCTTTGCCACTATCTCCTTCTCTGTAAAAAGACCATTCATCTGCCCCGGAAGTATATATCCCATCGCAAGTCTCTGCTTCATGCTCTCTGAAAACTCAGTCTCTGTGAGCTTTCCCTGCTCTGCGCACCTGGTCAGCTCATCGAAAAATATAAGGCTGTCCGATGGATTAAAATAATCCAAAAGCCCGACTCTCTTGTCAAAAAAGTACGACAAAAAAGCATCCATGCCTGCATACATGGACAGCTCTCCCCATTCCTCGGTAAGCTCATCTGCCATCACAGTCACTCTGTGGGCTTCCTCTGTCTTCATCTGCTTTCTAAGCTTGTCAGACACACGCTTTGCCTCTGCCTTAAGCTTGTCAATTCCCCCGGCCTTTTCCTCATCGCTAAGTACAATCTCTGCCGCCGGATATATGCTCACCCGGTCAATATTTTCGATGGATTTCTGGCTCTCGCAGTCAAAATATCTGATGGTGTCTATCTCGTCTCCCCACAGCTCGATTCGGATAGGATTCTCCTCCGTCAGCGGAAAAACATCAAGAATACCACCCCTGACAGAAAACTGTCCCATCGTCTGGACCTGATACTCTTTTTCATAGCCCATCCGGATAAGAGCAGCCTGAATTTCCTTCAAATCCAAAAGCTGTCCCTGCTCAAGTGTAAGCACGTTTTCCCACATCTTTTCTATCGGCGCCATTGTATTCATCAGCGCATCAAAGGTGGTCACAAGCGTCACTCTCTCCTGCTCACGGATAGCCTTCAAAGCCCTGATACGCTCTGCTGTCAGGAGATTGCCCCTGATATCCGACTGGTAAAAAAGCACATCCTTTGATGGATAATACACCACCTCTTTGTCAAAAAAACTGTACTCATCGTACAGTTCCTTCGCCTTCTGCTCTCCAAAGGTCACAATAAGCTTGTTTTTCCTGTGACCTCCAAAGGCATATATCATCTGTGATTTTTGCGCATCTATACATCCCGTGACAGATATAAGTCCGGACGATTTTTCTGCCGTTTTTGTCATCTCCTCAAAGCCCGCAAGGGAAAGGAGTGGCTCTGTAAATGCTTTCACTTTCAATTCTCCATTTCTGTCTGTTCAAAATCACCTTGTCGATTTCCAGCTAGTTATATATGTTCATAGCCTTATCCGTCTCGCCCTGCATCATAAGAACTGCTGCATCCATCGCATGACCTATAGCTTCCTCTACCTTTGCCCTGTCCTCAGAACTGAAACGCCCAAGCACATGGTCAGCCAGATCCCAGCCCTGCGGCTTCTCTCCAACACCGACCTTGATACGGCTGAAGCCCTGTGTGCCGGTCATTGCAATGATGCTCTTAATCCCGTTGTGACCGCCGGCGCTGCCCTTTTTGCGGATACGGATACGCCCCGGCTCAAGCGAAATATCATCAAAAATAACGATCATTTCCTCATCCGGATCAAGCTTATAAAAATTCATCACCTCAGCAACAGACTCGCCGCTTAAGTTCATGTATGTCTGCGGCTTCACGAGCAGCACCTTCATGCCCTCAATCACTCCGCTTCCACAGAGCGCCTTGTGCTTTTTGTCTGTCACACTTATATTATATTTATCCGCAAGCGCATCTATCACATCAAATCCGATATTGTGTCTTGTGTGCTCATATTTTTTATCAGGATTTCCAAGTCCTACTATAACGTACATCGTTTATCCTTTCTCTTTCTAATATTATTTTATCTACATGTCATATGCATATTGTCACATGTCATCTACGTATCTATCCAGAATCTACAATTCAAAATAAAACAAATACTGCTGAATAATTCCCGCCACGCCCTTGTAGCGTTCAAAATCAAAGCCGTCACTATAATATTTGTCCAAAAGCTGCTTTACATGCGTATCTATCGGAAACGCATCCACATGATGCAAACCAAAAAGACATATGCAGTTCGCCACCTTTTTGCCAATTCCCTTGCGAGTAAGCAGGCTTTCCATCGCCTCATCATAGCTCATTTTGCGCAGATTATCAAGCCAGTCAGGATTATTAGCGCCATACTCATATATTTCCTTCAGATACGGTGCCCTATAGCCAAAGCCCATGCTCCTGTCATCAAAAACCTCCTCCGGCACCTCAAGAGGCTTGGGAAATGTATACAGCTCTTCCCCCTCTGCACTGCCGTCTATTTTATGTCCGCACCGCCTGCAAAGTAAATCCACACTGTTTGTGATTCGCTTTATGTTATTATTCTGGGAAATCATAAATGTAACAATCATCTCCCACAAATCCTGCCTTAAAATGCGCACACCACTGCCATATGCATACGCCTCCTTCAGATGCGCGTCATCTCCGTCTGCTATAAGCTTTGCAATCCCTGCATAATCCGTATCCATATCCAGATAGCTTTTCCATATATTGTTCCAGTCAGCCTCATCACAGTCCAGCTCAAACTCATTCCCATCCTGTTTAATCCGAAGTGCCCTGTCAAATGCCACTACCGTGTATTCGTTTTCTCCTGTGTTCTTCCATCTGAAGCACTGACCACTGTCAGCAATCTGTTTTAAATCCAGATTATCTATTTTCGTCTTGTACATATCTGTTTGTCTATCCTCTTTTATTGTAGCTATACTCTAAAAAGCCGGTCTTTCTGTGGCTTATTGTACCACGGATAGACCGGTTTGTGTGAAATATATTGATTTGAGGGTCAAAAAAATCCTCCCTCGCAGCTCGAAGCTTTATTTGGTTTTATGCATTCTCAATCTCTGTCTTATACTTTTCAAGAATCTTATTCTGGATATTCTCGCGTGTGGCAGAGTTAATCGGATGGGCTATATCCCTGTACTCGCCATCGTTTGCCTTGCGGCTTGGCATAGCGATGAAAAGTCCCTTTTCTCCTTCGATTACCTTGATGTCATGTACCACGAATTCATCATCGATTGTGATTGACACAACCGCCTTCATCTTGCCTTCTTTTTCTACCTTACGAATTCTGATGTCTGTAATCTGCATATTTTTGTCCCCCTGGTTTGTTTTTAAATTACATATCTTACATTTTTTTCTTTTACTATCATGACTCCATCCTCACCACAATAGCAGGTGTTTGGATTGATGGTTCCGCGGCTCTCTACGATGCAATTTTCGAGGTGCACATTGTCGCCTATGTAGACGTCATTGAGTATCACGCAGTTCTTCACTGTGGTGTTTTTGCCCACAAATACCTGCTTGAAAAGCACCGAATCCTCCACGCTGCCGTTTATGATACAGCCACTTGATACAAGGCTGTTTGAAATGTCTGAGCCCGGATTAAACTTGGCCGGTGGCAGGTCGTCCACCTTTGAGCAGATGGTCGGCTCCTCCCTGAAGAAATAGCTTCTGACGTCAGGTCTTAAGAAATCCATATTGGTCTTGAAGTATGCATCAATATCGGCGATATTGTTCCAGTATGAATTTATCTTGTAGCCATATATTTTCTTTACATTTTTGTAGCGCACGAGGATATCATTTACGAAATCAAATCTGTTTTCCTCGGCTGCTGCCTCCAAAAGCTCTATGAGCTGTCGTCTTCTGATGACATAGATACCTGTGGAAATAGTGTTGGATGAGGCCTCGATTGGCTTTTCATCAAACTCTGTGATTCTTGACTCATCATCCATGCGTACCACACCAAAACGGCTGACATCGTCGTTGTACATCATGTCCTTGCATACCACTGTGATGTCTGATTTTTTCTCGATATGAAAATCAAGTACTCTGTTGAAATCCAGCTTATATACACAGTCACCGCTGCTGATGATGACATATGGCTCATGGCGTCTCTTGAGAAAATCAATGTTCTGATACATCGCATCTGCCGTGCCCCTGTACCAGTCACTGTTGTCCGCTGTGACTGTAGGTGTAAAGAGGAATAAGCCTCCCTGCTTTCTGCCAAAATTCCACCATTTTGCTGAGCTTAAATGCTCATTCAGTGAGCGTGCATTGTACTGGGTCAGTACTGCGACAGTCTGTATATGCGAGTTTGACATGCTGCTGAGCGCAAAATCTATGCTTCTGAAGCTGCCTGCTACCGGCAGAGCCGGTACTGCTCGTTTTGCTGTCAGTTCCTTCATCCTATTATTGTTGCCGCCGGCCAAAATTATTCCTATTGCCTTCATTTTCCGTCACCTGCCTTGATAATAACTTCTCCGCCCTCAAGCACACCGTCTTTGTAATCCTCTTCGTATGTAACACCGGAGATTGCTGTATTTTTGCCTATCTTTACCCCGTCCGGTATCACAGAATCTTCTCCTATAGTGACAAGCCCAAATGAGTATATGCTCTCATTTAATACGTTCGGCTTCTCCTGTCCGAAGCCAAGTGTAACATTGTCGCCCACCTTGCAATTTTCGGCAATGATGGACTTGTCTATCGTGACATTGGAGCCTATCTCCGTGTCACACATGATGATGGAATCACGTATTACTGCGCCTCTTCCAATCTTGACGCCTGCACCTATAACAGAATGCTCCACATGACCATAGCATTCACAGCCCTCACCCATGATGCTTCGCTCCACATGACCTCCTTTGGCTATATAAAGTGGCTCGATTGCATCATTCTTTGTGTAAATCTTCCAATACTCCTCGTACAGATTGAACTCCGGAATGAGGTCCACAAGCTCCATATTGGCCTCCCAGTATGAGCCCAGTGTACCTACGTCCTTCCAGTATCCGTTGAACTCGTATGCAAACATACGTCTGTCGTTTTCAAAGCAGTATGGTATGACATGCTTGCCAAAGTCACAGTTTTCCTGATCCTTTAGTGCAAGTAATGCTTCCTTTAGCACCGGCCATGAGAATATGTAAATGCCCATTGATGCGAGATTGCTGCGCGGATGAACCGGCTTTTCCTCAAATGCATTGATGCGCTTATCATCATCGGCTATGACGATACCAAATCGGCTGGCCTCCTCGATAGGCACCGGCATGGTTGCTATGGTCACATCTGCATTGTTTTCCTTGTGGAAATCAAGCATCACCTCATAGTCCATCTTGTAAATATGGTCTCCTGACAGTATCAACACATAGTCCGGGTTGTAACTGTCTATATACCTCATATTCTGGTAGATTGCATTGGCTGTACCTGTGTACCACTCGCTGTTGCCGCTCTTCTCATAAGGAGGCAGTATTGCCACTCCTCCGTTATTCCTGTCGAGGTCCCACGGAATACCTATTCCGATGTGGCTGTTAAGTCTGAGTGGCTGATACTGTGTAAGTACACCCACTGTATCAATGCCTGAATTGATGCAGTTGCTAAGCGGAAAATCTATGATTCTGTACTTTCCACCAAACGAAACTGCCGGTTTTGCTACGTTCGCTGTCAGAACACCAAGTCTGCTGCCTTGACCGCCTGCTAAAAGCATGGCTATCATTTCTTTCTTAATCACGTTATCACTCCTCGTCTGTCCTAATTTTTGTTGTGCCCATCCGGTTCCCACCACTTGTTTCTGTAATAACCGTATCTGTAATGCTTCCATAATAAATCACAATTGTTTCCATATAAATTATAGTTGCTGCTGCATATATTGCAGTTACTGCTATATACTTTAAACCCATCAAATTCATATGGTCCGGATGAATTATTTTTATAGAAAAAATTATACCACAGCCGCATTATCACTTCAACATTTTTCACAAAATCAAATAATATTTTTCTTTTTTTTCGACATTTTGCACAAGTGGCATTTATCGTATATCTGTTTAACCTGCTATGGTTCTTATCATTTGAAAGTCATGCCTGCTTTCACCTTATTTTTCCTTTGCAAATACTATATTTAGTTGTATAATTAATTTAAAGTAACTATTCAGAACAAGAAAATCTATCGCTTACATGCAATCATGACGCATCGGCTTTTTGTTCTCAGTGTTTCTTAATAGTTACAATATAAATTATAATAAATCAGGCAGGTAAAATTAATGTATAAAATAGATTTCAGCAAACCAATACACATCCATTTCATAGGCATCGGCGGTATCAGCATGAGCGGTCTCGCAGAGATTCTGCATGAGGAGGGCTTTACCATTTCCGGCTCCGATTCAAAGGAATCAGACCTCACAAAAACTCTTGTTGCCAAAGGCATAAAAGTCATATATGGCCAGAGCGCAGACAATATTACCTCCGGTATCGACCTGGTGGTTTACACTGCAGCTATCCACGAAAGCAATCCTGAGTTTGCCGCAGCAAAAGCAGCCGGTATTCCAATGCTTACCAGAGCCGAGCTTCTAGGACAGATTATGGACAATTACGATTATTCTATCGCTGTAGCCGGCACACACGGCAAGACTACCACCACATCCATGATCAGCGAGATTCTTCTCGCCGCTCAGACAGATCCTACCATTTCCGTAGGTGGTATTTTGTCATCTATCCACGGCAATCTGCGTGTGGGCGATTCAGAGTATTTTATCTCTGAGGCGTGTGAGTACACAAACAGCTTTTTGAATTTCAGACCACGCTACAGCATTATTTTAAATATTGAGGCTGAGCATCTGGATTTCTTCAAGGATATCAACGACATCAGGCATTCCTTCCACGAGTATGCATCAAACACTCTCGCAGGCGGTGCTACCATCATCAATGGTGAGATTGACCGCTATGAGGAGATTGTCGCAGGGCTTCCTCAGAAGATTATCACCTATGGCTTTGATTCAAAATATGATTTCTACCCGGAAAATATAACCTATGACGATAAAGCTTGTGCATCTTTTACAGCTATGAGACAGGGTAGTCCACTTTTCGACGTAAAACTCTCTGTTCCGGGCGCTCACAATGTAAGTAATGCGCTCGCAGCCATAGCTTTATCCACCACACTCGGTCTAGATGAGGAGTCTATCCTCACAGGCCTTGACAAATTTGGCGGTGCTGACAGACGTTTCCAGTACAAGGGCAAGGTAAACGGCGTCACAATCATTGACGACTACGCTCACCATCCAACCGAGATCCGCGCAACACTGACAGCTGCACAAAAATATCCACATGACAGGCTTGTACTTTGCTTCCAGCCACACACCTATTCCAGAACCAAGGCATTCTTAAATGATTTTGCCGATGTTCTTTCAATGGCAGATGTTGTGGTGCTTGCTGATATCTATGCTGCGCGTGAGCAGAACACATATGGTATCTCATCTAAGGATATCCTGAATTTATTGCTCGAAAAAGGTGTGAATGCGCACTATTTCCCATCATTTGAGGAAATCGAGAAATTTTTATCAGAAAATTGTGTAAACGGTGACCTGTTGATAACAATGGGTGCTGGAAATGTTGTAGAAATCGGCGAAGCCCTGCTTAAGAAATAAGTTATCCACGTTATCCACATACAAAATGTTAACAACTCTCATTTTGTGTGTGGATTTTTTAAATAATTTTCAACAGCTTATATACCCTGTGATACATTGATTTTTCAATTATTTTACACAGTTATCCACGTTATCCACATTTTTTTGTGGACTCGGAAAGCCCGAGTTTACAAGGCTTGTAGCACTTTTACCATCTTCACACAGTTAAAATATTGTGCTATAATTGCTCACAGGTTAAGCGAAAGAGAGTTTTTTATATGACAGCGATAAACATTAGCAGTGACATAGCAACATCATTCACTACTGTGTCAGATATTTTTATAGATCAATACATGCCAAAGGCAAACGGTGAGTTTGTCAAGGTATACCTTTATCTGCTCCGTGCGACAGGCTCCGGGGCAGGCATAGCAACTATTTCAGAGATTGCCGATCATTTCAGCAATACTGAAGCCGACATCATACGTGCCCTCAATTACTGGGCCTCCGAGGGCATTTTGCAGGTGCAAACCGGCGCTGATGGTCAGATTATTGGAATCAACCTCTGCAGTCTTTCTGTATCCGGTATGCAGGCTGCTCAGAGTAATATACAAAGCGCTGTGGCTGATAATGCCGCGCAGAATAATTTGCAAAACGGTGTTATTAATAATGCTACGCAGAATAATTTGCAAAACAGCGTGGTTAATAATGCTGCACAGAATATTTCTACCGCGAATATTCGGATGCAGGATTCTGTTGTGGAAAAGCTTAAGAGCCAGACTACTGACAAGCCTGCTTCTTCACAGAAGGAATACACACTTGATGAGATTAAGGAGTTTAGAAAGAATTCTGACATTTCAGAGCTTTTCTTTATTATAGAGACATATCTGAAGCATACGCTCTCATCCACAGACACCAATATGGTGCTCTACTGGCTGGACGAGCTTCATTTTTCCACTGACCTGGTGGAATATCTCGTGGAGTACTGCATTACCAAGGGACATTCAAGCCTTAGGTACATGAACAAGGTCGCTCTCGGCTGGGCCGATGCCGGCATAAAGACCGTAGACCAGGCAAAGGACGATGCAGCCGCTCATTCACAGATTTACTATTCTGTAATGAAGGCTCTAGGCATCACAGGCCGCAATCTGGTTGACTCTGAGGTGTCACTCATCAACAAATGGGTCGGCGAATACGGTTTCGATATAGAGCTTGTAAAAGCCGCCTGCAGTAAAACTATTTCAGCTATCCAGAAGCCAAGCTTCGAGTACACAGACTCTATACTCGCGAACTGGAGGAAAAAGAATGTACATACTTTAAAGGATGTTGAAGTGCTTGATGCCAACTTTGCCAAGGCCAATAAGGTCTCTGCTACAGGCTCATCACAAGGCACAAATGCTGCAAACGGTTCCTCAAAACCAAAAAGCAATAATTCAAGTTCCAAGAATAAATTTAACAACTTCAATCAGCGCAACAATGATTACGACAAGCTGGAGAAGCTGTTTCTGAATTCTACGGTATGATTTTTCAAGTTAGATTTACACATCCCAAGGAGGATATATGGCACTTACCAATGCTCAATATGATGAGATAATGCGAGGCTACGATAAACGCCAGCTTCAGAACAAATACATACATGACAAGCGTATTGAGGAAGCCTATCGCAAGGCGCCCCGCCTCAGGGAGATTGACTCAGAGATTGCATCCGCATCTGTCAGGCAGGCGTACAGGCTTATGGATGGTGATGAGAATGCTCTCGCCGCTTTACGCCTTGCAATCGAGGACTATAAGGAGGAGCGTGCTGCACTGCTATCCACACTCGGATATCCGCTTGATTATTTTGAGCCTATTTACACCTGTCCAGATTGCCATGATACCGGGTATATAGATGGTCAGAAATGTCATTGCTTCAAGCAGGCTATCATCAATACCGTTTATTCGCAGTCCAATATCATGGAAATTTTATCAAGAGAGAATTTTTCCACGCTCTCATTCGATTATTACTCAGATGAGCAGAAGAATCCTGCAACAGGACTGTCTGCTCTTGCCACAGCAAAACTTGCCGTGACGAACTGTCATGAATTTATAGACAATTTTGAAAAAAAACCTAAAAATATATTTTTCTACGGTAATACCGGTGTCGGAAAGACTTTTTTATCTAATTGCATTGCAAAAGAGCTTTTAGATGCAGGTTACTCCGTAATTTACTTTACAGCATTCCAATTATTTGATATATTAAGCAAAGGTGTGTTTGAAAAGGATGCAGATGCCATCGCAGCACACCAGAATATATTCGACTGTGATTTACTTATCATAGACGATCTCGGAACCGAGCTTTCCAACTCATTTACCACATCACAGCTTTTCCTTTGTGTAAATGAGCGTATACTGCGACAGAAATCTACTATTATTTCCACTAATCTGAATCTGGAACAGATAGCAGAGCTTTACTCCGAGAGAACACTTTCAAGAATTTCAAGCAATTATAGTTTTATCAAGCTCTTCGGAGATGACATACGAATTAAAAAGCGTCTTTCCAAATAACGCTTTTTATATATATTTAGTTTATTTATTATATGGTTATATGGAGGAATAACAATGCCAAACGATGAGAGAATTTTGGAGACTATGCCAACCGGTACACTTGGACTTGTTGCAACTGACAGTTGTATAGGTCTTGCCCAGAAGGTAGATGCATACTTACAGGGCTGGAGAGAGCACAGAGAGCACCAGCATGCTAACGAGAGTGCTTTCAAGGACTACTACAAAAACAGCTACATTATCAAGCCTTCTACACCTAGATTCGGTTCCGGCGAGGCTAAATGTGTTATCAACCAGTCAGTTCGTGGTTATGATCTGTACATCATGGTAGATGTAACAAACTACAGTCTTACCTATACAGTATGCGGTCAGACAAACCACATGTCACCTGATGACCACTACGCAGACTTAAAGCGTGTTATCGCTGCAGCCGGCGGAAAAGCAAGAAGAATCACAGTTATCATGCCTTTCCTTTATGAGAGCCGTCAGCACAGACGTACAGGCCGTGAGTCTCTTGACTGTCCATTGGCTCTTCAGGAGCTTATCAACATGGGTGTAGACAATATCATCACCTTCGATGCTCATGACCCTCGTGTGGTAAATGCTATTCCTCTGAACGGCTTTGAGAATGTAATGCCTTCTTACCAGTTCATTAAGGGCATCTTAAAGAACGTAAAGGATATCACTATTGATGCTGACCATCTTATGATTATCTCTCCTGATGAGGGCGCTACAAACCGTGCTATCTACCTTGCAAACGTACTCGGAGTAGACATGGGTATGTTCTACAAACGTCGTGATTACAGCCGTATCGTTGACGGACGTAACCCTATCGTAGCTCATGAGTTCCTCGGAACAAATGTGGAGGGTAAGGATGTTCTTATCATCGATGATATGATTTCTTCAGGCGAAAGTATGATTGATACAGCAAGAGAGCTCAAGAAGCGTAAAGCTAACAGAATCTTTGTTGTTTCTACATTCGGTCTCTTTACAAACGGCTTTGCTTCATTTGACAAGGCTTACGAAGAGGGTCTCATCTACAGAGTAGTTACAACAAACCTTATCTACCAGTCACCTGAGCTTCTCTCTAAGGAGTACTATATCAGCTGTGACATGAGCAAATACATCGCATACCTCATCGATACATTAAACCACGACTGTTCTATCAGTGATCTTCTCTCACCATATGACAGAATCAAGAAGTGTGTTCAGAAGTACAATGACGAGCAGGCTGCAGCGAAAAATAAATAATTAATCGCATTTATAAAAAGCCGTGTGAAATTAATATGTACCCCTTTTACTGGATATCCAGTGAAAGGGGTATTTTTATGCGTTACAGTTACGAATTCAAACCAAAGGCAGTCGAACTATACATGCAAATAAGACGCATCAGTTTTTCTCAATAGTTTGAATAATTATCTTAGTAATATAAAAAACCAGAGAAGTGAGTGCCATCCACTCAAATCTCTGGTTTAATTTAGTCTAAGATTTATACCGATTAAATATTAAACTAACTCAAGGAGAACCTCTAAAGCTCCGTCACCTTTACGCTGACCAATCTTAACGATTCTTGTGTAACCACCGTTACGATCAGCATACTTAGGAGCGATCTCATCGAATAACTTGTTTGTTACATCGATAGTCTTTGTTCCCTTCTTTGTGCCGTCAGACTCTTTAGCTGTGTAAAGAACCTTGAGCATCTGTCTTCTGGCATGAAGACGTGAAGCAGAATCCTTTTTGATCTTCTTCTCTACTTCGTCATAAACAGTAACTTTCTTTCCGTCTACAACCTCTTTTACTCTCTTGCCATCTTTGTCCTTGCGGGCAACCTTAGCTGTTACAGTAACCTCTTCGAAGTTGTCTTTCTCTTTTACTGCTAATGCGATAAGACCCTCAGCGATCTTACGAACCTCTTTAGCCTTAGCCTCTGTAGTAACGATCTTTCCGTTAACAAGAAGCTGTGTAACCTGACCTCTGAGTAAAGCCTTTCTCTGGCTTGATGTTCTGCTTAACTTACGATATTTTGCCATTTTAATTTCCTCCATTTGTGGGACATCCGGTCACGCTCTTCGGTCTTACTGCCAGACATCGTATCTTGTTGTGATAAAGCTTTGCCTTATTTCAAAAAGCAAATGCTCAAATCAGTTGCCACTCATGTATCAGACACGGTCACGCTCTTTGGTCTTACTGGCCCTGCCGCTATGAGTTTTGTCACACATAAACATAAATATGATATTTAAAATTTATATATGACCAATTTATTTAGAAGAATCAGTGCAAGGATTATTCGAATGAATTATTCCTCAGTCTGATTTAACTCTAAACCTAATTCTTTTAATTTTGCTAAAACTTCCTCTAAAGACTTGCGACCAAGGTTACGAACCTTCATCATGTCCTCAGGTGTTCTATTGATAAGCTCTGCAACAGTGTTGATTCCTGCACGCTTTAAGCAGTTGTATGAACGAACTGAAAGCTCAAGCTCATCGATGTTCATCTCAAGAACCTTCTCCTGAGCATCGTTTTCCTTCTCGACCATAACGTCAACCTGCTGTGCTGCTTCTGAAAGATCGATGAACAGATTTAAGTGCTCACTTAACACCTTAGCTGCAAGGCTGACTGCCTCGTCCGGCTCCAATGTACCATTTGTAAATACATCTAATGTAAGCTTATCGTAATCTGTAACCTGACCTACACGGGTATTCTCTACAGTAAGGTTAACACGCTCAACAGGAGTGTAGATTGAATCTACAGCAAGAACTCCGATTGGTGTATCCTCGTTCTTGTTCTTCTCTGCTCCGACATAACCTCTGCCGTTTGTGATTGTAAGCTCCATGTAAAGCTTAGAATCTGCACCACCATTCAAGTGTGCAATCTCTAACTCAGGATTCAAAATCTCGATATCTGAATCAACCTGAATATCGGCTGCTGTAACAACGCCTTCACCTTCGAATTCGATATATGCAACCTTTGGTTCATTTGTAGAACTATTATTGCGAATTGCAAGGTTCTTGATATTCATGATGATTTCTGTAACATCTTCCTTAACACCAGGAATAGAGCTGAATTCATGTAAAACACCATCAATCTTGACCTGGCTTACTGCAGCGCCCGGTAAAGAAGAAAGCATGATACGTCTTAAAGAGTTTCCAAGTGTTGTACCGTAACCTCTCTCTAATGGCTCTACAACAAATCTGCCATATGTCTTGTCTTCTGAAATTTCTGCGATTTCAATTTTTGGTTTTTCAAAATCGAACACTTCAAATTCCCTCCTTCTCGGGTATCGTTGTTATATGTTATCAAAGAGTGGATAAGCCGGGAAATAAATCCCCGGCAAATCAACCTAATTTTACTTAGAATATAACTCGACGATGAGCATCTCATCTACAGGAACATCAATCTGCTCACGTGTAGGTAAGTCTTTTACAGTTCCCTGTAATTTCTCAGCATCTACGTCTAACCACTCTGGAACGATTCTTCCGCCAGCTACCTCGACGATATCTTTCATTCTCTGAGTATTCTTTTTGCTCTCTTTAATTTCGATAACATCGCCAGCCTTTACAAGGTATGAAGGGATGTTAACAACTTTTCCGTTTACTGTAACGAACTTGTGATCAACGATCTGTCTAGCTTCTTTTCTTGTTCTTGCGAAACCAAGACGGAAGATTACGTTGTCAATTCTTGACTCAAGGATTGTCATAAGGTTAAGACCTGTTAATCCTTTCATCTGATCTGCTTTCTTGTAGTAGTTACGGAAAGGCTTCTCTAAAACACCATAGATGAATTTAGCTTTCTGCTTTTCTCTTAACTGAAGTCCGTACTCAGACACCTTTCTGTTTGCTCTTGTAAGGTTTCTTCTAGACTTCTTATCATATCCTAAATAACTTGGCTCTAAACCAAGTGATCTGCATCTCTTAAGTACAGGTACTTTATTAACTGCCATTTTAATCTATACCTCCTGATTAGACTCTTCTACGTTTTGGTGGACGACATCCATTGTGAGGTACCGGAGTAACGTCTCTGATTGATGTAACCTCAAGACCACATGCTGAAAGGGCACGGATAGCTGCCTCTCTTCCTGAACCAGGTCCTTTAACGAATACGTCAACTGTCTTTAATCCGTGGATTAAAGCTGCCTTTGTAGCTGTTTCAGCTGCCATCTGTGCAGCATATGGAGTAGATTTCTTTGAACCTCTAAATCCAAGACCACCGGCACTTGCCCATGATAAAGCATTTCCTTCAGCATCTGTTAAAGTAACGATTGTGTTATTGAAAGATGCCTGAATATGTGCCTGTCCGCGTTCAACGTTTTTCTTTACACGCTTTTTAGTTGTTTTCTTTGCAACATTCTTAGCCATATTTAAACTAACCTACTTTCTACTTTCTAAACTTTATTTAAGTTATAATGAAGCTCTGCTTCTTCGTCCGCAGAACCAAACGCACACTACGCTCAAGTGGCGTTTCACTTATTTTCCAAGTGATTATTTCTTCTTGTTTGCTACTGTTCTCTTAGGACCCTTGCGAGTTCTTGCATTGGTCTTTGTCTTCTGACCACGAACCGGAAGTCCCTTTCTATGACGGATACCACGATAGCATCCAATTTCCTGAAGTCTCTTGATATTTAAAGCGATTTCTCTTCTTAAATCACCTTCAACTGTCATTGTCTCGTCGATAACAGCGCTGATTCTCTTAACCTCGTCATCTGTAAGATCTCTAACACGAGTGCTTGGATCAACATTAGCTGCTTCAAGGATACGGTCTGCACTTACTCTTCCGATTCCGTAGATGTAAGTTAAGCCGATTTCTACACGTTTTTCTCTTGGTAAATCTACACCTGCAATACGAGCCATGTGTGTTTACACCTCCATAATTTTTAGTTATTTACTATAGTAACGATACATCTGCAACTTGATGTATGCTCTCCGAAACACATATGCATCTACAGCTACGGTTGCACGTCCTGAAATGTGTGTAGCCATATGCGCTCCCATATTTGCATTTTGTTCCATATCACTCGGTATTATAATATGAAACCAGAATGCCTCTGTTTATTATGAACAGCGATGATAAATATCTCGCTGCAGCCGCACATAATGATGTGAAAAAAGGTTTAATAAACCAAACGCACAAATAACAGGGTCAAATATTTGTACTAATTAACCCTGTCTCTGCTTATGCTTTGGATTCTCACAGATAATTCTGATGCTTCCTTTTCTCTTGATAACTTTGCACTTTTCGCAAATAGGTTTAA